>ERZ779643.1-NODE-1-length-446186-cov-10.478510_pt1 | contig 446186 bp, 393 predicted proteins | sample MGYA00511564_ERZ779643 | MGnify/ENA primary metagenome ERZ779643 (study PRJEB29588, sample SAMEA2147114) | human gut metagenome | biome: human gut; feature: human-associated habitat; material: faeces | place: Denmark | collected 2008/2010 ...
TTTTTTCGTGGAGTTCTTGTTTCAACCTACAAACTTACGGAAAAATGCCGGAATATGCGAATAAAATGTGTTCAGATTGGAGCTGTAAGATATAATTGCATCCATACTAATAAATAAAGGTCGTTGTTGAAAAATATTGAGGGTAATATAAAAAACGAACAGACGAACTGACTTTTACCTCAGTACGCCTGTTCATTTAATATATGAATTATGGATTTTGTAACTTATTTTCCCTTGCGTCCGAACAGGGAGAAGTGGACGTAGCGTTTCGGGTTCGCCTTCAGGTCAGTAACCAATGAATCGGCACTGCTGATGGTGGTATTGATGTTGTCATACAGCTTGCGGTCGTTGAGGAGCAGGCCCAGTGTGTTGTCTTTGCTGCTCATGCTGTTGTTGAGGTTGTTGGTAATGTCGGTCATGTTTTTGCTCAACTGGTGTACGCTGGCCAGCGTTTCGTTGACGTTGCGCATGGTTTCCTCCACTGGCACGTTGGCCAGGTGGCCGGACAAAATTTCCATGTTGCTGCCGATGCGGTTAAGCTTGGCCGTCAGTTGCGGAACGTCGTTTTTGAGCAAATGATTGACTGATGCGGTTGTTGTTTTCAGTTGGGCTGTCAGTTCTGCTGCATTGTTGAGCGTTTGCATTAAGGCCGGGTCGCCGGTGATGCGGTTGATGTTGGTCAGTATGGAGTCGAGCTTCGGAATCAGTGCCATTACGGTAGGTGCAGCCTGCTCCAGTTTGTTCATCAGTCCGTTTTTGGGGCCTCCGGGAATGGTATCGCCCGGCTCGAGTGTGTGCAGGGGGTCGGGGCCCAGTACCAGATTCATGACGGCGCCGCCCAGCATCTCTGTGGCCAGTTCAGCCCGTGTGCCGGCCGGCACACGCATTTTGGAGTCCAGTTCCACACCTACGGCAACATTGCCCGGATGGTCGTAGTCGTAAGTTATTTCGCGCACAATACCTACGGCATATCCGTTGGCATATACGGGATTGGATACTGCAAGTCCGGTGATGTCATTAAATTTAATGATGTAAAGGTTGGATTTCTTAAACAGATTGACACCTTTCAGGAAGTTGATGCCAACAAACAGCAGTACGATGGCGACGATGGCCGTCAGTGCGATTTTTATTTCCTTGGTAAAAATTTTATTCATGATGTTGTGTTGTTTTTTCTTTCTGTGTTGAAGAATGGCAGGCGGATGTGTGCACGCTTTGCCGGGGCGTGGGGCACACATCTTCTTGCGTTTATTTTTTCTGGCTCATCTTCCGGGCTTTAATCAGGTCAATGCGTTCTCCGTCAACAAAGGCTACAATGAATGCCTGCGGGAATTTATCCAGAACCTCGCGGCGCTTCTTCTGAATTTCGCTATACTGTGTACTCTCGCCGTAGGTGTATTTTACGAGTCCGTTTTCTTCGTAATAGTCTGTGTCGGTCAGTCCTTTGAACTGTTGACTGCCTGCGCGCAGACGTCGGTTGACTGCAAAAATCTGTACCTTGTAAACCGGCTTTCCATCCGTGTTGATTTCTTTTTTTGCAGAATCTTTCGTGTAGCCTTGGGGCGTTTGGGCTTCTCTTGCGGTAGATGAATCGTTGGCCCGTTTGTCATTGCTCACCTTGGGTGATGGCGTGTCTGTTGTTTTGTCGGAATTGACTTTCTTGACGTCATCTTCAGGATTTGAAGGCTTGAACGGCTGAATGATGGTGCGTGGGTTTTCCTGGTCGTTCTTGTAAGCAATGAAGCCTGCGTAGATACTGGCGCCCATACGGCGGATTCCTTCCTCACTGTTGAGGAATTGTTCTTCTTCCGGGGTTGAAATAAAGCCCAATTCGGTCAGTACGCTTGGCATTGACGTGTTGCGCAGAACCAGAAAACCGGCTTGATGTACACCTTTATCGCGGCGGCCTGCATTCTTGACGTAACTTCGCTGGATGCAGCGTGCCAGATTTACGCTTTGTTTCATGTACTGGTCTTGCATGAATTCAAAGATGATGTAGCTTTCGGCCTGATTGGGGTCGAAGTCAGAGTAACGTTGCTTGTAATCCTTTTCATAGAGAATTACGGAGTTCTCACGTTTGGCTACATCCAGATTGGCCTGAGCACGTGCCATACCGAGGGTGTAGGTTTCGGCACCATAGGCAATGCGGCCTGCAGGAAGTGAGTTGGTATGTATGGAAATGAACAGGTCTGCTTTGGCGCGGTTGGCAATGTTGGCGCGTTCCTGCAGCGGAATGAAAACGTCGGTCTTCCGCGTGTAGATTACTTTAACGTCAGGATTGTTTCGCTTCACCAGGCGGCCGAATTCCAGCGCGACATTGAGGTTGATGTTCTTTTCTTTCGAAAATTTGCCTATTGCTCCGGCGTCATGCCCGCCGTGTCCGGCATCAATGACCAGAGTAAAAGTCTTTCCTCCCCATGCCGCAACGGGTAGCAGGAGTGAAAAAAGGGCAAGTATTAATGATGAAATTTTTTTCTGCATACTTCAAGATTACATAGGCAAAGATAGTGGTTTTTTCTTGAAAATAAACACAGAGTGGTGGTTTTGGCGTATAATTTTACTATATAAAACAACTTTTTAACGAGTGTTGGGGATATGAATAAACGCCAGATAAGGGAAAATGGAATGCTTTTTTACCTGTTCTTAATGATTCCGGTTTTGTAAAGAAGCGTTTTTTGCGAAACTGCAAACTATGGTAAACCTTCGGAAAAAGATAAGCCAAATCGTTGGCCAATTCAAGAAAAAAACTGAAATTTGCAAAACGTTTTCCGAAGCGTGTGTTTCGGAACCTCATTTTGTGCTGAAAAAGTAAGGAAAAACGTGGAAGATAGTAAAAAGTGGGATAAATGTCGCGCATTTCTGAAGAAGAGTGTGTCGGAGCAAGCCTTTGAAACGTGGTTTGAGCCGATACGCTTCGGCAGTTTTACGCCAAAGGACGGGGGCGGCCATCTGGTGCTGCTGATTCCCAGCCGATTCGTGGGCGAATTTATCCAGAAACACTATCTTGAGCTGATGTCAAAAGCTATTACACGGGCATTTGGCGAAGGCATTTCGTTGACTTACAAGATTGAAGCACGTGCGCCCGGCGAGTCGGCCGGACCGGTATTGGCTGAGGGGGCCAAAGTTGCCGAAAAAGCCGAACTGCCGCCCATTGACTCGCAGCTCAATCCGGAATATACTTTTGAGAATTTCATTGAAGGTGAGAGCAACCGGTTGACGCGTTCCATCGGCCTGAGCATTGCCGAGCATCCGGAAAAGGTAACGTTCAACCCGTTTTTCCTCTATGGTCCTTCGGGAGTGGGTAAAACCCATTTGGCCAATGCGGTAGGGCTTCGCGTAAAGCAGTTGCATCCCAAACTTCGCGTGCTGATGGTGTCGACCCACGTATTCACCATGCAGTATACGGATTCCGTGTTGCACAATCATACCAACGACTTTATTAACTTTTATCAGAGCATCGACGTTCTGATTATTGATGATGTGCAGGAGTTGACTACGGCAAAGACGCAGCGTACGTTTTTCCACATCTTCAATCATCTTCATCAGAACCGCAAGGTCATCATCATGACCTGCGACCGTCCGCCCGTTTCGCTCGAAGGGTTTCAGGAGCGTCTGCTCAACCGCTTCAAGTGGGGTATGGTGGCTGAGATGGAACGGCCGAATATCGAACTGCGGCGTGCCATCTTGCAGGCCAAGATGCGGCGTAACGGTATTTCCTTTCCGCCCGATGTGGTGGATTATGTGGTGAACAACGTGAGCGACAATGTGCGTGAACTGGAGGGTGTTATCAATTCCATTATGCTCCAGAGCATTATTGAGAACTGCGAAATAGACCTGCCGCTGGCCAAGCACGTCGTGGTGCGTTCGGTAAATATGGAGCGCAAGGAGCTGACGGTTGAAGAGATTGTGTGCCGCGTCAGCCAGCATTATTCGGTCAAACCCAAGGAAGTGACCTCGTCCAGCCGTAAGCGCCCCATTGTCAGGGTGCGTCAGATTTGCATGTATCTGTGTCAGAAATATACCGACTGCTCGCTTTCGCAAATCGGGCAGCGCATCGGGCGGCGCGACCACTCCACCGTGATTCATTCCATCAATCTGGTAGAAAAACAAATCAGCGCCGACCGCGATTTCCGTCATGAACTGGAAGATCTTGATGGATTGATGAAAAAATAATTTTTCGTCATGTCTGTTTCCGCACTTTCCCTTTTAAAACAGTATTTCGGATATGATACTTTCCGTCCGCATCAGGAGGAAATCATTACCCATATCCTGCAACGCAAAAGCTGCCTGGTGCTTATGCCTACGGGTGGCGGCAAGAGCATTTGTTATCAGATTCCTGCCCTGGCCATGGAGGGGACGGCCGTTGTGGTGTCGCCTCTGATTTCATTGATGAAGGATCAGGTAGACGCCCTGCAGTCATGCGGTATCAGTGCCTATGCGCTCAACAGTGCCCTTTCCGATACCGAGCGTGTCAGTTTGCGCCGAATGTGTCTGGAGGGAAAGGTAAAATTGCTTTACATGGCTCCCGAAACACTGTTGGGCGAACTGAATGCCGGATTGCTGGCCGATTTGCAAATCAGTCTCTTTGCCATTGACGAAGCGCATTGTATTTCGCAGTGGGGGCATGACTTCCGTCCCCATTATACGCAGCTGGGCGTATTGCGCGAACACTATCCCGACGTGCCGATGGTGGCTCTGACAGCTACGGCCGACAAGGTTACGCGGGCCGATATTCTCAAGCAGTTGCATCTGGAGGATGCACAGGTGTTTGTGTCGTCGTTTGACCGGCCCAACCTGAGTCTTGACGTCAGGCGCGGGCTGGCCGGAAAGGAGAAATACAGTACCCTGCTTCATTTTATACGCCGTCATGAGGAACAGAGCGGTATAATCTATTGTCTGTCGCGTAAAAATACCGACAATCTGGCTGAAAAACTGGCGGCCGATGGTTTCAAGGTCTTGCCTTATCATGCCGGACTGACCAACCAGCAGCGCGAAACTACACAGGAGCTCTTTTTGCGCGACGAGGTGCAGATAGTAGTAGCTACGGTGGCTTTTGGCATGGGTATCGACAAGAGTAACGTGCGTTGGGTGGTGCATTATAACCTGCCCAAGAGCATAGAAGGCTTTTATCAGGAAATAGGGCGTGCGGGCCGTGACGGTTTGCCCTCCGATACGCTCCTGTTCTATAACTATTCCGACGTGATTCAGCTGACGCGCTTTGCGCAGGAGAGCGGGCAGCGCGAAATCAACATGGAGCGCCTGGCGCGTATGGAGGAATATGCCGAGGCACAGGTGTGCCGGCGGCGCATCCTGCTCAACTATTTTGGCGAAACGGCCGACCACGATTGTCAGAACTGCGACATCTGCCACCATCCGCCCCAGCGTTTTGACGGTACGGTATATGCGCAGAAGGCCTTGAGCGCCATTGTGCGCACGGGGCAGAAAGCGACGCTCCCGCAGGTAGCCGACATTTTGTCGGGGCGTTTTACGCCGGCCGTACGCGAGGCCGGATTTGAACGCATCAAGACCTTTGGGGCCGGTCGCGACGTGAGCCAGCGGCACTGGCGCGACTACTTGCTGCAAATGCTGCAGTCGGGGCTGTTCGAGGTGGGCTATGACGACGATTGTAACCTGAAACTTACCTCAATGGGGCGCGACGTGCTCTACGGCCAGCGTAGCCTGCAGCTGGCGGTGCCGCGGGTGGAGGAAACAAAGCCTGCATCCCGGCGTCGTAAGGCGTCAGACAAGGCCGAGGCCCAGCTTCCCCTGCAAGCTGAGGTGAGTGCCTCAGGACAGGTGGTGAGCGAAAAACTCTTCAAGCATCTGCGGGCCCTACGTATGGAACTGGCCAGACAGAAGGGGGTACCGCCCTATATCGTCATGAGTGATGCCACGCTGCGTAAGGTGGCCGACGCGCAGCCCCGTACCGTGGAGGAATTCGGCCGGATTAGCGGTATAGGCGAGTTCAAGAAAAAGCAGTATGGCGCTTTGTTTGTGGGGGCCATCAAGGCTTTCCTGAAATAAAAGTGGGATACGCAGTATAGAAAAATTCGGTGGCGGATAAATAAAACAAGGTGCCGGATAAAATGACCAGGGTGGTTCGGAAAATTTTTTCCAAGCCACCCTGGTCGGTTTTTTCTTCAGCCCGTGAAAAAATGGAAGTAGGATGAAGGCCGGGAGAGGGGGGTGACGATGTTTTTATGCCGGGAAGTCCGCTTGCGCTTCGCAGAATGGCGATTGGCGCAGGCGGACTTCCTGATCGTAAAATGTTGACCGCATGGTTCGGCAGGCTCTCCGGAACGAAACCGGCAACCGTTTGTCCAAACCCTGCAGGCACGGCATCTACTTGTTTTCTTCTTTCAGCTTCTCCATGATTTTGGCTTCCAGTTCTTCACATAATTCCGGGTTATCCTGCAACATGCGTTTTACAGCATCGCGACCCTGTCCGATTTTTGTATCGTTGTAGCTGAACCATGAGCCGCTCTTCTTGACAATGTCCAGTTCGGTGGAGAGGTCAACCAGTTCGCCGATGTGTGAGATTCCGTCGCCAAACGTAATTTCGAATTCAGCTTTGCGGAAGGGAGGCGCCACTTTGTTCTTGACTACCTTAACGCGTACCTGGTTGCCGATGGGCTGGTCGCCGTCCTTGATGGTGGTGACGCGGCGGATGTCCAGGCGCACGCTGGCGTAGAACTTCAGGGCGTTACCGCCCGTGGTGGTTTCGGGGTTACCGAACATGACACCAATCTTTTCACGCAGCTGGTTGATGAAGATACACGTGGTGTTGGTCTTGCTGATGGTGGAGGTGAGTTTACGCAGCGCTTGGCTCATCAGTCGGGCCTGCAGGCCCACGCGGTTGTCGCCCATGTCGCCTTCGATTTCGGCTTTCGGGGTCAGGGCAGCTACGGAGTCGATGACAATGATGTCAATGGCCGATGAGCGAATCAGCTGGTCGGCAATTTCCAGAGCCTGCTCGCCGTTGTCGGGCTGCGAAATGAGCAGCTCGTCCACGTTGACGCCCAGCTTCTGCGCATAGAAGCGGTCGAAGGCATGCTCGGCGTCGATGAAGGCAGCAATGCCGCCCTGCTTCTGTGCTTCGGCTATGGCATGGATGGCCAGGGTGGTCTTACCGGAACTTTCTGGGCCATAAATCTCAATGATACGGCCCTTGGGGTATCCGCCTACGCCGAGGGCGGCGTTCAGGCCGATACTGCCGGTGGGGATGACCTCCACGTTTTCAATCTTTTCGTCACCCAGCTTCATGATGGAGCCTTTGCCAAAGTCTTTTTCAATTTTGGCCATGGCGGCTTGCAGGGCTTTCAGACGTTCGCTGTTATTGTTGTTTTCTTCTGTTTTTGCCATTTTTCTTGTTTATAGTTGCTTAGTGGGGCCGGAGCCCCGTTGGGAGTGTTTCCGCAGGCGGGCGGTGCTGTGTTTAGAGCTGCAGCAGTTGCTCGCCGTGGGTTTTTGTCTTGATTTGCTTGGGGCCGATGATTTGTGTTACCTTGCCCGTTTCGTCAATGATGACGGTGGTGCGCATCGTACCCATATAAGTACGGCCGTACATCTTCTTTTCGCCCCATACGCCGAAGGCTTCCACCAGCTGATGGTCGGTGTCGGCAATCAGGCGGAACGGCAGTTCGTGTTTGGCGATGAACTTCTGGTGTGAGGCCTCATTGTCCACGCTGCAACCGATGATTTCATACCCTTTCTGGCGCAGGGCGTCGTAGTTGTCGCGCAGGCTGCAGGCTTCGGCCGTACAGCCGGAGGTGTTGTCCTTGGGGTAGAAGTAGAGAATCACCTTGCGGCCGCGCAACTGGTCGGCGCGCACCTCCTCGCCCTGCTGGTCGCGGCCCAGCACTTCGGGAATCTGGTCACCTGTCTGTATCATAACGATATTGCGGTTAAAAGGGGATAGGCTTATTTTTCAAATTCAATGTCGCCGTCAATGATTTCGTGCCAGGGCAGACCTTGCTCGTTGAGGAGCTTCATGAAGGGGTCCGGATCGAACTCTTCTACGTTCCATACGCCCGGACGCTTCCATACGCCTTCCATAAACAGGCGGGCACCAATCATGGCCGGTACGCCGGTGGTGTAGCTGACACCCTGCATGCCGGTCTCTTCGTAGGCGGCGCGGTGTGAGCAGTTGTTGTAGACGTAGTAGGTCTTTTCCTTACCGTCCTTCAGTCCGCGGATGCGGCAGCCGATGCTGGTTTCGCCTTCGTAGTTTTCGCCCAGATCCTGCGGGTTGGGCAATACGGCCTTCAGGAACTGCAGGGGCACGATTTCCATGCCGTTGTAGTTGATGGGCTTGATGCTGGCCATGCCGATGTTCTGAATGACGCGCAGGTGGGTCAGGTATTCCTGGCCGAAAGTCATCCAGAAGCGGGCGCGCTTGATGGTCGGGTAGTTCTTAACCAGGCTTTCCAGCTCTTCGTGGTGGAGCAGGTAGCTCTCGCGCGGGCCTACGTTGGGGTAGGTCAGCGGACGGTGGATTTCGAGCGGTTCGGTTTCAATCCATTTGCCGTCTTCCCAGTACAGACCTTTCTGCGTGATTTCGCGGATATTGATCTCGGGGTTGAAGTTGGTGGCAAAGGCTTTATGATGGTCGCCGGCGTTGCAGTCTACGATGTCCAGATACTGGATTTCGTCGAAGTGATGCTTGGCGGCATAAGCGGTGTATACGCTTGTTACGCCCGGGTCGAATCCGCAACCCAGGATGGCGGTCAGGCCGGCGTCTTCAAAGCGTTTTTTGTAGGCCCACTGCCAGCTGTATTCAAAGTGAGCTTCGTCTTTGGGTTCGTAGTTGGCCGTATCCAGATAGTTGACACCTGTTTTCAGACAGGCTTCCATGATGGTCAAGTCTTGATAGGGCAGGGCCAGATTCATGACGATGTCGGGTTGGAAACTCTTGAACAGGCTGACCAGTTCGTCTACATTGTCGGCATCCACCTGAGCGGTTTTGATAGCTGGGTTGCCGATGGCTTTAACTATGGCGTCGCATTTGGATTGGGTGCGACTGGCAATCATGATGTCGGTAAAGACATCTGCATTCTTGGCTACTTTATGAGCGGCAACGGTGGCCACACCACCGGCTCCGATAATTAAAACTTTTCCCATGATGTTCGGTTTGGTTTGTATCTTCACAAAGGTACGAAAAAAATAAATGATGAATGTGATGTAATCAAAAAATAATCTGGCAAGAACCGGATAGTCGCTGCTTCCTTGTCAAGGCTGGTTCAGGAGTGGCGCGGCCGGATACGGCGGAGTACGGTGGAGAGTTTTCCCTGTACCTGCTTATTGAGTATGATGAATATGACGGCCAGAATAATCAGTCCGATTCCGGTTGCTTCAGACAGGGTAAATGGTTCCTGAAAAATCAGCACGCCTATGCTCACGGCTGTGACAGGTTCAAGTGCTCCTAAGATGGATGTCATTGTGCCGCCGATACGATGGACGGCTTGAACCAGAGTGATGTTGGATACAACGGTAGGTACGACTGCAAGCAATGCTATCAGGACTACGGATGACATGCCTCCGGTCGTGGGCGGCTGTAGCCCTTCGGGAGCACAAACGGCATTGAGCAGAAACAGCAGACTGCTGACGATGAACACGTAGAAAGCTAACTTTCGGCTGTTCATGTCGCGTACGCGTGAACGGTTGACAATGACGATGTAGCTGGCGTAGCATACCGCAGAAAGTAGTACGATGCCGATGCCTGTCGGTGAGAGAGTAAGCTCGCTGCCATGCAGTGAGAGCTTGGCTACCCCAAATATGGCCAGTACGATGGCCAGCCAGGTCAGAAGGGGGGTGCGCTCATGAAAAAACAGGAGCATGAGCAGGGTTACGAATACGGGATAAGTAAAGTGTATGGTGGTTGCCACGCCGGCTCCCATGTAGCTGTAGCCCATGAGCAGAAAAAGGGCGGAACCCGTGTAGAGCAATCCCAGCAGAATGAGTACCGGAAGGTCTGCACGCTCAATGCTGAACGTTTGTTTGCGGACTTTCAGCATAATGCCTAAAGCGATGGTGGCAAACAGAAAACGATAGAACAGAATGGATGAAAATTGCATGCCGCGCTGCATGAGCGGAAGTGTGAACAGGGGAATGAGTCCGAAGGTGATTGACGTGGCAATACCGTAGAGAATACCTTTAAACTGGTTCATATTTGCAGATGGAGTAATAATTTTTTTATAGAGGAGTTTTTTGGGAAAACGGCGGGACGGCCGTTCGCGGTCTGCAAATTTACGCTTTTTTCGTGAGTGATAAATGCGGCTTAGGTATGAAAAAAATCTTTTGTTCCGAGATATTTCCGGAACAAAAGATTTCAGTTAAAAAAACAGTATGTAAGAAATGGATTATTCGTTTTCCGGACGCAATTGACGCACGGTTGCTCCGGCACGCCACATTTCGCTGTCGTGCAGTGCCTGTAATTCCTTCTGCAATTTCTCACGGTAGTCGGGTTGAGAATTACTGTCGATGGAAATTTGAGCTTCGTTGCCGCTTTTTACGCTTTCGTACAGTTTTTGCATAACCGGTTTGATGGCATCGTGGAACGGTCCCATCCAATCCAGAGCACCACGTTGTGCCGTAGTAGAGCAGTTGGCGTACATCCAGTCCATACCTTTTGCGGCAAACAGGGGCATGAGTGATTGAGTCAGCTCTTCGCAAGTTTCGTTGAAGGCCTCAGAAGGTGTATGGCCGTTTTCACGCAATACCTCGTACTGAGCCAGCAGCAGACCCTGAATAGCACCCATCAGTGAGCCGCGTTCGCCCGTCAGGTCAGATGTGGCTTCGCGCTGGAAGGTGGTTTCAAACAGATAGCCTGAGCCGATGCCAATGCCGAAGGCCAGAACTTTGTCCTTGGCTTTGCCTGAGGCGTCCTGATAGATGGCGTATGATGAATTCAAACCGCGACCTTCCAGGAACATGGTGCGCAGTGAGGTTCCCGAACCTTTGGGAGCTACCATGATGACGTCGATGTCGGCGGGTGGAACTACGTTGGTACGGTCGTTCCAGGTAATGGCAAAACCATGTGAGAAATAGAGAGTCTTGCCCGGTGTGAGGTGTTTTTTGATCATGGGCCAAACCGAAATTTGTGCGGCGTCGGAAAGCAGCATGCAGATGATGGTACCACGGGCTGCGGCTTCTTCCAGAGAGAATAGCGTCTTGCCGGGAACCCATCCGTCAGCTATTGCTTTTTCGTAAGTCTTGCCTTCGCGCTGTCCTACAATGACGTTAAAACCGTTGTCTCGCAGGTTACATGCCTGACCGGGGCCCTGTACGCCGTAACCTAACACGGCGATGGTTTCGTCTTTCAGTACTTCGCGGGCTTTTTCAAGGGAGAACTCTTCGCGGGTGATTACTTCTTCTTCAACTCCGCCGAAATTCATTTTTGCCATTTTTTTTCTGTTTTTTTTGTGAGATGTCTGGCGTTTCAAGGATTTTTAGTGTTTTCAGACATCCCGAGTGTAACAATAATAGATATTTCTTTTTTTGTTTATCTCGCAGTTGTGTTCGTCCGGTTCGGACTTAGGAGGCTGCAAATTCTACGCGTGCCTTGCAGATGGGGGTGTCAGAACGTTTAATTTCTATTACGTAGTTGTCCTCTGCTTCTTCCTGAGTCAGGTAAAGATCCAGTTTCTGGTGACAGAAGGCCTCACTGCTATAAGTCATGTCAATTCTTCGCACTTCTTGCTCGCCTAATTTTTCGAAAGAGAACAAGTCAAGAATATGGTCGATGTAGCGGATGGAGTTAACGTGTCCGTTGATGTCAATATCGCTGTAATGGGCCGTAAAACTTCGGATCGGTTCGCTGGCATGACCTTTAATGCGGGCTGGTTCCGGTATGTGTACCTCCGGCCGGTGAACCTCAATGAGTGACATGGTGGGATGTTCCTGTTGCAGTTTTTCCAAACTGATAGGCCGGCGTGACTCACGACCGATGAGTGCCCAGATGGAGGATGCTGTGCCGTAGACGGTTCCGTCGGCTCCTACTATGCGGTAGTAGCGGTTGGTAAATTGCCGATAGATACTGTCTACCCATGTCTCGATACAATAGTCCTGATGAGTGGCGGGACGGCGGTTCATTTCAATTGTGAGGCGTGAGAGAACCCAAATACATGCTTCCTGTTCGGCCATTACACTTCCGAATCCGTAAGCAGCCGCGTGTTTGCTGGCACATTGCAGCAGGCGGATACCCAGCAGATTCCAGGAGATGTGGCCGGTAAAATCTTCGTGAAAGGGTTCTACCACAAAATGATAATATCCAATATGCTGATTTTCTTCAGTCATGGTCTTGAGGATTAGATGTCGTTTTTGTTTTTTTGCGCTTCAAAATCCAGCTGCCGTTGTTTCAGAAATTCATTCAATTCTTCTGTGCGGCTTTTGGTGACAGCAATGGCGCCCGAGCGTACGTATTGCAGCAGGCAACCACTGTCTTTCAGGCGTTGGTAGAGAGCTACAATCTCATCCGTAAGTCCTTCTTTCGAGACTATGGAATAGGTTGGGTTTACTTCCACTATTTTCCCGTCGTACAACCGGATTGACTTTGATATTTCTTTGTTTTCCAGTAGCTTGGGCGTGGCTATCTTGTATAGAGCCGACTCCATGATAAAGATGTCGGGATTCGTAAAATAGTTGGCCTGTATGACGTCTATCTTTTTTTCGATTTGGCGGGTTACGATCTGGATAGTTTCGGGATCAGAGAAGCACGTGATGGTGTAGCAGTGTACGTTTTCCGTTCCTGATGCTGACACGTTGAGGCTTTCAATATTAAGTTGCCGGCGAGTAAATACGTTGGTAATCTGATTCAGAATACCAGCCAGGTTTTCTGAAAAGATGATGAGCGTATAGAGTGTTTTGCCGTCTTTCTGTTGTACTTTCATGTCGTAGGTTTATTTGATTCTTAACAGCATATTGTCCACATCATTTCCGGGGCAGCACATGGGCAGTACTTCTCCTTCTTCAACAACGGCTACCTGCAGCAGGTAGGGGCCGGGGGTGGACAGCATTTCGTCAATGCCCTGGTCGAGGTCTTCGCGAGCAGTAATGGTGCGACACGGAATGCCGTAGGCTTCAGCAATTTTTTCGTAGTCCGGGTTCTTCATCGGCGTAAAGGAATAGCGCCGGCGGAAGAACAGTTCCTGCCATTGTCTGACATTGCCCAGATAGTTATTGTTGAGCAGGATGATTTTTACCGGCGATTGCTGTTCCATGATGGTTCCCAGTTCTTCAATGGTCATCTGGAATCCGCCGTCGCCAATAAAGAGACACACCGTGCGTTCGGGGGCGCCGAAAGTAGCACCGATAGCAGCTGGCAGGCCGTATCCCATGGTTCCCATGCCGCCTGAGGTGACAACGCTGCGTTTTTGGGTAAATTTGAAATAGCGTGCTGCCAACATTTGATTCTGCCCGACGTCGGTGGTCATGATGGCCTTGCAGTCAGTCTTTTCAGCCACGCGGCGGGCCACTTCACCCATTTTGATGGGGCCTTCGGTCGGATGAATTTCCGGTTCGATGATCAGGCGGTTTTCCTTTTCCTGAAACGGTTGGAAACTCTGGCGCCAGGCACTGTGGCTGCATTGGTGCAGCAGCGCCGTGACGGCTGTCAGCGTTTCTTTGCAGTCACCCAATACGGCTACGTCGACTTTTACATTCTTGTTGATTTCAGCCGGATCAATGTCAAAGTGTATCTTTTTGGCCTGTCGGGCGTAAGTCGACAATTTTCCGGTGATTCGGTCGTCGAAACGCATGCCTATGGCAATGAGCAGGTCACATTCCTGTGTCATGTAGTTTGAAGCCAGGCTGCCGTGCATGCCCAGCATTCCCATGTTGAGCGGGTGATCGGAGGGCAAGGCTGAAAGGCCGAGCAGGGTGCATCCTGCCGGAGCGTCAGCCTTTTCAAGAAATGTTTTCAGGATTTCCTGTGCTCCACTTAGCTCCACTCCCTGACCTACAAGCACCAGCGGCCGCTGGGCAGAGTTAATCAGGGCGGCAGCTTCGCGCACCGATTCCGGATCGGTAGCCGGAACAGGTATGTAGCTGCGTACAAAGTCAATATGCTGCGGCACGTATTCGGCCAGGTCGGTCTGTGCGTTTTTGGCAAAGTCCAGCACCACCGGTCCCGGGCGTCCGCTGCGGGCTATGTAGAATGCGCGGCTAACGGCCCACGCTACGTCCTTGGCCTCTCTGATTTGGTATGACCATTTGCTGATGGGTTGGGTGATACCTACTACATCACATTCCTGAAAGGCATCTGTACCCAGCATTGAGGCTCCTACCTGTCCGGTAATGACTACAATGGGTGTACTGTCCATCATGGCATCGGCAATGCCAGTAATGGTATTGGTGGCGCCGGGCCCGCTGGTGACGAGGCATACGCCCACCTTTCCGCTTACACGGGCATAGCCTTCGGCAGCGTGTGCGGCTCCCTGTTCGTGGCGTACCAGAATGTGGTTCAGACGGTCACGATAGTCGTAAAGTGCATCATACACCGGCATGATGGCACCACCGGGATATCCGAACAGAGTGGTCACCTTTTCGTCAACTAAAGCGCGCATCAGTATTTCTGCGCCTGTAATCATATCTTTTGCCATATTTTTTTCTTTTATTCAATGGGGCCGGGCAGACGGGCTGTGCGGCCGAATTAAAAATAAGTCGGTCGGAAAAAAATTCCGCGGCTTCCATTTCCGATTCCGAGAGACTTTAATCTTTCTAATCTTTCACGATGCGTATGCCGCCTTTGTCAGCCGAGCTAACCATCGAGGCGTAGGCCCGTAATGATTTCGGCACGTTGCGCTGGCGCTTGAGCGGAGTCATGGGGCGTGCCGCCAGTTCTGCTTCACTCAGGTGTACGTTGATGGAGCGTGCAGCAATGTCAATGTCAATGATGTCGCCGTCCACGATTTTACCGATGTTGCCCCCGGCGGCAGCTTCAGGCGATATGTGTCCGATGCTCAGGCCTGACGTTCCGCCCGAAAAGCGTCCGTCGGTAATCAGGGCACATTCTTTTCCCAAGTGGCGGCTCTTGATGTAGGAAGTAGGGTATAGCATTTCCTGCATGCCGGGGCCTCCTTTGGGACCTTCATGGGTAATGACTACTACATCGCCAGCCGTAACCGAACCGTTCAGGATGCCTTCGCAGGCGTCTTCCTGTGAATCAAACACTTTGGCGGGTCCGCTGAATTTCCATATGGATTCATCCACGCCGGCCGTCTTGACTACGCAGCCGTCCTGGGCAATGTTGCCGAAAAGTACGGCCAGTCCGCCGTCGCGGGTGTAGGCATGCTCAATGTCGCGTATGCAACCTGCGGTGCGGTCGGTGTCAAGCGAGGGATAACGGCTGTCCTGCTGCCCCATGCGGATGCAGAAGCGTCCGGCCGGTGCGCTGTGGTACAGGCGGTCGGCCTCGGGGCTGAGCGTAGGTTTCAGGATGGAGTAGTGGTCGATGGCTTCGCCCAATGTAAGGCCGTCCACTCTTGGGGTAGTGGTGTCCAGCAGATTTCCCTTGGCCAGTTCTCCCAATATACCCATTACGCCTCCTGCGCGGTTGCATTCCTGAATGGAGTATTTCTGTGTGCTGGGCGACAGCTTGCAGAGGCACGGCACATGTCGGCTCAGACGGTCGATGTCGCTCATCGTAAAGTTCGTCTCTGCTTCCTGCGCTACGGCCAGCAGGTGGAGTACCGTGTTGGTGGAGCCGCCCATGGCGATGTCCATGGTCATGGCGTTCAGGAAGGCCTGACGTGTGGCTATATTGCGCGGCAATACGCTTGTATCGCCGTCTTCGTAATATTTAAACGCATTTTTTACAATCAGACGGGCCGCGTCCTTCAGCAGTTGGGTGCGGTTGGCATGTGAAGCCAGAATCGTACCGTTGCCGGGCAGGGCCAGTCCGATGGCCTCAGTCAGGCAGTTCATGGAGTTGGCCGTAAACATTCCCGAGCAGGAGCCGCATCCGGGGCATGCGCAGTCTTCTACGTGTGCCAGTTCGTCGTCGCTTACCGACGTGTCGGCACCTTTAACCATGGCTGTAATCAGGTCTACGTTTTCCTCGCCCATCCGGCCGGCTTCCATCGGTCCGCCGCTGACAAATACGGTTGGGATGTTCAGTCTCATGGCAGCCATGAGCATGCCCGGTGTGATTTTGTCGCAGTTGCTGATGCACACCAGTGCGTCGGCCTTGTGGGCGTTGACCATATATTCTACGCTGTCGGCAATCAGGTCGCGGCTGGGCAGCGAATAGAGCATGCCGTTGTGTCCCATGGCAATGCCGTCATCAATGGCAATGGTGTTGAACTCGGCCGCATAGCAACCCAGTTTCTCAATTTCTGCCTTTACCAGCTGTCCGGCTTCATGCAGGTGCGTATGTCCGGGTACAAATTGGGTAAACGAGTTGGCAATGGCGATGATGGGCTTGCCGAATTGTTCACGTTTCATGCCGGCGGCTACCCACAGGGCGCGCGCACCGGCCATCCTACGGCCTTCAGTGCTGAAAGCGCTGCGCAATTTTATTTTCATGTCTGTATTTCTTTTTCCGAAACAATGTTTCCCCACATGGTGCGGGGGGACGCGTAAATGGGGCTAATGTGTAGTGTCGGTTTTTCAGGTCCCCAAATGCAAATATAGTGTTTTAGAATTAAAAAACAAGCAGTATGTAAGGATTTTCACTATTTCAACGGCAAATAGAAATTTTTTTGCGCATTCTTCTGCATGTTGCGCGGTCTTGCCAGTCCAGTTTTTTGCAGGTGAGTCTGATAGAAAAAAGAGATGTGGACTTTCCTTTCAGTAACGGCTTTTTTTATGGCCACTGAATCTTGAAAGCCTTACCGTATATATACGTCAATCCCCCCAACCTGTCTGTCGGAAGGACATAGGCAAGGGGGGAGATTGAAGTGTATTCAGGCGGTCGGGTGCCTGTCTTACCTGATGATTTTGAAATAGTCCGCTTTTCGGGGCTTGGGGGCAGCCGGTTCGGTTGCTTCGTAACCTAATGAAATGGCTCCTACGCCGGCCAGACCTTCCGGCAGTCCCATTTTTTGCATCAGTTCTTTACCTTCAGGCATATTGAACATTTGAATCTCACGGTTAATCCAGCATGAACCCAATCCTAAGGCGTGAGCTGCCAGCATCATGTTTTGCAGCACGCAACTGCCATCCTGCAGTCCATTTTCGTTGTTGGCAGATACAAACACCAGTACGAGTGTGGGAGCACCGTAGTAGGGATCGGCCGATCCGCCGCGCACACGGGCGTTGAGTGCTACGAGTTCCTGTCGCAGTTCGGCATTTTGCACGGCTACAATAACGGGATCCTGGGCTCCGTGGGCGGTGGGGGCCCAGGTGCCGGCTTCCAATACGGCGTTCAGTTCCTCGTCAGTGATTTGCTGCGGCTGGTAGTGGCGGCAGCTGCGGCGTGATTTCAGGGTGTTGATAAATGAATTTTCCATACAGCGTATTTTTTATGTTCTTTTGATATGTTGAGGCTAAAAAAGCAGGAAGCACTTGGCTGCTGCATCTTTTTTCTGAAGATGGCCGGCAAGGCTTCCTGCTGTATGGCTTATGGCGTCGGGCTGCCGGGGCAGCTCTGCGCGCGTAAGGGCTGATTAGAATTTGTAGCGGTTGTCAACCACTTTACCGTTTTTGTACATGTCGTTGAAGAACTGGTTGCCCATCATGCGCAAGGTCATCTGGCTGACCATTTCTTCCATTTGCTGCTGGTTGTACTTGGCTGAGGCCTGAGTCTTTTTCAGTACCTGCAGGAAGTAAACGCCGCCGTTACCCTTGATGGGGCCGGAGAAGGCACCAGCCTTGGTAGCCATGGCACGACCGCCGATGGCCGGTTCGGCTACACCCGTGGCGTTGATGAAAGGCGGACGGGTAAAGACTACATCGTTCAGAGTCTGTGCTACGGCACCCTTCTGAGCCTTGGCCTGTGCCATGTTCTTCACGTTCTTGGTGCGGCTCATGATTAGTTCGGCCTTCTTGTCGTTGATTACCATCTGACGCAGGGTTTCCTTTACAATCTTGTCGTCCCATGGACGGTAGCCCTTTTCGTGTTTCTTGTCAACGATAATCAGGAGCAGGTGGTCGTTGTTGTATCCACATTCGTAGAGTTTGGATACTTCACCCTCTTCGGCTTCGTCAAAAATCCATTTCATGGCATCCTTGGTATTGGCCACGCCGGCTACGTAGTGTTCGCTGTTGCGCAGGTCGGTACGTTCCTGAATAGCATAACCGTTGCGTACGGCATTCTTGGCGATGGCTTCCGGAGTCTTGTATTTTGACATAAATACGTTCAACTTATTCAGCTCGCTCTGGTATGTCTTGTTGGAGAAGGCAATAGGACATTTCACCACTGCTACGTTATATTTCGTGGTCATGGCCTTGCGGTCAACCACCTGCAGAATCAGGTTGCCCTGACTCAGCTCTACGTTCTGCATGCCGTTTACGCCCAAAGTGTTGAGTGCGCTCAGGTATTTGGCGGCGTCTTCATTCAGGGTGCTGCCTTCATACTGCTGTGAGGTGAGCCAGGTCTTTTCGCCGGTCTGGCCGTATTTCTTGGCTACGGCCTCAAAGTCGGCACCGCCCTGCAGGGCCTTCATGATGCTGTCGGCACGCTGGGCAATTTCTTCCTTGGTCTGTCCGGCTACGCTTACGGCGCGGAACTGGATGGAGTCGGGAGCCTGTACCTTACTCATCAGTTTGATGATGTTCATGGTGTTGTCGCCCTTGTTGGTGTAGGGGCGGGTGGTGGTGCCTGCTGCCATTGAGTCAATCTTGCCCTGAATGTCAGCGGGGAGAGCGTTTTTCGACAACGGAAGGTTGACATATTTAATTACCGATTTGCTGGCGTTGGTTATGGCTGCCACGTCGGCATCAGCTGCCGTCAGCTTGTTGTAGGTGGCGTCCATTTCCTTGGCCAGGTTGGCCTGGTCGTCCTTGCTGGCCTGTACGGCTACGTCGATGTATCTGATGTCGCGTGTAGTAAACGGCAGGAAGAAGCGTTCTTTCTGCTTTTCGTATTCTGCTTTCAGGTCAGCGTCGGTTACCTGCACGTCCTTGTCGGAAATAGAGTTGTAGGCAATGCTGGTTACTTCAATGTTGCTTTGTTCCGTCTGGGCCTTGAATGCCATTTTTGCGGCAATCGGGTTTGAGATGACCGACATGGCCAGCAGGTTCTGGAATTTCTCCATCAGCAGCTGTTTGCGCAGGCTCTTTTCCACGTAGTTCCAGAGCTGGTTGATCTGGGCATACTGTTCCAGATATTCCTGAGGTACCTGTCCGGCCTTGCTCTGCATTTCCTTATATGATTTCTTGAATTCCTGCAACATGCTTACATCAAAGCGTCGTGTAGCCTGATTGATGAACGGGGTTTGCAGCAACAGCTGGTTGGTACCTTCACGCAGGGCGTTCTGCATCTCTTCGTCGGTCACCGTCATGCCGATTTTGTCGGCTTCGTGTTCCACGAGCTTATAGAAAACGAAATCGTTCCATACCTGGTCGCGCAGTTGGTTCATTTCGTCTTCGTTCAGGTTGTCCGTTCCGCGCTGCATCTTGATGACCATTGCGGCTTCGTCTACCATTTCCTGAAATTCCTGTACCGAGAGCTTTTCTCCGTAAACTTCTCCTACTTGCTGCTTGCTCTCATTGGATGTTGTTTCGATGGAGCGGAAAAACTCCTCGGCAATGAAGGCAAACAAAGCCAGACCGATGACAATCATCAGCAGGCCTCCTTTGTTTCTGATTTTTTGTAATGCTGCCATTAGTTTTATTGTTACTTTTTATAATTATTTTTCTTTATTTGCAGTAATAAAAGGCCTACAAAGATAGTAAAAAGACATGATACCTCTCTTTTTTTTTCTAAAAAATGCTTTTTTCTTTGCCATAGCCCTTTTTGGCTGGCCGGCGTGGGTGTGCCGGTGTGCCTGTTGTCCCGTAGCCTGTGGCGTAGGGTCAGTGTGCGCTCATGTTGGGGTGCTTCATCGGGCCCGGACGCATGGGCACGGTGTCTTTCTGTGCCGTGTCGGCGGCGTTGCCCTGAGGCTTGTTGTCGTTGTTCTTGGGCATGGGCATGTATCCTTTTGACCAGATTACTTCGTATTCGGTCATTTGCTCGTTGGCGCGGAAGGAGTTCCCCTCAAGTTCGCGCCCCGGTTCTACCACGTGGGTGTAGCAGTGTGAATAAAGAATGTGCTTGTCCATGTCCCAATACAGTTCTTCCGAACTGAAGGTGGCTCCCTTTGCATTGCGGGCAAACACGCGTCCGCGCAGTTTCCAGAGGGTCTGGTTGTAGCAGTAGGCCGTGTCGGCCGTCAGGTAGAGGCTGACGTGGAATTTTTCGTCAAACTGCTGCAGGAATATGCCGTGGGGAAATTCCTGACGGGGCGGTTTGGTCTGGTCGTAAATATCCCATCGCTCGGCAATAACCTTGTAGCGTATGACGCCCGAGTCGGAAATCAGTTTCGACACGCCCAGAGTGGTCATCACCGGCAGCGAGTCGCGCTGGTGTATGGCCGCAGCGGTGGGCGGAGCGTCCGAGCTGCATCCCCACAGAGCCGAAAGCGCGCCCCACAGCAGTGCAGATGCCAGAAGGCTGTGGGCGCGGATATGTGTTTTCAGATTAGTCAATTTTACGTTTCATGAACCACGCCTCGTTGAATGTCAGTCCGATACAGAGGCGGAAGTAGTTTTCTTTAATGGTGTTCAGTCCCGTAGGCTGTACGCGTTCATACTGTCCGGAAATGCTCAGCACCGAGCGGTTGTTAAACCTGTTGGCGATGGGTATGCCTACGCCCACTGTGGCCGTATAGGAGCGCGGAGCGCTGGTCCATGTGCCGGTAGAGCTGTTGCTCTGCGTCTTGGCATATCCGGTAGAGTAGCCGAAGCCTGCACGGTAGCGAATGTGGTGAGCGTATCGGTATCCGTCGGGGTTGGGCATGTATTCCAATCCCACAGAGAAGCTGTGGCGGTCGGTCAGGGCCGAGCGGCTGGCCACGTATTCGTTGTCGGCGTTGAGTACGGGGAAGTTTACGTCGCCCCACTTCTCCAGCGTGTAGTCCACACCGATGTTCAGGCGCTGGCGGAAAGTCCAGTTCAGTCCCACGCCGAAAGTGTGGGGCAGGCCATAGGCGTTGTGGGCCACCACCGTGTCCGAGGTCAGCACCGTTCCGCTTGTGTTGAGCGTCTGGTTATAGAGTTTGCTGTTGTTGTTCACGTTGTGTCCCAGCCCGTACACCAGACCCAGCGTCAGGGTGTGACGTTCGTTGATGGGCTGGTGGATTTGCAGACCGAAGTCTATCTTGTACGTGCGCATGTTCATCGAATATTGCCGGCGCAGCGAGTTGGTCACTCCGTCGCTGAAGCTGTTGGTAATCGTGTTGGTAATGTTTCCCCACAGCACTCCGGCGTTTACACCCAGCGATACCGGGCCGCCCAGGCGCCAGCCTATTCCGGCAAAAGCCTCGTGAATACCGCCGTCGCCCTTGTTGGTTTCGGTATATTCCAGATAGTTGCCGGCCTCACCCTTTTGCAGGTAGTTGTTGCTCATGTTGTAGCCTACGGTGCTGTAAGGCATCAGACCAACCGTCATACCCAGGTTCTTGGCCAGACGGAAGCCCGCGGTCAGATAGTCTATCGACGTGTTTTGAGCATTGGTGGAGTTGGGGCCGTCGTTGAAGTTGGCGGTTTGCAGCGATACGCCGGCGTCAAAAATAAACGACAGCGAGTCCAGTGCCGAATAGGCAGCCGGGTTCTTGCTGTTTATCTCCGATCCGGAGCGGAAGCCGTAGCCCGTGCCAGCCATACCTTTGTTGAAACTTTGTGCGCGGTCGGCCAGCAAGCCGAAGCCGTAGCGCGAATAAGGCGAATTACTGCCGTTGGTCTGTCCGCTGGCTGCAGTAGCGGTGGCGAGGGCCAGCGCAAGAAATAGCGTCTTCTTATGATTCATTATTGTTGTGTAGTAGAATTCGGTTTAATCCTCTTGGAACAAGGAATTTATCTGCAAAGATGCAGTTTTTTGTCGGGGTGTCAAAGTGATAACAATTTCCTCCCGTTAAAAAAATGGAAATATCGGGATATTTTGTCTGAAATTCACGGATATAGCCTTCAATTTCGTGCCGTATTCCGCTGATTACTCCCGCCCGTATGGCTGTTTCCGTATCGTAGCCCACCTGTGGGGTGTCGCCTTCGGGGCCTACAAGGGGCAGGCGCGCCGTGTGTTCATGCAGGGCTGCCAGACGCATTTCCAGTCCGGGCGAAATGTTACCGCCGTGGTAGCACCCCGTGTGGTCCACAAATTCGTAGGTAATGCATGTGCCGGCGTCAATAACCAACAGGTCGTGTCCCGGCCGCAGGGTCATGGCTCCTACGGCAGCCGCCAGACGGTCGGCCCCCAGTGTTTGTGGTGAGCGGTAGCCTATTTTTATCGGTACGGGAGTCTGGCTGTTCAGCACGATGGGGCTGAAAGGAAGAGCCTGCAGTTGCTCTCGGGCCTGCCGGCTCAGGTCGATGACCGAGGAAACAATGCCCCGCTTCACGTCCGGATACTGACGGATGAGCTCAGGCAGCGCTTCAAGCGTCTGGTTCGACGTGTGTATTTCCGCTATTGGTTCGTTTTCTTCAAATACAACGAGTTTGGCAATGGTGTTTCCTATGTCGATGATAAGATTCATGTGCCCAGATGATAATTTTGGCGGCAAAATTACAAAATAATTCGCTAATCTGGACTTTTTCGGGGCGTGCAATCCTTTTTTCGCCGTTTCAGCAGGATTGGGGAGGCTTCATCTCGTATGCCGTAATACTTTCGGGAAACAAGGTCGGACTTTATACGGTACAGGTCGGACTTGGTCAGCACAAAGTCCGACCTGATGGAAAATACATGTCATGAAGACTTTGGGTAAATCATTTTTACAGAAAATCCGCAACAAGCCTTTTATACTTCTGCATATTCATAAATACAAATGTCCGGCAGGATTGCTGCATACATGAGGAGCGTGCGTAAATTTTTTTTAAATTACTTCGTTTATAAATAGTTATGATGCAAAATCTAATCTGAGGCATGTTCTTCTGCAACTGAAAAATATTATCTTTGTCAGTCGTATCATCGTTGTTATTATTATGAAAAACATTTGCAGTATATTATTGAAAACCTGTATAGGTGGAACTTTCCTGATTGGTTCCGTGGGGTGTTCAAATAAAGTTGAATGGCAATTGTCTCCCACAAAGAGTGACTTGTTTTTCGATAAGTTGGCAGCAACCTGGGACGAAGGTATCCCTTTGGGTAATGCCACCGTAGGAAGTTTGGTATGGGAGCGGGATTCTGTTTTGAGGATGTCGCTGGACCGTACCGATTTGTGGGATTTGCGTCCGGCTGACAGCCTGTCTGGAGAAAATTATAGGTTTTCGTGGGTAAAGAAACATATAGCTGAGGGAAACTATCTGCCGGTGCAGAAGAAGTTCGACTGGCCTTACGACCGAAGTGCGGCACCATCAAAAATACCGGGGGCAGCGCTGGAGTTTGCCCGTATGGGGGCAGTAGAGCATGTACATTTATATTTGAAGAATGCCGTTTGCGAAACGGCTTGGAAAAATGGGGCCAAGCTTTATACGTTTGTCCATGCAACGGAACCGGTAGGGTGGTTCGTTCTTGAAAATATTCCGGATTCAGTGGTACCGGCCATTGTTCCTCCGGTATATGAAAAAGAAAAGACGGAAACGGTAGATCCCGTAACGGGGCAGGATTTGGCTCTTTTAGGATATAAGCAAGGTGTCCTTACGGAAAAGGAAGGGATGATTACGTATCATCAGAAAGGATGGAAGGATTTTTCGTATGACGTTGCGGTAAAATGGAAAAACGAACACGGAAAGTGTATCGGGGCTTGGAGCGTGACTTCTTCTTTATCGGGCGATGAGGCTTCAGCTGAAGTTGAACAGGCTTTTCAGCGTGGACTTGAAAAAGATTATGAAACGCATCTGTCTTTCTGGACTGATTTTTGGAACCAGTCGTCTGTGACGTTGCCTGACAGCGTTTTGCAAAAGCAATATAACAATGAGATGTATAAACTGGGTTCTGTAGCCCGGGAAAATTCGTATCCTATCTCCTTGCAAGCCGTATGGACGGCTGACAATGGTAAACTTCCGCCATGGAAGGGTGACTACCATCATGATTTGAATACACAGTTAAGCTATTGGCCAACGTATACCGGCAATCATTTGAAGGAAGAGAGCGGTTATTTGAATACGCTTTGGAACCAGCGGGATGTTTACAGGAGTTTTACCAGACAGTATTTCGAGAAGGAGGGCCTGAATGTTCCCGGAGTGTGTACGCTTACCGGTGAACCGATGGGCGGATGGATTCAGTATGCCATGTCGCAAACTACTGCGGCCTGGTTGTCACAGCATTTTTATTTGCATTGGAAATATACAGCAGATGATTTGTTCTTGAAAGAAAAAGGTTATCCTTTTGTAAAAGAAGTTGCTTTGTTCCTGGAAAACCAGACAGAACTGAATGCTGAGGGAAAGCGTGTGCTTCCTTATTCATCAAGTCCGGAGATTTTTGACAATTCGCTGAATGCCTGGTTTAAGACCATGACCAACTATGATTTGTCTCTTGTTTCCAATCTGTTTAAGATGGCTTCAGAGATGGCTTTGGCTTTGAATTTGAAGACGGAAGCTGAACATTGGGATGAACTGCGGAATCAGTTGCCTGATTTCGATTTGGATGAAACCGGAGCCCTTACCTTTGCGAAAGGTTTTCCGTATGCTGAGTCGCATCGCCATTTTTCACACGCCATGGCAATTCATCCGCTGGGACTTATCGACTATTCACAAGGAGCAGCGTCGCGTAAGATTATTGATGCTACGCTGAAGAAGATGGAGGCGTGCGGACCAGACTGGTGGTGTGGGTATTCGTATTCGTGGTTCAGTAATATGAAAGCACGTGCCTTTGATGGTGAGGGGGCGTATCGTGCTTTAAGAACCTTTGCCGATTGTTTCTGTCTGAAAAATACTTTCCATGCCAATGGCGACCAGTCCGGAACCGGTAAGTCGAAGTTTACTTACCGCCCGTTTACGCTTGAAGGGAATTTCGCTTTTGCAGCAGGAATTCAGGAAATGCTTTTGCAGAGCCATACGGATACAATTCGGATATTCCCTGCGGTACCTGAAGCTTGGAAAAACATAAAATTTGATCATTTGCGTGCACGTGGAGCATTCCTGGTGAGCGCAGAGAAAAAAGACGGTAAAATCGTTTCAGTGAAGATTTTATCAGAAAAGGGGAAGAAGTTATTAATGGTTTCTCCATTTACGGGTGAAGTTATTAACCGTTCAACAAAGCCCGGAGAATTAATCGTATTGGAAAAATAATCAGGAAATGAAATGTCTTTCCGTTGGCTGTATGCTTGTTTTTAGCCTTCAGTCAACGGAAAAGATTTTATTTATCTGCTCAATATATCATTAAGTCGAGCGGGTCTTGAATGATAAAAAGGACAATAGCTATGAAAAATAAAATGTTTCTTACCTGTCTGTTGTGTCTGTTGCTTATGTGTGGGTGTTCTGATTGTCCCCGGTTTGATTATGGCTCGATGTCAGGACAATCTGAAACATTGAAGCTTGCAGTTTCAGATTTGGAAAATTATGTATCACATTCGGAAAGCCGGATAAAAAAGTATAAGTTTAATAGGGTTGACAGCCTGTCGAACGGAGAATTTGGCTTCAGTTGCGATGGTAAAGGTCGGGTTATATTCCGTGCAGGAAATGACATAGGTATAACGCATGCTGTTTATACGTATTTGGAAAAGATGGGATGTCTGTTTGATTTGACAGGGACTTCTATTCCTAAGCAACTGAAAAAAAGCATGGCTGAGCCTTTCGATACTTTGATAAAGCCAACTGTCAGATGGAGAGGTATTCGGCAACACGTCAATTTTCCGATGGATATATCTTCTTATGATATAGAGGACGCCAAGGAGTATATCGACAGATTAGTACGTATGCGTTTCAATAAACTGACCATTCACAGCTATCCGGGACAGTGGTATGAAACCTCTTTGGGAGATAGTTTGTCCTTAGCTGGTAATTATTTTTATGGGAATAAGCACATTATGTATGACAATGCTTTCTTGCAGCAGAAAATCAAGGATAATGATTCTTTATTCTGTATACCAGGAGCTGAAAAGCTGAAAAATAATCCGCAGGAAAATAGCAAGTTCGCCTTGTCTTGGATGAAAGAATTGATTAATTATGCCAAGAAGAGAGGGCTTTATGTTCAGTTTTCTTTTGAGCCCAGAATTACGAGTGTAGAGCAGACTGTTACTACGGTGCATGATATATTAAAGACTTATCCGAATATCGACGCCCTTGAATTAATAACAGAAGAAACCGGAGGATGGGGAGCTGGCTGTACAAGAGCAGAAACCGAGGCGACTCTAAATCAATTTTTTGAGAAGTCTATTGCTACGGATTCAGTCGTAAATGCTCCGATAAAGGACAAACAATCTGATTTAAATGCTTTGTATAAGCAGATTGGCATCATCTCATAGGCGATAAAACAACTGAATATGGATAAAAACATACATCCGGAATTGAAGTTGGGAATATATTGTTCAATTACTCCTTATACAAAAGGTGCCTATCGTTTGGCTCGTCTGGCGTTGCCGGAAACCAAAATCTGTTTAATGTCTTCTCATGGTAGTGAAGGAACTGCACAGGCATTACCTTCGGTCGTTCTTACTCAGAAAGACAAGGAAATGACGGAGATATATTCCTGGATAGAGTTTGACGGACTGATGTATTTATATCAGAACTCTATATCCGGAAATGAAAAAATGATGAAATGGCTGTCAGGCTCTTCTGAAAAAAACGTTTCGTCTGTATTGTTTAATCATTGGCGTAGTGCGGAGAACAGGACTTCTGCCCGCTTTGTATCAGAGGCAACTTTGAATGGTAAAATTTCGGCTGAACGTTTTTATCAGGAATATGCGAATGGTTTGTCTATTGCTGATAAAGAACGATTCATGGAGGCTATGCAGTTGATAAACCGTGCGGACGTTTTTGCAACAACGAATTTGGGGAATATTGGCTTTTGTTGGATGGGAGCATGGGAAAACGGTGGCTCTTATACTTGGATGAGCAAGGAGAATATTGATTATGCGAGGACTATTTATTTGAAAGCCGGTAATCTGCTAAAGGAAATATTAAAACAAACAGACAAGGGGGCAGAGGCTTATCATTATTTATCTTTTGTCTGTAACCGTGTACTTTGCTCGGTTCTTTATCTGGATGCTTTTCGTGAGGCTGTGAATATTCAGGATGTCATAGGAAAAGATCAAACGCCTGAATCGCAGGCTAAGGTTAAACAGATTTGTGATAAGGCTTTGCTTATTTTTGATCAGTATATGGCCAAACATGCTGAGATGATGGAAGACAGGGGATGTGAAGGCACTTTGGTAAGTGTCTGGAATTCTCCAATCCGAGGTCTAAAGATTTACAGAGCTCAATTTGGGGGCGTTCCTATGGATGTTCCTTCATCATTGGATGCTGTTGATGCCCCTCCTTTACCTATTGTATATTAACCCTTAAAAAATATATGTGATGAAAAACGTATTGTTTACGGCATTCTTTGCCGGTATGGCCCTATGCGCTTCTGCGCAAAAAACGGTCTTTGTTTCTCCTACTGGAAATGATGCATGGGCAGGCGATCGGAACAGACCTTTTAAAACCTTGAATAGGGCTTTTGCCGAAAGTGAAAACAGTCGGGATACACTTTATATTCAGGTCGCTTCAGGAGATTATTTTTTGGAAAAGTCGTTGGACTTGTCCGGCGGTTTGAATTGTCCGGTAGTGGTAAAAGGAAATGAAAAAAACAAGCCTCGCTTTTTGGGAGGTATTAAGATACAGCAATGGGAAAAATGTCGGGATGGCGTTTATCGGGCATTCGTTCCGGAGGTAAAACGTTACGGTTACCAATTTGAACAATTCTTTGTAAACGGAGTGCGGGCCGTACAGGCAAGAACGCCGAACAAAGATTGGTTTTACGTAAAAGGTTCTGAAGAATATCCTTACGTATCAGGAGTACGCTCGGCCAATTATGCGACTCAAAAGATTGTGATGGACAAGCAGGATTTAAAATCCCTTTCCGGCCTTTCGGCAGATGAATTGGCGGATGTACGTTTTCGCTTTTATCATAAATGGGATATTACGCAGAAAGAAGCAGCATACGCTTGTCCCGATTCGGGATTTGTCTATTTCCATGGGGGAGGCATGAAACCTTGGAATCCCATATCTAAAGGGGCCCGTTATATTATGTATGGATACAAGGCTGCTTTAGACGCACCGGGTGAATGGTATCTGGACAAAGCCGATGGTTACGTATATTATATGCCAAGGGAGGGCGAGAATTTGGAAACTGCCGAATGTATCGTTCCGACATTGCATCAGTGGATTGTTGTAAAAGGCCATAGTGGAGCCGCGCTGAAAGATATTCGGTTTGAAAATCTCTCTTTTCAGTATGCAGCATATTCGATGCCTAAATTTGGAGATGAACCTATGCAGGCCGCAGCAACAGTTGAGGCTGCCATTGAGTTGGAATATGCCGACAATGTAACTTTCGCAAATTGTGAAATGCAGCATACGGGTGGTTATGCTCTTTGGTTTAAAGCAGCCTGTACAGATAATACAATTGATCATTGCTACATAGCAGATCTCGGGGCTGGCGGCATAAAAATAGGTTCACCTTGGTATACGAGTGATTCCACGTTGATTTGCAGGCGTAATGTCGTTAATAATTCGATTATCACGCATGCCGGCAGCGAGCTTCCCTGCGGCGTAGGAGTGGCCATATTCCATGCATCGGACAATAAGGTTACGCATAATGAAATTTCAGATTTGCGATATTCCGGAGTATCTGTTGGCTGGATATGGGGGTATAATAACTCCGACGAAATCTGGACCAATGTGTTGATGAAAGACGGCACGGTTGATTTTGCACAGGTTCGTCTGGTCAGTCCCGCAGTAAGAAATCTGATAGCCTATAATCACATTCACCATATAGGTTGGGGCGAACTTTCGGATATGGGAGCTGTGTATACATTGGGCGAGTCCCACGGAACGCGGATTGTAAACAATATTATTCATGATGTATTGTCATACGATTACGGTGGTTGGGGACTGTATACCGACGAAGGTTCTACCGGAGTCGAAATGAGCTCCAATCTGGTTTATCGGTGTAAAAGTGGAGGTTTTCACCAGCACTATGGTAAGGAAAACAGAATAGAAAATAACATATTTGCTTTCGGACATTATTATCAGGTTCAGTATACGAGAGTTGAAGATCACTTGTCCTTCCATTTCAGACATAATATCATTCTTCAGGATCAGGGCGAAACTCTTGCCGGTCCGTGGGAGAATGGAAAAATTGATATGGACTATAACCTATATTGGCATCTGAATGGTAAGCCCCAGTTTGGAAAACATACGTTTCAGGAGTGGAAGAAATTGAAGGAAAAACATTCCGTAATCATGTCGCCAGGCTTTAAGGATGCCCAAAATGATGATTATAGCTTTGCATCGCTTAAGGCAGCCCGTAAGATACATTTTAAGCCGTTTGATCTTTCCAAAGTGGGCGTGTATGGCTCTGCCGAATGGAAAGAAAAAGCAAAAATGTCGGTGCAACAACTTGATTTATTTAAAGAAATAGCAAAAGTTCGATTGAAAAAATAGCGACATTATTTGTGAGCATCTTTTGACCAACTTCTTGTGAAGTGGTGTCTTCGGAAATACTGCCGTTTTCGGGAAAAAAGGTCGGATTTTATATAGACAAGGCCGGACTCTGTCTGTATAAAGTCCGACCTTGTGGAAAACAACTGAATCATGAGATTTTAGGCAAATCGTTTTATTTGTCTCTTTCCTGAATTTTATGTTTGGTGATTCGGTCGTCTTATTTTAATCATCCAATGTGTAAGTTTCATCGTAAATTTTTCTCAGATTCTTGTCTTCAAACGTCCAATAACCTGTTGGTTGAATAGCATGAGTGATATTGAGTAATTTCTTGGTGATTCCAGTTAAAGAATAAATGTCACCATGATACATTACTTTTTTTTCATCAACTACAGATACTTGAATAGATGGATCTTTTACGAATACTAAAATATCGCCTTTTTTCATTCCCATTTCAAAATAATTGAGAGGAGGACGTCGCGATGAATTGATTTTTTCCGTAGCAGATTTATCTTCTGTTGTCAAGTCATTGTCTATCTCTTCTGTGATTTCTTGTGTCACATCTTCCCGATTAAACAATTCCAATATAGCCATCGCCTGTTCCGGCTTGATTTGAAAAAATTCGCGATTCGCATTAATCCGATTGGGTGCAAAAGCTGTATGCAGAGCTTTCTCAATCTTGGTACAATCCGAAGATTTTACCTTGCAAGCATATTTGCATTCAAAGGGAACAGGAACCCCCGTACCATAGAGTTCTTTCATCCGAGCATCCAGATTGTCTCTTGTCGTCATTCCAATTTTTACTAGTCCAGGCATCGCGGGATTGGTAAGAACATAAACGATACCTGAATTATTTTGTTTCTGGGACATATGATACTTTTTTGTTTATAATATATCTGTATATGACGGGAAAAAAGAAATCCTGATTTCAAATGAAACCAGGATTCTTTTATGAAGTGGTGTCACCAGGAATCGAACCGGGGACACAAGGATTTTCAGTCCTTTGCTCTACCAACTGAGCTATGACACCATTGCTGAATAGCGGTGCAAAGATAGTGGATTCAGCTGATATGAGCAAATTTTTGTATTCTTTTTTATTGCAGGGGGTTCCAACCCTGAGCTTTCAGCTCCATTTCGGTGTCACCACGGCAGATGAGGCGACAGCCCAGTTCGGGTTTGCAGATGTGGCCGATAATGCGTACGTCGGGTAGCTGCTCAGCTTTTTCGTAGTCGGTCAGGGGGAGGGTGAAGAGCAACTCATAGTCCTCACCGCCGTTGAGGGCGCAGGTAGTGACGTTGAGGTTGAACTCCTCGGCCGTGACTGCGGTCTGGTAGTCGATGGGGAGACGTTCTTCGTAGATGCGGCAGCCGGTGTGGCTCTGGGTGCAGATGTGGAGCAACTCGCTGGAGAGACCGTCGCTGATGTCCATCATGGCCGTGGGCTTGAGACCGGCGTCGCGAAGCGACTGGATGACGTCACGGCGGGCTTCGGGCTTGAGTTGACGCTCCAGTATGTATTCCTTGCCGCTAAAGTCGGGCTGTGCTGCCGTTTCGGGGCGGTCCTGCCCCTTGAGGGCCTGTTTTTCACGTTCTAGCAACTGCAGGCCCATGTAGGCGGCGCCGAGGTTGCCACTGACGCAGATGAGGTCGGTATCCTTGGCCCCGTTGCGATAGACAATGTCCTCCCGACGGGCATCGCCGATGCAGGTGAGGCTCAGGGCCATGCCGGTGAGCGAGGAGGTGGTGTCGCCACCAACGAGGTCGACGCCATATTGCTGGCAGGCCAGCTGCAGACCGGCATAAAGGGCTTCGGTGTCCTCAATGCAGAAACGCTTGCCCAGGGCCAGACTGACGAGGAGCTGGCGCGGGGTGGCATTCATGGCGTAAAGGTCGGAAAAGTTGACCACGGCGGCCTTGTACCCCAGGTGCTTGAGCGGGGTGTAGACGAGGTCGAAGTGGATACCTTCCATGAGCATGTCGGTGCTGACGAGTACCTCTTTGTCGGGGTAGTGCATCACGGCGCAGTCGTCACCTACGCCGTAGAGGGTAGAGGCGTTTTGCGGAGTGATGTCGTGAGTCAGGTGTCGGATGAGACCGAATTCGCCTAAAGTGGATATTTCAGTTCGTTTCATGTCGTAGGTAATAGTTGGGATTTGATTTTTGGAAATATGCGGCAGGCCGTGTCGGTGGTGGTACGCATGACGATGTCGGGCGTCACTTCGTAGACCTGTGCGAGTTTGTCAATGACGGCCGTGAGATAGGCCGACTCATTGCGGTGGCCTCGATGGGGCGTGGGGGCCAGATAGGGGGAGTCTGTTTCGAGTACGATGCGCGAGAGGGGCACAGCGCTGTGCAGCACCTCGGGCAGGGTGGACTTTTTGAATGTGAGTACTCCGCCAACTCCCAGTACGAACCGTGGAAAACGCTCAAGTAGCTCCCGGGCTTCGTCAGCTGTGCCGCCAAAACAGTGGAACACACCGCCCGGCAGCTGCGGGGCAAAGGGTAGGAGCGTATCGACCAGCTGGCGGTGGGCCGAACGGGAGTGAATCATCAGCGGGAGCTGAAACTCAACGGCCCAGCGGGTCTGCTCCTGAAGAACCTGAATCTGGAGATCGGCGTCGGGGGCTTCGTCGTAGTAAAAGTCGAGGCCTACCTCGCCTACGCCGATGTACCGGGCGTCGGTCTGGAGCAGCTGGTGCATGGCCTGGAGTGTGGGAAACGGGTCGGACGTGAATTCCGTGGGATGCAGGCCCATCATGGGGAAGCACCGGCCCGGCCACTGGCGGCACATGTCGAGCATGGGGTCGATGGTTTCGGCATTGATATTGGGCAGCAGCAGGGCACCGGCACCGGCTTCGAAAGCCCGGCTGACCACTTCATGGCGGTCGGCGTCAAACTCTTCGGTATAGAGATGCGTATGGGTATCGATGAACATGAAGGCTGTCTTATTTGTTGCGGTGGAGCAGGGTGCGGGCGTATTTCCAGAGCTGCTCCTGTTTTTCGGCAGGCAGGTTGATCTGGCTGAGCGTGTGGCGGGCCTGCTCAAAGAAGTTGTCGATGGTCTGCTGGCAGAGCTGCGGAATATCGAGGCGGTTGTAAATGGCTGTGACGGCCTGAATTTTCTGTGCGGCCATGTCGGCCGGGCAGCCCATCCAGCGGGTCAGTTCCTCACGGGTCGTCTCGTCGGCACGCAGCCAGGCATTGATGAGCAGATAGGTTTTCTTGTCACAGAGAATGTCGCCGCCTATTTTCTTGCCGAATACGGCGGGGTCGCCGTAAACGTCGAGATAATCGTCCTGCAGCTGGAAGGCCAGACCGAGCTGTTCGGCAAAGTGATACAGCTGCTCGGCATCGGCCTCGGGGGCCTGGCCCAGCATGGCACCCATCTTGGCGGCACAGGCCAGCAGTACGGACGTCTTGAGCCGGATCATTTCGATGTATTCAGCCTCGGTTACGTCCATACGGTTTTCGAAATTCATGTCGTATTGCTGCCCTTCGCCAATTTCAATGGCCGTGCGCGTAAAGAGCTGGAGTACGTCGGTGCGGTTGCACTGCTGCATGAGGCGGTAGGCCAGAATGAGCATGGTGTCGCCCGAAAGGATGGCCGTACTGTCGTTCCATACCTTATGTACGGTGGGTTTGCCACGGCGGATGGGCGCCTTGTCCATGAGGTCGTCATGGAGCAGGGTGTAGTTGTGGTAGGTTTCGATGCCCAGTGCGGCGGGCATGGCCTGTTCCAGGTTGTCGTCGCGGTAGAGGCTGTATGTGAGCAGAAGCAGTACGGGACGTATGCGCTTTCCGCCCATGGAGAGTACGTAGCGAATGGGTTCATAGAGGCCGCGGGGCGCGGTGGGGTACTTTAGCGCGTCGAGCTGCGCATTGACTTTTTCGAGAATTTGCTCAAATGAAAGCATGTCGATATGTTTTTAGGGAATATTCAAGAGTATGAACGGACTGGTTATTTCACGGCAAAGATTACCGGCACAGTAACTCTGACGAGTACGGGCTTGCCGTTCATTTTTCCGGGATGCCATTTGGGCATGCGCCTGATGGCACTCAGCGCCAGGGCATCCAGCTTGGGGTGTAACTTCTTGGAAACGGCGGGTTCACGTATGCTGCCGTCGGGAGCTACCAGGAAGGTGATTTCGAGCGAACCTTCGATGCCGGATTTGATGCAGTCGGTCGGGTAGGGAATATGGGCGTCGAGCCACTTCATGAGGGCAGCCGGACCGCCGGGAAACTGTGGCATCTGTTCCACCACTTCGGTAGGTGTGAGTTGTGCTCCGATTTCGGGTGCATCGGGGTCGTCTTCCAGTCCGGTAGTGTCCTTCAGGGTAATCAGTTCCATTTCTTCGCTGGCCCGCAAATCTTCCAGACCTTTTTCGCCCAGCAGGAACGGATTGGGGGCAAAGTCAACAATTTCGGGGGCCAGTTTGGTAGCGTGAGGCGACTGTACCACTTTGTGGGTAACCGCATGGCGACCGGTGGCAACCGCTTTCAGTTCGTGTCCTTCCTTGAGGGGGGGCATATCCACCTGTCCGAAACGCTCAAGCCCTTTCAGCCCCTGCTTGATTTCATAGGCAATGTAAAATCTGAGAAGAAAGGCCGAAAGCAGGCAGAACAAAAAGAAACCTATGATACACAGCAGGGCAAACCGATGCCGGCGGGCTGATCGCTGTCGCATCATGTAGGCGCCGTATTCCTTGTTCTTTCCCTGAAAGATAAGGTCGCACCATTCTTTAGATACTAAATCGAGTTTCTTCACGTTATTATACAGAGTTGTTCCGGAAGGCGCATCCGGTAGGAAACGGGCTGTTGTCTTGCCTGATTGAATCAGAAGAGGGGCTGCCGGGTGCGCGAGTCTGGATTTATTCTGCAAAAGTACGGCAGATAGTTTAAAATTAATGTATCTTTGCTCTCAATTTTTAGTGTTCGGATGAAAAAAAATTGCATTCTCGGCGTTTTGTGGCTTTTTGCCCAGGTATTGGCAGCGCAGGAGGGGACTTCGGCCTACCAGTATCTGAAAATACCCGTATCGTCCCACGTGGCGGCTACGGGCGGACAGAACATTTCGATTGTGGATGACGACGCTACGCTGGGAATGAGTAATCCGGCCTTGCTTTCCAACGTGTCGGACGGCATGTTGAGTTTTGACTATACCCGTTATATGGCCGGAGCAAATTTGATCGGGGCACAGTATGTCAAGGCTTTCGGGCAGCGCCATACGGGTAGCGTGGCCCTGCATTATCTGGGTTACGGCAGTCAGATGGAGACCGACGATCAGGGCAATGAACTGGGTAGTTTTACGCCTAAAGATATTGTGGCGCAGATAGGATACAGTTATTTGCTGACCGACCGCTGGTCGGGCGGAGCCGCCATGAAGATACTTTATTCCCACTATGCCGGCTATACCTCGGCGGCCCTGGCCGTTGATGTGGGTGTCAATTATTTTAATGAAGAAACGGACTTCTCCTTTTCGGCTGTAGTGCGCGACGTGGGGGTACAGGTGAAGAAGTTTGACGATCGTTCAGAAACGGTGCCCTACGATGTCCAGTTGGGATTGAGCAAGGGATTTGCCCATGCCCCTATCCGCCTGTCGCTGACGCTGACCGACCTGACCCGTTGGTCGTCGTCATACTACTATACGGCTGACGGTAGCAAGACCAAGGCCCTGCAGCAGGTTCTCAACCACCTGGTAGTAGGGGTAGACATTATGCCTTCGCAATATTTCTATCTGTCGGCGGGATATAATTTCCGCCGGGCTTATGAGCTGAAAGCTGCCGGAAAATCACGCGGGGCAGGACTGACCTTTGGCGGCGGCATTAAGGTTAGGCGTTTCAGGGCCGACCTTTCATACGCCCGTTATCATGCTGCCGCTTCGTCCTTTACGTTGGGTGTGGCCTACGCGTTGTAGCGTATCGGTTTTATGTAGAAAATATGAACATGCAGTAATCATGAAAAAAATAATCATAGCCCTTGACGGCTTCTCTTCATGTGGAAAGAGCACTATGGCCAAACGTCTGGCTCGTGCCATCGGATATATTTATGTGGATAGTGGCGCTATGTATCGTGCCGTGACGCTTTATGCCTTGCAGCACGGTTTGTTTGATACAGACGGTCATTTGTGTGTCAGCCGGTTGCAGCAGGCCATGCCGGAAATTCAGGTCGGGTTTCAGCGTGGAACCGACGGCTCGGTGCAGACTTTGCTGAACGGCACTCCCGTAGAGCAGGAAATTCGTACCTTGCGTGTGTCACAACACGTTAGCGAGGTGGCTGCACAGCCCTTTGTGCGTGAGGCCATGACCCGTCAGCAGCAGGCCATGGGACAGGCACGTGGCATTGTAATGGACGGACGGGATATCGGGACGACCGTTTTTCCGCAGGCTGAATTAAAGGTATTTGTGACTGCTTCGGCTGAGGTACGTGCGCAGCGCCGTTTCCTGGAGATGCAGGCTAAGGGACAGACTGCTGATTTTGACGAAATCCTGAAAAATGTGCGTGAACGCGACCATATTGATTCTACCCGCAGCGTGAGTCCCTTGCGACAGGCCGCCGATGCCATAGTGCTGGATAATTCCAACATGACGCTTGACGAGCAACATCAGTGGCTTTTGACCCAATTCCGGCGAATATGTCCTGATGCCGAGGTTCATGAAGCATAGGAGCGTTTTTGTTTTATTTATGAAAGGAAATATACAAACATGCAAATAGAAATTGACCAGGAGTCGGGGTTCTGTTTTGGCGTGACAACAGCTATTCGAAAGGCTGAGGAGAGTTTGCGTTGTGCTGACAACGTACCGGCCGGTCCGTTATATTGTTTGGGTGACATAGTTCATAACCGGCGTGAGTGTGAGCGTCTGCACGAGTTGGGGTTGCGCACTATTGACCATCAGATGTTTCGTCAACTGCCGGCTGGTTCACGCGTTTTGTTACGGGCTCATGGCGAGCCGCCTGCTACCTACGAGGCGGCACGTGAGCGGGAGGTCAGTCTGATTGATGCCACCTGTCCTGTGGTGCTACAACTGCAGCGCCGCATACGTCGCGCCTATGAGGAAGAACCTTCAGACACTCAGATTGTGATCTACGGAAAACCTGGTCATGCCGAAGTGCTCGGACTGGTGGGGCAGACTGAGGGGCACGCCATTGTAATCGCCCATCCTGACGAAGCCGTCAGGCTTGACATGCACCGTTCCATCCGACTCTTTTCGCAAACCACACAGCCGTTGGAAGGTTTCCGGCAGTTGGTAGACTATTTGCAAGCCCATGTAGTAGCTCCCGCCACGTTTCAGTTTACTGATACCATTTGCCGCCAGGTGGCCAACCGGTTGCCCGGTGTCAGGGCCTTTGCTGCGCGTCATGATGTGGTGTTGTTTGTTTGTGGCCTGAAAAGTTCAAACGGACGTGTGCTTTACGAAGCCTGCCGGCAGGTGAACGGACGCAGTTATTTGGTAGACGATCCTGCCGCCATCCGCGCCGAATGGTTTAGTCATGCTCAAAGCGTGGGGATTTGCGGCGCTACTTCTACCCCAAAATGGCTGATGGAGGCTTGTAGCGAAGCCATCAGACGGATGTATCCTGACGAATAGCAGAGAAGAGACTGAACCGGTTCCTTTTCGTACGCATTCCTGAAGTCGGGAATTTCATTTCGGGGCCGGTCGTAGAAAAGGTGTAGGACTACTTCTTGTGTCGCTCTGCACGGTATGCCGAAGGTGTTATGCCGGTTTGTTTCTTGAACATCCTGCTGAGGTGTTGTGGATAGTCAAAACCTAAGTCGTAAGCCGTCTGTGCAATACTAAGTCCTTGTGAGAATTTGTTTTTGGCCAGTTGTATGATGTATTCGCGGATATATTGGCCGGCCGTGTCTCCTGTTGTCTTTTTGATTAAATCTCCGAAATAGTTGGGTGACATGCACAGCTTTTCTGCGCAATATTGTACGGTGGGGATTCCTAAACTTATTTGTCTGTTTTGCTCATAATAGTCTTTCAGCAGGCAATCAAATTTCATGAGCGTGTCTGAGTTGGCTGACTTTCTGGTCATAAACTGGCGGTGGTAGAAACGTTGGCAGAAATTCAGCATCAGTTCAATATATCCTACAATAATAGCGTCTTGCTGGTTGTCATGTGGCTTTTGTAATTCAACCTGGATTTGCTGCATTAAAGACGACATGATGTCGCGTTCTGCCTGGCTCATGTGTAGCGCTTCATTGATTTGATAGTCAAAGAAGGAATAGTTCCTGATTTCTTTTTCCAAAGGGGTGCCATGCAGCAAGTCTGGATGAAATAGCAGAGCCCATCCGGTAAGCATGACTTGTTCGCCGTTATCTTCTTTTCCGCCAATTTGTCCTGGTGCGATGCAGATAACGGTTCCTTTCTGATAATCGTATTTACCGCATCCATACGAGAGGTCTATGTCAGCTTCATCATGAAAAAAGATGCCGTAAATACTATAATTGTTCAGGCAATGTCTGACGGGAGACACTTCGGCATAATTGATGACGCATACCAGCGGATGCCGATTGGTACATCCCATGTAGTGGCAGTAATCGCTTACGTTTCTTATTTTCATGATTTTGGTCATAGTTGTGTATGCGTATGGTTTTTGTATGCTTACAAAAATACATGATTTTGTTCAGAAAGCCATGTCTGGTTTTGCTGTATTTGCAGCAGTAAGGTAAAAGACATTTTTGTTGCTCTTACGGAATATTTTTCTGGGAATCAGTAAAAATGGTATGCAATGCATATAAATTGTTATGTCAGTGGCAGATTGATGCCGTAATTTTGCATTGTCAGAAACGAAATCCTATTGTATAAAAAATAAGTACAGAAAAAATGATGGATAGAAGAGGCTTTTTGAAAATTTCATCAATGACAGCTTTGATGGCAGCGGGAGAGTGGACGGGATTATCAAAAATTTTTGCTCGCTCATCTTCGCAGAATTCTTTTTCATCAGTTCGTCAATCTTCCGGTAATATGGAGCATAGAAACCTGGGCCAGCTGAATGTGTCGGCTGTGGGGCTTGGTTGTTTGCCCATGGTGGGATATTATGGCGGCCGGTATGAAAAACGCGACATGATAGCTTTGATTCGTCGGGCTTATGAAAAAGGAATTACTTTTTTCGATACGGCCGAAGTTTATGGACCCCATGTCAGTGAGGAGTGGGTCGGAGAGGCTTTGGAGCCATTCCGCAACGAGGTGAAAATCGGTACAAAATTCGGATTTGGCGTAGAAGAGGGGAAGCCTACATCATTGAACAGCTCTCCTGCTCATATCCGCCGGGCTGTGGAGGGGTCGTTAAAACGCTTGCGTACGGACCATATTGATTTGTTGTATCAGCATCGAGTTGACCCGAATGTACCAATGGAAGAGGTGGCCGATACGGTCAAGCAGCTGATGCAGGAAGGGAAAGTTCTGCATTGGGGATTGTCTGAAGCCAGTGCGCGTTCAATTCGTCGGGCTCATGCCGTTTGTCCGGTTACGGCCGTGCAGAGCGAGTATGCCATTTGGTGGCGTGAGCCCGAAACTAAAATTTTTCCTACACTTGAAGAACTGGGAATAGGATTTGTGCCTTACTGTCCGTTGGGAAGGGCTTTCCTGACAGGTGTTATCAATGAAAACAGCCGATTCTATAAGCCGGACCGTCGTCATAATCTGCCGCAATTTACGCCTGAAGCCTTGAAACACAATATGCCACTTGTCAGACTTGTTCAAAAATGGGCAGAACAAAAAGGTTTGACTCCGGCACAATTTGCGCTGGTGTGGATGCTTTCGCGTAAGTCGTGGATAGCACCAATTCCGGGAACGACTAATCCTGAACATCTGGATGATTTGTTGGGGGCTGGAACGGTCAGACTTTCAGCCTGGGAAATGGAGGCTTTTGATAAAGAGTATGCTCAAATTGATTTGATGGGGCATCGGGCTGATCCTTTTACAGAAAGTCAGATTGATAAATCATAAGAAAAATGGATTATATGGTATTGAATAACGGCATTGAAATGCCGATGCAGGGTTTTGGCGTGTACCAAATATCTCATGCTGATTTGTGTCAACAGGTCGTGACTGAGGCGATAGGAGCAGGCTACCGCCTGATTGATACCGCTTCGGTTTATGGCAATGAAGAGGCTGTGGGGGCTGCTGTCCGCCAAAGCGGCGTTCCGAGAAACGAAATCTTTATTACAACCAAAGCCTGGATTTCAGAGATGGGGTATGATCAGACTTTGCGTGCTTTTGAGGCATCTCTTAGGCGGTTGCGTGTTGATTATCTTGATCTCTACCTGATTCATATGCCGTTTGGCAATTATTATGGGGCTTGGAAGGCTATGGAAAGATTGTATGCAGAAAAGTGCGTGCGGGCTATCGGCGTTTGTAACTTTGGTGCTGACCGTCTGATTGATTTATGCAAGAATGCTGAAGTCATACCTGCTGTAAATCAGGTGGAGTGCCATCCTTTTACGCAACAGAAAGAAATTTTGGAGACTCTGCGCTCGTTACATGTGCAAGTGGAAGCTTGGGGACCGTTGGCAGAAGGACGAAACGAACTCTTTTCACATCCATTGTTGTCTGAAATAGGGCGAAAGTATGGAAAAACGGTGCCCCAGGTGGTGTTGCGCTGGCATTTGCAGCGTGGCGTAGTGGCTATTCCCAAATCTGTACATAAAGAGCGTATGGCTGAAAATTTTTCTATTGGCGATTTTTATTTGGATGACGAAGACATGGCCGTTTTATCTTCCTTGGATACCAAACGTAGTCTTATATTAGACTGCCATAATCCGGTTGAAGTAGAACGCTTGTACCAAATCACATGCAATAACTGACGTGTGATGGAAAATAAATTGAGGAATAACGGATAATTAAACTAAAAATAGTAGAGGTTATGATGGATTTTTTGTTTATAGGTGGTATAGGCATGCAGGAGGTGCTGCTGATAGCTTTGGTCGTTTTGTTGTTTTTCGGAGGTAAAAAAATTCCGGAACTGATGAAAGGTCTCGGTAAAGGTGTGCATGCCTTTAGGGACGGGCTTAACAATGTAGAAGGAAATACGGATGCTTCAAATTCCAAGTCTTCCGATAATCCGTAGATTATGGGTGGGCAAGGCAAGCAGTTATCCTTTTGGGAGCACCTTGACGTGCTGAGGCGAGTGCTCATAAAGGTGGTAGCGGTAGCGGCAGTATGCGGCATATTGGCTTTTATATTTAAGCAGCCGCTTTTCTTTGTTGTTTTGGCTCCAGGTAGGGAGAATTTTGTAACCTATGATTTTTTGAACGATGTAGTAGCGTGGAGTGGCGGCAATATGGAACGGATGGCGGCGCAGTTTATAAATACGGGATTGGCACAACAATTTATTATTCACATGCGCATGGCATGTTGGGTCGGTTTGTTGGGAGCATTGCCGTTTGCGCTGTTCCAGATGTTCTGTTTTATATCGCCCGCGCTTTATGCGCATGAGCGGCGTTATGTTGTGTGGGTTGTTTGTGGCGGATATGTCATGTTTGTTTGGGGTGTATTGGTGGGGTATTTTCTGGTTTTTCCCTTGACATTTCGTTTCCTGAGTACTTATCAGGTCAGTGAGGACGTTACCAATCTGATAACGCTTGATTCATATGTTTCAACGCTCATGACGATGTGTATGTCGATGGGCGTTGTTTTTGAAATTCCGGTCATTGCATGGCTCTTGGCCAAATTGAGGCTTCTCTCCGCGTGTTCCATGCGCCGTTTTCGGAAACATGTCATGGTTGTGATATTGGTAGCAGCTGCCGTCATTACGCCTACATCTGATGTGTTTACACTTCTACTCGTGTCGTTGCCTATGTGGGGGTTGTATGAGGCGAGTATTTGGTTGGTAAAGTGCAGTGGTGAATCACATGCGGCAGGTCGTAAATAATGTGAGTACAGATGGATAAAAAGAGTCCAAGCCCCGAACTTTGTTCAGGCTTGGACTCTTTTGAATCTTTTACGGGCAGCCCTTTAGGGCCGATACTGTGAAAATCTTTGTGGGATTAGCGGTTTTTGTACATATCCTCATAGTAAGTTTGGTAGGCTCCACTTGTGACGTGGTCCATCCATTCCTGATGGTCCAGATACCAGCGTACGGTTTTTTCAATTCCTTCTTCAAATTGCAGGCTGGGCTCCCAGCCCAATTCACGCTGCAACTTGGTGGAATCAATGGCGTAGCGCAAGTCGTGTCCGGCGCGGTCGGTTACGTAAGTAATGAGGTCCATGTCCTGACCCTCGGGCCTACCGAGCAGACGGTCAACGGTACGGATGACTACTTTGATGATGTCAATGTTTTTCCATTCGTTGAATCCGCCGATGTTGTAGGTTTCAGCCGTACGGCCCTGATGGAAAATGAGGTCGATGGCACGGGCGTGGTCTTCAACGTAGAGCCAGTCGCGCACGTTTTCGCCTTTACCGTATACGGGTAGGGGTTTACGGTGCCGTATATTGTTGATAAACAACGGAATGAGCTTTTCTGGAAACTGGTACGGGCCGTAGTTGTTGGAGCAGTTGGTTACGATGGTGGGCATTCCGTAGGTATCGTGAAAGGCACGTACAAAATGGTCACTGCTGGCTTTACTGGCGCTGTAAGGGCTGTGAGGCGGGTAGGGAGTTGTTTCCGTAAAGAATTTCTGTCCGTAAGCCAGATGATGGGTGCCGGATGAAGCCCGTGTGGAAAACGGAGGTTCTATACCCTCGGGATGGGTCATTTCCAGAGCGCCATATACCTCGTCTGTGGAAATGTGGTAAAAGCGTTTTCCCTCATATCCTTCGGGAAGTGATTCCCAGTATAGTTTGGCTGCTTGCAGGAGCGAGAGCGTGCCCATTACGTTGGTACGGGCAAACGTAAAGGGGTCTTTGATACTGCGGTCTACGTGGCTCTCGGCGGCCAGGTGGATAATGCCGTCTACGTGGTGCTCCTGAAGCAGGTGGCATATGGTGTCAAAATCACAGATGTCGGCTTTAACGAAAGTATAGTTGGGCTTGTCTTCAATGTCTTTGAGGTTGGCCAGATTGCCGGCATAAGTCAGCTTGTCGAGGTTGATGATGTGGTATTCGGGATACTTGTTGACAAAAAGTCTGACTACGTGGCTGCCAATAAATCCGGCACCGCCAGTAATGAGTATGTTGCGTGTATTCATAAAATCGGTATGTTTGGGTGTGGTTTTGGGGAATTGTGTGATGTGCCTGGGCGCAGTTCCCGGCCGATGAACTTAGTAGAGATCTTCGCGATAGTCAAAAAGCCAGTCGGCGTCTTTCAGCCGTGGGTGGTGGCGGTCTTTTTCTGACAATATGACGTCGGCCTCCGGCAGGCGCCAGTCAATGTGCAGATCTGGGTCGTTCCAGGCCAGGGCTCCTTCAGCTTGAGGAGCGTAGAAGTTGTCACATTTGTATTGAAACACCACTTCGTCGGTCAGCACGCTGAATCCGTGGGCAAAGCCTCGGGGAATGAAAAACTGGCGGTGGTTGTCACCCGTGAGTTCCACGGCCACATGTTGGCCAAAGGTGGGGGAGCCTTTGCGGATGTCAACAGCCACGTCGAGTACGCTGCCTTTGATGACGCGTACCAACTTGGATTGCGCATAAGGCGTTTTCTGGAAATGCAGGCCGCGCAGCACGCCGTATGACGATTTGCTTTCGTTGTCCTGAACAAAGTGAATTTCACGCACTTCCTGGTTGAAATCCCTCTGCGAGAACGATTCAAAAAAATAACCCCGTTCGTCGTTGAAAATCCGTGGTTCGATAATCACTACGCCCGGTATGGCGGTTTGAATAACTTTCATTTTTCTTTTTTGGGTTCTTTATTTTTTGATTTGCAGCGCAGTGTTCCGGCTTTTTTCGGAGCGCTGCGCTGACATTTTTTTACCAGTCTATTTTTCGTTTGTCGGCATGTTCTACTTCGTCGGCAATTTTTTGCAGATATTGTCCGTAAGGATTTTTCAGCATGGGAGCAGCCAGCTGGCGGAGCTTTTCGCTGTTTATCCAGCCCATTCGGAAGGCTATTCCTTCCAGACAGGCAACTTTCAGCCCCTGGCGTTTTTCAATGACTTCCACGTAGTTGCCTGCGGCTGCCAGCGAGTCGTGTGTGCCCGTATCAAGCCAGGCAAAGCCCCGTCCCAGGGTTTGCACCTTGAGCCGGTTTTCTTCCAGGAACCATTGGTTGACCGATGTAATTTCCAATTCGCCGCGGGCTGAAGGCTTGATGCCTTCGGCCACTTTTACTACGTCGTTAGGGTAGAAATACAGTCCCACTACGGCATAGTTGGATTTGGGATGAGCCGGTTTTTCTTCGATTGACAGACAGTTGCCGTCGTTGTCGAATTCAGCTACTCCGTAACGTTCGGGGTCGTTCACCCAGTAGCCGAAAACGGTGGCTTTCTGTTCGGTTTCGGCTGTACGGACGGCGTTTTTCAGCATGGATGTGAATCCGCTGCCGTGGAAGATGTTGTCACCCAGAACCAGACATACGTCATCCTGCCCGATGAATTCCTTGCCGATTAGAAAGGCCTGGGCCAGTCCGTCGGGCGAGGGTTGCTCGGCATAGGAGAATTCTACGCCATAGTCCGACCCGTCACCCAGCAGGCGGCGGAACCCCGGCAGGTCGTGAGGGGTTGAAATAATCAGAATCTCACGTATGCCGGCCAGCATCAATACGGAGATGGGGTAGTAGATCATGGGTTTGTCGTACACGGGCAGCAGCTGTTTGCTTACGCCCTTGGTGATGGGATACAGACGGGTGCCTGATCCTCCGGCTAATACTATTCCTTTCATAAGTATTTTTCTCTTCTTTAGGTGTGGCGCAGCCTGCCGCCGGCTTGGCTGTACCGGTTTTTTCAGTATGCATACAAAGGTATTAAATATGCACAGAAACACCAAATTTTTAATAGGGTTTGTGGCTTGTCCGCAACAGACGTGCGGTGAAGCCGTTTTGCGGGTAAGGCAGAGGGGTAGAGGAGATGTTTGTGGATAAAAAATGCGCGACCAGCAACTTTTCACGGCATATCATGCGCCCTGGGGCGAAGTTGATGAAAAAAACGTATCTTTGTTCCCGATAAAACAGAATGGCAGAATATGGAACAGAAGAGAATCAGCTTGGTGATTTCAGACGACATACATCGTGTTTGTCCCGACTTTGTTGGCGCAGCGCTGTGGGCTGAGGTGAGCAACGGCAGTTCGGCTTCCGGTTTGCTGCAGGAAATGGAGGAGGCCGAGCGGCAGTTGCAGGAACGTATGGATACGGAACGCCTCAAGGCTTTGCCTTCAATAGCGGCTACACGGGCGGCTTACAGGGCTTGCGGAAAAGACCCCAGTCGCTATCGGCCGGCCGGGGAGCAACTGGCCCGTCGGGTGATTAAGGGGGCTGGCCTGTATCGCATCGACGCGCTGGTCGATGCCGTCAACCTGGCTTCGCTGGTGAGCGGATATTCCATCGGAGGGCTTGATGCCGATAAGATTCAGGGAGGTTTCCTGACTCTGGGCATCGGCCGCGAGCAGGAACCGTATGAGGGCATCGGGCGGGGAGTGCTCAATATAGCCGGCATGCCGGTCTACCGTGACGAGGCAGGAGGCGTGGCCACCCCAACCAGCGACCATATGCGTACGCGCATAACGGGGACGACCCGGCATTTGCTGGCCCTGATTAACGGCTACGACGGAAACCGTGATGCTGTGGTGGCTACGGCACGGTATCTGGAAGAGCTGCTCCGGCGTTATGCCGGTTGCCGGCAGTCGGAGATATGGACATACGTCTGGAACGGATAAGAGAGAAGGCCTTCCCCCGTGCTGCCAGAGGCTTGGACAATAAGAAAAAATAGGCTGAAGCTACGTTGACGGACGTAGCGTGCGGGCCGGAGCACGTCCGGAGGCAGACTAAAGTGCCGTCTTTTTTCAACAAATCGGGATTTTGTTGAAAAAAGACGGCATCTTGTTTATTTATGGAGTACGGACGGATGTACTTGGTAGAAATTCGGCATCCGTAACCTGAATTTTAAACTATGTATGAATTGTAGGATTCTTGAAAACCGGAAGGCCGGTATTTGTATGGCTGCCCAAGTGTTGGCGAAACCATTTTTTCAGATAAAAACAAAACGACTGTTTTACTCTTTGTAAAACAGTCGTTAATAAAAGTTGGGGTACTCGGACTCGAACCAAGAATGACAGGACCAGAATCTGTAGTGTTACCATTACACCATACCCCAATTTGTAAAGAGCGCTCAGGATTTTCTTTCTCAGTAACTCGTTTGTGTTACTTGTTTCCTGAATTCGGATGCAAATTTAGAGGTTATTTTTGAATCTTCCAAATGTTTTGGCGATTTTTTTTGAAAAAACGTCTTTTTTTCTCTTTTGGGGGGAGAGATTCTTTCCTGACAGGGCAAAAATAGCCGTTGCTGTCGGCCGAGTGTGGCAAGTGTCCGTCAGCAGCCGGAACCGTCAATGCTGCATGCCGCTCCTTCGTCGGCCGGACGCGATTGCAGTCCGGCCTCTTCGGGCTGCAGGGTTATGCTGCCGTCTTCAAGAACAAAGCAGGGTATACCTACCAGGCCGTGTCGCCTGGCGTTGCTGAACGCGTCGTGATGGTCGCGCAGTTTCAGAAAAGCCTTCAGGTTTTTCACGTGTTTGCCGATATCCACAATTTCATATTGGCTGTTGCCCTCTATCTGTTTTTCTACATAGGTACAGTCCGGACAGGTGTCCATTACATAAATCTTTATCATAATCGGATTGAATTAAGTCATTATTTTTCTACGGGAAGCCCCAGTTCCGTCCAATGGAGTATGCCGCCTTTCATGTCGAAAACCTTGAACCCGCTCTCGTGCATTTTTGTGGCGGCGGCATTGCTGCGGCGGCCGCTGCGGCAATAGAGGTAGTATGTGCGCTTTTTGTCAAGCGCGCTGATGCCTTTGGCAAAGGCGTCGCTGTCCAGAAAATTCAGGTTGATGGCTCCTTTCAGGTGGCCGTCGGCATATTCCGATGGTTGACGAACGTCGAGTATGACTGCAGACGTGTCTGCTTTTGCGGCTGCAATAAACTCTTCGGGCTCCAGTATCTTAACGGGTGATTGGGCCGTACAACTGTTGAAGACCCCCATGGCCATCAGAATGGAGAGTATTATTTTTTTCATGAGAAATATGTATGGTTTTATAAATTTTGAATGAGTCTATTTTGAATGTATGGCGTTCCTGATTTTGCTGCACATGGTTTCCGGATCACGGCATGAAATGACATATTTTTTTCCTTTGCCAGTTTCGATAAGGAACACATGGTCAAGATTGGTGGCATACACCATAAACCTGCCTAACTCCTGATTGTGGAACCATCCCCACCAACCGAAGAAAGCTCCGCTTCCGAAAATGCGGGCAAAATTCATGGTTACCTTATAAGGTTCGGCCCTTGAAATGTCCATCAGTGGAATTTCCTTGACATACAGGGGAAATACGATATTCAGGCTTTTGGGGGTCACTTGGATTTCCAGCGGAAAAAAGAACAGGGAACAGATGCATAGAATTACAAGTGAGCCGAGGAGAACGTATGACAGGTATGCGGCTTCTGTGTCAGTTGTCAGAAGATACAATCCGAGTCCTGAAAAAAGAAGCACAGACAGGATGGTGACGATTACGGAACGCCATGCCCATTGTGGTTTTTGTTTATACATGCCGGTATGATTTGGGGTTTGTTGTTGATTGTCTTTTATTCTTGATTCACAACCCGTGTCTTATAGGACATCCGATTAAAATACTGACTAATCATGGATATGTTCAGCGTTTCCTGTACCGGAAAAGAGTCCTTCACTTCGTGTTGCCGTCAAAAAAATAAAATCAATGTTTCGTCAAACAGGGTAAAAGTATAAATAAAATCCGAACAAATGATGCTTTACGGAGGAATATTTTCCGTAATCGGTTGGATGGCGTAAGTAAAAAACTCCGGAAAGCGGGGTGTTTTGCAGTTGTCTTTCCGTATCTTTGTAAAAGAATAATAGCCTGTACAGACATATATGCTGTATAGGGACAAGAAATAACCATGAAGTGGAGTATCATTATACCCGTATATCAGGCGAAAGCATACCTGGGCACTTGTCTGGAGTGTATTGGCCGGCAGATGGATGAACAGACGGAGGTGTGGCTCGTTGATGACGCGTCGACAGATGGCAGTGGACAGATTTGTGAGATGTGGAGCCGGAGTGACGAGCGTTTTAAATGTGTGCATCATCCGCAAAACCGCGGACTTTCAGCCGCCCGCAATACGGGGCTGGAACATGCCGGCGGGCAGTGGATACTGTTTGTGGATGCTGACGACTGGTTGGCGCCGGGCACGCTGGCTGCATTGCGTCAGCTCTCGCAGGACGACGGGGTGGATGTAGTAGAATTTCCCGTCCATCTGGAGCATGGCAGTAAGCGGGCACGCTGGTATGTGCCTGGGCACGGGGAGCGGGTAGGCTTTCGTGAATGGATATCGGCCGGGGCTTATCGTTACAGCTATGCCTGGAACAAGATGTACCGTTCCGGTTTGTGGGCATCGGTACGCTTTGAGGAAGGACGTCTTTTTGAGGATATGTTTACCATACCTTATGTGTTGGAGCGGGCCCGCGGTATTTTGCGTACGGATAGTGGCGGCTATTATTATTGCAGTCACCAGGGCAGTTTGTCGAATACTTTGAGCCGCAAGGGAACGACGGATCTGCTGGAGGCCACGCTGAAGCTGTATGAACATATACGTTGTCAGCAATGGGCTGATGATGAAATATTGGACGAACTTTATATGGAGGCATGCAATCGGCAGATTGTATGCCTGAAAATGGGCGGTCCGATGTTGTTGCCCCGGCGTCAGATAACCGCATCGCATGTGTGGCGGCGCGGCCAGTCGGCCGTCAGACGGTTGAAGTGGCTGCTAATGCAAACGGGAAAGCCACAGTGGTGCAGGTGGTGGGCACGGTATATGCCTTTGTCATCCCATTAAGAACGGCTTATGGAAATCAGTTTTATTATACCCTACTATGAAGTGTCGCCTTGGCTGTTGCGAAGGTGTCTGGAGAGTGTTTGCGCTTTTATGCAGCAGGTTCCGGATTGCAGCTGGGAGGCATGGGTGGTGGATGACGGAAGTTCGGATGCCGGTATTGCCCGGCGTGAGGTGGAGCGCACGGGAGCAGCACAGATTCACTGCCTGCGTGTACCTCACGGCGGTTTGGGCGCGGCCCGTAATGCAGGGTTGGATCATGTCTGCGGCATGTATGTATTTTTCCTGGATGCCGATGATTATTTGTTTGTCCGCTCGGCAGGACCTCTGTTGGCATGCTGCCGGCAATGCCGTCCTGATGTGCTTTCTTTTGGTATGCAGACGGTAAGGCATAGGGAGCAGGAGCAGCCAAATCGTGCCGTCCGTTTGCGAATCTGCTATGAGGGGAGCGGAGCGGGCTACATGGTGGGGCATAATCTGCGCGCTGCAGCATGGGGATATCTGTTCCGGCGTGAAAGTTTGGGAGAATTGCGCTTCGTGACCGGTATATTTCATGAGGATGAGGCCTTTACGCCCCGTCTATGGCTGCAGGCAAAGCATGTGTGCGTGACCTCGTTGCCTGTATATGCATATTATCAGCGAAGTGATTCTATTGTGCATGTATCCAGCCGTGAACAGTTGGAGAAACGTATGGCTGATTTACGGCAGGTATTGGTCGGGTTGAAGCAGGAACCGGTAAGGAATGCTTTGCAACAACAGGCTTTGCGGCGCAGGATGGAGACGCTGGCTTCAGACGTATGGTGGCGGCTGGTATGTGAAAGTCCGGATACGGCTTTTCTGCGCTGTCAGTTAGGATGGTTTCGAGAGGCCGGATTTTATCCGCTTCCTTTGCGATTTTACACTTTACGCTATATATTAATGTATATCGGCTCGCAGTGCGGAATGGTGTCTGTTTTTTTGAACAGAATGAGTCATTTAAAACAATTGTTTTCCTCTAAAAATCAATAAAAAGGGAAATATTTATGTCGTGTGTGTTGTGTTAATCCGTGAAATCGTTTTAACTTTGCGCATTCAATGGGTAAGATGTGCGTGACATGCGCATGATGTTTCCCTAAGAGTAAAAAAATCTTGTTGAACAATCAAAAAAAGTATGACGATCGAAAATAAATTATTAGCAGCTATAGTAGAAGGTATTCGTGAGAAAAAAGGTGGAAAGATTGTAATAGCCGACCTGACTTCCATTGATACGGCCCCTTGTGCATATTTCGTGATTTGTGAAGGTAATTCTCCACAGCAGGTGGAAGCTATTACCGATTCAATAGAGGAAACGGCACGCTTGAAAGCTGCTGAAAAACCGGCAGCCTTGGCGGGCCTGGAAAATGCCGAGTGGGTGGCTATGGACTATGGAGATGTGATTGTACATGTGTTCTTGCCGGAACCGCGTCAGTTTTACGACCTCGAACATTTGTGGGAGGATGCTATGCTGACGGACTTGCCCGACGAAGCATAATTCCTTATAATCATATAAATAAACCGCGCATTTTTATTTGAAACAGATGAATACAGAACAACCGAAAAAAAATAATGTGCCCCGCTTTAACCTGACGTGGATTTATGTTATTGTGGGGGGCGTTTTAATCTATTTGCTGTTGTTTGGTGACAATCGGACCAGCGCCAGCAAGGATACGAATTTCACGAATTTCAAGATCTATGTCAGCAATGGCTATGCCGATCGTATTGTGGTGAACAAAACTGACGGTACAGCTACGATGGAGGTGAAGAATGAGTATGTCAAGAAAATCTTCAAACAAGGCGTGAGTCAGACTGGCGTTTCGCCAACCGTGGTGACCAAATATCCTACGGTAGATAAGATTGAGGAATTCTTGGATGCAGAAACGCGAAACGGGCATTTCAAAGGTACCGTAACGTATGAAGAAACCAATAACTTTTTCCTGAATCTGTTGGGAGGCCTGTTGCCTATTATAGTACTTGTGGCCATCTATCTTTTCTTCTTCCGTCGGATGAGCGGAGGCGGCTCAGGTGGAGGCGGCGTTTTCAGTGTCGGCAAAAGCAAGGCCAAATTGTTTGAAAAAGGTTCGGGCCTGCATGTTACTTTTAAGGATGTGGCCGGACAGGAAGGAGCCAAACAGGAAGTACAGGAAATTGTAGAGTTCCTGAAGAATCCGCGCAAATATACCGAATTAGGAGGAAAAATACCTAAAGGTGCTTTGCTGGTAGGCCCTCCGGGAACGGGTAAAACCTTGTTGGCCAAGGCTGTAGCCGGTGAAGCCGACGTTCCGTTCTTCTCGATGTCGGGTTCTGATTTTGTGGAGATGTTTGTGGGCGTAGGAGCCAGTCGTGTGCGCGACCTGTTTGCACAGGCTAAGGCGAAAGCACCATGTATCATTTTCATAGACGAAATTGATGCCGTAGGTCGTGCCCGTGGTAAGAATCCTGCTTTCGGCGGTAATGATGAACGTGAGAATACCCTGAACCAGTTGCTGACTGAAATGGATGGTTTCGGAACCAATTCCGGCGTCATTATTCTGGCTGCTACCAACCGTGTTGATATTTTGGACAAGGCTTTGCTGCGAGCCGGTCGCTTTGACCGACAGATTCATGTAGATCTGCCCGACCTTCCTGAGCGTGTGGCTATTTTTGGCGTGCATATGCGTCCTTTGAAATTGGACGATACGGTTGACGTGGATTTGCTGGCACGCCAGACCCCGGGATTTTCGGGTGCTGATATAGCCAATGTTTGCAACGAAGCTGCCCTGATTGCTGCGCGGCATGACAAGGCGGCTGTCGGCAAACAGGATTTCCTGAGTGCAATAGACCGTATTATCGGCGGATTGGAGAAGAAAACCAAAATCATGACTTCAGAAGAAAAACGTACAATAGCATTGCACGAAGCCGGCCATGCTACGGTGTCATGGTTCCTGAAATATGCCAATCCTTTGGTTAAGGTCACTATTGTTCCGCGTGGCCAGGCGCTGGGTGCCGCATGGTATTTGCCCGAAGAGCGTACCATCGTTACCAAGGAACAGATGCTTGATGAAATCTGTGCTACTTTGGGCGGACGTGCAGCTGAGGAACTTTTTACCGGACACATATCTTCTGGAGCACTGAATGATTTGGAAACCGTAACGAAGCGTTCATACGGTATGGTGGCTTACATGGGTATGAGCGACAAACTTTCCAACCTTTGCTATTATAATAATCAGGAATATCAGTTTGACAAACCCTATTCGGATAAAACGGCCGAGCTGATTGACGAAGAGGTTAAAAAACAGATTGCCGAACAGTATGAGCGGGCAAAATCCTTGCTGACAGAACATGCGGAAGGACATGCTCAGCTGGCCCAGCGCCTGATTGAGAAAGAAGTGATTTTTGCAGAAGATGTTGAGGAGATTTTCGGTAAGCGTCCGTGGATGAGCCGAGCTGACGAGTTGCTGGCCGACGAGCAGAACCGTAAGGCTATTGAAGCTGTCAGTTTAGGTACAGATAAGGAGGCTGGTAAGAATGAACCGACCGCAGAAACGGATGAGGCTGCAACAGCATCCGCTGATTCCGAAAAAGCAGAGAATAACAGACCGTCATCTGCAGATGAATCAACATCCGAGATGGAGAATAACGGCATGACACCGTCTGAAAAATAGCACGCAACATGAAAAATTTGATAATGCGCAGCATCACCGGCGTTCTGTTTGTTGCAGTTCTGGTCGGTGCCATTGTTGGAGGGCCCATGACGTTTGCCGTTTTGTTTGCCTTGATTACCGGATTGTCATTGTGGGAATTTTCCAATTTGATGAATCGGCATTACGGCGCGGGAATGAATCGTATGATTGTAACGGTGGCCGGAGTCTATTTGTTTTTCGCCATTTTTGGCTATTGCAGCGAGCTGACCCGGTCTGACGTGTTTATTCCTTATTTACTGTCCGTCATTTATCTGATAGTGTCAGAATTGTATCTCAAGGCCAACGACCCGTTGAAAAACTGGTCGCTTTCGCTGGCTTCGCAATTGTATGTGGCGTTGCCTTTTGCTTTGCTGAGTGTGTTGGCTTTTCATGCCGACCCTACTTCAAGCAGCGGTATTTATTATGAGTGGATTTATCCGCTTTCCATCTTTATCTTTTTATGGACTTCTGACACGGGCGCTTATTGCGTAGGCAGTTTGCTTCACCGCTATGTGCCCTATAAGCTGTTCCCACGAATTTCGCCTAACAAATCCTGGATTGGCAGTATTGGCGGTGGCGTACTTTGTGTGGTTGTGGCTGTGGTGCTGTGGCACTTCTTCCCGCTGATGAACGTATGGCAGTGGATTGGGCTGGGCCTCGTGGTCTGCATATTCGGTACTTGGGGCGATTTGGCCGAGAGTCTGATTAAACGTCAGTTGGGCGTGAAGGACAGCGGACAGATTCTTCCCGGTCATGGAGGCATGCTCGACCGGTTTGATTCGGCCTTAATTGCCATACCGGCAGCCGTGCTCTATTTTTATATTGTATCCAACTACCTGCGTTAAGCAGGCTTGAGCCATAGACCTTTTAAGGGGGATGATGGCCGGGTTTCGTAGCTGAAACCTGGCCATCATTTTTTTGCGTCCGGTTGCCGGCGCTTGAGGAAGGGTTTTTCAATACAGTGCCACGACAGGTAGGCCAGGCCCACGGTGGTCAGCAGGCAAAGCACAAAGGCCAGCCACGGGTGCTGTTGCGGCAGGCCAAGCTGGGTTGCTGTCTGAATGATAGGGGCATGAAACAGGTAGATGCCGTAGGAAAGGTTGGGTAGGTGGCGCACGATGTTCAGTTTGGGCAACTGGTAGGCCGTCAGAATGAGCAGCAGCGCAAATACGAAGGGCGAAAAATAGTCGTAACCCGGCAGGCGGTTGTTGAGCAGATAAATGGCCCATACGGTCAGCAGTAGCGGCTTGGCGTAGCGCATGAGGTGCTCAAAGTAGAGTAGCACGGCCGTGCCGGCATAAAAGTAGATGAGTTGGCTGCCCACTTGGCGCTCAAGGATGGCGTAGAAGGCATTGCCGCTTTGCTGGTAGAGGCAGGCAAAAATCTCTTTGTAGGTGATGGAGAAGGCAAAGATGCCCAGTAGTACAACAGGCTTGGCGTACCTTTTCAGCAGTGCAAAGGCTATGGGGACGGTGGCATACAGCATGATTTCAATTTTCAGGGTCCACAGCGAGCCGTTGACGGCCGTTTCCGGGTTCTGCTCGAAAACGCCGGGCAGCGTCGGCCCTAAAAAGTTAAGGAAAGTCAGGTTCGACAGCAAGTAGCGCCACCACTGCCCGTGGGTGAAGTATCCGGCAGCCGTGTAGTGGGTGAGGCATACGCCGCCAAAGGCGCAGAGCAGCACGATAAACCAATAGGGCGGCAGGATGCGGCGGAGGCGTTTGCTGACGTACGTGCGGAGGTCGGGCGTCTTGAGGTAACTGAGGCACACCAGAAAACCGCTCAGGCAGAAAAATCCCGATACGGCCTCGCCACTGCTGGTAATCCAGTCGAAGGTAAAGGCTTGCGTGAGTACGCTGAAGTGGGTGCAGAATACCACGAGTGCCAGATAGTAGCGCAGTATGTCGAAGCAGTTGTCCTGACGGGTGAGCGCCAAGCTGTTGGCTGATAATATGGAGTGTGGAACAGGCTGATTCATCGTGTTGCAAAGATACTCAAAGGCGAGAGCAGATACAAGCGGATGACCTGGTTTTCTAATGCTTGGTTCAGCCGAGACGCCTTTTGTCTTATGAAAAATTGGCACAAGGCTTATGTGAAAAATCCGGTGGAGGTGATGACCGCCGGAGAGGTTGGGGAGGCTGCCCAACTGTTGTGTAGAAGAGAGAAAAACGACGGGCGCATGAAACAGGTCGGACGTAATTATTTTTTTCCTCCCATGTGTTTTTTCTTTCCGCCGCCTTGTGGGTGAAAAGTCGGATGGTGTCAGGAGCAAACATTTCTTTGTCAAAAACTTGTGTGCAAACTTTGTGAATAAGGGCCGTGTAATCTATTTTTTCCGTATTTTTGTGCTTAAAATTTGGTCAGACAATGGATTTTAGACTGACAACGGATGTTTCGGATTTTTCATTGTCGCTCGCTGTGGGCGACAATATGGGAGCCATTGGTTCGTGTTTTGCCCAGCACATCGGGCTGCGGATGCATGAGTCGGGTTGGCCCGTGTTGATTAATCCGTTTGGCGTATTGTATAATCCGAGCAGTATAGCTTGTGCATTGCAGTTGTTGGTTGATGTTTCGTCTGGACTGGATGCCGGGAAAGCGCTTGCACCTTATCTTTTTGAGGGACGCGACGGCTTGTGGCACAGTTGGCTGCACGCCTCTGAGTTTTCGGCACCAACGCGCAGCCAGTGCCTGCACAATGTAGTGGAGCGTGCGCTTCAGGCGGCACACAGTCTGACCTCCTGGCGCGTATTGCTCGTCACGTTCGGTACGAGTCGGGTTTATCGCTTGTTGCCCGACCGTTTTGTGGTGGGGAATTGCCATCGTGAGCCTGCCGCCCGTTTTGTTGAAGAAGACCTGTCGGTTGATGACATTCTGAGTCAGTGGCAGCCGCTGTTGCATAATTTGTTTCAACGGAACCCTTCGTTGCAGGTTGTGTTTACGGTAAGCCCGTATCGCTATGTAAAGTATGGTCTTCATGGCAGCCAGTTGTCCAAGGCCCGTTTGTTACTGGCCGTTGACGCCCTGTGTCATAGGTTTGCGGCGTGTCGTTATTTTCCGGCCTATGAGATTGTCGTAGATGAGTTGCGTGACTATCGTTTTTTCGACCGCGATATGGCTCATCCTTCGTCGCAGGCTGTTGATTACGTGTGGGAGTGCTTTTGTCGGAGTGCCATGCAGCCGGAGGCTTTAGCTTACATGCAGCAGTATGCGGCGTTGAGGCGTGATTTTTTCCACCGTCCGCTTCATCCCGAATCCGAATCCTATATTGCGTTTCGGGAGCGTGCGCTGCAAAAGTGGGAGATGCTTAGGGCACGTTACCGTTTAAGCAGGGACGTGCCGTTGCCTTATGGAGAAAATGAAAATATAAATAGAAAATAATTTATAGATTATGTCTTACTCTTTAGAAAAGATTGCCTCTCTTATCGGAGCGCATTGTTTTGGTGAAGGCGAAGCCCAGATTGACTGGATTCTGAACGACAGCCGTTCGTTGGCCTTTCCGGAGTCGACCTTGTTTTTTGCGTTGCGCTCACAGCGTAACGATGGCCATAAGTATATTCCCGATTTGTATCGCCGTGGCGTACGGAATTTTGTGGTGGCCAATTTGCCTGAAAATTATGAGCAGAAATATTCCGATGCCCATTTCTTGAGGGTTGTAAGCCCGCTTAAGGCGTTGCAGCGTCTGGCTGAGCGTCATCGTGAGGAATATGACCTTCCCGTAGTGGGCGTGACGGGCAGTAATGGAAAAACTGTGGTTAAGGAGTGGCTTTATCAGTTACTTTCGGGGTCGCGTAATGTGACCCGTTCTCCACGTTCCTACAATTCGCAGGTTGGTGTGCCCCTGTCTGTATGGTTGCTTAATTCGCGGAGTGAAGTCGGCGTTTTTGAGGCCGGAATCTCGCAGCCGGGTGAAATGTCGGCTTTGCGGGCCATAATTCAGCCTACTATTGGTGTGATGACCAACCTGGGTCCGGCACATCAGGAAAATTTTTCTTCATTGCAGGAAAAATGTCTGGAAAAGTTGTCTCTGTTCAAAGATTGCCAAGTTGTGGTTTATGAAGCCGATGACCCTGTTGTTTCCGAGTGTGTGGACCAGTCCATGCTGAAAGGGGATCATCTGGCCTGGTCACGCCGTGACCCCAACAGTCCGCTTTTTATCCGTGACGTGCGTAAGGAAGAAACTTTTACTACGGTCAATTACACCTATCTGGGTACTGACGGTAGTTACACCCTGCCTTTTGTGGACGAAGCTTCTATTCAGAACAGTATCCACTGCTTGGCCGTGTGCCTTTACCTTCGTCTGCCGGCCACTGATATTGCCGCCCGTATGTCACGCCTCGAGCCGGTGGCCATGCGCCTGGAGGTGAAGCAGGGCGTTCGTGGATGTACGCTGATTAACGACAGCTATAATTCCGATATCAATTCGCTCGATATCGCTCTTGATTTCATGAACCGTCGGCCTGAAAGCCGCCGGCGCACACTGATTTTGAGCGATATTCTGCAGAGCGGCATGCCGGTTGAGGAACTTTATGCCAAGGTGGCCGAAATGGTCAACCGCCGTAAGGTCGACCGCATTATCGGTGTGGGGCCTGACATTATGGCGCAGTCACAACGCTTCCATATGGACAAGATGTTCTTTGTAAGCAGTGAGGCTTTGCTGCAGAGTGGAATGCTTGATAAACTCAGCAATGAAGTTATCCTGCTGAAAGGCTCACGCAAATTTAATTTTGAAGCCATTAGCGAACACCTTTCGCTGAAGGTTCATGAAACCACGCTCGAGGTTAATTTGGAAGCCATCGTGCGTAATCTCAATTATTATCGCAGTTTCATGAAACCTGAAACCAAAATGGTCTGCATGGTCAAGGCTTCGGCCTACGGTGCCGGGTCGGTTGAAATAGCCAAAACACTTCAGGACCACCGGGTTGATTATCTGGCCGTGGCTGTGGCTGACGAGGGAGCCGATTTGCGTAAGGCCGGCATTACGGGCAATATTATTATTATGAATCCGGAGATGAGCACGTTCAACATGCTCTTCCAGTACGATTTGGAGCCCGAGGTTTATAGCTTTGCTTTGCTTGAAGCGCTTATCAAGGCTGCCGAAAAAGAGGGTATTACCAATTTCCCGGTTCATTTGAAGTTGGATACGGGTATGCACCGCCTGGGCTTTGATCCCGAGCACGACCTGCCTGCTCTCATTGACCGCCTGCAGCATCAGACGGCCTTGTTGCCGCGTTCGGTGTTCTCACACTTTGTGGGTTCAGATTCTCCCGATTTTGATGCCTTCTCGGCACATCAGTTTGAGTTGTTCGACAAGGCCAGCCGGCAGTTGCAGGAAGCTTTCCCCTACAAAATCCTGCGACACATTTGCAACAGTGCCGGCATTGAGCGTTTCCCGGAGCGCCATCTTGACATGGTACGTCTTGGCTTGGGGCTTTATGGTATTGACCCGATTGACAACCGTGTGTTGAATAACGTAACTACGTTAAAAACCACTATACTTCAGATTCACGAAGTAAGTCCGGAAGATACGGTGGGCTACAGTCGTCGTGGTCATCTGACGCGCAAAAGCCGTATTGCAGCCATTCCTATTGGCTATGCTGACGGGCTCGACCGTCATCTGGGCTGCGGCCATTGCTATTGTTTGGTTAACGGGCAGAAAGCTCCTTACGTCGGTAATATTTGTATGGATGTGTGTATGATAGACGTGACCGACATTGATTGCAAAGAGGGTGATACGGTAGAGATTTTCGGCGACCACCTGCCCGTAACGGTGTTGAGTGATGTGCTCGGAACCATTCCCTACGAAGTGCTTACTTCCGTGAGTGAGCGAGTAAAGCGCGTTTATTTCCAGGAATAACGGACTGTTATTGTATAAATACAACAAGCGGACATGCAGTTTCCCATTTGGGAGGGGCGGCATGTCCGCTTGTTGCATTTGTTGAATGATGTCTAATGGCGTGGCTTGCGCACGTAGTCGGTGAAGGTGTATGGCTGTGCGTTTTTTTCGTCAGCCTCGTGCTTTTCTTCGTGTGTAATGCTCCATTCGTTCCCGCTGAATTCAGGAAAATATACGTCGGCTTGGGGAGCTTCGGCGTCTACGTGGGTCAGGCAAAGACGGTCGGCCAGAGCGAGGGCTTCGGCATATACTGAGGCACCGCCGATAATGAAGATGTCGTCCTGTTGGGCACACGCATCCAGAGCCTCGGACAGCGAGGCAAATGTTTCCGTATTCGGCCAGGTCATATTGGGAGTGCGGGTGAGCACGATGTTCCGTCGGTTGGGCAGGGCGCCTTTGGGCAGCGATTCAAACGTACGGCGTCCCATGATGACGGTGTGTCCCGTGGTCAGCGCTTTAAAACGGCGCAGGTCGGCCGACAGGTGAAACAACAGCTGGTTCCGGTAGCCAATGGCACGTCGGCGGTCGAGAGCGGCTATAATGGTAATCATGTCAGATTCAATTCGTGGTTATTGTTTTTTTGCAGAATATTTGTTTCTTCTTTTATTATACCGACACTTTGCCGGCTATGTGTGGCCAGGGATTGTAGTTCTCCAGCTGGAAGTCGTCGTAGGTAAAGTCAAACAGGCTTTTTACGTCGGGGTTCAGGCGCATGGTTGGCAGTGGGCGCGGGGTGCGTTGCAGCTGCAGCTTTACCTGCTCCAGGTGGTTCAGGTAGATGTGAGTGTCGCCTGTTGTGTGGATAAATTCGCCGGGTTTCAGGCCTGTTACCTGAGCCGTCATCATCAGCAGCAGGGCGTAGCTGGCAATGTTGAACGGTACGCCCAGAAACGTGTCGGCCGAGCGCTGGTAGAGTTGCAGTGAGAGTTTGCCGTCAGCTACGTAAAACTGGAACAACAGGTGGCAGGGAGGCAGGTTCATGCGTCCCAGGTCGGCTACGTTCCACGAACTGACAATGATGCGGCGTGAGTCCGGATTGTGTCTGATGGCTTCCACAGCTTCGCTGATCTGGTCAATAAAGCCCCCGTCGTAGTCAGGCCATGAGCGCCACTGATAACCGTAAATGTGTCCCAGGTCGCCCGTTTCGGGGTCGGCCCACTCGTTCCATATTCTTACGCCGTTTTCCTGCAGGTATTTCACGTTGGTGTCCCCCTTCAGGAACCACAGCAGCTCGTAGATGATGGATTTCAGATGCAGTTTCTTTGTGGTCAGCAGCGGGAATCCGTTTTCCAGGTTAAAGCGCATCTGGTGCCCGAACACGCTTTTGGTACCCGTTCCGGTACGGTCGTGCTTGGTGGCGCCGTCATTCAGTATGTGTTGTAAGAGGTCTAAATACTGTTGCATGTCATGATTTGAAAAAATTACAGACACAAAGGTAATATTTTAATCTCTTTTAGCCACTGCGATGAGGGGGAGAATCAGAATTTGTCGTTATATTTGTAACGCTGTGCAGGCGCGTAGGGCATGCCGATGTGCCGGTCACAGATATTGATTACAGAAAACCTAATCACTACAAAAAAATAATACTATGGCTGATTTAGCAAAACTGGCGGGCCGCCGCAAGAGCGGCCACCCTCATCTGTTTCCGCATGGTGATGATTCTGCACACATTAACCGTATCATCCGTTTTGTCATCGTTCTGGCAGTGTCGTTGTTTCTTTGGTGTGTACCACCCTCTACGTTGGGGTTACCCGACCTTACGCTGGTGCAGCAGCGTATGATTGCCATCTTTGTGTTTGCTGCGCTGATGTGGATGTTTGAAATCATCTCTTCGTGGTCCACTTCGATGATTGTGGTGGTGATCATGTTGCTTACCATATCCGACAGCAGCGTCTGGTTTATGGACAAGGCGCTGGGCAGCCAGCCCATGGGGACGCAGGTGTCCTACGTTTCCATCATGGCCAGTTTTGCCGACCCCGTCATCATGCTTTTTATCGGAGGTTTCATCTTGGCCATCGCCGCCACCAAGAGCGGGCTCGACGTGGTGCTGGCCCGCATTATGCTGCGTCCCTTTGGCCATCAGTCACGTTTCGTGCTGCTGGGCTTCCTGCTCGTGACGGCCACGTTTTCCATGTTTATCAGCAATACCGCCACGGCAGCCATGATGCTTATGTTCCTGACTCCCGTGCTCAAAACGCTCCCGGCCGACGGCAAGGGAAAAATCGGGTTGGCGCTGGCCATACCCATTGGGGCCAACGTGGGAGGAATGGGTACCCCCATCGGTACCCCGCCCAACGCCATAGCGCTGAAATATCTGAATGACGTAAACGGAGCCAACCTCGACATCGGTTTCGGGCAGTGGGTCAGTGTCATGTTTCCCTACATGCTCGTCATATTGCTCCTTTCGTGGGCCGTATTGCTTTGGCTCTTCCCCTTTAAGCAGAAAGAAATCCATTTGGAAATCGAGGGAAAAATGGAGCGCAACTGGCGTACCTGGGTCGTAAACATTACGTTTGCCGTTACCGTGCTGTGCTGGATTCTGGACAAGGCCATCGGCATCAACGCCAACGTGGTGGCCATGATTCCGGTGGGCGTGTTCTGCGCCACGGGCATCATTACCAAAAAAGACCTGCAGGACATCAACTGGAGCGTGCTCTGGATGGTGGCCGGAGGATTTGCTCTGGGCACGGGGCTGCAGGATACCGGTCTGGCCCAGCATCTGATTGAGAACATACCGTTCAGCAGCTGGTCGCCCGTACTGATGATTGTCGGGTCGGGACTGATATGCTGGAGCTTGTCCAACTTTATCAGCAATACGGCTACGGCAGCCCTGCTCGTGCCCATCCTGGCCATCGTGGGGCGCAGCATGAGTACGCAGCTTTCTGCTATCGGCGGCGAGGGAACCCTGCTCATGGGTATTGCCGTCAGCGCTTCGCTGGCCATGATGCTCCCCATCAGTACGCCGCCCAACGCTCTGGCCCATGCCACGGGTATGGTGCGCCAGCGCGACATGGAAAAGGTTGGTGTGCTGATTGGCATCGTCGGTCTCGCCCTGGGCTATGCCATGCTGGTTGTGCTAGGCAAAAACGGCTTTTTCTGATTTCTTCCGTAACGCTTGATAAAAAACGAACAGCAGCACGTTGTTCTGCAAAGTCCGGACTTTTCTCAAAAAAGGTCCGGACTTTTTCATTCCCTGTCCCGCCTTGTTTGAAAAAAGCCGGCACCTGCTTTTGGTGCCGTGGCAGGAACAGGAAAATGAAAAAATCATTGTATCTTTGCCGGCGTGAAGTATGTCTGTCTTTCTTTCGGATTCATATCGTTGGCTCTTGGGATAATCGGCATTTTTCTGCCTGTCCTGCCCACTACGCCGTTTCTGCTGCTTTCGGCCACGTTGTTCTTCAGAAGTTCGCCGCGCATGTATGCCTGGCTGATGGGGCACAGGCATCTGGGGCCTTATATCCGCAGTTTTCGTGAGGACCGTGCCATCCCCCTCCGTGCCAAAATACTTTCGGTGTCGCTGGTCTGGCTCACTTTGTCGTATTCAGCCTTCTTTCTGTTTGTTTCCGTATGGATGCGTTTGGGCTTGCTGGTTGTAGCCCTGGGGGTGACGTGCTATATTCTTTCCTTTAAAACCCGCAGGGCTCGTAAGCCGTAAGCTGTCTTTTTTTCCTCTCTTTCCTGAATATACGCGGCCGCTGGCAGGCTGGCGTGTTATTTTTCGTTACGCAGGGTGTAGTTTGTGGAAAAGCAGGTGCGTGATGACGGTTTTTTCTGAAATAGTTGAATGTCAGACTGTTGTCAGGAAAATGTCAGCGTTTGTCAGGTTGGTTTTCCTTGTCAGTATCTTATTTTTGCAGCAAAAAAATATCGTTATGAGAAGACTGAAGATATGTTTTTGTTTGCTTGTCTGTCTGTTGGTATCGGTGGATATTAAAGCCCAGCATACGGTCAGTGGTGTGGTATGTGATACTGCGGAGCAACCGGTTGTCGGGGCTGCCGTAACGCTAAAATCCCTGTCGGACACCCTTTATTATAAGAAAGGCGTTACCAACGGGCAGGGAAAGTTTGTGGTAGCCGATATGGCGTCGGGGGTGTATCGGCTTGAAGTTTCGTCGTTGGGGTATTCAGCCTTTTGCCGGGAACTGAAGCTGGACCAATCGGTTGATGTGGGAAAGGTCGTTCTTACTGCCGGCCCCGTGGCCCTGAATGAGGTTGTGGTCACGTCAGAAACGGTCAGAAGGTTTGCCGACAGACGGGAGTACCGCCTGACCCGCAGGGAAAGGGAACGATACAGCAGCGCCTTGTCGGCTCTGGAGTTCCTGCCCAAAATACAGGTGCAGGACCAGAGTGTGTCGTTAACTGACGGCAAGGCTGTGAAAATAATGCTCAATGGCATTCCGTCAACGCCGGCCGACCTGTCGGTTGTGGCTCCTGAAAACATTGTCCGAATAGATTATTATACCCGGCCTCCCCTCCGGTATTCCAACCTGGGGTTGGGGGCGGTGGTCAACGTCGTGACCCGAGAACCGAAAAACGGGAGTACGCTGGGGCTGAATACGCAAAATGCCGTGACAACCGGATTTGGCAATAATGTCGTGAATTTCCGGTATAATTGGGGACGTTCCCAAATTGGGGTTACCTATCAGATCAATTATCGGAATTACCACCAACGGATGTTGGACGAGCATCTGGCATACACCATTGGCGGAACCCGGTATGAAAAGGATAAGTATGGTCATCGCAGCCCGTATGCCTACGAGCAGCAGATGGCAGAAATCAGTTTTAACCGGAGTCAGGCGGACAGCTATCTGTTGAGCGCCAAACTGTCTTTACATTCCCTCAACCGCAGGCGCTCTTCCATGCAGGACATCATATCGCGGGTTGAGGGAGTGGGGGAGAGCCGGAAAACGGGTGAGAATTCCGACCGCGACCGCTACGTAAGTCCGGTGATGGACGTGTATTTCAGCAAGTCCTGGCATGACAGACATGAATTGTCACTGAATGTGGTCGGCACGCGTTATGATTCAGATTACGACTATGCATATAAGGAGTGGACGGACGACGCAGCGGATTTCGAAGCATCCACGGTGGTCCGTGCCGACAAGTATTCGCTGATAGGCGAAGCCCTCTACGGTTACAAAATGAAAAAGGCAAGTTTGCGGGCCGGCACACGGTATGCGTACAACCGCAGTACACAACGGAACATACCCTCGCCCAACCGGATTCTGACTCACGAGGCCTATTCCTATTTGGGCGTGGAAGGAATGTGCGGACCCAAATTCAATTATAGCGTGAGTGCGGGGGTAAATAACGGAATGTTTATTCCCGTTTCCGGCCGCAGGTTTCGTTTCGTCAGTTTCCGGCCGCAGGTAAAGTGGGGATATTTCATCAGCAAGAGTTCGGATCTGACGTTTAACTATGAAGTCAATACGGAAAACCCGTCGGTTTCGTTGCTGACGGCCAATCCTTATCATAAGGACCCTCATTGTCTGTTTGTGGGCAACCCGGATTTGAAGCCGGCAACCCTTCATGACTTTACGTTGTCGTACTTCAAGGGATTCAGGAAGTGGGTGCTGAATGCTGAGTGTGGATATTCATACGCCAGGAAAGCCATTGCTCCGGTATTCCGGCCGGATGGTGCGGACATCGTTGAAACTTTTGGTAATCTGGACCGTGCCCAGCACATGAAATGCAGCCTTTTCATGCAATGGTATCCTTTTGCCAGCCAAATACTCCGGCTCAGACTATTTGCCGAAGTCTTTTATCAGCAAAATCAGTGGAATGGTGCCCGCTGGAATCATACGGGATATTCTGTCATTCCGTCTCTGTATCTGGCTTACCGGAAATGGGGTTTGCAGCTGTTTTATCAGACCGGCAAGAAGTCGCTTGTCGGACAGACCACGAAGCACGTACCCAGTATGGCCTCCGTCGAACTGTCCTGTAAACCCGTGAAGAATCTTTCGCTGACCGGCGGTATCCGGTATCCGTTCTATGATGCCTGGAAACAGGTTACGGCCGTATCCGGTACCACCCTGTTGAGCCGTACCGAGACGGAACGAATCCTCAATAATGCCAATATGGTTTATTTCAATCTGGTATATCATTTCCAGTTTGGTCAGCTCTCCAAGGGTGTCAGGTTGAAGCTGCAGAATGAGGACAAGGATTCTGGCATACTGAACAGAAATTGAACCGCTTGTTTGTAAGGTGAAAAGGGGAGGAGAATTCCTGCGGAAATTAGCCGGGGGCCTCCCCTTTTTGCGTACGGCTTTCTGTATGACTCCTGTTCTTGTTGTTTTTCCGCTTTCCGTACAGGGGGTGGCATATTGCTTGCTGACATTTGCGAAGCGGCACCGGCGGGGTGACAAAATGTCAGTCATAAAAAAATATTGGCTTTCCGGCGTTTTGGCACGCCTCTTGCTTGAATATAGGTGAGCGCTTACAGGAGCGCCCGAGAGAATCAAACAGAAATAATAACAAAAAAACAACATATCATTATGGGAAAGATTATTGGAATTGACTTAGGTACAACAAACTCTTGTGTATCTGTATTTGAAGGCAACGAGCCTGTTGTAATCGCAAATAGCGAAGGCAAACGTACTACTCCTTCAGTAGTAGCCTTTGTAGAAGGTGGCGAGCGTAAGGTAGGTGATCCTGCCAAACGTCAGGCCATCACCAACCCGAAACGTACGATTTACTCTATCAAACGTTTCATGGGTGAAACTTACGACCAGGTTACCAAGGAAATTGAGCGCGTACCGTATTCTGTAGTTCGTGGCGATAACAACACTCCGCGTGTCGACATCGACGGACGTCTCTATACGCCGCAGGAAATTTCAGCCATGATTCTTCAGAAGATGAAGAAGACGGCCGAGGATTACCTAGGCCAGGAAGTTACCGAAGCCGTAATTACCGTACCGGCTTACTTCTCTGACTCTCAGCGTCAGGCCACCAAGGAGGCTGGACAGATTGCCGGACTCGACGTTAAACGTATTGTGAACGAGCCTACGGCTGCTGCCTTGGCTTACGGTCTGGACAAGGCCAAGAAGGATATGAAGATCGCCGTATTCGACCTGGGTGGTGGTACGTTCGATATCTCTATCCTTGAGTTGGGTGGTGGTGTATTCGAAGTGCTTTCTACCAACGGTGATACTCACCTGGGTGGTGACGACTTCGACCACGTAATCATCAACTGGTTGGTTGACGAGTTCAAGAACGACGAAGGTGCCGACCTGACTACCGACCCGATGGCCATGCAGCGCTTGAAGGAGGCTGCCGAGAAAGCCAAGATTGAGTTGTCTTCTTCTTCCTCTACCGAAATCAACCTGCCTTACATCATGCCGGTTGGCGGTGTGCCCAAACACTTGGTTAAGACCCTTACCCGCGCTAAGTTCGAGAGCTTGGCTCACGGCTTGATTCAGGCTTGTAAGACTCCGTGCGAACTGGCTCTGAAGGATGCCAACCTTTCTCCGGCCGATATCGACGAGGTTATCCTCGTAGGTGGTTCCAGCCGTATCCCTGCCGTACAGCAGTTGGTTCAGGACTTCTTCGGTAAAGCTCCTTCAAAGGGTGTTAACCCCGACGAGGTAGTAGCCGTAGGTGCTTCTATTCAGGGTGCCATCCTGAACAAGGAAAGCGGTGTGGGCGACATCGTACTGTTGGATGTAACGCCGTTGTCAATGGGTATCGAAACCCTGGGTGGCGTAATGACCAAGTTGATTGATGCCAACACAACCATTCCTTGCAAGAAGACCGAAACCTTCTCTACTGCAGCCGATAACCAGACCGAGGTAACCATTCACGTACTCCAGGGTGAGCGCCCCATGGCAGCCCAGAACAAGTCCATCGGTCAGTTCAACCTGACGGGTATTGCTCCCGCACGCCGCGGTATCCCTCAAATCGAGGTTACCTTCGATATCGATGCCAACGGTATCCTGAAGGTTTCTGCCAAGGATAAGGCTACCGGTAAGGAGCAGGCCATCCGTATTGAGGCTTCCAGCGGCTTGAGCCAGGAAGAAATCGACCGCATGAAACGTGAGGCTGAGGCCAACGCTGAGGCTGATAAGAAAGAAAAAGAGCGCATCGACAAGATGAATCAGGCCGACAGCATGATTTTCCAGACCGAGAATCAGCTGAAGGAACTGGGCGACAAACTTCCCGCCGACAAGAAACCGGCCATCGAGTCAGCCCTCCAGAAACTGAAAGACGCTCACAAGGGCGGTGACTTGGCTGCCATCGATGCTGCCATCAACGAACTCAATGCCGCATGGCAGGCTGCCAGCGCCCAGATGTATCAGCAGACAGGTGGTCAGGCCGGTCCTGGTGCCGGAGCTGGCGCTGGATTCCAGGGCGGAGCTCAGCAGAATGCTGGCAACGACTCTAAGGACGACATCCAGGATGCCGACTTTGAGGAAGTAAAATAAAAAACTAATTATTAGCGGAATTATTCCGTTGAAAATAAAAACTCCACGTAGTTGCTCGAATTGCACTACGTGGAGTTTTCGTTTGTTTATATTCTGCGTATAATATTCATGCATTATTTGTGTCGCCTGTGGTCTGTGATATATAATTGTAGTTTTAAATGCGGATAGTTTATGGCCGATAGGGAATGTCAGAAGAATAATAAGTAATATTTTCCCAATTATCATACTTCTCTTTTAATAATTTGGCAATTGATATCATTTGTCTTTCTGAATCTGTTGTAGGGCCGGTTGTGATTATTTTTAGAGCATTCAGTGGTAATTTAATTTCCAAATAAGGTAATAGTAAACCATTTTGATTTCGAAAATGGACTGTATGTCTTACCTCTCTGCAGCAAAGTCTATGTTCTTTTTCATATTCGTATGCTGGATTTTTTATATATGGGGAAATAATTGCTAACAAAGTTACATAAGTATAGAGAGCTATAGACTTGTTTTTATCAGGGCTAGCACCCATCTCAACCCATGCCTTGGACATGACATGATATTTTTCATATTTATTTTTTATAAAACTTTTCCAGTCTAGTGCACCTTGTGCGTCACTTATATCATCTCCTGTTCCGTATCGGACAGAAGCTATTTTTTCCATATTATTCTCTTCTAGATATTTATTCAGTATCTTTTTGTCAAAGCCAAGACAAATGCCATTGCCATCCTGCCCATACATTTTCCACATAGGTAAATAATCAAAAGATTCAGAAAAGGAAATAGCATATGTATTTATAACATTGTTTTTCTCTGTGCTTAGAATCTTAATGAACTTATCTAATTCTTTTTGTTCAAGATTATTTATTCTTTGTTCGGACGGTATCTTTAATTCATCTTCTACAGTAGGTAATACTTCCAATATTTTTTCATGCCATATTTTTTTTCTTCAGGGTCATTCATGTAAGAAATGTGTGAGGCCCAAAATGTCATAAAAGCATTTTCTGTTGATGCGTTTTCAAGCATACCCATCAATGTTGTTATATTGGTGTAGTGAAAGATGCATGAATCTACTATTGGTTGAATGTCTTGTCTGTCTTTGTTCATTTTTATCGTTGAATTGTTAGTGTATTGTTAATCTTGTGAATAGATAAAATACAGCGGTTTCTTGAATGAAAATATCTCGTTTATAATCTAGTCTGAATCGTATAAAGTTGAAGTAATGATTTTTTGAAGCATGTTTCTATAAAATGCGCATATTTTATTGTCTTTATTATGAGTTTTGATGGAACAAATCGGCTGAGTTTATGGATTAGATGGCATATTTCATGGCATACTCGTAAACCTCACCGGGCATGGGGGCTTTTAAATTCCATACGATTTGCATGGGGCGGCTGCCTTGATAGCTTTCGAGGGTGACTTCGCCCAAATAAACGTAGCCCATGGTGCGGTAGGGATTGTCAGCTGCGCGAGCTTGCTTGCGAACAAATAGCAGCATGGTTTGCGTTTGGTTGATATATTTTTGTCCGGTGGGAGAGAGGGGGCTCACTCTGTTTTGCGTTTCCCAATGGAACTTCTGGCTGCTTTGGGCAAAGTCGTTGTAGTTGGTGTTGGAGCCTTCTTCGCGGTTTTTTATAATGTCCACAAACATGGCCTCGGTGGGAACGCCGCGCAGGGTGGTCCGTTCGCAGCCTTCGCGGCTGGTGGATTTTTTGATTAGGGTGGAGGTGCCGATGGCTACCTGAATTTGTGATCGGGTATATACGCCATGAAGTTTGAGGGGGAGGACGTCGCGTAAAATGGAATTGTCGTCTTTTTCGAGTGCATTACACTGCTCCATGAGTAGGGCGGTAAGCTCAGTTACTTCGTGGATGAAGATTGCATCTTGGTGGAGGCGGTCGAATAGGGCTTGCAATGAGGTGAACTTGCCGGCTACTTCATACAAATCGTAGTAGAGCATAAGGGCTAATTTTTGCTCTTTTTCGGTAAGCATGGAGGCGGGAACGGCAAACTGCTTGCTCGCTAGTTGGTGGATAAAGGAGAAGTAAGAATAGGAATCGGTGGAAAGCCACTTTTTGTTGACGGCACGCGATAGTTCGATGTTCAGACTTGATGTTTGCTTCTGAATGCCAGCTTGGTAGAGGAGGTCGTTCCACGTGGTGCCATTGTAGAGCTTTTCGAGGGGGACGTGTGTGAGCTTGAGGAAGGCGGTAAGCGTGAGGGGCTGGCCGTGGGTGGACTCAAATTGCTGGATAGCCCGAATGATGTGGCTTTTGCGGAAGCCGTTGATATAGCCACTGATGTTTTCGAGAATGTAGGTTTTGGCTTTTTCTTCCAATTGGATGCGGCACCCTAGGGGTAGGTGGGGAAAATCTTTTTCCACCTCTTCCTTGATGCTCATGGATGTGCGTCCCACTAAGGCACGGAATCTATCTACATAGTTGAACTCTGCACGTGAATGGCCGACAAAGTCAAGCACCGTGACGTGCGTTTTGTGCCCTTGGCTTTACGTAACCCTCGGCCAAATTGTTGGAGAAATATGGTGAGGCTCTCGGTAGGGCGTAGGAATAGGATGGTGTCTATTTCGGGAATATCGACGCCCTCGTTAAACATGTCGACTACAAAAAGATAATTGATTTTCTTTTGTGTAAGATTTCGGATTTCGATGTTGCGTTGGTGGGCATTGTCGCTGGTGAGGATGTCTGAGCGTAGTCCGGCTAGGGTGAACTTGGCGTTCATGTAGCGGGCATGTTCGCGGTCGACACAAAAGCAAAGCGCTCTTACGTCGTGGCAGTTGGGTAAGTATTTTTCGAGCGCTTTGAAAATGATGCCGGTGCGCTCGTCATTGGCCGTATAAACTTTGGAAAGTTCGGAGGGAATGTATCGGCCCCGTTCCCATTGCACTGTGGCGAGGTCGACAGAGTCCGTCACGCCATAATAGTGGAAGGGGGAAAGCAGGTGGTTGTTGAGGGCCGTATCTAACCGAATTTCAGCCGAAATGTGGTGATTGAAATATTGGGTGATGTCCTGCGCATCCATACGTTCGGGGGTAGCGGTGAGCCCCAGCAGAATTTTGGGCGTGAACTTTTGTAGAATTTTTTGGTAGCTGTTGGCCACGATGTGGTGAGCTTCGTCAAAAATGATGTAGTCGTAATAGTCGGGAGGTAGGGGCAGATGGTCTATGCGATTGTTGAGCAAATCTTTTGACGCAAACACATGAGCAAACGAGGTGATTTCGTGATTGCCGTACCACATGTCGCCAAAGTTGGGATCGCCTAATACGCGGCGAAACGTGGCGCAGGCTTGTTTGATGATTTCCTCACGATGTACCACAAACAGAAAATGGGCATTGGGATGTGATTCTTGAAAGCGCTTGTAATCAAAGGCCGCAATGACGGTTTTTCCGGTTCCGGTGGCGGCAACCACTAAATTCCTGTTGTTATGGTGGTAGCGTCTTTCTTTTTCTAGTTGGTCTAGTACATCGTTTTGGTATTCCTTGACTGCCATTAAGTCTAAAACCGAATAGTCAATGCCTGAAGGTAAGGCGTCGGCACAGCCTAGCGCCTCTTTGAGTCGTTGCTCGTCTTGTGGGAGTTTGAAGGGCTCGAAAGTGTTATTTTCCCAATAAGTGTCGAAGGTATTGTTGACCATTGAGAGAATATGTGGTAGCTCCATTTGGGTGACTTTAATGTTCCACTCTAGGCCGTCGGTTAGGGCAGCTTTTGAGAGGTTAGAAGATCCAATATATGCCGTGTGAAACCCTGTGTGGCGCAGAAAAATATAGGCTTTGGCATGCAACCGGTCGACTTCACCATTATAGGAGATTTTGATTTCGGTATGGGGAAGTTTGGCTAAGCGCTCAATGGCTTTGTATTCAGTGGCAGCCATATAAGTAGAGGTGATGATTTTTAGCTTCCGGCCTGAGGCTGTCAGTTTACGCAATTCGGGCCACATCAAATTGATACCACTTTGTCGGATAAAAGACACGAGTAAGCGCACTTCGTCAGCTGAGAGAATCTCTTTTTTCAGTTCGCTCATCATGTTGACGGAATAGTTAGAGCCCGTGAATAGCGTGCTGCGGGTGAGCGACGTGATGGGTGTGATTTGCTGGACATATTTTTGCAAATCCGGATAATCGCACGTCGTTTTATGAATGATGCACGTGAGTATGGAATGGCTCGCGTCGATGAGGTTGTCCTCATAATGCTCCATTTGAAAGTCTCTACCCAATTTTTTGATAATGGCATTGACGAGCTCAATACTTTTGCCCACGCCTTCTTCGGTTTCACTGAGATTGGCAATGAGCTTTTGAAGAATGCTATACAGATAGTGTGAAAGGAAGGCAATGGCTTCTTCTTTGCCAATAGGCTTGGTTCCGATATAATAGGTACTTTTGTCGTATTGATTTAATTTATATCGGAATAGTTGATTGATGATTTGTTCGTAAATGCCAGTCATGATAGGAGTTTAAAGTTTTTGAAGTATTTTGACGACTTCTCGGTCGGCGGGTAGCCAGCGAGGGGTGGCGAGTTGTTCGGGGGAGAGCCAGCGGGCATTTTCGTGCTCCTTGAGCAGGAGGTGGTCGGAGGGTAGGGAGCAGAGGTAGCAGTGGAGGGTGAGGTGGAAGGTGGGGTAGTCGTACTCGACGGTGGTGAGGAAGCGATTGACGCGGATGTCGGTGTCGAGCTCCTCACGGATTTCGCGCCTAAGGGCCTGTGTGGGCGTTTCGCCGGGCTCGATTTTTCCTCCCGGAAATTCCCAGAATTCTTTGAACTCGCCATAGCCACGCTGGGTGGCGAGATATTGCTGCTGGCGGCAGATGACGGCCGCTACTACTTCAATGCGTTTCATGATTTTTGTGTATGATGCGTATGTAAAAGTAATGATTTTTGTGGAGAGTGCCTTGGGGGCAGGGGCGTTTTTATACGGAAATGTAGATGGTGATGGCTTATTGCCGGCCGGAGAAAGGGGATGAAGCGGTAGACGAAAAAATGCCGCGCGAGCAAAGTGGAGGAGGATGAACTTGGCCGGATTGTGGTTTTTTACGAATTTTGTGAGGTGTATTTTTTTCTTTGGTCTTCATATGAAGGTGGGACCTTTGGGCTTCTCTTCTTTTGGGGAGGGAGGCAAGTAGTACAACATAGATTTCTTTTTGGGATATGGAGCAGCGTGATATTCATTTCAGTGATTCGTGGCGCGACAGAGCGCTGGGGGTTATTTTCGGGCAGGCCGTGGCGATGCGCTGGGGCGGGGTACGGAGTTTATGCGTAAGGATGAAGTAAAGAAATTCTATCCCGACGGTTTGTGGCGTTTTGAGCAAATCGTAAGGGACAGGCATCGCCGATTATGGAAAATGGGGGAATGGTCGGACGATACGGACATGATGCGCTGTGTGATGTCGGCCATTGTTGAGCAGAACGGAGGGGTTGATTATATGTCCATAGCCGCGAAGTTTAAGCAATGGGCCATGAATGGCGCAAGGGGCATGGGGCAGACTACTTACAACCTAATGATGATGGACGACTATGCGGAACGGCCTTTCGAGGCGGCCGAACTGGTGTGGCGGATGGGGCGGTGTGACAATGCGCCCAACGGCAGTGTGATGCGTACGGCTGTGGTGGGACTGTTGCGTAACGACGTAGCGCGCCATGCTGAAAACATCGGGCGGCTTACGCATTTTGACCCGCGCTGTGTGGGGGCCTGCGTGGTGGTTTCCGAACTGGTTCACGCCTTGGTGTACGAGGAACGGGTGCTGACGCCGGCCGACGTGATGGCTCTGGCGCAGCAATATGATGAGCGGATTGCGGCATACGTGGAGAAAGCTGCGGCGGGGAATCTGTCGTCACTGGAGCTGGACGATCCGCTTTCCATGGGGTATGTTCTCAAAACGATGGGGGCTGCGCTTTGGGCCTGCTGGCATGCCGACCGTTTTGATTCGGGGTTGCAGGCCGTAGTGGGCGAGGGTGGTGATGCCGACACCAATGCGGCTGTGGCCGGAGCTGTAATGGGTGCAAGGTTCGGTTATGCCGGCCTGACGTCGCCCGAGGGGTATGACTATGTGGGAAAACTGTTGCGCAGGTCTGTGCTGGAAAGCGAGGCCGAGGCTTTTTTGCGTGTCCTGGCGGAGTGACGGGGGTTAGGGCCTGGTTTCTTCCAGTCGGTAGGAACGCCCTTTTTCCGATATGATTTTCAGGTTGGTGTCCTTTTCCACGATGGGTTTCAGACGGCGTATGAGCGTGTAGAGCGTGTCGCGCGGGTCGTCTTTCTTAGGCCACAGGGCAGCGCATATTTCGTGGATGGCCAGTTGGTGGTCGGGGGGGCTGACAAACATTTCCATGAGTTGCTGCTGTAGGGGGGTAAGGTGCAGCTGTTCGCGGCGGGCGTTGTAAAAGCAATGTGAGTTGTGGTCATAAGTCAGCCGTCCGATGGCCGTTATGCCTGGTTTGTTCCGACGGCATACGTGCAGGCAGTATGCGCCCCACGCGAGGCTCAGCAGCAGTAACGTCATGGGCAGCCGCTGGTCGGACATGCTGAATATGGTGGCCTGCGTACAGCTGGTGTAGGCCCTGATGCCTAAAGCCGGGAGTTTCGGGTTGCCTATCATGGTGTCGCTGCATACGGCGTTGCCCGTTTCTATCCGGGGGCAGTGGGCCAGATAGACTCTTGACTTCAGGGCCGGGTTGTTCAGAAAGCGGCGGTAGGTGCTCAGGGTGTCGGGCGTGATGATGCTGACGTCCTTTTGCTGTATGGTGCGGGCCAGGGCCTGATTGAGGTCGTTGATGATGCAGGCTTCGGTTATTTTGTAGCTGCCCCAGCTGGTGGCAACGGCGGGGATAATCAGCGTCAGAAATATGGTAATGGCCAAATAGGGTTTCATATATTTTTATGAGTTAGGAACGTGTACGGTTTATGAGCGTTTATGCCGGCAAAATTACGAATAAAAAGCCATCATTCATCATTGTGCGGGTGCAAACATGGTGGCGCCATATAATTTATGTAAAGGCAAAAACCGGAATGTTTTGTTTTGCCTTTTCAGCCAGTTGCGCTAACTTTGCATGTCCGGATGCGTGAAACAGTGTTTGCGGACAGCAACAACGACAATAAAAATCAGACATACATACATGAAAAAAGCTTTGGTAGGAAAGGGGTTGCTCTTTCCGTTTGTGTTAATCACCTTTTTCTTCTTCTTGTGGGGATTTGCCCGCGCCATACTGGATATTCTGAACCCGTTTTTCCAGGAAACGCTGCATCTGACCAAGATGCAGGCGTCGGCCGTGCAGTTTGTGACGTATCTGGCCTATTTTCTGATGGCCGTGCCGGCGGGGCAGTTTATCCGTCGTTTCGGTACGCGCCGTGGCGTGGTGGGCGGTCTGGTGCTCTTTGGACTCGGCGCCACGGGCTTCTGCCTGAGCGGCTGCGTGAGTGGGGTGTGGGTGTTTGGCCTGTTTCTGCTGATGCTGTTTGTCATCGGGTGCGGACTGGCCACGCTGGAGGTGGCAGCCAACCCCTATGTTACCTTGCTTGGCGACCGCGCTACGGCGGCCAGCCGACTCAACCGGGCGCAGTCGTTTAACGGCGCCGGATGTATCTGCGGTTCGCTGCTGGGCGGGCTTTACTGCTTTTCGGGCGACAGACCCGACATTTCGCTGCCCTATATTGTGATAGGAGTGGTGGTGCTGCTGATTGCGGTGGTGTTTTCCAAAATCAAATTGCCCGAGGTGGTGATGGAGGAAGTGCAGGCGCCTGTTGCTGCCGGAGGTGTGGAGATGCGGCTGCGGCGGCATCCGATGTTTGTGTTCGGCCTGCTGGCCCTGTTCTGCTATGAGGTTTCGGAAATTTCCATCAACTCTTTCTTTGTCAATTATGCGGCTGAGACCGACCTGGTGGGGTGGGCCGTAAGGGCCCTGCCGGGCGCCAACCACAAGCTGGTGGCCTCGCTGGTGCTTTCGGTGGGATTGCTGCTGTTTATGGGCGGCCGTTTTCTGGGCAGTTGGGTGATGCAATACATCCGGGCCGAAAAGGTGCTGCTCTTTTGCATTTCGAGTGCCGTGGTGCTGACGCTGTTTGTGGTGCTCGACTATCCGGTGGTGTCGTTTGTGGCTTCGCTGCTCATTTTTGTGGTAGAGTCCATTATGTTTCCCACCATTTTCGCCCTGTCGATTAAAGGGCTCGGGCCGCTCACGCAGCGCGCGTCGGCCATACTGATGATGTCGCCCATCGGCGGTGCCGTGGGTACGGTAATGATGGGGATGGCGGCCGACCTTAGCAACATGACGCTGGCTTTCGTGGTGCCGCTGATGGCTTATGTAGTGGTGTGGGCCTATTCCTTTACCGTATGGCGGCAGGTAAAGGCACGCCGGCGTCAGGCTCAGTCAAACTGAGCCATCAGTTGGCGGATATCGGCTTCAGTACCCGAGAAGGGGCCTGAAGTTTCAAGTTTGAGGGTTGACATGGCTGCGGCAAAACGTCCGGCTTCGTCAGCCCCTATTCCTTTGGCGCGGCAGTAGAGATAGCCGGTGGAGTATGTGTCGCCGCATCCGGTGGGGTCAACCAGCTGTTTGGGCGGGTAGGCCTTGATTTCGTAAAAGCGGCCACCGGCATAGATAACGGAGCCGTAGTCGCCCAGGGTGACGCACACTTCCTTGACGCCCCAGTTGCCAATGACCCGGGCGGCTGCATGAGGCTCGTTTTTGCCCGTAAGCACCTCCATTTCATATTCGTTGACCTTGAGAATGTCGATGTAGGGCATGAGGTCCATTTTTTCCTTCCAGTCAACAGGTACTACGTTTTCGCCCTGCACCTGGCGCAGATAGCCCTGTACGTCGACTGAAACCATGCCTTTTCCTGAAAGATACTTGACCAGATCGGCCGAGAAATCGTCGGCCAGCAGGCTGCCCAGGTGGTAGATTTTGGCCGGTTCGGCCTGTTGCAGCCCCTCAACGGTAAAGGGGTCGGCCTTGGCCAGCACGCGTTGGGTGCGCTCGTTGCCGTTCTGGCCGTATTTGTTTTCAAAGAATACGCTGCGGCGGCTGGGCAGGGCTATCACGTCAATACCTTCCTGACGGAGCTGGCTGACAACCGGCATCTCCGTGGCGCCTACGGCCGTTACCAGCTGAAAGTTGGCCTGCGGTAGGCGGTTGATGCCTTTGGCAAAATAATAGGACGTTCCGCCCGGCATGTGTACGGTTTTCTTAGGGGTGATGACGCGGTCGAGCGTGATGTGACCGATGCAGCAGATATCTTTCATTTTAAGCGGTTGGTTTGTGACAGTGGGTTGTGGCACAATGGGACGTCCGTCCCGTTGCAGATGATGGAGAGGCGGTCAGGAGTACCTCTGTTCCGGCCTTTCGGATCATGCCAAGTGTGCCTGTAAAATTCTGTATTTCAGCAGCAGGATTCAGCCGGATGCTGAAAAAAACGGTGCAAAGTTACAATTTTTTTACAGAATGATGATGATTCGTGCTTCAGAATTGGGCCATAGGCCGGTTCTGAAAAAAACGGCATCATGATTTCGGCGTGATGCGGGGAGAGAAGAAAAATGGCCGGGATAAGCGAACACTGGGAGAGAATCCGTATGAGGGTGCATGTTGCTTGCATGTGGAAGGAGAGCCGGGGTGGTGCCTGCCCAATGACAACGGATTACGCACGTAGGCATTTGGTAAAAACTATCCTGGACTTTGATTCCCTTAAGTACGACTTAAGTTTTTTTTCAAGCCGCTTTGTAAGGAATGGGAGGCACAACGGTGCGTCGTGTGGCAGTAGCATGTTGTAAAAAAATGCCGGAGAGCCGGTCTGAGGATGGAGGGGGCGGAGAGGAACCATAAAAAAAATATCCTTCGGGTGGAGGAAATCATTCCTCTCCGAAGGATATTTTTTATGGAGTCAGCCTCAAAATGTGCTGACGGTTATTTCCTTTTTTTTAAACCAGGTCCTTGCCGTGGCAGTTTTTGAATTTCTTTCCGCTACCGCAGGGGCAGGGGTCGTTGCGTCCGGGTACCTTTTCCTTGACGATGGGTTCGGGAGCCGTCTTGCGGGTGTCCTGCTGGGCAGCAGCCTGCTGGCTCTCGTCGTTCAGGTCCTCGTGGGTTTCGGTGTATTTTTGTTTGGGCGCGCGCTGTTCAGGGCCGGCCTGACGTACATCCTGCGGGTTCTGTACCGGAATCTGGCAACGCATCAGGGTAGCCGTAGTGGAGTTGTTGATTTTGTTGACCATGGCGTCAAACAGCTTGACACTCTCCAGCTTGAAGATGAGCAAGGGGTCTTTCTGCTCGTAGCTGGCGTTCTGTACGGATTTGCGCAGTTCGTCGAGTTCGCGCAGATTTTCCTTCCAGGCATCGTCAATATTGTGGAGCAGAATGGCTTTTTCGAAGTCACGAACCACTACGCGGCACTCTGACTCGTAGGCCTCTTTCAGGTTGCAGCGGATGTTGTAGACAAGGCGTCCGTCGGAAATAGGTACGAGGATATTTTCGTACATCTGGCCTTGCTCTTCATAAACCTTGGTAATAACCGGCATGGCGATGCGGGCCAGCTGGTCGATGCGGCGCTTGAAGTTTTCCATGGCAGCCTGGAATGAAGGTTCAAACAGGTCTTCACGCTTCTTGGCGTCGAATTCTTCTTCGCTGAAAGGTACGTCCATGGCCATTACTTCAAGGAACTGGTCGCGGCAGCCTGCGTAGTCGTTGCTGTCGATGATGCTGACCACACGGTCCCAGATCATGTTGCTGATATCCATGCCGATGCGCTCACCCATCAAGGCGTGGCGACGCTTTTCGTAGATAACGGTGCGCTGCTTGTTCATCACGTCATCGTACTCAAGCAGGCGCTTACGTACGCCGAAGTTGATTTCTTCAACCTTTTTCTGGGCACGTTCGATGCCTTTGTTAATCATGGAAGCTTCAATCATTTCGCCTTCCTTGAAGCCGAGCTTGTCCATAACGTGAGCAATGCGCTCGCTGGCAAACTTACGCATCAGGCTGTCTTCCAGCGAAACGAAGAATACGGACGAACCCGGGTCACCCTGACGTCCGGCACGACCACGCAACTGGCGGTCAACGCGGCGGCTTTCGTGACGCTCCGTACCGATGATGGCCAGACCGCCGGCCTTGCGTACTTCCTCGCTCAGCTTGATGTCGGTACCACGACCGGCCATGTTGGTGGCAATGGTTACGATGCTCGACTGTCCGGCCTGGGCTACGATGTCAGCCTCTTTTTTGTGCAGCTTGGCGTTGAGCACGTTGTGAGGAATGTGACGCAGCTGCAGCATCTTGCTAAGCAACTCAGACACGTCGACACTGGTGGTACCTACCAGAACGGGGCGTCCTTCGGCTACCATCTTCTGTACTTCTTCAATGACGGCGTTGTACTTTTCACGCTGGGTGCGGTAAACGCGGTCGTTCATGTCTATACGCTGTACGGGGCGGTTGGTGGGGATTTCTACTACATCCAGCTTGTAGATATCCCAGAACTCGCCGGCCTCGGTAATGGCGGTACCCGTCATACCCGAGAGCTTGTGGTACATACGGAAATAATTCTGCAGGGTGATGGTAGCAAAGGTCTGGTTGGCTGCTTCCACCTTGACGTGTTCCTTGGCTTCAACGGCCTGGTGCAGACCATCGCTCCAGCGGCGGCCTTCCATGATACGTCCGGTCTGTTCGTCCACAATCTTGACCTGACCGTCCATTACCACATATTCTTCATCCTTGTTGAACATGGCGTAAGCCTTGAGCAGCTGCAGGATGGTGTGTACACGTTCGCTCTTGACGGCATAGTCGGCATAGAGCTCGTCTTTCTTCATTAATTTGGCTTCCTTGTCGAGTGACTCGTCGGCCTCCAGGGCTGAAAGTTCAGCCGTGATGTCGGGAAGGACAAACAGCGTGGCATCGCCAACCGATTGGGCCAGCCAGTCGTTACCCTTGTCTGTCAGGTCGACGGAGTTCATTTTTTCATCTACTACGAAGAACAGCGGATCGGTAGCCTCGTGCATGCGCTTGTTGTTGTTCTCCATATAGATTTCTTCCGTTTTGAGCATACCGGACTTGATGCCCTGCTCAGAAAGGAACTTGATCAGCGGACGGTTCTTGGGCAGCGCCTTGTGGCTGCGGAAGAGTTGCAGGAAACCTTCGGAAATCTTTTCCTTGTCGCCGGAGGCAATCAGGGTTTTGGCTTCGGCCAGATACTGGGTGGCCAGTTTGCGCTGGGCTTCGTAGAGGCGCTCAACTAGCGGCTGGTATTGCTCAAACAACTGGTCTTCACCGCGGGGTACGGGGCCGGAAATAATTAACGGCGTACGGGCATCGTCAATCAACACGGAGTCAACCTCATCGACAATGGCATAATTGTGGGCGCGCTGCACGAGGTCTTCGGGCGACATGGCCATGTTGTCACGCAGATAGTCGAAACCGAATTCGTTGTTCGTACCGAAGGTAATATCGGCCTGGTAGGCGCGGCGACGGGCTTCAGAGTTGGGCTGATGCTTGTCGATGCAGTCTACGCTCAAGCCATGGAACATATAGATGGGGCCCATCCATTCAGAGTCACGCTTGGCCAGATAGTCATTGACTGTTACTACGTGAACACCGTTACCCGTCAAGGCATTGAGGAATACCGGGAGGGTAGCTACGAGGGTTTTACCTTCACCGGTAGCCATTTCGGCAATTTTACCCTGGTGCAGTACGACACCACCGAAGAGCTGCACGTCGTAGTGTACCATGTTCCACTGTGTGTCATTTCCACCGGCTATCCAGTGGTTCTGGTAGATAGCTTTGTCGCCTTCAATACGTACAAAATCGTGAGAGGTGGCCAGCTCGCGGTCAAAATCGTTGGCCGTTACTTCTATTTCTGGGTTTTCAGCAAAGCGGCGGGCTGTACTTTTTACGATGGCAAAGGCTTCGGGAAGGGCTGCATTGAGTTCTACTTCATAGCGCTCCAATACTTCCTTTTCTATTTTGTCGATCTGGTTGAAAATCAGTTCGCGGTCTTCCAGCGGTGTGTCTTCAATCTTGGCTTTCAACTCCTCAATCTTGGCTTTCAGGTCGTCAGCGGAGTGTTGAATTTTTTGTTGCAGCTCTTTTGTCTTTGCTCTGAGTTCGTCGTTGTTGAGCTGGTCGATGGTTTTGTAGGCTTCCTTTACTTGTTCAACAATAGGTTGAATCAACTTCATGTCGCGTGTTGACTTGTTGCCGAACAATTTGCCGATAATTTTATTGATATCCATATATTGTATTGTCTTTTTTCTGATGAATAAATTGTATTGATAAAAGGGAGAAATGTATTATGGCTGCATGATAGACAGCGGAACTTCATCGCATGCATTGGGAGCCCGGATGCGCATGGTGCGTGCCAGAGTGGGGGCAATGCATTGTGTGTTGACGGGCGTATCTACTTTTTCGGCCTGGACACCTGCTCCCATAAAAATGATAGGAAAGGGAATGTAGGCAGAGCGGGACAGGTGGTCTTCGTGTGTGTCGATGTTAACCAGATGCCACCCGGGTGATACCGAAAGTAAAATGTCGCCGGAATGTCGTTTATTGAAACTGTTTCTGATTTTTTGAATGCCGGGAGAATGTGCTCCCAACAAAATACGGGTAGATGTATATACGTCTTCTATTCCCGAGAGTTGCTGCAGGAAAGCTCCTGACCGATTGGTAATTTCGGTATAATCCAGTTGCTTGTCTTCCAGTAGCTTTCTGTTCAGGTAGATTTGTTCTCCCCAAGCTGCATCTACATAATTACCTCTACCGTAAATGGCTTGCAGGTAAATGTTCAGCAGAGCTGCCGATCGCTTCATATCGAAAGTACCGGTCGGGATACGGTATTTTTTAAGCTCATTGGGTTCTTCGGTGGTATACCCGGTAGAAGTAACGACAAAGAGAACACCGTCGGCGCCGACTTTTCGTTCGATGGATTTCATGATGTGTTCAAGGGCGCGGTCGAGCCGGGCATACGTGTCCTGCATTTCAACAGGGGCTTCGCTGATGGGCAGATTGTCATAATTGCCTGCATAGAGGGTGACAGCCAGATAATCGGTTACGTCGTCTTCGCCAAGCGGTGTATGATTCAGGCAGTCATCAACCATCCCGGCAACTTCCTCATTAACCAGACCGCTGTTTTTGAACAGCATGAAGCGGTAGTCACCGTTGAACTTCCGCTTAAAGGCTTTTCCGCTTTTTCCTGACAGAAAATAGCTGAAATAGGTGACATTATCGTTGAGCGGAGTCCATTCGGTGTTCTTGATAATATTTTCTATGGGCTGGTAGAGATCGCGTTTGTTAACCCACTCGGGAAGTGAACAATAGTAGTCACTGGTACACCATGCACCCGTTTCGTCGTCAATCCAAAAAACACCGTCGGCAGCATGTCCGCCCGTAATGACAGCCAAATCACGATTGGGTGAAATGGCATAGACGTAAGCCTGTCCGTCAGTACTTACTTTTAATTCGTCGGAAATGGTGGAGGTATTTAAGTTTTTGGGCGATGCGGTTTGCTGGGTGCCTTGTCCTTTGGTTGTAGCGTCGTCAACGCAATATACCGGACGAAGAGTTTGTCGGTCCAGCCAGCGTGAAGCGATAATACCATGATTGAAGGGTTCGGTTCCCGTAACAATTGTAGCGGCAGCAGAGGCACGGTCAACGTGGGCCATATTGTAAGAGGCGTTTTCGTAGACCATTCCATTTTGCAGAATTCGCTTGAAACCATCCTCACCATATAGCGGCATGAAAGCTTCCATGTAGTCGGAACGCAGTTGGTCAACGAGGATGTTTACCACCAACCGCGGCGGCATACGAGTTGCCCCACAGGCTGTATCGGTCACTGTCAGAGCCGTAAAGGCTGTTAAAAGCGAAAGTATGAAGCGGTGACGGCTGTTGTTCATTTATTAATTCGTTTTAGAGGATTGCAGATGACTATATGGCCTGCTGATAATATTAGCAAATTCCATGCCAACAGAATGGTGGCAGTGGGTATATCTTGTGGAATGATTCCTGCAAATAGGCAAAATGCCAATAATATAACGGCGGCTATGGCATGATAATAGTCTTTTTTCCTTTTTTTCGCTTTGGTTAAGGCAACTGGCAAATAAAGCAGCGGAATGGGATTAAAAATAATGAGCAGCCAGTTGCTGTTTACTGTCGGATGTGAGGAAAACAGGAACAGATAGGCTATGATAACGCCCATGCAGCCTTGTAATAACAGTGGCAGTGCGTCGTAGAACCATAAATATCCCGTGTCTTTCTTTTTCCAGCGCAGTGCCACAATTCCTGCTGTTATCAATAACCATATGATGGCAATTACTGTAGGGCTGATGTGTCTGGCGGCCGGTACAGCTGCCGTGTCTGACACGTGTTGCAGTTCTTGTTGGACGAGGGGCAGGCAAGTGCCGTCAGTACGCTGAATATTCGCCTTACTGAAGGCTTTTTTCAGATGGTAGGGAACAAATTGCTGAGCCCGCCCGTCGATGGGTTCGTCGGCTTCGGCTCCCAACAAAATATCCTGACCGATTTCGTCCCATGGGCTGTCAGCGGTATATTCATGAACAATACTGCGGTAGGATATGGCTTTGTTTTTGTCAGACGGAGCATAGACGATATGGCCGTCCATGGCCTGTTCAATGATATTACGTGCTCGTGTGGTGCAGTTATCTTTAAAAAAGTTGTATCGGTAGCTCCAGTTCTCCTGAGTCCATAAATTCATTAATGCTTGTAGAAGCCGGTGAGATTCAGCCTGATTGAGATTGAGAATTTGTTCCTCTACATGACGACCATCGCGGAAATAGCTCTTGAGGAATACGTCAAACGGCACAGCGTCCATGGTATAGTCTGTGTCGCCTTTAATGAATCGGGCAATGAAGTGTGGTTGGTTAAAACTGAATACGCCGAAATTAAATACCAAATCGTTGGTGCGGTTGTTCTGCGTAAGGTCAGACTCTTTTGTCAGATTTGTAACTCGCAGAGCAGTGTGTCCGTAAAGTTCAAATATTTCTTTTCCGGGTGAGCAGGTGAGCAGGCTGACCCGTAATGAATCGGCAGCAGGTGAAGCCCAAGCAACCACTTGCGAAAGCACAAAAAGAATTTGAACAACGAATACTTTCATTTAATATTGTAAAATCGAGGCAAAAATACAAAAAATCATTGGTTTACCCACATATAATTGTCAAATAAATGGGAATCACCATCCGGTTTCATCCCATCCGGCAGCCTTATACCATGACGTCTGGTGAAATTGCTGGTTGAAGTTGTAGGCGGAATGTTGAGTATAGGCGGTTTGTGGTATAAACATTGAAGCGCCGCCGCATGATGCCGTGTCTAATTCTTCGTAGTCGTTGCTGTATGGACCTAATAGGAATCGGTTGTTAGCCTGTTTGTAGCAGACGGTGCGTTGCAACTGTTTCTTCCATCTGAGAAGTTCTTCTGGCAGCAGAATGGCTTGCATGGCGTTGAGTGCGTCAAAATAATGTGGTATGGTGTAATAATAAGATGGGTTGTAATAGTAGTAATGCAGGACATTGTTCAGGCTGCATGTCTGTTGGTTCATGAAGTGGGGCACTACAATTTCCTTGGTACAAGCAGCCAGATTTTCCAATTCGGCAGTATTGATAACGGAAATAATCAGTCCATAATCTCCATATTTTATTTGCTGTTTCGGATCGTTGACATCTTCGAAATAGGTTTGAGCAATGTCTGTCACTTGGTCGGAGAACAGGCCTTTTTTCAACAGATGGGTGTAATTGGCGCCGTAGGCACTGATCGACATGGGCGATGCTACGATATAGTCGGTGGTGTGGCGCAGTTCATACGCTGTTTCGATGTTTTGCATCAGGCAGGCATCAAAAAAAATATAATGGGGATGTACGCCACTTCGAATGATGGCTTGGGCAAATTCACTGATGTCCATTTGTGCACCGGTGTGACCGGTAGAGTCACGGTCGTTGTACATGTTGCCTCCTATTCCGGTATCAATACCCAGAGAGAATTGTGATGCCGAGTAGTAGTTGGTGTTTGTCGGAGGGATCCAGCCGTTAGCGTGGGTACCGATTCCTAAGCCGTAGATTTCATTGCTGAAATTTTGTCGGGCCCACGTGAGAAAAAATTCCAGTGATTGTGGATTGGACGTGTTGATGTCGGTGCTGAAAGTGTAAAGTGTCAGTGGTGACGGGCAGTTTCGATAGTATGCATATATTCTGGGAGTATCCTTGTCGTCAACCAAAACAACAAGTGTGTCTCCCGGTGACATGTATTGGCAACCTTCCTGAATTTCTTTCAGGTCATCATTGGCATATGACCATCCGTCAGTATCTTCTGCTCCTAAAGAGTTTTGTACGGCCATATAGTGGAGCACTATTTTTCCCTTTTGTGGCGTGGTAGGCGTGGCGTCTTTCTCGTTCTGACAGTTGCAGAAAAAGGGAATGATGGCTACTATGGCTACTCTGAGAAAGTGTTTATAGGATATCATTGCGGGCGGCCGTGTTGCAGGTCTGGTGTAATATTGCTTTTTATTCTTCCATGTCCTGTCCGGAAGTATCCAATACGTTGTCTTTGGTAATGCTGGCCATTCCGTCTGCATTTATGATGATGACAAAGGGTATTCCGTCTTCGCCCGGAACACCGACTTGTGCTCCAAAGCGCAACCCGTTTTCTTTCTTGTCCACATCGTCAAAGGCTATGCCCTGCAGAATGCCGGTTTCGATATCCTGGTCTGAAATGAAGTCTATAAAAGCTTCTTTTGTGAATTTCTTGTTGTAGAATGGGGCTCCGTCGCGCTGAATGGTTATTTCTACACGGTTGTCATAGTAGCGCTGACCCAGCTCGTCTGTTACTATTGCCAAGTCTTTTGCCGGGGTGCGTTCAATGGTAATTTGGTAATTGTGTCCGTTCCACTTTACTTCTTTCTGATTGTTCCATTTGGGATCGCTGACTATAGCTGCCGGCTTGTTGGCTGTGGTGGTGTTGGTCTGTTCGGCTTCATTGTCCTTGTTCTTGTTGCCACAGGATACAATTAAACATGCATTGCTGACCAACAGTATAAAAAAGAGAATATTCTTCATAATTCTGTGGATAGTTTGTTTTTTCTTTATTTCTTGCAGGCTGCAAAATAACAAAAACTATCGGACATGGGCAAGCCATAGCTCCGATAGTTTGTATCATGTAGATTCTCTTTCCTGAATCAGTGTGAATCCTGTACTTGCAATAATTTGGAATTGCGCTTGGCAATTTTGACGTATTCCTTGATATAAGGATGATTGGTAAAACTGGAAGGCGCTTTTTTCAGAATGTATTTCATCTGATCCGTCAGTATAGGATATTGATATTGGTTACAAAGCATGATGAATATGCCCGGTCCCAAAACATTGTCATAATTTGAGATGATGAAACTCGTTTCCATATCTTCAATGGCTTTGGCCAGTTCTTTGGCACGAGGGGCCAGCTTGGCATGGATATATTCAGGAGAACATCCTTTCATCATCATACGCATTTCCTCGTAAGACAGTTCCATATACTGGTTGTCAAGTTGGTTCTTGCGGGTCAGGAAATGGTATAACCTGTCGTTGAGCGGACCACCGGAAACCCTTTGCTCAGCATTGTCCATTTTGATGGTGAGGTTTCCGTTTTCAATTACAAGAGGCAGTACGCTTTCATTGTCCATGCAGAGCTCTACCATCATGATGCTGTCCATCATCCCCATAAAGTTGAAACGGCCGTGAATTACTTCGCTGGAGTCAATGGCGCTCATTTTTTGTCCGTCAGTGACTTTCAGGTAGAGCATGCGTCCGTCCAGTGAGGCTATTGATGAATTGCCCGCTATTTTATATTGATCAGCACAAGAGGCAAGGGTTAAACAACTGATAACCCCTATCAATATATAAAATATTTTATGCGTCTGGAACATGATTTATCACCTCTTTTTGTCGATGGAATAACTTTTTTCGTCGACAAATATACAATCTTGAATGTAAAAAGAGTGATAAATGAATGTTAGAATATTCCAAATAAATGTTTTTTGTACTTCTGCTTGCCGGTATGTAAAAAAATATTACATTTCTTGGACTTTTGGCCAAAAATTATTTATCGTGCTTTAGTTCCTGAGGTATCCGGAAAGCCGTATATAGTTGAATGACAGCAGCTACGGTCAGTGTGAGCTTCCACAAATCGCCTTTTATGGGACCTATTCGCCAGGTATTCATAATCAGTAGGATGGCTGTAACCAGCAAAAGTATGTCACTCAGTATCTGTTGTCGGCGCAGGCGTCGGATAATGATGCTCTTGCCTTCGTAGCTCATCAGCATTTGCATCGAGGCGTAGCATACTGCTCCCAAGGCGTAAATCAGCGGCGAAAAGAATTTGAGTGCAGGAACCATGTAGATTACGACACCCGCTGCCATAAGAATTCCGCCGGCAAAGAATATGATGTTTTCGTACAAATTAAGTTCTTTCATTCAGTAGGAAGTGAGAGGGCATGACTGCCGGGGTGAGGTTATTCGTTGTTTTCGTCTTCAATAAGATACACGTCTTCGTTGGCACGCTTCATGAGGTAGCGCTCACGGGCCATCTTGGTAATGTTTTGCGGATTGTTTTTGAGCATGTTGATTTGTGTCTGCTCTTTCTGGTAGGCATCTTGGTATTTCTTGATTTCTTCTTTCAACTCGCTGCGCTGTTTGTTGAGCTCATAACGCCGCCAGTAGCTGTTGGGGTCAAGAAATCCTACCACAACTACGAATATGGTGATTACCCAAAAATATTTGTGACGCCACAACCTTTTTGTAAAACTCCAGGTCTTGTCTATTTTTTCTTTTTTGTTCATAAGGCAAAGATAGCACTTAATTTTTATATCTGTCAAGCTGTTTATGCGAAAAAAATATGTGGTTCAGATGCTTTATATCGGATATTCCGAGTCAGTGACGGGGTGTATGAAAAACTGATTATATATAATAATGTGTACTCTTGAAGGGCGGATCCTGATTTTAACTGAATAATCCGGTAAATAAGGGCCGTTTTTATGTTGCATAGCAGTTCTCTTTAGCAGGTTTTGGCTTTATTTTGGGTGAAAAATCCGTGAAGGATAAAAAAAGTGCAGAAATGTCGAAAATGTAAAATATTGATTTTTAGAATGATAGCAAAATGGAATGTTAAAAATGCAGTTTTTGAAGAAAAAAAGTTGGGTAAATGTATACGCCGTATGAAAAAAGTTCATACCTTTGCATCGTTTTAATAAAGGCAATTGATTGTTTTACATTTAAAATTTAAAAACAAAATGAAAAAGTTAGTTTTCATGTTCGTAGCTCTCGCAGCTATTTCTTTCGCTTCTTGTGGTAACAAAACCGCTAACACTGAAGCTGCTGGTTCTGTACCAACTGATAGCGCAGTTGTTGATAGCGCTGCTACTGACAGCACTGCTGCTGATTCTGTAGCTACTGCTGATTCTGCAGCTACTACCACTGAAGCTCCTGTAGCTGAGTAATCTGCGATTGAAACAGAGAGAATTGAAACCTGTAGGCCAAGGCCCGCAGGTTTTTTTTGTGTCTGTATTTTTCTCGTAGAGACGGGAAATGTCTTTTTACTGCAGGTGTAGTTTTTTTATTCGGGCATCTTATTCGGAAGGCTGCGTATTATTTTTTACGAACTGCTGGCGATGTGTGACAATGTGTTTCATATATTTTTGAGCCCATTGCGTCAGTTGCAGAATGTGCGGAATGAGAGATGCTCCGATGTCGGTAAGGCCGTATTCCACCTTTGGGGGGACTACAGGATATGCCTTGCGCCAAATCAGTCCGTCGGCTTCCAGTGTGCGTAAGGTGCCTGATAGTACGCGTGAAGATACGTCTGGAATGGCCCTGGACAATTCATTGAAGCGTATCGCCGGGTGTTCGTAAATAGTGAGTAATACCAAGAATGCCCATTTGTTGCCGAATCGGGCAATGACATTTCGTATGGGGCAAAACTCAATAATTGAATTTTTTTCCTTTTTCTTTTGCATGTGAATCCCTGTATTTTTGCGTGATTCTGATATTGTAAAGTTAAGTATTTTTCTTCATATTCAGGAATGATATTATCGTCTATTTTTTTTGTATTTTTTTATGACTTTGGTAATTGACTGAACTTCTGCAAAAGCGAGTAAAAGGTTACTATGGGCTGAAAAGGTAAGTTCTTGACTGGTGGTATTTTATTGCTTAATTTCGCACTATGAATGTTTAACAAACCAAATGTTTTATAGTACGATGAAAAAGATTGAACAAACGGCACAGGCCGAAAATTTCAGTGCCATTAATGTGGGTAAATTGAGTAGACTGAGTGATTATGTATTGGAGTTGGGGCCCAATGTTAAAATTCCGGGAAAGGTGTTCGGAGGCCGTGCTCTGCAGGCAACAGGAGCCGAATTCTCTTTCCAGTCGTTTGCCCCGGGTACGGAAACGGGGTTCCTGCATCGTCATCAGACGCATGAGGAGCTTTACTTTTTCCTTTCCGGAGAGGGGGAGTTTCAGGTTGATGGCAAGGTATTTCCTGTTTCTGAGGGAAGTGTAGTGCGAGTGGCGCCTGATGGGTTGCGTTCCGTACGCAACAACGGCACTCTGCCGCTTGTGATGCTGTGCGTACAGTATCGTGGAAAGACGTTTACGGCCGACGATGTTACCGATGGGGTCATTCTTTCCTCCCCCGTAACGTGGTAATTGGTCTTTGTTGCTTGAATCTGCTGTTAAATCTGTTTGGAGAATCGTGCCTCATATGGCTGTAAAAAAATTTGGAGGGACTTTGTTTATGCAAGGTCTCTCCAAAAATTTTTTTAGTCCCATCTATTTCTTATAAAGTCTCTTTTTGTTTTGGACGGGCGGTCAGTATGGGGTGCCGGCGGTAGTAGAGCAGGCCGAAGATGTCGGCCAGTGCCCATCCGATGGGTACTGACCACCATATGCCCAGACAACCTATTGCGGGGATTGCCGACAGGGCATAGGCCAACGCCACGCGCGTGCCCAGTGAAATGACGGTCAGTACCACTGACATGGCGGGTTGCGCTACGGCACGGCTGAATCCGTAGAGCATGAACAGATAGCCTATGCCTACATAAAAGCTGCCTTCAATGCGCAGGTATTGAACGCCGATGGCAATAATATCTGTTTCTTGCGGTGATACAAAAAGAGCCATAAGTTGGGGGGAGAGTATAAATACCACCCCAGACACCAGTAGGGCAAATATTGTGGTTGTTATGGTGGCGCTGCGAATGGCGCTGCGAATGCGGTCGGGCCGGCCGGCGCCAAAGTTCTGGGCCACAAAAGTGGAAAAGGCATTTCCAAAATCCTGTACCGGCATGTAGGCAAACGAGTCAATCTTGACGGCGGCGGCAAAGGCTGCCATTACTGCTGTGCCGAAACTGTTGACCAGTCCCTGCACCATGAGAATGCCAAAGTTCATGACCGACTGTTGCACACAGGTGAGCAGGGAGTAGGTGCTCAGGTGGCGTAGTGTTTGCGGGTTCCATGTACAGTCAGCGCGTCGCAGCCTCAGTTCCGGAAAACGCCACCGTACGTAAATCATCAGTCCCAGAGCGGCTGCGGCTTGAGCTGTTACCGTGGCAATGGCTGCTCCTCTGACTCCCATGCCCAGCCCCATCATCAGCAAAAGGTCGAGTCCGATATTGAGTATTACCGATACGGCCAGAAATGTCAGCGGAACCACAGAGTTTCCTACGGCGCGCAGCAGGAAGGCATAGAAGTTGTATATCCCGACGGGTAGCAGTCCGAGGAAAACAATGAGCAGATAATCGTAGGTCATTCCCTGCAGTTCAGGCGGCGTTTGCAACAGGCGGATAATGGGGGTGAGTGAAGATAGCATTGCTACGCTGAGTCCTATTACGGCTGAACCTACAATGAGTATCGACGCAAATATGCTTTGGCGCATTTGCTGTAGCTGGCGGGCTCCGTATTGCATGGAAAATACAGCACTGCACCCCATGCATAGTCCGATGAAAATGGATGTGACAAATACGATAAGCGCATACGACGATCCTACAGCCGCCAGTGCCTGCGCTCCCAGTACGCGTCCCACGATGAGCGTATCGGCTATATTGTAGCACTGCTGCAGCAAGTTGCCCAGCATCAGTGGCCAGGCAAAGCGGAGCATAGAGCCCGTAATGCTGCCTTGGGTTAGGGATCCTTTTGACAGATGAGTCATGACGTTTTTTGGGGGAAAAGGCGGGTAGGGGCTAAAATGATTCGTCGCTTGGGTGGTTGCGTTTAGAAGGCTTTTCGGCGTCCAAACGGGCACCACAGTATTTGCAGTATACCGCTTCTGCTTCGTGTCCGCCTTTTCGGCAGCGGGGGCAGCGCCGTTTTTCAACTTTGCGGTATTGTCCCACCATGGTGGCCGACACGATACCCGTAGGTACGGCAATGATGGTGTATCCAATTAGCATGATGACGGCTGAGAGGAATCGTCCCACGGGGGTTACGGGAGTAATGTCGCCGTAACCTACGGTGGTCATGGTAACGATGGCCCAATAGATACTGTTGGGGATGTTGTTGAAGGCGGAACCGGGCTCTACTCCTTCAATCATATACATTACTGTGCCCATTGATGTTACAAGTATCAGCACAAAGAAAAAGAAAATCGAAATTTTCGGCGCGCTGATCCATAGTGAGCGCAGCAGCAGGTTGCCTTCGCGTATGAAGAGAAACAACTTGAATATGCGGAACACGCGAATCAGTCTGAAGGCACGGATAACCAGCAGATAGTGTGCTCCCTGAAAAATAAAGCCCAGATAGACGGGCAGTGTGGCCAGCAGGTCGACAATGCCAAAAAAACTGAACACGTAGCTTTTAGGCTGTTTGAGGCAATAGATGCGGGCCAGATATTCCAGCGTGAAGAACAGCGTGAGCACGTATTCTGTTACGCGCAGCGCGGTGTCGGCTTCTGGGGGTAGCAGGTGCATGCTTTCAAGCATTACCAGTGCTACACTCAGCAGGATGCATCCCATTAGTGCCAGGTCGAATAGTCGGCCCTTGCGGGTGTCCGATTCAAAAACAATGGTATATACTTTTTGCTTTAAATCCTCATTGTGCAGAAAATGCAGCCAGCGCTGTTGCAGTTTTTTTAGAAAGTGTATCATGTGTTTTGTTATAAAATACGGTTCAAGGAAAAAACGTTATGCAAAGTTAGCAAACATTATGCGGATAGAAATGCCTGCCGTCCTGCTGTTTTTGGGGAAAATTTAGATGAGCCTCTGTTCTTGCGCTGTCTGATGGTTTTTCGGTTCTTTGCCGCTTGCATATTGATTAGAAAACGTTTTGTAGGTATTGTTTGGCTGGATGCACAAAAAGTCTTATCTTTGCGCCGTTATAATGATTTAGTTTTCAGCTAACTTCTTTTTTTACGTATGAACCGGGTTCAATTTATTTCATGTGTCACTTGCCGGAGTGTCCGCCTGCACAAGGGTACGGACAGCCAGCAAACTGTGCATGTTCACTGGTTCAGCGGTTTTATCTAAATTCAAAACCTTTCCTTTTGTGTTCTTCCGATTATCTCTCTAAAAAAGAGGGATTGAAACGTGTGTGGATATCGGAGGGGGATATTTTTCCTTATACAAAAGGAAGACCGACTGTGTGTAGAGGAGTTTCTCTCGTTTAGTGCCACTCCGTGGAAAATGTATAAGGAGGAGTGGTTAGGTGTTGCTATCGGGACTATTTTTCATAAATCTCTTTTTCAGTCTTCATCAATAGTTATTTTTTTCTTTACGTTTTTTCTTATTAGAGTTGTAGTGTTATGTTTAGCATCATGCTCACTATGCTGGTCGGCGTTATTGTCGGTCATTTCCTGCGCCGTAGTTCCTGTTCCGCACGGGTAGAGCGCACAATTTCGTTTACTATTCTCATATTGCTCTTTGTGTTGGGGCTCATGGTGGGTGCAAATCCCCGAATTGTATCCAACTTGGGGCGTTTGGGATGGCAGGCAGTCATATTGGCTGTGCTGAGTTTGGGTGGTAGTGTATTGGCTGCCGGAGTAGTAAGTCATATTATATTAAAAAAGAGAAAGGAGAACAAAAAATGAAAGGAAATCTGAAAGTAATTGTGATGTTTATGGCCGGTTGCTTGGCCGGATTGTTTCTGGTATCGCCTGATGCAGATCTTCATACTTATTCGTTGTTTGCGCTTTATGCACTCATGTTTCAGGTTGGGATAGCTGTAGGTAGTCATCCCACCTTACGCCAGCAGTTGCGCCGGTGGGACTGGAGTATGGTACTTGCACCTCTGGCAACAGTTGTGGGTACACTTGTCTTTTCGGCTGCCGGTGCGCTTGTATTGAGCCGATGGAGTGTGTTTGAGTGTATGGCCGTAGGCAGCGGTTTTGCCTACTATTCTCTTTCGTCCATACTCATTACTCAACTTAAAGAGCCTTCCTTGGGGCCGCAACTCGCTGCAGAACTGGGTACCATAGCTTTATTGAGCAACATTGCGCGTGAGATGATGGCTCTGATGGGAGCTCCTCTCTTCCGAAGGCATTTCGGATGTTTGGCCCCTATTTCTGCAGCCGGAGTTAATTCAATGGACGTACTTCTGCCTGTCATTACGCGTTGTTCGGGAAAAGAGGTAATGCCAATAGCCATTGTTCATGGTGTCCTTATTGACCTGAGCATGCCTTTCTTTGTAACTCTGTTCTGTCGTCTTTAGTTCATTTGAATTGTTGTAGGGGGGTGGGGATAAAAAACGGTTTTACATCAAAAGTTGATGTAAAACCGAATATTTCTTTTTGCGGTGTGTACGGGACTCGAACCCGTGACCCCATGCGTGACAGGCATGTATTCTAACCAGCTGAACTAACACACCAAAATCCTTTTTAGCTTTTCTTTTTTATGAAGATTCTCTAAATCTTTACTTGCTATCTAATAGCTTTATCGGAAAAGCGATGCAAAGATAGGCATATTTTTTATTACTGCAAAATTTTAGCGCACTTTTTTTGAGAAAAACTCGTTTTCGACGTTCTTTAATTAATGAAAACAACATTTCATTAGTTTTTTATGCATCGAATGTGCTAAATTTATTCACCTTCTTGATCAAAGCTAGGTGTGCGTTGTGAACGGCTGAATATTTGTTGTGGATGGCTTATGGTGCCGTCCTCTATGATATCAATTTCTGTCTGTTCCAACGAACCCGAACCCTGCAGAATGTTGCTTTCTGTTTTGATTTCAAGGATTTCACATTGAGGTGAAATGTATTGCTTACTGTTGATAAATAACTTTTCCATTGATTATATTATATCCTTTTTGTGGGTTTGAGCGCTTGCGTCCATCAATCGAGTAAATACCTTTAGTATTATTTTTTTCAGTAGTAGGGACAGGGAGTCCAGATATTTCTGGTAATGAAATGGAGAAAAATGGGGCTGTAACCATTGTGCTTGTACCTGATTGCTGATTGACTTCAAAAAGATAGAAGTCCTGATATGAATCGTTCTCTGTACGCTGGTAAAACTTAATGTAACCATAAACATCGTCATAGGAAATACTCCTGTCGGGGAATTGTGATACTCCAATTTTAAATTTGGAGGTTTCCGGCTGGTAAGTAAGGGTCCAATCATCTAGATAATCGCTTTTTGTGTTTTGCCGGTTGTAGTCGTACAAGGAGGGTTTACCGTCTTCTTTGAGCACTGCTAATTTGTAACTGCCGTTTTCAATTGTTACCAAATTGTCGTCCGTAACTTGAAACTGCCATTCTGTAGGTGTTGCGGTGTCGGATATGTTGGTTTTGTTAATTCTCTTGTTGGATGGATTGTAAGTCCCCCATGCTATGCCTTGTGGTTGATTATTGGCATCTTTTTCGGTTGCCAATACAAAAGTGTATTGGCCGGGTTGCAAGTCATATTCCTTTAGTATATATTTTTGTGTAAATACGAGGTAGGCTTTGTTGGCAGCCAGTTGGGTGCCAACATAACGGCAGAAACCAAATTCCGTTGGGTCTTTTTCGTTGTATCCCAAGGCATAAATCTGCTGTCCGTTTTTAACTTCTGTTTCTTCGCATGTGCCCATAACCAGAGAACTGTCATAAGAGGGCTTTTCAGCTTGTTGCGTAGTGTAGGTCAGTATGGCCTCTGATGCAGTTTTGTCTTGTAGTATGAAAGGTGTGTAGGCTGGTAGAATATTACCAGGATAGGTTTGTAGCTGTAGTTTGTCGTATTGTATTCCAGTAATGTAGTAAGCCGTCATTCCGTCAGGCATTTGGGTAGAGTATGGTGCACAAAATGTGCCTAAATGGTAATTACCTCCGAAACGTACCGTAATGGGTGGAGCCAAATAGAATGTTTTTGCCGTGATCTGACTTACAGCCTGTTTGTATATGGATACAGCTTTTATGGTAGTGGTTTTGGTAATTGTGATGCTGCCCGTATAAAGCGGGGATTGCGCCGTGGGATTTGTTCCGTCGGTTGTGTAATGAATTTCACAATCTTTTTGGCTGGTCTGAATGTTGACTTGCATTTCCGGATAAAAATATTCTGATGCTTCGATGATTTCCGGCGCTGGCAGGTCAACCATTTCCTGCAGATATATTTTTTGAACATCTGCAGATGTTGGAGGATAATATTTGAAATATTGATACTCCGGGGAATACATAATAAAACGATTTTCATCGGAGGCTTTAGATGACAGCATGACAGCGTGATTGTCTTCTGAAAATGAAACAATCCATCTGTCATCCGAATTTCCTACCTTTAATTCGGTAGAACTTCCATTGGTAAGATATATTTTAGAACTGTTTTGATAATAGTATACTCGGTATCCGTTGGCAAGTTTTTCAAAGTACCAATAAAACGGAGTATTTTCTTCGCTTAAACAAGATTTGCTTTTGTTGATTGCACCCGCAAAAACAGTTTCTGCCTGTACGTTAGGGGTGTTGGTCAGTACGTATGGGGTTCCTGTTTGTATGTTAGCTTCGTCTGTAATTTGCAGCCAGGCTTGTGCAGCTGCAGTCGAAAAGGGTAGAAGAAGAACGAGGAAAAAGCCAATCCATTTCATTGTAAACATATTTTTCAAGACATTTTTATTGTTTGACGAAGTTGAGTTTTTGTGGAATTTTGACGAGCTTCCGTCCTTGAACACGTTTTATCTCATTTCCATTGACAGCTTCGTAGTTCATATGGTTGTCGGGTTGTGGTGTGAGCCGTACGGTTTGTGAATCGGCTCCCTGATCGTTGGAGAGATGCAGGGTAGCGGTGCCGTCGGAGTGGATACGGCATGAGGTAATGATCCAGATACCATAAATATTGCCGCTCATGTATCCATGAGTTGGACCGATGAAGCTGAAACCGGGTACGTTGATGGTTTCAGCGTATAGGTTGATGACGAGACGTATGCGGTTTTGGGAGTCGTAGTAAGTGGCACGGTAAGTGGAGGAGTCGGTAGGAGTTGCTATTGTAGCAGTTGTGTGAGCCGTGGCTACTGTGTGGGGGATGATTGTGGTAGCAACTAGTAACAGTAGGAGTAGGATGCGGGAGAAAGTCTTGGGCATGGCTGTGGCGTTTTTGCGTGAATAAGAAATTTATGGTTCTTTGTCTGGGATATGCACAATAAGAGTTGCTGCACCTATTGTAATAATGTCGCCATCGGTCAGTGATGCTTGCTCACGGGGCTGAAGTATGCGATTCATAAGGAAGGTTCCGGTACCTGATGGGCCGTCGGCTAAAAGCAAGCGTGGAGGTTTTCCCGGTTCAGCAGAAGGAGTGAGAGTTATGGTGCAGTGTGTGGTGTCGATACTGGGATCAACGGTTATGATGGGAGTATTAATATGGGTTCCCTTAACATAACGGCCTATTTGGTTAGGTCCTGGATTCAGCGTGAGGGTCTGACGGAGCTGAAAAGCATTTTCCATGACGTTGATAGTGGCAGCTGCTGTGGGGGTGGCAGTTGCTGCAGAGGTAACAGCAGGTTTGATGCGCACTTTGAAACGCTTGCGGCACTGGGGGCATTCGAATACGAGAACGTGTCCAGGCTGGTAGCGGGTTTCGTCAAAGAGAATTTTTTCTTCGCACTTAGGACAGTGTACTTTTTTCATATATGGGTATAAAAGGATATATATGGCAAAAGGAGTAGGAAAAAGGATGGTGTGTTTTTTATCCAATTTTCTTTTGGGCAGGAGGAACTGATTCGTAGTGAGAGGGTCCTGTACCTTATGGTCGTGTCTTGATAACCCATGCGTCGCTAAACTGGGGATCCTGACTGCGTAGACTATTAAGATCGCGTTGGGCCTGTTCTGACGTAGAATAGTGTCGGTAAAGTACGCGCACCATGCGACGTGAAGTGTGTACGTAGGCATCGCTAAGTCCTTGCTCGTGGAGTTGTTTTACGTACCGCTGAGCATTGGTGGGAGTGATGGAACTGGCCAGTACGATAGCGTATGTGTCGGTACTGGCTTTTACGGTATCAGCCACATTTTGTGTGGCAGCTAAACGTGGTTGCACCGGTGTGCTGGTAACTACGGTGTCAGGCGCAGTTTTCACAGGGCTTGTACTGACGTTGTTTTGTACCTGTTGCTTGGGTGACACTGCGCTGTTAAGGAAAATGAAGCTGCTGCCTAAACTGGCTTGGGCGGCAGGCTGTGGGGTAGTGATGTCGTTGGCCCACGCAAAGTAAACAACCAGCGCTACGAGGGCAGCAATGCAGGCGTCGGCCAAGCGACGGTTAATACTGATTGTGTAGGGCTTGCACTGACGATTCTTGACCGTGTTGTGGCGTGTTTGTGTTGAACTAAGGGGTACTGCAACCGTGGGTTCCATAGCGTATAGCAGAGGAGAAATTAGACCACGTGAATCAGGCTCGAATGCATATTTGCCGTTAAGACCTAAAGTGAGACGACCTATACCCTCAAGTTGACAGAAGCCTTGAGCTTGGAGTTGCTGTTTGAGTTGGTTGACATCTGCTTCAAGCTGTTGCACTGCTTCGGGAAAACTAAGATCACCTGCCTGCATGTATGATTGAACGAGAAGTCCATCGTTAAGTTGTAACTGAGGATTGAATCCTACACTACGGCTGGGGGGCAGATAGAGACCTTCTTCGGGGTTGAAGTGTGCGGGTACATAGTGGGTGACGAAACCGCCTAATTGGGGGACGATTACGCACTCGTTCTTGAACAGAAGATTTTCAATATGTTTGGCCAACTCTAACATCATGTGGCAAATTTACGTTTTTTATTTGATTCGCGTTATGTTTATACCACAGAAAAACTGGTAACGCTTTTTTCTTTCAGGTCCTATGCTTAGAATTGATGCTTAATAAGCACGGGGACCGAATATGCTGGAGCCGATGCGCACCAGAGTGCTACCTTCCTCAATGGCCAAACGATAATCGTGGCTCATGCCCCATGAGCATTGAGTAAAGTTTGGAGAGTGGCTGAAGTAGGTGGCTTGGAGCTCATGGAAAAATTGGTTAACGGTGTGAAACTCCTGTCGTATCTGTTGCTCGTCGTCAGTTTGAGTAGCCATGCACATAAGGCCGTCAATACGTACGTGGGTAAGTTCATTGGGATTGGTCTGCAGGAGCATTTGTCGACATTCTTCCAAGGTGAATCCGAACTTTGTAGGCTCTTGAGCAATATGTATCTGGAGCAGGCAGGGGATGACGCGGTTGCATTTCTGGCCTTGCTTACTGATTTCTGTCAGGAGTTTGTAAGAGTCAACAGCATGGATAAGACTGATGAAAGGGGCGATGTATTTGACTTTGTTGGTTTGCAAATGGCCGATAAAGTGCCAACTGATGTCTTTGGGGAGCTGTTCGTATTTTTGGCGCAGCTCTTGCACGTGACTTTCGCCAAAAATGCGTTGACCGGCATCGTATGCCTGCATAATGGCTTCAGCAGGGTGGTATTTTGATACGGCTACCAGACGGGTTTGTGGAGGCAGCTCGCGTTGCAGTTCTTCTATTCGCAGAGCGATGTTGGTTGTCATTTTTTTATTGGGTACGCTTTAAGAGAATTATTGGTGAGCTTCTGGGAGAGTCTCTTGATAGTGGAATACATCTATGATAGGAGTTTCGGAAACCGCGGAAATGACATAATCCATTACGGAGCCTTTCATGCCTTCATCAAGCCGTTTGATAGCTCCGCGCAGGTCTGCAGCTTGTACAAGAATATTTTGTGAGGTCTTCTTTTCGGCGCCACTCTTTTCGTCGAGAGTGATGAAGGTGAGTTTGCATTTGAACCACCGGTCGGCACTTTCGGCAGAGTCTTCCATAAGTTCAGCGTAACGGGCACGTTTGATGTCTGAAACTTGGAATTCGCCGGTCATAAAGGGCTTGATTTCTTCGATAATGCGCTTTTCGGCTTCAGTAAAATTTACCGCGTCAACCAAATAGGGTTCGGTAACTTTTTTTTGCTGGCCGTTTTCCAATGTCTTTTCGTATTTTATTTTGCATTCAAACCATTCGAACATCATAGGTCGGAGTCTTTTTTTGTTTTGTTTCTGCGAAGTTACCTATTTTTTTGTTTGCGGCAGATATGTGAGGTGGGATTTTTTTTGTTTGGTGTATTAGGAATTTTGGCGTTTCTATTGTAATATAAAACAGGTACGGATAATCTATTAAATTCATTCCGTACCTGTTTGGTTAAGTAAAAATGAGACTATTCTATGTTATAGTCGGCTCCTGTAATGACATTGTTAAGCAATGTGTTGGCGGGGATGGTAGCATTTCCTCCTTTTATCGCAAGAAAGGCAAAGCCGATTATAGGTAATATAATAGTGGCTCCTGTACCTACTCCTAATCCTATGGCAAGTCCTTTTTTGTTCTTTCCTTCAGCATTTAAAGAGGATGCATTTAAAATAATTCGTTGTCCGTCAACCGCTGTGGTTGAAATACAAGAAACAGATAGGGTTCCTGCACGTCCACACCCTCTGGCTTTTTGTGCATTAACTTGTAATTCTACAGGGGTACCAGCTTTTATCAGTATGGTGCCATTGGAATCTTTGACATCATTGTCTACAACAGCTAGAGTGTTTTGTGTGTTGGAATATTTGCTGCTAATTTCTGAGGTAATTCGTACTAAAACATTCTTGCCGCGTGGAAGGGGCGTTCCTGCAAAAATGTTCATATTTAATAATGCACCTGATAAGAATAAAATAGCTTTTTTCTTCATTTTTTTATGATTAAGATTTACTAAACAGATGCAAAATTACAACAGCGTATAAAGTAAATTTTATTTTTTATATGGTAATAAATACCAATATTCGTGGCATATTTTGCCACATGTTTTTGTCTATAAATGTAGATCTCTTGAATAATATTGAAAGAAATCATGATTAAGAATGACAGAGATCCTTCTCAATAATTCTGCGTCTAAATTTCGTTTTTTCAAAATACGATACATATTACTTCTGTCTGTGTTCAACTGATAAGCCAGCCAGGATACACTTTGTCGCTGTTGTTTTAATTCTTGTCTGATGATGTTTCCAATATGAATCATGATGTTTTTGTGATGTAAAAAGGGCGGAACCATTCGTTACCTATTTTCATCCGAGGCACCGCCAAGCGCCTTGTGTATGGATAAGCACGAATGGCTCACGCCCATAGGGACGTGAACCTTCAGATACTTATTCTCCTACACTTCAAATTTGGCGGTTTTCGGATGAGAGAATAAGAGCTAAAAGCTCAAATGCTAAGATAAAGTTTTGAATGGAACGCTTTCCTTCCTATTTTCTATTTTGCAAAAATAGTGATATTATTTGATTGGTAGTTGTGAAGAAGATGATAAAATTGTCTTTTTTATGAGGTTTTGGCAGAAAAAAATATGGAGTTGAGTATATTTCATCATGTGCCTTTTATATAATATAAGATGTGCAGATATGTCGGTTTTTTGTTATTCAAAAGGTGAGGTAAGAAGAAAATCAAAGAAAATATTGGGTGTAGTTGAAAAAAGTTTTCAAAAAATTTGGAGGATAAGAAATAAACTTGTACTTTTGCATTGTCTTAAAAAAAGCAACGCGTCCTTAGCTCAGTTGGTAGAGCAATTGACTCTTAATCAATGGGTCCAGGGTTCGAGCCCCTGAGGGCGTACTAAATGCGAAGTATTCTTATGATTACTTCGCATTTTTTTGTTGTTATGTCGAACTTGTAGCACATGTAAAAAGAGCCGTCCCTCTTCTTTGCGTCTATTGGAGAAATATGCAAAGAAGAGGGACGGCCTCTTTTTTTATCTAAAGATTGCTTTGGCAAATTTCGGCAACTAGGCCATGATATTGTCGCTCGGTTTGGAGTTGATCCTGTAGTTCGGCATAGAGTGGGTCGGCTTCCTGACAGTATTGGACGAGACTAATTTTTCCTTGTTGCAGGGCATGTAAGAGTAGTGTGAGCCCTTCTCGTGCCAGAACGGCAGTTCCGTCGTCTAATTGTCGCTGCAGGCGACGTAATTGGGTGAGTTTATCTTGATTTTGTTGTGCAAGCTGGCGTTGGGCTTGGCGCAGTTGTAGTTCCTGCTGTTGCAGATTGAGGCGGCTGATGCGCTGTTTTCGCGAGGCTGAATATATTGGAATGCTGGCGCCTATGAGCAGGCCGTGGGCTGCAGGCATACCTGGTCCTTCGGTGTTGCGCCGGTAGCCCAGTTGAAGTTCTGGCAGCCAACTTAGTCGGGCGTTTCGCTGTTCAGTTTGTGCCAACTGGATTGACTGGCGTGCTGTTTGTATAGCCGGTGATTGGGTAGGGGCGGCCTGCAGGGCGTGTAACAGACTGTCGTTGCTGACTTCCGGATAGGATGTTTGGGCATTAGGGCCTTCAAGACTGTCGGTGTCTGCCAGTAATCCGAGTTGCCGGCGAAAGGTGGTCAGTTGTTCTTTTGTTTGTGCTATTTGCCGGCGGGCTTGTATTTGCATACGCTGGGCCTGGTTGAGTTCAAGAGCGGTGGCTCTTCCTTGTTGAAGAGCATTCTTGAGGGCCAGACAGAGGCTGTCTGCCAGACTGAGACGTCGGTTTTCAAGAGCCATCTGCCGGTTGAGATGAATAATGTCGAAGCATAGTAGTTGCGCTTGAAGTAGCAGTTGTTGACGGCGCTCATTCCGTTGGCTGGTTCTTACGTTTCCGGCCAGACGGCGTTGCTTGCGTTGGTTGGCCCGTATGGGGGGAAGGTCAAAACTTTGCGAAATGACCAGTTCGGAACTGGCCAGTCCACCCGCCCCGCGTTGCAGGAATGGGCTGTATTCTATGGACGGTGCAGGCATGGCATTTTCAACTTCGTCTTCCAGGTTTTGTTGTTGGTTGGCGGCTGTAAGGGCCTGCAACTCAAGGTTACGTTGTTCAACGAGTTGAAGAATGTCCGAAACGCTTTGGGCCTGTAACGCTGTAGCCGGCAGCAAGCCCAGCCATAAGGCTGGCAGTGCGTAGTGCAGAAAGCGTCGGCCAAGGCGGATTAATGATGGAGTATGTGTCATGGTGTGTTGAGCATTTTTTTGTTTATTGAGTGATGTTTTCAGTCGAGGCCTGTGAGGTGGAATCTGTTCCGTCGCACTTGGTTTCCGGTTGGCGCGGAGGGAGCAGTTTGTGCTGCCCCATCCATTCATAGACAATCGGAATGATAAAGCCGTTGAGCAATGTGGAAGTAAGTAAACCACCCAATATGACCTTGGCCATGGGGCTTTGAATTTCGTTTCCCGGCAGGCTGCCGCGCAAGGCTAGTGGCACGAGAGCCAGAGCCGAGCAGAGGGCCGTCATGAGAATGGGGTTAAGACGGTCCATTGAACCTTGCATGACGCATTGGCGCAGGCTGAGGGTCGTGGTGTGGCGCAGCTGTGCATAATGACTGATAAGAAGCATACCGCCGCGGGTGGCAATGCCAAAGAGAGAGATAAAGCCGATAATTGCCGGAATGCTGATTTCGCCTGCCGTCAGTCGCAAGGCCAGTATGCCGCCAACGAGGGCCAGAGGCAGGTTAAGCAGGACAACGGCACTTTCAAGGGCATGGCGGAACTGCAGATAGAGTAGCAGGAAGATAACAGCCACGCTCAACAGCGAAGCCAGCAGGAGGATGCGGCTTGCATGTTGTTCATTTTCAAACTGCCCGCCGTATTCAATATGGTAGCCTTCGGGCAGCTGAATGCGGTCGTTGATGCGGTGGCGTATGTCGTTGACCACGCTGCGCAGATCGCGGCCGCTGGCATTGGCTGAAATGACGACTTTTCGTTCTACGTTTTCGCGGTTGATGGTGTTCGGTCCCATGGTAGAGTTGACTTCCGCTATATTAGCCAGGGGAATTTTGCGTCCGTCGGGGGTGTCTATCATGAGGTCGCGTATGCGTTCGCGATTGCAGCGGTCGTGTTCAGCCGCGCGCACCACGAGGTTGAAACTGCTGCCGTTTTCATACACCTGCGATACGGTAAGTCCCGCCATGTGGGTGCTTACAAAAGTGTTGAAGTCGGCCAGGCTGATGCCATATTGACGCAACATGTCACGGCGAGGCTTGATTTCCAGTTCCGGACGTTCAATCTGTTGTTCTACATTAAGGTCGGCAATGCCGTCCACGTCGCTGATGGCCGATTTGATTTCCTGTCCCAGTTCGAACATCTTGTTCAGGTCTGTACCAAACAATTTGATGGCAATGCTGGCCTGTGTTCCGCTGAGCATGGCGTCAATACGGTGACTGATGGGCTGACCGATTTCGATGTTGGCTCCGGTAATGACCGAAAGCTTGTGGCGGATGTCGTTCATCATTTCCTCGTGTGAGCGTTTGTCCAGTTGGAAGGGAGCTTCAATTTCCGATACGTTCACGCCCAGGGCATGTTCGTCAAGTTCAGCTCGTCCCGTTTTGCGGGCCACGGTGCGGATTTCGGGTACTGTCATCAGTATTTGCTCTGCCCGGCGACCGATCTTGTCTGATTCTTCCAAAGAAATACCTGGCAGTGAGCTGATGTTGATGGTGAGTGACCCTTCGTTGAATTTGGGTAGGAAACTGTGTCCCAGCGTAAAGAAAATACCCAATGCCATGACAAACAGTGCCACGGTTGACCATACTACGGGGCGTTTGTGATTGAGGGTCCAATACAGCCAGCGGGCGTAGTGCCGCTTGAGCCATACGGTGAGAAAAGCTTCGCGCGGAATGCCGCCTTTCTGCTTTCCGCCCAGCAGGTAACTGCAGAGCACGGGGGTAAGTGTCAGGGCTACAATGGTGGATGCCAGCAAGGCTACAATAAATGCTATACCCAAAGGTATAAGCATACGTCCTTCCATGCCGCTGAGGTAGAAGAGAGGAAGGAAACTCACAATGATGATGGCTGTGGAGTTGAGTATGGGCATACGTACTTCACGTGAGGCATCGAATACCACCTTTATTACAGGACGCTGCTGTTCCGGCGGCAGGGTGCGGTTGTGGCGCAGGTGTTTCCATACGTTTTCCACGTCGACAATCGCATCGTCAACCAGCGATCCGATGGCAATGGCCAGTCCGCCCAGACTCATGGTGTTGACGCTCATGCCAAAGTAATGGAGCACAATTAGCGTAATCAGCAACGAGATGGGGAGGGTGACAAGAGATATGAGGGTGGTGCGTACATTGGCCAGAAAGAGGAAAAGCACGATAACTACAAAGATGGCGCCTTCGTAGAGTGATTGCTTGACATTGTGTATCGAACTCTCTATGAATCGTGACTGGCGGAAAATGTCGGTTGAGATGTGAACATCGGGAGGCATGTTTTTTTTCAGGTCTTTCAGGGTAGCTTCCAGCCTGTTGGTCAGTTCAATTGTGCCCGTATTAGGTTGTTTGGTAACGGTGAGCAGTACGGCCGGTTTGCCTTTTTCGGAGGCAGTGCCGAGTCGGGGCATCTGTGCGCCGACCTGCACGTCGGCCACGTCGGCCAGAGTTACTGTATTGCCATTGATGCTTTTTACGGCTACGTTACCCAGTTCCTGTACGTCATGAGTCGATACCACACCGCGCACGATGTATTCGTTGCCGTATTCATAGATTACGCCGCCGTTGGTGTTGCGGTTCATTTGGTCGGTAGCAGCCAGTACTTCCGCCAGTGTTACGCCGTAGTGGCTCATGCGGCCGGGATGGAGCAGAATCTGATATTCCTTGATGTCACCGCCCAGAACGGCTACCTGTGAAACTCCGCCGGCCTGCAGCAGGCGTGGGCGCACGGTCCAGTCGGCCAGGGTACGCAGGTCCATCATTGACGTGCTGTCGGCAGTCAGGCCTACGATGAGTACTTCACCCAAAATGGATGACTGTGGTCCCAGGGTAGGTTGCCCCACGTTTTCGGGTAATGATTCTTTTACGGCCGTCAGCTTTTCCGAAACGATTTGGCGGGCCAGATAGAGGTCGGTATCCCAGTCAAATTCGACCCATACTACCGAAAAGCCCGTAGTAGACGATGAGCGCACGCGGCGCACGTGAGTAGCACCGTTAACTGCAGTCTCTATGGGAAACGTAACCAGTTGTTCCACTTCTTCGGCAGCCATGCCGCCCGCTTCGGTCATGACAACTACTGTCGGGGCGTTCAAGTCAGGAAAGACGTCGACTTCAGTCTGGCGGGTTACATAAATACCACCCAGGGTGAGCAATACCGCCGCCACCAGAATGAGGAGGCGGTTATGAAGCGAGAAATGTATGATTTTATTCAGCATGATGTTCCCGTTTTTTTTAGTGTTGGTGTGAATGCGACGGAATGCTGCGGCTGGCCGAAGCCAGACGTACTTGTGTGGCGCCACGCGTTACGACCCGCTCTCCGTTTTTGAGCCCGCTTTTTATTTCCACCCGTTCGCCGTCGGTTTCACCTGTAACTACTTCACGGCGTTCATAGCAGGATGCGTCGTTCTGCACATATACAAAGTTGATGCCTTCTTCATCCGTGAGAGCTGAAATCGGGAGACTGATTACATCCTGACGAGGCGTGGTGAGCAGGTAGGTCTCGACAAAGGCTCCCGGCATCACGTCGGCCCGGTTGCTGAACTCAAAGGTTACCGGAATGTAGGAAGAGCCTTCGTTGGTCGATTTTCCGGTGGCTACAAGACGGCCGTTCATGTTTCCTATGTTGTAAAGGGTATTGCTGTATGGCGTTTTGAATTTTGCTGATGTAATGGTGCTTAGCCTTGAGTAATAGCGTTCCGGAACATTGACTCTCAGATAAAGTTTTTGGGTTTGAGTGACGCTCATCATGGGTTGTCCTACACTGACGTAGTCGCCTTCCTTTACCATACAGGTCTTTACATATCCGCCCAGCGGCGATTTGACGGCCACTCCGCCGGCTTTGTTTCCGGCATAGGCTTCGTAGGCAATGCGGGCCGTTTCGTAGTTGCCTTTGAGGGTGTTGAATTCGGATTGGGTGATAATTCTTTCCTTCACGAGTCCGACTGCCCGTTCGTATTCGGATTTGGCTGTCAGATAGGCAATCCGTGCTTTTTGACCCGGGTCATCCTGCAGTTTGCGTGAAGATATGGTAAATACGGTGCTGCCATTGCTTATGGGCATACCTTCAGTAATGGGACGCTGGAATTTGACAATGCCGGGTACGGTTGCTACGATGGTGGCTTCGGCACCCGACGCTTCCAATATTTTTCCACCGGCAGGAATGACACCACAGAAATTGCCGGGACGGACAGTTTCAGTTACAATGCCGGCCGACTTGGCTTGGGCTGGTGAAATGACAATTTCGTTTGCTGTTGTTTCGTGGTCGTGTGCTTCAGCTTCTTCGGTATGGGAGTCGTGCTGTTGGCATGAAACTACGAGCAGCAACCCCAGAAAGGTTGTTGTAAGAATGTTTTTGTTCATAGAGGTTGTGTAGGTGATATAGAGTAATTAATACATTTTTCAGTCTGCAAAATTATAATAAAAGTTGTGCAACCTGGTTGCAAATTGCCGGGATATGTTTTTTCCTTGGTTTCTGCCAGTCGGGCAAAAGCTGGCGGAAAAAATAACAAGTCGGCGTGAATTTAAAATTATGTCGGGAGAAAAAATTTCTTTCCGCCGGCTTGTTCCGGTTGGGCCGGAATGGGGCGGAGCTGTTCGGTATGAGGTGAATACAGGTGTAGCCCCGAAAAGGTAAGAACAGGGCCGGCATATTGTATGTCCGGCTCTTGTAAATTGAATTTATGGCATAACTTTTTGGTGAAACGCGCTCATTATGCTACCTTTGCATTATTGGAATAAATGGCATCATTTTCTTTATGATACAATATGTCAAACGATTGTTTTTGCTGACGCTTATGCTGTTGGGCATGAGTGTGGCTGTTGGGCAGAGCGTTACGGTATGGACGGTAGACAATCTGCCTATGGTACATTTGCAGGATGCCCGTCGCTATGTGTGTGACCCCGACGGCTTACTTTCGGTTGCGGCACGTGATTCGGCCGATCGGATGCTGGCCCGTCTGGAACAGACAAAAGGCATAGAAAGCGTGGTGGTCATCGTGAAGCGTCTGGAAGGTGGCGACTGTTATGAATTCGGCATGCAGCTGGCACGGAAATACGGCGTGGGAAGCAAAAAGCAGAATAGTGGTTTGATTGTAGTGGTCAGTACGGAAGACCGCGGATATTATATCCTGACCGGCCGCGGGCTGGAGGGAGCATTGCCTGATGCCATCTGCCGTCGCATACAGAACCGATATATGGTGCCGGCCCTGAAGGCAGGCAACTGGGATGAGGCCGTAGTAGCTTCAGTATTGGCTATTACGCGTTATGTTCAGGGCGACCATTCGCTCAGCCCCGAGCAGCGTACGGACGACGACACGTTCAGTATGTGGGCCGGTTTGTTTGTAGCCATGGCCATTGTGGCCTTAATGATTGTGATTGCTCGTCGCGACCGCCGTTCGCGCCGTTGTCCGCAGTGTCATAAGGGACAGATGGTGGTTACTCATCGCCAGCGCTTTCGCGCACCCGATGGGCGCATGATGATGCGGGTAACGCGTCAGTGCAGCCGTTGTGGTTATACGGAACTGGTGGACGAGGACGATGAGGATGACGACCATCATACCGGTATGCTGGCCGGCTTTCCGTTCCTTTTTATGGGCGGAGGTCACGGTCATGGCGGTGGTGGCGGATTTGGCGGCGGAAGCTTCGGTGGCGGCAGTTTTGGCGGCGGCGGAAGCGGCGGCCGGTTCTGACGGAATAAGCAAAGAATATTTTTTAATACCTATTGGATATGAAGAAAACATACATCGTTTGGGCAGTAGTGGCCCTTGTTGTCCTCATACTGATTGCAGTGCCTTGGACGAGTTATAACAGCATGGTGACCAACCAGGAAACGGTTACTACGGCATGGAGCAATGTGGAATCGCAGTATCAGCGCCGTGCGGATTTGATTCCGAATCTGGTGAATACCGTGAAGGGTTATGCCACTCATGAACGCGAAACGCTGGAAGGCGTGATGAACGCCCGTGCCAAGGCTACTCAGGTTACGGTAGATCCCACTCAGCTGACTCCGGAAAAACTCCAGCAGTTCCAGCAGGCGCAGGGTCAGCTTTCAACGGCTTTGGGACGACTGATGATGGTGGCTGAGAATTACCCGAACCTGAAGGCCAATGAAAATTTTTCAGAACTGCAGGCCCAGCTGGAGGGCACCGAAAACCGTATCAACGAGAGCCGTCGTCTTTATAATGAGGCTGTACAGGTTTATAATGTGGGAATCCGTCGATTCCCGGCAGTTATTTTTGCCCGTATGTTCGGATTTGAACCGCAAACCAAATTTGAAGCTGACAAGGCTGCCGAAAAAGCACCCGAAGTGAAATTCTAAAAATAAAAACAATATAACAAAATGGATAGCAAACAGCGCTATATGATGCGAGGCGTCAGCGCCATGAAAGAGGATGTGCACAACGCCATTAAAAATATTGACAAGGGAATCTTTCCGCAGGCTTTCTGCAAGATTATTCCCGACATTCTGGGCGGTGACCCTGAGTATTGCAACATTATGCACGCTGACGGTGCCGGTACCAAGTCTTCTTTGGCTTATATGTACTGGAAGGAAACCGGCGACCTTTCGGTCTGGAAGGGTATTGCGCAGGATGCCCTGATTATGAATACCGACGATTTGCTTTGTGTGGGAGCCGTTGACAATATTCTGGTGTCGTCAACCATCGGGCGTAACAAAATGCTGATTCCCGGCGAGGTAATTTCGGCCATTATCAACGGAACTGACGAACTCCTGCAGCAAATGCGCGACATGGGTATCGGTATTTATGCTACTGGTGGCGAAACGGCCGACGTAGGCGACCTGGTGCGTACCATTATTGTGGACAGCACCGTAACGTGCCGCATGAAACGCAGTGATGTCATCAACAATGCCAACATCCGTCCGGGTGACGTTATTGTGGGTCTTTCGTCATGTGGTCAGGCTACTTATGAAATGGAATATAACGGCGGAATGGGAAGTAACGGACTGACCAGCGCACGCCATGATGTGTTTGCCAAATATCTGGCTGAGAAATATCCGGAAAGTTACGACCACGCTGTGCCTGATGAACTTGTTTACAGCGGTTCGTACAAACTGACGGATGCAGTGGAAGGGGCTCCCGTAAATGCCGGGAAACTGGTGCTTTCACCCACCCGTACGTATGCACCGGTAGTGAAGAAGTTGCTCGACGAAATGCGTCCTCAAATTCATGGTATGGTGCATTGTACCGGAGGTGCGCAGACTAAGGTGTTGCACTTTGTGGGTGAAAATTGTCGCGTGATTAAGGACAACATGTTCCCCGTACCGCCACTTTTCAAGGCGATTGCTGCCGAGAGCGGAACAGATTGGGCTGAAATGTACAAGGTATTTAATATGGGACATCGCCTGGAAGTGTATGTGTCGCCAAAGCAGGCAGAGAAGGTTATTGCTGTCAGCAAATCGTTTAATATTGATGCTCAGGTAGTTGGCCGTATTGAGGAGGGACCGCGTTCGTTGACTATCAGAAGTGAATTCGGCGAGTTCAATTATTAAGGAGCAACCTTGATACGAAAAAAGAACAATTTGAAATGAAAAAAGAACAATACAGCAACCCTGCATCTTCCGTGCATCTCAAACGGCGTAAGACGATTCGTATGGAATTAAGCCTTGACATGGCTTTCGTATTGTTGGTACTTGTCTGGCTTGGCGGTTGCGATGTGATATCCCGTTTGGTTACGGATATTAGGGATGCCGAGGTCTGGTACGAGGCTGACCGACTGACGGTTCGCCTGCTGTCTGCACTCGGATGGTTGCTTATTGTTTGGCAGTTTACAAAAGCAGTAATCAATGGCTGGAAAAAATAGTTTACTGGAAAAGCTCGATGGCCTGATGGCCCGTTTTGAGGAGGTAGCAACGCTGATTACAGACCCTGCCGTAATTGCTGACCAGCAACGTTACGTCAGACTGACAAAAGAATATAAGGAACTGGAGGACCTGATGAAGGCCCGTAAGGAATATGCGGACCTGCTCGGTAATCTGGAGGAAGGAAAAAATATTTTGCTTACTGAGAGTGATCCGGAAATGAAGGAGATGGCCCGCGAGGAAGTGGCAGAATGCGAGAGTAGGTTGCCACAGTTGGAGGAGGAAATCAAGTTGATGCTTGTGCCTAAAGATCCGGAGGACAGCAAAAATGCGATACTTGAAATTCGCGGAGGTACGGGTGGTGACGAGGCTGCATTGTTTGCCGGTGATCTCTTCCGTATGTACACCAAATATGCTGAACGGAAGGGCTGGAAACTGGAAGTGTCTAGTGCCAGCGAGGGAGCGGCAGGCGGATTTAAGGAAATCGTCTGTTCAGTGACGGGTGCCGATGTGTATGGCACGCTCAAGTATGAGAGCGGTGTGCACCGCGTGCAGCGCGTACCGGTTACGGAAACGCAGGGCCGTGTACATACTTCGGCAGCAACCGTAGCTGTGCTTCCGGAGGCAGAGGCTTTTGATGTAGTGATCAATGAGGGTGAAATCAAGTGGGATACGTTCCGCTCCAGTGGTGCCGGTGGACAGAATGTCAATAAGGTTGAGTCCGGCGTACGTTTGCGTTACAACTGGAAGAATCCCAATACCGGAGAGGTGGAGGAAATTTTGATTGAATGTACGGAGACACGTGATCAGCCCAAAAACAAGGAACGTGCTTTGGCGCGCCTGCGTACGTTTATTTATGACAAGGAACATCAGAAGTATGTGGACGACATTGCTTCACGTCGTAAGACTCTTGTATCTACGGGTGACCGATCGGCCAAAATTCGTACTTACAATTATCCGCAAGGACGTATTACTGACCACCGTATAAACTACACCATTTATAATTTGGCCGCTTTTATGGATGGCGACATACAGGATTGTATAGACCATCTTATTGTGGCAGAAAATGCAGAACGGCTCAAGGAAAGCCAACTTTAATGAAAGGCTAGGTCATATCCGTTCTAAGTTGATCATAATTGAATAAAAAAGACTCCCATTATAGTTGCATTGCTCTATAATGGGAGTCTTTTTTATTGGGGATTTAGGTTTATTCAGCTTCAGGCGTTTCGTCTGTATCAGGAGCATCATTGTTTCCTTCCAGATTGTCAGCATCAGTAAGGGTAGTGTCATCAGTATCATCAGCTCCTTCAGCCAACGCTTCTTCAATACGGTTGACCAGTTCTTCGAACTCTTCGGGGTTGTAGAGCCGGGTGAGTTTGATGATGCGTCCTTTTCTGTCAATGAGTACGTTTCGGGTAATGCCGGATTCGCGGTCAGCATAAGAGGCGAAAACATCGGCATGTTCGTCAAGAGCCATGGGGTAGGTGGTACCTACTGATTTCATGAAAGCCTGAACTTTCTCAAGTGGCTCTTCGCGGTCAATGCCAAGCAGGGTGAATTCTGGGTCATCACGATGCACCTGCCATATTTCTTCTTCAATATGTGGCATTTCTTTGCGGCAGACACCACACCAACTGGCCGTAAACTGCAGCATGACAACTTTTCCGCGTTGTTCAGACAGTTTGAAAGTTGATCCGTCTGTCAATTTCAGACTAAAGTCGGGAGCCATGTCACCTACTTTTACTTTGAACCCCGTGGCTGTATCAACCTGAGCGGTTGGTGCGGTGGTTTCCTGAGCCTGAGCGGCAGCGGGAGAACCGATGGTAAAGCAGGCCATAAGACAGCCGGCCCATAAAGGGATTTTTTTGTAGAAGGAATTTCTTTTCATCTTTGTTTTCCGGATATTTGGTTAGGATATATTTAATTTAAAGGGGGTATTTCACCTTATTTATATTGGTGAGGTAATCAGATTTCTTCAGTTAAGACAAAAATACGCAATTCCACACATACAAGCTCTGTGGAACACGAAAAAAAGACTAACTTTGCAATGACTATTGTTTGCAATGGAGAAACAGACCATAAATAGCAACCCATAATACACACAACTATATTTCAGTCATTATGATTAATCGTCAACAACTCATTCAGTTTATTCGGGAGCAGCAGTCGTTCCTCTGCGTAGGTCTTGATACGGACACCAAGAAAATTCCGTCGTGTCTGCAACAGGACCCTGATGCTATTTTTACTTTCAATAAGGCCATTGTGGATGCTACCGCGCCTTATTGTGTGGCTTACAAACCTAATTTGGCATTTTATGAAAGTGCAGGTATTAAAGGTTGGGAAGCTTTTGAGCGCACTGTGCGTTATATTAAAGAACAATATCCCCGTCATTTTATTATAGCTGACGCCAAACGTGGTGACATTGGTAATACTTCAGCCATGTATGCGCGCAGTTTTTTTGGTGAACTTGACATTGATTCGCTGACAGTGGCTCCTTATATGGGACAGGATAGTGTGACTCCATTCCTTAATTATGAAGGAAGATGGGTAATTTTGCTGGCTTTGACCAGTAATCCAGGATCTGCTGATTTCCAATTGATGAAAGATGAGAATGGGGAATGCCTTTTTGAACGCGTGTTGCGTATTTCGCAGCAGTGGGCCGGAGCTGACCGTATGATGTATGTTGTAGGTGCTACACAAGGTGCTTTGTTTGAGCGAGTACGTCGTGTTGTTCCTCAGCATTTCTTGCTGGTACCCGGAGTTGGTGCTCAGGGTGGCTCGTTGGAGGAGGTATGCCGGTATGGTATGAATTCCGACTGCGGATTGCTGGTCAATTCTTCGCGCGGTATTATTTATGCAGATGGTTCTGACCAGTTTGCAGCGGCAGCGGCCGAGCAGGCTCGTAAATTACAGGAGCAAATGGCTGAGCAACTCAAGCTGCATGCTTGATATGATGGATTTTGACAGGCTTTCTTAGGCCCAAAATGAAAATGGCTGGCACTTTAATAAAAAAATGTGCCGGCCATTTTTGTAAGATGTAAAGGGGATAAGAAATGTTGGGAAAAATGTGTATATTTACAAGGTAAAAACAAACAACCTGAATTTATTTTACTTATGAAGAACTTTGGAAAAAGACACTGTTTAATGGCCTTTTTGGCTTTGTGTGTGGTGATACCTGTGGCAGGTAGGAATCGTGATGAAGAGGCTGCCATGCAGGTTATTGAAAGAGTTACTCAAAAACACAAATTGCCGGTAACCTTAAGCATCAAAAAAAATACGTCGGAATCTAAGCGCGAGACATATTTTTAGTATTCCGTGAACAAGGGCATATTGAAAATAGAAGGCAATTCTCCGATTTCGTTATGCAGAGGTTTTTATGATTATGTAAAATCACAACATTGTGGAATATATAGTTGGACCGGAACGAATATCGTATAGCCGGATGTGTTGCCGGAAACAGATGATAAAAAGGTGGAATCCCCATTTGAAAATCATTATTTGTATAATGTCTGCACGTATGGTTATTCAATGCCTTATTGGGATTGGGAGCGTTGGGAAAAAGAAATTGACTGGATGGCCGTTCATGGTATCAATATGCCTTTAGCTTTGGTAGGTTATGAGGGAATTATGTATCGTGTATGGAAAAAAATGGGACTTACGGATGATGAAATTAATCAGTATTTTGTCGGGCCGGCTCATTTGCCTTGGATGAGAATGGGAAATGTAAGTGGTATTGACGGGCCGCTTAATGAAGATTGGCATCGTGACCAAATAGCGCTTCAACATAAAATACTTGATCGTATGCGAAGTTTGGGAATGAAGCCTATTTGTCCCGCTTTTCCTGGTTTTGTTCCTCCTGCTTTCAAACGGCTTTATCCCAAGTTGAATTTATTGCAGTCGCATTGGGCGGCAGTTTCAGTAATTGGATGCTTTCGCCGGACGAAGATTTGTTTACGCAGATTGGTATAGCCTTTATAAAGGAATGGGAAAAGGAATTTGGACCATGCGACTATTATCTGATCGACAGTTTTAACGAGATGGAAATTCCCTTTCCCGCAAAGGGATCAAAGGAGCGGTATGATTTGTTGGCTCATTATGGAGAACGGGTTTATGAATGTGTGAAGAAGGCTAATCCAAACGCAACTTGGGTTATGCAGGGATAGATGTTTGGTTATCAACGTGATATTTGGGATTATGAAACATTAGGCGCTTTGCTTTCGAAAGTACCAGATAAAAAAAATGTTGTTGTTGGATTTGGCTGTTGATTATAACAAGCATTTCTGGCATTCTCAGGTAAATTGGGAATATTACAAAGGTTTTTATAACAAACCCTGGGTTTATAGTGTGATTCCCAATATGGGTGGAAAAACAGGAATGACAGGTATGCTGGAATTTTATGCAAATGGTCATTTGGAGGCGTTGGCATCTGCAAATAAGGGGAATCTGGTGGCGCATGGCATGGCACCGGAAGGAATCGAAAACAATGAGGTAATATATGAACTTCTTAGTGATGCCGGGTGGAGTGACCGTAGAATAGACTTGCAGCAATGGCTCAAAGACTATTCTTTGAATCGTTATGGCCATTATCCTGATGCGCTTCAAGCTTATTGGAAAGGATTGTTGAAGTCAGTATATGGCAGTTTTACGGATCATCCAAGATATAACTGGCAGTTTAGACCGGGAACCGTGCACAAAGGTTCGATTAATGCTAATCCTGAATTTTATAAGGCTGTCGAAAACTTTGTTTCTCTAGCAGATGAGTTTGCCAATCAGCCGCTTTATCTGGCAGACCTGTTGGAAGTTTCTGCTTTATATTTGGGAGCAAAAGCCGAATTGCTGGTGCAAGCTATAGACAATATGTATATAGTCGGGGATACATTGCAGGCAATTGCATATGAGAAGGATTTTGAACATATTATGTTGGGAATGGACCGATTGTTGGCAGCTCATCCGAATTTAGAACTTGAACGCTGGATTGATTTTGCACGTAAGCATGGTACGGATGAATCTCAACGCAAACATTATGAATGTAACGCCAAGCGTATTGTAACTATATGGGGACCTCCTGTTGACGATTATTCTGCCCGTGTTTGGTCCGGATTAATTCGTGATTATTATTTGCCTCGCTGGAAGCATTATTTTGCTTCAAGAAAAACTGGGAAAACTTTTGATTTCGCTTCCTGGGAGCGTAATTGGGTTGAACGGTCACAGGGATGCTCAAAAGTGATTGTTCCGAATAATGTTTTGTGGCAGAAGTTCGAAACTTAATGGATTATGCAGCTTATATAACTCCTGAAATAGTGCCGGATGTTACTAATGGCATGTTGGGGTGTTGGAATTTGCATGCGGAAAAAGTTGACAGTATTGTTTGTCGGATACCTGCAACGTCTTTAAGTTTACTAAAAGCTGTAAAAGTTGAGTCAGATGTTCCTGGAATATCTTTGCAAAGTTTGAACGTAGAGGCTGATGGCCGGATTGTATCATCATTAAAAAATAACCAAACGGAAAATGGGGAGCAGAAACAATGTATGGTTTATCCATTAATGATTGATAATTCTGTGAAAGGAAATAATGGTACCATTTTGCGTATGGTCTTATACAATGGAAATTCTATGAATGGAAGAGTACGTATCTCCCTACTTACAGAATAGTTGTTAATCTTAGACGAAAAAAGGTGGCATTATTGTAATATGATGCCACCTTTTTCTTTGTTTGTATGGAAATGTTATTCCATGCTCCATTCTTCCGGATTTTTTAATCCACTTAAAAAATCTTTGGTTTCCATCCGACGTTTACCGGCAGGTTGTAATTGGAGAATTTCTATCCATTCTTTCTGACAGGCTACGAACAGATGTTTTTTATTGGCTACGTATAACTGTCCACAATGATTTATTGGGGGCATGTTGGATGAATCAACAAGTGAGGTTTTAAATATTTTGAGTTCTTTGGTTGGGGCTGTTTCTGTACCTGTATGGCATAAGGTTGTCCACGCACCAGGTGATGGGCTGAGGCCTCGTACCAGATTGTGAATTTGATGGGAGTGGTTGCACCAGTTGATACGACATGTATCTTTAAAAATCTTGGGTGCAGCGTGTAATTCTACGCCCGTTGTGGGTTGTGGGTGAGTTGAAACTTTTTCGTCTAAAATTAGTTGCGTTGTATTTACAACGAGTTTCGCTCCCAAATCTTGCAAGCGGTTATGGAGAGAACCGGCGTCTTCATCAGGATCAATGTCCAAAGTGGCTTGTTCTATGATATCACCGGTATCGATGTCGTGTTGAAGAAAGAAAGTTGTGACTCCACTTTGCTTTTCTCCTTGAATAATGGCCCAGTTAATTGGTGCTGCACCGCGGTATTGAGGTAATAAGGAAGCGTGAAGGTTAAACGTTCCCAAAGGAGGCATTGCCCATACAACTTCAGGAAGCATACGAAATGCTACTACTATTTGTAAATGTGCTTGTAGCTCTTGTAGTTGTTGTAGAAAAGCAGGGTCTTTTAAGCGTTCCGGCTGTAAAAGCGGAAGTCCCTTTTCTTTTGCGTATTCTCCTACGGCAGAGGATTGAAGTTTACTTTGGTGACGCCCCATAGGTTTATCGGGCATAGTAACTACACCTACTATATTGAATCCATTTTCAATTAGAGCTTTAAGTGGGGCTACGGCAAATTCCGGCGTGCCCATATAAATAATGCGTAAATCTTTCTTTTCCATATAATGTATTTTTCCAAAAATGGCGTGATTTATTCTTCTGAGAAATCAACAAGAACTTGACGGTAGTAAGCATACAAGTGTACTTTGTTGACAAAACCAACGAAATGATGTTGATGCTCAACTACGGGCAGCACATCAGCTTCTGTTTGTTCAAAGTGGTGCATGACCTGTGCCATAGGTTCGTCCGTGGTGAGCGTGTAGGTTGGTGACTCCATGAGTTGACGAGCCGTATAGTAACGGTAGAGCTCTTGGCGGAATATGATTTTACGTAAATTTTTCAGATTGATTTGTCCCAGTAATGTTCCACTACGGTCTACTACGGCAAATACATCTGTGTTTTCATTGCTTACACGAGCTACAATTTGCCCGAGATTCATGTCAGGAGTAATGCGGGGGCTGTTTTTCTCAATAATGGAGTTGAGTGACATGAGGGTAAGTACTGAATGGTCTTTGTGATGCGTGAGCAGTTGCCCCTTTCGTGCCAGACGCATGGAGTATATACTGTGTGGCTCAAATACGATGATGGTCAGGTAAGCCGCGATAGATACGATCATCAGGGGGACAAACAGTGCGTATCCACCCGTTAGTTCTGCTATTAGAAATACTCCCGTAAGAGGTGCATGAAATACTGCGCTCATTACGCCCGCCATACCCAGAAGGGCGTAATTCGTTTCTGGAACATGAACGCCTAAAATGTTATAATGGTTCCAAATTCGTGAAAAAATAAAACCTCCCAAACATCCTAAAAAAAGGCTAGGAGCAAATGTTCCGCCGCAACCTCCTCCGCCATTGGTTGCCGTAGTGGCGAAAACTTTGGTAAAGACAATCAGAACCAGGTATATTAATAACCATGAAGAATGTCCAAAGAATAGAGAATGGTCCATTACACTTTCCCATTGAGCGTTACTCGTTCCGTCCAACAATAGAGAAATTGTAGAGTATCCTTCGCCATAAAGAGGCGGGAAAAGATAAATGAGTAATGCCAGAATACTTCCTCCTAAAGCTATACGGCCATACATATTGCTGATACGACCAAAGACTTGCTCAAAGGAGTTCATGGCGCGGGTAAAGTAAAGTGAGACCAATCCGCAGACAATACCGAGGGCAATGGACGATGGTATACGGTCAACAGAAAACGGATCCAAAAGACGGAAATCAAACATGGCATCTGTGCCGGTAAGTACATACGTAACGGATGCTGCCGTAACGCTGGTTACGAGTAACGGAAGCAGCGAGGCCATGGTAAGATCTATCATTAGGACTTCAAGCGTGAAGACAAGTCCGGCAATTGGTGCTTTGAAAATTCCTGCTACGGCGCCTGATGCTCCGCAACCGATAAGAAGCATCAGGGTTTTGTGGTCCATTTTAAAGATACGTCCCAGTTCTGAACCTATTGCTGATCCGGTAAGGACAATAGGTGATTCAGCTCCGACAGAACCTCCGAATCCGATGGTGACCCCTGAGGCAATAATACTTGACCAGCAGTTATGTCGTTTGATGTGTCCCTGACGTTTGGAAATGGCATACAGAATTTTGGTAACTCCATGACCGATGTCATCACGTACGCAATAACGGATAAACAACGCTGTAAGGGTAATTCCTACTACAGGATATACAAGAAGTAACCATTCAGGGCCACCGGCATCAAACGGATGGGTGAGCAGTTCTTCTATGGTATGTATAAGCCATTTCAAGATATAGGCAGCCAAGGCTGTAAAGAGACCCACAAAAAAACTGAGTATCAGAATCTGCTGTCGTTGGCTGATATGGCGTTCAACCCATTGCAGGGCTTTGGTGGAGGAAAACGTACGGATCATTTATATGGTTGTGATTTCTCTTTCTTCTTTTTTCGTTTCCATTTTAAGGAAAGAAGTCGGGGCCAGATTTTATTCGCGGATTATCTTTATAACGTTGCCATCGCTCAATTTGATGATTGATGAAGGCTTTGACGGCTCTTTTTCCTGCTGTCTGCTGCAACAAATATAGTCAACGCTTTGTCGGATTTCTTCTGTGATATCAGAAAAAGTTTGTGGTGAAGGTTGACCGCTAATGTTGGCGGATGTGGAAACTATGGGGCGTTTGAATTGCATACAGAGTTGCCTACTGAATGCTTCTTTTGTAATCCGGATGGCAGCGCTCCCGTCTGGAGCCAGCAGGTTCGGGGCCAAATAGCGTGGGTGATCATAAATGATGGTTAGTGGTTGGGAACTGTTTTCAATAAGTTCCCATGCCATCGTGGGCACATCCTGCACGTAAGCCTCGATTTTGGCTTCAGAATCGACCAGGGTAATAAGAGCTTTGGCATCAGCACGTTGTTTGATTTTGTAAATTTTGCTGACAGCTTCGGCATTGGTAGCATCACATCCTATACCCCAAATTGTGTCTGTGGGGTATAGGATGATGCCGCCGTGGCGCATCACATCAATAGCTTTGCGGATGTCTTCCTGCGCCTCGTGGGTTAATGAAGTTTCTTTCTTCATGGTTTGGTGGTTATGTCTTTGGGCTCTTCCAGGAATCCTCTTGTAACCTTTTCGGTGAAGATCCGCTTCTTGTTCCAATGGAAAGGTGCATAATCGTAGTTGGTCTTTAAGGTATTGTTCTTCATGAGCAGACCGTCTACTGATTTTGCGTATAGTAGTGGCAGATCGAATGTTTCAAATTCATTGTTTACAATGCGGATGGCATTTTTCTTACCTCCATGGAATGGCTTGTCAGAAAGATGAGGTATTTCCGGATAGATGGAGATGACAGCGTTGGTGAATTGATACTGGCTGGTCAAGGCATTGATAAAGCGGTTGTTTGTGATAAGCAAGTCACGGCAAGCTCCGCTTTCGTACCATCCGTTGCAGTCACCACAGAGCAGGATTGCTGTGCCGGAAGTATGGTCAAATAGGTTGTCCTTGCAAACGGTTTTCAGTGGAGAACTGAACAGAGCGCCGCGTGCGCGGTTATTACGTACGATGTTGTGGCTGAATTCGATGGTTGGACACCATGTAAGGTCTTCAATACCATATCCCGGGCCGATTTGTGGGTCAAGATCTTCTTCGAATTCAATTAGATAGCGGTGGGCTCCCAATTCAGTTGGCGTATCCATTGGCTTGATGGATTTGATCCGGTTCTTTTGTGACAGTTCTTGCATGGAGTCCGCTAATACAAAACTTACTTCATCGCCAGCATCACCCCATTTGAAGCCCCATGCTTGTCCATGACCGAAAGAGGTTTCGAGCGTACGGCTGTTGACGCGTTTGTCTACTTTTAGATAGATGCCATGTACGTTGATAGCATCGTCCATCATATGTTCATACAGACCATTGCGTGAGATGATTTTGCCTTTACACTGTGAGAAGTGGGTCGCGTCAGCTTGTGTGGTAAAGTAGCGTGGATCATCTTTCCCGCGCAAACATACGCCAAATCCGTCAAGTGTGATATTGGTACAACGATAGGCAATGAGTCCCATGCCTTCAGCATAGTGTACTTTGACGTTTTTAAATGTCGTGTTTTTGCTTTCATTGGCAAAGATGCCTGGAGCCGGGCGATACCATGAGCGCATAGCAATTACCGTACCGGGAATCATGCGCGAGTCTTTCCATTTCGGAGCATGAATAATACGTGGTGATATTTCGGTTGCATCATGCAGGTCGTAACCTATATCACCTGTATTGTAAACAACGTGGCGTGTTTCTCCTTCAAAGGCAATGCCACTGCTCAGTTGGTTTTCCCATCCTTCGCCAAGGTTGGTTAACGTACCTTTTTCTTTGTCAAGTTGATAGGTCATCCATGGCGCTACTTTAAAAGTAATGCCGTCGCTGTTGTTCTTGAGAATTTCGATTTGTCCTATTTGTGGCTGACTGAAATCAATGCTGAAATTTTCGAGTGTGGTGTTGGTGCAATTGACTATGGCAAAAGGTATCAGTCTGCCATGGAAAATGAAATCTGCACCATTTCCGTTAATGCTTAAGTTGTGCCAGTCGGCCAGGTTGAACATAACCCGTTTGGGCTGGTCCTGGTCGTGATTGGATATGTAGTATGTACATTCCTGTGTAGCACTTACATGAAAGTTGTAGGTTCCTTTTGAGAAGTTCAATACTACTTTGTCTTTTTCCTGTACGCTGGATTTGATTTCTTTGAGTGCTTTTTGCAGTGCCGGCCCCATGTCCTGCTGGGTATTGGGGGATATGCCAAAGTCGCTCATGTTAAATGTCACACGGCGTGCTGATACGGGTTGCATGCTAAGCCATCCGCATGCCAGCAGGAGTGAGCAGGTAATGATCCGTTTTTTCATAAAAGTAACGTATGTGTTTTTGTAGAAGTAGATTATTCGCTAGCAGGTTCACCACTTATTTTTTTTATGCCGCCGGTTTCTGAGTAGAGTTGAACTTGGGTGGTAAAACGTTTGTTGAACAAATCTCCACCCAGATGCTCTACACGTCCGAATTGGGCAATGGAGACGGGCATAGCAGCATATTGTTTTTGATTGTCAAATATCTGTACATCAGCCTTTCCCGGTACGATGTAGCGTAGGTCTTTTTCTTCTTTTTTCTTTTTTTCTTCAGCAATGGCTTGCGTTGTGGTTATATTCTTTATTTTGATGTAAATCGGGTCGCCAGACAAGTCGTCTGGACTTACGGGACCGAAGTATTTGGAGAAGCGGAACAAAACGTCAGCTCCGGTTTCGGATGTTGGGTCGTAGCTGAAAGTAAAAGTATGCGTTTCGCTGCTCTTTGTTCCTTCAAAAAGCATAAGCAAGCCTGCTTCCTGCTTATCAAGCTGCTCCATCATCATTTTGAGTTGTGTGCCGTCTTTGGGCATGAAATCAGCCTGACCTTTGGCCAAAAGTGAACGGTTCTCGCGAATATCATATATTTCGTTTGCTGCCAATTCGGCCATTTTCATGGTACTTCCAGCCGCTAATATTTCTTCAGTCTTGAAATCATTCGGGTTAAGGCGGCTGGTGTTGTTGTCTTTTTCTACTTTGGGTTGCGGAAGCGGAGCTTCTGTTTCTGCCTGAGTGTTGATGGCCAGCAGACGTCCGTCCGGCGTAAGGCTGACCAGAGGGGCAGCGCTTTTGGGATTAAGTTTAATGGTATAGGCCTGATTGCGGTCGGCTACACCATAGGGGTGGATTTTTACATCCAGCAGTTCCCATTGCTCTGTGACCTCGCGGGGTACGTTTTTCAGTCGCAGATATTTTTGGGCATAGGCTGAATATTCACCTGGTGTCAGGGTAGTTTTTCGGGCGGTTACGCTAATGAGCAGCCGTGTGTGGGGGAGGAAGTAGGTAACACCTTCTTCCGTGATACCCGGCTGGTAGTCGCGTACGTCAGTTTGTGCATTGCTGCATATTGAGCAAGATAACGTGCAGGCCAAAGCCAACAATTTCCATGAATATGATGTCTTGGATGTCATGATATGAATGCAATATAAAAGAGGTGATTAAAATTCCGTGGTGTTGTCGGTTGTCAGACTTTTGAACGCATGAGGCAGATGGCGGATGATGTCGGAGGCTATCAGGCTTTCTTCACCTGTTTCACGGGATGCCATATCGCCGGCTAATCCGTGTAGGTAAACGCCCAGTTGGCAGGCCTGCAGCGGAAGATATCCTTGTGCCAGCAGACTCAGTATGATGCCTGTCAGTACGTCTCCGCTACCAGCTGTGGCCATGCCGGCATTGCCGGTCGGGTTGAAGTGGACGGAGCCTTGCGGTGTACAGATTGCGGTGTTGTGACCTTTGAGCACAACGTAAATCTGTTTGTTGATAGCCAGACTTACAGCTTCGGAAAGGAGGTGATAGCTGCTCTCTATGTGGCGACCACACAGCCGCATCATTTCGCCCGGATGTGGGGTGATAATGGTGTCGGGGTGTACGTAACTCATCCAATTCTTGTGTTCTGCCAGAATGTTCAGACCGTCGGCATCAATAATGGTCGGAATGTTGGTATGCGTAATTTGTTCGACAAACGAACGCGCCGTAATGCTGTTTTGTCCCAATCCCGGACCAATGGCCATGGCCGTGAATTTTCGGGTAGGCACGGTGTCGGTTATGAATCCTGTTTCAGAGTCCGGTTGGTAGATGGCTTCCGGTATGGCGGTTTGCAATGGAATGCGGTTAGCTTTCGGGCCATGTACGGTAAGTATGCCGCAACCGCTGCGCATACAGGCTTTGGCCGCCAGAATGGAAGCTCCGGCCATACCTTCACATCCGGCAATGAGTAGCGCGTGTCCAAAAGTTCCTTTATGGGAAAAGCACGGCCGCTTGTGCAACATTTTTTGTATGTCTTTGCGCTCTGTCAGATGATAGGGCGTCTGCATGTCGTCAATGTGATGAGTCAGCAGGCCGATATCCATGATTTCGAGATGTCCGATGTAGGGTTGTGCATCGGGGAGCATAAAGTTCAGTTTCATTACCTGCATGGTCAGGGTGTAGTCAGCCTTGACAATTTCGCAGGTATTGAAATCGTATTCCTGTTCGCAAAGTAATCCCGAGGGGACATCGATGCTGACCACCTTGGCTTCCGACTGGTTGATGAATTTGACCAAAGCACCAAAACCGCGATCAAGCGGACGGTTAAGTCCTGTACCGAACAGTCCGTCTACAATGACACAGTCGTTACTGATTTTGGGAGGATCAAAACGGGTGGTCACTTCATTAAAGCGAAGGGTAGAGCATTCTGCAAGACGCTGCTTGTTGATGCGGCAGTCGTCGCTGAGTTTGTTACCGGTGTTGAACAGATAGGCCGTAACGTCGTATCCTGCCTGACTGAGCATGCGGGCTGCTGCCAAAGCGTCCCCTCCGTTGTTCCCCGGTCCGGCAAAAAAAATGAAGGGGGTCTTTAAAGTCCATAATTGCATCAGACGGTTGGCTACGGCCTGGGCTGCCCGTTCCATCAGTTCAATTGAAGGGATGGGCTCGTTTTCTATGGTGTAAGTATCAAGTTCGCGAATTTGATGTGTTTGTATTATTTTCATATTGACAAAGTTAATGTATGGAGCGCAAATCGCAAAACGAAAATCTGTTTTTTTGGTGTGAGGGTATTTGTCTGAGAAACGATACCGAATTTTATTCCGGAACTTCAGACTGCCATATATCCCATGAAGCCAATGCCTGTAAGTGGAGCATTTCAAGTCCGTTCTTCGTGACGGCTCCGGCCTGTTGGCCGCGTTTCATAAACATGGTTTCTTCGGGATTGTAAATCAAATCGTACAAAAGATGTCGTGAAGTCAGTGATTCGTAAGGCAGTGGAGGGCATTCTTCCGTGTGTGGAAACATGCCCAATGGAGTACAGTTGACAATGACGGTATATTCCTGCAGCAGTTCGGGGGTAATTTCTCCGTATGTCAGATAGGGGGCGTGCCGGCTGACCCACACGGGTTCTACGTCCAGTTGCTTCAGTCCGTAGCATACGGCTTTTGAGGCGCCCCCCGTGCCCAGTATCAGGGCTTTGCGGTGGTATGGCTGAAGCAGCGGACGGATACTTTGGCTGAAACCGATGACGTCGGCATTATAGCCCGTAAGGCGAGGGGTGCCGTCAGTGTTGCGGTCAACCTTGATGACATTGACTGCACCGATTTCGCGGGCTTGCGGACTGAGGGCGTCAAGCTGTGAAATGACTGCTTGTTTGTGGGGTATGGTTACGTTCAGCCCTCGCAGTTGCGGATAGCGGCTGACGATGTTGCGCAGTTGGGACGCATCGGGAATTTCAAAGTTCAGATATTCGGCATCGATACCTTCGTTGCTGAATTTTTCCGTAAAGAATTTCCGGGAGAAAGAGTGCCCCAGCGGGTAGCCTAAAAGTCCGTATGTATCCATGTGATGAAATAATCTTTTTCCGGTAAAAAAAGTAAATGTTGCTCGGGCAAGTCCTTCCGGCTTGTGTGGCGGGAAGAGCTGCTACTGCAAACAACTATATAAGTATAAGGTTATTCGGGCTTGGCTGCCGTATAGAGGGTGCTTAGTCCGAAAGTGTATCGTTTGAAGTTGACGTCGGTAAAACCGATCCGGCTGATGATTTGCTGCATCTTTTCGCCTTGCGGAAATGCCTCCATCGTGGCGGGCAGGTAGGCATAGGCTTTCTTGTCCTTGGAAATGAGGCGTCCGATGTTGGGCATGTAGATGTGTGAATATAGCCAGAAGAGTTGCTTCATGGGGGCCTTGTTGGGGATGGTGAGTTCGATAATCACCAGTCGGCCGCCGGGCCGCAGCACACGAAGCATTTCACGCAATCCTTGTTCCAGATCTTCAAAATTGCGGATACCGTAGGCTACGGTTACGGCATCAAACGAATTGTCGCTGAAAGTCAGTTGCATGCAATCCTGCTTTTCTACGCTGACCGTGCGGGCGAGGTTGGCTTCCAGAATCTTTTTGCGGGCTACGCTGAGCATGCCTTCTGAAATGTCGATGCCGGTCAGGTGGGCAGGTTTGAGACGAAGGGCTGACTCCATGGCAAAGTCACCTGTGCCCGTGGCTACGTCGAGCATGTCCTGCGGGGCGTAGGGCTTGAGCGAGTCAATGGCTTCACGTCGCCACCTCTTGTCGATGCCTAAGGATAGTACATGGTTGAGCTTGTCGTAGGAGTGTGCAATGTGGTCAAACATTTTTTCTATTTGAGCCCCCTTGCGCTGGTCGTTATTGTACGGCTTTATTTTTTCTTGTTGATACATATACGATTTTTTGTCTCAATCTGGTTTGTCGTCAGCAAAGTTAGTGAATCTGCCTAAAAGAATGAAGAAGATTGAAGGCTTTTTCTATGGGGCGGTGGGATGCAGCTGTGCTTTTCCGCATGATTCGGGGAAGTGATTTCGACCTTCTGCCGGTTGTGGAAAAAACAAGGTGCCTCATAAAAAGAACAGCTTGGGAGCCAGGATTTTTTAGAAGGGACTTTATTTTTATAAGTAGGCAGGTTTGGTCACGTCAGGACCAAGTCGTATCTTTGCATCCAATATTATTTCGGATGCCATGCCGGTTGGTGCGGCCGAGTGCTTGAACACCTCGTAAAAAACAAGATAAATGAAACAGAATTCCCCTGCCTTCAGTAAAGTCTTTTTACTGCTTACCGTATTGTTTTGTGTATGCCTGATTGCGGCTAATCTGCTGGAAACCAAGCAGACTTCAATCGGCGCCCTCTCGCTGACGGGCGGATTGATTGTATTTCCCATTTCCTATATCATTAACGATTGCCTGGTTGAAGTATGGGGCTTTGAGCGTGCCCGTATGGTAATTTGGCTGGGCTTTGCCATGAATGCTTTTGTGGCGCTGCTGGGCTGGTTGGCCGACCTGTTGCCGGCTGCGCCCTACTGGCAGGGCCAGGCCGGATTTCACGCCGTGTTCGGACTGGCGCCGCGCATTGTGGCCGGTTCGTTTATCGCTTTTCTGGTCGGTTCGTTCCTTAATGCCTATGTCATGAGCCGTATGAAGGTTCGTTCCGTTCATGGTCGCGGCTTTGGCTGGAGGGCTATTTTGTCGACACTGGTGGGCGAGACGGCAGATTCGCTGATATTCTTTCCCATAGCTTTGGGGGGCGTGGTTCCTTGGGATACGTTGCCTTCCATGATGGTAGCACAGGCCGTGCTGAAAACTTTGTATGAAGTCATAGCGCTGCCGGTAACGTATAGGGTTGTGGGATTTGTCAAGCGTTTGGATCATACAGATGTTTATGACAATCAAGTCAGTTACAACGTATTTAAATTATAGGAAAACCGTATATTTGCACCGTTATGAGAAGTTACATCAATCACGATAAGGCTCTGGTCGTGTTTAGTGGCGGACAGGATTCCACCACCTGCCTCTTCTGGGCCAAAAAACATTTTAAGGAAGTCTATGCCCTTTCGTTTCAGTATGGGCAGAAGCATGCACACGAGGTTGACCTGGCCCGACGTATTGCCGAAAAGGCTGGCGTACCGTTTGAATGTATGGATGCTACTTATATCAGCAAACTGAGCCATAACGCCCTGACGGATTCTACAGAAGTGATGGATGAGGAAAAACCCGAGGTTGGACCTCCCAATACGTTTGTGCCCGGCCGTAATCTTTTTTTTATCAGCATGGCTGCTGTATATGCTTATTCCAAAGGCATTCATCATTTGGTGACGGGGGTGTCGCAGACTGACTATTCGGGCTATCCCGACTGCCGGGATGCTTTTATCAAGAGCCTGAACGTGTCGCTGAACTTGGGCATGGATGAGCAGTTTGTTATCCATACTCCGCTGATGTGGCTGGATAAGTGTCAGACGTGGGCGTTGGCTGATGAGCTGGGCGTGCTCGACCTTGTGCGAAACGAAACTTTAACCTGTTACAATGGTGTGCCCGGCGATGGCTGTGGGCATTGTCCCGCCTGTAAGCTCCGTCGTGAGGGGCTGGAGGAATATTTGCGCCGGAAAGCAGCTCGATAAGAATCCGAAAGTTGAATAGAGAAACGGAAAATAGCATGAGAGAGAATGAACATTTGAAAGCTTTGGGAAATACTACCAAATATTATGATGACTATGCCCCGGAGGTGCTGGAAGCATTTGAGAACAAGCATCCTGACAACGACTATTGGGTACGTTTCAACTGTCCTGAATTTACGAGTCTGTGTCCTATAACCGGGCAACCCGACTTTGCAGAAATCCGCATCAGTTATCTGCCCGACAGACGCATGGTGGAGAGTAAGAGTCTGAAGTTGTATTTGTTCAGCTTTCGCAATCATGGCGATTTTCATGAGGATTGTGTCAATACCATCATGAAAGACCTTATTCGGCTGATGGATCCTAAATATATAGAGGTGACGGGTATCTTTACGCCTCGCGGAGGCATAAGTATCTATCCGTATGCCAATTATGGACGGCCCGGCACCAAATATGAGCAGCTGGCTGAATTCCGTATGCAGCATCATGATTTGTAAATCTGTTCGGTAGGGTATAACCCTGTTGTCAGAAATCTATTATTGACTGGTATCATATCTTTGTATGAATATATTGAATAATAAGAAGGCACGTTTCCATACACTGGGGTGCAAGTTGAATTTTGCCGAAACCTCTTCGCTGCAGGATTTGCTGGGGCAGTATGGCGTACGGCCGGCTCTTGAAGGGGAGGAGGCTGACATCTGCATTATTAATACTTGTTCGGTTACAGAAGTTGCTGATCATAAGTGCCGGCAGGTGATTCACAAATTGCGTCGCGAAAATCCGGGAGCCTTTATTCTGGTTATGGGATGTTATGCACAGCTTCGTCCAGATGTAATCAGGCAGACGGAAGGCGTTGATCTGGTATTGGGTATGGAGCAGAAAGGACAAGTGCCAGAATGGCTCGAAAAGATGTTTGCCCGTAAACAGTCTTTGCAGGAGTCTGACCAGGTGTTGTCAGCCTGTCATGAAGCTGTTACTGTACCTACGGCTCAGATTAAAACTTTTGTGCCTTCCTGTTCGTGTGGTGAGCGTACCCGTTATTTCCTGAAGGTGCAGGATGGCTGTAATTATTATTGTACATATTGTACCATTCCTTATGCCCGCGGACGCAGCCGAAACGGTTCCATTGCCTCAATGGTTGAGCAGGCCCGTGAAGTTGCTCGCAGAGGAGGAAAGGAGATTGTCATTACGGGAGTGAATATCGGTGATTTCGGACGCTCTACGGGCGAGAACTTTTTTGACCTGATTAAAGCTCTTGATAAAGTTGATGGCATTGAGCGTTACCGTATTTCGTCTATTGAACCTAATTTGCTTACGGATGAGATTATAGATTATTGTGCACAGTCGCGCGCTTTTATGCCACATTTCCATGTTCCGTTGCAGAGTGGTTCGGACGATGTGTTGAAGTTGATGCGCAGGCGGTATGATACGGCATTCTTTGTTCAGAAAATGGAGCGCATTCGTGAGGCCATGCCCGATGCTTTTATCGGTGTGGATGTGATTGTTGGAACGCGCGGAGAAACGGAAGCTTATTTTGAGGATGCCTATCGTTTTATTGATGGGCTGGATATTTCGGAGCTTCATGTGTTCAGTTATTCTGAACGGCCCGGAACGAAAGCTCTTGAAATTCCGCACATCGTATCGCCGGAGCAGAAACATGAACGCTCGCAGCGTCTGCTGGCTTTGTCTGAAATCAAGAAACGTGCTTTTTATCAGCGATATGTCGGAACTTGTCGTCCTGTGTTATGGGAGCATAGTAAAACCGGAAGGCCGCTTCATGGATTTACTGACAATTATATACGTGTAGAGTGCCCGACAGTTTCTGTGGGAAAAGATAACACGCTTTCAATGGTGGAGTTAGGGGATTTTACGGCTGACGGAAAATCTTTGGCTGCAACGCTTGTAGAATAAATCTTTAAATTTGTATCGTGATGAGTCCGAAAAAAGTAGCAGTTGTCATATTGAATTGGAACGGAGCGAAAATGTTGTGCGATTTTCTGCCTTCGGTGGTGCGTTACTCACAACCTCAGGTCCAGGTGGTGGTGGCAGACAACGGTTCAACCGATAATTCGGCAGAAGTAGTGGCTGATCGGTTCCCGGAAGTGGTTTGGCTTCAGTTGGACAGGAATTATGGTTTTGCCGAGGGGTATAATCGCGCATTGGCGCAACTGGAGGCTGACTATTTTGTGCTGCTTAATTCTGATGTGGAGGTGACAGAAGGTTGGCTCTCACCTTTGGTGGATTATATGGATACTCATCCCGAAGTGGCTGCCTGCCAGCCTAAATTAATGAGTTGGCACCATAAGCAACAGTTCGAGTATGCCGGAGGTGCAGGCGGCTTTATTGATTATCTGGGCTATCCCTTTTGTCGTGGCCGGATAATGGGCTGTGTGGAGGAAGATCATGGACAATATGACCAGGTTTGTTCTATTTTCTGGGCAACTGGAGCTGCTTTGATGATTCGTCGAACGGATTGGATCAGTGCGGGCGGGCTTGACGGCGGGTTCTTTGCCCATATGGAGGAGATTGACCTTTGTTGGCGTTTGCGGGCGCGTGGGCGTGGCATTGTATGTATTCCTGAAAGTCGGGTCTATCATTTGGGGGCAGCCACACTGAAGCGTGAAAATCCGCGTAAGACTTATCTTAATTTCCGGAATAACTTGTTGATGATTTATAAAAACATTCCCGAGAAGGATTTGCATAAGGTGTTGCGATGGAGAGGTATTCTGGACCATGTGGCCATGTTGAAATTCCTGCTTTCAGGTGATTTAAAAAATGCCCGTGCTGTGATAAATGCCCGACGTGACTTTCACAAACTGATGCCGGAGTATCTGAATAAACGGGTGGAGAATATGAAAAAAACGAGTTTGACTACGATTCCGGAATGTATGACCAAAAGTTTGCTGCTGGCCTATTATTTGAAAGGCAAACGGACTTTTTCGGCTCTATATGCCCGTGAAAAGTGAAAAAATTGTTTTTTTGTTGCTTGTTACCCCCCTAAATATTAATTTTGTAGAAATTATATTAGAAAATTTCTACCATTGAAAAAACTCATATACCTACTGGTTTCCTTGTGTATTGTTTCCGGTTTGTTCTGTGCATGCAATTTGTCGTGGAAAGAAAAGTCGGATAACGGAGGGGATACCTCAATAAAAATTGTACGTTTTGATAAAGTAGTTGATGATTTCGTGCGTACGGGAAATGTGTCGTTTTCACAACGCCTGAGTACGGATTATCCTACGGAGACACGCATTCTGGTTGAGAATATGCTGCATTTGGGCAGTGTGGCCGATGTGCATATTTATGATGAACTGCGTGTTTATTTTTCAGATTCCAATCTGGTACGTCTTTCTGCCGACGTGCGTACTCGTTTTGCCAGTATGGCGCGTCATGAAGAACGTTTGAACAAGGCTTATCGCCGCTTGAAAAAAGAATTGCCGGAGTTGGAGAAACCGTATGTTTATACGCAGGTATCGGCTTTTAACCAAAGCATTGTGGTAAACGATACGGTTGTAGGAATTAGTCTTGACAAATACATGGGATACGACTATCCGTTGTATGCCAAGTCATATACTCCTGTGCAGCGGCTTACGATGCATCCGGATCGGATTGTTCCGGATTTGTTGTCGTTTTATTTAATGTCGCAGTTCCCGCCACATGAAAAGCCCAAGTCTCTGCTTCATTCCATGATTCAAGTGGGCAAGATACAGTGGGTGGTGGCGCAAGCCATGAACACCAGCGTAGAGCATGTAAGTGGGTTCCCCGCAGCTTCCGTAAAATGGTTTCAGATGAATGAGCAGGCATGTTGGAAAATTCTGAAGGAAAACGGCAGGCTCTATTCTGCCGATCTGAACCTGTTTGCTGCTATTGTCCCGCTGACTGCTGAGAAACCTTATTTTAAGGCCGGACAGTCACGTGGAATCGGTACCTGGTTGGGAACACAGGTCGTAAGGAACTATATGAAGAAGCATCCTGCATGTACCATTCACGAACTCTTGATTGAGAAGAGTAATGAAGAAGTGTGGAAAGGCTCAGATTATGCTTCCTGATGTCTTGAAAGCGTCGACATAATATTTATTCTTTTGTTCTAAACAGATGGAAACAGCATTATATCTCATACCCGTATTGTTAGGTGATACAGAGCCCCGACAAGTTCTTCCCGATTACAACCGCGATGTGATATTGAATATCCGCCATTTTGTGGTCGAGGATGTACGCTCTGCCCGCCGTTTCCTGAAAAGGGTGGAGAAGAGCATTGATATTGATGCTCTTTCGTTTTATCCCATGGGGAAACATGCCGACCGTAATTTGTATGCCCAGTATCTTGAACCGCTGCGCAAGGGAGAGTCGGTAGGCGTGTTGAGCGAGGCCGGTTGTCCGGCAGTAGCCGATCCGGGGGCCGAGGTCGTACGCGTGGCTCAGCAGGAAGGGTTGCGTGTGATTCCGTTGGTTGGTCCGTCGTCTATACTGCTGGCTGTAATGGGGTCAGGATTCAACGGACAGAGTTTTGCCTTCAACGGCTATCTTCCCATTGACGCCGGCGAACGGGTTCGCAAACTGAAATTGCTGGAATCGCGGGCCATATCTGAAAAACAGACTCAGTTGTTTATTGAAACACCATATAGGAATGCCAAATTGCTGGCCGATATTCTGAATACCTGCAAGCCTTCTACCCGTTTGTGTATCGCTGCAGGATTGACTACGGAGCAGGAATTCCTGCGGACGCTCACCGTACAGCAGTGGAAAAAAACGTCTTTGCCCGATTTAAGTAAAATACCGACTATCTTTGCTATATTTCAATCGTAATTTCGAGCGCCCGAAAACCGTTTCTTTACGCAGCTTATCCGTAGTTTAAATGAATAATGCCGGTCCGCATCCAGGGGCCGGCTCTTTTTTTCTTTTCTTTTTCATGGGGCTTGGGCATGCAGGGCTGACAAGGTACCGGTCTTTTTTGTTTTTCTGCCTTCTGTTTTTGTTTTCTTCCCGGATGATTTTTTGTATCCGGTGGCAGTTACACTTTTGAGGTCATTTGTTTATCCGTGTCGGCGCTGCAGGTGTTTCAGATATAAACGACCGACCGCCTGACATCGTTTGATGCAGGCGGTCGGTCGTTTTTTTAGAGCTATAAATCGTTCCTTTCGTTAATTATAGCCCTGCAAGTCTTATTTCATCAAATGGGTCTTGAAGAAGTTGGCGTAGCGTGTAAACAGATGATAGCGTGTGTTGCCACCGAAAATGTTGTGGTTCCGGTTGGTGTAGACTTGCATGTCAAACTGTTTGTTGGCCTGTACGAGCGCTTCGCTGTATTCAGCAGCATTGCGGTAGTGTACGTTATCGTCAGCCGTACCGTGAATCAGCAGCAAATCTCCATGCAGCTTGTTGGCACGCTCGATGGGGTTGATGGCGTATCCGCTCGCATTTTCGTTAGGTGTGCGCATGTAGCGCTCGGTATATACGGTATCGTAGAATTTCCAGTTGGTAGGAGCAGCTACGGCCACACCGGCTTTGAATACGGGACGGCCTTCACTCATGGACATCAGCGTGTTGAATCCGCCGAAACTCCATCCCCAAATACCGATATTGTCCTTGTCAACGTAAGGTAGCGTACCCAAGTATATGGCAGCTTCAACCTGATCTTTCGATTCTTTGTCGCCTAACGTAAGATAGGTACATTTCTGGAATTCTGCGCCCCGGCCGCCCGTGCCGCGACCATCAACAGCAACCATGATGAATCCCTGTTCGGCCATGTAACTTTCCAGACTTCCGCCGGGATAAAAGCCGATTCCATTCCAGGAGTCTGCCACCGTCTGTGACGACGGACCGGAGTATTGGTACATGATAACCGGATATTTTTTGTTCGGATCAAAGTTGCGCGGCTTAATCATCCATCCGTTCAGCATAACGCCTTCAGATGTCTTGAACGTAAAGAATTCTTTCTGTCCGAAGTCCGTTGCAGCCTTTTCAGCCAGAGCCTTGTTGCTGACCAGGGTCTTCAACTCGCTGCCGTTGCTGCTGCGCAATGAAATGACCGGGGGAACAGTTGCGCTGGAGTATGTGTTGAGAAAGTATTTCATGTTGGCTGAGAAGATAGCCGTATTCGTACCTTTTTGGGTGGAAAGTTTGGTTGTCTTTCCGTTAAGGGTAGTGGAATATACGGCTTTATTCAGCGGACTTTCGGCATTGGCCGCATAGTAGAACTTTCCTTCCTTCTCCTGGCAGCCGTAGAAATCGGTTACCTCGAACGAACCGCTCGTTATTTGCTTGACCAGCTGGCCGCCCAGAGTATACCAATAGAGATGACGGTAGCCGCTCCGGTCGGAAAGCAGGGCAAAATGGTTGGGATAGAAAGTCAGGTCGGTATAAGTCTTTTCATCGATGTACGTATCCGATTCTTCACGCAGAGCCAGTTTACATTCCGTAGACCGCGGATTGGCCATATAAATGTCCATGCGGCTTTGATGACGGTTGAGGGTGACAATAGCCAATTTGTTGGGGTCTGATGTAAACTGAATGCGTGGGATGTATCCGTCAGAGTCTATCGGGAGCTTAATCTGTCGCTGAGCGTGGCTCTTGATGTCGTAGGTCTGTACACTTACTTTTGAGTTCTGGCTGCCTGCAACCGGATATTTGTAATCATACGAGCCCGGATATTCGTCGTACTGCTCAAGAGCAGGGTTCGTTCCTTTGTAAAGCGGAAAACTGAACATCTTGACGTTGGACTCATCGTATCTGATCCAGGCCAGAACTTTACTGTCGGCACTGAAATCGAACGAGCGGTTGGTTGAGAATTCTTCTTCATACACCCAGTCGGGCAGACCGTTGATGATGGCTCCTTTTTTTCCGTCTTTGGTAATTTGGCTTTCAGCATTGTCAAAGAGCAGTTTGATCAGAAACAGGTTATTGTCGCGAACAAAGGCCACATAGTTTCCGTCAGGAGAGAATTTGGGGGATTGCTGCGGCCCGTTTTCTGAAAGAGGAACGTATTTGTTGTTTTCTACGGAGAATAAGTAATACGTTGCTATTGTTGTGCGGCGATATACTGGTTTTGTATTGGTTTGCAGCAGAATGTTTTTTTCATCGGGCGAGAGTATGTAGCCGTCAATGCTTTGTATCTTTGCATCTCCGCGTGCCGTTGAGGCATCAAAAAGCGTACTTACCACTTTTCCGGTCTTGAAAGAGCAGCGAAGAATCTTTTTTCCGTCGTTTGAAAGTTGAGTATATGTTTCGCCGTCTTTCATCGGGATGATATTGCGCATTCCTTCCGGCATATAGTTGTTGAGGGCGCTTTGTAGCGTCAATTTGTTTTGAGCTGGCATGAATAGTGCCGTGGCTGCCAGCAGTAGAACGGTCAGTAGGGTTCTTTTTTTCATGATATCGTTTGTTTTTTGAGTGTGGAATAGAGGTCGTCCCAAACATCACAGAGAGCTTGCATTGAAGGGAAAACCAAATTGGCTCCAGCCTCTTCAAGGACTTTGGGATTTAAAGGCCCCGTGTTTACAGCGATAGTGAAAATATTGGCTGCAGCAGCAGCTTGCACGCCTAAGGGGGCATTTTCAACAACGATGGCTTCATAAGGGTGTACCTGGGCTCTGCTCAGTCCTAAAAGATAGGGTTCAGGATGGGGCTTTCCGTGCTTTACGTCGCGGCTTGATACGATGTGTGTGCGGTTGAAAATGCCGGGAAATCCTTCGTCAAGCCGGTCGAGCAGCGATTTCTGTCCACTTCCTGTAACGACAAAAAGACCGAGTTGTTCGGCTTTTATTTTATGGAGTAATGGCTCGGCTCCTTTCATTTTTTCGGCTTCGGGGCAGGCATTGAAGAGGTGGCATTTTTCTTCATAGATTTTGGCAATTTCCTCTTCGGTAGCATTGCGGCCCCATTGCCTCTGTGTCAGGATGTTGATGGTGGATGCTCCTGTGCGTCCTTCGTGCAGATAGGCTTCTTCCGGAGTCATGTCGAGTCCGAACCGGGTACATACTTGTGCCCACGAGCGGGCATGGTTGGGCATGGAGTCAAACAGTACGCCATCCATGTCGAATAAAACTGCTTTCAGCACCAATTGGTCAAATTGGTGCTGAAGCAGATATTGCCTGACGGCTGATTCGTATGTGGTGTTCACGATATGTCGTGTTTTTATTTGTTCAGACGCTTGCGGATAGCCTCGCTTTCGGCTTCATATCCGGGCTTGCCCAACAAGGCAAACATGTTTTTCTTGTAGGCCTCAACTCCGGGTTGGTTAAAGGGATTTACACCGAGCAGCAGACCGCTCAAGCCGCAGGCGCGCTCAAAGAAATAGATGAGCTGACCCAGACAATGGGCGTCAAGACGGGGCATGCTGACAATCAGATTGGGAACTCCTCCGTCAACGTGGGCCAGACGTGTTCCCAGTTCTGCCATTTTGTTGACTTCGTCAACGTGGCGGCCTTCCAGGAAGTTGAGTCCGTCGAGGTTCTCCTCGTCATGCGGGAAAATCAGTTCTGCTTCGGGCTTTTCAACGGTTATTACCGTCTCAAAAATAGTACGTTCGCCGTCCTGAATCCATTGACCCATGGAGTGAAGGTCGGTGGTCAGATCAACTGCTGCGGGGAAGATGCCCTTGCCGTCCTTACCTTCACTTTCACCGTAAAGCTGTTTCCACCATTCGTTCATGTAGTGGAGCTTGGGTTGATAATTGGCCAGAATTTCAATTTTCTTTCCGCTGCGGTAGAGGGCATTGCGTACGGCGGCATAGTTGGCTGCAGGGTTGTTCTGGATGTCGGCATCGCAAACTTCTTCCATGTGGGCAGCTCCTTCAACCAAAGCGCGGGCATCAAATCCGGCGCAGGCAATAGGCAGCAAACCAACAGGGGTTAATACGGAGAAACGGCCGCCAACGTTGTCGGGGATTACAAAGGTATCATAGCCTTCTTTTTCTGCCGTTTTGCGGGCAGCGCCACGTACTTTGTCCGTGATGCATACGATGACCTGACGGGCTTCGTCTATGCCACGTTGCTCTTCACATTGTTTTTTCAGAAGGCGGAATGCCAGTGCCGTTTCTGTAGTTGTGCCGGATTTTGAAATATTGATAACGCCAAAGCGGCGGTTTTTCAGATATTGGGTAAGTTCAGCCAGATAGTCTTGGCTCAAGTTGTTTCCGGCAAACAGGATTTCAGGGTCGTCAGTGCTTTTGCCGAACTGTTTGCCCAAGGCTTCAATGACGGCACGGGCACCTAAGTAACTGCCGCCGATACCGGCTACAACTATGGTGTCGCACATTTCGCGAAGACGTTTGGCTACTGTTTCAATCTCGTCCAGCAAACCTGATTTAAGCGTTTCGCTGGCCAGGTGATACCAACCGGTGAAATCGCCACCCGGACAGGTTGCGTCTTTAATTGACTGGTCAGCATCTGCGATTTGTCTCTTCAGTGTTTCAACAGCTTCACTTGTCAGGAATTGTGCTGCTTCTTTTGCGTCAAATGAAATGGTATTCATAATGAATTTATTTGAGGTTTTAATCTGCTTTTGTTTCTTTTGCTTGGTTATTTTTCCGGTTCTCTTGAAGCTTTGTCGCCTGTGGGCGTGCGGCTTTCTCCGAACCTCATGCAAAGGTACTTAGTTTTTCTGAGAGCAACAAGTTTGCCTTGTTTTTTTGGATATTAAATTCCGGGAGAAAAATAAGGTGACTTCTTTTTAACAAGGTCGGATTTGTTCTGCTTTATGTTCCGGGTAAAATAAAACAAGTGCCGACTGTTTTATACAGCAATAAAAAAATTATTGGATGCTACCGTCTCTACGGGCATCCAATAACCAACACAAAAACTAAACTAGACTTAACTAAACTATTATGAGTGTTATCTCACGACAACCATGCAAAAGTAATTATTTAAAATGAAAATAATGCGAAATAAGAAACATTTTTCTTTCTTTTTATTCCATATTTTATATTTTTTTACATTCGTTTAGCAGGTAGCAGTCCAAAATAGTGGCAGCTGCCATGGCTTCAACTATGGGTACTGCCCGGGGCAGCACGCATGCATCGTGGCGGCCACGGGCCTTGAACAGAACGGGATTTCCGTTTTTGTCAACGGTTTGCTGGTCCTTCAGTATGGTGGCTACCGGTTTGAAAGCCACACGGAAGTAAATGTCCTGTCCGTTACTGATGCCTCCCTGTATGCCGCCGCTGTTGTTGGTGCGTGTGGTGATGTGTTGTCCGTTTGAGTCAGAAACAAAAATGTCATTTTGCTGACTTCCACGCTCCGTTACACCCGCAAACCCTTTTCCGTATTCAAATCCTTTTGCGGCATTGATTGACAGCATGGCTCCTCCCAGCATGGCGTGAAGTTTACCGAAAGCCGGTTCGCCTAACCCAATGGGGCACCCCTTGATAACGCAGGCTATGACGCCTCCTATGGTGTCACCTTCGGATTTTACTTCCTGAATGAGGGCGGCCATTTTTTCTGCAGTTTCGGCATCGGCGCAGCGTACGGCATTTCGCTCGATTTCCTGAAAATCGAGTTGCTGGTAAGGCTTTTCTAATTGGATATGACCTACCTGTTGGGTATAGGCCGTAATGCTGATTCCCAATTTACGTAAGGCCAGTTTGGCAAAGGCTCCGGCAACAACACGGCTGATGGTTTCACGTGCTGATGAACGCCCGCCGCCGCGATGATCGCGAATGCCGTACTTGCTGTAATAGGTAAAGTCGGCGTGTGACGGCCTGAACAGGTCACGCAGATTGTCGTAGTCGGCTGAATGCTGGTTTTCATTTCTGACCAGAAAGCCAATGGGGCATCCGGTTGAAAAGCCTTCGTAGACACCCGAGAGGATTTCCACTTTGTCCGATTCTTTGCGTGGAGTGGTCAGTGCGCTTTGTCCGGGTTTCCGGCGGTCCAACTCATGTTGGATGAAGTCCATATCGATTTCTATGCCGGCCGGAAAACCGTCGATGACGCCGCCAACTCCCGGTCCGTGACTTTCGCCGAAAGTGGTGAGTCGGAACAATGTGCCAATGGTATTCATTTGTTTATCCTTTTAGTATGGAAGTGAGATTGGGCGTTTTGATGATTAATGGCAGTGTCCGCCGCCGCAACAGTGATGTTCGCCACCCTCGTGATGGCAGTGGTGCTCGCCGCCTTCTTCGTGACAGTGGTGTTCACCGCCTTCGTGATGGCAGTGATGCTCGCCGCCGCATCCGCCACATCCATCTTCGCCACCGCAGCATCCGCATCCTTCGCCGCTCATAAGGTTGATCATTCCTTGAATCTCGTCGTCAGTTGCGGGACGGGAAGTAACAACACTGCCTTTGAAGTGAAGTTTCTTGCCGGCAAGAGGATGGTTGAGGTCTACTACAACTTTGTCTTCTTTTACTTCAAGAATAAGACCTTGGAAACGGTTTCCGTCTTCGTTCATCAGAGGAATTACGTTGCCCGGAAAAATATTCTCCTTGTCAAAGTGGCCGTTCGGGGAAAATATCGATTTGTCGAGCGACAGGACGTGAGCCTGTTCGTAGGGACCATATGCGTCGTCTACTTCCAAGGTAAAATCAAAAGTGTCACCTTCATTAAGGCCGAGCATCTTTTCTTCAAAAGAATCCAAGGCAGCTCCCATGCCAGAAATAAATTGGAACGGATGTTCTGCCGGAGCCTGCTCTACCAGTTCATGAATGCCTTTTGAATTGTCAGTATAAAGATCGTAAGCTACGGCAATGTACTTTTTAGGTTGATTTTCCATGATTTTCTTATTTGTAGGGTTATGTAAATTCTAATTTCAGTTCTTTACGTAATTGTTCTACGTCGGGATATTTTTTGATAATGGCCTCAAGTTGCTCGCGCTTGGTATAGGCGCGTTGCGTTTTTTTCAAGTCCATAAGTCCGATTTCCAGCTGCAGATGAGAATTGTGGAGCGTTTTACGCATGAAGCGGATAAGATCATTGCTGATTTCCTGCAAATCCTGTTTGACTTGCTGGTTTTCCACTTCAACCCGAATCAGTTCTGGACCAGCCAGAAACGGGTTCATATTTTTCATGCGTGCCGCTATCGCAGTTTGTTCCTGAGGTAATCGGTTGGCATATTGCAGCCACGGTAGTGTCAGGTTTTTGCTTTCAACGGGTCGGCGTTCCTCAATTTGTTCCTCTTGTACCTTGGGCAACTGCTGTTCCTGGGTTTTTGCAGGTGATTGAGGTTGCGCCCCCCGTATGGAAATGGTGTGCAGACGACCTAAAGGTCTGGGCGAAGAATTCTGGGCGGTAAAGTTAAAGCCTCCACCACTGGCAGGCGTATTGCCTTTTGCAGGTGTTGAAGTGGATGGCGTCGTTTGTCGAGGAGCTGTCGCAGTGGTGGCAGCAGTAGGTACCTTTGTTGTTGCGGCAGCCGGAGCTTGAGTCTGGTCGTTATGAGGCTGAAATATGGGTTTTAACTGTTTAGGGCTACGCCCCGCGCTGTCGTCGTCTTCATTTACGGCTTGCGCCACTTCAATGAGGGTGATTTCAACCAGCAGGCGCCTGTTGCGGCTGTTACGATAGTTGAGGTCGCAGGTATTGCAGAGTCTGATGGCTTTAAACAGGAATTTTGGGTTGCAGCGCTTGGCTTGCTCATTGTAGCGTTGCTTGATGTTGTCTGCCACTTCAAGCAGTGGCAGTGTAACCGCGTCCCGACTGACAAGCAGGTTACGGAAGTGTTCCGCCAGTCCTCCGATAAATGACTGACCGTCAAATCCTTTTTCAGTGATTTCATTAAATGTGAGCAATGACATCGGAATGTCTCCGGCCAGAAAAAGGTCGGTCAGCTTAAAATAGTATTCATAGTCAAGAACATTGAGATCTTCAATGACTTTTTTATAGGTAATGTGTCCGTTGCTGAAACTGCTGACCTGATCAAATATGGACAAGGCATCGCGCATACCGCCGTCGGCTTTTTGGGCAATGATGTTGAGTGCCTCGTCTTCAACTTCAATATGTTCTTTTTCGGCAATGTTTTTTAAATGTTTCACAATGTCGGCAATGTCCATGCGGTTAAAGTCATAGATCTGACAGCGACTGAGAATAGTAGGCAGAATCTTCTGCTTTTCAGTCGTTGCCAAGATGAATATGGCATGCCGTGGCGGCTCTTCAAGCGTTTTCAGGAAGGCATTGAAAGCCTGTTGTGAAAGCATGTGAACCTCATCAATTATGAATACTTTATATTTGCCTACCTGAGGGGGGATTTTTACCTGTTCGATGAGTGAGCGGATGTCTTCAACCGAGTTGTTGGATGCAGCGTCCAGTTCGTGAATGTTGAAACTGCGCTGCTCGTTGAAGGCTTTGCAACTTTCACATTCGTTGCAAGGCTCCCCAGAGGGTAGGGGGGACATACAGTTGATGGTCTTGGCAAAAATGCGGGCACATGTCGTTTTACCCACTCCGCGTGGGCCGCAAAACAGATAGGCATGGGCCAGACGTCCACTGGCTATGGCATTTTTGAGTGTGGTGGTCAAGGCGTGTTGCCCGATAACCGTATCAAAACTCATCGGACGGTATTTTCTCGCCGATACGATGTATGAAGAATCCATAAGATGTTGTTATTGCATAGGAAACGTATTATGCAAAGATACTTTTTTCTTTGCAAAGAGCGGCGAAAACTTGTCACCAACTTTGAATGGCTGTTTAATTTAGTTGGCAGAGGCTTCGTCTTTGCCGGATGTAGTACAGCAAGGACGTTTTTGCGGAAGCTGCTCCACTTGTAGTATTTGAAAGCCTGAGTTTTCGAATCGTGGAATTTCATAATATGGCTTTCCGCTGACAACGGAGGAAATAAAGCGGTTGAATAGTCCGTGGCTTACGCACAAGATACTTTTTCCGTCGTAGTTCTTCAGTAAAAAATCGATAAAAAGCGTTGCCCGGCGGTATAGTTGCTCCGTGCTTTCAACCGATTCCGGAAAAGCTTCGTCTCGCCTGATGGTTTCAATTTTGCATCCCGTAAATATACCCCAGTCACGCTCACGTAACAACGGGGTTGTTGTTACAGGAAGCGACAGATTCATGCATATAGCGGAATCAATGGCTCGCTGTAAATCACTGCATAGTAGATGGTCAAAATGAATGCCGGCTAATTCTTTTCCCAGTTGCCTCATTTGTTCCTTCCCCGCGTTTGTTAGGTGGCCGGGCATATGTCCTTGAAGAATATGTTCAAGGTTTTCAACCGTTTGTCCGTGTCGTACCAAATAAAGACGAATCATGTATTTTTTTGTATGCGTAGAATGGACTTCTTGCTTCGCATTCCGTTTATGGGCATCGGTTAACGGAATGAATCAGTCAGTAGTTTAATTTCGGCAGCAGGGGATACTTTCTCGTATAGAATATTGTAAACCGCATCAAGAATTGGCATATTTACGTGAAAATGTTGGTTAATTCCCTTCATGCATCGGGTGGCATAGTAACCCTCAGCAATCATTTCCATTTCAATTTGAGCACTTTTTACGCTGTATCCCTTTCCAATCATCGTTCCAAATACGCGATTTCTTGAAAAATTGGAATATCCGGTTACCAGCAGGTCACCCAAATATACAGAATCGTATACGTTGCGGTCAATGGGATAAACTGCTCGTAAAAAACGGTTCATTTCCTGTACGGCATTGGCCATCAGGACTGATTGGAAGTTATCTCCGTATTTCAGTCCGTTACAAATGCCGGCTGCAATGGCATATACATTCTTTAATACCGAAGCATATTCAATTCCGATTACGTCGGAAGATACGGTTGTTTTGATGTAATTGGAAGCTAATGTATCAGACAAAGCTGTAGCTTTGCGTAAATCGGAACACGCCACCGTCAGATAAGTAAGGCGTGCAAGTGCAACTTCTTCGGCATGACTGGGACCTCCTAGTACGGCCAGGTTTTCATCAGGTACATTATATACCTGCCTAAAATATTCGGAGCATACCAGATTTTCATCAGGAACAATACCCTTGATGGCTGTTACGATGAATTTGTCCTGCAACTTTACCTTGAGTTTCTTCAGGTGTCCTTTCAGATAGGGAGATGGCGTTACGAATAGGAGCGTGTCGGAATTTTCAACCGTTTCGTTTATATCGGAGGAAAACGATATTCGTTTCGGGTCGAAATGTACACTGGTAAGGTAGCTGGGGTTATGTTCCAGTCGTTTGAAGTCTTCAATCGTATCCGGGCGACGCATGTACCAATTCATGTGGTCTACTTTTTCAAGGACCATTTTTGCGATAGCTGTAGCCCAACTTCCACTACCCATTACTGCTATTTTACCGCAATCGTCTGCCATATTCGTTCGTGTAATGATTAATGAATGAGAGAAAAACTCATACTTACTTCTTTATTTTTATAAGTCGCACAGTTTGATACGTGCAACTTGAATAAAAGTAAAGATGAGCTTTTCTCTTTTTCTTACATTATAATTTTTCAATCCAGGCGGCTATTTCGTCTACACTGGGCTTCTTTACTTCCAGTTTGTACTTCTTGATAATTTCGCCGATTTGTTGCTGTATTTTCTGAGGATTTCCGCCCGCCATGTCGTTTACCAAATTGTATCCGGCTTTCTGCAGAATGGGGACAATTTCTTCGGTCACGCCAATTTCTGTATATTTTTCAACAGAGTCACGCGGAGCTTTCTTCTCAGGACGCATTTGCGGGAAAAGCAGGACTTCCTGTATGGTAGTCTGTCCGGTAATGAGCATGGTCAGACGGTCAATGCCAATTCCGATACCTGAGGTGGGAGGCATTCCGTATTGCAGGGCTCTCAGGAAGTCCTGATCAATGAACATGGCTTCATCATCTCCTTTCTCGCTAAGTCTGAGCTGATCCTGGAAACGTATTTCCTGATCAAGCGGATCATTAAGTTCGCTATATGCGTTTGCGGCTTCTTTTCCACCAATCATCAATTCAAACCGTTCTGTCAGTCCTGGTTTGCTGCGGTGCATTTTTGTCAGCGGACTCATTTCTACCGGATAATCGGTAATAAATGTAGGCTGAATGAATGTTCCTTCACAGAACTCTCCGAAAATTTCATCAATGAGCTTGCCCTTGCCCATGGTATCATCGATTTCCAGATTGAGGGCATGGCAGATTTCCCGGATTTCATCTTCTGTTTTTCCGTTCAGGTCATAGCCGGTTTTTTCTTTAATGGCATCTAAGATCGGGAGGCGTTTATATGGTGCTTTGAAACTTATCTTGTTTCCGCCGAATTCAACTTCTGTTGTACCGTTGACTTCCAGACAGATGGTTTCCAGCAGCTTTTCGGTGAAGGACATCATCCAATTATAGTCCTTATACTGTACGTAAAGTTCCATACAGGTAAATTCCGGATTGTGGAATTTGTCCATACCTTCATTGCGGAAGTTCTTGCCGATTTCATAAACGCCTTCAAAACCACCGACTATCAGCCTTTTCAGATACAGCTCGGTAGCAATGCGTAAATATAAATCAACGTCGAGCGTATTATGATGCGTGATAAAAGGACGTGCACTTGCTCCTCCCGGAATACCTTGCAGTATTGGGGTTTCCACTTCGGTATATCCGGCTTCGTCCAATACGCGGCGCAGGGTTTTGATTACCTGCGCTCTTTTGATAAAGGTTTCCTTAACGCCGTTGTTTACAATTAAATCAACGTAGCGCTGACGGTAACGTAATTCCGGATCTTCGAAAGAGTCGTAAACCACGCCGTCTTTTTGCTTGACGATAGGGAGTGGCTTTAAACTTTTGGCAAGTAATTTCAGTGATTGGGCATGTACGCTGATTTCACCGGTCTGCGTTTTGAACACGAAACCGTTGATACCTACAAAGTCGCCCAAGTCCATTAATTTCTTGAATACCGTATTATAAAGGTCTTTGTTTTCGTCCGGGCAAATATCGTCACGAGTGATGTAAACTTGAATTCTGCCTTTTGAGTCCTGCAATTCGATAAAGCTGGCTTTACCCATAATACGTCTGCTCATTATGCGGCCGGCAATGCTCACCTGGCGGGGCTCACCTTCTTCTGTAAATTCATTTTTGATATCTACGGAGAATGCGTTTGTCGGGAATTCTTCTGCGGGGTAAGGGTTGATGCCTATCTTGCGTAACTCTTCTAACGCGTGGCGTCTGTTTATTTCTTGTTCACTTAATTCAAGTACATTCATAGGGTTGCTTTATATATTATTGGGCAAAGTTACTAATAAAAAGTGATATACGGAAAAATGAAGTAGAGTTATTGGATAATCAGTTTCTTCTTGTTGAAGCAGTCCCGGTAACCTTTGTTTTCAAAGGCGGAGTACAGATACTTCCTTTGTTACGTCAGAAAACGGAGAGAATGCCTCCAAGTTCTTTCTTTTTTTGTTACTTTGCCAATTGCGGTTTGTTGCTTTGCCTGAAAAGTTGTATGTTTGCATCTCATCATATTTTAGCATAGATACACTTGGTATGGAATATAAAAAAGTATATACAGACGCTGAACTTTCAGAACTTGTAGCCTGGTTTGATGCGCGGCAGGATAAGCTGCCGAAAGAGTTTGACCTTTTGCCGGGAGTGCATATTTCCAACATGCATGATTTTATTTTGGCAGAAAAGGAGATGATTGAGTTGCATCACGACAATCCTACTTACGGAGCTACATTCTGCCTGTTGTTCAGGCTGCGGGAAAAACTGCAGGCACAAGGCCTGGAGTGAGCCTTGTGCCTGTAGCATATTTATTCGTTACGTGAAAGTTGTCTGCGCTGTATAAAGAGCGCGTTTCCTTTTAATCATTGGGTAACGGTTGCGACATGATATTTTCCAGAATTTCTATGGCCTGACTAACACTGCCGACGGAATTGATGCGCATCCGACGCTTCCCGTTTTGTTCGCCCAGGGCGCATTCACGTACGTGTGACATGGCATAACCGATAATTTTTTCAAAGGTCTTGCTTTGGTAATACGGACTGTCATTTCGACTTACGAAATAGAGCGTCATGCGTTTGTTCTTGAGAGAGATGCGCTCAATGCCCAACTGGCGGGCGAGCCGTCGTAGCTTGACGATGCGTAATAATTCTTCACCCGCAGGTGGAATCGGACCGAAACGGTCTACCAGCCTTTTTCCGAATGCTTCCACCTGTTCGTCGGTAGACATGCTGTCCAGTTCACGGTAGAGCATCATTCGTTCACCGCTTCCGGGAACATAAGTTTCAGGCAAAAAGGCCTTCAAATCACATTCAACCGAACTTTCATCGACAAACATTTCGCCATTTAAGGCATTGGCTTTCAGCTCGTCGGCATAAAGGTCGGCAAATTCGTCATTTTTCAGTTCATTTACAGCCTCCGACAGGATTTTCCGGTAGGTCTCGTATCCCAAATCAACAATAAACCCACTTTGTTCTGCTCCCAGCAGATTACCTGCCCCCCGAATATCAAGGTCTTGCATGGCAATATGAATGCCGCTGCCCAGGTCGCTGAAGTTTTCAAGGGCCTGCAACCTGCGTCGTGACTCCTCGTTGAGTTGTGCCAGAGGTGGGGCCAGCAGATAGCAGAAAGCTTTTTTGTCACTGCGCCCCACGCGGCCGCGCATTTGATGAAGGTCCGACAATCCGAAGTGCTGTGCTCCGTCAATCAGTATGGTGTTGGCGTTCGGTATGTCCACGCCGTTTTCTACGATGGTGGTGCATACCAGCACGTCGTAGTCATAGTTGACAAAACCGATAATGATTTTTTCAAGTTCGGCCGGAGACATTTGCCCATGTCCGATGGCCACACGGGCGTCGGGCACGTATTGGTGAATCAGGTTGGCGATGTGTGGCAGTGACGATATGCGGGGCGATACGATATAGGTCTGTCCGTTGCGGCTCATTTCAAAGTTAATGGCTTCGGCAATGATTTCGTGGCCAAAGGTGTGTATTTCCGTTTGGATAGGGCGGCGGTTGGGCGGCGGCGTCTGGATGACCGAAAAGTCACGTGCCCCCATCAGGGAGAATTGCAGCGTACGCGGGATTGGGGTGGCCGACATGGTCAGTGTGTCGATGTTGGCTTTCAGCTGGCGTAGTTTTTCTTTTACGGCAACACCGAATTTCTGCTCTTCATCAATGATGAGCAGTCCCAGGTCGTGGAATTTGACCTGTTTGCCAATCAGTTTGTGAGTGCCGATAATGATGTTGATTTTTCCTTCTTGCAGGTCTTTCAATACTTGTCGCGTGTCGGCCGAACTGCGCGCACGGCTGAGATAGTCCACGCGTACCGGAAAATTCTTCAAACGTTTCTGAAATGTCTTGAAGTGTTGCAGGGCCAGTACGGTTGTCGGTACCATTACGGCCACCTGTTTGTTGTCACACGCAGCCTTGAAGGCGGCGCGAACGGCAATTTCAGTCTTGCCGAAGCCTACGTCGCCACATACCAGGCGGTCCATGGGGCGGTCGCGCTCCATGTCGGCCTTTACCTCCTGTGTTACACGCAGCTGGTCTGGCGTGTCTTCATAAATAAAACTGGCTTCCAGTTCGTGCTGCAAAAACGAATCGGGTGAAAAACTGAATCCTTTTTCCTGCAGGCGTTTGGAGTAGAGCTTGATGAGGTCGCGTGCAATATCCTTGATTTTTTTCTTGGTGCGGTCCTTCATCTTTTCCCAGGCCCCCGTGCCCAGGTGGCTCAGCGTGGGCGGTTCGCCTTCCTTGCCCTTGTATTTGCTGACTTTGTGGAGCGAGTGTATGGATACCAGTACGACATCGTCGTTGCGGTAAGTCAGTTTCATCATCTCCTGCGTCGAACCGTCGGCCGAAGGCATGCGTACCAGTCCGGCAAATTTTCCGATACCGTGGTCAATGTGTACTACGTAGTCGCCGGGTTCAAACTGCAGTAGCTCTTTCAGGCTGAGTGCTACCTTTCCGCTGCGTGCACGGTCGCTGCGCAGGTTGTATTTGTAAAAACGGTCAAATATCTGATGGTCGGTGAAGAAACAGCCTTTTCGGCGGCGGTCGATGAAACCTTCGTGCAACGTTTTCGATACGGAAATAAAGGGAAACCGGTCGTTGGTCTCTTCGAAAATATCGTGTAGACGCTCCTGTTGCTTTGCGCTGTCGGAGAGGATGTAGAGTTGCAGACCGTTGTCCAGATATTGCCGGAAACTGGAGCGTACCAGGTCGAAATTTTTGTGAAAAAGAGGCTGTGGCTCGATGTCGATACGGCATACGGCGTCGGGGGCGTCGGTAGAGCAGTGGCTGCCTGTTTCGATGCGCCTGAATGCGCTCCATTCCTTTTCGATTTCGTGGGCAGGAGTAAGCCATTCAGAGGCTTTCAGGGCATTTGCCTCCTCGCCGGCATCCAGCCCGACCTGTGCGGTAAAGCCTTGTTCACTGATTATTTTGGCCCGGTCGATGGCCAGCTGATAGTCGTGGAACACCCATATCGTTTCTTTGGGAAGCAGTTGGGCCATGTTCCGCTTTCCGGAAGTTTGTCCGCCCATGTCAGGAATGACATTGATGCTGTCCAGCTTTTTTCCGGACAGTTGGGTTTCGACTTCAAATGTGCGGATGGATTCGATGTCATCACCGAAAAAGTCGATACGGAATGGTTGCTCGTAGGTATAGGAATAAATGTCGAGAATGCTTCCTCTGACGGCATATTCGCCCGGTTCGTACACGTAGTCACGGCGGCGGAATCCTAAATCCTGCAGGCGCTGTTCCAGTTGGGTCAGATTATGGGCCTCGCCGGTTTGCAGGTGCAGCAGATGCTCGTTCAGGGTCTCTTTTGAAGTGACCTTTTCAACTATGGCGTCGGGATAAGTCACCAGATACAGCGGGCTGCTGGACGCTTGCGGAGAGGAGATACGTCCTAAAACCTCTGTACGAAGAATTTCGTTGGCAGAATCTCGTTGTCCGTATTTTACGGCGCGTCGGAAAGACGAAGGGAAAAACAGAATATTTTCGTCGGAAGCTGAAAGCTGCACCAGGTCATGATAGAAATATCCGGCTGCTTCCTCGTCGTCGAGGACGAATACCAATATATGCTGTCCGGCCTGCTCTGAACGGGCCAGCCCCGCAAACAATACGGCAGCCGACGAGGCTTTGGCCCCATCGAGAAAAAATACCTTGAGTTTGGGGTCTCTTACCATACGCCCCAGCGCAGATACTTCCTTTGTACCTGCGTAAAGTTGAGCTATTTCTTGTAGTTCCATATCTGGAACACAAAGTTACGGCAAGCCGGTCGAAGAAACAAGCAAAATATGCTTTTTTAAAGTAAACCCGGGGGGATGGTTGATGCGATTGCATTCCTTGCTGATGAAACGGGGGCATAAGAGCGGCAGGTGGTTTCGGGAAAAAGGTCGGATTCTTTTCTGTTTTTTCCGGCACCTTGTAGTTCTTGAGTCGGAAGTTACTTTCCGAAAGTGCCGCCTTGTTGCGCCAATTCTTATTGGAGAAGTATGTCAGACAGATACGAAAATTGCCCGGCCGGTGCAGAAAGATTTTCTGGGCGGCAGGGCAATGTAAAAGGGGTGAAAAATATTATTGTCTGTTTATTCTTCGGTCGTCTTACGGCTGCGCAGGCGGCGTTTGGGCTTTTCTTTGGGAGCTTCAATTTCAACTCCGGCCAGTTCGGGGTCAATCATGATACGTCCGCAATATTCACATACAATGATTTTCTTGCGCATGCGGATGTCCAGTTGACGCTGAGGCGGAATCTTGTTGAAGCAACCGCCGCAGGCATCGCGCTGTACGTAAACAATGCCCAAACCGTTGCGGCTGTTGCGGCGAATGCGCTTGAAGGCTGTCAGCAGGCGCGGCTCGATGGTTACTTCCAGTGCTTTGGCCTTTTCACGAAGCTTTTCCTCTTCGGCTTTTGTTTCGGAAATGATTTCGTCAAGTTCTGATTTCTTGATGTCAAGATCATTGCGACGTTCTTCCAATAAAGCCTGGTTCTGTTTGATTTCTTCCTGCTTTTTGGCTATTTTTTCCTGAGCTTCACCAATTTTTTTGTTCTGGAGCTGGATTTCGAGAGTCTGGAATTCAATTTCCTTCGACAGGGTGTCGTATTCGCGGTTGTTTCGTACGTCGTCCAGTTGCTGCTTATAGCGTTCTACTGAGGCCTGAGCCGTTTGGATGTTTCCCTTTTTGGTTGCAATGTCGGCATTAAGTTCCTTGATTTCTTCTTCGTATTTGCCGATACGTGTAGTCAGACCTTCAATTTCGTCTTCCAGGTCCTGCACCTCAAGCGGGAGTTCGCCGCGCAGGGTCTTGATTTTGTCAATTTCGGAAAGCATCGTCTGAAGTTGATAAAGCGCTTTCAGCTTTTCTTCCACGGAAATGTCCGCAACATTTTTCTTTGTAGCCATAATTTGTGAATTATCGAATATTATTTTCTTTCAAATGAGCGTGTTGTGTAATGAATGGGGTTGGTGTTGTGACGTGTGTCTACAATGCGCAGCGTCGGGAACTGTTCCTGCAGTATCCGACGGAAAATCTGCAGTGTGTGCACCTCACTTTGGTAATGTCCGGTTACGGCTATCTGAATGTCGTCTTCGTGCCCAAAGTAGTGGTGGTAGTGCATTTCACCAGTGATAAAGGCGTCAGCCTGTGCTTCAATGGCTTCATTGAGCAAAAAATCGCCGGCGCCGCCGCAAAGGGCTACTCGACTGATTGGGCGGTTGATTGGGCGGTTGTGCATGAGGCATTCCGTGTGTAATGTAGTAGCCACACGTGCTAAAAAGTCTGCAGCACTGAGTGGCTGTGGCAGACAGCCTATGACACCGCTTCCGGCATCGTCGCCGTGTGGTTGCAGAAACGTAACGTCGTTCAGTCCCAGCATGTCAGCCAAGGCAAAGTTTACGCCTCCTCGTGCATTGTCCAGATTGGTATGGGCTGAATAAATGGCAATGTCTGATTTTATGGCCATGCGCATGCAGCGTTCAACGTAGCTGCGGTTGGATACGCATTTTACACCGTGAAAGAGCAGCGGATGGTGTGACACAATGAGATTGAGTCCCAACTGCTGCGCTTCACTTATAACGTCTTCCGTTACGTCCAAACACAATAAGACCCCTGATGCTTCCGTCTCTGTTAATCCAATCTGCAGACCTGCATTATCGTAGCTGTCTTGCAGAGGCAGAGGCGCGAACCGTTCAAGGGTCTGGGCGACTTCCTTTATTTTCATAATGAAAAAAATATCTTTGGCAAAGATACACTTTTCTGGGCATACAGCCAATTTTTTGTAGTGCGTTTTTACGGAAGGCGAAGCGGGAAAACACTGTGGTTCGAAGGCGATTAACATATTTTGTGTGGGGAGGCTTGCAACTTTTTGGCTTGCAGTCGGTCTATAAGATATAACGGCTCGGTAAACAGACCGGATCGTATTTATTCATTTATGAAAAGACTGAAGTATGAAACGAACAATTTTAGTAGCTTTCTTGTGTCTCCTGACAGGAACGATGTGGGCATTGCCTTATGAAGAGGCGCGTGACAGAGCTTGGTTCTTGACCGACAAAATGGCTTATGAATTGAATTTGTCGGATGCCCAATATGAACGGGCTTACCAGATTAATTTGGATTATCTGCTGAGTATTGACAGGGCAGATGATTGCGGTGGCTCCTATTGGCAGTTTCGTAATGCCGACTTGCAGTGCATTCTGACCAATGCACAGTATCAGTTGTATACGACTATTAGCTATTTCTTGCACCCTGTCAGATGGGTCACCGGCAGTTGGTATTTCCCTGTTGTAAAATATTATAAACCTACGGTGTTCTATTATTCACGCCCTGGCGTTTATATTAGTTATACAGGACATCGTTGGCATAACCGGCGGATTGGTGCGCCGAGTCCTTATCGCGGCTTCCGTCCGCATCATTGGGACAGAAAACCGTTGCGGGTGCATCGTCCGGCTCCCGGGTACAACCGACCGCATCACGAGGGGCATCGTCCTGGATACAATCGTCCGGACAGAAGACCCCAGAATGGAAACGTGAGGCCGCCTGCTCCAAATCACGGAAAAAGACCTGACATGCAGCGACCTGGACGTAATCCAAACCGCAAGTACCAACGTCCACAAAACAATCGGCCGTCTCGCGCGGAACGTAGCGAAAGCAAGCGCCAAGGGAATGATGGCAAGCGTACCTACAATAGTCGTGGAGGCAGATAATTCCTCCTTTTTTCATTACGGTTTTATAAAATAGTCCGACAGGCATACTGAAAAAAGAATGTCTGTCGGACTGCTTTGTGGTGAGAAAAAGAGAATATCAGTTGACTATTACATTACTGAAATAAGTGTCGAACAATTGTTTGGCTCTTTCGAGTTGTTGAGGTGTGTTTTCAACTACATCTTTCAAGGCATAGGGCCAGCCCATGGCCTCGTATTTGTGAACACCCAGCCGATGATAAGGAAGAATTTCGACTCTTTCAATGCTTTTATATTTACCTAAAGCTTCACCCAGAGCACGGATATCTTCTTCGAAGTCGCTGTAACCTGGAGCCAGCACATAGCGCAACCAGAACGGCCGGCCATTTTCTTCCAGCCAGGCTGCGGTGCGTAGGGTTTGCTCGTTGCTGCGTCCTGTCAGTTTCTGGTGGCGGTTGTTGTTGAATTCCTTGATATCCAGCAATACCAGGTCTGTTTGCAGCAGAAGGGATTCTACGTTTTTATTCCATACGCCGCCATTCGTGTCCAGGCAAATGTGAATTCCTTCCTGTTTGAGCTGACTGAAAAGTGGCAGAAGTTGTGCGGCTTGAAGTGTGGGTTCGCCGCCCGAGAAGGTAATGCCGCCGCGTCGCCCGAAAAAGGCTTTCTGGCTGACGGCCATACGCAGAATTTCGGCCTCGTCGGTTTCTTTTCCTCCGTCAATGCTGATGGTGTCAGGATTAGCGCAATACAGGCATTTGAACGGGCAACCTTGCAGAAAAACGACGAGCCGGAGTCCCGGCCCGTCGTAAGTTCCCATACTTTCAAAAGAATGAACTTTGAGCATGATATATGAGATAAAAAGGGTTAGAATCTGTCGTGGAACGAACGGCTGATAACTTCCAACTGATGTTCGCGGCTGAGCTTGATGAAGTTTACGGCATAGCCGCTCACACGGATGGTGAGCTGCGGATATTTCTCCGGATGCTCCATAGCGTCTTCCAGCATTTCGCGGTTCAGTACGTTTACGTTCAGGTGGTGGGCACCTTTGGTAAAGTAGCCGTCCATCATGGTAATCAGGTTGTGAATACGCTCTTCCTGTGTCGGACCTAAAGATTTGGGAACGATGGAGAATGTATTGCTGATTCCGTCCTGAGAGTCACGGTAGCGCAGTTTGGCTACGGAACTCAGCGATGCTATGGCGCCGTTTTTATCGCGACCGTGCATCGGGTTTGCACCGGGGGCGAAAGCTACACCCTTGGCGCGTCCGTCAGGAGTGGCACCCGTCTTCTTTCCGTACATTACGTTTGAAGTAATGGTCAGCAGTGAAAGGGTGGGGCGAGCATTTTTGTATACCGGCAGTTTCTTGAGCTCCTCGCTGAAGTAGTAAACCAGGTCAACACCCAGATGGTCAACGCGGTCGTCATCGTTTCCGAAGCAGGGGAATTCACCTTCAATGTCGAATCCCTCGGTCAGACCTATATCGTTACGACGGGCTTTTACCGTAGCATATTTAATGGCTGAAAGCGAGTCGAGGGCGATGGAGAGTCCGGCTACACCATAGGCCAGATTGATGCGTGGGTTGGTGTCGACGAAGGCCATCTGCGCTTTTTCGTAATAATATTTGTCGTGCATGTAATGGATGATGTTCATGGCCTCGTTGTACACGCGGGCAATCTCCTTGAGCACTTTCTTGTAGTTGCTGATTACTTCTTCAAAGTTCAGCGTATCGCTGGAGAGGACGGGGATTCCCTTTACCATTACGGTACCGGTGTTTTCGCAGCGTCCGCCATTGATGGCCAGCAACAGGGCTTTAGCCAGGTTACAGCGGGCTCCGAAGAACTGTATTTGCTTACCGATGGCCTGATAGCTTACGCAGCAGGCAATTCCGTAGTCGTCGCATCCGCGTACTTCACGCATGAGGTTGTCGTTTTCGTATTGGATGGAGCTGGTGTCAACAGATACCTGGGCGCAGAAGCGCTTGAAGCCTTCGGGCAATTCGGGACTCCACAGAACGGTCATGTTGGGTTCTGGCGAAGGACCAAGGTTGTAAAGTGTCTGCAGGAAACGGAACGAAGTCTTCGTCACCTTGGTACGGCCGTCGTTGAAGCGTCCGCCCAGTGATTCGGTTACCCATGTCGGGTCGCCTGCAAAGATTTCGTTATAGGCCTGCATACGCAGATGACGCACCATGCGGAGTTTGATGATGAACTGGTCAACCAGCTCCTGAGCAAAGGTTTCGTCAATGATGCCGTGGTGTAAATCGTATTCAATGTAAATATCGATGAATGACGATACGTTACCCAGCGACATGGCGGCACCGTCCTGTTCCTTCACGGCTGCCAGATAAGCCATGTAAACCCACTGGATGGCTTCCTGAGCTGATGTGGCCGGGCGGCGCAGGTCGAGGCCGTAGTATTCGCCCATGATGATAATGTCCTTAAGGGCCTTGATTTGTTCAGCCACTTCTTCACGCAGGCGTATACGGTCTTCGGTCATGGGGCCTGTCAGGGCTTTCAGATCAGCCTGCTTGGCCTCAATCAGACGGTCGATACCGTAGAGGGCCAGACGGCGGTAGTCGCCGATGATACGTCCGCGGGCATAGTTGTCGGGCAAACCGGTAAGGAAGCCTAAAGAGCGGAATGAGCGAATTTCTTCGGTATATACGTCAAAAACACCGTCGTTGTGGGTCTTGCGGTAATGGGTGAAGATGTCTTTTACTTTTTCGTCAACTTCAACGCCGTTTTCGCGGCAAGCTTTTTCAACAACTTTGATGCCGCCGAAAGGCTTGATGGCGCGCTTGAGCAGCTCGTCGGTCTGCAAACCTACAATCAGTTCGTTTTCACGGTCAATGTAGCCGGCTTTATGTGAAGTAATGGTAGATACTGTCTTGTTGTCGAGCGAACGGACTCCGCCGTTTTCTCTTTCTTCTGCCAGGGCTTTCAAACAAAGGTCCCAAATGTGTTTGGTGCGCTCCGTCGGTCCTTGCAGGAAGGATGCATCGCCCGTATAGGGCGTGATGTTTTTACTCACGAAATCACTAACGTTGATTTCCTTGTTCCAAAGGCCATTGTTAAAGGTCTGGTTAGGTTCCATATACTTACAATTTGTTAAGTGGGTAAATAATCGTTCTCCTTTTTCGGCGTAAAGGTAACTTTTTTTGTTGAAATATGGAACACAAAAACGTTGAATTTTATGTTCTACAACATAAAATCGCCATAAATGAGGAGATTGTAATGATTCTAAATTTTTAATATTACATATTTGCGGCGATTTAAGCTAACGTGTTGTGCGTGAAAAGGTTTTGACATTTTTTCGGAAAAACAGGGCATTGGATATAAAAATGAAAGTTTTTGGGCCTGTGGGGAGAATAGCGTGACGAAACGCTTGGAGTGTAGTACGAAATGAAGGAGGGGCAGAAAGATGGATTTTACGTGTGGGGATGAAGTCTGGGTGAAATCAGGTTTTTGGGGAAGTTGCAGCAGCATGTTTGGGGAAGGAGGCCGGCACGGTAAAAACAGGGTGGAGAAAAAATAAATAAGGTGCCGGAAAAAATTTTTTCTCCGGCACCTTGTAATGAAAAGGTATGGGGCGGTGGTTGTAAAAGGAGAATAACTCCTTTTTCTGCCACCGCCTTGAATGCCCGTTTTAGTTTTGGTATTTCTCGGGTAAGTCGTTCATGATGATTTTGTAGGAGACTTCCATGTTCTCCTTGATATATTCCGGTCCTTTCCCGTGGGGCATGATGGGTTTGTGAATAATGAGGCGCATGGTGTGGCGGTGAACAAACGAGATGCCGGCCATGCGGGTCAGAACGTCAAACGAGCCGTCAATCGTAATGGGTACGATGGGTAGTTGCAATTCGTCCGCCAGCAGAAAAGCACCCTTTCGGAATGGTCCCATGTGACCGGTGTAGGTGCGTGAACCTTCGGGAAATACAACCACGGATGTTCCTCCCTGCAGAGTCTGACGTGCCTTTTCATAAGTTTCCTGTATTTTTTTCGGGCCAGACTTGTCAACAAATATGTGGCGCGCTTTTTCACAGGCATAACCTACAAGAGGAATGTTGCGCAGTGATTTCTTCATCATCCATTTGAAGTTGCGTCCCAAAAAACCGTAGATGAGGAAAATGTCCATGGGGCCCTGGTGGTTGGCTACAAATACGTAGGATGTGTTTTTGTCAATATATTGATGTCCTTCAACTTTTACGGGAATCAGCAGGATGCGGCAGAATATCTGTGACCATATTTTGCCGGGATAATATCCCCAAAAGTGAGCATCGCCTAAAAAGCATCCGATGCTTGTAACCAAAGCCGTCAGAATGGTGGTGACCAATAATATGGGAAGGGCAACAATGATTTGGTAAATGTGATAAAGATGTTTCATGTGAAGTTGTTTTAGGGTTGTGTAGATGGTATGTGATGCAGAATGATTACATTAATTTCAGGCCATGCTCCGAGACGGAACGGTAGTAACACTTCGCCTGTGCCCAGGCTGACGTAAAGAGTACGGGGGATGCCTCTTTCGGTAATTGTATACGGGCCGCCCCATTCCGGATAGAACCAGGAGGCCGGCGAAAAATGGCCAAATTGCAGTTGCATGCCGTGTGTATGTCCCGACAGGGTAAGTGGAATGTTCGTTGTGGGCAATACGGCGCGACGCCAATGGGTGGGGTCGTGACTAAGCAAAATGCTGAAGCAGTCAGCTTGCAGTCCTTTCTGTGCGCGGGGCAGGTCGGCTCTTGCCGGGAATGGTGGTTTTCCGTCATTTTCAACTCCAATGATGGCCATGGAATCGGTCTGGTGACGAACAACGGAATTTTCGTTAAGCAGAACTTTCCAGCCCATCTTCTTTTCCAAACTGATCAGGCGTTGAATGTCAGCTTTTCTGTCGTTTTCAGTGGCCCAGTGCCGGTAGTTCATATAGTCGTGGTTGCCCAATACGGCATAGATACCAAAGGGCGCTTTCATCTTGGAGAGAATGGGGAGAAATGCATCCAGTTCGCCTGAATGATAATTGACCAGGTCACCGGTAAAAACAATCATGTCTGGCTGAAGTGACATGACGCTGTCGGTTATTTGACGGATGATGTTCTTACGGTTGGCAAAAGTGCCTACATGAAGGTCGGAGAGCTGTACGATGCGAAAGCCGTCAAAGGAGGCGGGAATGCTTGCCGACTGGTAGGTATATGTCTTTACAATTAGTTTTTCAGGACCGGAAATGTGACCGTAAAGCATGGAACCGGCAATGCTCAATCCTCCAATAAGGGCTACGGAATCAATCAGCTTCCGGATTCTTTGGGCCTGACGGCATTTGCGGAAAATCCAGCCTGTGGCTGAAACAACCGTAAACAGCAGGGTACTGCAACTCCACATGAGCAGCAGCATGAGATACTGGCCTTTTACGAGGCTTTCCGTGTCGGAGAAATTCTCGTATAGGCAGAACCATACCGTGAAGGCCATGAATATGCCACTTATTCCCCATAATAAGAAACGGAATGCCCGATGCTTTTTTAAATGAAAGTGGCGGTCAATATAAAAGGCGGGAACAAGCAGTAGCAGAATGAGCAGTATGGAGATGCGTAGTATCATGTACACATATTTACTATAAAAGGTTCTTGCTTAAAAATTTTTCGAGCTCTTCAGGTGGCATACCACGCCGTTGGGCATAGTCCGCAAGTTGGTCATTCCCAATTTTACCTACTGCAAAATAGCGTGCTTTAGGGTGGGAAAACATCAGCCCGCTGACGGACGCGTGAGGCAGCATGGCTCCGCTTTCTGTTAGTGTGATGCCTATGGCATTCATGCCTATGATTTGCTCGATGATGGCATTTACACTTTGGTCGGGCAATGACGGGTATCCTACGGCCGGACGTATGCCTTGGTATTTTTCGGCAAAAAGGTCGTCGGGTGATAATTGCTCGTCTGGGGCATATCCCCAGTCTTTGATTCGTATTTGCTGATGCATTTTTTCAGCAGCTGCTTCAGCCAGACGGTCGCATAGCAGTTGGGTCAGCATATGCTGGTAAGAATCATCTGGAAAAAGTTTTTCCATTTCGGCATCAACTGTCGTGGCAAAAACACCGATACGGTCACCACACGGATTGATGTAGTCTGTTAAACAAAGATAGACTCCGTCTTTTTCCTGTTGCAGCTGTTGGCGCAAGCATGGAAAATGTATCTCTTTTCCTGACAGATTGAAGATAATATCATCATTTTGGGTCGTGACTTGAAATAAGCCACAAATACCTCTGACTACATAATCTTTATCCAGTTGCTGGAGCTGTTCAATAGCTTCCTGGTAAAGTTTAAGGCAGGTACGAGCCTTCTCCCGTTCGGCTATAGGAAAACTGTTTACCCAAGCCTGCTGGCAGGCCGGACAGGCATGTTGGCGGGCGATAGACGCAAATTGGGGAGGAAATCCCCAACTATGAAAAAAATAGAGCCAATTGATATAGTCTGTCAGCTCGTGCAGGTGGTATGTATATGTCTTGATTGTCATTATCGGATATAGGTAACGGCTTGTCCGTGAAAGTCAGTATTTGTAATGTGACCTTGATTATATATCATGAAGCCGTTACAAAAGGTCTTTTCCACCTGCCAATGGAATGTGTGGCCTTCCAGTGGACTCCAGCCGCATTTGCTTTCTATGCGGTTGGGGGTAAGGGTCCAGTAAGCCTTGGGGCGAACCAGAGTAAGGTCGGCAACATATCCTTCACGCAGGAATCCACGGTTTTCTATGTCAAATAACCGGGCTGGATTATGGCACATGAGTTCCACAACCTGTTCTATACTAAGTATGTTTTGTTCGGTAAGTTCCAGCATGGAGATCAATGAGAATTGGATCATCGGCATACCGGATACGGCTTTGATGCATCCTCCTGCCTTTTCGCGTAACAGATGGGGGGCATGATCCGTCCCAACCGTGAATATTTTTCCAGATGTCAGCGCTTTACGTAAAGCTTCGCGGTCTTTGCGTGATTTTATGGCCGGATTACATTTGATGCGGCTTCCCAGACGTGCATAGTCTTCATCGCAAAAAAGCAGATGAGGAACACAAGCTTCTGCCGTGATGTTTGGGCGGCTTGGCTTGATGAGCTGAAGTTCCTTTGCTGTGGAGATATGGGCAATGTGCAGGCGGGCTCCTGTTTCGGCAGCCAGTTTAGCTGCAGTTGAGGAAGATTTGTAGCATACATCCTCGTTGCGAATTACTGCATGGAGGGCTACGTCGGGATCTTCGCCATACTGCTCTTTGATTCTTTCCATGTTTTTACAGATGGCAGCCGTATCTTCACAATGAGCCACGATAGGCATCTTTGCACATTCAAAGATGTCACGCAGGGAATCGGGATTATCTACCAACATATTGCCTGTTGACGCCCCCATAAACAATTTTATTCCACATACCTTGCGCGGATTGATGTGCATGATTTCAGACAAATTGGAGTTGGTAGCTCCGATATAAAAACCAAAGTTTACATGGCTTTTGTGGTAAGCCAGTTCCAATTTATCGCGCAATGCTTCAATTGTGGTAGTTTGAGGCGTATTGTTGGGCATATCCAGGAAGGTAGTGACACCTCCGGCTGCTGCTGCGCTGCTTTCACTTTCAATATCTGCTTTGTGGGTTAATCCCGGTTCTCTGAAATGCACGTGTGTGTCAATAACGCCGGGCAGCAGATAACATCCTTCGGCATTTATTATTTCGTCGGCCGGAACACTTGGCTCAACGTCCTGACCTTCAACGATCTCGGCGATACGGTGGTCTTCTGTAACCAATGATCCTACAAAACGGTGACCTTCACCAACAATCGTGGCGTTTTTTATGCATATTCTTCTGTGCATAGGTATGGTGAAAATATTTAGTTCTTTTTCTTCGGATATTTTTTAGTCCAACTGTCCAGTCGCAGGCGCATTACGCCAAAAATGGCTTCGCCGAAGATACTGCTGTTCATCTTGCTTTCACCCAGTCGGCGATTAACGAAAATAACGGGTACTTCTTTGATTTTGAAGCCGCATTTGTAGGCAGTGAATTTCATTTCAATCTGGAACGCATATCCTTTAAAGCGGATGGCGTCAAGGTCAATGGTTTCCAAAACCTGACGCTTGTAACATTTGAATCCTGCCGTTGTGTCATGAATGGGCAGGCCGGTGATAATGCGTACGTATTTTGAAGCATAGTAGCTCATTAATACGCGTCCCATGGGCCAGTTTACCACATTTACACCGCTGACATAGCGTGAACCGATGGCTACGTCGGCTCCTTCGTCATGACATGCAGCATAAAGTCGGAGCAGGTCGTTGGGATTGTGGCTGAAGTCGGCGTCCATTTCGAAGATGTAGTCATAACCCTGTGACAGAGCCCACTTGAATCCTGTGATGTAGGCTGTGCCGAGTCCCAGTTTGCCTTCACGCTCAATGAGGTGCAAGTCGTTCGGAAATTCTTTTTGTAGCCGTTTGATGATGTCGGCTGTGCCGTCGGGTGAGCCGTCATCAATAATCAGTATGTTGAAGTGCTTTTTCAGGTTGAATACCGCACGGACAATGCTTTCCGCGTTCTCTTTTTCATTGTAGGTTGGTATGATTACCAGGCTATCACTACTGGGCATAATGTTTTCTTTGTTTTGGTTTATATGTTAAGCGCAAAATTAGCAAAATTAGTGGCATTTTATTGTACAACGACCTGCGAATTTCGCCTATTTAAGACTTTTTCTCGTTTTGCTTGGAAACGGAATCTGTTTTCTTTCGCTGAAAGTAATAGATGGCGAGAGTTTGCTTGGTGTCGCAACTTTTGTGTCGTAGGTTTTCGACTTCGCGGATGTTGTATTCTTGTCCGAATGCGGGACAGAAGTGCTCCCGGTAGTCATACTCTCCCATGATGACATATCCTTGGGCCGGCAATTGCTGTTCATACTGTTTTACGCGGTCGTTCAGGTAAAAGTTCAGCGTAAAGTAATGCATCTTGCTGGCTATGTTGAAATCGGGCATGTAGATGTAGGTGTGGATATCGCCTTCGGGGAAGCGCTTCTTGATTTGTTCAACCACCAGTTTGTCAGACCGCTCGTTGAGCAGGGTGGGCTGGTAGTGGCAGTCAAGGGCAAAAAGGATACTGTAGGGCAGAATCAGGGTGCCGTAGAATATCCAGTTGTTCTTGGGCTTAAACGAGCTGAACCAATAATGAATGCCCAGATAGAGCGGAAGCAGTATGCCTGCTACACTCCAGAACGTCCAGGGTATGTCATGCAGTGCCCCGATAATCTGGGCGTTGTGCCCTTGCATGAATATTTCCGGTATGGGAACGAAGTGCAGTATAATGGCCGTAACGGATACAATGATAACCAGTGTGGCCAGCAGGCGGCCGAAAAGTCGGATAATATGGTGCTTTTCCTGCCACAGGTAGTGCATGTATTCAGCCAGGAAATAGCACATAAACGGATATACAGGCAGCAGATATACACTGCGCTTGCTCTTTGGGATACAGTAGAAAACAAAGATGATGACGAAACTCAGGAGGGTAAAAAGCCTCAGGCTGTCCATGGCCTTGAGGCGATGCCATTGTTCTTTCCACCATGTTTTGCTCAAAGTGTTCCGTGCATGTCTTAAATGTATCGAAACGAGTCCGATGAGCACCAGCAGCGTATAGGGCAGCATGCCGGTGAGAATGGTCATGACGTTGTAGATGGGCGGGTTTTCATGTGAGCCATAGCTCATTTTTCCCGTAAAGCGCAATACGTTTTCTTCCCATACCAGGTCAAAAAACTTTTGGCCGCCTTCCTGATATGCTGCCACGTACCACATCATGGGGATGACCAGAGCACCGAGCCCCAGAGCAATGTAGCGCAGCAGTACTCTTGCGAAGCGTTCTTTTTGACATAGTTCGTAAGCAAAACCAACCATGCAGGGCAGCAATATGCCCACGGGGCCCTTGGTCAGCATGGCTCCGCTCATGCATAGTAAGGCCAGCAGATAGTATGCTGTTTTCCGCTTTTCGTGCCCCAGATAAAGGAGATAAAGCGCGCCTACCATACAGGCCGTCAGCAGCATGTCGACCCGACAGTTTACACCGGCACGGTGAACCTCAAAGTTTGTCAGGGTGAGCAAACCGGCAACCAGCGCCAGCGTGTATCCCTTTCGCTTGCCGTAGAACCAGTATCCTGCGGCAATCATGGCAATCAGCGAGAGGGCCGACGGCAGTCGCGACAGGTATTCGTTGATTTGTCCGTGGTTCAGCACAGATGAGAACAGAGCTATGAGCCAGTGAAAAAAAGGTGGCTTGTAGGCCATTTCTCCTCCGTTGTTGACCGGTAGGATCCAGTTGTCACTGTTTAGCATCGACAGGGCCACGATGGCTTCACGAGGCTCGCCTTTGGTGTTGAATAGAGTAAGTCCCAAAAAGGGAAGTAGCAGGAAAACGGTGAGGAATAATAAGATTCCGAACCGTTTTTTTCCGGTGGGGTCCAGGTTGTTGGGCGTCATATCGTATGAGTTTTTTGTGGTGCAAACTTACGCAAATTCTCCGTAATAACCACAAGTTTATGGGGTATTAATCGTTGTGCTGCCCGATGTCTGTCATGTGGCAGGCTACGGTTTGTTGCCAACAAAGTGCCGGCCGGTTTGTTTAAGGTTCCGGAAAAAAGGAAAAAGGTGCCGTCTGTTTTCTGGTTATACTGAAGTCATGTCAGAGGGGCAGTATGTTCCATGTTTTTTTCGTGCTTCACGGGGTGGGCTTTTTCCTGGCCGGAATTTGAGTCGCAGTATTGTTGTTGCTGAAAAAACTGTGCTTTTGTTTTTCTTTTCGCTTGGTTTACACTAATTTTGCAGACAAATTATATCCATAAATTATATGTTTGAAAATTTAAGCGAGAAACTAGAACGCTCTTTTAAAGTACTGAAGGGTGAAGGTAAAATTACCGAAATCAATGTAGCGGAAACGCTTAAGGAAATACGACGTTCGCTGCTCGATGCCGACGTTAACTATAAGGTCGCCAAAAGTTTCACCGACCGTGTAAAGGAAAAAGCCATGGGTCAGCAGGTTCTGACGGCCGTAAAGCCGGGACAGCTGCTGGTTAAGATTGTACATGACGAATTGGCTGAGCTGATGGGCGGCACATCGGCTGAGATGGTGCTCAAAGGGCATCCTGCTGTTATCTTGATGTCGGGTCTGCAAGGTTCCGGAAAAACCACAATGTCGGGAAAGCTGGCGCTGTGGCAGAAAACGAAGAAAAACAAGAAACCGCTTTTGGTGGCTTGCGACGTTTATCGTCCTGCGGCAATTGAACAGTTGCGCGTGTTGGGCGAGCAGGTAGGTGTGCCCGTGTATGCCGACATGGAGTGCAAGGATCCTGTCAAGATTGCTCAGGACGCCATTCATGAAGCCAAGGCCAAGGGATATGATCTGGTCATCGTCGATACGGCCGGCCGCTTGGCTGTTGATGAGGAAATGATGCAGGAAATTGCGGCCATCAAAACTGCCATTGAGCCTGACGAAACACTGTTTGTGGTTGACTCCATGACGGGTCAGGATGCCGTTAATACGGCCAAAGAGTTTAATGACAGACTTGATTTTGACGGTGTCGTGCTGACCAAACTTGACGGTGATACACGTGGTGGTGCCGCGTTGTCAATCCGTACGGTGGTGAACAAACCCATTAAGTTTGTGGGTACGGGTGAAAAGATGGAAGCACTTGATCAGTTCCATCCCGAGCGTATGGCCGACCGTATTCTGGGTATGGGTGATATTGTTTCGTTGGTAGAGCGTGCACAGGAACAGTTTGACGAAGCCGAGGCCCGCCGTTTGCAGCGCAAGATTCAGAAGAATCAGTTTGACTTTAATGATTTCCTGAATCAGATTCACCAAATTAAAAAGATGGGTAACCTTAAGGACCTGGCTTCCATGATTCCCGGCGTAGGTAAGGCCTTGAAGGATATTGATATTGACGACAATGCTTTTGTGTCGATAGAGGCCATTATCTATTCCATGACGCCTCAGGAGCGCAGTCATCCCGAAATCTTGAATTCAAGCCGCCGTCAGCGTATAGCCAAAGGTAGTGGAACCAATATCAATGAGGTCAACCGGCTCATCAAGCAGTTTGAACAAACACGCAAGATGATGAAGATGGTAACCGGCAGTAAGATGGGTAAAATGATGGCCGGTATGCCCAAAATGCCCGGCATGCCCAAGTTCTAAGTAAAAAATACGGAATATTAATTATAAAAAAGGAGGTAAAAATCATGCAATTGATTGACGGAAAAGCCACAGCCGCAGCTATCAAACAGGAAATCAAGGCTGAAGTGGAGCAGATTGTGGCTGCCGGAGGCAAACGCCCTCATCTGGCAGCCGTGCTCGTGGGGCACGATGGTGGAAGTGAAACCTACGTGCGCAACAAGGTCAAAGCGTGTGAGGAGTGCGGTTTTGAGTCTTCGCTCATCCGTTATGAGGATGACGTGACCGAAGCGCAGTTGTTGGCCGAAATAGACCGGCTTAACAAAGACGACCGTGTTGATGGCTTTATCGTTCAGTTGCCTTTGCCCAAACATATATCCGAGCAGAAAATCATTGAAGCCATTGACTACCGTAAGGATGTTGACGGTTTCCATCCTATCAATGTAGGCCGTATGGCCATTGGCCTTCCTTGCTACATTTCTGCCACGCCAAAGGGTATTTTGGAGCTTTTGCGCCGGTATCAGATCCCCACATCCGGAAAAAAATGTGTCGTATTGGGACGCAGCAACATCGTAGGTAAGCCAATGGCCCAACTAATGATGCAAAAGTGTTATGGCGATGCTACGGTAACCGTATGCCACAGCCACAGCGCCAATTTAAAACAGGAATGTCGTGAAGCCGACATTATTATTGCTGCTATTGGTCAGCCCAATTTTGTAACGGCAGATATGGTGAAGGACGGTGCAACCGTGATTGACGTGGGTACGACTCGCGTACCTGATGCCACCCGAAAGAGCGGCTTCCGTCTTAACGGCGACGTAAAGTTTGACGAAGTGTCTCCCAAATGCGCCTACATTACTCCGGTGCCTGGGGGAGTTGGGCCAATGACAATCTGTATGCTGATGCTTAATACGCTGGCTGCAGGAAAGCATACTTATTATAAGAAGTGATGTTTGACGCTGGGAAATTGGCGTGGATGCATTCATTTCTCTAAAAAATGGGTTTCAGAGTAAAAAAGTTCTCAAAAAATTTGCAGTATCAAAAAAAAACACTACCTTTGCATTGCTTTTGAAAACAGAAGCCCACATGGTGGCCGTAGTTCAGTTGGTTAGAGCGTCAGATTGTGGTTCTGAATGTCGTGGGTTCGAATCCCACCGGCCACCCACCCAAAAGGAGAGCAAGTAAAATGCTCCCCTTTTTTGTTTTTGTCGTTTCCTTAATTTGTATGTTATGCTGGTTTATCTTTCATGTGCAAAATTGATGTCTTCAGCTCCGGTTGGTCGGGTAGAAGGCGCAGGTGATCCGCTCTTTCAGGCGCAGGCAGAGCGTCATGTGTTGAATTTGATGTCTTTGACGATTGATGACTGGTCGGAACAATTGCATATAAAACGCGAAATGGCAGCTGAAGTTTGGCATATGTACCAGCATTTTTTTGAGCGGAAGGCAGATCAGCGCCTTCCGGCAGCCTTTGCATACAATGGCATGGTTTTCCGTAAGCTTTCGGTGCCCACTTTGACTGCCCAACAACTTGAATATGCCCAGGAGCACGTGCTGATAGCTTCTTTTCTTTATGGTATGCTGCGGCCGTTGGATTTGATTTGTTCTTATCGCCTGGAAGGAAAGGTCGTATTGCCGGATAGTGGCGGAGAAAACATGTTTGCATTTTGGAAATCTTTGCTGACAGACTATTTTATTCAGCGAATTAAGGAAAATGGAGGCGTTTTGGTTAATCTGGCCAGTAAGGAAATGCAACAAATGGTGGATTGGCGTAAGGTTAAAAAGCACGTGCGGGTAATTACTCCGGAGTTCCGAGTCTGGAAAGACGGACGCTTGCGGAACATTGTAATCTATACAAAAATGTGTCGTGGTGCCATGACCCGCTTTATCTTACAGCGTCAGTTTGATGATCCTGAAGAATTGAAATATTTTTCTTTTGAGGGTTTTCAGCATGATTCGGAAAGTGGTGAGTTCTTCTTTTGTCTGAAGTAAACGGTTATTCTCAGGATTTATCTGTATTTTTGCGAAGTGTAAAAGTTATTTGGTCTTGTATATTTTACTGGATATTTGTATCATGCAAGCATACTTGATATATTAAATAGGAAGGATTATGAATTTGCTGGTAACTCATCGCGAGTTGGACATGGCGGGTTATGACATGTTGCAACGCTTGTCTTATGACTCGGATTTTAATATATATGTCACGTTTAGTTCCGAGCGACAACGTGCAAACATAGGTGGGCGTTGTATTGCGTTATCATTACCCGAAATCCGTTCTAAGGTAGAATGGCAAGTTATCAAATTATTGCGCCGTTATGTGCGTCAGTATGCCATTGACGTTATCTTTTCTCCTGGTAGTGCTGGTTTGTCTAACGCTTTGCTTGCTTCAATAGGAACCTCTGCGCGTAATGTAGGATACCGGGGAACACAGGCAAAGGTGCGTCGGTCTGATCCTACGTATTATCTGGGTATCTTGAATCCGCGTGTGCGTCATATTGTATGTGAGACCGAAGATATTCGGGAATATTTGCAGCGTTTTATTGCCCCCAATCGACTGTCGGTTAATTTAAAGCCGTTTGATGTGGATTGGGTGAAGGAGGCCTGCCAGCATCCGGTAAAGGTTAGCGGAGTGCCTTCTGATGCCGTGACCTGTGTTTATGTGGGATGTTGTAAGGGACGTCCGTTTAAGGGCCTGCAATTGTTTATAGAAGCGTTTGGGCTAATTGCGGATACACGTGCTCATATGGTTTTTGTTGGTGATTGTGATGATGCTGACATTGAGCTGGCACGTAAAAGTCCGGCTGCAGACCGCATTCATTTAGAGGGTTTCCAGACTAATGCTTTGGCTTATCTGCCTGGGGCTCATATCTTTGTGTTGCCTTCATTGCGCGATGCTTCGCCTCGCGTGGTGCGGGAAGCCATGGCTTGCGGATTACCTTGTGTTGTCAGTAACATTCCGGGAGCGCGTGACTTGTTGTTGGATGGCGAAACGGGATTGTTGTTCCGCTCGGGTGATGCTGCAGACTTGGCGGCCAAATTGCAACGTCTGATTGCTGATGAAAAGTTACGGCAGGTTATGGGACAGGCTGGCCGGCAGCGTATTATTCGCGATTTTAAGGTGGACGATTATGTTAATAGGTTCCGTAATCTGTTTCTTTCTTTGAAATAGGCTATACTACATTCCGAATTTTTTGTTGTTTTTGAGCCATGAGAATTTTTATCCGTCCGGAATATCATTGTTTGTCAGACTTTATAAAAAAAATTCCGCAGCATTTTGATCATGAAGGTGAAGTGCTGTATGCCCGACGTAATGTGATACGAAAAATGAGAGTCGGAGAATTTGAATTGAACGTGAAGCGCTATGGTGTGCCTTCATTTTTCAATCGCTTGATTTATACTTTTTTCCGGAAATCAAAGGGCTGGCGTGCCTATACCTACCCTGACCGGTTGTTGGCGTCTGGCATTGAAACTCCTCATCCCGTGGCTTATATTGAGGAACGGCGAGGCGGCTTGTTGCACTATTCGTATTTTGTAAGTATCCAATGTCCCTATACCCGTAATTTTTATGAATTTGGCGATGCCCGGATTGCTGACTGTCGTGATGTGGTAAGCGCTTTTGCAAAGTTTTCTGCCCGGTTGCATGATGCGGGTATATTACATCTTGATTATTCGCCGGGTAATATTCTGTTTGACCGTGTGGAGAATGAATGGCGCTTTTCGCTGATTGACATTAACCGGATGCGGTTCGGCACGGTTTCGGTAGAGCAGGGGTGTGCCAATTTTGCACGTCTGTGGGGGCAGGTGGATTTCTTTAAGCAGTTGGCTTGTGATTATGCTGCTGCCCGAAATGCAGAACCGGAGCAGTGCTGCCAATGGGTGCTGCACTACCGACGTAAGTTCTGGCAGCGTTACCGCCGCCGTCATGAGTTGAAGTTCCGGTTGGAACTTTAACTGCGTGCCTGACTGCTCCAACTTGTGGCACGTCGGCAGTGACTGATATAGTATTGTTCTTCCTTTGTCAGATTATTTGAATCAGTATACCAGGGCAAGTGGCGTATCTGGTAGGGTGCCGCTGTGCGGTAGGCTTCGACTGCCCGGCTCCGGCTAAGTCCGACGCGTGGACGATAGAGAGCAAAAGTTGTATCAACAGGAGCGCGGAACAGTGTGTCGTCGTTCTTGGCCTTATGTGCGTAATAGCGTTGTTCCCAACGGATTACCTGCTGTTTGTGGCTATAACAGTCGGGCAGGTCATCAATGCGTATCGATAATCCTATTTTTGCAGCCATGGGGTAGCGGTTTTTCAGAAGGTCGAGCAGGTGGTCCACCACGTCGGTCGGGCAGTTGTCGTCAAGCATAACGTCGGCATCCGTGTAGATGTAATAGTCGCCGCAAAAGCGTTTTCGCAGTTCCTTTACTTTCCACAGTGCTTTGAATCCTACATTTTCAGACAATCGTATGACCGGGTACGGGCATGCGTTATAGTATTCCAACAAGGGCGGATAGGTGCTGTTGTTGTCGATGATGTAGATGTGGCGATAGTTGCGTTGTGTCAGTGAACGGATGAGCTGTTGCAGCGTGGTAAGCCGGTTGAAATTGTTGATAATAATCGGCACGTCAGTACCCCGGCTGATGGCCGACGGCTGGAGTTGCTCGCGCAGACGGTAGTAGAGGGCTTTTAGGCGAGCCAGGCCTCTTTTCAGAATCAGTTGTTTTTTCATGAGCGTGATTCACGAAGAATAATGGGAAACCAGAATTTTTTCATTTTTCTTTTGTACCAGGAATGACAGCCAAAGGGCAACTGCTCATGGTTGAGACGGTAGCACAGAGCCGGATATTTGTCGAAACTGAATTGTAGTGCTTCCATGTAGTCCGGATACCGGAATCCCATTCCGTGGCGGTTTACTTCGACGCTAAAAAATACGTCTTCATTAAAAATATGGTTGCCGGGATGTTGCAGATATTCCCGGATTATGGCGTTCATACTGGTGGTAACACGCAGGTGGCTCGACACTTTGCGCAGCGACAGACCGCCGTTGCCTACCTTGAAGTTGGTGATTTGGGAATTGGGGCGGTTGAACCATGAACAATAGGTACGTTTGAGCCAGGAGGTGAATACAAAGAGTGGAAATTTGTAAATCGGGCGTACCAGCCACGGGGCCCCTACATAATCGTATCCCTTTTCGCACCATTCGGCCAGTTCGTCTCGGAAGATGTAGGCATCGGTTTGGCAGATCAGAATGTAATCCACATCGCTGAAGCGGCGGTAGAATTCTTCCGACATCATCAGGCGGTTGTAGCTGCTGATGCTGTTGAAGTAGTCGGGCGAAAAGGTTTCCACCTGACAGCGCGGATACAAGTTGAGCAGGTTTGAGAGGTCGAGCCCTTCAGGCGCAATCAGAACGATGGGATGATTCTGCAGCTTCTGGTAGTTATTCTGCAGAGTAAGAGCTTCGAAACGGTTGAGTCGGGTGGTATAGACAGGTATGATTACTTTTACGCTATGAGGCATACGGTTGTAAAATTACAAAATTATAGTAGCTTTACTGTAAGTAGGGGGAATTACCGCAAAAATAGTTAAAAAAAGCCTATTTACTGGCACTTTCATCCGATTTTTTGTGTAAAAGAAAATTTTGTCTTTAAAGCCTTTTCCCGGGAGCGGGTTGAAAAAATTACAAGGTGCCGGCTTGTTTTTCTTGGAAGGCATCTTGTATTTTTTAGCTCGGATATTGGTCAGAGTGGGAGTTCGGTATAATGAAATTATGCAATATGTCTGCTTTTGTCGATGATGTCGATGTTCAAAGATAATTTCTTTGGTAAAAATTATATGCAATAAGTCCGGTGACCAGATTTTGGTGATTGAAAAGAAAAGGATGATGCCTATTTTCAACTGGAGTTTGGTCGTGAACCGGCTTATCCTTATCTTTACAACCATAATCCGAAGAACCGTAGAATTACGCAAATTTTGAATATGATGAAAAGGCATCTGTATGTACTGTTTGTACTGTTAGTGATGGTCGTGTTAATGTCCTGTGCGAATAAAACAGACTACTTAATCAAAGGAAGTTCCAGTGATTTTGCTGATGGAAATAAAGTCTACCTTTTCTATTTAGATACCAACGAAAAGCCTGTATTTATTGACTCTACAGTGTGTAAAAACAATTCTTTTGTTTTTCGTGGCGTTTCAGATACGATAAGGGCGGCAACTGTGGCAGTAGTAGATACGTTGAGTAGTGAAGGTGAAATATCTATGGATTTGATACTGGAACCGGGTAACATTTCAATCGAAGGATTTGACCCTGAAACAAGCCATCTTCATGTTGCGACGGGAACTTCGCTAAATAATGTTCTTGATAAATTCAGCCGTGAAATGATGTTGTATGTCAATAATCCGGATTCTCTGTTCCCTTTTATAGCCTCGTACATAAGGGAAAATATTGATAACCCTGTTGGCGGTTTGCTTTCCGACCGTTATCATTTTTCCATGCCGTGGGATATGAAACTGGACCTGATAAACTCCATGTCTGTGGGGCAGAAGGCGAGTTATGCAGCTCTTAGTAAAGAAACACTGATGCGAATTGAACAAGAAAAAGAGCGTGCCGCCAAAGCACGTGAGTCGTTTCCGGGAAATCTCTATAAGGATTTTACGGGGAAATCGCCTTCAGACGAGGACGTGTCACTTAAAAGTGTTGTAGAGGATGACTCGAACACCTATGTCCTGCTGATCTTTTGGGCTACATGGTGTGCGCCTTGCCGTGCCGATATGCCTGTAATTGCGGATTTATATAATCAGTATCATGACAAAGGTTTTGAGGTCTTCGCTGCTTCGATAGATGATAACCGCACAGCATGGCTTAAAGTTATCAAGGATTATTCACAGTGGCGGAATGTTATTGTAGGTGATGATATATGCGACAAGTACGGAGTGAAAGGGGGTCCGGCACATTTCCTTATAGATTGTTCGACGGGAAAAGTGCTTATTGCCGACACATGGACACATCGTACGCTCAACTGGAGTGACGAGATTGTAAGCTTGTTCGAAAAGGATAAATAAAAGAGCCTTTGGGTATTAATAAACTCAAAAGTTATATTATGTGTGTGCTTGATATTTCAAGTGCATTTTAAGTAAAATGAAGTTGACCAAATATCGTTTTTAATGTCGGTCGGGTTCATTAATTAAAAAAGAGTTCGGTATAATGAATTTATGCCAGTATCTTATCGTATGGGGTTATAGGCGAGTTTTTTTCTTTATTTTCGTGATAAAGTGTATGTCGTCAACAAAGGGGGTATTATATTGGCAGAATTCATGATGATATAGAAAATTTCTATTCAAATTACATCTGTGGCGGAAAAGAATACTTTTATACAACTTGTTGATATTCAGCTATAAAGATGCTAAAATATTCTATTTTTTAAGCTCTTTCAAAGACTTTCTTATACTGAACTCATGTTAGTCGGAGCGATACATCGGCAGTGGTGTTTGCTGATGTTGCGGAGGCAAAAAGAAAAACTCTTGCTTTCGTTTTTCTTTTCGCTCAGTTTGCACTATCTTTGTATTCCTAAAAGTGGCTTTTCAATAAAAAATGGATAATCCGCAACTACAACAGATAAAACAGCGTTATGGCATTGTCGGTAATTATGAGGGGTTGAACCGTGCTCTTGAAGTGGCTCTTAAAATTGCCCCCGTTGACTTGTCGGTTTTAATTACCGGCGAAAACGGAGTGGGAAAAGAAGTATTCCCCCGTATCATTCACGACCACAGCAACCGTAAGAACCGGAAATATTTTGCCGTAAACTGCGGCGCCATTCCCGAAGGAACTATCGACTCCGAACTTTTTGGACACGAAAAAGGAGCCTTTACCGGAGCCATAGGCGACCGTGAGGGGTATTTTGCCGTGGCCAATGGCGGTACGCTTTTTCTGGATGAGGTGGGTGAATTGCCTCTTTCAACGCAGGCCCGTTTGCTGCGTGTGCTCGAAACCGGCGAATATATCCGCGTGGGAGCTAGCGAAGTGCGCAAAACAGATGTTCGCATAGTGGCGGCCACTAATGTGAATATGCAGCAGGCTATTGTAGACGGTAAGTTTCGTGAAGATTTGTACTATCGTCTGAATTCAATTCCCATTAGCATACCTCCGCTGCGTGAAAGGAAGGACGATATTATCCTGCTGTTCCGCAAGTTCGCTTTTGAAATGAGCGAAAAATACAAGATGCCTTCTATTCGGTTGGACGAGAATGCACAGCGTATGCTGATGAATTATTCTTGGCCGGGAAATATCCGACAACTGAAAAATCTGACGGAAAACATGTCGATTACGTCGGAAGAGCGTGTCATAACGGCTGAGGTGCTGGCTACCTATTTGCCACATGACAACAACAAGCAGTTGGTCACGGTGAAAAATGAGAGCGGAGGCAAGAGTTTTGAAAACGAACGCGAAATACTGTATCAGATTCTTTTTGATTTACGGCGTGACGTAACAGAACTGAAAAAGATTGTCAACGAACAGATGGGGTATAATTATTCCACGACACGTACAACTCCGCAGCCCGTTGCGACAACCAGTGCGCTGTCGGTTTATCATGAGGCCCCTGCGGCTTTGCAGACGCAGGATGCGCTTCATGTGGAGCCACCCATACAGGAAGCTGAAGAAGTGACAGAGGTTCGTTCGCTTGATGAAATGGAGCGTGAAACCATACAGAAAACTCTTGAGCGCCATCAGGGAAAACGAAAGCAGGCTGCTGCTGAATTGGGGATTTCAGAACGTACGTTATACAGAAAAATACGTGAATATGGATTGGAATAAGTTCAAGCGTCGGTGGACTCTTTATCTGGGAGTCTGTCTTGCTCTGGTTAGTTGCGTGTCGTGTACCATCAGTTATGGCTTTACCGGCGCTTCAATCAACTATAATGAAATCAAGACCATTCAGATTGATAATGTGCCTATTCGATCTGCCTATGTGTGGGCACCTATGGAAGCAATGTTCAACAACAAGTTGCAGGACCAGTTTGTTAATCAGACGCGCCTGAGCTTGGTCAAACGTAATGGCGATTTGCGGATTTCTGGCGAAATTGTGGGTTATGATCAATACAACAAAGCCATTTCGGCTGACGGATATTCATCGCAGGTACAGTTGCGCATGACCGTGAACATTCGTTTTGTCAACAATAAGAATCATTCGCAGGATTTTGAACGTCAGTTTACGGCAAATACGCAGTATGACTCGTCACAGCAACTCAGTTCCGTACAGGAAGAACTTGTAAACGATATGATAAAGGATTTGGTTGATCAGATATTTAATGCTACGGTTGCAAACTGGTAATACATGGATAACAGCATAGTATATTATATATCGCATCCGGAATCGCTGGATGCCACCACGGCGCAGGAATTGAAAGCATGTGTGGAGCAGTATCCTTATTTTCATGCCGCTCGCCTGCTTTATCTGCAAAACCTGTACATGATTCATGCTGCAGATTTTGGAGCAGAACTGACTCGTGCCGCAGCTCTGATACCGGATCGCAGGGTGCTTTTTCGCATGATTGAGGGAATGAAATATGAAATGCGTCCCGCTGTCCGCAAAAAGAGCCCGGTTAATCCGGATGAAGAAGGTGCTGATCGCACCGCCTCGCTGATAAATCGTTTTCTTGATGAACAGCCGGATGAGAGCATACCAACCCGCCGGAAACTTACCGTGGCTGATGCTACTACGGATTATGCGGCCTATTTGCTGCAGATGGATGATGCCGAAGAGGAAGTACCGGTTACGGAAAAATCACAGCGGAGCCGTAATCTGATTGATGATTTTATCGGGCAGAATCAGGGACAGATCGTATTGACACCACCAGCTGAGGACGAAGCGGAAGAAGAGGATATGGAGGCCGACCCCACAGTGCAGGACAATGATACTGAGGAGGATTATTTTACGGAAACCTTGGCTAAAATATACATTCAGCAGGGACGTTATGAGAAGGCTATTGAAATAATCCGCAAATTAAATTTGAATTATCCAAAAAAAAATCGTTACTTTGCAGATCAAATACGTTTTTTGAAGAAATTGGTCATTAACGAAAAATTAAAATCATAAAATAGAAATGTATACAGTATTAGTGGTATTGGCAGTGTTGACTGCTATTTTTATGTGCTTTATCGTACTAATCCAGGAATCAAAGGGAGGCGGTCTGGCTTCAAGTTTTTCATCTTCCAATCAGATCATGGGTGTTCGTAAGACTACCGATGTCATAGAAAAAACTACTTGGGCTTTGGCTGCAATTCTGGTTGTATTGAGCGTTGCTACGGCTTATGTGACTCCGGCTCCGGAGGGCAGCACTTCCGTAACAGATAATATGAAGACTACTGCGCCGATGAATTTGCCGGGTCAGCCAAACAGCAGTACTACTGCTCCGGCTTCGGCCCCTGCTGCCCCTGCAGCTCCTGCTAAATAATGAATATATGTACAGATAAATAAATTACAGAATCAACTGTTCCATTCCCGGTATGTGTAAAAACACGCCCGGAATGGAATTTTTTAATTTTATAATATATGAAAATTGCGATTGTTGGTACAGGATATGTAGGTCTGGTTTCCGGAACTTGTTTTGCGGAGATGGGAGTAGACGTAACTTGTGTGGATATTGATGCTGATAAGATTCAACGATTGCAGCAGGGAGATATCCCTATTTATGAGCCCGGTCTGGATGAAATGGTGCTTCGTAATTTCAAGGAAGGACGTTTGCATTTTACGACCCGACTGACGGATTGTTTGAATGATGTGGAAGTTGTTTTTACGGCAGTAGGAACACCGCCTGATGAAGACGGAAGCGCCGATTTGTCCTATGTATTGGAAGTAGCACGCGAGGTTGGTGCCAATATGAACCATTATTTGGTGGTTGTTACCAAAAGTACGGTGCCCGTAGGAACGGCCAAAAAAGTAAAGGCTACTATTTTGCATGAGCTTGAGCAAAGAGGTGTAAATATAGATTTCGATGTTGCATCTAATCCCGAATTCCTAAAGGAAGGTGCTGCCATTAAGGATTTTATGTCTCCTGATCGGGTAGTGGTAGGCGTGGAGAGTGAGAAGGCTCGCAATTTGATGTCCAAACTTTATGCTCCGTTTATGTTGAATAATTTTCGGGTGATATTTACGGACATACCTTCTGCTGAAATGATTAAGTATGCAGCTAATTCCATGTTGGCCACACGTATTTCGTTTATGAACGATATCGCGAATTTGTGTGAATTGGTTGGAGCAGATGTAAATATGGTTCGTAAAGGTATCGGCTCTGATTCCCGAATAGGAAGCAAGTTCCTTTATCCCGGTTGTGGTTATGGCGGTTCTTGTTTTCCAAAAGATGTGAAAGCCTTGATTCGTACGGCAGAGAAAGCTGGATATAAGATGGAAGTGCTTAGTGCCGTGGAAAAAGTGAACGAACGTCAGAAAGCCGTATTGTTTGAAAAATTGAAGCAATATTATCATGGCAATTTACAGGGACGTACTATAGCTTTGTGGGGATTGGCTTTCAAGGCAGAAACTGACGACATGCGTGAAGCTACATCGCTGGTGACCATCAAGAATTTGTTGGAGGCAGGTTGCACGGTCAAGGTTTTTGATCCGGTAGCAATGAAGGAGTGCCGTCGTCGGCTTGGTGATTCTGTTGTGTATGCTAAAGATATGTATGATGCGGCATATGATGCGGATGCCTTGCTTTTGTTGACGGAATGGAAACAATTTCGTCTGCCTTCATGGGAAGTGGTTAAATGCTCTATGAAGCATCCGGTCATCATAGACGGAAGAAATATTTATGATCCTGTTGAGATGAAGGATATGGGATTTGATTATGATTCCATTGGACGTCCACGAATATAGTAGTCTATGTAGGTTTAGATACAATAAAAAATCCCTGCCCAAAGATGATAAACTTATAATATTATGGTTTATCATCTTTGGGCAGGATAAATAATAACAGAAGGCAGAATTTAGTCTTTTAGCAGATGGTTTAGAAATTCATCCAAATCCTTATCTAAACCTTTTAAAAGATCACCGTCAAGCATAATGGTATCGTCATCAACAAGATACAGGTCGTTGATGGTTTCCTTGTCTTCGCCAATCAGTACAAAAGAATACGGCTTGAGTATTGGCAGGTTTTCCATTTTTTCTTTAAGATTGGTAATGGCCTGTTTCAATACACTTTGAATTTGAAGGTAAAAGTCTTCGTCTTTATTTTCAATCCATTCTTCAATTACGCAGCGGGTAAGTTCTTCGTCATCGTCATTAAAGACCATGAGTTCGCCGCTTTCTTGCTTAACTTGTATTAAGATGTCGGTCAGCGGTTTTTGTTCCGTAACGTTTAACTCAAGTTTGTTGGCGACTTTTTTTAGGGCACGTTCAATTTGACTTATGGTTTGTTCTTTTATTTCCATGGCAGTTCTTTTAATAGACTTCAAATATACTATTTTCTGTTCAAACGAGTAGATTTATATTAAAAAAATAGGTCTATATTTCTTCGAAGTCGAAAATTGAAAAAACAATAAAAAAACTTTATTTTCTTTTTTGCTTTCAAATATTCAAACGTTACCTTTGCATAAAAAACTGGAAAAGAGTATCGAAACATGCGTAAATTTGGATTGCTGCATAGAAAACGGATATGGATTGTTTTTTTGTTGGTTATTGTACTGATTATTCTGTTATGGCTTTTTCTTCCGGTGAGTCGTGACGTGCGTCGGCGCAGCATTGTTTGGGTAGAGTGTAGAAGTTGTTATTTTTTGGCTTCTCCAGGTATAGATACGCTTTATTTTAATTATTATGATACTTCTGATTCTTCATTTTTAGGCATGGCACTTGATGCATGTAGCCTTGAAGAGATTACTCGTGCCAGTGGTTTTTGGTATCAGCCTTTTTGGTGGCTTAATGATGGGCGCTTGTTTACTTCGGGAAATATTGTGCCAAATGATTCTTTGTTGAAAGTCTTTAAAAAGTCGCCAATGGCATTTATGGAGCGACAGTTGGAACAATGCAGAAAGCAAGTGTTGCGTATTCAGCATGAGGAGAATGAGTATCAGTATTATATGCGAACACATAGTGTGCAGGACGAAGGATATACGTTAGTCGCCCAACATTATAGTAAATTGAAGTTATATCATGATACGCTTATCAGATTGTCTAACAAATTGGAAATGTACAAACGTTTGTCGTCATCTGCATTACAACTTCAACGTATGTCACATTATCAAGTTCGGTCGGTTTCGGAAAAAGGACTTGATTCGTCATTCGTGGAATGCAGCTTGTTAAAACATGACGTTGCATACAATGTTGCGCTGTTGCAAACTGTTGATGGAACCTTGCCGGGCGGGGCATCAGTTGTAACGGGAAGGCCTTTTGATGTGCTGCGAATGTTTTTTAATTACCGTCCGAATCGTTCGGCAGAGCTTGTAGGTTTTAACAGACCGGCAGATTTTGCTTTAGCAGATAGCGTTGAACCAGATTTTATTCCTGGCAAGCTTATGATAAATGGAAAAAACACCACACAAAGTTTTCCGGTGCTTTCAGGCATTGATGGTGCGCCGATATTTTTGTCAAACGGACATTTGTGGGGAATACTTGCAGATGGAAAAGGTGTGCATTATTCGTATTTGAACAAGTTATGGTGATATGAGAACGCGTGTCTTAAAATATTTTGTGGGGCTTTTGATCTTATGTGTATGGACTTCGTGCACGAAAGATTCTGTATTTTGGCATAACGGGTATTATCAGGGAGAAATGCTCGATGGTTATCCGGAAGGTTATGGACAATATGTGTCAGTTTCAGGCGACAAACAATATCAGGGAACTTGGAAAAAGGGTGTTCCGGATGGTTATGGTCTTTATTTGCATGGAGATACTTGTTACCAGGGTGCTTTCCGAAAAGGATTTCCTGATGGTCAGGGATTTTTGCGCGTAGCAGGAAAACAGGTCTATGAGGGAAGTTTTAAACGCGGACGTAAGGACGGCGAAGGCGTGATGGTACTTCTAACCACATCACAGAGATTTTATGGTATTTGGAGAAGTGATACTTTACCTTCAGGGTGTCGCACAGATAGTATTGGCATTTACCGTGGCTCTTTTAATGCACTATTTCAAGCATCTGGAAATGGAGTGTTTCAAGAACCGGCAGGAAAACGTTATTACGAAGGTAACTGGACGGGTGATAAGCGTGATGGATTTGGAATGGAAATTGCTTATGGCAGTCCGCTTAAATGTGGAGTTTGGCGTAAAAACCGTTTCAGGGGAGAAAGGATGCGATATACTACCAATCGTGTTTATGGAATTGATATTTCGCGTCATCAACATGAGAAAGGTCGCAAGCGATATGGAATAAGTTGGCGTAATTTGCGTATCCGTCATCTAAGTGAATCCAATAATGTGAATGTAGTTGGAGGAAAGGTTAATTTCCCTGTCTCTTTTTGTTATATAAAGAGTACCCAGGGAATACGCATTGTCAATCGATATTATGCAAACGACCGTAAGCAAGCGCGTGCCGTGGGTATTCATGTGGGGGCTTATCATTTTATGTCAACCGCGTCTGGTCAGGCACAAGCCCGTCATTTTTTCCGTAATACTCCTATTGGAATAGGAGATTTACCTCCGATGTTGGATGTAGAATTGACGCCTCGGCAAATCCAGCAAATGGGGGGACTACAGGCCATGTTTCGTGAAATGTTGTCGTGGTTGCGTATAGTAGAAACACGTACGGGAACTCGTCCGCTTTTGTATGTGGGGCAGAGTTTCGTGAATGATTATCTTCCTCATGCTCCTAAAGAGTTGTTGGATTATGATGTTTGGATAGCCCGTTATGGTGAATTTAAGCCTTTTGTGCATTTGTTGTATTGGCAGTTGTCTCCTTATGGACGTGTAAGTGGTATTCATGGAGATGTGGACATAAACGTTTTCAGTGGTTCCAAAGAACAATTCTTGCACTATGTGCAGGAACATGGGGTTAAACGTTTGCCATAATAATGTTTGTCCTTAGCCGTATTTTACGATAATGGTTTGTAGGACTTTTCCAAACTGATCTGCTGTATCAGTAACATGTTCTAATTCAGAAAGAATTTCTTTGTTCTTAATGATTTCACGACTGGATTCGGTTCCTTCAAATAATTTCATGATAGCGGCTTCGTAAACATCGTCTGCCCGATTTTCCAGTTTATGTAAAAGGTCGTAAGAAGAACGTATCTTTTTTACATGTGTAGGAATCTGATGCAGATATTGGGTTACATGATGAATCGTACGAGCATCTTGTCGTATTATTCTTCCAAGTTCAACAACATCAATCAGAATCTTTTCTGGATTATAAATTGCAATACGTTTGGCTGAACCATTGATGTTATCAATAATATCATCAATTGATTGTGCCAGTAAATGAATATCTTCGCGCCGAAGAGGGGTTAATATGTGGTGTCCTAATTCATCAAATATGGCGTATGAAATTTGGTCACCGCGTCGTTCTATTTCTTTGATACGGCGGTAGTAGTCCATTCGGGTGTCTGCATTTGGGCATGCCACCATTAGGCGTAGTTGTTCTGCACAATCATCCAATAGTTTTGTTAATTGGTTCAGTTCGTTGAAATAAAACGATTTTTTTGAGTTGAATATTCGGTACAAAAAGTTTCTCATGTGTTTATTTGATATAAGATCGTGACGTTTGATGTTTTCAAATAAGCAAAATTAGGAATAGTTTGTTACGATCTTATTACGTAAGCAGCTGAAACTGCAATATGACAAAAAAAACGGAAAGAGGTATTATTTTACCTTCTTCCGTTTTTTGTCATATTATAGTTCCTTGATTCTATCTATTTTAATCTCGGAAACGTTTGGATAGATCTTTGAATTCTTCAATGCGTCGGTCTCGTAGGAAAGGCCACCATCGGCGTACATTTTCACTATGTGACAGATCTACTTCAACCAAAAGATCTTCTGCCTTTTCTGTGGAAGCCTGCTTCAGGATTTCTCCTTGTGGACCGGCAACAAAACTGCTTCCCCAAAAAGTAATACCGTTTGTCTGTCCAGAAGGATCCGGCTCATGTCCTACGCGGTTTACTGCTACCAACGGAAGTCCGTTGGCTATGGCGTGTCCACGTTGTACTGTAATCCAGGCTTCCCGTTGACGTGCTTGTTCTGCGGCAGTATCGCTACTTTCAAAACCGATGGCTGTGGGGTAAATCAGGATTTCAGCTCCTGCCAGTGCCATAAGACGAGCACCCTCCGGATACCATTGGTCCCAGCATACTTGTACACCTAATACACCGATAGATGTCTTGATGGGATGGAATCCGAGATCGCCCGGCGTGAAATAGAATTTTTCATAATAGGCTGGGTCGTCAGGAATATGCATTTTTCTATATTTGCCTGCTATACTGCCGTCACGCTCAAAAACCACCGCTGTGTTGTGATAAAGTCCGGGAGCGCGTTTTTCAAACAGGGAACAGACTAATACAACATGGAATTCATGGGCCAGCTTTCCGTAAAAATCTGTTGAAGGTCCGGGAATAGGTTCGGCCAAATCAAAATTGTTTGTGTTTTCTGTTTGGCAGAAATATAATGAATTATGCAGTTCCTGCAACACAATTAAGTCTGCTCCTTGTTGAGCTAGGTTGCCGATATGTTGAGCCAGGCAGTTTTTGTTTTCAGAAACATTTGTCGTGGCTGTTTGTTGGATGAGACCTATTTTAATTTTTCGCATATTGTTGAAAATCGTAGGTTTTTTTATGACTGTTGTATAAAAGAGGCAGTTTATTTAAAAGTCCCTCGTGGATATTGCATTACGGAACAGTGCAGCGATCCGTGTTGCTTGATTAGTGCCGTACAATCAATATCTACGATGTCATATTGACTAAAAGCTTTCTGCATGATGTCATGTGCCAGTTCGTCTGTCTCTGGCTGGTTGTAAGTTGGCATGAGTACAACTTTATTCATGATCAGAAAATTAGCGTATGTAGCCGGCAACCGATTGTGGTCGGTATCGTAGATTGGTGCAGGTATAGGCAGGGCATATAGGTGGTAAGGAGCTCCGCTTTCGGTAGTGAAGTTTTGTAGCTCTTCTTCCATTTTTTTTAGTGGTTCGTAATGTGGGTCAGATTCATCCTGACAGCTTACATATACGATAGAGTCTGCAGAAGCAAAACGGGCCAGTGTGTCGATATGTCCGTCGGTGTCGTCACCTTCCAGATGTCCATTGTGCAGCCAGAGTATTCGCCGGATACCCAGCTTTTGTTTTAAAGCTGATTCCACTTCTTCTCTTGTAAGCGTTCCGTTTCGGTTGGGGTTCAGCAAACAAGATGCCGTAGTAAGCAGTGTTCCTGCGCCGTCACTTTCGATACTGCCACCTTCCAGAATAAAATCCATGCAGTTGTGATATGTTCCGTTTAGTAGTCCACTTTCATATAGATGTCGGTTGATGGCGTTGTCATATTCATGTTCAAACTTATCCCCCCATCCGTTGAAACCAAAGTCCAACAATTCAGGTCCGTTGTTTCCGATGCGTGTCAGAAATGCGTGGTCGCGTGCCCAAGTATCGTTTGTCGGGCATTCTACATATCGTATGTTGCGTACTACTTTTTCGGGTAATTGTTCGCGTATTTTCTTTTCTGTGTTTATTTTGTCTGGAGTGACAATGACCAGCGGTTGGCGTGAGGCTATTTCAAATGTCAGTCGCAAATAGCATTTAATAACCTCATCCAGCATGTAAGCCCAATCCGTACCGGCGTGGGGCCATGTCAGTTGCAGTCCGCTTTGCGGAAACCATTCTGCAGGTAAAATATTTTGGTAATGTTTCTCACTGTGAGTCGCTTGGTTGCCTAATAATAGGTCGAAACTAAGTTCTGCCTCAGGAGGCGATGGTTTTTTTGCAAATAGTCCCATGGGTCAGTGTGTAGTGTTTCTTTTGAATGTTTTTATATAAAACGCGTGTTATGCATGTCGCCTGTTTCAGCAAAAGCCAGGTGCATTTGGAAAGCATTTCGCAGCGAAGTAGGAGTGTGCAACCCTTTTCCTTCTGATAACTTCAGATAATCCCACAACAACTGTTTGTAGTCAGGATGGGCACAGTTCTCAATAATACAGTGAGCACGTTCGATGGGGGATTTTGCACGTAAGTCAGCAACGCCCTGCTCGGTTACCAATACACGTACAGAGTGCTCGCTGCTGTCAACGTGTGACACGTTGGTTACGATGGATGAGATGAGGCCGTTCTTAGCCGTAGATGGGGTTGTGAATATACTCAGATAAGCATTACGCGCAAAGTCGGCTGAACCACCTATTCCGTTCATCATTTTTGTGCCCAGCACATGGGTTGAGTTTACATTTCCAAAGATATCTGCTTCCAGAGCGGTGTTGATGGCAATTACACCCAGTCGTCTGACCAGTTCCGGGTGATTGGTAATTTCTTGTGAGCGTAGCAGGATACGTGTATGGAAGAAGTCAAGGTTGTCGTATATTTGGTTTAGGTGATCATTGGATAATGTTAGCGATGATCCTGTGGCAAAACGGATGCGGCCCTGTTGCATCAGTTCGATAACCGAATTCTGTATGACTTCCGTGTACATGCTGAGTGCAGGCAAGAGTGGCTCGCTACCCAAAGCTCCCAAAACGGCGTTGGCCACGTTGCCTACACCCGACTGCAGGGGCAGGAAGTCGGCGGGAATTCCGCCGCGGCGCCATTCGGAAAGCAGGAACGAGGCTACATTTTCGCCTATTTTCTGCGTGACTTCAGTCATGGGGGTAAAAGGGGCAATGTGGTCGCGTTCATTGGTCATGACAACACCTACAACCTTGCGAGGGTCAACGCGAATAACATCAACACCGATGCGGTCGTTGACAAAAAATAGAGGTATTGGTGTACGGCGTGGGGGGGTAGAGGGTATGTATATGTCATGCATGCCCCTGAGTTTTCCGCGGTGTGCCTCGTTCAGCTCAATGATGACTTTGTCTGCCATTTTTACCAGACTGGGAGCAATACCAATGGATATGCTGGGCACAATTTCACCTTCGGATGTGATATCTGATGCTTCAATTATGGCTACATTGACTTTACCAAGAAAACCGTAACGCACGTCCTGTCCTACCTGTGAGAGATGAAGGTCAAAGTATCGGGTGCGGCCTTCATTGATAGCGGCACGCATGTCTTTGTTGCTTTGAAACGGAGTGCGAAAACTGACAGCGTCAGCCTGGGCCAGAGCACTGTCTATTTGTCCGCCGGTGGCACCGCCGGTAATGAGACCTATTTTAAAAGGCTTACCGGATTCATGATATTGGCGCGCACGCGCAGCCAGTGCCAACGGCACAGATTTTGGAGTTCCTACCGATGAAAAGCCACCAATACCTACGGTATCACCATGGTTGATAATGGCTGCAGCCTCATCAGCTGTGAGAATGGAATATTGCATTTTACTATATATAATAATGTAATAATGTTTCGGGGAGAATTGAATTACATGCAGATGTATTCTCAACCTGTTTTGTATGACTGCAAATTTACGGATTTTTGTCCATTTAATTTGAATATGCGTCAATATTTGATAGCATGAATGTGTATAGGATTGACAAAATGAAGTATTTATAGCGTGTTCATTTTGAATTTGAATTCACGGCCGTAAGGAATGTACAGATTCTTTTTGTATTTTTGCAGGCATTATGGTACAAGCCTTTTATTGTACGAAGTTAGCGAATATCTAGTCTTAAAAAACATATTGTCGTTATGATGAAAAAATCTCATCTTATCTTGTTGTCCTGCTGTTTGACGGCACCGCTTTGTGCTGAAGCCGCATCAGTGGATACATTGCGGGTAGAGAGTGCTGCCAGTGTGGGCCCTTATGTGCTTAAAATGCCCTATATGATTGACAGTCTTGATACGCAGCGCAAGTCAATGGAATTGAAGAATCTGTTACAAAACAATGCTCCGCTCATGGCGAGCAGGTTGCAGCAGGCTTCGGGTAAATTGTCTGAAGGAACGGCGCTGCAGGAAAACGCGCTGTATGGTTTTCAGTTTACGGTGCGCACTGACCGTTTCGTAAAAGCCGATCTGATTGTAGATCATCTGAAAAACTATAAGATTTTTGTTGACGGTTACGAACATACGGGCAATACGTTGAAGTTACAGCCGCGTGAATACGTAGTGAGTGTAGTAGGGCTGGCCCAGTCGGCTGATTCGTTCAACATCAAATTGTCATGCCCTTCTGATGCAAAGGTTGAGCTGAATGCTACAAGCAAGAAACCTTTTTCGCTGCTTGAGCAGAATTGTGGTTTGAATTATCGTGGCGTAAGTGTGTCACCTTCCGGAAAGTATTTGCTGACGGATTATTATGAAACAGACCAAAAAGGACAGAGCCGATTCTACAGTACGCTGACGGAAACATCCTCAGGCAAATTGTTGCGTCGCATGGAAGGCGGACGTCAGTGTTCGTGGTTGCCTCGTACGGAAAAACTTTATCGTACGGAAACGCGTGCCGGACAGCGTGTGCTTTTGGCTGTTGATCCTCTGACCGGGGCCGAAACGGTAATGGCATCCAATATTCCGGAAGGTTGGTTTACCATTAGTCCGACTGAGGATTTCCTGATTTATTCCATTCGCGACAAGAATGATGAAAAAGCTTCTGATTTGCGTATCATTTATTCCCCCGACGATCGACAGCCCGGTTGGCGTAATCGTAGTCAACTATACAAATATGATTTGTCCACCGGCGTGCTGCAGCAGTTGACGTATGGAGCACACACGGCAAATTTGGCTGACATTTCGCATGACGGTAAGCAATTGCTGATGACGGTACGAAGCGAAAGCTGGAGCAAACGGCCGTTTTATCGTACTACGCTGTTGCGCATGGATATGTCTACTCAAAAGGTGGATACGCTGTTGCTCAACGACGGGTATATGGCAGATGTGACTTTTTCGCCTGACGACAAGCAGTTGCTCGTGAAGGCATGGCCGGATGCTTTTGACGGTATCGGTAAGACCATTGCGCCAGATCAGTCGTCTTCAATGTATGATTACCAGCTGTATGTCATGAATCTGTCCGATAAAAAGGTAAAGCCCATGACGCGCGACTTTAATCCGGCTGTGGAGCGGATGTGGTGGTCAACGGCTGACGGGCAGGTGTATTTTACGGCCGACGATGCTGACAAACTGAATCTTTTTACGCTGAATCCGAAGAGTGGTGCCATTAAGCGTGTGGATTTGAAAATGGATTATGTGCAGAGTGTCGACATGGCTTCTCATGCCACTTCAATTGCCTGGTTCGGACAGACCGGAACTCAATCGCGTTTGCTTTATGTGGCTTCAAAACCGGGAGCAAAAGCACAACCGGCCGGTGAAGTGGATTTTGGCAAGACCTTGGAAAACGTGGCTGTAGGAGAGGTTTCGGATTTCAGTTTCCAGACTCAGCGTGGGGATACCATAACGGGATATTCCATATTGCCTTATGGATACGATCCTAACAAAAAGTTCCCGTTGGTGGTTTATTATTATGGCGGATGTACTCCAACGTCGCGTCTGTTGGAATTCTTCTATCCCTTGCAGGTGTTGGCCGGACAGGGATACGGCGTGCTGGTGTTGAATCCCAGCGGTACTATTGGTTTCGGTCAGGAATTTGCTTCGCGTCACGTCAGGGCATGGGGCAAGCGTACAGCTGATGACATTATTGAGGGCGTGCGTGAATTCTGTCGTGAAAATACATGGATTGACAGCACTAAAATTGGATGTATGGGAGCCTCCTATGGCGGTTTCATGACGCAGTATTTACTGACCCAGACTGATTTGTTTGCAGCTGCTATTTCACATGCCGGTATCAGCAATATTGCCAGCTATTGGGGCGGCGGTTATTGGGGATATTCATACAACGAGGCGGCCGCCATGAACAGTTATCCTTGGAACGACCCGGAATTGTATGTAGAACAAAGTCCGCTGTTTATGGCAGAACGGATCAAGACTCCACTTCTGCTGATGCATGGCACTGCCGATACGAACGTGCCGACTAATGAGAGCCAGCAGATGTTTACGGCACTAAAAATTTTGGGCAAAGATGTTACATATATTCAGATTAATGGTGCGAATCACGTGGTGACTGAGTTTAATAAGCGCGAGCAATGTCGCGCTACGATTTTTGCCTGGTTTGCCCGCATGCTGAAGGGGCAGCCACAGTGGTGGGACGACCTTTACGGAGGTACCAATTATTGAGCTCCAAGCATGGTATCAGTAAGAAACTGATGCTCTTTTCTCAAAAAAAAATATGGCAGTTTATGCATAATCATAGCATAAACTGCCTTTTTTAATCGGGGAAAGTTCAGAGGAGGTCGGACCTGTTCTTTTTAAGGTTCGACCTCCTCTGAATTTCTCCCAACTTTGTTTTGCTTGTTTTTCCAGTTGGGAAATCCGGATTATTTTAAATCTTCGTAATGGGGAACAGCCGGGAGGGTATGATAGGTCAAAGTGTCATAGTCGAGTTGCAGGCAGATGTGCTGAAGCCCGTTGCTCATAATGAGGTATGGCACCCGTAATACGCTATTGTAGGCAAAAACCTGATTGAATATGGCTTGTGTGAGTCTGACAGTTGGAGCTTTGTATTCAATAAGCATTTGTGGTACGCAGTCTTGTTTGTGATACAGGACGGTGTCACAGCGACGGGTGTTGTGATAGTTTCCGGGCATACGTATGCTTACTTCGTTGGCCATCAGACCGGAAGGGTAGGATTGATGGTCAATGAGGTAGTGTATGAAATGCTGGCGTACCCATTCTTCCGGCGTTAAGGTGACGTATCGCCGGCGTAGTATGTCGTAGATGAGCAAACCTGATTTCTGGCGTTGAACTTTTAGGGGAAAGGGGGGCAGGTTTAATCGGATCATTTTTCTTATTTTTGCAGTATCCCATTTTTACGGGAAGCCTTTAAAACCGGAATAATATGTTGTAACCGGTACTCTTGCAAAAATACAAAAATCATGAAGACGAAAGAAGAAATTACCGGCAATTGGCTGGAACGATATACCCGGCATCGCTTGGATGAATTTACGCCGTATGTATTGCTGACCAATTTTAATCATTATGTGGACTTGTTTTGTGAAGCAATGAGTATTCCGCAGGTTGGATATGAAGCCAACATGCGAACGGCCATCGCTTCGGATGCCGGTATGACAATTATAAATTTTGGTATCGGAAGTCCTAATGCGGCGCTGATAATGGATTTGCTGGGAGCCGTATCGCCAAGAGCCTGTCTGTTTTTGGGCAAATGCGGTGGCATTTCGGACAAAACCGGATTGGGAGATTACATACTGCCATTGGCAGGAATTCGTGGCGAAGGTACGAGTAATGATTATTTTCCTCCCGAAATACCGGCATTGCCGGCGTTTATGCTGCAGCGTGCCGTATCTACAGCTTTGCGTAATGCGCAGCATGATTATTGGACGGGAACGGTATATACCACCAATCGCCGGGTCTGGGAACATGACGAAAAGTTTAAAACCTATTTAAGACAAACGCGCGCCATGGCGGTAGACATGGAAACGGCTACCTTGTTTTCGTGTGGCTTCTATAATCATATTCCTACGGGGGCCTTACTGTTGGTATCAGACAACCCGATGGTTCCGGATGGAATAAAAACAGAGCAGAGCGACCGCATGGTCACGCAGAATTTTACACAGGAACATGTACGGCTGGGGATTAGTTCGATGCAGATGATTGCAGATGAAGGTCGCACCGTACGGCATCTGAAATTTGACTGGTAAAAGTTTCTGGATACGTGTGGTATAAATACCGAAGCCTTTTGTCTAGCTTCCCGTGAGGTTATGGTACAAAGGCTGTAAGATGAATACAGATAAAAATATAACAGAAGGATAAAATCAAAGGAATGGCAGTAAGGAAAACAGCCGATTCGTTATCGGCGTGTAATGATATCATCAACAATTTGAAAGCGGGCCAGATTGCACCGGTGTATTTGCTGATGGGAGAAGAATCTTATTATATAGATTTACTTACCAGTGAGTTGCAAAACAGCTTGTTAAAACCAGAGGAACGTGATTTTAATCTGCTGACCATGTTTGGTGCAGAAACTGATGTGGCAACTGTGATGAATGCTGCACGCGGGTTTCCTATGGGGGCTCAGCGTTTGGTCGTTTGTGTGCATGAAGCTGCACGTTTGTCGAATATTGAACAACTGGTCTTGTATTTGAAAAAGCCACAACCCTCAACAGTCTTGATTATCTGCTACAAGTACGGGCGTATGGATGGCCGTAATAAATTAATAAATGCAATCAAGCAATGTGGCGGTGTTGTTTTCGATTCACCTAAACTAAAGGATTATCAGATGCCGGCATTTATTAAACGATATGCCCGGCAGCATAATGTGGTTATTGACGAAAAAGCCGTCGAAATGCTGGTTGAGGCCATTGGAGCAGACTTGAGCAGGACGGCAGGTGAGTTGGATAAATTAATGCTTTCAGTATCTCCTGCAACGCATTCAATTACGTCAGAGCTTGTAGAGCATGTTGTGGGAATCAGTAAGGAGTTTAATACTTTTGAATTGCTGGACGCCATCGTAAAAAAGGATATTTACAAGGCAAATAAAATTGCGAATTATTTTTACAAAAATGCAAAGGCAAATCCTATTCAGAAAACATTGCCCATGTTGTTTAGGTTTTTCAGTAATTTGCTTTTGGCTTATTATGCTCCAGACAAAAGTGAACATGGATTGGCCGCTTGGTTGGGATTATCAGACTGGCAGATTCGCATGACGTATATTCCGGCAATGAAAGCCTATACAGGAATCAAAGCAATGCAAGCTATTCGTTATATTCGTGAAGCCGATGTTAAGAGTAAGGGAGGGGAGGGTAGCAATGCCGGAAATACGGATTTGTTGCGTGAGCTTTTGTTCGTGATTTTGCATTGAAAGCAATGTCTTGGCTTTACAAGAAATGGTTGCAGATAATTACGTTTTCTTTTTTTCGTATGGTAGATAGCGTGTGTTTTTGTAAGGTTATATTTTTTACGACCTGTATATATAAGAAAAAGTTGACTGGAATCTGGTCAACTTTTTTTGTAAGCATTGGAGAAATACTTCTTATCTGCACCCATATAAAGTGAAAGTTGCCTGTTCGTCATGCAAAAATAGCGTAAATTCTTTTTGTAAACAGGGAAGCAAAAGGATTTTTCTCTTTTATAATCTTTGGTTTTTGCAATATATACATAACAATATCCCTAATTTTTGCACCTAATTTTATCTGTTTGTAAGGTTCCAATTATTCTAAAAATCAAGCGTAATATTTTGATTAATAGTTTATTAGTTTGTATTTTGGCTTCTGACGTTTTTGTGTAGATAAAAGTCTCTAACATGAGGTGGATATGGTAAAATAGTGCTTAAAATAGTCTTTAATCTGTCCTTTTATTTCACAGTTAACATATATAAGCATTTATAAAGATAATCCTATTGGTTTATATTTATAATTCAATAAAGCAAAAGTATAGAATCATAAAGTGTATTTTATGTATTAGAATATGTAAATTATAATCATAAAGCACTCATTAGTATACATAAATGAATTTGTATGCATAAAAGTGTTATGAATTTAAATAGCTTAAAACCAGTGTGTTTCATATTTAATGACAAAATAAAAAGGAACAGAAGTGGTTATTGTATGCTTTTTTACTGCATTTCGAGATAAATCGCTGTTTTATATTTATTTTATTGTACTGAAAACCAGTTGCGTAGTTATTTTTGATGAAAAATATTATATCTTAAATTCAGGCATTTGCTGATACATTTAAGTTGCTAAATATTTATGTTTTTATGTATATGAATATTTATATTTATGATCATGTTGCCATGAATGTAAAATTTCTATTTATATTCTTTGATTCATTGAAAAATGTTTTTTATCTTTGTAAAAGATATAAGAGGGGCATGTAGTATAGCTTTTGCCCACGAAATATTCATTTTTGTGTATAATATGGAAAATAGAATAAGGACCATCATGGAACATGAGCAGATGTCCCAGCAGGAGTTTGCTCAAAAGTTAGGACTTTCTCCAGCTACGCTTTCTAATATATTTAATGGAAAAACACGTCCGACAAATAATCATGTACAAGCAATCCATAAAGCCTTTCCAAATATTAATATCAGTTGGTTACTTTTTGGTGAAGGAGAGATGTATATATCTGGAACGGATTCTTCGATAGGTGGAGTTGCTGATTGTTCTGATGCAAGTACACCTATGACATTGTTCGATGATACAAATTCTTATGTGTCTCCCCCTGCTAATGGAGAAGAAGACTCTGTATTTGGAAGGAATGAAAAGTCGATGTCTCAAATGCATGGAAAAAATCCTTCAAATTCAGTTCCTGATTCAATGCAAAGTCGGAGATCTGTTCACCAGATTTCGGAGATTAATATGTCTTCTGATAATGTGAAAATTATTGACAATAGACCTCGTCGGATAAAAGAAATTCGCGTGTTTTTTGATGATGGAACTTATGAGTCATTTGTTCCATCACGATAAAGATTAAGCAAGCAGTTCGTTAATCTTGAGGATTTTTATACGGATTGTCGTAGCATCTTTTTGCAGTAAAATTTCGGACTTTGTTTGTCTTGTTTTTTTTGTACCTTTGTAGGCAACAGAAAACATCTAATTACTGGTTATGAAATACGGTTTCGTAAAAGTCGCGGCTGCAGTTCCGCGTGTAAAAGTAGCAGATTGTAATTACAATACAGAACAAATAGAGAATCTTATTGCACAAGCCGAAGGTCAAGGTGTTGAAGTGATATGTTTTCCTGAACTTTCTGTAACATCATATACTTGTCAGGATTTGTTTCATCAGCAGTTGCTTTTGGAGGAGGCTGAAACTTCATTACTTAAACTGGTGGAGTTTTGCCGTTCGTTGAATATTATAGCGATCGTGGGGGCACCTTTGAGTTTTAAGGGAATGTTGCTGAATGTTGCTGTGATTATACATAAAGGAAAAATTCTGGGAGTTGTTCCTAAAACATATTTGCCAAACTATAACGAATTTTATGAGCATCGTTGGTTCGCGTCCGGAGCAAGTTTGGAGAATACAAAATTGAAATTTTGTGGTCAGAATGTATTAGTGGGTACTCATCTCTTGTTTGAGGCTACTCATTTTACTTTTGGCGTCGAAATATGCGAGGACTTGTGGAGCGTAGTTCCACCATCCAGCAAGTTGGCTTTGGCGGGCGCTGAAATTATTTTTAATCTGAGTGCCAGTAATGATATCGTAGGAAAAAGTCGTTATGTAGAAAATCTGGTTGAAGGTCAGAGTGCCCGAGCTTTGGCTGGCTATGTTTATTCTGGTTGCGGCTTTGGAGAGAGTACGCAGGATCTGGTTTTTGCGGGCAGGGCATATATAGCCGAAAATGGTCATATTTTATCTTCCTTACAACGTTTCCAGATGGAGGATCAGATGCTGATTAACGAAATCGACGTTGAGCGTTTACGTATGGAACGGCGTATTAATACAACGTTCTCTGCAGGTAGAGCACTTTTGGGTGATGTCGAGAAGTATGTTACAATAGAGATGGATCCGGTCATTATTCCTGAAGAGCGTTTTAATTTGACCCGTATGGTTGATCCTTTGCCTTTTATTCCGACTGGTCGCGAACTTGATTTGCGCTGTGAAGAGATTTTGCATTTGCAGGCACAGGGCTTGGCTCAACGTATTGTGCATACCAAAGCACAAACGGTTGTGGTAGGAGTAAGTGGAGGACTTGATTCTACGTTGGCTTTGTTGGTCTGCGTAGAAGCATTTGATCTGCTCAAACTTAACCGGAAGGGAATAGTTGGGATCACCATGCCTGGATTTGGTACGACAGGACGTACTTATTCTAATGCTGTCAATTTAATGAAGAGTTTGGGAGTCAGTATTCGTGAAATCAGCATTCGTGATGCTTGCATTCAGCATTTTCATGATCTTGGACAAAGTCTTTCAGATCATGACGTGACTTATGAGAATGGGCAGGCGCGTGAACGTACTCAAATTTTGATGGATGCTGCCAATCAGATGGGAGGTTTTGTCGTAGGAACTGGCGACTTGAGTGAGCTTGCTTTAGGCTGGGCTACTTATAATGGTGATCACATGAGTATGTATGCCGTTAATGTATCAGTTCCAAAAACATTGGTTCGTTATTTGGTTGAATGGGTTTCCATGCATCGGATGGATGATTTGAGCCGGTCTATTTTGTTAGATATAATCGATACGCCAATAAGCCCGGAACTGATTCCGGCTGATGAGAATGGAAATATCTCTCAAATTACAGAAGATTTGGTAGGTCCATATGAATTGCATGATTTCTTCTTGTATTATTTCTTGCGTTACGGATTCCGGCCTTCAAAAATATTTTATTTGGCGACGCGGGCTTTTAATGGTCATGATAAACGTGCCAAAGTTTATGATGAAAGTATTATCAAAAAATGGCTGACAATATTTTGCAGGCGTTTCTTTGCACAGCAATTTAAACGTAGCTGTCTCCCTGATGGGCCCAAGGTGGGTAGTTGCTCGTTGAGTCCTCGTGGCGATTGGCGCATGCCGTCTGATGCAACTTCAGAAGCATGGCTTGAAGAGTGTGAACATTTGGCTTAATATTATTGTTGTAGAGAAGATCTTTTGCGATGACATATTTTATGAGAGAGAGAATTCGTTTGTTCTTTTTTGTCTTATTATTGTTTTGCGGTTTTTCTGTATCAGGAAAGGCTGGAGAAACTTTAAAGGTAGACTGTTGGATGGAGGTAAGTTCCGCTTCTAAAACATTGTATGTGGGAGACAGTTGTCTGGTTTCTTATCAGTTGTTTTCTGACCTGCCTTTTAATAAAGTGATTTATCCTTCAGAGAAGGATTTAAAAGTAAAGCACGGGACAATGCATTTGGTGCGGCGAGGAAATGACGGGGCAACTTTTCGAGTACGTAGAGGAAATAAAATTTATTATTCAGCAGTAGTAGCACAGTATATGGTGGCTGTTGATCGTGAAGGAAAATGTAAATTGCCGGATTTGACGTTCCAGATATCATTTTATTATACTTTGCCGGCCGAAGATTTTTTTAGTCAATTTATGGGTCGACAAAAAGTGCAGACTTTTACAAAGAATCTGAAAGCAAAGGATTTTTTCTTGGATGTAACTCAAAAGCCACGGCGTTCTACAACCGAAATGATGAAATCTGGAACCATTGTTTAAGAATAAAAGTAAGTAGCGTTTTCATGAAGTCATTTTTATAGTGAAGACTAATGTGTGGACTTTTTGTATACAATAAATAGATTTTCAGGACATTTTTCTTTGCTCGTAATGCAGAAATAATTATATTTGTAATTGATGAAGAACTTGTCTTACATCTTATTACAATTATTGACTTTGTGCATATTTCTGTCATGTAACAATAGATCAAAAGCAGATTTACCCTCTTTGCCGGTAGCGGAATTTCGGGATGGCGACTTGGCTTTTCGCCGAGGATTAGGAATGATGAGCCGCGCTGTGCTGGTTGTCGACGGAAAAGGAACTTATTCTCATGTCGGTATCCTAAAGAATATTGAAGGGGAGTGGTGTGTGATACATGCAGTTCCTGGAGAGCCCGATTTTAAGGGAGATGTCGACCGGGTGAAAGTTGAATCCGTTTTTCGTTTTTATGCCCCTGAACGAGCTGCACATGGTTTGGTAATGCGAGTAGATGGGCTGGAACGTGATTCGGCTTGTCGGGCTGCAGCAGTCGCACAAGTTATGGCTGAGCGTGGTACGTTGTTCGACCATCAGTATGATTTGTCTGATACAACGGAGATGTATTGTACAGAACTGGTCGAATTTGCATATCGCAAGATTGGGATAGATCTTTCGGAGGGACGACTCAGTACGGTGAGTGTACCGGGAATGAGTGGAACTTATTTGTTGCCTTCGGATTTAATGGATAACCGTAAGTTGAAAACTATTTATTATTTTTGAAACAAACGAGAATGTAAGAAAAACCTATTTATTAACCTAAAATTTTGTAATGATGAAAAAGCTATTTTGTTTGTTTGTTATGGCTGCTGCCATGTTTGTGATGTCGTCCTGTTCGGGTGGAGGTCCTGGTGATGCATTGAAAGAGTATGTTGTAGCCATGCAGAAAGGTGATTATGAAAAGTTTGCCGAAGGTATTGATCTTTCAAATACCGAACCTGATCAGCAACAAACCGTACGTGAAGGGTATGCTTCGCTTTTGAAGGAGAAAGGTGCTAAGGACATGGAGAAAAAAGGGGGTATAAAAAGCGTCGAAATTCTTTCGGAAGATATTGCATCTGATGGAAAAACCGCTGTAGTGAAGTTTAAAGTGGTATATGGAAACGGCCTTGAACAGACCGATGAACAGAAGATGGTAAAAACTGACGGTAAGTGGTTGATGGACGTTGGAAAATAAAAGACTAGTTAATCGGGCATCTTGTTGATGGCTGAAGTTATAAATTTATCAAAGAACGGTCTGAAGCTTATTCATACATGCTTCGGATCGTTTTTTTGTAGATGTTTCAGTAGTAAGGCCGGAATGGTTTAGTCGTTTTTATTCATGCTCTATTGATTCAGGCAAAAAATCCGGTATGAATATAAATTGCTGTTAATCTGTATTGCGTCTTTACTAAAAATAACTTGTAGCAAGTTTTTTTACATTCTTGTTTTTTTGTGAAACGCCTGTTCCGTATTACATTTGCGGACGAAAAAAGATAAGAAGATTAAAATTAAAAGATAGAAAGATGAATAAGCAAGTCATTAGTACTTTCGTGTTGGCTCTTTGTTTAGGAGTGAATGCGGCGTCAGATTGTCAGGCCGCAGCAGTAGTAGGCCAACCTGTGGATTTGACCGTAGCTGCAGAAAAGAGTGTTAATTCTGTAGTTTATATTAAGGTTGTTCAAAATGAAAAGGTACAGTCCATTCAGCGAGGTTTTAATCCTTTTGAGGACTTTTTCGGTGACTTTTTCGGAATGCCTGATTCACGCAGCCAGCAGCCTCAATATAAGACACAGCCTCGTGTATCTTCTGGTTCGGGCGTAATCTTGTCAGACGACGGTTATATCGTGACCAATAATCACGTAGTTAATGGCGCTGACCAGTTGGACGTAAAGTTGAATGACAATCGCGAATTCAAGGCTCGCATTATTGGAACCGATCCGACAACCGATTTGGCTTTGATTAAAATTGAGGCTAAGAATTTGCCGGCTATTAAGGTCGGTGATTCAGACGAACTGAAAGTTGGTGAATGGGTATTGGCCGTAGGTAATCCGTTCAACCTTACTTCAACCGTTACTGCTGGCATTGTCAGTGCCAAGGCACGTAATTTAGGCGCCGGCGGAGGCGGTATTGAATCCTTTATACAAACCGATGCTGCTATCAACCCGGGAAATTCTGGCGGAGCATTGGTTAATGCTCAGGGAGAGTTGGTAGGAATTAATGCCATGATTTATTCACAGACCGGATCGTATGCCGGATATGGATTTGCCATTCCTACGGCTATTATGAATAAAGTCGTGTCTGATTTGAAACAGTTCGGAACCGTTCAGCGTGCATTGTTGGGTATTCTGGGACAGGACGTTGACATTTACATTGATGCACAAAAGGCGAAGGGCAAACAGGTAGATCTGGGTACCGTAACGGGAGTTTATGTAAGTGAAGTAAGTTCAGACGGAGCTGCCGCCGATGCAGGATTGGAAGAGGGTGATGTTATTATTGCTGTTGACGGACAGACTATCGAAACGATGGCGAAGTTGCAGGAATTGATGGTTAACCATAATCCTGGTGACAAGATAACGATTACCTATTTGCGCGATAAGAACAAGCATACCAAAACCGTGACCTTGAAAAATGCACAGGGTACGACGGCAGCTTTGGAAAATGTGGATGTGGCAGAGTTGGGCGTAGCTCTTCGTCCCTTGAATACGGAAGAGAAACAGCAGCTGAACTTGGATTACGGTTTGCTGGTAACAGCCATACGCAACGGAAAGATGCAGGATGCCGGTATCAGTAAGGGAATCATTATTATGCAAGTCAATGACAAGCAGATGCGTACGCAGGAGGATTTTGAAACAGCCGTAAAGGATGCCAATATGAGCAATGAACGAGTATTATGGATTCGAGCCAAAACGCAGAGTGGTTTGAACAAGAGTTTTACCGTAGAACTTTCTGATCCTAAATCGAAGAATAAATAATACATTCGGATATTTCTTTTGAAACAATCTCCAACAGCCGTAGTAAAACACGGTTCTGTTGGAGATTGTTTTTTTATGCGGTTATGTTTTTTTACAGCGTATGCAGCAGAATACGCTAGTGACGGATTTCTGGATATTGAATCGCTCGGGCTTTTTGTGAAGCGATTTCCGAATCTTTTATTGTCGGATTTTGAGAGAATAAAATCTATATCTAGGAGATAGGTCGATAAACGTATGTGTATTTATTCTTGTGCTTATTCTATAAAAAAGGAATTTTGATTTCAACAGAGGTTCTTGGTAGTGTGTTCAGATTTAAGCGGAGGCTATGGTATCGTTGCGTCTTTGGGATTCGTGGAAAAGTTATTGATCTTGTTTTGTGGGAATAATGGAAAAGGTTTTTGTTCGTGTTTTGATGTTTTTCTTGTAACGATACAATTAAGGTCCTGTTTTTGTTTAGAGTGGACTTTTATAACTTTTCCTCCCGCTTTTTTATTTTTTTGTGCCGGCTGGTTTTGATTTTGTACGGAGTTATTTTGCACGACGTGATTCTCTGATTTTATAACGAAGCTGTAGATGTTTTTGTATAGGGGGAGAAAGATTGTTCGTATGATTGTGCTTGGGGTGGGGAGAGGTATTTTTATTACTTTATCAGCGTTCGTCAGTATATTTGGGGAGATATAGCTCCTATTAAAAAAAGAGCAGTTGGCTTATTTCAGGCCAGCTGCTCTTTTTATTTTCTACGTAGCATTATGCTACTGCATATCCTTATTTATTGCTTGGGAGTCGGCGTGTTGGGGATATTTGGTGTTTCAAACTCCGGGATGTTGGTGTGAGAGATTCTTTCGATCATCTCATCCGTCATTTCCTTCAGGCCGAGAGCCTCCATGTCGGCCTTGAACTCATCTTTCATCTGTTTGGTGAGCACAAAACTCTTGTGGCCATAGTCATCGAGGGTCATGGCAACTGTACGCAGGAATCCGAAGCGGTCAAAGAAATCAAAGAGGTTGTAACCACTGATTTTCGAGGCCTTGCGGATGTAGTTCAGCAGGAAGGGGATGCTGTTTTGCGTATAGGTCATGTTTGCGTTGATGTATTGGTGCGTGTTCCATACGGATTCCGGGTAGCGCTCGGCAAAAAGAGTGTAGGCATCGTTAATGTTGCCATTCTGTGCCAGTGCCAGCAGCTCATATTTGTCGTAGGCTGTTTTGGGGCTGGCCACGCCGTTTGCGTATTCCGGTTCAACGGTAGAGCCGTTTTCGTTCGTAATCTGCCGCAGGCTTTCGTATATGTCCTGCTGGTAGTCAACGGTCTGCCCGTTTTCATTCTCCGGGTTGGAGAAGTAGCAGTAGAGCATGAAGAACGGAGCGAGCTGCTCCTCTACATTGGCTTCGGAAATAGAGAGGGCATGGTCCGGATCGGTGGCCATATCGGGGTAGCAGTAGTTTCCGGCAGCATTCTGATAACGTTCCTGCTGGGCGCGGATGCTGTCCTGAATTTCCGGGCACCATGAGAAGCCACTGATGCTGGTGTAGGCGAGTTGGCGCGCTGTGGCCGTTTCGCCCTCGCTATCAGAGGTGCTCTGGCCGATGAAGCGGTTGTAGGCGTCAGTCCATTTGTCGGAAATGCGTGAGGCACTGCTTCCCTTATATCCCATGTGCAGGGTGTTGTAGCAGGAATTCATGTTGTTGGTACATTCGCCCTGACCGGCCCAGTTGAACCACGGTGCCATTTGATGCTGGTGTCCCCACTCATGGCTCAGGCCCCAGATGGCGTCGAAGTCATTGTACATGAGACGTTGGCAATTCAGCACGCGAGATTCCTGATCAACATGGAACGATACGCCCATGCCGCCTTGGAACATGTAATACGTATAGTTAACGTAGGCCATGGTGCGGTTGTCAGGAAGGCGGTTGTATTTGGTGAGGCCGACCAAGTCATGTTCCCACGTTACCAGCGAGTCGAGCAGGTTCATGTATTGGATGTAGCCCAGTGAGGTGCCATCGCTGGCCTTGCAGTATTTGGAGAGGCCCTCAGATGACCATACGGAGTGAACTTTTGAGCCCACGAGGTCCATGTGGCTGTTGGGGGCATTGACGCACATTTCATGCATCTCCTCATTGGTTTTGTCGGGCGAGAGGTAACCGTTAACCTGGCCGTTCATAAAGTGCACCTTGATGTCGGGGTGATTGGCCGGATCATCGGTGGAGTAGTAGCAGATGTATGCCAGTCCATCCCAGTCATAGTCATAATTAATGATGTTGACGCCGTTGAACAGGGTGTAGGTCGAGGTGTTCGGATTGCCGCCGTCAAAATTCTGGCCCACGCGGCCTACGTACCATGCCACGACTTTCAACTGAACGTTCATGCCTTCGGGTATGCCGCTCACGGCTACAGCCTGCGTGGTATGTGCCTTGAAACTGATGCCCGTAACGCCCGAAAGCTGATCGTAGAGCTTGCCTGGGGCGTTCCACTGCTCAGACTGCGTTTGCGGCGACAGGTGGCAGGGGTATTCCGCCACGCGGTAATCCGTGCTGTAGCTGTTGTTGTAGATGTTTCGTGCCAACATTTTGATGAATGGGTTCGGAATGGTATCAATTGTTGCCGCATCAACATCGGGTCTTAGCGTGCTACAGATATCATCGGCAAACATATTGAATTGTGCTTCCAGGGATTGTGTGTTATCGCGGAATTCCATTTCGGCACAACTTGCGTAGTCGCCTGAACCGCTCATAACCTCGAATTTGATTGATTCAGGGTTGATGAGAGGATTATTTTCCAAATGTATGGTAGAACTACTGGTCTTGAATCCAAAGTTATATTCACCCAGTTCCTTGTAATCTGTATCACCTTTTAATTTGTATGATACTTTTACTTGGCCGAAGTTTCCGTTTGTTCCGTCAGTACGGGGAACATAGGTTATAGATGAAATAGAGTTGACATCTTCAAAGTTATATGTAAGAACAGCCGGATTCGTCTCACTTACCTTAAATATATTGGGTGAGTATTGAGAGTGGAATAACGTGCTGGTGTTGTTGTCATATGTTTTTGAAATGTCTTCTCCGCTTTGGTGCGTGTTATCGCTGGCTGAACTTGGATAAATTCGTGACCGGTCAGTTAGCATTTCTGCAGCGTTGCATGAACCTTGTGTAATGGTGAGGGTCTTTTTAAGGTTCGCATCCTTAGTTGATGTGAAAGTGACGTTTGCAGTTCGGTTCGAATAATCTTCGTTCATATCGGCGTGAAGATAAACCGTACCATCACTGCCTTGGCGCACGGTTAGCCATGATGCGTCGGAAGACGTGGTATATTCCACATTGGCTGGGATGTCAAAACATAATGTGCGGTCACGATAATCAATAGTTTGATTATGTGGAGTAACAATCATTTGCACACTCGTAGAGGGCAATGATTGAGCCTGCACGGGGGTGTAGGACAACAACGAGGTGAGTCCTATGCAAGTTGTTAGAAGAAAAGTTTTATTTTTCATTTTTTGTTCTTTTTCAGGTTATAAAAAGGTGCAGTTTAAGAACTTCTTTTTATAAAGAAACTTTTTGTTTACCTACGATGTATACGCCTTTATTTAAGCTGATTGATTGTGGCGTAGAGGATGCAACTCCTTTCCAAACCAAACGTCCGTCAACTGCATATATCTTAACGGGAGTAGCTTTTGTACTGCTGATAACAATGCAACCGTCAGCTGTGTTTACAACCAAACCATTGTTTTCTTCAACGTTCGTGATACCGGTAATCATTTCCTTTACAACGGTAAACGGCGTTGTTTGAACGTACACATTATCTACACGTGAGTTGGTTATTTTTCCGTATACATGGGTAAATTCTTTTAGGAACGTGTAGTTTCCGTTTCCGGACTCTTTATAGTCCGTACCTTTTACCAATTCGGTAGTTTCTCCGTTTTCAACGGCATAAAATCCTATTTTATTGTAGAAGCTACCATCAGCATCTTTACGCTCTTCAGACATGGCCATTGTTGTTGCACCTTCTGCTGAGTTTTGTGAAAGCACATAATTTCCGGCATTAGAATCGTAGAGTGTATAGCTGGAGATATCGTATTCATTTTGCGGCATGAACTGAAGGTTTTCACCCGTGGGGCCGTATGAGGTTGAAAACGATTTCAATGATAAATAGTTGTTTGAACACAAATAAGAATATGGCTTCTCGTCAGGCTTTGATGCCAAAACAACTTGAGTTAATTGGTTATTCGTACAACTGATGTTGGAAATGACGGATGAATTTTGTAAATTCAATGTCTTCAGTTGGTTGTTGTCACAAACAATGTCAACCAATGCCGGAACACCTTGTGTACTGCTAAAATTGATTGAATTGATTTTATTATTGTGGCAAACCAGACTGGTAAGTTTCGTGGCTTTGCTCAGGTCGAGACTGCTGATTTGATTGTTGCTGCAATTAAGCATGTCAAGATTGCTGCTTCCAGATACAGATACTGAAGTAAGCGCGTTATTGGCCACATTGATATATTGCAGATTTTTCAGTGAGCTGATGCTAAGTGGTCCACTTAGTGCATTGTTACTTGCGTTCAAACGCTCAAGGCTTGTGCAAGTTAATAGAGAAAGTGACTTGATGTTGTTGTAAGAACAGTCAAGATCCTGCAATTTTTCACTTTTAATGAGACTGATACCTTCCAAACTATTGTTTCGGCAGATCAGAGTTTGCATGTTGGGAGCCATGGTTATTGACAGCACGCTTAATTCGCAGTTCGAGCAGTCAATCATGCTCCAAGTATTGTTACCATAGATAACAATATTCTCACCTTTTACAGTGCCTGTAACTTCTGTGGATTGGGCCTTAACTAAATTGCCGTCTCCCCAGTTGACAGTTACGTTGGGGTCATTGACTTTGAATGTCATTTCTGACCCTACTGCTTTTGTCGTCCTCAGCGTAACTTGTTGGTCTTGTGCCATTAATGGTAATGTGGCACCTTGTAAGAGCGTCAACAAGACCGCAGACGAAAAAAATGTAGTTTTTTTCATACCTAAATTATTTAAAGAGTTTTTATTGGGGAAGTGTTATTCGATAATAGGGATTTTCAGTATGTTCTTGCTTTATTATGTCAACAAGTTCTTTTACTGTTTCCGGATTTTCAGAGGCTATATCGTGGTCTTCATGTAAATCATTTTCCAGATTAAAAAGCATGGGCTTACCGTTTTTTACTAATAGCTTCCAATTTCCTTTACGTACAGCAATTTGATCTGTTTCAGAAAATTCCCAATATAAATGAGCATGCTCCTTCTGACGTTTTCCACGCAGTGTCGGATAGAATGACAAACCATCAAAATAGTCTGTTTCTCCGTCCTTATTCTTCTTGTCGTTGGTGTATTTTTTTACATAGTTCTTTACGCCGATGATATCACAAAAAGTTGGCATCACGTCGTAGAATGCAAGTTGGTGATCGTTAACAGAACCTGCTTTTACGACGCCTGGCCAACGTACAATAAATGGAATTCGGATTCCTCCTTCGTAGCATTGGCGTTTTAGGCCTCGCAGTTTTCCGTCACGTCCAAAAAAATACGGATCGGCACCACCTTCCTCGTGTGGCCCATTATCAGAAGCAAATATTACAATGGTATTTTTATCTAATCCTTTTTCTTTGAGTTTTTCCATAATTTGACCAACATACATGTCCAAGCGTGTAATCATTGCTGCAAATTGTGCATGAACGTGTAATGTCGGATTATATCTGGAACCTTTGCTTCCTGCAAAATTCTTGTCGTTTTTGAATTTGTTAATGTAATGCTGTAAAATAGAATCGTCTGGCTGTACCAGTTCTGCATGAGGAAGTGTATATGTAAATAAGCCAAAGAAGGGACGATTTTTTTGTTGCTTATCAATCCAATTCATGGCTTTTTGGTGTATTAGTTCAGCAGAATATTGTTTGCGGTTTTTGTAGTCGTCACCATACATTTCGTGTTGTATGTTCTGGTCAAGAACCACTCTTCTTACTGCTGTGTCACCCTGATTTCTATTGTATTCGTTTAAAAAATTGGGAAAATACAAATGGGCCTGATATTGACAGATGTAACCATAATATTCGTCAACACCTCGTTTGTCGGGAGTTGAAACGGACCCTTCATATCCTCCAGCCCATTTGCCAAACATGCCGGTTGTGTATCCATTCGCTTTCATGATTTCTGGAAGAATTATGTGATCCGGATCATATGGCTGCTGGCCTGTTATGGCATATTCTGTATTCTTGCCATATTGTATTTGCCCGCTCCAGTATTCGCGATTTCCTCTTACTGCCGTGTGTCCGCTATGTTGGCCGGTCATTAATGAGGCACGTGAAGGTGCGGACACAGGGCTCCCGGCGTATGCTTGGGTAAAGCGCATACCTTCTTGGGCGAGTCGGTCTATATTTGGGGTAGAAATGTATTTTTGTCCATAACAAGCCAAGTCACCATATCCCATATCATCACACAAAATAAAAATTATGTTGGGTTTTTGTGATGCCTGCATGGTTAAGGGAATAAAAGGTAATAGGCATGCTATTTTTATAGGGCTTTTCATATATGAATTTATTTATGATGGAAACGCTACAAAATTACGATATTTCGTCTCTTACTCAAAACTTTTTAAAGTTTTTTCTATTTATAAATCTCTTAGGAGGCAAGGAATCAGAAGTTCGCAGGGCGTTGATTGTTGGGATTTTGTATGAAATATAATAAAAATCAGAGCTTGAATACAAATGTTTTGGAAAAGTTTGGCCGCCTGCTGTTTAATCGTTAACTTTGCGATACTTGAGTTTCACATAATAAAAACAGAAATATTAGATTATGAGAGTAATTATTGAACCTGATTATGAAAAACTTTCCCAGTGGGCTGCCAATTATGTCGTAGAAAAAATTAATGCGGCTAATCCTACAGCTGAAAAACCTTTTGTTTTAGGCTTGCCTACCGGTTCTTCTCCTATTGGAATGTATCAGGCTTTGGTGAAGGCAAATAAAGAAGGACGTGTGAGTTTCAAGCACGTGTTGACTTTCAATATGGACGAATATGTAAATTTGCCCGAGAGCCATCCCGAGAGCTATCATTCTTTTATGGCAAATAATTTGTTTAACCACATTGACTGTCCTAAAGAAAATATCCATATTCTTAATGGAAATGCAGAAGATCTGGAGGCTGAATGCGCACACTATGAGCAAATGATTCAGGAAGCCGGTGGTATAGACTTGTTCATTGGTGGAATCGGACCTGATGGACACATTGCCTTTAATGAGCCGGGATCTTCTCTTACGAGCCGTACTCGTATGAAGACTTTGACAACGGATACCCGTGTGGCAAATTCACGCTTTTTTGGCGGTAAACCGGAAAATGTTCCTGCACATGCTCTGACTGTTGGCGTCGGTACCGTAATGTCTGCAAAGGAGGTTCTGATTCTGTGTAACGGACACAACAAAGCACGTGCTTTGCAGGCTGCTGTGGAAGGCCCTGTTACCCAGATGTGGACAATTTCAGCCCTTCAAATGCATCAGCATGGTATTATTGTTTGTGATGAGGCAGCTTGTGAGGAAATCAAGCATGGCACATACAAGTACTTTAAGGACATTGAGAAGGATGCTCTTTAATTGACAGACCTTTTAAAAACAAGGGCCGTTTCCTTTCAAGCGTTATGCTTGTGGTGGGAACGGCTTTTTTTGTTGTGCAAATGAATTTGCAGATATAATTTGTTCTAGCCGAAATTGTTTTTGAGTCGGTTTATTATAATTTTATAAAATGGAAGTCGTTTTAATTATGAAAAGTACGCGACAAGTCTTTTAATACTATTATTTTTGCAGTCAGAAAAAAAGAAAGCATGATAAAGTCGTTTCCCCAGTTCAAGTGTATTCATGTCCGTAAGTTTTGTGTCTTGTTTTTTTATGCCGTATCAATAGTATGCTTCGGTCATCGGTCCGACAGCACTGAAGTATGTTCTTTACATACTGATTCTTTGATATCGACAAGTAATCAGTTAAAAGCAGACACCGGAACGGTTAAAAAGGTTAAGGATAACTGGTGGCGGCGTTTGATTTATGGTAACAAAGACCGTTCTTTTGAAAAGAAGATTGACGTTTCTTTTTTACCCGCGCCTACTTATTCTATTGAGTCAGAATTAGGAATTGGAGGAATCTTTTCGGCACTCTATCGTTTGGATCGTCAGGATTCAATTATGCCGCCTTCCGATGTGTCAGTGGGAGGTAAGGTTTCCGTAACAGGATTTTATGCTATTCAAGCTTCAGGAAACAATTATTTTAAGGGACGTCGTCACCGCTTGTCATATCGGGCAGTATTTGCCAATAAGCCACTTGACTTTTGGGGTATTTCGTATGATGCATGCGCTCATAATACGGCTTCGTCATATACAAGGCAATCAACGGTGGTTGATGTTGATTATGCTTGGCGAGCCGTTGGTCAGTTTTACGTGGGAGCTTCGTTGGAAGCTTTGTATATGAATGGACGCCATTTGCTTGAACCTGCTTATTTAGAAGGTCAGCGGTCGGAATATTATTTTACGGGAATTGGTGTTTCCGTATTGTACGACACGCGGGATTTTCTTCCTAATCCGCAGCGAGGTGTTTATTTTATGTTGAAAGAGATGGTTTATCCGTCTTTGTTGGGAACATATCATAAAAGTCTGTTTCAGACTACGGTAACGTTTGATGCTTATCAAAAAGTCTGGAAAGGAGGATTGTTGGCGTTTGATTTGTATGGCCGTCTTAATCCGCAGGATACGCCGTGGCCGTTGCGTGAGCAGGTTGGTAGCGGGGTTTCACGTATGCGGGGGTACTATGAAGGGCAATATATGGATTGCAGTCAGCTATCTTCGCAGCTTGAATTGCGTCAGCGTGTGTATAAGCGCATTGGTTTGGTTGCTTGGGGAGGTGGAGGAATTGTTTTCCCGTCTTTGGGCAAAATAGGAAAGTCACGCTTCCTACCGAATTATGGTCTTGGTGTACGTTTTGAATTTAAACACAACATGAATTTACGCGTGGATTATGGATTTGGCCGTCATACACGTGGTGTTGTGTTTGGATTTGGCGAGGCGTTTTAGCTCATTGTTTTATCGATTAATCGTATTTTAAGATGGATACTTCAACCGAATTCTTTCGTCCAGTATATGTAATGACGAAACCTGCAGGTGCGTTGTGTAACCTGGCCTGTGAGTATTGTTATTATTTGGAAAAATCAAAGATGTACAAGCATCGCCCAGCTTCCGGCAGTGGGGTGATGAGTGATGAGTTGCTTGAGCGTTTTACACGTGAATATATCGAAATGCATCCGCCTGGTAGTCCTGTCTTGTTTACGTGGCATGGGGGGGAACCCATGATGCGTCCGCTTACGTTCTACCAGAAAGCCATAGCTTTACAACAGCGGTATGCTGCAGGGCGTCATGTAGATAATGCCTTCCAGACAAACGGAACGTTAATTACCGATGAGTGGGCACGCTTTTTCCGTGATCATCATTTTCTGGTAGGAGTTTCTATTGATGGACCTCAGGACTTTCATGATGCTTACAGACGCAGCCGTGGCTGGCGTCCTTCATTCCGCCAGGTAATGCGGGGTATTTCAATCCTGAACCGCTATGGAGTGGAATGGAATGCGATGGCCGCGGTGAATGATTTGAGTGTACAGTATCCTCTTGACTTTTATCACTTTTTTAAGGAAATCGGATGTCGTTACATTCAGTTTACTCCAGTGGTGGAAAGATATTGGCGACATGATGACGGTAGAATGCTGGCTTCACCTGCCGAAGGAGTGGGAGCTGCCGAAGTTACGGATTTTTCAGTGACACCGGAGGCTTGGGGACAGTTTCTATGCCAGTTGTTCGATGAATGGGTGCGCCATGATGTAGCAGAGTTCTACATCCAGATTTTTGATGCTACTTTGGCCAACTGGGCTGGTGTGGCTCCGTCGGTATGTTCTCTGGCTGAGACTTGCGGTCATGCTGCCGCCATGGAACATAATGGTGATTTGTACGTTTGTGACCATTTCGTATTTCCTGAGTACAGGCTTGGGAACATATATGAGCAGTCACTTCAGCATATGATGTCGAGTCCGGCCCAGTTGCGATTTGGTGCTGACAAACGTGATAAATTAACTGACCAGTGCCGGCGTTGTACCTATCAGTTTGCTTGTCATGGAGAGTGTCCCCGTAATCGTTTTGCCAGTTCGGTTGACGGGCAATGGGGACACAATTATCTTTGTGCCGGTTATTATCGTTATTTTGAGCATGTGGCTCCCTATATGGATTTCATGAAATATCAGTTACAACATCAGCAGGCACCGGCGTTGGTGATGGACTGGATCCGACAAGGCATGCCGCCTTATCGGCAAACAAAATAGTCTGTGTATGGAACAAGGGACGGTTAAAGCAGAAAAAGCGTGTTTAACAAATGTGCTTTTTCTGCTTTTTTTAGAGCATTTCCAGTTTAAGTCCGATGGCCACTCCCAAAATGTCACGTAGTTTCAAGTAACGGTTGGTAACGGCACTTAGAATGTAGAGATCACACGTATTTAATTCGTAGTATAATTCGACACTTTTGTGATAAAAGCGCTTTTGGGGAGGAATGTTTAGCTTCAGACTTTGTCCAATAAAGATGTGTGACCTGATTTTGGTTGAAAACCAGTAATATCCTTTGGGGTATTTTTGAGGTTGTTTTTTCCAGAAGCTATTTCCGGATATGGTGGTAAAAAATACACCCGTATTCAAGGGTGAGAGCGTCAGCTGTGGAGATACTTTTACGTGCCAGGGCTTGAAAACCTGTTTTAGCGTAAATACCGTTTTGGCGTGGTCTGATGAAAATCGAGGAAGAAATCCAAACAGAACATCTGTTTCGAATGTATCATGGTAACGACCATAGTGCCATCCTGGTCCGATGGCCAATAATCCTGTTCCTCCAGCATATTGCAGTTTTACATGACGAGGCATGAGTTTGTTCCAGATGCGCACATATCGGTTGCTTGCTTTCCGATAGCGTGTTGAATTACTGTCGGTATCTGCAGGTATGGGCCCTGTCGTAATGACGGAGTCCGGATTTTGGCAGAGGGAGTCTGTTTCGGCAGTTTGGGCTGTTCCTTTTGTGGAAAACAGGAACAGAAAAATGGTAATCAGATAGGTTATGCCGTAATTACATAGAGTGGGCTTCATAGACATATCCTTGGCGAGTTACGGTGAATATAAGATAGTTCATGTGGTTGGCAGCGCCGCATTCATAAAATGGAATCCCGTTTTTTTCTAACTATATAAATGAGTATATTTTAATATGCTATAAATCAGTAAGTTAATAACTATATTTATTTGTTTGCTGAAAATTTGCTGTTTTATTCTACCATATTAAAATCCATTTTGTTGGGTAAATCTATATTGGATGAATTACTTAATATTACGCCCGTAAAACTGTTTTCTGACACAGGTATACAAAGAATAGATAAGCCGTTTTTATAAGACCAGCCATTATATGTGTTTAACCCGTCTTTTTGCTCAATGTATGTAATTTCGTTTATCTGATTAAAAACATATTCACCCGTAATCAAATCCGTTATCGTAATATACCCCGGATAGCAATTTGTTTCAAAATTCCATCCGTCCTTATATCCAGTTCCTATTAACACAGCATATCTTTGCCCATAAAAAGCATACAGACCGTCTTTTACTGAGCCTGCAAACGTAGTTTCTGTTTCTTTAGAGCAGGAATACAGAGTAACCACCATCAGAATAATTAATACTATCTTTTTCATTTTTTCAGTATTTCTAATAACGTCTGTATCTGCCTATCTTTTTCGGCTATAATTTCCCGTATAAAATCCTCAGATAGTAGGCTTTTGGATTGCTGCTGACCTATAACGGTAGCATTTCGCCCAGTAACACTGTTTGCGCCAGTTATTCCGTTTGCTTTGTACATATCACCAGAGCCACGCAAAAGCCAGTCTGCCGAAACATCCGGGCAAGCATCCAAAACACGCAGAACCGTATCTAAGGTTATGCGCTTTCCGTGGCTTAACTGGCTATTTAATCTACTTTGTGCTGCACTATCGCCAGCAGCTACCGAATTTTCGGTAATCTTTTTCTCTTTTAATACGGCATTAATGCGAGTTCGCACCGTATCGGCTTTTTCTGTGTAGTCCATTTTCAGTTAGTTTTACCTATTTTCAAGTTAAATTTTTCGGTTACTACCGAAATTTCTGTGGATTTTCTTTGGAGGTTACAGAAAAACGCCCAACTTTGCACCAACAAACGAACAAAGGAGCAAAAGAAAGACTGCCGACCTTAGTAGGCCGGTTATCCATAACCAAATATCCAACATATCCGGTTACAAAGGTAGGCAGTTTTTTCTAATGCACCAACAAACCAATAAACAAAAATAGAAAATGTTACTGAAAAACTGGTAAGTATGGGACAGAAGAAGAAAGAAAAGATTACCCGCGACTGCCTACGAGCCATGAAGATAGGCGATACGGTGGTGGTAGAGTGCAAAGACGGCTACGATTTGGATAGCCAGAAAAACACCGCTTATGCGATGCAGAAAATGGAAAACTGCCGGTTTGCCTGCAAATCGGACGGACTGACATTAACCGTAACGAAACATGGTATCAGTTAAACCCGTGTGCGACCCGGATAGACGCTACAGCCAAAAGGAAGCGGCGGAACTGCTGGGCGTGGAACGCCACACAGTCAGACGCTGGGAGGTTGAGGGCTGGATACGCTTCTATGTGCGCAAAGCCGGGCGAGCAAAGTTTACCACGGGCAAACAGATTATCAAGTGCTGGGAAACCACCTATTTATAACAATTCAAAATTACGAAATATGAAAGCGATTTATTACTGCATCCTTTTCGTGCTGGGCTTCATAGCCATAATCGGCATTTTCTCAGAGCCGGAGCCAGCATTAGACACGGCACGCTGGACTACTGTTTTTGTCGTATCGAAGTCCGTAGGCTTTGCCGCCGGATATATCGCATACCGTCTGATGGTGCGCTGGGAAAAAGAGGGAAAGATAAAGTTACCCGATGATGACGAAGTTTAATAATACAATAAATAACAGAGTTATGCAACCAATCCAAATTAACGTACAGGTTAATATCGGACTTACCAGCGAACTATTTACGCTGCTTTCGTCCGTAGTGAACCGTCCGGCGCAGTTGGCGGAATTGCCAGCAGCACCGAGGAACAAGAAACCGGCGAAGCCTCAACCGGAGCCGAAGCCGGAAGTAACCAACCAGCCGACCCCGACCGATGGCCAGGCCACGGCAGCGAAGCCGGAACCGGAACCCGAAGCCCCGGCGGAAACTGCGGAACAGGAGCCAGCACCGGAACCACAACCGCAGGCACCAGCCAAAGAGGAAACAAAGGAGTACACCGAGGTAGATGTACGGGCGGCGATGGATAGAACCCGCAGGCGTATCGAGGGCGAGAACTACAAGGAAAAGACCGATAGCGAGGGGTACAAGAAGTGGCACCGGGTACTGACCGGATGGTTTAAGAACACGGCGGCGATGTTTGGCGCAGAAAAGCCAAGCGCATTACCCGACAGCGAGAGCCGCGCCAAATTCATAGCGTGCTGCGATGCGGTGCAGGTGAAAGGCGATGAACTGGTAGAAGATTGTCCGTTTTGACCTATGGGAGCACACGCACTATTAAGCCCGTCCGCCGCGCACAGGTGGATTAACTGCACAGCCGCACCACGGCTGGAGGCGACAGTAGAGGACAGCGGCAGCAGTTATGCCGCAGAGGGAACATTAGCGCACGCCTACTGCGCTATGAAACTGAAAGAGTTTTTAGGCTTCGACATTTCCGATGAGGTGGCAGAGATAGCCGAACTGGATAGCCAATACCACACCGGGGAAATGGACGAATACACGGACACATACAAGACTATCGTACTGGAGAAATACAACGCTGCACGCACCAATGTATCGGATGCGCAGCTGCTGATAGAAACCCGGTTAGATTTCAGCAACTATATACCGGACGCTTTCGGAACTGCCGATGCTATCATAATCGCAGACGGCACGATGGAGGTTATAGACTTCAAGTATGGCAAGGGCGTGAAAGTGTCAGCATACCGTAACCCCCAGATGATGATATACGCGCTGGGCGCATACGACCGGTTTAACTTCGAGTACAAGATAGACCGTGTGCGCATGACTATCGTACAGCCGCGTATTGACAACCTAAGCGAGTTTGAGTTATCCGTATCCGATTTGCTGGCATGGACGGATGAAGTGCTGATACCAAAAGCAAATGAGGCATACAGCGGAAACGGCGTACAGGTGCCGGGCGACTGGTGCCAATTCTGCAAGGTTAAAAGCATCTGCCGAGTGCTTACTCAGAAATGCACCGGCGCAGCCTCAGAACACCCAGACCCGAAACTGTTAAGCCCGGAAGAACTGGCCACGGATGTACTGCCGATGCTGGCTACGGTTAAAACATGGCTGGCAGGCGTGGAGGATTACGCGCTGCAACAGGCGTTAAGCGGTGTACAGTTACCCGGCTGGAAAATCGTAGAGGGGCGCAGCGTCCGAAAGATTACCAACCAAGAAGCCGCAGCCGTGGCACTGAACAAAGCCGGATACAAGACCACAGAGATATATAAGCCGCAGGAACTGCGAACCATTACCGAACTGGAGAAGCTGGTAGGAAAGAAACAGTTTGCCGCTATCTGTAGCGACTATATCGAAAAGCCGCAGGGCAAACCGACACTGGCACCGGAAAGCGACAAACGCCCGGCGATAGACCCAGTAGCGGATGATTTCAAAGGCATAAATCTATGAGCCTATGCAGGTAGTGTTTGATTTCGTTATGCAGCATCCGTTTTGGGCTTTGTATCTGGCTATCCTGCTGGGCATAGCGATACACGGATTTAGAAGCAACAAAGACAAATAAAGTGTTTAACATCAAAAATTTATAGCAATGATTACACCAGTAGTAAAAGAAACAAAAGTAGTTTTCGGCCCGTGCCGACTGAGTTACACCCACGTATTTAGCAAGTTTGCCCCGGACGGTGACACCGCCAGCGGCAAGTACATGACAAACGTACTGATACCGAAAGAGGAAAAGGAAACCATTAAGGCTATCCAGCAGGCTATCGAAACAGCCAAAAAATCTGGTATCGTATCGAAGTGGGGCGGCAAAGAGCCTAAAAAACTGGATATGCCGCTGCGTGACGGCGATACCGACAAAGACGATGACGAAGTATATGCCGGACATTTCTACGTGAACGCAAAGAGCAACACACGCCCCGGTATCGTAGACAAGAACAAAGCCCCTATCGTGGACGAGGATGATATATATAGCGGCGTTTGGGCTATCATGTCGGTAACATTCTACGCCTATGACGTAAACGGAAACCGTGGCGTGGCGTGCGGACTTAACAACATTATGAAGTACAAGGATGACGAGCGACTGGGCGGCAGAGCATCTGCCGAAAGCGACTTTGCCGACCTTGATATGGAAGATGACGAAGATTTGTAACTGACTACTGACATTTGCCCGGTGTGGGTGCATCCTGCACCGGGCTATTAAAAGGAAACGATATGCAAGAGATATTATTAACCATAGCAGAGCGATGCCACGCAGCGGCAACGAAGCGAGGCAAGGATACCACGGGTGTAGGCTGCATCCAATCTTTGCGCATGGAACTGCGCGAGTATTGGAAAGCCGCCGACAAAGCCACAGAAACGCCAGAATTTGACGAAATAATAGAGCAGGCGGGCAAACTATCGGACGAAGATTTTGCGGCTTACTATGAGGCTAATTTGCACAATACGGCGGCAGACGAACTGGCAGACATTCTGATAGTGGCCGCTACGTGGCTGTGGGAAGCCAAAGCGGAAGCAGGCGGCGATTTCAAGCCGGAGCGGTCTATAGATGTAATGCTGCTATCCGGGGCTGTGCAGTTTGTCTGCGGACGCATGGCAGACCGGCACGACATAGAGCGTCTGCGCAAAATGGTTAATCTGAAAATGCGGTTTAACGAGTTGAGAAAGGATTAGCCGGATGCGCGAGATAGGGATAGACATAGAAACCTACAGCAGCCACGACCTTACAAAGTGCGGCGTTTACCGCTATGTGGAGGCCCCGGACTTCGCTATACTGCTGTTTGGCTACTGCGTGGATAGCGGCCCGGTATCGTGCGTGGATTTGGCGCAGGGCGAACAGATACCACCCGAAGTATTTGCCGCACTGACCGACCCGGAAGTAGTCAAGACGGCATTTAATGCGGCTTTCGAGCGCGTCTGCATAGGCAGGTACTTTTTCGGCAAACCGTTAGACCCTGCACAGTGGAAATGCACGATGGTACGTGCTGCACGCATGGGTCTGCCGTTATCGCTGGAGCAATGCGGCGAAGTGTTGAGGCTGGAAAACGGAAAAATGAAAGAGGGTAAAACGCTTATCCGCTATTTTTCCACACCGACCAAAGGCAAACGGCACTTACCAAGCGATGCGCCGGACAGATGGGATATTTTCAAACAATACAATATCCGTGATGTCGAAGTAGAGCAGCAGATTTTGGCGAAAGTGCGCAGGCTGGAGCCAGCCGCATTTGACGAAAGGCTGTACACGGTTGACCAGATTATCAACGACCGGGGCGTGCTGTTAGATAGGCAGCTGGCAGAAAATGCCACGCGCTTTGATGACGAATACAAAGCGCAGCTGTTAGATGAAGCCAAAGCACTAACGGGTCTGGAAAACCCGAACAGCCCGGCACAGATAAAAGACTGGCTGCACAAGGCTACGGGTATGTCGGTTGACAGCTTAAACAAAAAAAATCTGGACGATTTGGAAAACCAGCTTATCTACTGGCCGAAAGCGCAAAAAGTATTAGGCATACGGCGCGAAATGGGTAAGACCTCAACGAAGAAATACTGTGCTATGCTGGAATGTGTCTGCGATGATGGACGCATACACGGTCTGTTACAGTTCTGCGGCGCAGCACGTACCGGGCGGTGGGCTGGCAGGCTGGTACAGGTGCAGAACTTACCGCAGAACCATTTGCCGGATTTGGACTACGCACGCCAACTGGTTAAAGCCGGAGATTTGGACGATTTCGAGCTGAACTACGCTAACCCCACTTATGTACTATCCGAACTGATACGCACGGCGTTTATCGCCAAGCCCGGCTGCACTTTCCATGTCTGCGACTTTTCAGCCATAGAAGCACGTGTAATAGCGTGGCTGGCTGGGGAGCAGTGGGTATTGGACGTGTTTCGTGGCGGCGGCGACATATACTGCGCTACCGCCGGGCAAATGTTTCACTGCAAGGTAGAGAAGCACGGCGAAAATGCGGAACTGCGGCAAAAGGGTAAGATAGCCGTGCTTGCATTGGGTTACGGTGGCGGCGTGGCCGCACTGGAAAACATGGGCGGTAGCCGCATGGGATTAAGCCAGACGGAAGAAAAGGACATAGTAGTACGTTGGCGGTCTGCGAACCCCCGTATAGTCAAGCTCTGGGTTATCATTGAAACCGCAGCCGTAAGAGCCATAAAGACCGGGGAACGTATCACCATTAACAGGGGCATAGTCGTATCGTACCGCTGGGGTATGCTGCTGATAACCCTACCGTCCGGGCGCACTATCTGTTACCCACGCGCCGGTATCGGCATGGAAAGTAACGATGGCTGGAGAGGCGACCACGAGATTATCGAGTACGAAGGGCTGAACCAGACTACGAAGAAGTGGGAAAAGATACGCACCTACGGCGGCAAGCTGACCGAGAACGTGGTACAAGCCATAGCCCGTGACATTCTGGGGCATATCATTCTGCGTGCAGAGGATGCAGGGCTGCACATTGTTTTCCATATCCACGATGAGATAGTAGTAGAAGCCGAACCGGGGCAGACACTACAGAGCGTGGAGGCGATTTTTAGCAAACCTATTGACTGGTGCCGTGACCTACCACTGAAAGGCGCAGGCTACACGACACCTTATTACCTAAAAGACTAAGAGTATGACAGACAGAAGATTTTTAAGGTTTTACTATGCTGCTATAAAGCGGTACGGTGATAAACGCTGGACTGCGCACCATGACGTAATAGAGTTTAACCCTAACTACACGGTAAGCGTCAGCGGTTGTGAAAAAGGAGATTTCGAGTACAACGGCGATAAACCGTATATCGTGGAACTTTCCAACGGCACTAAGTTTTTGTGCTTTTTCCACAACTTCGGCGATGCGCTGGATGACGAAATACTAAGCGCACACGGCGAAGCAGCTAACACCTATGTAGGTGATGAGTGTGTAAAGAAAGTGGCAAAGAACATTAACAAATTAAACCAGTATTGATATGAACAATTTAAGCGACAGACAGAATTTGCGTTATGAGTTGCTGAAAGCAAATAACTATGATGTAGACAACGCCAAAAAGTGCTACGACTTTGTAGCAGGTGACGAACCACAGAGCCAGTCGATAGCAGGTACTACGAAACTGGCAGACGGCATTTATATAATGTACGGGAAACACGCTGTACTGTTTACTGGGCAGGAAGTATCGGCGCAGGGTTGCACGGGTATAGGCGTTAACTTCGGCGGTAAATCGCTGATTTTGGCGACAGAAGATATTAGCGATAATGGCATAGAGCTGACAACCCAGCAAGGCGGCACACGCTTTATCACCAACTACCACCAAGCCGCAGAGGATATGGACGGCAAAGCCGCCACGGACGATATACGCGACATTCTGAACATGGGTATATCTGATGATGAGTACATACCCAGTTTAGGTGAACTGTATTTTATTCTGGCGCATTTTACCCAGATTAACGCTGCGCTGAAAGCCGTAGGCGGCGAACCGCTGCACGATGATTGGTACTGGAGCAGCACGCAATACAGCGCGACCCATGCGTGGTATTTGACCCTCAGCGATGGCTACGCGTGCCACGGGCTTACTAAGGCTACGACCCAGTATAGGGTTAGGCCCGTTTCAGCATTTTTACCCCTAAACAGTTAATCTTTAGTAGTTAAACTTTAGCCCGGCGAAAGCCGGGCATTAAAATCCTCAGATATGAAATACTTTGCGTCCTGTAGTTTCGGGAAAGATAGTATAGCCACTGTGCTATTAGCCATACAACATAAAGAGCCGTTAGACGGCATATTATTTACGGAAGTGATGTTTGATGCGTCCAGAAATATATCCGGCGAAATACCAGAGCATATAACATGGATAAAAAACACAGCCATACCAAAACTGGAGAGCATGGGCGTTAAAACTCAAATCCTGCACAGTGACCGCGACTATATGTATTTTTTCAAAAACGCCGTAGGGGGGGGGAAGCACGCAGGCAAACTCTACGGCTTTCCACTGGCAAGAAAATGCGTGATAAATCGCGATTGCAAAGTTAAGCCGATAAAACAATATCTGCGGAATATGGGCAAAAACGTAACAGAGTACATAGGCATTGCGGCTGATGAACCGAAACGGTTACAGCGACTAAATGACCGCAAAATATCGCTGTTATCTAAATATGGTTACACAGAAGAAATGGCAAAGGAACTGTGCCGGAAACATAACCTGCTATCGCCTATATACGACACCGACACACGGGGTGGCTGTTGGTTTTGCCCTAATGCCAAAATATCCAGTTTATCCCGGTTACGCAAATTGCACCCGGACTACTGGCAGGAATTGGAGGCATTAAGCCATACGCCTAATTTATGCAGTTACGGATTTAGGTACGGGCAAACCTTACAGGAAGTATCGGCAAAGATAGATAAATACGATGAGAGGCAGAACATACGAGAAAGACAGTTATCACTATTTCCCGAATTAGAACACTATTAAAATATGATTGTACTAAGTTTATTTGACGGTATGAGTTGTGGGCAAATTGCATTACAGCAGCTGGGCATTAAGGTAGATAAGTTTGCCATAGCCCAGACAAAAGAACCGAAGCCGAGGAACTGCGGTAACTGCCTGCTTTGCATACATACCTATATGGGTAGTGAATGTAGCCTAACTGACAACGCAGTGGACGATGCGCAGGACGGCTGTATAGATTATATCCCGGAGGACTGAACTATGAACGATAACGAGAATTTAAGCAGCATACCGGCACAGGTAACATCCGAGCAGCTGCACAGGTTGTATGACCGTCTGGATGATGAGGCCACACCCTACGCATTGAGAGTAGGCAAAGGCGAAAACCATTTGAAAGCGATAACTATATACTGCGATGGCAAAGACGTGGACTATTTCACTAACATTCTGAACAATGAAATTTAAGCTGAAATATGATTTTACGGTAGATTTGGCTACGGCCCACACGCGCACATCTAAGAAGTGGCGTAACCGACACTGGCAATGGAGCGAGCTATTAGAGCGATGCAGCGAAACGAAACGCACCGGCGAAACAGCAGCGGAGTACGCACGCATGAGCCGTGAGGAGCAAAGCAACATTAAGGACGTGGGCGGCTTTGTCGGCGGCTATCTAAGTGGCGGCATACGAAAAAATACAAACGTGCTGTACCGCAGTGTAGCCACACTGGATATAGACTATGGTACGGTGAACGTCTGGGATGACTTTACTATGGCTTTCAACTTCGCGGCCATGCTGTACAGCACGCACAAGCACAGCAAGGAAACACCGCGCTACCGTCTGGTATTTCCGTTGAGCCGACAGGTAACGCCAGCCGAATACGAGCCTATTTGCCGGAAAATTGCAGCCGAGCTGGGTATAGACCTTTTCGATGACACGACCTATGAACTACCGCGACTTTTCTACTGGCCCAGCACTTCAAAGGACGCGGACTATGTGTTTGAGTGGCAGGACGGCCCGGCGTGCAACGTTGACAAGATACTGGCGCAATATGTTGACCCGTTCGATGTGAGTGCGTGGCCGATGTCAAGCCGTGAGAACACGGTAATAGCACATGAGATAAAAAAGGCAGGCGACCCCACCGAGAAGCAGGGCATAATCGGCGCATTTTGCCGGGCATATACCATAGAGGAAGCGATAGAGCGGTTTTTAGGCGACTACTACGAGCCGACAGGCACGCCGGGGCGGTACACCTACAAGATGGGCAGCGTGGCTGGCGGTCTGGTGTGTTACGAACACAAGTTTGCATACAGTCACCATGAAACCGACCCGTCAAGCCGTCAACTGTGCAACGCTTTCGACCTGTGCCGCATACACCTGTACGGTGTCAAGGATGAGGGGAGCCGGGCAACGGACGTAACGCGCAAGCCGTCTTATGCGGAAATGCAGGAATTTGCCAGCAAGGACAAAAACGTAAAGCTGCTGATGGCAAGGGAGCGCAGCGCGTCCGTGGCTGACGATTTCGGCAGCGTGGAGGTGCCGGACGATTACAGCGATGAGTGGAAAGCCGATTTGGAGTACACAAAATCCGGCAAGCTGCTGGGGAACATCCAAAACATAATACTGATACTGGAAAATGACCCTGCGCTGAAAGGCCACATAATACATGATGAGTTTACAGGCTTTGACGCTGTGGTGGGCGGTCTGCCGTGGAACAAGTCAGCAAGGAACTGGAGCGACCGGGACGATGCGAATTTGCGTGTATGGCTGGAAAGGAACTACGACATAACGGGAAAAGACAAAATCTATGATGCGACTACAGCCGTACTGACACGGCACAGCTACCACCCTATCAAAGACTATCTGAACAGCCTAAAATGGGATGGCACGCCACGGCTGGAGCGGCTGATTATAGATTATATCGGTGCTGAAGATACGGAGTTAAACCGGGCTATGACGCGCAAGCATTTCACGGCGGCGGTTACGCGCATATTCCAGCCGGGCTGCAAATATGACTACTGCTTAATCCTTACAGGCCCGGAGGGTGCCGGAAAATCTACGCTGTTGGGCAAGATGGGCGGCAGCTGGTTTAACGACAGCATAACCACGACTGAGGGCAAAGAGGGCATGGACCAGCTGCGCGGCGCATGGATTATCGAAATGGGCGAACTTGCCAGTATCAAACGCAGCGATGTAGAGAGCGTGAAAGCCTACCTATCCAAGCGCATAGACATATACCGGGCCGCATACGACAGGCGCAAAGCCGAACATCCGAGGCAGTGCGTTTTCTGCGGCACTACTAATGAAGCCCTGTTTTTGAAAGGCGACAACGGGAACCGGCGATTTTGGGTTATCGCCGTTGACCCTGCACTGCGGAAGCACAAGGACTGGCAGGCGGCGTTAGACCGTGACCGTGACCAGCTTTGGGCAGAAGCCGTGGAGTATTACAGGCGCGGTGAAAAACTGTATTTAGATGACCGATTAGAAGCCGAGGCAAGGCAGAGGCAGGAAGCATATAACGATGACAGCGACGACCCTATGGTGGCTATGTTGTACAAGTTTCTGGATATGAAACTGCCTGCTGACTGGCCCACACGCGACATAGCGGACAGGCGCAGGTACATACGCACGCCAGACCCACTGCAAGCCGAGGGCGTGGAGGTGCGCACCAGAGTTTGCGCAGCCGAATTTGTCTGCGAGCAACTGGGCCGCGATATGGCAGACAAGGAATTTAAGTACCTGACACGTAGGGTTAATAAAATCATAGACAGTTTGCCTAATTGGGAGCCAGTTAGCACCAGCCGACACGCCGAAAGGTGGTATGGCAGACAGAGGGCATTTAAGCGGATAGATAATACGGAAAGTGAGGACGATATATAAGTAACGGATATGGCAGCAAACATTAAAATGTCAACAAAAAAAATGAGCGAGCGAAAAAAGCATATTTGTTTTAGATGTCAACGGCATTTTTTGTTGACACGGTTTGTTGACACGGTTTGTTGACGCAAAAATATCTGAAAATCAAACGCTTATATAATTTGTCAACAAAGAAACAAAAAAAGTAGTAGTAAGATATAGTTAATGTGATTTATAGAGTTATACCCACTTATACGCATAAAAACGTATGTCTGTATGCGCGTAAAGGATATTATAGGAAAAACAAAAAATAGCGTTGACATGAAAAAGAACATAACAAATATAGTCAAGCACGCCGATGTATCGGAGAAGATGATAGAACGCTACCTGTGCGACAGCGTTAAAAAAATGGGTGGTGTGTGCCTAAAGTACAGTAACGCTGGCATGGTGGGCTATCCAGACCGCATTTGCCTGTTATCCGGCGGCGTGGTTTTCTGGGTGGAACTGAAAAGCAAGGACGGCAGACTGAATGAGGCGCAAAAGATACGCATACGCCAACTGCGCGGCATGGGCCACACGGTTAACGTGTGCCGGAGCAAAGAGGATGTGGACGAAGTGTTAGAACCTTATAAATGCCGTGACCTATGATTTACAAGCCATACGACTACCAGCGCACAGCGATGCAGTGGATTATCGACAAGCCACACTGCGGACTGTTTTTAGACATGGGGCTGGGCAAAACGGTGTCAACGCTGACCGCCATACAGCAGCTGATAGATGACTGCGAGATTAGCCGCACTTTGGTAGTGGCCCCTAAAAAGGTTGCGGAAACCACATGGAGTACGGAGGCCGAAAAGTGGGAACACCTGCACGACCTCAAAGTGGTTAAGGTTATCGGAACGGAAAAGCAGCGGTGTATGGCTTTGGCGCAGAAAGCCGATGTGTATGTGACCGGGCGCGATAACTTTGTTTGGCTGGTGGGCAAATACGGTGGCAAACTGCCGTTTGACGCACTGGTGATAGATGAGCTTACCAGTTTCAAGAGTGCAAAGAGCGAAAGATTTAAGGCCATGCGCATAGCCGTGCCGAGCGTCAAACGTGTTATCGGTCTGACTGGCACCCCGGCGCCAAACGGGCTTATAGACCTATGGGCGCAGATGTACTGCATAGACCAAGGCCAAAGGCTGGGCAAGTCTATCAGCAAATACCGTGAGGCGTATTTTGAAACGCACAAGTGGAATAACATAATAGTCCGCTGTGATGTGAAAAAAGGCTGTGAGGAAATAATAAGGGCGAAGATAGCCGATATATGCCTAAGTATGCAGGCAAAAGACTACCTGCAACTGCCGGACATGATAATGCACACAGCCAAAGTGTACCTAAGCGAAAAGACGATGGCAGCATACACCAAGTTTGAGAAAGAAAAGGTTTTGGAGTTCACCGCCGAACACGGAAACGAGCCTGCAAACATTCTGGCTAATTCAGCGGCAGGTCTGATGAACAAGCTAAGCCAGTTTGCCAACGGCGCAATATATGACGAAGATATGCAGGTACACAACATCCATAACGAGAAAATAGACCGTCTGGCAGAGATAGTGGAGGCGGCAAACGGTAATAGCGTGCTGGTATTCTACCAGTACAAACACGACATACCGCGTATCACATCCCGGCTGAAAGGCTATGATGTACGAGTTTATCAAGGCGAAAAGGATTTGAAAGACTGGAACGCCGGAAAGATAGACGTACTTTTGGCGCACCCTGCAAGTACGGCGTATGGGCTGAATATGCAGGAGGGCGGCCACTATATCGTATGGTTTGGCACCGGCTGGAATTTGGAACACTACCAGCAGGCAAACGCCAGACTGCACAGGCAGGGGCAGAAATACCCTGTTACGGTCTATAACCTTATATGCGCCGGTACGGTGGATGAGCGGGCCAGTGCCGCTTTGGAGGGGAAAAAGGGCGTACAGCAGAGCTTATTAGACAGTCTTAATTACTTAATACGGAAACACTGTGAGCAATAGGAAGCGTGTAAACATATCGTTAGACCCGGCGACTTATGAGAAGTTGCAAAGGGTACAGCGCGAACATGGGTTTAAGAACCTGTGCGAGCTGGTGGTAGCGTTTGCGCATATACTTATAGACCGTATGGAAGTGGCAGAGGAAAGGAAATACGATTTGCCCGAAGATGACGGGCGATATATAGATGCGATGTTTGACGATTTAAGCAATGTACACAGAGTGCCGGACGGAACGGTACCAGTAAGGCACAATAACAAGAAACTTAAATGATACTGATATATGGCTAAGGACAAGGAATATAACAAGCTGATACATACTACACGGTGGTTAAAGCTAAGACGCGATGTATTAACCGCACATCCTTTGTGTCAGAGATGCAAGGATAACGGACTGCTGACACCAGCCACAGAGGTACACCACATCCGACCTGTAGAGGAAGCGTTTACACACGCAGAGAGGGCGCAGCGTATGTATGACCCACACAACCTACAGGCATTATGCCACGACTGCCATGTTAAGGTACATACAGAGATGGGCAGGGGTGGCAAGGATGCGACACGAAAGCGCAACGAAAAGCAGGTGCAGGATATTATAAAAAAATTTTTTGGAAGCCCGGACGATTAGGCCGGGGGTACTTTTTTAAGACGGGGGTAGTGCCGTTAAACCTCGCCCCCACTCTTTTAAGTGTGCGAGAAAATTTTTGGAAATGTGGAACTTTGGACGAAAACGAATAAAAATATAGCAATAATGGCGAAAACTGTTAATGATTACAAAACGGAGATAATAAAGGTGCTGAAAGCCCACAAACTGTACAGCAAAGGTCTGGATATGCAGGTTATATCGCTTGCCAGTGCTTTGCGAAATTTGGAAATGGCAAACGACCAGATAGACACGCTGACAGAAACGACCGTGTGGGAGAAAACCCGGTACGGCGAAAAGTTGGCCCCACATCCTGTTTTCAAAATCGCCAAAGAAGCGCAGGAACTGGTAACACGCCAGATGAAAGCGTTAGGACTGACGGCAGAGGATTTGGCAGGAGAGGTGGAAGATGACCCACTGGTTAACCTTACCAAGAAATTAGCCAAGAAACGCAAGCAGCCTAAGATTATCAAACCGAACACCAACGAATGACAGAGGAAGAAAAGGACAAACTACGGCAAGCGAAAGCAGACGTTACCGACCTGTTGGCAAGCACTGACATAGACCGTTACCGACTAACCGAAGTGGATAGCCGGTTAGACGGCTATGTGCGCGAAGTGGCAAGCAACCCGGACGGACATAACCTGTATGAGCAGCTGGCAGTAGCGCGGTTTTTCAGACTGTGCGACAAATACGGCATTAACGCTACCGAGGTGTGGCAGTTTTTCGACTTGTACGAAAGTCTGTACTTTCCGGGCAAGGCCGGACAGCAACGCTACAAGCTGACCCCTGTACAGGCTTTCCAGTTTGCCAGTATCTTTGCGTTTTGGCATGACGGCAAACGTGTGGTGCGTGAAGTGGTGCTATATGTGCCGCGTAAATTCAGCAAGACAACCAGCACAGCGTCACTGGCAATATACGACTTGCTGTATGGCGATGCAAACGCCGAGAGCTACACTGGGGCGAACAGCAACGACCAAGCTAAAAAATGCTTTGATGTGATACGCGGCTGTATGCGAAAGTTAGACCCGAAAGAACGCAGGTACATAGTGAACGAACAGACCATTAAGAGCCGCAGGAAAGACCGCACAGCATTTGCGCAGTGCCTTACCGCCAACGCAAGAACCAAAGACGGACTGAACGCCAGCACGGTTATTATGGATGAGTTTAGCCAAGCACGCAGCAGCGAGTTACTGACCGTGCTAACTACGTCTATGGGCGTGCGTGAAAATCCGCTGACCGTGATAATAACTACTGCGTCTGACGTGTTCGACGGGCCGTTTTATGAGATGTTGCAGGGCTACAAGTCCGTACTATTAGGGGAGTATGAAGATGACAGCGTGTTTGTGCATATTTTCGAGCCGGATTTAGACGACCCGGAAGATGCGGAAAGCACGTGGCGCAAAGTACATCCGCATTTGGGCGTGACAGTAAGCATGGATTTCTACAGGCAGGAATATAAAAACGCACTGCGTAATGGCAGCGAGGCCATGTTAGCTTTCCGTACCAAGTTGCTAAACCTGTATGCCGAGAATGAGCAGCGCAGCTGGATTAGTAGTACGCTGGCCCGACACATAAGCAGGCCGATAAACATAGACGGCATAAAAGGTAGGCCCGATGCAATGGTAGCGATAGACCTAAGCGAAAGCGATGACTTTAGCGCGGTGACTATGGGTATGTATGATGTGGCGCACAAAAATTTCTTTTTCTACACGTCCTATTTCTTTCCGGCCGGTGCTTTGCCAGGACACCCTAACGAAAAGCTGTACAGGGTGTGGGCTGAAAAAGGCTATCTGATACTGACCGATGGCGATGTGATAGACTACAGGCGCATAGTGGACTATGTACTGTATCTTAACCAGCACGTCCGAGTGCTGGGCATAGGCTATGACCCGTGGAAGTCGCAGGAAGTTATAAATATGCTGGCAGCGTCCGGCGCAGGCAACGTGATTAAGGGTGTGCGGCAGACCTACGGAGTGTTTACCGCGCCGGTAGAAAGTTTTGAGCACGGGGCAAAGACTGGCCATGTTTTCATAAACGACAACCCTATTAACGCCTACTGCTTTGGAAACGCAGTGCTGGATAGTGACAAGCTGGAGAACTGCAAGCCGGTGAAGCGCAAAGCTAATCAGAAAATAGATGGAGTGATAACCATGCTGATGTGTATGCGTCTGTTTATCGACTACGAGCGATAAAAATTTTTCGGGGCTGGTACCAGATACCGACTTTTCCGTGTAGGGTAGAAACAGTTTATTATTGGGAATGGGTATTTTTACCAACATACGGAATTTATTTAAGCGAAGCAATACAGCCGGAGCCAGTACAGGAAAGGCAAACACACCGCGCACAGGCGGCGTGCCGCTGCTTTCGTCTGGCTTTGCGCTGAATGTTGCTACCGTTTACCGGTGTGTAAACCTGTTGGCGGACAGCGTAGCCAGTCTGCCAGTGCAGTATATGCGCAAGAAAGGTAATATTTTCGTGGAAGACCGCAGCGACCGTATGCACTATCTGCTGAATGTGCAGCCGTGCGCATATCTTTCGGCGATAGATTTTTGGCAAATGGTTGTGCGTTATGTGCTGCTGAGGGGTAACGCTTATATCGTCCCGGTCTATGATTACAGTATGGAAGTGGGGCGGCTGGCACTGGTTGACCCGGCGTGCGTGGCACATGACACGGTTAATGACACGTACACCATTAACGATGTTTATGCAGGTATCAGCGGCGTATATGACGAAAGCGAAGTTATCCACATAAAGGGCTACAGTCTGGACGGCAAAACCGGGTTATCAGTGCTGAGTTTCGCACGCATAACGCTGGATATTACCAGCACCGGCGACCAAGAGACATTAAACAGGTTTGCCAACGGTGGCAATGTCCGGGGCATAGTCAGCAACGATACCAGCGTGCGAGGCTTTGGCGAGTACCAAGATAAGGAACTGCAAAAGACCGCTACCGATTTAGACGAAAGGTTTAGGAATGGTGAGCGCATAGTATCACTACCGGGGCAGGTGCAGTTCAGTCCGATTTCATTAAGCAGCACTGATATGCAGTTTTTGGAAACGCGCAAATTCAACGTCCGCGAGATATGCCGTTTCTTTGGTGTGCACCCGAGTTTTGTGTTTGATGATACCAGCAATAATTACAAGTCTGCGGAAATGGCAAACGTGGCTTTCCTCACAAACACGCTTAATCCGTTTTTGCGCAAAATCGAAGTGGAACTGCACAGGAAGTTAGTAGCACCTAATTTGTGCTGCAAACGGAAATTCCAGTTTGACCGGCGCGGATTGTATGCGTGCGATTTGGATAGCCGGATAAAGTACCAAGCACAGACGATAGCCGCAGGGCTGTACACCGTCAATGAATGGCGTGCCGAGGAAAACAAACCGCCAGTGGAGGGCGGCGATACGGTGCTGGTATCGGCGAACCTAAAGAACATAGACGAACAGCAGGCACAGCCAGAGCCGACACCGGCAACGAATGAACCAGATAACAACCAGTCCGGGACTACCACCGAGGAGCCGGACAAAAACGGAGATAGAGACGATGAAAAGGAATAAAGACACAGTAGTAAATCGCATACTGCATACCATTTCTGATTTGCGTGTGCGTGAGGCCCCAGAGGGGCAAGCAGCCAGTAGAACTATTACCGGCTATGCTATCCTGTTTGGCGTGCCGTCCGAACCGCTGTACGACTACGAGGATGAGGAAGCGCGCGAGGTTATAGCACCCGGCGCGGTAACTAAAGAGCTGCTGGACGGTTGCGATATTAAGATGACCATGTTTCACGATAGGCAGCTGATATTAGCACGCAGTAAGAACGGCGCAGGTACACTGACCTACGGCGTGGATGACAAAGGAGTGTATTTTGAGTTTGAGGCCCCTAATACCGTGGACGGTGATAAGGCACTGGAACTGGTTAGGCGCGGTGATATATCCGGCTGTAGCTTTGCTTTCAGTACCCACTATTACGACAGCGCGTATGTTTCACGAGACGTGCAGCGTGTGGACGGTAAGACTATCATAACGTACACGGTTAATGTGATAACCGGCATTTATGATTTTACGCTGGCAGCAGACCCGGCATATCCAGATACCAGCTGCGAGGCTGAGACCCGCGAACTGGTTAAGGCTTTGAGAGAGCCGGACGATGACAAAGCGGAACGAGAAAATAAAGTGCGTGAGCAAGTGCGTGAAATGCGCCGCGCTGCTACGCTACCATTATAAAGAATGTTTAACCACTTAAAGTTTTTTGTATGAGTAAGAAAACGGTAAATGTGCGTGAGTTGGTAAACAAGTATCAGACCAACTGCGACCGTATCGGCGAGATTGCCGATTTGTGCGAGAAAGAGCAGCGCGAGCGTACCGAGGCTGAGACCGCCGAGTATAACGCGCTTATGCGAGAAAACCAGCTTTTGCAGATGAAGATGCAGGCAGTGGCTGTAGAGCAACTGCGCGAAAACCCCAACACGTCTGCGGAAGCGTCCCGGATTATCCGCGAGAACGTAGCGGCAGGCCGACAGACCCGGATTATGCTGATGCGTGATTTGGTTATGGTATCGGATGTTACCGCCGGTGGGATTATTCCTGTAAAGATGCAGGATATTTTAGACCCACTGGTAGAGGGGCTGATTTTGGATAAAGTCGGTCTGCCTATGCCTACAGGTTTGGCAGGTGATTATATCTGGCCCACCTACGAGACTGTGGAGGCATCGATACAGGGCGAGGGCGTGGCACTTACCGACACCGAAATTTCTATGTCCAAACTGACTGCCTCACCTCAGCGTATCGGTATCGCTATCCCTGTTACCCGGCAGGCTATCAACCAGACCGAGGGCGTGGTAGAAATGATTGTTAAGAAGCTGATGCCGCTTTCGGTTACAATGCTTCTGAACAAAATCATGTTTAGCACTACGAAAGTTACAGGTGCTACGACACTGGTAGGCCCGTTTGTGGCATTGGCAAGTAGCCCGGTAGAAGTGAGTGCCGAACCTACGTTCAAGGATTTCAACAAGGTTAAGGCAAAGGTACTGGCTACCGGCGTTGATGGTGAACACCTTTGCTGGGTTATGACTAAGGCGCAGAAAGCTATCGCCGAGGCAACACCGAAAGATGCAGGTAGTGGCATTATGGTTTGTGAAAACGACCATATCGCAGGTCTGCCGGTATTCACTACAAACTATATCGGTGAGGGCTTTATAGGTCTGGGCGATTGGCGTTACCAGCCTATGGGTCTGTTTGGCGACATTTCATTTATCATAGACCCGTACAGCCAAGCACGCAAAGACGCTGTGGATTTTGTGCTTAACGTGAACTACGGCACTACCACGCTGCGCACAGAGGCTTTTGCGCTGGCAAAGTGCAAAGCCGCAGCAGGTGTAGGCGGATAATGAGATTAGGAACATAGGTTTAGTTTTATAAGATTGTTTGATTATGGCTACAGTGGATATAGCACTACTTAAATCGCACGTCCGGGCAGATGACTTTAGCGATGATGACCAGTATTTGGCGCAGTTGCTGGAGGCAGCGGAAGAATATGTAACGACCGCTACCAACCGCAGCGCAGATGAATTGCTGGAAATGGGGGACGGTGAGCATTTACCGGCTACGTTACAGCAGGCAGTTTTATTGATTGCCGGACACTGGTACAACCAGCGCGAAGCCGTTAGCGGCGTGCAGATGGCGGAAGTGCCATATACACTGCAAGCCTTAATTAAACCGTATCGCAAACTGGTAGATGAAGTTACGGAATGAGAGCAGGCGCACTGAAATATAAGCTGGAGTTACTGGAGCCAAAACGCACCACAGACCGCATGGGGGCTGAAAAGGTAGAATATACCAAGACGCGCACCGTGTGGGCTGAAAGGGTTAGGGCTACAGGTACAGCCAGTGAAGAAGTCGGGGAACATTTCCCGGACTACACCGTAGAGTTTAATATACGGGACGCACACCCGGTACAGGAAAACTGGAGGGTGCGGCAGCTGGGCGGCTATCTGTACACTGTAACGAACATTATACCAAATCTGGATAAGGGCTATAAAACCCTGTTATGTGAACGAGTAAACGAATAAGTTACCACTATGGCACGAAGTGTAGCCTACGATGATAGGAATTTGCAGCAGTTATTTGCTGAACTGGAGCCAAAACGCAGATTACAAGCGATAAAGGGCGGCTTTCGCAGGGAAGCCAACAAAGTACGAAAGACGGCGATAAACAATCTGCGTAACAGCGTCCGTTCTAACAAGGATTTGGAAAAGGGCGTGCGTGCGATAGTGTTCAAGCGCAAAGCCGGATTTCGGGTTACGGTAGGCACAAAGAAAGCCGGGAAGAATGGCAAGGGCGAAGCAGGATTTCACACGAACCGCCAAGGCCTCAAAAAGCCGGTGTTAATCTGGGTGGAAGAGGGAACGCAGGAGCGAAAGACCAAAGGAAACGGCGGCAAACGTGCCGCACGGCGCAGGTCTGCACACAGGACGGGACGCATGAGGCGTTACGGTTTTATGACACAAACGCTGAATGACGTAAGAGATACTGTTACTGCCGACATTCACGATATGGTAACTGATAATGTCTTAAAGATAGCGCAAAAGTATGGGTGTAAGTAAGTCAAGTTTAAGTGCCGGTGAAATTATCCGGGATATACTGGTTAATAACGCAGAAGTGGCCGCACGTGCAAAAAAAGTCTTTCCAGTGGTGGAAGATAGCGCGGAACTGCCATACATAGTGTACAGGCGTACACAACTGGAGCAGGAACCGGCAAAAGGCAGGCGCGGTGCTGACACGGTGGGCATTGAGATACTTTGCTATACGCAGCACTATACGGAGGGCGTGGAACTGGCGGAAGCCGTGCGCGATGCGCTGGATGGAGCGCAGGGCGAGAAAGACGGTTTGGTTATGCGCAGCTGCTATCTGGCAGACAGCGAGGAAGCATGGCAGGACGATGCCTATGTACAGCAATTAGTGTTTAATGTTAAGATATAAAGAATATGGCAAAAAGCGGATATTGTAACGGTAGCGATATGCTGCTGTATGTAAACGGCAAAGCCGTTGGAAGTTGCACTACGCACACTACCACATTCAACAGTGAAACCAAAGAGCGGGCGGTTAAGCCTGTAGCGTCCGCGCCCCTAAGCAGCGGACTGTGGAAGAAGAAAGGCGTAGTAGGTTTGTCGTACTCTATCAGTGCCGAGGGTCTGGTATTCTATGACGAAACGGAATGTGGGTTTAAGACCCTGCTTGCGCTGTGGAAAGCAGGCAAGCCGGTAACGGTTAAGTGCATGGAACGTGATAACAGCGATGAACCCTATCTGGAGGGTGGCTGCGTTATTACTTCGCTGGAGCGTACAGACCCGGCGCAGGATGACAGCACCTATAGTATCAGTCTGGAAAATGACGGTGAGCCTACCACACTTGATGAAAGTGCTATTACTGAAAATACCGTAGACGCAGAAGGCTAAGAGTATGGCGAAAGTTGAGGTTACTATTAACGGAAAGGCATACCCCTGTAGGCCAACTATGGGGGCTATGCTGCGTTTCAAGAAACAAACCGGCAAAGAGGTAACGGAGATTACCAACAGCGGTTTAACCGATTTGTGTACTTACCTGTACTGCTGTGTTGCGTCCGCGTCTGCTGCGGACGGCGTGGATTTCAAAATGTCGCTATTGGAGTTTGCCGATGCGTTAGACCCCGAAGATATGGCGGCATGGGCAAACCAGATGCAGCAGAACAACGGTACAAATGGAGAAAATGCAGATGGGTTAGAAAAAAAAAGCTGAAGCCCTACGGCATATTTGATTTATTAGGTATCGCGCTGGGCTGCATACGGCTAAGTTATGACGATTTCTGCAAATTGGACTTTGAAGAATTTGCGGCAGTCTATAAAGCCTATGCAGAGCAGCGCGATACTGATTTTAAGGACAACTGGCAACGGATGCGCCTACTGGCTACCATTGTTATACAGCCGCATTTGGATAAGCGGCACAAGGTAACGCCGGAAAAGTTACTGCCTTTTCCGTGGGATAAGGCGAAAGCAAAGAAACAGCAGGCACGGATTACGCCGGATAAACAGCGTGAACGGATGGCCGATTTGGTAAAGAAATTAGGTGACGAACTTATATAACAGCAGCTATGGCAGGCAAAAGCACTATTAGCATAACATTCAAGATAGACGGCGACAGCAAGGAGTTTAAGGAACTGATAACCGATGCGGACGGGCTGAAAAAGGTAATACAGTCCACCATAACGCAATCAGACAACCTTAAAAAGTCGCTGATAAACTGGAGCCAAGGCGTACAAGCGATTAGTGCCATAACGGACACTATCGGCAATGTTTCGTCTGCTTTGTCGCAGTTTTCCGAGCGCATGAGGAGCTTACAGTCGGCAAACATAATGATAACGCAGCTGACCGGGAAAACAGGCGATGAAATGCTGAAACTGCGCAACAATGTGCAGGCGGTGGCAGAACATTTTGGCGCAGATTTTAACGAGGTGCTACAGTCCGCAAACAACCTATCTAAAGCATTTGGCATTAGCATAGACGATGCGATGAAGTTAGTGCAGGACGGGTTTGTTAGTGGAGCAAACGCAAACGGCGAATTTCTGGACACACTGAAAGAATATCCGCGCTATTTCAAGGAAGCCGGACTATCGGCGGAGGATTTTGTAGCCATTACGACCAACGCTGCACAGCAGGGCATATTTTCCGACAAGGGCGTGGATGTTATCAAGGAGGGTAATTTGCGCATACGCGAAATGACTACAGCCACTGCCGATGCGTTGAATAACATAGGCATATCCGCAGAGCAGGTGCAGGCGGACTTGCAAGCCGGGAGCATAACCACGTTTGACGTTATGCAGATGGTTGCGGCCAAGCTGAATGAACTACCGGCAAGCAGCGCAGCCGTAGGCACTGCCATAGCTGACATCTTCGGTGGGCCGGGCGAAGATGCAGGACTGGAGTATATAAAAACGCTGGCAAACATACAGCTGAACATGGACGCAGTGAAAGCGGCCACGCAGGGAACGGCAGAGCAGCAGGAGAGGCAGATACAGGCGCAGGAAAATATAAAGAACGGACTAACCAGCCTTATAGATTTGTCGGCTATCTACACGGATGTAAGGCCCTATGTGGATTTGACGGCACAAATAGGCATGGCGGCGATGGGCATAGGCAGTCTGATTAAGACTGTTAAAGCTATGAATATCCAGCAAGCCATATTAAAGACGCGCATAGTGGCCGTGGCTGCTGCGCAGAAAATGGTAACTATCGCTACTACCACATGGACTGCCGTACAAAAGGTGCTTAATCTGGTGCTGACGGCTAACCCTATCGGCTTAATCATTACCGCTATCGGATTACTGGTAACGGCATTGATACAGGCGTACAATAACTGTGAGGGCTTTAGAAAAATCGTTGATAAGGTCTGGGAGGGCATTAAGCCGTTGGCAAATGCCATTATGAACGGTTTGGCAAAGGCTTTCGAGTGGCTGGTAGAAAAGTGTAAGGAGGCGTGGGAATGGCTCAAAAACATATTGGGTTTAGGCGGCAAGAAAGTGGAGGTGGCAGTAGATGTGTCGCGTCCTAAGACCAAAGCCCCTAAGATGGATTTAAGCGGCGGCAAGACGGACACGGGCAGGTATAATTACACCCCGACTGTTAAGAAAAGCAAGGGCACAACTGATAATAAGCCGCTGTGGACGGAAGATGCAAAGACGTTAAAGGAGATAACCGATAATATCCAGATACTTAACGACAAGCTGCAAAACGCTAATGTCGATGAGGCCGCTATGCTTAACCAGCAGATAGAGTCATGGAACAAAAAAGCAGAAGCGATTAAAAACGCAGGCAAGGCAGTGGATAATACCCCACTGTGGAAAGAGGATGCAAACACGCTGGAAGAGATAGGCGATAATATCCAGATACTTAACGACCAACTACAGACAGCCACTATAGACGAAGCCGCACTGATTAACCGGCAAATAGAGGCATGGAACGAAAAAGCCGATGCGATTAGAAATGCCGGAAAAGAGGCCGAAAAAACAGCTGTTAGTACGGGCAAGGCTTTGGAAAAAGGCTGGGGCGGCATTAAGAGTATCGGCAGCAGCATAGAGGGCATAACGGATGCGCTGAAAGGAAACGGAAACGCATGGCAACTGGTAACAGGCATTGTGGATGGCTTTATAGGGCTGTACAATGGCATACAAACAGTAGTTGGTATTATTGGGCTATTGACAGGTGCCAGTGCTTCACACGCAGCTACGAAAGGTGTAGAGGCTGTGGCAGAAACCACAGCGTCCACAGCACGCGCAACGGCTGCGGCTACTGATGCAACTTCATCTGCGACAGTTATAGTAGCAAACAAATTAGAGGCTGCGAGCTGGAAAGAATTAGCGGCAGCAAAATATATGGCCGCTCACGCTTCTATACCGTTTGCAGGCTTCGGCATAGGTGCTGGCTTTGTTGCATCCATGCTGGCTGTAGTGGCGGCGGCTGGTGTTCCTATGCTTGCCGAGGGCGGTATAGCGTCCGGCCCCACGCTTGCTATGGTTGGTGAGTATGCAGGGGCGAGCGGAAACCCGGAAGTTATCGCGCCACTGGATAAGCTGCGCGGTATGCTGAAAGAACCGGCAGGCGTTGATTTCGGCAGGGTTGAGTTTGAGATTAAGGGGCGCACGCTGGTAGGTATATTGAACAAGGAAAACGAAATTATTAAGCGTAACTGACATGAAGCATTTACGATATATGGGTGAATTTGTCAGCGTGGCCGGGATTATCTGGCGCGTTGAAATTTTGCAGGAAGCAGACGCAGATTTTGAAGTTATAGGCAGTCTGGCTTTTCCTGCTGACGAGCCACTGGTTATAGAATGGGGCAACAAGAGCAAAGAGGAAGTAATATGTAGCAGTGTAGCCACGCTTAAAATAATCAGTCCGGGCGACCGAACCTATGAAGATTTGTACAGCATAGAAGTGGGGCGCGTAAGGCTGGACGTGTACCGTAACAATGCGCTATACTGGAGTGGTTGCATAGACACCGAATTTTACGAAGAACCATACGAAAGGCTAAATGGCTATGAAGTCAGTTTGACTTTTAGCGACTTTGGCGTGTTGGATAGGCTAAAGTATGATTTGGCCGATATGCGAACACTTTATGAGATTGTTAATTACTGTGCCGGACGCTGTGGTATAAACTGTGGTGGCATAGACGATAGTCTTATTAGTACGCAGCTAACAGCATCCAGCGGTGCATTAAGCCTAAAATCTTTGCAGGTGCGCAGTGATAATTTTTATGATGAGGACGGCGAAGCCTCAACATTGGCAGAAGTTATCGAGGGCATTTTACAGCCATTGGCACTACGGATGATACAACGGTGCGGAAAGATATATATCTATGACCTCAACGGCTTATATAACAAAGCGTCTGTAAAGCAAATAGTCTGGGACGGTGACAGTCAGACTATGGGCGTGGATAAGGTCTATAACAACGCAAAGATAACGTGGAGTACCTACGCGCAAAGCGGAAACCTTTTGCCAGATAAATGCTGGCCAGAGAGCATAGAAACTGATGCGTCACTAATGGCACTTAATAATCTGGCAGGTGGAAGCAAGAACGGCGCAAATTATTTTTCGTACCATTACAGCACGGTATTAGATGACTGGATAGACGCTACGGACTGCGGTTTTACCATTTGGACTGCTACCGAGGGGAATAACGCAGAGTTAGGCGAAAATGTACGCTTTTTCAAAATCGTGCCGCAGTATGACGGAACAGAAAGTGAGGGTATTGCTATTTATTGGAAGTCTGTACAAGGTATAAAGCGGAGCTGGGGCAGTGGCTGGAGTGCTTTTTATGGTAGCCGGGGCAATGGTAGCAGTAACATTCCCGGTACGTCTATTGACACCATAGGCCCGGCCTTATTCAAATCAAGCAAAGTATGGTTACCACCGGTAGCTGCGTCTAAAGAACTAATAGTGCGTATCGCCATAGATTTGCTGTTAGACCCACGGTTTAACCCGTTTGAAACCGCAGCAAATCTGATGAAAGGTGTCGAGCAAAAAGACTGGTACGACCTGTTTAATACCTATGGGAATTTTATATACGTTCCTGTTACGATTAAGTTTCAGCCGGATGGAAGTGATACCGTATATGTATGGACTAACAGAAGCATAGTAAAACAGAGTATAAGCAACCCTGTAACAACACTTAATGGAACGTATGGCAGCTGGGTAACATATACAAACGATAATAGCCCTAATGATTGGGGGTATCTGTGCTATTACGATGCAAAAGACCATGTAGACACCAGCGGCGTATTAGGATGGAAAAAGAACAGACCGGCTATAAATCCGCATAAAAGCCAGCTAATATCCGTGCTGGAAAATGCCGAAGCCGGGCAGTACATACCATATCCAAACTACGGAGGGCGCGGCGGCAAGTTATGGGTAGAGGTACACGGTGCCGGTTGGTATATAGTGAATGAGGGTACGGAACTGGAGCGTAGCGATAATGGCCCAAAGGGATTATGGAACAAGGTAAGCTGGGTTTTGATGAAAATCCCAGAAATAGAGATTATGAATAACACGCAGTTTGACCAAACTATAAGTACCGATGATGTAGAATATAATGCGGAAATAAATAGTGCGGCTAAGGAGGCTATAGAGATAGACACTATTTGCGGTACGAGCGCAGAGGGTGTGCCGACTGCAAGGGGTGCGTATTTTGATGTTTCTACCGGGAAGCAGATTAAAGAGCTGACACGAGCCGGGCGGACTACGCAGGTAGAAGATTTGTTAATAGGCACGTTATATAGTCAGTTTGGGCAACGCCGCACGACATTAAGCGGCGAAGCACAGATAACGCACGACCCTATAGCAACATACAAAGAAGATAATCAAGGTGACAAAAAGTTTATACTTGTGGAAGATGTGCAGGATGTGATTAAGGACACCAGCGACACTACATTTATAGAACTAAGACCAGATGAATATACCCGTAATGATTAGAGGCTATGGCAGTATATGAATATAAACTAAAAACATATAAGCGCGGCGCACGTCCGCGCAGTGAACGTCTGCGAGAGTTGGGAGGCGAAAGCAGCGGTGGAGGCAGCACCGTGGTAAGTGTTGGCGGCAGTGGCAATGTTATAAGCGCGACAGACCACACACACGCAAATAAAAATGACTTAGACCAGATTACAACTGATGCAAATGGCTATCTGTATTTGACGCAGAACAAAGAGACGCAAGACGATGAGGGTAACGACATTATCGAGCGGACAACCGAGAAAGTAAAAGCCGGTTTTGCGGACATGGCCTATGACCTAACCGAGGACAGCCCGGTTAGGGAGCAGTTTTTATCCCGACTGGCAGACGATGTAGCCAAAGGTAATTTGACCTTTGAAAAAATGCTTACCGTGCTGGGGTTGTCCTTATTCAAAGGCGGTGCGCAGTTTGGCGAGTTTATTAAGTCCCTGTACGCAGGAAAGGGCGCAGGCATAGACGAATTAGGGAATGCCGAATTTGAGAGCGTCCGGGTGCGCAGCTACTTTGAGTGCATGGAGCTGATAATAAACCGCCTATCAGCCATAGAGGGCGACCAGATACTGACGGAAGCGGACACCATAGAGAGCGTGGACGATTTGGGCGATAACTGCTACGGTTTGCATCTGCGCAGTAAATGGGAGGGCTATTTTACTGCGCAGTACCCTAATAATGTGCTGAAAGGTATCATTAACACGCTGGCTACCGGCAGTGGCGTATATTACACCAGTTGGATGCGTGTAAACAGTGTGAACACTGCTAACAACTATATCGAGGTGACGTTATACCCGGACAGCGAAGTACCGGCAGGAACGAATTACCCACCGTGTGAAATGATGAAGATAGCCCGGTGGGGAAACCAGACCGACACGAAACGGCAGAGCTGCATATACCTATCCAGTACCGAGGGGCGCATAGTGCGGCTTACTGGGGTAACAAAGCCTATCATAGATGCAACGAATTACGGCGCAACTTTCGGCACTTTGCCAGAGTTTCTTTTAACTATGGATTTGCCTATTATAGAGGGGCAGGACTATGTATATGCGCGTGGGCTGATAGTGCAGGACATTATACGCATAGACTATCAAGGCCAGCCGGTATGTGAGATTGTAGACCGTGGGCAGTGGAGCGCGGATGCGGATTATTACTGCAAGGCGTTGAACCCTACCACGGGGCAGTACGAGATTTCGGATGTATGGTATATGGGCTGTAAGTACCGATGCACCAAGACCGGCACAAAGACGGCCCCGGCATGGAATAATACCGACTGGGCGATGATAGAGGGCAACCCGGAGTTTACCGTAGAGTTTGCCGATACGGACTACATATTTGACCCCGACAGGTTTGCTTTGACACTAACTATCATAGCCAAGCTGTATAACATTGACATAACGGATGACATACTGGATGCGGATGTGCAGTGGACGCGCTACAGCGAGGATGCAAACGGAAACGAGCGTGTGGCGTCCGATACGGCATGGGCGTTAAAGCGAGCCAACGAGGGCAAGTCTATAGACCTGACGGTAGCGGACTGCGATTTTAACGGGTATATCCCTAAAACATTGAAATTCATAGCGACAGTTACGCTGCGTGATGGTATGGGTAATGAAGCTGGTACCCAAAGTGCAGTTTTCGAGTATTAGTAGAAAGGTATGCGATATGAAAAAGATTATAGACTATTTCGGAGCAGACGGTTTGCTGCACATTATCTGCTGCATGGTGATTATGCAGCTGTTAAGCAACTTTTTGCCTTTATGGGCGGCGGTTTTGATTACTGCTGCTATAGGTTTGGGCAAAGAACATATCTGGGATAAGCAACTGAAAAAAGGTACGTTTGACAAACGCGACCTGCTGGCAGATTGCGTAGGTATTATTTTAGGACTTATTTAACTGCGGATGGCATGAAAACAAGAAGATTTGATTTTAACTGGAAGCCGCTACAGCTACAAATATCGTTTGCAGTCGTAGGCAGCGTGCCGGACAAGCAGAACTATAGCACAGATACGCAGGAATATACGCCGGACTATACACTGACACCGCTAATTATCCAGCCGGTTGTATCTATACTGGATAAAGACGAAGTGTTAGCGGCAGGACGCATTAACCATGCACTGACAAACATACGCTGGTATGAGAACATAGACGGCACGCAAAAGCTGATAGACGCGAATAATGCCAGTTATGAGATAACCACCAGTGGGGGCGATGCAGGGCGTATCAGAGTAAAGAAGAACGCCGAGCCGAAAGTACCTATTACGCTGGTGTTCTATGCCGAGTATGTGGACAATCGGAATGGGCAAGTATTGATTATACAAGGCAGCTACTTAATCAGCTGTAGCAGTGCATCCGACCAGATAAGGGTAGAACTGGACGCGGCAGACCAGACCGTGTTTAATCCTTTGACGGACGGACGGACGCAGACCGTGACGGCTACCGTTTGGCTGGGCGACCAAGTATGCCCCAGTAGCAAATACGCGCTGGTGTGGGAAGTGCAGGGCGAGGATGGTAGCTGGCATGAAGCCGAAACAGACACGGTGATGGACTATGACATTACCGTTAATGATGACAACACGGTGACGGTAGATAAACGTCTGATGGGTGCTGAAATGTATTTGCGGTGTAGGGTTAAGTACAGCGCAGATGGTGCCCCCGGCAGCGTAGATTTGACCGATGCAAGCCCACAGGCAGTTATCAGTTTCGTTAGACGCATTCCTAAATTTGAGTTTGATATGACGGGCGTACCCTACAACATACCGGCAGGCATACTAAGCATAGCACCCACAGCCATTATCCGCACTACCAACGGAGAGATAGAGGATGCGGAAAAAGAGCTACTGCCGCTGTGGTATATTGCTACGAACAAGGCAAGCGGTAGCCTAAGTTATTCGCTGGTAGCACATGGCATAAGCCCGATAATCCCCACAGCCAAAATGGATGAAAACTATGGGGCTGTTATCGGTCTGGACGTTAAAGACCGGGGATATGTCGGCGCGTTTATAGACAATGCCGACGGCGCGGTGATATGTGACGCTGACGGCGCAGTAATGGTTATTCACTAAAAGTTTGATTATATGGCACGCTACATTAAAGTAAATCCAAAGGTGGCAAGACACCTAAGATTAGAGAATGACCGCAACCAAGTTGCGGATGGTAACTATCTGCTGTGGCAGGCTGATATGCTTGCATTTGGCAGGCTAACCGAAATGCCGAGTATATTAGCGCAAATCGGGGGCCTATCCTTACAGGCACACGAAGCGAGAGAGGAACAGGACGGTACGGTATTAAGAAAATTGCCTATCGCCACTGACCCACGGTTTGCAGAGGATGTGCAGGAACCGGCAGAAGATACCGGCGCGGAGGATGAAACGGATATACCGACACCGGGCGATGAAGCCGAAGATGGCGAAAGTCCAACGGATGAAGAAACCGAGGCCGAAACGCAAGGGCCGGACGATGCGGAGGATGAAACGCCGAAACAGCCAGAAATGGAAAGCCCGGACACGGCAGAGGATGCGCAGGAAACTACCGACACTGACAGTACGGAAGAAACCGCAGACGTAGCAGGAACAACCACAACCATTAACGAAGAAACGGAGGCTTAACGATGAGTACAGCAAGCACCAGCAGAACCATTAAGTTTATCAGCAAGGCCGGAACCTACACGGCTGTTATCATGTCGCCCAGCGGCGACCTGTACCAAGAATATGAGGGCACGACTAATGATGTTACCGCCGTGTACCCGGATTTTGAAACGCTGAAACCAATACTGTATTTTGTCTGCACCAGCAGCCGTGTAGCAGAGGGCGTGGCAGACCCGGACGCGATGGAGTATTATTTCAATGACCAAAAGATTAGTTTCAGCGGCGGTGTATCTACAGGCACTTTCGCAGGCTTTTTCAAGACGGTAGCACCGAGTGGCGACCAGATGTATTACGGCCTGCAAATCCTTAAAAACATTGCGGAGCTGGCAGGTTATGCCCCGGCTGTTATAAAAATGGTTGCTACAGTCAGCTATGGCACCCAGAGCGACCAGATACAGGCCACATATACCATACCGATACAGCAAGCAACTGGCAACAGTTACCATGTCACTATCGCGGCAGGCGACACAAAGAATTTCGTTATAACAGAAAAGGGCGGCAGCTGCATTCTTAAAGCGATGGCATACCGGAGCGGTAACGCGCTTACAAAAGATTTGTCTTACAAGTGGGAAAAAATGGGCGCGACTGGATGGGAAGAATTGGGCGGCAAGACCAGCCAGACACTGACCGTTTCGGGCAATGACATTAACACCTACGGCGAATACCGCGTACACGTCTATAGGTCTGGTGCCGAGATAGGCACGGACATTCAAGGCGTGATGGACGCAAGCGACCCCTACGATATAGACCCACATCCCGACCCGGAAGATGAGGCGATAACCGAAGATGCGACAGGTAACGGGCAAGTGACCTATACGCCGGTAGTAGTCAAACGTGGCACATCTACTAAGGCTTTAGATACACAGTTTTATTTCGTGCTGAAAGACGCAGCAGGCGTTTACCTCAATACGGACAGGGATACGCCTAAAGCAAGCCAAACAGTGACACGGGCGCACTGTCAGCAAGCCGGTGGCGATGTGTCGGTAACTATCACAAGCGTAGATTAGGTTATGGGCACAACTAAAACACAGGTAGTTAAGTACATTCGCAAAGGGGATAAAGGAGACCCCGGCGCGAATGCGCTTGACATTGCTGTTAATCCGTCAGTAATTTTGCATAAGAAAACAGCAAGCGGCGCGGTATACATCCTTGCCGTCTCTGTGACGGATGGGAACGAAAAAATACCATACAAGGATGGTAGCACGGATGGCTTTCTGTGCACAAAATTTCTTGAGACTTTGCCGGACGGTGTAAAATGGAATTGGACGGCCAGCGGATATTATTTTTATCATTTTTTAGTTTTTGACGCGGATACGAGTGCAAACATCCAGCTTTCATTTACCATAACATATAAAGGCATAAACCATACACGCACTGTTGTTATTAAAACGGTAGAGGACGGTAGTAAAGGGGATAAGGGAGAGCAAGGCGCAGTGCTTCGCGGGCCGCAAGCGTGGGCAGATTGTTCTGTGGGCTATGTTTTCCAAGCAGGCGGAGAAGATGAGAGCTGGAAAGATGTTGTACTTTATAACAATAACTATTACAGCTGTGTCAAAAGCCATGCAAAAACAGCGTCAAACTATCCGGGAAGTGCGGCTGATGTAACTAACAAGTATTGGCAATTAGGCGATAAAATAGAATTGGTTGCAACAAAAATCCTGTTGACAACTTATGCGCTTGTTAAAAATCTGGGCGTAGAAGTTATCGACATGAAAGATAGCAGCGGCCATATCATTTTCCAAGCCAAAGACGGAAATGTAATTTGCAACAATGGCACTTTCAAAAACGTAAAGGTAGGCGGCATTATCACGGCTAACTTGTTTTACGGCCCGACACTATCCGTAACATCTGCGTCAAGTAGGACGTACACGATAGACCCAGTGAATGCGCCCTATAATTGTTATTTTATAAACGAGCCTACAAATACAAGATTTATCGTGCTGCCGAAAGCAGCTGATTATGACGGTTTGGAAATACAGGTGTTCACAAAAGTAACAAAATGGAATGCCGATAAGATGACATTTATACAGGCGCAAAGCAGTGATAATCTGTATATAAAAGCAAATGCCTTTCAAGCGGCCACGTATGGCAGTTCGATAAAGTCTGTTACCGTTGAAAGCCAAGATGCGGAATACAAAAACTACAAAGGAACAACCGCGTATATGTGTCCGAATGCTATGTGTAAATTCAAAAGCATTAACGGCAATTGGTATGCAATAGAGGGCATATTTACAGGAGAGTAAGCAACTTAAAGATAAAAGATTATGGCAACAAAAAAAACAAAAACTTTGGCGGCAGTATCTGCCGTGTCAACCGTGAACACAGACCAGTATATACCGTTGACTGATGGTAATGGCAATGTAACAAGGGTATCACTGGCGAACCTCAAATCGGCGTTATTGGCAGGCATGGACTTAAACGCCATGAATGACGGCGTATTTATCATGTTCCACCGTAACAGTGATGACTATCCGCTGGCGGTAAAACCGCACAAGTGGGCAAGCTATCAGAGTAGCGGCGAAATAGCCGAGGGTGTGTTAGTCGTAGAGGGCGGCAAAATGCTGGTGGTAGCACCTACGGAAGCTACGCTGACATGGAGCAGTGCAGCGGTAAGTGCAGGCGGCAAAACTACCACAGACCGATTAACCGCATTGGATGACTGGGCAGGAAAAACAAGTACAGCCGAGCAGGTGAAGCACAGCGAGTGCAACACAACAAGTTACGCGCCGGGCTTTTGCCACGCCTACAGCAGGGCAAATGCAAACGGCAAAGGACTGACCGCCGGGCGTTGGTGGCTGCCGTCTTTGGGTGAGTTGATGATGATTTATGCGAATATGCGCAAAATCAATTATGCACTATCGCTGATTAACGGTGCTACGCAGTTGGCAGAAACCGCATACTGGAGTAGTACCGAGTACAGCGCGGCCTATGCGTGGGGTTTGTACCTCAGCGATGGCAACGCGAACATCTGGTATGCTAAGGCTACGGGCCAGTTTAGGGTTAGGCCCGTTTCAGCATTTTTACAATAGTTAGTAGTTAAACTTTAACCTTAAAAGTGCGGCGGTAGCCGCACAAGACAAAGAAATTTCCATTTACCCGCTATAGAGCAAAATTTGAGATATGAACAAATCAAAACTGGTATCAAACACGCAGATATATTTAGACTGCCGCAAACTATTGGACGAAATTCTGGATATTACGCCCAACTTTCCAAGAGCCTATAAATTTAGCATAGGCAGCAAGATGCACGACATAGGCGTAAATCTTATATCCGAAATATCGGCGGCCTATATAAACCGGGACAAGCAAACCCGTATCCAGCATTTGGTAAATTTCCAGTCGCAGTTTGAAGTATTGAAAACTTTGCTGCGCATTGCAGGTGAAAGGAAATGGATATTAGGCAGAAGCAGGCACGCAAATATCATCGAGCTGACGGACGCTATAGGCAAACAATCTACAGCGTGGAAGAACTCACTATTAAAATTAGTCAGCAATGTAGATAGCGAGTAAATGCCAGATTTGGAAAGTTACGACTAACCGAGCGTGCAAGTTATCTGTAAAAATGGGCTGCGCACTATCATTTATAGTTAAGACCAAGCAAGAGCGGCACGGAGTTGCGAGTACAGCACGACCAATGCGTGGAATTTGAACCTCAACAATGGCAACGCGAACAACTGGAATACTAAGGCTACGAACCAGAATAGGGTTAGGCCCGTTTCAGCACCTTTACGGATATACCAACACACTAAGTAGATAAAGAGGATATGGTTACAACGGACGGGATGTTAGAGGCATATTACGACTGCCGCAAAAGTAAGCGGAGGACAGCCAGTGCCATTATGTACGAAATAGACTATGGTAGCAAGTTAGTAGCACTTCGCGACCGGATAAACGCGCGTACCTATCAGCCGGGTAAATCTATCTGTTTTGTCGTAACGCGTCCACGGTATCGAGAAGTATTTGCGGCTTCTTTTGAGGACAGGATAGTACACCACTGGATAGCCCTACGGCTGGAGCCGCTTTTTGAAGAAGTGTTTAGCCCGCGCACGTTTAACTGCCGGAAAGGAAAAGGACAGATGTACGGCGTTAATATGCTGTACAACGACATTAAGGAGTGCAGCCAGAACTACACCCGTGACTGTTATATAGCGAAGCTGGATTTGCAGGGCTTCTTTATGTCTATAAACAAAGCTATGCTGGCTGGAATGATAGACAAATTTATACTGGAGTGTTACAAAGGCGATGACATAGAAGATTTGCGTTTTCTATGCCGTGTGGTTATCCTGCACAGTCCGGAAAAGAGCTGCGAAAGACATAGCCCACTACACTACTGGGATTTTCTGCCAGTAAACAAATCGCTGTTTACAAACGGCGAGGGTCTGGGCGTGGCGATAGGTAATCTGTTTGCGCAGCACTTCGCAAATTTCCTGCTTAACATTCTGGACTGGTACCTGCTAAATGATTTGGGCTTTACCTATGTCGGCAGGTATGTAGATGACTTCTATATACTGGATGCCGATAAGCAGAAGATTTTAGCAGCCGTGCCGAAAATCCGGGAACTGCTGGGCAAATACGGTCTGACCCTGCACCCTCACAAATTCTATATCCAGCATTACACTAAAGGCGTAGAGTTTACCGGGAATGTGGTTAAAAAGCAGCGGATATATGTTTGTAACCGCACGCTGAAAAACTTTGTTATGGCCGTGCGAAGATTAAACCAGGCAGAAACCATAGAGGAAGTAGAGCACGCCGTTAGCAGCATTAATAGTTATCTGGGATTTATGCGCCATGCCAACGAATACGGCAAGCGGCGCAAGATATTAAAAATGCTGGAGCCTCACACATTCCGGTGGGTCTATATCCGTGGCCACTTTGAAGTAGTAGCAATCAAAAAGAAGCACCGGCGAAGAACAATAACCCTACAGCGCATAAGAGATGGAACATATTGACAGGCAGGAACCGGAAGCGGTGCTGCGGCTTTCCGAGTTAGACACCGAATTAGTACAGGCATTAGCCAAACACTGGCTGGTAATCGTGGAGCAGCAAAATAACGATATAGTATTAACGCTACACACTATGACGAATGAAAGAAGCATTAACTATAGTAGTTTCACTGATAACTGCGCTGGGCGGATGGGAAGCGATTAAATACCTGCTGAACCGGAAAACGAACAGCCGAATAGCGGAGGCCAACGCATTTAAGGTAGAACGGGAGGCACTGATAGAGGACTACAAGCGCGTACAGGGCGAAGTAGACAAACTGAAAGAACAGGTAGCCAAACTGTACACGGAAATAGACACGCTGAAAAATGACCGGCTAAGGCTGATACAGGAAAACAACGAGCTGAAATTAGAACTGAAAGAGGCGGAAAAGCACGTTTGTTTACAGCCGGACGATAAATGCCTACAGCGACTTAATCCTAACGACCACTGCCGACTACGGAAAATTTTGCGCGGGGAGTACACCAAAGACCACCCGGACGCAATAATAACGGAAGAAGATATGATGAAACCTAAAAAGGAGAAAGAAAATGAGAAAGATAAACAAAGTGATAATCCACTGTAGCGCGACCCCGGAGGGACGCGACTACACAGTGGCGGACATAGACCGCTGGCACCGTGAACGGGGCTTCAACGAAATAGGCTACCACTATGTAGTCTATCGTGATGGGAGCATACACGCCGGGCGTGATGTCGCCAAAATCGGCGCACACTGCAAAGGGCAGAACGCCGACAGTATCGGCGTGTGCTATATCGGTGGCATGACTGCCGACAACAAGCAGGCAAAGGACACCCGGACACCTGCGCAGAAAACCGCACTGCGTGAACTGGTAGCGAAACTAAAAGCCGAATACCCCGGCATAACCGTACACGGACATAACGAGTTTGCAAACAAGGCGTGCCCGTGCTTTAATGTCAAAACACAACTGTAGAGCCTATGAGATACTTAACAGCACTGATAGCCCTAATGCTGCTGGCAGGCTGCGCCAGTACGCGCCGGGCGGTAAATACCTACCAAGTGCAGCAGGACAGCACGCACAGCAGCACGCAGCGGTTAGATAGCCTGTTTAGGGTGATGATGCAACGGGATAGCATCTACCAGCGCGACAGCATCTATATCCGGGAAAAGGGCGACACGATAACCAAGTATGTAGAGCGTATCAGATACCAACTGGAAAAACGCACCGATACTTTGTACCGTGACCTGCTGCGTATCGATACGCTGATAGTGGTACGCACAGACAGCGTAACCGTGGAAAAGCCAGTATATATCGAAAAGCAGATGAAGTGGTACGATAAGGGCTTTATCTGGGTAGGCCGTCTGTGCTGTTTGGCTGCTATACTTTGGGCTTTATTCCTATATCTGAAACAAAAGTTTTAGTTTGTTACACATTACACATTTTAGCCGTGCAAGCCTGTGAGGGTAAGCGCGGCTATTTTATTCCGTGCAGCATCCAATCAATTACCCGGCGGTTTGCCGCGTCTATTTTGTCCCGGCTAAACTTAATGTACACACCTGTTATTTTAGAGCCGTGGACGTGGCCCAGTGCTTCGCTAATGGTATCTTTCGGTATATCCAAGTCTGCGGCGTATGTCGCCCACGAATACCGCGACCAGTAGGACGTAATAGCAGGCTCAATGGGCGACATAACCGGCAAATGGTTTTTGTGGTACTGCGCTTTGCCGCCTACCGTCTTAACCGGGCCTATTTTCCGCAGTGCGGCGTTTAGATGTGCCATATAGTCTTTGTAGTTATCGTATTTGTCAAAGGGCGACAGCAGATGTTTTTTGCCCCTATATCGGTCTAATATGGCCTGCGTTTCCGGCTCAATTTTGATACTATAGAATTTGCCCGTTTTCGCCCTACGATATTCTATCCTACCATCCACTATGTTATCTTTTGTGAGTGCCGCCAAATCTACCATATTGATACCAATAAGGTAGAATGACAGCAGAAAAATGTCCCGATATTCCGTATCGTATGCCGACAGCGACAGCCCGGCAAGTTGGCGCATTTTTTCCACAGGCAGTACCCGCATGGCTGTTTCCTCAGACGGTATGCGGTAGTTTCGGAACGGATAGTTTTGCGTTATATTTTCGTCCAGCGCATAGTTTATGACGTTTCGCAGATTGCGTAGGTGCATCCCACGGCTGTTTACAGACAGCCCAGTTAGGGAGTTATAAAAGCCGTCTATCCATAGTTTCGTTATCTTTTCAAATCGTATCTGGTAAGGGTCACAGTAGGCGGTAAGTTTCTTTAGTGTTTGCTCAAACAGTGTTTTAGTGCCGCCGGATTTCATGCCTATAATCGTATCGAACAGCGTGCCGAGCGTAGGGACACCGACCGTAGGATTATCCAAATCCAAATCGGTAAGCATTTCCCGAAGCTGCGGCCCGGTAAGATTACCCCACTGGCCATTTTCCCGTAATTCCAAAATCCGGTTAGCTACACGGGTAAGCAGGGTATCCAGCACCGAGTTTATGCGCTTTGCACTTTTGCCGGTAGCCCGGCAGGTGGCAGCATCCCAATCCTCAGCAGGCAGAAAAATGCCAGTAGCGAGGTACAGGTTAGAACCATACCCGACCGCAATTTGCACCGGATATGTACCGTCTTTGAGTTTGCGCCGGGTATCAAGGCGCAGTTTTGATTTTGCCATAATCTTTGCTTTGTTTTTGCTGCTTTATAGCTGAAAAATATCCCCAAATGTACCATAATCTACCATATTAACGCCCACCAGCGACCACTTTTTAATGTTAATTATCTTATTTGCTTAACTGAAATTTTGCTGATTATGCTTTATAATCCTTTGATATTGTGCAATATAGATAAAATCAAACACGGTTAAAAATGCTACCAGCGGCTATATGTCTTTGGGGTATTTTTGAGGTTGTTTTTTCCAGAAGCTATTTCCGGATATGGTGGTAAAAAATACACCCGTATTCAAGGGTGAGAGCGTCAGCTGTGGAGATACTTTTACGTGCCAGGGCTTGAAAACCTGTTTTAGCGTAAATACCGTTTTGGCGTGGTCTGATGAAAATCGAGGAAGAAATCCAAACAGAACATCTGTTTCGAATGTATCATGGTAACGACCATAGTGCCATCCTGGTCCGATGGCCAATAATCCTGTTCCTCCAGCATATTGCAGTTTTACATGACGAGGCATGAGTTTGTTCCAGATGCGCACATATCGGTTGCTTGCTTTCCGATAGCGTGTTGAATTACTGTCGGTATCTGCAGGTATGGGCCCTGTCGTAATGACGGAGTCCGGATTTTGGCAGAGGGAGTCTGTTTCGGCAGTTTGGGCTGTTCCTTTTGTGGAAAACAGGAACAGAAAAATGGTAATCAGATAGGTTATGCCGTAATTACATAGAGTGGGCTTCATAGACATATCCTTGGCGAGTTACGGTGAATATAAGATAGTTCATGTGGTTGGCAGCGCCGCATTCATAAAATGGAATCCCGTTTTTTCCCTAACGGGAAAGTTACTCCGGTGTGATGCCCGTGTCCGTTGAGAGCCAGCAGCGTGTGAGGATATTGCTGCGCAAAATAACCCAGCAATGGGGTGCTGCCGTTGTTGAATTGTTCTGATCCGGGAGCTGCATGCATGGCCATTATGGTCAGTGGTGTCTGTTCGGCGTTGGTGGTCAGCAGATCGTTTTGCAGAAAACCGAAGTCTGGTATGTTTATTCCGTTATCCGCATCCATGGCATTGGTGTTGAGGCATACAAAATGAATGAAGTTGGCGTTGAAACTAAAGTTGGGTTCTCCAAATATCTTTTTGAAAGTGTCCATCCCCGTAGCCAGGCAGTCGTGGTTGCCAATGAGGGTGACGTACGGACATTGTAATTTTTGTAAAATGTCGCGTTGCCATTCAAATTCACGGGTTGCTCCAAAATCCGTCAGGTCGCCGCAATGAATGACAAAATCAATGTCTGTACGTTTGTTGATGGTATCCACCAGTATTTGTGTTTCGTCATACCAGCGTTGCGTGTCACTGATTACAGCGAATTTAATCGTATCTTTTCCGGTACATTCTGATTCAATTCGACTGATGTTGATCGTGTTTATGTTTGTTGTTCCACTTACTTTTCCATCGTATGGATGATAGTCAAACAATGAGCAGCTTCCGAGCCAAAAGCCGCAAGTGGCAAGTAGGATACGCGGTATGTATTTTTGCAATCGGGTCATGTGTGCAAAAGTACGGAATAAATGAAAAATGAGCAAACGCTATATTTTGCTACATTGTTCTCTGGGGCGTTGAAAGTGGCAGATAAAGGAATAGTGGGAAGGAATAAAAATGTAGGTGTGCATATCGTTTTTTTTACTGCCATCCGTGTCATTCTGATAAAAGTCGGGGAAATGCAAAACAAGGTCGGAAGTTATATGTTTTACTTCCGACTTTGTTTGTCTTGTTTGCCACCTTTGGGGGGGTAAGTCTTGTATGAGTAACTTATCTGTTTGTGTCTTGTGCTCTCCAGTGTGTGAAACTCATTCGGCCATTTATGATGTCAGTATCGGTCGTATCTATGCCGGGAGGCAGTAGCGTTGATGAATCTGAGTCATCCCATTGGTAGGTAAGGACTACTCTGATGCCGCATTTGCTGAAATAGCTTGTTGTGTTTCCTCCAATGATGATGGGACGTTGAAAATATTCAGGGTGGTCCAGAAGGTTTAATTCGGGTTGGAATTCATCTCCTTTGTTTAGTCCGATAGGCATACAGTATGCTTCGCGTGTCTCGTATGGTTGGTCGGCTATGAGGAAATTGGTATTGGCTTTTGCTTCTGGAATACTGAAAAAATATGTACGGTTCAGGATATGTCCGACGATGTAACCTCGTACCCGGATATATTTTGATTCGGATGTAGACAATGCTAATGCCTCTGATACGCTGTATGTGTCTGTTTTTCCTCCAGAGGTATCTGCCGGAGTGTCTTCTCCTGATGGCGGATTGGAAGGATCGTCTGTTCCGTCGTCATCTATCGCTATGGGAGAACATCCGGAAAGAATGCTCATTAGAATAATAATCAGACAACTCTTTGTTTTCATTTGTATGGTTATGGATTATGGCCTAGAGGGCTCCTTTGCTGCTGGGGAGGGTCAGGTGGTTAATGTCGCGTTGCTTTGCCATCTTGATGGCGCGGGCTAGTGCCTTGAAGATTCCTTCAATTTTATGGTGTTCGTTATGTCCTCGTGCCTTGATGTGGAGATTAATGGCAGCATGGTCGGATAATGTTTTGAAGAAATGAGGGAAGAGTTCTGTGGCAATTCCTCCTACGGTGGGTCGGCGGAATTTGGCACGCCATACCAACCATGGTCTTCCTCCAAAATCAAGAGCTACACGACACAGGCAGTCGTCCATGGGTAAGACGTAACCATATCGTTCTGCACCACGTTTGTCGGCCATGGCCTGACGCAAGCATTCTCCGAGTACGATGGCTACATCTTCAATTGTATGATGCTCGTCAACTTGCAGATCGCCGTGTGCCTGTATGCTGAGGTCGAATCCTCCATGATGAGGAAGTTGCGAAAGCATGTGATCGAAAAACGGGATGCCTGTATCAATGTTGCATAATCCCTGTCCGTCAAGATTAATGCTGACACGGACATCTGTTTCTGCTGTTTGACGATGCAGAGTGGCGCTTCGGGTGCCGGCAATGACAACTTGGGCAATGTGCGGCCAGTTTATGTCCGGACCAAGTATCAAGGACTTGCATCCCAAGTTGCGTGCTAATTCTGCGTCGGTTGACCGATCTCCTATAACATAAGAGTGAGCCATGTCAGTATTGCCGTCAAGATAGTCTGTAAGCATTCCTGTGCCGGGCTTTCGTGTAGGAGCATTGTCCTTCGGGAAATGGCGGTCAATACAGATGCGGCTGAAGTGGATACCTTCTCCTTCAAGAGTTTGGAGCAGGAAGTTTTGTACGGGCCAGAAGGTCGCTTCCGGAAATGAGGGCGTGCCGAGCCCGTCCTGGTTTGTAACCATGACGAGTTCATAGTCAGTTTTGCGGCAGATGTCCGAAAGAGCGCGGATCATTCCGGGTACGAATACGAGTTTCTGAAAACTGTCAATTTGTTCGTCTGCAGGTTCCTGTATGAGTGTACCGTCTCGGTCAATAAAAAGAATACGTTTCATGAGGCTGGGTATTGTCGGAGAGCTGCCAGAAGACGTGTATTTTCTGTGGCAGAACCAATGGTTATACGTAAACAGTTTTGGCACAATGGAGTATGGGTGCGGTTGCGCACAATGATTCGCCGTTCGAGCAAATAGTCGTAAATTTCCTGTGCATTGTTCATCTTGACAAGCAGGAAGTTTGCGTCTGATGGATATATTTTCTGACAGAACGGGAGCTGTCGAATGGCTTCAGCAACACGTAATTTTTCTTCTACAATGGTGCGTACCCATTTATTGACGTCGAATCGTTTTTTCAGTAAGTTCAATGCTTCACGCTGGGTAAGGGCATTAACATTATAGGGATATTTGACTTTGTTGAACAGTTGAATGACATCGGGATGGGCAAAGGCCATGCCGAGTCGGATACCGGCAGCTCCCCATGCCTTTGAGAAGGTTTGCAACACAATCAGGTTGGGATATTTGTCAAGTTGTTGCAGTAGGGATGGGGTATTGGAAAAGTCAATGTAGGCTTCGTCTATTACAACCATGCCTTGGAACTGTTCGAGCACTTTGGTGATTTCTGCGTCGGGAAGAACATTTCCGGTTGGATTATTGGGGGAACACAGAAAAATAGCTTTGGTGCGCTCGTTGGTAAGTTGCAACAGATTTTCTGCACGAAAACTGAAGTGTTCGTCAAGTTGCAGACTACGGTATTCTGTATCGTTGATATGTGCAGCCACTTCATACATGCCATAGGTGGGGGAAATGGATACGATATTGTCACGCTGCGGGGTGCAGAATACGCGAAAAACCAAGTCGATGGCTTCATCGCTTCCGTTTCCTAAGAAAATTTTTTGTGGGGCAATTCCCTTTATGCGGGATAATTGATTCTTTATTTGCTCCTGATGAGGATCGGGATAGCGATTGTCTGGCATATTAAACGGACTCTCATTTGCATCAAGAAAAATGCCGTTTCCGGTATCTTTATATTCGTCGCGGGCAGAACTGTATGGTTCAAGGGCAAGAATATTGGGACGAACTAAGAGTTTCAGATCTTTCATAGGATTGTTTATGCGTAAGTTGGGTAATGTTGGTCTACTGGTTTTCTGTAGAGAGTGTGGCTAAACGAATGCTTACGGCTTGCTTGTGGGCCGTAAGTTGTTCGGCTTGAGCCATTTCTTCAATAATAGGACCGAGATGGCGTAAGCCATCTGCGCTTAATTCCTGGTAGGTAATTTTGCGCATGAAACTATCTAAACACAGACCACTGTAGGCTTTGGCATAGCCTTTGGTCGGCAGGGTATGATTGGTGCCGGATGCATAATCGCCGGCACTTTCTGTACTGTAATGACCTAAAAAGACTGAGCCTGCATGTTGGATTTGGTGAGCAATCTCTCTTGGATTACGTGTGGCAATAATCAGATGTTCCGGAGCATATTCGTTGGTAATTTCGATTGCTTCTGCCATATTTTTTACCAAGATAATCTGACTGTTTGCAAGGGATTTCTCAGCAATGTCTTTACGGGGGAGTGTAGCTAACTGTCGGTCGATTTCAATCTGAACAGGCTGAATGATCTCAGCATGAGGAGTAATGAGCAAAACCTGACTGTCTGGTCCGTGTTCTGCCTGACTGAGAAGGTCTGCTGCTACAAATTCTGGTTGGCAGCTGTCATCAGCAATAACTGCAACTTCACTTGGTCCTGCGGGCATGTCGATGGCCACGTTTTCCAATGCAACCAACTGCTTGGCTGCCATGACAAACTGATTGCCGGGGCCGAAAATTTTGTCCACTTTCGGGATGGTTTCTGTTCCATAAGCCATAGCAGCAATGGCTTGTGAGCCGCCTATTTTGTAGATTTTGTTGACTCCCGTTAGTTTGGCTGCAAAAAGGATTGCATCATTAATCTTTCCTTCTTTATTTGGGGGGGTGCATAGGATGATGGATTCGCAGCCTGCAATATGTGCGGGCGCAGCCAGCATGAGTACAGTAGAAAATAATGGTGCGGATCCGCCTGGAATGTAAAGTCCTACTTTACTGATCGGGACACTTCGCTGTTCGCAGATGACTCCCGGTGCTGTTTCAACACGGATAGGGGCAAACTTTTGAGCTTCATGGAATTTCTTGATGTGCTCAAGAGCAGACTGTATGGCTGTCTTGAGCTCAGGTTTCAATTCTTTCCCAGCTTCTTCCAATTCCTCTGGTTGAACCGCTAAATCATTCAGTTTGATGTGGTCAAATAATTCTTCGTACTTGATTAATGCTTCATCACCATTTTGTTTGACATCATCAAGTATGGCGCGAACCTTTTCGTAAAGTGACGAAAGGTCAAATAAAGGACGTTGCAGCAGCTTTGTCCAGGAAGATTTTTCGGGATATCGGATAATGTTCATATTTTCCAAATTGTTTTAAGGGAGGTGACCTGATTGCTTAAAGAATCATCTTTTCAATAGGGAGTACCAATATACCTTGGGCTCCGTTTGCTTTAATCTGTCCGATGATTTCCCAAAAACGTGTTTCGTCAAGTACTGTGTGAATACTACACCAGTCGCTTTCTGCCAGTGGCATGATGGTTGGACTTTTAATGCCGGGAAGAACCTTTACAATGTCGCTTACCTTGTCTTTAGGCGCATTCATCAGAACATATTTTTTGTCTTCTGCGCTTTTTACCGCTTCTATGCGGAACAATAATTCGTTTAGCAAATCCTGCTTCTCGTCAGACAGGCCGGGAGTGGCAATCATAACTGCTTCACTTTCAAGTATGCGTTCTACTTCTTTCAAATTATTACTGATCAAGGTAGAACCGGAACTTACGATATCAAAGATGGCATCAGCCAGTCCGATGCTGGGAGAAATTTCAACGGATCCTGTGATAACGTGAATTTCCGCCTGAATGTTTTGCTCCTGCAAATAGTTTTGCAGAATATGAGGGTAGGAGGTTGCAATCTTTTTGTTGTTGAACCATGAGGGATTATCATAGGTGATTTCTTTGGGGATAGCCAGTGAGAGTCTGCATCCGCCAAATCCCAAAGGTCGTACGATATTCACATTGGCATTTTTCTCTTTCAACTCGTTCAGGCCGACAATTCCAATGTCGGCCACACCGTCTGCTACAGTTTCTGGAATGTCGTCATCACGCAGAAACAGGATTTCGATAGGAAAATTCTTTGCTGCTGTGAGCAGGGTGCGTTTGGATGTACCTACTTTTATACCGGCTTCTGCCAGTAGTTTCATGGAATCTTCGTTTAAACGTCCTTTTGACTGAATGGCAATTCTTAGCATGATTAACTGAGGTTTTTATTCAAAAAGTAAAGAGGCTGCCGAATAGACGGCAGCCTCTTGTGGTTTCTTTATCTGTTTATTATTTGACAACACACATCACCGTCCTATGTTTTCTAACTTAGGATATGGTGGTGATGATGTAATGTCGTATTATTGTTCATTTTATAATCAAAAAATCAATTACTTTGCAAATATAGCGAATTTATGATGTAAAAACAAATGAATCTGTGCTTTTTTTGTTAATCTTTTTTTTCAGAGGAATCATTTTGGTCGCTTGGGGAAGACTGCCACTTTTCTTTTAATGCCATTTCTGGATAGAATTTCACATCGGTTTCTGGATAAATGGAGGAAAACAGGCGTTTTGTCGTTCGAGGACTCATAACACAGGCCATCGAAATATAGCGCAGATATTCGTCAGAATTGTGTTTCTGTCTGTAAATATAGGCCATGTAAGGGTAGCATTCTTTTTGGTAGTCGACATTTTTGCTTATATGTTTGAATAATGTCAGTGAAAAATCGTATAGTTGGTATGTAAACGTAAGCTGGGCTATTTTCATGTAGTTTTCATCTGACAGATCTGGATTGTGAAGCATAGAAGAAAGTTGTGCAGTTGCTTCATATTTCATGTCATGCTGAAGCATTATTTCAATTTTCACTATATCCGTGTCAAAATGAGGATATCCTGCGTGTACGGCTTTTTCAATGTATTCAAATGCATTTGTCAAATCACCTACTTGCGCATAGGCTTTGGCCAAGGGGATGAAAGTCTTGTCCAGATTGTTGTTTTGCTGCTGCATCAGCATTCCTGCCTTTTTAAGACGTATTAGAGCTTCTTTGGGGCGATTCAGTGTCAGCAGGCAATTGCCGTCAAGAAGTTGTATAAGCGCATTTTCCGGATCTATATCCAGATATTTATTGTAACAGGCGTGTGCTTTTTCCTCCTCATGCAGGTCTTCGGAGGCACATCCTTTTATTTTTAGTGCGTGTTCGTTGTTTGAATCAATGGCCAAGGCAAAGTCGCAACTTTCGATGGCTTCTTCGTAATGTGCATGTGAGTATTGTGTTTCAGCTTGCAGAATCCATGCTTGTATATCATAAGGATTATTATCAAGGATGTGTTTCAATAGCTCATACACTTTTTCATATTCTTCCAGGTTGAGGTAGCATTCCGCTTCCAGCAGTTGGCAGCGTGCATCATAATTCCCCCCGTCTATTTTTTCTAACCATTTCAGTGCCCGGAGTGGGTATTCATAATCTAAAAAGATGGCAGCTACATCTGTGAGGAAATCTGAAAAGTCCGATTCTTCAATTTTTGTCAACGCCTGATTAAAAAAGGCATTTGCCTTGTTTATGTCTAACTGATAGAGAAGTATCTCTCCGTGCAGTAAATAATATTCGTAGCATTCTTTTTCAACGACAGCCGATGCCATCTGTTTGGCTTGATCAAGTTTCCCGTCATCAAGTGAAAGGCGAGCCATATAAATGAGTGGCAGGGCTTCATCCGGATGCAGCTGGTGTGCATAATTTGCGCAGTCGCGTGCCAAATCGTGACGGTGTGTGGCATCAAAATATTCTGCGATGTCCAACAGAGTGTCGGCGTCAAAATACACACGTTCTCCGCTCTGCAGCATTTCTCGATATTGTTGCAGTTTTTTCTTGAATTCGTCGGAATTGAAATAATTGTCGGATTTCATTCGTGTGTATTTTGACAAATTGCCGATCTGTTTTATTTTTTTGCACTCCAAGTATCTTTCAGGCCTACAGTCTTGTTAAATACTGGAGTGTCGGGCGTTGAATCTTTGTCCGGACAGAAATATCCGATACGCTGGAATTGCAGATAACTGCCTAGGGGCATTGTTGTAGCAAATGGCTCGACATAGCAGTTGGTTATTTTTTGCAGTGAATTCGGATTCAGCAGTTCTCTGAAGTCTCTGTCGTCGGCAGACGGATTTTCAACGTTAAACAAACGGTCATAGATACGTACTTCTGCCTTTTGGCAGTGATGTGTACTGAGCCAATGCAAAGTGCCTTTTACCTTACGGTCGGCTCCCGGACGGCCGCTGCGGCTTTCCGGGTCATATTCGCAATAGATTTCTTCAATGTTTCCGTCTGCATCCTTTTTGCAACCGGTACATTTTACGATGTAGGCATTTTTCAGGCGGACTTCTTTTCCCGGAGTCATACGGAAGAATTTCTTGGGAGCGTCTTCCATGAAGTCATCGCGTTCAATCCACAATTCTTTGCTGAAGGTAATGGTGTGCATGCCATCTGCTTCATTTTCAGGATTGTTTACGGCTTCCATTTCTTCCGTCTGATTTTCAGGATAGTTGGTGACAATCAGTTTTACCGGATTGAGCACTGCCGATACGCGTATGGCTCTTTTATTGAGGTCTTCGCGTGCTGCAGCTTCAAGCATGGCATAGTCGTTCAGCGCGTCAAATTTTGTGTAGCCGATCATGTCAATGAATTTTCTGATGGCTTGTGGCGAATAGCCGCGACGGCGCAGACCGCATATAGTCGGCATACGGGGGTCATCCCATCCTTCTACCAGGTGTTCGTCTACCAGAGCATGCAACTTTCGTTTGCTCATTACCGTATATGTCAGGTTCAGACGATTGAACTCGTATTGGTGAGGACGGTTGTCGTCCAGATCTTTTCCTTCTTTGAGTTCATCTATGAAATAATCATAGAGGGGGCGGTGGGGGACAAACTCTAATGTACAAAGAGAGTGCGTAACGCCTTCAAAATAATCACTTTGTCCGTGAGCAAAGTCGTACATGGGATATGCTTTCCATTTGTCTCCCGTGCGGTGGTGTGTTTTGTTGATAATGCGGTAGATTACCGGGTCACGGAAGTGCATGTTCGGATTTGCCATGTCAATTTTTGCCCGTAAAACCATTGACCCTTCTGCTGCTTTTCCTGAATTCATCAGTTCAAACAGACGCAGGTTTTCTTCAATCGGACGGTTGCGATATGGACTTTCCGTACCGGGTTGGGTCGGGGTTCCTTTCTGTGCGGCAATTTCTTCACTTGTCTGTTCGTCTATATAGGCTTTGCCTTCCTTAATCAAGCGTACGGCAAAATCCCAAAGCTGTTGGAAATAGTCTGAGGCATGATAGATGTTGGCCCATTTGAATCCGAGCCATTCAATGTCATGTTTAATGGATTCTACATATTCCGTGTCTTCCTTTTGTGGATTGGTGTCGTCAAAACGGAGGTTGCAGATGCCTCCGTATTTTTCGGCTGCTCCAAAGTCCATGCAAATGGCTTTGGCGTGTCCTATATGCAGATAGCCGTTGGGCTCAGGCGGAAAGCGTGTCTGTATGCGACCTCCGTTTTTGCCTTCCGCCAGATCCTTTTCAATAAACTGCTCAATAAAATTGGCACTTTTCTTTTCTGCTATTTCTATGTTTTCTTTTGTTTCCATATGCGTTCCTTTTTTCGGTGTGTAAAGATACGAACAATTTTTGGCATACCGTCTATTCCGTGCGGGCTTTGTCTGCTGCTTGATGAGATTATTCGGTATTGAGCGTCGGGAGCATAAAACGTAAATATGGCTTGTTTACAGTTTTCCTCCACAAAAAGTCATTTCTTCAAGGCTGCACCAGCCGGCGTCTTTTATTTCTCTCAGGAAAAGTCGGGCACACATCTCTGCATCATCTCCTGCCCGGTGATGATGTCCGTATGGTATGTCAAATTGTTGGCACAAGTAGTCCAAACGGTTGCATTCAAAATCGTATAGTCGTCGGGCGGCACGCAGGGAACAATAGTAGTTGATTTCGGGTACGGGAATGCCGTAAAGTTGGAGCGAATGTCGGATGCAACTCATGTCAAAGGCTGCGTTGTGTGCAACCAGAGCGGGGCAGTCTTTTAGATGTCGGGCGATTTTTGTCCAAATTTCTGGAAAGGCTGGAGCGTGTGCCGTGTCTGCAGGCCGTATGCCGTGTATGCGTATGTTCCAATAGCTGTAATCGTTTCCTTCCGGTCTGATTAGCCATGATTGTGTTCCCGCAATTTTTCCATTACGAACTATGCATATTCCGGCTTCGCATACCGATGCCCGCTTGTTGTTGGCTGTTTCAAAGTCAATGGCGATAAAGTCTAATCCTTCCATATCCGTCCTGTGTTCAAGATTTCTGAAATTTATGGTTGTTGGTGGAATTGGTATGTCCCGGTCTTGCGGCCGGTTGTTCGATTATCGGTGTGGTGTGTTTTCTTTTCTGTGATAGCCAAAAAAAGAAAGCATCCCGAATTTGATTTCAGTATGCTTTCTTTTTTTTCTGAGCCTCTTGTCGGATTCGAACCAACGACCCCGAGATTACAAATCACGTGCTCTGGCCAACTGAGCTAAAGAGGCGAGGTGGGTAAGCTCTCTGCATCGCGCCGCTACAACCAACTACCTTTGCTGCGGTCAAGCCCTGGAGGATTCGAAGGGAGCTGGCCGTGCAGCACTTACCCGTTTGCGAATGCAAAGGTAGAAAGATTTTTCAGAATAACCAAATTTTTTATAGAAAAAATATATTTTTCTCCCTTTTATGCTTGGATTTGGTTCGGGTCTATTTTATTGAATTTGGAATATTCTTTGGCCAAACCTCCTTCGCTCGTTTCGCGGTATAGCGACGGCAAGTCATGTCCGGTTTGTTTCATTACTTCAATTACGTGGTCGTATGAAATGCGATGCAGTCCATCGGCAAAGGTTGAATACAGGTTGGCATCGAGGGCGCGTGCGGCCGCATGGGCATTACGTTCTATACATGGAATCTGTACCATGCCGCATACCGGGTCGCAGGTCATGCCCAGGTGGTGTTCCAGTCCCATTTCTGCTGCATATTCAATTTCGCCTGGGCTTCCGCCAAACAGGTAGTTGGCAGCAGCTGCTGCCATGGCGCAGGCTACTCCTACTTCGGCCTGACACCCGGCTTCCGCACCGGATATGGATGCGCGGGCTTTGGCTATGTTGCCTACCAGTCCGGCTGTTGCCAGCGCACGATAAATGCGCATGTCGCTCAGTTGCCGGCTTTTCTGCAGGTGATAGAGTACTGCCGGCACTACACCGCATGCGCCACAAGTGGGAGCCGTAACGATTCGTCCTCCTGCCGCATTTTCTTCGCTCGCTGCCAGGGCATATGAAAATACCAGTGCCCGTGATTGCAGGTTGTGGCCATATCCAGTTGCCTTAATATAATAGATGGGTGCTTTGCGGTGCAGGTGGAGCGGGCCGGGCAGAACGCCTTCGTGTTCAAGTCCGCGTTCTACGCAGTTTTTCATTTCTGCCCAAATGGTGGCCAGGTAATCCCAGATTTCTTTTCCTTCGTTTTCCTGCACGTATTCCCAATATGATTTTCCCGTTTCTTCACACCAGTGTTGTATGTCACTAAGGTGGTCCAGTTCGTAGATATCCGGGCTTTCAATCTTGTTTTCGCCTTCTTCTGCCAGAGCTCCGCCGCCTACGCTGTATACTGTCCATGCATTCTGCGGAGTGTTGTCTTCTATGGTCTCGAATTTCATTCCGTTGGGATGGAAGGGCAGTACGATTTCCGGGTGCCACTCAATTTCTACACGTTCTTTTTTCAGTACGTCATAAATGGCCTTGTCCGTGAAGTGTCCGCGTCCGGTTGCGGCCAGGCTGCCATACAGGGTCACTTTAAAGCGTTTGGCTTGCGGATACAGTTCCAGATAGCGTTTGGCTGCCATGTGCGGCCCCATGGTGTGGCTGCTTGAAGGGCCGTAGCCTATTTTGTAGAGTTCTTTCAGACTTTTCATAAAGATCTATTTGTTTTTTTATGAGGTGTGTAGTGGGGTTTGCTGTGTAATTTGGTCAATTTCGTTCAGTTCGCCTTCTGTAAGAGGCGGAAGGGTTGCGGCCGTGATGTTCTGTATGAGTTGTTCGGCTGAACTTACTCCCACGATGGCCGATGTAACACCTGTTTGTGAGAGCACCCATCTCAGGGCCAGTGCTGAAAGTGACATGTCGTGTGCTTTAGCCCAGGTGTTCAGTTGTTGCAGGCGTTGCAGGGTTGGGGGAGTCAGGCTTTCTTCCTTGAGGGTCTGCCCGAGAGCCATGCGGGAGTGTGGCGGAATGTTTCCGTTCAGGTATTTGTCCGACAGCAGGCCCTGGGCCAGAGGTGAGAACGAAACGAATCCTATGCCGCGTTCCTTACACATGGTCAGGAATCCTTCTTCTTTCGGTTTCTGGTCAATCAGGTTGATGCGCCCCTGATAGGTCAGGCAGCGCACGTCGCGTGCCGACAGATAGTCTATTCCATATCTTGTGGCGGTTAGCGGCCATCGTGAAATACCTACGTATAATGCCTTTCCGGCCTTTACGATGTCGGCCAGGGCCTGCAGGGTTTCGTCGAGTGGAGTCAGCGGGTCATAACGGTGAATGTAGAACAGGTCCACATAATCCAGTTTCATGCGTTGCAGGCTTTGGTCAAGACTGGCCATGAGGTATTTCCTTGATCCCCAGTTTCCGTATGGCCCGGGCCACATGTCATATCCGGCTTTGGTGCTGATAAACAATTCATCCCTGTAAGGGCGCAGCGATGTTTCCATGGCTTTGCCCAAGGTGAGTTCGGCGCTACCGTATGGAGGGCCGTAATTGTTGGCCAGGTCCAGGTGTGTAATGCCATGGTCAAAAGCCGTGTGAAGAATTTGCAGACAGGTGTCGAAATCACTTTCGCTTCCAAAATTTTTCCATAGTCCCAGTGAAAGTGGGGGAAGCAGAATGCCGCTTTTTCCACAACGTCGGTATTCCATGTTCTTGTAGCGTAAGGAATTGGGCACGTATGATGGTGTCTTGGTGTGGCCGGCCCGTGCCGATGGCATGTTCTGACTCATGATGTCATCAATTTTCTGTTTTTTAGGGTTGACTACGGTAGTGTCATAGCAAAGTTATGTATTTATTTTTATCGCCCCATCATTTTTTGTGTTTTTCTTTCTGCTTGTGTCTGTTAAGTAACCAAAAAGAGAAGCCGTCTTTTTGGGGGAGGGGAAAGACGGTTTCTCTTTTTTTATGTTGTATCAGTTCGTGTCGTGACGGTTAGTATTGCAGTCTCACGTTGTCAACCCATAGGGTATTGCCTACGCTGCCTACGTAAGCACCTCCGTGGCTGGAGTCAAATTGCAATAAAAGGTGGGTCGGCTTGTCGTTGGCGCTTCCCCAGGCAACTTCGTGTATGGGAACAATTTTGCCTTTGCTGTTTTTGGCATATTTCATGTTGCTTCCTGATTTGAGCAGCCCCATGTACGAGCGGTAGTAGCTTTGCTTTGAGATATCGCCATAGTGTATGGTGAAGCGTGCATTGTTAACCCATCCGCTTGTTGAACGGCTGAAACGTACCACCATTGTGCCGATTCGGTGGGCATAGATGTTTCCCTTTGAGTCTTCCCACCGTTTTTGCAGCAGCAGGATGCAGTCCGCCAGGTCACGTCCGCTTACTTTTGAGGCTTTTCCGAATCCGGTTTGCTTGATGCGGCTGCTGGAGTTGGCCAGTTTTACCTTGTAGTCAAATACCAATGCTTTCGGGCGTTGTGTAAAGCGGATGCCGGCATCCAGTTTCGACATGGGGTTGGACGTGCTGGTAATGGGCTCTTGTGTATGTCCCAGATAGATGGAACCGGCTGCCAGCACTTTGATGTTTACTACACCTAAAACCACGCATTTCTCGATGTGCGTTTCCAGACGGGCGCAGTATCCGTGGCCCGGCCGTGCTTCCCGGTAAACGGTGGTGTTGGTCTTGGTGATTCCTGCCACGCGGGCCAATACGTTTGAGGTCGCCCAGGGGCTTCCGCCTGAACCTTTATAGGGGTTGTTGTTGTTCCATGTTGCGTTCGGCGCTATTTCATATAGCGTTTTGGTGTTGCCGCCAATAATTCCGCTTTCTTTGATGTGGCGTATCAGCCATGAATCAAAGTTTCCGTAACGGATGAATTTGAGTGACGAGGCTTCGGCTTCGTCGGCCTGGTCTTCTTGTGACAATCGGGGGCTTAGGGGCATTGCAAAACTGTTTGCGGCAAAAAGCATGGCAAACAAGGCTAAAGCCATCTTCCGTTTCTTCATACTGATGTGAATTTTGTATGTATTTATTTTCTGTTTCACAAACGGCGTGCTGTCCTGACGGCCGTCGTTTGGCATAAATCGGGTGCAAAGTTAGTAAAAAAATTATACGTGTCAGCCTGTCGGGTGATTTATTCAGTGTTTTGATTGGGATATTTATTTGTCCGTAAACGAAATGTTTCCGGGTGTTGCGTCTTTACTGGAAACCAACAGGCAGTTCCCGTCAATCAGCATATAATTAAAATCTTTTTCCACCACCGTATCTTCTGTCTGGTATTCAGCCCTTAAATAAGGAGTCGGTGTCTGGACAATCTGGGTTATCTTTACCTGACTGACCGTGTTGATGTCTTCCCGTGCCGATTTGAACATCGCTTCCTTGCCACACCAAATCAGCGTGGCCATCAGGTCTTGCTCGTGGGGGGCGCAGTCCAACAGTCTGAGTTCTTCCCGGCAACAGATCCGTGGCAATATCTTTCTGGCTCGCGGAGTTACGTATTCCAGGTCAATTCCGGGCATTTTTGTCCGGCTTGTTTCCAGGCCTACCATGTGGCGGGTATGGCTGATGCTGATTTGCGTGTCGTGGTTTTTCAGATACGGCATTCCCGACGGCGCGTGGCTGAAATTCCCGGCTGCTTCCGGACAAAGCGTATCTATCAGCAGCCGTTCTGCCAGTTTGATGGCCTGCAGATGTGCGGGTATTTCTTTGACGGACAGAAGCCATGTTGCCCCCATGGGGTGCAGCATGGCTAATTCGTCTGTGCTTTCATTAATTTGCCAGATAGCTACGGAATAGTCCGGCCCTGTATGTTCGTGGATAATGGGCATGTCTCTTTTTCTCGTGCCTGTCCGTGTCAAAACGGGCATTTGTCGTCGCTGGCTCCACCTGCCTGGGCCGAGGGGGTTACCGGAGCCGGACCCTGTGTTTGAGCCGGCTTTTCCTGCTGGGGGCGCTGGCGTGGCGTGAGCAGTTCCAGCGTTTCGGCATAAACTTCCGTCATGTAGCGTGTGTGTCCCTGCTTGTCGGCATAGTTGCTCGTGCGCAGCCGGCCTTCGATATACAGTTTGTCACCTTTGTGTACGTACTGTTCCACAATTTCGGCCAGGCGTCTCCACAGGATAATGGAGTGCCATTCCGTCCGTTCGGGCACCTGCGTGCCGTTGGGCAGGGTGTATGCCCTGTCGGTGGTGGCCAGTGTCAGTCGTGCCACGGCTACTCCCTGGTCAATGTAGCGAACTTCGGGCTCTTTGCCCACGTTTCCAATCAGAATGACTTTGTTTACTGACATAGGGCGTTTTTTGTTTGGTTTATCGGATGCGGTCGGCTGCTCTTACCTTGGCTTCGTCAGCCTTTACTCCGCGACGGGCCAGCATGGTGAATATCAGCGACGCTACGGGAAGCAGGATATAGAATCCCGGGCTGTAGCTCATCTGGTGATGACTGGCAAAGGCTATGCTGTATGTCGCGTAGGTAATGAAATAAAACAGATGTACCGCAATGGATACGTTGCACAGCAGAATCTGTTTCATCCGGTTCTTGAACTGGAAAAAGATGTATGCCGTCAGGCCGATGATGACAAAGGTCAGTGCCAGTACGCCCCAGGGCAGGGTGGCCGGCGGATTGAGGGCTGTCGTACCGAAAATTTCATATCGTACGGCCGTCATTTTGCAGTTGACGGTCTGGTTGGTAAATTCGGCCAGCGGAGTGCTTAGGGCAAAGCACATGCACACAAATGCCAGAATTAAATATATACTCTGAATTCTTTGTATCATGATGCGGATGTTTAAATAAAAAATAGGAGGACGTTTGTTCACTTCCTCCTATGTATGTTTCTGGTTTCTATGAATTTAATTTTTCTTTGTCTCTGGCAGGATTGCGGAAGTAAACTTTACCGTTAAGGAATTCTTCTGCGGCAATCAGTGTCGGTTTGGGCAACCGCTCGTAGTAGCGTGAAATTTCAATTTGCTCCCGGTTCTCAAATGTCTCTTCCAGGTTGTCGTTGCTCGAAGCAAATTCCTTGAGTTTCTTCGACAGGTCTTCCTTCATCTGCGTGGAAATCTGGTTGGCACGTTTTGACATGATGACCACACTTTCGTAGATGTTGTCGGTACCAGCACAAAAGTCCATTAAGTTATGCGTTACGGTGTTGGTAGGAGCTTTAGTTCTTTTGTAATCCATGATGGTATTTTGTGTATGATTTTTATTTTTGTTCGGTTTCTACATACGGGCTGGCCTGTTTGTACAGGGCTTTGGCTTCGTCCATGTATTTTGACTCCGGAAATTCGTTGGTAAATCCGTAGTATTCGTCAATGGCGTCGTGATAGCGCTCGGTCTTTTTGCGGTCAATACTGTGGGCGGCCAGATGGAATTTGGCGCGCAGTATCAGTATGGCAAAATCTTCCCGGCGTGTGGTGTAGGGATAGTCTTTCAGGGCGTTTTGTGCCGTAATTACGCAGGCTTCATAATTGTTTCCGCCGCTGGAACAGTTACCGAAGTAGTTTCCTAGGTCATAATAGAGCTTGGCCGAGAGGTATTCCTTTTCCACCAGTTTGTCCTGCAGGGTGAAAATCATGTTCTGGGCGTCTTCCCGCAATTCCGATTCCGGATAGGTTTCAATAAAATTCTGGAATTCGGTGATGGCTGCATACGTGGCCGACTGGTCGAGCTTGGGCTCCGGAGTCTCCTTGTAGAGCGACAGGCCGCTCTGGTACATGGCCTTCTCTGCGTATTTGCCGTGCGGGTAGGTCTGGTAGTATTTCTGGAACACACTGTTGGCCGCATCGTAGTTCTTGGCGTTGAAGTGGCTCATTCCGAGCATATACAGTGATTCCTCGCCGTCTTCCGTTCCTTTCAGCATCTGGATGACGTCCTGAAGGATTACGGCGGCACGGGCGTAATGGCCTTTGTTGTAATATTCCTTGGCCACTCCGTATTTCATCATATAGTCAGTGCTGTTCAGCACTTTCGTATAGTTTGAACAGGAGGTGACAGCTACAAGGCCTGCGCCGAGCAAAAAAGAAGAAATAATGCGTTTCATCTTGAAAATTTGGTGCAAATTTATGAATTTGAACGCATTCGTGCAAGTCTGCTCCTCATAATTTATAGAATATTATCATTAACGCCCGTTATGCAAGGCAAAAAATGTGTAAATGCGCGGCGCTTCAGCCGCCGTGTCCGTGTTTGACATTCTTTTTCTTTGTATTTTTGCACGCTGTTTTCCTGTTGCTTCAGGATTTCGGCTTTCCGATTAAAAAAAAGTGACATTCTTTCGTATGAATCAATTTGAATTAGTTTCCAACTATCAGCCTACGGGCGACCAGCCTCAGGCCATACGTCAGCTCACCGAGGGCGTGCTTCAGGGAGTCACCGACCAGACGCTGCTGGGCGTTACCGGGTCGGGCAAGACCTTTACGATAGCCAACGTCATTGCACAGGTCAACAAACCCACTCTGGTGCTGAGCCACAACAAAACACTGGCTGCGCAGCTTTACGGTGAGTTCAAGCAGTTTTTCCCCCACAACGCGGTGGAATACTACGTGTCCTATTACGATTATTATCAGCCCGAAGCCTATCTGGCTGCCACCGATACCTATATTGAAAAGGACTTTGCCATCAATGAGGAAATCGACCGCCTGCGGCTGGCTGCCACCTCTTCGTTGCTTTCGGGGCGCAAGGACGTGCTGGTCGTGTCGTCGGTGTCGTGTATCTACGGTATGGGCAATCCGGCTGCATTCTACGAAAATGTCATCGAACTCCGGGTGGGGCAGCAGCTTGACCGCGGCATCCTGCTGGGCAAACTCGTGGCCAGCCTTTATGCACGCAACGATGTGGCCCCTACGTTGGGCAATTTCCGCGTAAAGGGTGATACGGTCGACGTATTCCTGGCTTATGCCGAGAGCATCATCCGTATCTGTTTCTGGGGTGATGACATCGAGTCCATCGAGGAGGTCGATTCCGTGAGCGGACAGACCATTTCCCGATATGATTCCTACAAGATTTATCCCGCCAACCTTTTCCTGACCAGTCAGGAAAGCCAGTTGCAGGCCATTTATCAGATTGAGAACGACTTGAAGGAGCAGGAAGATTATTTCATGAGTATCGGCAAGACGCTTGAGGCCAAGCGCCTGCATGAGCGTGTGACGTACGACGTGGAGATGATTCGCGAGCTGGGCCATTGTAGCGGCATCGAAAACTATTCGCGCTATTTCGACGGGCGTGCGGCGGGCACCCGTCCTTACTGTCTGCTCGATTTCTTCCCCGACGATTTCCTGGTTGTCATTGACGAGAGCCACGTCAGTGTGCCGCAGCTTCGCGCCATGTTTGGCGGCGACCGTGCCCGCAAGCAGGCGTTGGTGGACTACGGGTTCCGCCTGCCGGCTGCGCTCGACAACCGTCCGCTCAAGCTCGAGGAGTTTCAGCAGCTGGCCCGTCAGGTCATTTATATCAGTGCTACACCGGCCGAATACGAGCTGGAGCGTAGTGGCGGCGTAGTGGTGGAGCAGATTATCCGCCCCACCGGTCTGCTCGATCCTCCCATCGAGGTGCGTCCCAGCCTGCATCAGGTTGACGACCTGATGGACGAAATCCAGCAGCGCCGGCAGCGCAACGAACGCGTGTTGGTTACCACCCTCACCAAGCGCATGGCCGAGGAACTGACGCTGTATTTGCAGGAGCAGGGCATCAGTACCAGCTACATCCATAGCGATGTCGATACGCTCGACCGTATCCGCATTATGGAAGACTTCCGCGCCGGTGTCTACGATGTGCTGGTGGGCGTTAACCTGTTGCGTGAGGGACTCGACCTGCCCGAAGTGTCACTGGTGGCCATTTTCGATGCCGACAAGGAGGGATTCCTGCGTTCCCACCGTTCACTTACCCAGACGGCCGGCCGTGCCGCCCGTAACGTTGACGGCAAGGTCATCATGTATGCCGATACCATTACGGAGTCGATGCAGCAGACCATCGACGAGACCAACCGCCGCCGCAGCTTGCAGCTGAAATATAACGAGGAGCACGGCATCGTGCCCCGCCAGATTAAGAAAAAACTGGGCCAGAACTCATTGGCTTCCCTGCGCGCGTCCTCGCCCGAGGAGGGCAAGGCTGAGGCCCGCCAGCACCAATATGAGGCAACGCCGTCGGCAGGAAGCGGAGCCATGGCCGCCGAACCTGAGTGGCAGTATTTGTCGAAACCTGTTTTGGAGAAACGCATTGACGAGGTCAAGCGGCGTATGCAGGAGGCCGCCAAGAAGTTGGATTTCGTGGAGGCTGCCGCTTTGCGCGACGAGTGGCTGCGCATGCAGGTGATGCTGGAAGAGCGTGGCGACGGCACTAAACCGTCGTCGCGGGCAGCAGTACGGAAATCCTGATTCCCGCTTTGAAGGAAAAATGAAGTCAAACCGCATACACGAGGAGCAAAGGGTGGTGGAGCTGATGATTCGGCTCTATTGCCGGCGTTATGAAGGCAACGAGGCGCTTTGTCCGTCCTGTACGGAATTGCTGGACTATGCCCGCCGTCGCCTGGCCCATTGCCGCTGGGGAGTGCACAAACCCACCTGCCGCCGTTGCCCGCACCATTGCTATGCCCCGCATCAGCGGGCACGCATGCGACAGGTGATGCGCTGGGCCGGTCCGCGCATGTTGTTCTATCACCCCCTGGCCGCCCTCAGACACATGATGCGTGAGTGGTAAAAAAAGAGTTGGGAGATTCTGGTCATTGAGGTGGCTTTTGGGCAGGACAAGATAGGATTTTGTAAAAACGAGGTCGGACTTTACACTCATAAAGTCCGACCTCGTTTTTTTATATTTTTAGTTTAGCAAAATTGGTTATTTGGTTACTAAGTTATACAAGCTCTGATAATCTTTTATAACATCGTAAGTGATTTTATGGTTACTAATAGCGGCAAAATGACGACGGGCACATTCTATTTTATTGGCTTCAATGCCCCGTAATTCTGATTCTATGTCATTAGTACCTTTAGTTTCAGCAATGAAATACATATGTTTTACACTACCTTCCTTAAATACAATAGCCCAGTCGGGATTATAATGTCCCATTGGAGTGTTGATATAGAATCCTCTAGGAAGTTTGGTATATACTTCTACAATTTGTTCTTTTTCAAGAGCTTCAGCAAAATTCTTTTCAACTCCTAGACTATCTACAACCACGATGTCATATAGTGATCTTGAACTTTCAATAGCATTTATTCCTAACTTACCGCGTATGGTGTTTTGAGTAAATATGTCTACATCATAAGTTCTTGTACTGCGTTCGTAAGAAATCTTCTGAATTATGGTATTTGCTTTAGTGTTATTGATGAGGTTCGCAGTCTTGATGATGAATTCTTCTGGATTCATTTTAAATTGTGCAAAAGTCGTGGGTTTAATGCCTTTCAGTATTGCTACTATAGTCTTTCGTGTTAATCCGGTAGCACTTACCAGGTCACCTATCAAATCATAGCGCACACTGTTTCCGACAGCTGCAGATACATGGATAGTACGTGTTTTTCCGGTTGTCATGGCAATACCAGACTGCAAAGACTCTTTGTCACGAATATTTTCTAAAGAACCATTTTCTATCACAATTCTTATTTCTGTAACACTAAGATGTTTGTCAATGCTTTCTATTGCCTTCTTGATTAACTCATCTGTGCTGAAATCTACTTTGTAATAAGTCTTTATGTTGATTTGTTTCCAAATTTCCATAAACTTATCTTTGAACAGATCTTCTCTGAATGTGGCGACTTTGGGTTTACGAGCATTGTCTGGTTTCATACTATCCGGATTAAAGATGATATCCAAACGTCCCATAATACCGGTTTTTATTGGATTCAATTCTTCACCCAAATCAATGATTCCAGCTTTTTTATCATTGAAATATTTCTCAGTCAGTTTGCCTTTCTTCACATAACCATTGCTGATCAGTTCCTCATGAATTTCGCAAGCTAATTCACGGTTGATTCTTATTTCCTTACCTTCTGTAGACATCATTATAATATCTTCAAAAAGATGAGCCGTAACTTGAATGGGTCTGTCTGCTACATCTTCCGCAAGTTCAGATTGAATTTGCTTGCTAAAATGTTCATAACTTTCACTGGCGATCACTGTTAGAATGTTAACATCAAAAACTCCATCACCTAATACATCTTGATCTTGGCGTTCTCCGTTTTTGTTTACACAAAGACGCATACCACGTCCTACTTCCTGACGTTTTTTAATTTCATTACTGGTGTCTTTTAAGGTACAGATTTGAAATACGTTTGGATTGTCCCAACCTTCTTTTAAGGCAGAGTGAGAGAATATGAAACGTACTGGCTCTTCAAAACTCAACAGACGCTCTTTGTTCTTCATAATTAAATCGTATGCCCGTATTTCATTATCGCCCTCTTTTTCTTTTGAATCAACCGCAATTCCTTTCTTATCTTGAGAAAAATATCCCTGATGAACTTTTTCTGCTGGGAACTTATTTAGATAATGAACATATTCCTCATCTGAAAACCGCGGTTGCATTTCCTGAATCACATTCCGATATTCTTCTTCAAACATATTAGCAAATTTTCCATTGCTGGTACCTTCTTTACTATAGATACGATAGCTGTTTACATGGTCAATAAAAAATAGGGAAAGTACTTTGATACCTTTAGGAAATAGCTCTCTTTCTCTCTCGATATGGGTGCGTATGGTTTCACGAATCTGAATCCTGCGTAGTACATCTTCATTCACTTTACCGATAGCATCACCTTCATAAAGCTTTGTGCCATTCAGGAAACGGATAGTCCCCTCAACACCATCAATGCGTTCTATGATAAAATGATTTTCATATTCTGCCAGTTCATTACTTTGTTCGTAAAGATTAAATCCTTCGTCAACCAACCGTGTAGTCTGCTTGAAACCATTGGCCGTTTTCACGTCGAACGAAATGCGGGCTTGTGGATTACCTTTACTGATTACGATTTCATCCAAATAGACAAAGCCATTGGTGGCTGTAGAGCCTAATTGTGAGATACCTTTTACTTCAATTTTCTTTACCAGCTTGCGGTTGTAAGCATCCATGGCATCCAGTCTGTACACCATGTTATACACATCGTCCTTTCTATGTGTGGCACTATACAGCAAAGTGAACAATGGGTGAAACTTTGCTATACCTTTTCTCGTGGCGTTATCCTTCTTAGCTCCCAAAACACTTTGCGGCTCATCAATAATCATAATCGGATTTGTTTGAGCCAATATATCAATAGGTCTGCGACTACCAAACTCATCACGTCTGGAGAATATAATGCGTGCAGCAGCATCACCACTACGTCCTTCCTGATTCTTATCCTCATTCATGGAACTGTTGAATGCCTGCGTATTGATAATCATCACGTGCAGTCCGCTATCGCTAGCAAAACTATCAATCTTGGAAAGCTGCTTGGAGTTATAGACAAAGAACTGGATACGCTTGCCGTATTCTGTGGCAAAGTGTTCCTGCATGGTTTCAAAACTCTTCTGTACACCTTCGCGAATAGCAATGCTTGGTACCACTATGATAAACTTATTCCAACCATACAATTTATTCAGTTCGTACATTGTCTTGATGTATGTATAAGTCTTACCAGTACCAGTTTCCATTTCAATGGTGAACATCGGGTTTGAAATATCGCCTTGCAAATATTCAATAGGTTTAAGTCCCCAGTTCATCTGAATTTGTCTCAGATTCTCCGTAATTGACTCCCGATCAAGCATCAACTTTTGATTACCAAAGCCAGTTAAATCAAACACGCCTTTATTCTTACCTTGGTCTATCAAAAAATCGGCACTATCACAATATTGCTGACCGATAAATATATCTGTCACACTTTTGGCTGCATCAGCCTGAAAGCGTTGGTGCTTATATTTCAGTTTCATTCTGATTCTTCTTTTTTTTCAAGTTGTCCAACATACGGATAGCATCAAGATAATCTTGTTCTACGTCACTGATGGTTCGTTGTTTGTATTTACGGTACTCGTTCGTAGCATGTTCCATAGCCTCTGTGTGCGACACTTTACCGGAATCTTGCAATAACTGTTCTCCCGACATGGTCAGGATTCTGTCAAGATAGTTTGCCCAGTCACTCATTGTCATGGGTTGTTCACGCTCTGCCTGACGCTCCGCAAAGTCCAGATATCCGGAAACCAGTTGTCCCATTGCGCGAAGTTCTTTTTCGTCCAGATAATTCTTGGCCGTCTTTGCTTCTGCCAATGTAGGTTGAGACCCCTTAAATGTCAGCAAACCCATAAAATCCTTTTCGGCATCTGCCCGTTCCACAATCAGTTCAGCAGCCGTATGTCCGTGAACCGCATAATGAATTTTATTCTGTACTTTTTTAAAGAACTCCTGGCTTACAGAAGCACGAGGATCATAATCTATACTTGTAGCATATATTTCCAACACCTGACGGTAGAACACCTTTTCTGTGGCACGGATATCACGTATGCGTTCCAGCAATTCCTTCCAATAACCACCGCCACCCAACTTTTTCAACCGCTCATCGTCCAGTGTAAAGCCTTTTATCATGTATTCTTTCAGCCTCTGTGTCGCCCATTGCCGAAAGCGAGTGGCTATTACAGACTTGATACGATAACCAAGTGCTATAATCATATCCAGATTATAGTATGTAGTATTATATGATTTTCCATCTGAAGCAGTTGTTCGGAATTTCCGAACAACTGAATTTTCCTCCAATTCTCCTTCTTCAAAGATATGTTTGATGTGTTCACTCACATTCGACTTGCTCGTCTGATACAGTTCACACATCTGTGCTTGAGTAAGCCAAAGTGTTTCATCCTCCAGTCTGACATCAATCCTGGTCTGACCGTCAATAGAGGTATAAATAATCATCTTATTTTCTTCCATACCTCAACACTTTATATAACCTTGATATTTTTTATGGCTTCTTCCTCACTCCAGTCCAATAACTGTTTCAGGGTTTCGAACACATTGATTTTTGCATCGTCACGGGCAAAGCAACTGTCACGGAACAATACGCGGAGCGGTTGTTTGTCAGCCATGGCTTTTACGATATTTTCTGTAATATCTTCGGCAAAGCAGGCTACTAGGTCACCATCATTAACTGAATAAATCATCTTTCCATCCACTTCTTCACTGGTCATAGACAAAGAAAGCTGTACTCCCCAATTGAGCATAGCTCCAAATAAAAGATCGAGGTCAGTACGGTCGCTTTTTACGTTATTGAGGAAAAGGTCAAGCTGAGACTGATTATATTCAGCTGGAGCCTTTTTTACCTCTTCAAAATTGCTGTCTGCTAAACGAAAAACGCGGAAACCTGTATCAAGGTTTTGGGTTGTTAATGGGGATTCTTCCTTGATTTTCTTTCCGGCACGGCGGATGCGTTCTTCTCCAATTTCACAAATAGTTTTATAACCTTGTTCTTTTTTAGTTTCGCTTACCTCCTCTGGTAACTGTACAAGAATAAACTTGCAATTAGTTTGTTTTTCTGCATTGACTTTCATCAAAGCATGAGCGGTTGTTGCTGAACCGGAAAAGAAGTCCAAAACAATAGAATCCGCCTTTAAATTGGCCAATGTAACTAATCTTTCCAATAGCCTTACAGGTTTAGGGCCATCAAAAACCCCTTTATTATCAAATAATTTTATTACTTCTTGAGCTCCTTCTTGGCTGTGTCCTACTTCTTTATAGAAAAGAATTGAAGTAGGTGCCATTCCATCAAACTTTAATTCATGTAAAAAACGCTTTATACGAGGTGTACCGTTCCCATCAGATCCAAACCATATACGGTTATCTTGGAGTCTCTCAGCGAAAGCTTTCGCTGAGAGCCTCCAGCAGCGTCCTGCTGGAGGCTCTACAACTCTCCCAGAAGGGAGAGTTATTGGATAATCACCTGTTGGAGAATATGTCTTAACCGTCATATTATCAGACTGCCATACCCCTCTTGGATCATTGTCTGGATTTGAATATCTGGCATTCGCTTCTTCTGTTCTTGGGAGTCTTCCAATAGTAAAAAGATTAATATTTTGAGCATACATTAATATATAATCATGGCTATTGGAAATAAATTTTGCATCATTTTTTGGAGAAAATGCTCTTTCCCAAACTAACTGAGCAATAAAATTAGAAGCGCCAAATACCTCGTCACAGATGTTCTTCAGATTTCTCTGCTCATTATCGTCAATCGAAATAAAAATCACGCCATCTTCAGTCAGTAATGAACGAGCAACCATAAGACGTGAATACATCATTGAGCACCAATCTGAATGGAACTTTCCATTTGTTTCTGTATTCTTACGATAGCGATATCCCAATTCATCTACATCGCCAGTAGCCAAATCATGTTCGTGTTGTGAAACCGTAAAATCATCATCATACACAAAGTCATTACCCGTATTATATGGCGGGTCAATATAAATCATCTTCACCTTACCCATATATGACTTTTGAAGCAACTTCAATACCTCCAGATTATCGCCTTCAATATACAGATTCTGTGTATTATCCCAATCCACGCTATCCTCTACTACCGGACGCAAAGTCTTTGTAATAGGACGAGCAGCTTTACGGCGAGCTTCTTGTTTACCCGGCCAAGTAAACTGATACATTTCGTCTGCATCTTCTACTGCATTATCTCCAAGCAGTTGACGCAAAGTCTTGAAATTTACCACACGACGTAACTCACCGGTTTTATCATCCTTTACTTCCGTAAAGCAGGATGGTGCTATCCGATAGAGAGCTTCCAGATTCAGTTGCGTTCCGTCAACTGAACTCAAATCTAATTTATTGGGTTTCATGATTATATATTGTTCGTATTTAATTTATCAGTTAGTAATGTTATTTCTTTCCTAAGTTGACGTACCTCTGTATTCAATTCCATTTGTCGATTAAACTGCTTCTCAGCCTTTATTCTTTTTTGCAGCATCAAAATCTGTTTCTGAATACTTTCTATCTGTTTACGTATATCAATCTGTTCTTTATATTCTTCTTTTGTAGACACAGATAATCCTGATATTTGACTGAGCAAACCGTTGTAAACGACATCCATAGACTGCCCTTGGATATTCAGAGTATCAGCATCAATTCGTATATCCCGTTTCAATTCACTAATACCGCACTTCCATTTCTGTTCTCCATGAACAACCGACATTTCTTTATGATGCATCAGTAAATCAAACTTTCCACCGTACTCAATAATGAAAATGGTATGCCGTGGTAACAATTCATCCATTACACTGAAAGGCTTAATACTATACTTGTCTTCTTTCATCCTGCAATAGAATACATCAATCTCATGCACATAATCACCATCTTCTACATTGAGTGTCGCAGGTGCAAGCTTATACAGCCAAACAATACCTTCAAACTCCCGTGTAAGAAATTCGCGCAAAGAAGAACCATTACTTCTTCCATAGAACGCATTCTTAGGCACAGGTTTATTGACTATTGTTGTGGATGGGAAGTTTAGTATATTATCCATTTTTATCGGATATTTTTTTCAAATGAGTATTGATTTTTTTCAATTCAGAAGTAATATCATTATAATACACTATTGAATCCGTAACAAAATCAGTGATTGAAAAAGATTCTTGAATCTTGTATTTATGGCAATATTTTCCAGAAATCAATATCTTATCATTGATATGTTGATCTAACCAATCATTGATTTCTTGACTATGAAAAGTTTCTTGTTTTTTACCGTCAGTAGAGTTATATTTTATAGTGCAACCTGTAGAATATCTTCTACTAATTGTAATATAAATTTCCTTACCTGCTTCCATGATAAAATCTCTTTGCTCATGCTTCTTAAACCTATCTAAAAGATGTTTTGAATAATGATTGTCAAGTAAAGCACCACCAAAACTTATATTAATATCGTAAGCAGTTTCTCTTCCAATATTTTTAATCTTTAATAAAAACAATCCATCCCATGCAACTATAGAGAAATTTAGTCTAGGACGAGTCTCTTCTATACGTTGTTTTTTCAAAACATAAATCTGCCATGCATTAATCCCAAGCATTATCAGTGTTAATATAGCCGATACTGCAGTCGCTATACTTCCAACTGCTGTCCAATTTATATTATTACATAGTATCATGATATTTACTTAATCACTAAAAAACAAATCAATTCAAAATCATCCAGTCCTTTAATGTCGTAGGTTAGAGCACTGGTTTCACCCACAGAAAAAAGACTGTCTATATCGCTCTCTTCCTTTACAGTGATAATGCTCTCAATGGCTGCTTGCAGCAGGTCGCTGTAATGCTGCATATTTTTGCCGTCGCGGGTTTCCTTGTTAAACTGTTTGCAAAGCGCTTTGTCCGGCTTTGTCCTGTCCTTACAAGCATAACGCATCTTGTCCAGCAGTTTTTTGGGGGACAGGTGGTTGCAGATGATGGCACCAGTGTGTGAAATGTAAACCATATAAAACGGATGCAGCAGATTGGCATGGTCTATGTTTACCTCGCTATTCTTATTTTTCAGTACAAACATGACACCTGGTTCCACCAGTTCAGACGCATTGACCACGGCACTCATGCCATAGGGGGTGAGATCCATGTTGGGGTGTTCCTTCAGGTTGGCCAGCAGGTCGAGGCGAAATTCATTCAGTCCTAAATCCATGATATTGACGCCGGTATCCATATCTTCAATGTCTACCACTTCGTTCTGCAGTTTTTTCAACTGGTTACGCCGATATTCCAAATCGCCTTTTTCATTAGCTGACAATAAATTATCATCACCTGTACTGGTAATGACGGTAGCTTTCATGCGGCTTTCTACGCGGCCTTTCAGCTGAATGTAATCGTCCAGCTCCATATCCGGCCAGTAATTGACAAGTTGAATCACATCGTTTCGGCTTCCGATACGGTCTATGCGGCCGAAACGCTGGATGATGCGTACCGGATTCCAGTGGATATCATAGTTTATCAGATAATCGCAGTCCTGCAGGTTTTGTCCTTCGCTAATGCAGTCCGTAGCAATCAGGACATCAATTTCTCGTGTATCGTTGGGATGAATGGCGTTCCGGTCTTTGGAGATGGGGGAAAAATAGGTCAGAATGTCATTGAAGGAACATTTCAGCTTGGGCAAGGTACATTTACCCTCCGTGCTGCCGGTAATGAGAGCGGTATGCAAACCGCAGGCTTGCAAAATGCGGTAGGAGAGTTGCTCATACAAATAGTTGGCCGTGTCGGCAAAGGCCGTGAAAATCAATACTTTTTTGTTATGACCATTGACGGGATGTGTAAATTTATGCTTTAAATCTGCAATTAACTGCTGTAATTTGGCGTCATGTTCGGGGGTTATGTCTTTCAGCATGATGAGCAGTAATTCCAGAATTTCCAAATCAGCTTTCAAATCACGTCTCCAGCTTACATAATCCATGTCGCGGAGATTGATTTTTGATTTACGGCCGACGAATGGGTCATTTTCTGTATCTTCGTTGTCGAAGTCGTCTGTGAAGTCGGTTACGTCGATTGTTCCATCACCATTTCTTTCAAAATTATTGATTGCCGTAATGGAATCCTTGATAAAATCGTATATCCGGGTTAATGTCAATCGGAAAGAATTGACACTGCTTTCCAGACGCTTTAACAGATTAATGGCCATTAATTTACGCGTCCCTTTTTCGCGACCGTCAATGGTGAGTCCTTCGCCCTGGAAATCTATGCCGTAATGGTCCTTTACGCTATCGAAGATAAACAGGGAGGGGGTATAGATGGAAAGATTGAGCTTGTTGAGCAAGTCTGCAATATCGCTGAATGTGATGGTTCCACTCAAATCCGTAAGTTTGGGCCTGCGAGATATGGGAGACAGGCGAGTAGGGAATTTCCCTACTTCTTCAGTATTGTAGTATTTGATAATGTGGCTGCGGCTTCGGGCAATGGTAACTGCGTCGAGCAGTTGAAAGAAATCATAGCTTAACGAATCTACCAGCCTTTCTGTTGTTCTTTTTTCTGAGGGGAGTTTGGCCCATTTGGAGTAGGCAGTTTGGGCTTCACGGAAGATGCTGTCAATGCTCTTGCCTGTATCCAGCAAGTCGTTTATGTTTTCGGCTTTTCCTTCATAGGCCAGTTGCAACTGATTCTTCAAATCACTGAAACGGTTGTTTACCGGTGTGGCAGAAAGCATCAGAACTTTTGTCTTGACGCCACTGCGTATGACTTTGTTCATCAGTCGGGCGTAGCGGTTTTCTTTGAAATCGTCATCATCTTCTTCATTGTCAAACCGGCCACCATTGCGAAAGTTATGACTTTCATCAATAACAATCAAATCATAGTTACCCCAGTTTACGCGTTCCAGATCAAGTCCGTTGCTCAAGCCTCTTTCTCTTGAAAGATCAGAATGAAATAAAATATCGTAACGCAGGCGGTCGGCTGAAACCGGATTATTTTTGTAATTGGAGCGGAAGGTCTGCCAGTTGTCATTCAGTTTTTTGGGGCAAAGTAACAGTACGCTGCGGTTTCTGTTCTCGTAATATTTGATTACGGCAAGGGCCGTGAAAGTTTTACCCAATCCTACACTGTCAGCAAGAATACATCCATTGTATTTTTCCAACTTGTTGATAATGGCTAAAGCCGCATCGCGTTGAAAACTATACAGTTTGTTCCAGATTACGCTGCTCTTGAATCCTGTGGCTTCGTTGGGCAAGACGTCTTCACTGATATCTTCGAGAAATTCATTGAATATATTGTACAGAGTGATGAAGTAGATAAAGGCCGGGGCGTTTTCCTTGTAAACCGTTTCAATGTTTTCTATGACATTTTCCGTAACGTCTTGAAATTTTTCCTTGTCTTTCCAAAGTTCCTCAAAATTTCTCAGAAACATATCAGTAGCATGATGTCCAGGCATTCCTATCACCATTTGACAGAGGTTGTTTCCTTTATCAAGCCCGAGTTCAGTTGTTGTAAATTCATTGAAGGGCATATAGGTGTAGGTCTCTTCTCCATCCTTTATGTTCAGAAATGAATTCATAGAGCCATGAGTGATATTTGTCTTAAATCTGGCTTTTCTCCGAATCCAATCTGCGCATTCACGGGCAATGGCACGTTGTGTCAGTTGGTTGCGTAGTCTGATCTCGAAATCAGAACCAAATAGGTTTCGTTCTCTATTGAGTTTGGGAATATAGAATTCTCTTTTTTGCTTTTCTGTTTTATCAGTGGTGAATGTAGGAGAAGTAAAGATGAAGTTTACGTAATCAACCTTTTCCAATTCTTCTTTTAATGCTTCGTATGCGTAGATGGAAAAACTGGCCGCAGCTATGGATATTTGGCTGTGACTGGATAAGGTCTGTTTTAAATCGTCTATAACGCGCTCTGTAATGTTATTGAATTGTTTTGGGGTCTTCATGTAAATTCTTTTTATTGCGCAAAACTTTGAATTCAACACTGAACAGGAATAATCTTCTGGTTGAAGCAGTAAGCCCGGTTGTGATGCGTTGTTGATATTGTTGTATAAATCTTTTAAAGAATTAAAGCCTGTTGTTTGTCCGTGCGGCTTTGTTGGAATAAATTTCTGTTTGTCGGTGTCAGTTATTTACATGGTTTCATTTGTTTGTATCAGGGACAAAGGTAATAATATCGTAGCATATATTTTTGCTTTTGTGCATTTCAATGGGGAAAATACCATAATTATGTTTCTCCACAAAGCAGCCGGTAGGGACACAGGGCGCATTTGTCGGGCAGCTCGGTAGGGGTGAAGGGGGAAGACTGCATACGCTCGATGAGACTGGTCAGTTCGGCCTTGAAATCGGGGGCAACGTCAGCAAAGTTGAGCATTTCGGAGCGGCCGAGTTTGACGTACGGACGATAGTTGGGGTCGCTGGCCCGCTGCAGGAAATATAGGGCCGGGACGATGTGTTCACGGGAATCGTCGGCCGAGGCTTGCTGCTGCTCCAGACAAACCAGACTGTAGAGAAAGGTTTGCAGGAGATAGGCTTTTGACTTGGGCTGACAGGTGGTAAGCTCGGAGAGGCCGGAAGCGCTGATTTTGTCGGAGGAAAAGGTGCCCGTTTTGTAATCGACGATGCGCAGGCAGGGGCGTCCGTCGAGGGTGATGTGGTCCTTGCGGTCGACAATGCCGCCGATTTTCAGTCCGCTGATTTCGATGTCGTGCCGTGTTTCCATTTCTTCCAGACGGAGGTCGTGGAGGCGGGCGTCGGAGAGGAGAAGGCGCTTGAGATAGTCGGTAATGACGTGGAACTCAAGCGTGTATTGCTCGGGTGTGTAAACCTGCGTGCTTTGGGGCACCTGCTGGCGTACAAGGGGGGCGAGGGCTTCGCGGTCGTAGCGGAGGGCTTTGCGGTTTTCGGGGGTGAGGTGGGAGAGATGGAGCTCGCTGAAGGCGTGCCACTCCGCTATGTTTTGAGTGATGCGGTCGAGATAAGCTTTGAAGCTGGTTTCGACAAAGGCCTGCTGCATGATGCGCTCCAGGCGGACGGGGCTCTCGGCCAGCCGGGTGAGCTGGTCGGGGGTGATGGACGGGCCGGCCTGGGTGAGTTCCTGATAGGCTATTTGTGCGGCCTCGTGGAAGAGGGTTCCGAAAACGTTGGGTGGCAGGAAGTCGGTGGGCTTTTCGACTTCAGGCAGGTAGGCTACATGCTTGAAGAAGAACTTCAGAGGGCAGTCGACATAGGTGGAGAGGGCGGTGGGAGAAAGGCTCAGCTTACGGGCCATGAGCGCCTGTGCGTTGTCGGCATTTACCGCAATGGGGGCATATTGTCTGAGGGAGGAACGGGCCTGAAGGCTCCAACTGTGGATGGGGAGATAGGAGCCGGATGCGGTTTGGAGGAGAAGAAGCTGTTGCATGAAGCGGGACATTTCGCCTTTTTTCAGCCCGTCGGTAGCTTCGTTATAGACCAGTGTGATCTGACGGGCACGGGTGAGAAGCCGGAAGAAGTTGTAGGCGAACACGGCTGTTTTTTGTCCCGGCATGGGGAGATTGAAGGCCAGCCGCACATCGTAGGGAATGAACGAGTTGTGGGTATAGAGGCGGGGCAGTACGCCTTCGGAAACGGAGAGCATGAGCAGGTGGTCGAAGTCGAGGCAGCGTGTTTCCAGAATGCCCATGACCTGCAGACCGGTGGCCGGCTCGCCGTGGAAGGCTACCGACTGGTTGCGCATGATTTGGCGCAACAGGCGGCTGAGGGTGTGTAGCTGCATGTCGAGCAGCCCCTCGGCCGCAAGATGGGCGAGGCGGTTGGCTATGGTGTAGCACTGGAAATAGCTTTCGGTGGAAAGCTGTTCCTGCCAGCTGTTGCGCGGATGGCGGCCGCGCGTTTTGAGGGCTTCGTCCTTGATGTGGGCGATGAGTTGCCGTAGGCATTGTTCGACCGTGGTGTCGGCATGGTCGGTTTCGATGCGTTTGAGGAACTTGCATACGGAGGCATAGGCCGGAGTGTGGCCCAGGGGGTAGCCCTTGGTGATGTTGACTTCGCGGGGACCTCCGGGCATGGCGGGGGCGGGGATGGACTGGACCACGGACTGGAGCATGCCCTCGTCGGCCAGGACAATGGCGGTGTGTCGCTCCTCGTCGGTGGTCAGATGCTGCTGGAGCCACTGGGGAACGTAACGGGCCTGGGCATTGTCGGAAGTGGCGGCAACGAAGTCGATGCGGGGAATGCGGGAAAGGTTGTCGAACTGCGAGGCATCGAGCGGGCTGGGAAAGCGGGTCAGGTTTTTGCGGAAAGCGCTGCCGATGTCGACGGGTGACTGCGGGCTGACGAGCAGCTGGTCGTAGTCCCAATAGAACAGAGCCTTGCCTTCTTTCTGGATATGGGAAAAGAGCTGTTCCTCAACTTGCAGGAGCACATTGAAACCTACGAAAACGAAGCAGTCGTATTGGGGCGGAAGAGTGGCTTGTTGCTGCTGCAACTGCTCAACGGCCAGGCGCTTGCGGGCTCCGTCGTAGGCCAGGCCACGCTGACGGAGGGTGAGGTTGAGCTCGGTGTAGATGTCGTAGAGTTGCTGCCACACTTCAAGAAACTGACGCTTGATGCGCGAAGTGGTAAACGGGCCGGACGACTCAAGGCCCAGCTTGATGCGCAGTTCGTGCAGCTTCTGCTGGATTTCGGGGTCGCTGATTTCCTCAATCTTCTTGATGTCGTAGAGATTGGTGAAAAGTTGTCGGGCATCGGCCATGGCACAGTCGACATCGTTGAAATCGCGGAGCAGCTGCTCGCCCCAGCCATAGAACCAGTCGAGCGACTTGGCCGCCTTGCCCAGCCGTTTCCGGTAGATCTGGTAGAGGAGGCAGATGGTTTCGATGTCGTCAGCCGTACGGAGCGGACTGATGAGGCCGAAAATCTGGTCGATGGTGAGATAGGTCGGGGCCCAGAGCGGGGTGCCGTCGGGAGGGGTGATGTAGTCGTTGAAGAAGATGCCGGCACGCTTGTTGGGGAAAACAATGGCCACGCGGCTTAAATCGTGGGAAAAACGCTGCCGAAGATCGTCGGCCACGAGTTTCAGGAAGGGTATGGCGTGAGAGGTGTTCATGGTGGGATTATTCTTGTGGAGCGGAAACGGGTTCGATACGGTTTTCATAGACATACCAGAGGTAGCCGCTGACGGAGCGGTGGCCCATACGGCTGAGGAGTTGCATGTAGGTTTGCACCTGGAGTATATAGTCGGGGCGTGGTTTGCCGAATTTGAAATCGATGACTACGGTATGGCCGTCTTTGGTCATGACGCGGTCGGGGCGGCGGGTTACGACCTGCCGGCTGTCCGGCTGCCGGCTGAGGATGCAGCATTCGCGAAAGAGGGTCCACGTACCGTTGAACCAGTTGCGTACCTGTTCGTTTTGCCAGCCACGCTCAATGATGGCGCGTATGTCCTGCAGCTGACGGTCGTTTTCAATGAGCCCCTGCTCAAGAAATGCCTGCAACACCTGTGGGGCATCATCGGCCGCATTGATTTCGGAATAGATTTTGTGGAGCAGGTTGCCCTGTCGGATGTATTGCCGGCGGTTGTCGGTATCTCCCTCGAGGGCCTGGAGAAATTCGGCCGACTGGTTGGACTGGCGGAATACCAGCCGCTCGCTGTGGGGCGCAAACGTGGCGAAGAGATCACGGCGCGGAAGTTTGAAACGATTGTCGCAGCGACGGGGGCTTTCGGACTCTGCTGAGGACGGAAGAAAGGGTTGTCCGCAGGTGTATATAATCGGGTCGGAGGCGTCGGCCGGATGCTGAAGAACATCGGCATTTTTGTCGAGGGTATAGGATATCAGCTGGCCCACGGTGTTGAGCGGCACATTGGGCTGCTTACCCCCGGACTGGCATTCGACCTTGGACCATACGTAAAGATTATTTTCGGCACGGGTAAAGGCTACGTAAAGCAGATTGAGGTTGTCGATACGCCGTTTGAAGTGCTCCGTCTGATAGTCAATGTTGTAGATGGAGTTGGAAGCTACGGACGTAGGGGTAATGGGAATGTAGGGAATATCATTGTAGGGGTCGGCCGAAGGTGCACACCAAAGCAAATCGTCGGTGCGGTCTTTTTCGAGATCCCAGTCGCAGCAGGGGAGAAATACGGTTTTGTATTGCAGACCCTTGGATTTATGGATGCTGACAACCTGAATACCGCGGCTCTGGTCGGAGGAGGGTATGGATTTCAGTGAGAGGGTATTGTCCCAGTACTCAAGAAATTCGTCGAGGCTGGAAGACTGGTCAGAGAGATAGGCAATTGTTTCGTCGAGAAATGCAAAAAGGTATGCGTCGTCAGTCAGAGGACGCTGAGACGATTCCGGAGCAAACAGGAGCAGGCTGACGAGCTGTTCGATGAGCTCATAGAGAGGATAATGGGACAAGGCTTCGCGCTGCTGTACAAAAGCTTCGGGCAACAGTTCCTTGAGCATTTCGGAATCCTGGCCGAGACGGGAGGTGATGTCTGTCCAGTCCGTAACGGGACAGCCGAGTATGTCTTCCCGGTAGTGACGGGCAAGGTAACAGAGGGAAATGAGGTCGGTTCTGTCGTTGAGGTAGCGCAACGCGCTGATAATCATTTGTACAGACGTGGAGGCACGCAAAAGGAAGGCTTCAGCCGAAACAATGGCGGGACGTTCCGTCTGCCCCTCAGACTGGAATTCGTCCCAATGAGCATCGAGGTAGCTGACAATGGTGGCCGTGAGGTTATGGGTACGGACCAGAATAGCCATCTGACTGAAGGGCATGCCCTGCTCGTGGAGTTGGAACAGGGTGGTAAACATATCGTGGAGGATTTGCTCGTTGGTTTCCTGCAGCAGGCTGCGGCCGGTAGGATAGAGCTTGAGGCAGACGTGTCCAAGTCCTCCGGAGCGGGCGCAGAATCTGGTCATGTCGGGGGCGTCGGGATCGTAGCCTTCGGTCAGGTACAGGCGGTGGATGGTATCTTCATCGAATCCCTGTTCGGCCAGCAGACGCCCTACGGTGTGGCGGGCATCCTCATCGTCGGGAAGCAATTTGTCGGCCAGTTGGTCGAGCATGAACGACGCCTGATGGAAAAACTGAAGATTGAAACGTACAATGGTTTCCTGACTGCGGAAATTTTTGTCGAGAGGGATGATCTGGGCCGTCTTTTCATGGAAATGACGGCCCAGACGACGGGGCTTGTCGGATTGGATACTGCCGAGAATATCCCAGTCGCCACCCCGCCAGCGATAGATGCTTTGCTTGACATCGCCAACCAGTAGAGCCGTACCTCCCGAAGCGATAATTTCTTCCGTGAGAGGCATGAAATTTTCCCATTGCAGGGATGAGGTATCCTGGAACTCATCGATCATGATATGGTGATAGCGGATGCCGGCCCGCTCGAGAATGAATGTGGCGTCGGTGGGCTCCTGACGTATGACTTCATAGAGCTTGATGGGGGTTTGGGCCAGCAGGAAACGATCGTTTTCCTGCTCAATCTGTTCTACCTTGCGATGGATGTCGTCAAGCAAGCTGAGTTCATTGAGATGCTTGAGCGTAAGCCGGCGTGAATTGCGCAGGGAGGCGCAACGGGCTGCTTGTGTCATGATGGACGAAAGCAGAGCTGCCATGTCGGCTGCATATGCGGTGTCGGTGCGCTGTTTGGCCCACGTGTCAGGAAAACTGAGATAATTGGCCAAACGGTTGGAAGGTTGGCGGAAATAATCGCTTTCCTTGAGACCGTGAACTTCGTTGAGGCTGTTTTGCAGGTTGGTAGTCCAGGAAAGGGCATCCTGACCATATTTCAGACGGTCTTTTTCAAAACTGTTCTGGAATTTACGAAGTAGTGAATCCAGTTTTTTCCGAGCATCGCCCTCGCCGGTGGTGACAGAGTCTTTTTGGAGGCGTTCCTGATAGGCAGAGATCTTGTCTTCACAGGACAGGGCGTCGTTGAGTTCGCTGCCATGGCGCAGGTAGGTCTCGCGGGTCAGTTCCTTGGCCAGAGCCTTGAGCTGCCGGCGGACATCCCAGCCTTTTTCGTCGTCCATGCGCTGCTTGATAAATCTTTCGACCCGGCTTCGCAAACGGGGTGAGTCGGTAATGTGACACATGAGGTCGTCGACTGCTTTTTCAATCACTTCTTTATCGCTTAATTCAACCTTGAAGTGAGCCGTGTATCCCAAATCACGCGCCAGACCGGAAAGCAGGGCTTGAAGGAAGGAGTCGATGGTGCAGACCGTGAAGTGGTCAAAATCGAGCAGAATGCTCTTAAGAGCCTTTTGGGCCTGACTGCTGATAAATTCGGGCTGGTTGTAGGGGTAGCGTGGCGTGGGTGCTGGCAAAAACTGAAGAATGGTTTGGCGCACACCGTCGGCTTCGGGGAGTGAATGCCCGATGGCATAAAGATATTCGATGATGCGCTGCTTCATTTCGGCCGTGGCCTTATTGGTAAAAGTGACGGCCAATATGCTGGATGCAGGGATGTCCTGAAGCAGCAGGGCAATGTAGCGGGCAGCCAGCGTGTAGGTTTTTCCCGTACCGGCGGACGCTTTGTATATGGTGATGGCTTTCATGCAATGAACAGTATAAATTAAGGATGGATGGCCTTTTGGCTATTTAGGACAAAGATACGTTTTATCACTGAAAGCGGCAAGTCGTAATGTTGCTGTTTTGAAAAAAACGGGAAATATATTTTGGCTTTTAGCCGGTCAAGCGCTAACTTTGCACTTTAAAATAAATTCTAATGCAAATATGCCAGGATATTTAGTTGAAGACTCACGAAAAGTCACTACACATCGTTTACAGGAAATGAAGGAGCAGGGTAAAAAAATAGCCATGCTGACTTCGTATGACTATACTACCGCACGCATCGTAGACAGTGCCGGCATAGATATGATTCTGGTGGGTGATTCGGCATCCAACGTGATGGCCGGAAATCACACAACCCTGCCCATTACGCTGGATCAGATGATTTATCATGCGCGGTCGGTAGTACGCGGCGTGAAACGCGCTTTGGTGGTATGTGACATGCCTTTTGGAACATATCAGGTGGATGCGACTGACGGTGTCCGCAATGCCATCCGTATTATGCAGGAAACCGGTTGTGATGCCTTGAAGTTGGAAGGCGGAGTGGAGATACTTCCAACGGTAACCGCCATATTGGAAGCCGGTATACCGGTGATGGGACACTTGGGACTGACGCCGCAGAGTATCAATAAATTCGGTACATACGCAGTGAGAGCCCGGGAAGCGGAAGAGGCAGAGCGTCTGAAAACGGATGCCAAGGCTCTGGTAGAAGCCGGCTGTTTCGGTATCGTATTGGAAAAAATACCGGCCGTGTTGGCAGAAGAAGTTGCCAAAAGTGTCAAGATTCCGGTAATTGGAATCGGTGCAGGAGGCGGCGTGGACGGTCAGGTGCTGGTTGTGGCTGACATGTTGGGAATGAATACGGAATTTTCTCCTAAATTCTTGCGTCGTTATGCCGATTTGCAAAGCATTATGACGGATGCCATCGGCCATTATATAACGGACGTGAAGAGTGGAGATTTCCCGAACGCTTCGGAGCAATATTAATTAATGGCATAACCAGAAAATAAAGTTCGCAAAAATCTCATGTCGTAAGTTTTTACTAACTTTGGCACCAAAATAATTTTTTCAGCATTAAAAACAAAGAACAAAATATGTCGAAACGATTCATCGAACGCAGTGGCTTGAACCTCTCTGAAATTAATAAGGAAGTATTGAAAGAGTGGGATGACACTGACCTCTTCCATAAAAGTATGTCGGAACGTGAAGGATGCCCGTCCTTTATCTTTTTTGAAGGCCCTCCTTCGGCCAACGGTCATCCGGGTATTCACCATGTGATGGCGCGTACGATTAAGGATGTATTCTGCCGTTACAAGACCATGCAGGGCTTTCAGGTAAAACGAAAGGCCGGCTGGGATACTCACGGACTTCCTGTCGAGTTGGGAGTTGAAAAAGAACTTGGCATTACGAAGGAAGACATCGGAAAAACCATTTCGATAGAATCGTATAACGAGAAGTGTCGTACCAATGTCATGAAGTTTACCAAGGAGTGGACCGACTTGAGCCACCGTATGGGATATTGGGTTGACATGGAACATCCTTATATTACGTATGAAAATTCATATATAGAAACGCTTTGGTGGTTGCTCGGACAACTTTACCAGAAGGGCTTGCTGTATAAGGGCTATACGATTCAGCCTTATTCGCCTGCAGCAGGAACCGGGTTGAGCTCGCACGAGTTGAACCAGCCGGGATGCTATCGTGACGTAAAGGATACGACGGTGACGGCACAATTCCGCATACTTGATCCTAAACCGGAAATGACGGAATGGGGTGAACCGTTTTTCGTAGCCTGGACTACTACACCATGGACTTTGCCTTCGAATACAGCATTGTGTGTGGGGCCGAAAATCGAATACGTATGTGTACAGACTTATAATATGTATACCGGCCGTCCCATCAGTGTGGTGATGGCACGTGAGCGTGTGTCCGCTTATTTCCAGGCAGAAGGAGCAGACGCAGACATGAATGCTTACAAGCCGGGTGATAAGGTAATTCCTTATCGTGTTGTCGGTTCGTGGACAGGTGCAGAACTTGCGGAAATGCACTATGGGGCATTGTTGCCTTATGTTCGTCCGGATGAGGGAGCCTATCGCGTAATTCTCGGTGATTATGTCAGTACGGAAGACGGTACGGGTATAGTACATATTGCACCGACGTTTGGTGCTGATGACGCCTTTGTGGCCAAGCAGGCCGGAGTGCCGGGGATGCTGTTGCTGAACAAGAAAGGCAAGCAAGTGCCGATGGTTGACCTGCAGGGACGTTTTTATCGTATAGAAGATCTGGATGCCGATTTTGTGGCGAATCGTGTTAATCTGGAGTTGTATGGCCGTTATGCTGGTCGTTACGTAAAAAATGCGTATGATGATCAACTGACGGAGAAGGATGAAACACTGGACATCGCCATTTGTATGGACTTGAAAGCGTCCAATCAGGCATTTAAGATAGAGAAACACGTACACAGCTACCCGCATTGCTGGCGTACAGACAAACCGGTGCTTTATTATCCTTTGGACAGCTGGTTTATCAAGAGCACTGCCTGCAAAGACCGTATGATTGCTTTAAATAAGAGTATCCGTTGGAAACCTGAGTCAACGGGTAGCGGGCGTTTTGGTAAATGGCTTGAAAACCTGAACGATTGGAATCTGAGCCGCAGCCGTTATTGGGGAACCCCATTGCCAATCTGGCGTAATGATGACGGTGAAGAAATCTGCATCAGCAGCATACAGCAACTTTATGATGAGATAGAGAAGAGTGTGAAAGCTGGTGTGATGAGCTCAAATCCGTTGAAAGACAAAGGTTTTGTTCCGGGTGATTATTCGACCGAAAACTATCATAAAATAGACTTGCATCGTCCGTACGTGGATCAGATTGTATTGGTTTCTGCTACGGGGAAGGCTTTGCATCGTGAAAGTGATTTGATAGATGTATGGTTTGATTCCGGTTCTATGCCCTATGCTCAAATTCATTATCCGTTTGAAAATAAAGAGGCTTTTGAACAGGGTAAGATTTATCCGGCAGATTTTATTGCAGAGGGAGTGGATCAGACGCGTGGATGGTTCTTTACCTTGCATGCTATCGGAACAATGGTGTTTGATAGTGTGGCCTTTAAGGCTGTTATCAGTAACGGATTGGTGCTGGACAAGAATGGCAACAAAATGAGTAAGCGTCTCGGAAATGCAGTAGATCCGTTTGGAGCAATTGAAAAATACGGCTCTGATCCATTGCGTTGGTATATGATGACAAATTCGGCACCGTGGGATAACTTGAAATTTGATGAAGCTGGCGTGCAGGAAGTAGCTCGTACGTTCTTTGGAAAATTGTATCAGACCTATTCGTTCCTGGCCATGTATGCCAATGTTGATGGTTTCGATAACGCCGCACCGCAGGTTCCCGATAGTGAACGTCCGGAAATAGACCGTTGGATTTTGTCCGAATTAAATACGCTGGTTAAAAATGTTACGGCATGTTATGAGGATTTTGAACCGACTCGTGCCGGACGTCTGATGGAGTCGTTTGTAATTAATAACTTGTCTAACTGGTTTGTACGTTTGAGCAGAAAACGTTTCTGGGCTGGCGAAATGACAAGTGATAAATTGAGCGCATATCAGTCTTTGTATACATGTTTGTTGACAGTATCAAAACTGATGGCTCCTATTGCTCCTTTCTATGCAGACCGCTTGTATAAAGATTTGGTATCGGCAGTTAATGGTGAAAATGAAGCCGGAAGCGTGCATCTCGCTAAATTCCCAGTGGTGAACGAGAAGCAAATTGATGTAGAATTAGAAAAACGCATGGAACTTGCCCAGCAGATAACTTCGATGGTGCTTTCTTTGCGTAAGAAAGAGCATATTATTGTTCGTCAACCGCTGCAATGTATTTCTATTCCGGTGAGCGATGCTACACAAAAAGCGCGTATTCAGGGCGTGCAGCAACTGATTCTGGATGAAGTGAATGTTAAGGAGTTGCGCTTTGTAGAAGGTGCTATGCTGGAAAAGAAAGTAAAATGTAATTTCCGCATCATGGGCAAAAAGTTTGGCAAGTTGATGAAAGCTGTGTCAAATGCTGTGACAAGTATGTCGCAGGAGGAAATTCAGATTCTGGAGTCAACCGGAAGTTTTGAGTTGAATGTTTCCGGTGAAGCAGTAGTAATTGAACGCACTGATGTGGATATTGTAAGCGAAGATATGCCAGGTTGGTCTGTGGCCAATGAGGGTACGTTAACTGTTGCATTGGATTTGGAAATCACTGAAGCCTTGCGTCAGGAAGGATTGGCCCGTGAGTTGGTAAAACGTATCCAAAGTTATCGTAAAGAGCATGATTTCCAGATAACGGATCGCATATCAGTGTTAATAGAAGAGAATGCTGCAATGTCTGCTGTATTGGATGTTTTTGGTGAATATATCAGTAAGCAGGTTCTGGCAGAAAATGTAAGTATGGTTGCAGCAGCTTTGGATGAAAATAAATCAGAAACTTTTGATTTTGAGGATTTCAAATTGAAAGTAAAAATAGAAAACCTATCTATAAAGTAAAAGCTATGGCAGAAAAAACACGTTACAGCGATGCTGAATTAGCTGAGTTTCGTCAAATTATTCTTGAGAAACTTGAATTGGCAAAGCGCGATTATGAGCAAATGATGGCTGTGTTGATGAATAAGGATGGAAATGATGTTGATGATACATCACCTACATACAAAATTCTGGAAGAAGGTTCATCAACACAGACAAAAGAAGAGATTACCACAATGGCCGCACGTCAACAGAAGTTTATTCAGGGCTTGCAGGCTGCTTTGGTACGAATTGAAAACAAGACGTACGGAGTTTGTCGTGTAACGGGAAAATTAATTCCTAAAGAGCGTTTGCGTGCAGTACCTCATGCCACATTGAGCATAGAGGCCAAACAGATGAAAGATCGCAAGGATTAAGACATGACAAACATGCAAAAAGTACGGATGCGAGCCTGGAGTGTGTCTGTTATTATCGTACTTGTATTGATCATTGATCAGGTTATCAAGTTTTGGGTAAAAACGACAATGGCACTTGGAGAGGAATTCAAAATCACGGAATGGTTTAGAATTCATTTCATCGAGAACAAAGGTATGGCATTCGGAATGGATTTTATAGGGACATGGCCATTAACGCTATTTCGCGTAATGGCTGTGGCTCTCTTTATTTATTTGTTGGTGAAAATTGTAAAGAAGCCAGAACGTTATCCTTTTGGGTTAGCCATTTGTCTGGCTTTTGTAATAGCGGGTGCTGCCGGTAATATCATTGACAATTGTATTTATGGTTTAATTTTTAGCGAAAGTACTCCTTTCAATGTGGCAATGATAATGGACTGGGGAACAGGATATGCTGATTTTATGCATGGAAAGGTTGTAGATATGTTTTATTTTCCGCTAATTGATACCTTTTGGCCGGACTGGGTACCTTTGCTTGGAGGGAGCCGTTTTTCGTTTTTCAATGCAATTTTTAATTTTGCCGATGCATCAATCAGTTGTGGAAGTATTGTTTTGATTCTTTTATATCATCGTTTCCTTTTTACGAAATAGTTAACCGGTAAGGCGAGAGATTATGAAAATAAAGCATTTGTTCTTATTTCTGTTTCTGTTGTGTTCGATGATAGCTTGTCAGCGTAAGGAACAGAATATCTTGTCTGAACGTCAGATGGAGCACATGCTTTATGATTATCACTTGTCTCAGGCTATGGCGTCGCAGTTTCCTGATAGTGTAGCTTTCAGACAGCATTTGTATGCTGAATTGGTGTATAAAAAGTATGGGTTGACGGAGGCTGAATTCCAGCGTAATTTGCAATATTATATGCGTCAGGCCGAAGTCTTGCAAAAAATGTATGTGAATATCAACAAACGCATGCAATCTTATGCTGGAGGCGGTTTGACAGAATCGGAATCTTTGGAGCGCAGGCAGTTTTCTGCAGGGGGCGATACAGCTAATGTTTGGAAAGGTGCAACGTTCTATTTGTTGAATTCATATTCTGCTTCCAACCATGCATCATTTGAATTGCAAACTGATAGTACATACAGGAGTGGTGACAGATTTGTGATGTATTTTAATACGAATTGGCTTTATAGTGAAGGGGCACGGGAAGGAGTATTGTCTGTTCGAGTTCTGTATGCTAATGATTCTGTTGTGGTTAAAACGCAATATCTGTACTCTTCAGGAGAGCAAACAGTAGAATTCGGTGGTGTAGACATGCCTATCAAGTCTATCTCAGGCTTTTTCTATCAACCGGGAAGCCTACTTCGTAAACCGCGTTTGATGTTATTGTCTGATATCGTTTTGTTGAGAATACACCAGGCACGGATAAAGCCTGTTGTTGTGCCTGCTGCAAAAGCAGCATCATCAGATAGTGCGCATCGTGAAAAAACGGATAGCGGCCTTGTCTTGCCTTCGCCTTCGCGTGATAGCGCAGAAATGAGTAAACGTCCTCATTTCCGTGAGATGCCGGATAAGTCAGAACCCGATAAGCGTAAAATGCATTATCGTCGTGGAGTTTTGGTGAGTGATTGATTTATTAAATACATGCTATTCTGAAAGGATGAAAATAGCTGTTTCCCGTTTGCATTTGTTGTCAGGTGAGGTGCTAACCAATCAGGTGCTGACATTTCAAGACGGTCAGCTGAGCAGTTGGCATAATTTGGTAGAAGAGGAACCCTTTGTTGCTTGGATTGGGGGTGATTATGATATGAAACTTAGTGTTTCAGAAAATTCTTCTGTGCTTGGCATAAAAATAGAATAAAGCAAAGATGTGTTTTAGGGCCAAGCCAGATAAAAGGTTTCGGTTTGTGCTGCGTTGGCATAAATGTATGATGGAAAATTGAGGTAAGTAGCATATTTTCCACCCTTTTTTTCTTATTCGCAGACAAAAGTCTGCATCTTCTGGGCCATAAAAAATGTTTTCGTCCAACGGGCCTGCCTCTAAATAGGCTTCGCGGCGGAAGAACTGACAAGCACCTATCAGGTATTCTGGCTCGAATACATTATTCATAAGATTGGGATAAGAATACCTGCTACTATGTCTGTGGAGAATATTTTTGACTTTTTCTGTGATACCAGGATATTTTTTGCAGTTGTCTTGTGGTGTTCCGTCAGGATCGGTTAGTCGGCATCCACATAATCCGTATTCTGGATGTTTTTCCATGAAGTATTCCATCCCTTCAATAGCTTGTGAGGATGCTATTGTATCGTTGTCTAAAATCATCATGAATCTTCCTCGAGCTCTTTCCAACCCTCTGTTTCGCGCGTACGAAACTCCTCGGTTTGTATTCAGATGACGGTATTTGACATACGGGAATTCTGATTCAATCATGGCTTGAGTTCCATCGGTTGAGCCGTTGTCTATCAGAATAAATTCAATGTCTGATCTTTTTTTTAGGGAGGCAATGGATTTCAGGCATTGCCGGAGTTTTTCTTTTCCGTTCCAGGTAATGATAATGATGGAGAGTCTTATCATGGTTGTTTTAGGGGTGTTCCGGTTTTTGCTATCCAAATAATTTTATTTTCAGCGCTTTAAGAGCATAAGTAAATTCTTTCCAACTTTTGAATCGTCTGATTTGGCTGATTACGAAATGAGGTGATAGGAAGTAGCTTAGGTTATTCCTGAATAACAATTTTTCCATTTCTTCTGCCGAAAGATGCGGGTAACTCAGAATAGAGTTTCTCTGCACATCCGTGGGCAGGTAATCGCCTGTAACAATCCATCCATTTTTGCGTGCCATGTCATAGAATTCTGTACCAGGAAATGGCGATACAATATTGAACATTACTTGGTCAACCTTGAGTGCTTTGGCGCGTTTTAGTGTATCGCGGATGGTAGCTTTGGTCTCCAGTGGGCTTGTTCCGATCAGAATGTTGAGCTTTACGGGGACGTGATATTTTTTCAGGAGTTCAATAGCCTGATAGATTTGAGCTCGTGTGATACCTTTTTTGATGAACTTGAGGATGTCGTCATTGAAGGATTCTACCCCCAGGTCAACATATTGACAACCGGATTCGCCCAACATGCGTGCAATGGGTTCGGTAATGGCATCTACGCGGGCCTGGCATCCCCAAACAAATCCGCATTTTTTCAGGACTTCACATATTTGGGCAGTGCGCTTTTCGTTCCAAATGAAATTGTCATCCATGAAGCCGATGGCTTTGTAGCCTTGGCGATGCAGAAGTAATAATTCTTCTGCTATACTTTCTGTGGAACGAAAACTGATGGGAGGCTTGTGGCCTGTATTTCGGCGCGATTCAATTTCGCGTGCAAATGTCAGTGAACTCGGAACGCAGTAAATGCACCGGTAAGGGCAATTCCTGCTGCTGACAACTACTGTATAAGGTGAGCATTTGAGTTTTGGGTTACGGTATGTCCTTTCTCCCAGCAAATCACGTGCGGGGAAGGGGAGTTCGTCCAAATTCTTCAGTAAAGGTCTGGAGGGATTGTTCTTGATCTGGTTCCCATTGCGGTAAGACAATCCTTCAATGCCTGACCATGACTCATTTTGGGCTAAAGTTTTTACCAGACATGCCATGGTTATGTCTGGCTCGCCTCGTACAACAAAGTTCTTTTCACCTTCTGGTAAACATTGCTCGATGTAAAAAGTAGGCCCCGGTCCCATAAAGACTACATAGGATTCGGGATGGATCTGATGAATCAATCGTGCTACGGCTACGTCATTCTTTAGCGACAAATTGACGGTCCAAATAGCGTATAACTCACTGTCATCCTGCTTTATCCAGGTTTTGAATTCTTCAGCGGTTTGTTCCGGATATACAAAGTCCTTGTATGCGACGGTTGCATATCCTTGTTCCCGGATGAGGGCGGCAACTGTTAGTTCGTACATGTTGGGGGTAGGATATACGACTCGTGTACAACCGGAAGTTCGTTCAGCCGGATGCTCTCCGCGGTGGATAACGGGTGGTATGACAAATGTTACTTTCATGTGTAGATCTCTGTTCTCGTATGTAATCCTGTAAAATATAAACGGAGTTTCATCTATATTTATGCGAAATTACATAAAAAAAATATGCCCTACAATAATTGTGCTTTGAAAAATGTACTGTTCAGAATGTGTGGCTGTTTTTGAAAGACGATGGTATTAAGGAAAAACAAATCGGTTTGAAAAAAGAAATAGACGGCTTGTTATTGGAAACAGGTCGGACTTCGTTTTGTCTTTTTACTGACGGTCAATTGTGATGTTTTTATATAAAAATCGTCTGATCCATTTTGCTTAATGGACCAGACGATTGGTTTTTCTGTGCATGTAAAGAATTTTTTATGGATTTAGTGTCAATCCTTTTCCCGTATAACTTACGGTATATGTTTTCCCCTTTTTTGTGGGCAAGTTCAACTGGTTGTTTTGATAACGCAGCAGACAGGTTGTGCCGGAACCGGAATGAATGACAACCTTGCTCAACTGACCTTGTTGCCAATAGATGTCAACGGTAAAATTTCCACGTGCCTTTAAGCCTTTGATGCATCCGTCTTTCCATGCATCAGGTAATGCCGGAAGCAAATGTATGAATCCCATGTGGCTTTGCATGAGCATTTCCGCTACGCCTGCTGTGCCTCCAAAATTACCGTCAATCTGGAAGGGGGGATGGCTGTCCCATAGATTGTCGTTGGTTCCGTTTTTGAGCAAATTCTGATAGAGGGTGTAGGCATGGTTCCCATCGTGCAGACGAGCCCATTGGTTGAGCTTCCATCCCATGCTCCACCCTGTGGCTCCGTCACCGCGATGATTCAGTACAACTCGTGATGCCCGTGCCAAATCGGGGGTGGTTACGGGTGAAATGGTGTGTCCGGGATGAAGACCGAACAAATGGTTGACGTGGCGGTGTTGGTCATTAGGGTCGTCAATATCTTTTGACCATTCCATTAACTGACCGTAGCGTCCTATACGATAGGGAGTCAGATGTTGCAATACGTTTGTCCATTCGTTACGTTCTTTTTCGTCAGTTTGTAAAATGCGACTGGCTTCAATGGCGTCGGTCAGGATTTCGCGTATTACGGCGTGTGAAAAAGTTGTGCCCTCGTCGATTGGCCCGTGTTCCGGTGACGTGCTGGGAGCAGCTGTGTACGTGCCGTCCGGTTTCTTCCACAGGTAATCTACAGCAAAGTTGGCACTGCTTTTAATGAGTTCGTATCCTGTTTTTTTCAGGAATTTCAGGTCGCGGGTGTAGTCGTAGTAATCCCAAATATGAGTGGCAAGCCATGGGCCTGCAACCGGGGAAAAATTCCATGACATATCTTTGTCACGTAACGGAGTGGTAAAACCAAAGATATTAGCTGATATGGATGCCGTCCATCCGCGTGCGCCAAAATAGGCTTGGGCTGTTTTTTCGCCAGGTTTGTGCAGGGTGCGGATAAAGTCGATCAGCGGCAGTTGGCATTCGGATAAATTGGTTGGACAGGCCGGCCAGTAGTTCATCTGTATGTTAATGTTGTTGTGATAATCTACTCGCCACGGACCGTCAACATTGTTGTGCCAGATTCCTTGTAAGTTTGCCGGCATATTTCCCGGTCGCGAACTGGCAATGAGCAAATAGCGTCCGAACTGGTAGTACAAACTCTCAAGTGCGTAGTCGGCTTTTCCTTGACGGTATTGGATCAGTCGTTGCTGGGTGGGCAGCGAGTCCTGCGAGGATGGAACTGAAGGGTTTAGCGTGAGAGTCGAACGGTTGAATAGTGATGTGTAGTCGTTGACGTGGCGCGAAAGCAGTTGTTGGTAACTTTTTTTGCGTGCTTTTTTTATCCATTTTTCCGTTGTCTTTAATGGATTGACACCTACATAGGCTTTGGGGTCAGAAAAGTCCGGATCGAAATTGGGCCGATAGTCTGTATCTGCAGTAATGAGAAACAATACTTCATCGGCATTTTCTATTTTTAATACCCCTTCCGGCAACGTTGTGACATTTCCTCCATGGGTTACGGCCTCTATGCGTACTACATATTTCATTCCGTTGTTGTTCAATTGAGAAGTGTAGCATACGGCATTTTTTTCAGGCGACGTAACAAAGTGGCCGGAAGTAAGAGGGTTTGGAGTATATGATAAACTAACGTTTTGTCGGCCTTTTTGACTGGCTGTCAAACGCACAACCATGACCTGATCGGGGTAGGATACGAAAAAGTCTCTTCGATAGCTTGTACCTTGTATGTTAAATTGAACGGAGGCTAAAGCAGAGTCGAGGGAGAGCGTACGACGGTATTGGCTGACTTCTTTTTCGTTGAGGTCAGTAAGCAGACGGAATTCACCACCCGTAGTAAAACTTCCAAATCGGAAAGGATCTTCGGCATTGGCTTCGTAGGGAACTCCGCTGTTAAAATTGTCTTGGGTGAGTATGGCTGCTTTTTGCCAGTCGTTTTGTTGGAAAGCGTTGCGGATTTCTTGTAAAACTGTTGCGGATTGTTTGTTAACATCCCAATAATAGGCTGCACCTTTTGATGTGTTTGGACCTCCTCTCCATAAGGTTTTTTCGTTAAAAGAAAAACGCTCGGTGGTTATTGATCCAAAGATATTGGCACCAATGCTGCCGTTGCCAATAGGTAAAGTGGAATTTTCCCAAAACGGTTCAGTATTTTGATGTGCACTTCCCATATCAACGGCCGGTTGTCCTTTTCCCCATGGAGGTGTGGAGGCGAGAGGTGCAGGTGTGTCAAACCAGATTTCTTGAGTGGATTGGGCACACAATGACAAGGAAATGGTTGACAGAAGTAAACTACGCAGTAAATTTTTATTGAAAGTGTTCATTTCGTGAATAAAATTATTTTTGTTGATATACACGAACATAGTCTATTTCATAGCGCATGGGCATAGCTTTTAGATCAACTTTTCCGCCACTGCTTCCCATAGCCAGGTTGAGTAAAAGATACATGGGCTTGTGAAAAGGATTTTCATTTTTTCCCTTGACTCCATTGAACGTCTTACTCAGGTCAATTTCATTGAGCAATTCATCATCAAGATACAATTTAATGGATTCCGGCGTCCAGTCCATACGCCATATGTGGAATTGAGTTGCCCATAATGAATCTTTTTGAGTGAAGTGGGTAAACGGAACGACTTCGGTATCCCAAACACTTTCATCACCCTCTTTGGCTCCCCAGCATGCATTTGCCAGAATGCTTCTGATGCCGCCACGTTCATAAAATTCCATGATGTCTATTTCGCCGCAGTGTGGCCATCCGTAGTCTTTTTTCTGTCCAAGAAGCCAAATTGCGGGCCATGAACCTCGGGCAGCCGGAATCCTTGCACGGATGAGAAAACGGCCATAAAGAAATTCACGTTTCTCTTTTGATATGACACAGGCTGAAGTGCATTCAATTTGTTTCCGTTGTTCGCCCCATTTTTTAGATCCTTCTTTATAGGTGGGATTGGGGCGACGTTCTTCACGGGCTGTGATGATGAGTGAGCCGTCGTGTACTATGGCATTGTCGGATTGGTACCATTGCCATTCATGGTTTCGTACAAATCCCTCTTCAAAACTCCAATTGCTCGGATCTGGACGTCCGTTAATAGAGAATTCATCGTTCCATACCAGATGATATCCGTCGGGTAATGATGTGGGAACGTTGTCTTCAGTAGATTGTGCCATACTGCCCGAAGCATGTACGGCCAATAAAAGAGTCAGCAGACTTGTTAATTTTTTAGATTTCATAGCTGTTAGTGATTAAGGATTATAGATAAAAATCTTGAGTGAGTAGTTCATATTCTTTACTTCTCCCATGAGGCCCGTTTCCAGAAAGCGGCATATTGTTGAAGGTAACATGGTCGGGACATTTTTTACTGTTCTTGAAGCATAGTAGTACACGTTTACAGGGACGTTGTGGTGATGTCATGACTCGTGTAATACAAGTCAAATACAATCCGTATTGTTCTGCTTTTGAAATAAACCGATGAAAAATAGCTGATGGAAGAATCACATTAAAAAGTCCAAATTCAGGTTTGAGCAGACATGATGCCGTTTGTGCCAGCTGGTCTAAAGGCAATGTGTTTGTATGTTTGGCAATGGCTTCACGTTTGGAAAGAGGAAGCATGTCTTCTTCATAGAAAGGAGGATTGCTTACAATGGCGTCATATGATTTCTGTGGAGAAATGGAGTGTCGGTAAGCCCTGGCATCGGAAATTTCAAAAGAAATCCTGTCACTCCATGGCGAAATGGCCGCATTTGCTTTTGCTTGGTTAATAGCTTGATAATCAATGTCAATACCTTTGATTATAGCAAAAGGATAACGTTGTGCCAACATAATGCTGACTAATCCCGTTCCGCATCCAATATCAAGGACTGATATTGTGTTTCCCGTATCTTTTTTTTCAGGTAGTTTACTCCATGCTCCAAGCAGAACTCCGTCAGTGCCTACTTTTAAAGCACATTGGTCGTGATATATTCTGAATTGCTTGAATTGAAAATATTCGGGATGTTTTTTCATGTGTAATAGATAATCTTATGTTCTTTAGGTCTGGCAATATCAAAAACATACGGGATTTTTCGGTGGATTATGTTTTCATTGTGTCATAAAGCCCGAATCCTACTTGTTTTACGCTTGTTGGTTTGATTATCCCCGTAAGTTCAGATCGTCAGTGCAAAAGTATATAATTCTCTGAGAAACGCGGCTTGAAATGTTCGGAATTATTAGAAAAATTGTTATTTTTGCAAATCTATTTGCCTGTGATATGCCGGCATTTATAACGTTCGGCAGTAATAGGTTATTCATTTAAAGAAAATCAGTTTTAAGAAATAAGAAAATACTAATGAGCAGAAGCGAAACCAGTCATAATCCATTTTCTTTGATAGCCGATTTTGATGGTGATATTTCCAATTTATTTAATATAGAAGTAGACAGCCAGTTACCTATTCTTCCATTGCGGAACATGGTGCTTTTTCCGGGTGTCTTAGTACCAGTTGTTGTAGGCCGCCAGCAATCGTTGCGGTTGACGAAGAAGGCAATGAAGACGGGGTGCTACATAGGAGTAGTGTGCCAAAAAGATTCGTCAGTGGATTCTCCTCGAAGAGAAGATCTGTATGATTATGGTACAGTGGCAAAAGTCGTTAAAATTTTTGAGTTGCCAGACTCTACAACAACCGTTATCTTGCAGGGATTTTGCCGATTCCGGTTAGGAGAAATAACAAAGAATCGGTTTTATATGGTTGGGGAAGCCACTAGATTGACGGATGAATTGCCTCAGGAAAGTGATAAGGAATTTAAAGCTTTGGCTGAGGCTTGCAGGGACTTGACATTGGAATGTTTGAAATTAAATGAGAATCTGCGTCAGGAAGCTGTCGTGACCATCCGTAATATAAACAATGACATTTTCCTCGTTAATTTCATTTGTACAAATTTACCTTTTGGAATAGAAGAAAAAGATAGGCTTTTGCAAATAGACGAGGTTAAGGTGCGAGCTTACCAACTGTTGGGAATCTTGAATCGGGAAGCCCAGTTTGGACGTTTGAAAGAACAGATACAGAATAAGACCCGTGAGGAACTCGACCAGCAGCAAAAGGAATATTTTCTCCAACAGCAGATAAAGAATATACAGAGCGAATTAGGCGAAGCTCAGAATTCTGATGTCGTAGAATTGCGAGAAAAGGCCAAACAGAAGGAGATGCCTCAAAATGTGCAGGCTTTGTTTGAAAAGGAAGTCGGTAAGTTAGAGCATATTAATCCTCAGAGTCCGGATTATAATGTGCAATTGAATTATCTTTCAACTTTAACCGCTTTGCCATGGGGTACGTATACAACGGATAATTTGGATATAAAACATGCCGAGCGGACCTTGAATCGGGATCATTACGGATTGGAAAAGGTAAAAGAACGCATTTTAGAACATCTGGCAGTATTAAAGTTGAGAGGTGATATGAAGTCACCCATTATTTGCTTGTATGGTCCTCCGGGAGTTGGAAAAACATCGCTGGGACGTAGTATTGCTGATGCATTGAATCGAAAATATGTGCGGATTTCTTTGGGAGGAGTACATGACGAAGCTGAAATTAGAGGGCATAGACGTACGTATATCGGTGCTATGCCGGGACGGATTATTAAAAGTTTGATTAAGGCTGAAAGTGGTAATCCGGTCTTTATATTAGATGAAATAGACAAGGTTTCTTCGAATAATTTTAATGGGGATCCGCAGTCGGCTTTGCTTGAAGTGTTAGATCCGGAGCAAAATGATACCTTTCATGATAATTATTTGGATGTCGATTATGATTTGTCGAAAATCTTATTTATTGCTACGGCAAACAGCTTAAATACTATCCCCGGCCCGCTGTTGGACCGTATGGAACTGATAGAGGTGAGTGGTTATCTCACTGAAGAAAAAATGGAAATTGCACGTCGTCATCTGTTACCACGTAAGCTTTCTGAGAATGGGTTTGATCCTAGCGTAAAAATAAAACTGACTCCTGCGGCCCTGGAGATGATGATTGAGAAATATACACGCGAGAGTGGGGTGCGCCAACTTGAAAAGCAAATTGATAAGTTGTTACGGAAAATAGCTTTCGATTGCTTGAAGAAAGGCGAGACCATACCGAATATGACCATTAAACCGGCTGACATAGAAAACTATTTAGGTAAGCCGTTATTCAGTCGCGATAAGTATCAGGGTAACAGTTATGCAGGTGTCGTGACAGGATTGGCATGGACTGCAGTGGGCGGTGAGATTCTTTTTGTAGAAACAAGTCTTAGTCGTGGAAAGAGTGCTAAATTAACTTTAACAGGAAATTTAGGCGACGTTATGAAGGAATCTGCAGTTCTTGCTTTGGAATATATTAAGACGCATGCGGAAAGATTGAATATTGATTATCGTATATTTGAGCATTGGAACATACATATACATGTTCCAGAAGGTGCTGTGCCTAAAGATGGTCCTTCGGCAGGAATAACGATTGCAACATCCGTAGCTTCAGCTCTTACACAGCGAAAGGTTCGAGAGCGTTTGGCCATGACTGGTGAAATTACGTTGCGGGGTAAAGTCTTGCCTGTAGGGGGAATTAAGGAGAAAATTCTGGCAGCAAAACGAGCTGGTATTAAAGATATTATCATGAGTCGGGAAAACAAGAAAGATATTGACGAAATTTCGGAAATATATCTTGATGGTTTAACGTTCCATTATGTCGATGATGTGATGGATGTGCTTGATTTTGCTTTGCTGGATGAGAAAGTGGCACATCCTGTAATTTTTGATGTGGAGGATGAAAAATCTGTGAAATAATGAGATTTACGTTATTGCATACAGATAAGTCCAGTCAGGCCCGGGCAGGTTTGATAGAGACAGATCACGGTAAGATAGAAACTCCAATTTTTATGCCGGTCGGCACTGTCGGTTCTGTAAAAGGGGTTCATGTTCGTGAATTAAAGGAAGATATTCATGCTCAGATCATATTGGGCAATACTTATCATCTGTATTTGCGGCCAGGATTGGACATACTCGAAAAGGCCGGAGGCTTGCATAAATTCAATGGCTTTGATCGTCCTATACTTACAGATAGTGGAGGTTTCCAAGTTTTTTCCTTAACGGGGATACGCAAATTATCCGCCGATGGATGCGAGTTCCGTTCTCATATAGATGGGAGTAAGCATTTCTTTTCTCCAGAGCGGGTTATGGATATTGAGCGAATAATTGGAGCTGACATTATGATGGCATTTGATGAATGCCCTCCAGGCGATTCCGATTATTCGTACGCCCGAAAAAGTCTTGATTTGACACATCAGTGGTTGTTGCGTTGCGTGAAGCGCTTCCGAGAAACGGAACCTAAATATGGATACAATCAGTCTTTATTTCCTATTGTGCAAGGATGTGTTTACAAGGATTTGCGTCGTGAAAGTGCGCAGTTCGTGACAGATTTGGATGCTGACGGTTATGCTATTGGCGGATTGGCCGTAGGTGAACCAGAGGGAAAAATGTACGAAATGATTGAGTGTGTCAATGAAATCCTTCCGGAAAATAAACCGCGTTATTTGATGGGAGTCGGAACGCCGGCTAATATTCTTAATGCGATTGAGCGTGGAGTAGATATGTTTGATTGCGTGATGCCTACTCGGAACGGGCGAAATGCGATGTTATTTACGGCTCATGGTGTGATGAACATGCGAAATGCTAAATGGGCTGACGATTTTTCACCTATTGATGCTGACGCTCATTGCTTTGTGGATGTCCAATATACAAAGGCATATTTGCATCATTTATATAAGGCCAAGGAATTATTGGCTATGCAAATTGGTAGTATTCATAATCTGGCCTTTTATCTGTGGTTGACCGGCGAGGCAAGGAAACACATACAAGCTGGCGATTTCTGTACATGGAAGGGACAGATGATTGAACAAATGTCACAGCGGTTATGAGAAAATTCGGCAATAGAAAAAAAGGAAAAATCATGACGGAAAACGGCGTTAACGAGCATTGTCTTGCGGATGCTGAAATGCCGGACTGTGGGATGCGGAAAAATAAAAAAGCCAGAAAGTCCAAATGCCCTTCATGGTTGAGAAAATGTCTGACGGTGAAGTTTATATCCAGAATAGACCGGTATATAATCGTTAAATTTTTAGGCACATATATTTTTTCAATAGCCCTTATTATTTCTATTGCTGTAATTTTTGATATAAATGAGCGTATCGACAAACTTACACAAAGTCATGCTCCGCTCAAGCGTATCGTGGTGGACTATTATATGAATTTTATTCCATATTTTTCTAATCTTTTCAGTCCACTTTTTGTCTTTATATCAGTTATATTTTTTACATCAAAGTTAGCTGATAATTCGGAGATTATTGCAATGAAGTCTACCGGAATGAGTTTTCGGCGGTTGTTGCGGCCGTATATGATAACTGCGGCCTTAATAGCTGCAACCTCATTCCTGTTGGGAGCTTATGTAATTCCACGTGGAAATGTGGCACGTGTGAATTTCGAGAACCGTTATATTAAGAAAAAGAACATTGCTAGTGTCGATAACGTGCAGTTGCAAGTAAGTCCGGGAGTCGTTGCCTTCATTTCTCATTTTGATATGAATACAAAATCCGGATATGGCTTTTCTTTGGACAAATTTGTGGATAAGAAATTGGTGGCGCACCTGACTGCTCAGACCATACGGTATGATACGCTTTCAGCCGAACGCTATCATTGGAAATTGAATATGTACAGTATCCGTACGCTGAAGGGGTTAAGGGAGAAACTTTCATCTGGAGCAGCGATGGATACTATTATATCTATGGAGCCTTCGGATTTCATGTATACCAGCAATCAGCAGGAAACGCTGACGTTGCCGGAGTTGAAGGAATATATCCAACGTCAGAAGGAGCGTGGGGCTGCTAATATCAGTCCTTTTGAAGTGGAATATCATAAACGTTTTGCCACACCTTTTGCTGCATTCATACTGACACTTATCGGCGTGTCGCTTTCGTGTGAAAAGCGTAAAGGTGGAATGGGACTTTCATTGGGGGTCGGATTGGCTTTAAGTTTTTCCTATATTCTTTTTCAAACCATTTCCGCTACGTTTGCCATTAATGCAGGGTGGCCGGCTATGATTTCCGTCTGGATTCCCAATATTATATTTATCATGATTGCGTTATATCTGTATAGAAAAACGCCAGAATAAAAGATTTATTTCAATATATGGATTTTTACGATTTAGATTTAGATGATGCAACGCTTGATGCATTGGATGCCATGCGTTTTGAGAAATGTTCTCCCATACAGGAAGCTGCCATTCCGGTTATATTGGAGGGTAAGGATGTGATAGGAGTGGCTCAAACCGGAACCGGAAAAACTGCTGCCTATTTGTTGCCTATTCTAAATCAGTTGAATAAGGGTACTTATTCGGAAGATCACGTAAATTGTGTCATCATGGCGCCTACACGTGAGTTGGCTCAACAGATTGATAAAGCCATGGAAGGCTTTTCCTATTTTATGAATGTGTCGAGTGTCGCAATATATGGCGGAAATGACGGCATACGTTATGAGCAGGAAAAGCGTGGCCTGACCAAAGGGGCTGACATCGTAATTGCGACCCCCGGTCGTTTGATATCGCACATGAGCCTGGGAAATGTGGATTTTTCAAAGGTTTCATTTTTTGTGCTTGACGAGGCCGACCGTATGCTTGACATGGGCTTTAGCGATGATATTCTGCAGATTGAAAAAATGTTGCCCAAGCAACGGCAGACTATATTGTTTTCGGCTACAATGCCCGACAAAATTGTGAGTCTGGCCAAGAAAATCATGAATAACCCGGTTGAAATAAAATTGGCTGTATCCAAGCCGGCAGAGAAGATTGACCAGGGTGCATATTTATGTAGAGAGGGAGAGAAAATTGCTGTTGTAAAGCATATCTTTCAGCAAATTCCTCCTGAGCGTGTTATTGTTTTTGCCTCGTCCAAGCAAAAGGTAAAGGAACTGAACATTGCGCTAAAACGCCGTGGATACAATTCGGATGCGATGCATTCGGATTTGGAACAGAAGCAGCGTGACGAAACGATGACTAACTTTAAGGCAAACCGTACGTCTATTTTGGTGGCTACGGATATTGTGGCCCGTGGTATCGATATTGACGATATTCAGATGGTTATTAATTATGATGTTCCGCATGATTCGGAGGATTATATACATCGCATCGGACGTACGGCACGCGCCAATCGTACGGGACAGGCCATTACGCTGGTCTCGGAAAAGGACTACCCTAAATTTTGCAGCATCGAAAAATTCCTCGGGCGAAAAATTGAGGTTAAGAAAAACCCGGAAGGATGTATTCAGGAGGAAACGTTTAGAAAACAGGTTTCAGAGGCCGGCGGTTCAGGAGAGCGCCGGGGAAGAGGCCGTCATCACGGTCCGAAGCGCCGGGAAGTGAACGGGGAAGAGAAAACAAATGCCAACCGGTCACGTCGCCGTGGGCATAAACGTGGTGGGGGACGTTCAAATCAAAAGAACTCGGCACCTAAAACGGCTGAGAAGGCACCTAAAAAGAACGGCGAGCCGAGTTAATTTAATTATAAACCATGCAGCGGATTTTTTCCGCAAATGAAAGACATACAGGGGCGTTATGAATACTGCTGATTTCTTTATTCTTTATCAGAAAAGTGAGGCTGTTTATGATTTGCTGTCGGAGTTACAGCAAAATCCGCATATAGCTAATGTTTTTTTGCTGACCACACAGTCCGTATCGGAGTTGACAATACCGTATGCGAAGTGTCGTTTTGTGACCATTCAGTCAACGGAGAATTTGTCTACCATCAGAACAATATCGCAAATGGCAGAAAGTGATTGTTGTTTTTTCCAGCTTTCGCCTAATGCTGTTCGTCTGGGGTATCGTTGTGTAGAGCGGATGTTGGAGTGCATGGCAGCCGAGCAGCCCATGATGGTGTATGCCGATCGATATGACCGAGTTGGCGATTCAGTCCAGCCACATCCTGTAATTGATTATCAGAAAGGATCTGTACGCGATGATTTTGATTTCGGTTGTTTGTGGTTAGTCTCGCTGTCGGGAATTCGTCATTTCCTGAAACATACCACGCTTGTACATGTCAAGTATGCCTCAACCTACGCTCTTCGTCTGTATTTGAGTACAATGGGCGAATTGTTCCATTTGAAGGAATATCTTTACGAAGAAGAGAAGGTAGATTTACGTAAAAGTGGTGAGAAACAGTTTGATTATGTTGATCCGCGAAATCACGCCGTACAGAAGGAGAAAGAAGCAGTTTGTACTGAACATTTGCACAGAATCGGAGCATGGCTGGCTCCAGATGAATATGACGAGCCGCATTGTGACCACGATGAATTTCCGGTGGAGGCTTCAGTAATTATTCCGGTACGTAATCGCGAGCGGACCATTCAGGATGCTGTTGAGAGTGTACTTTCGCAGCAAGCGGATTTCAGCTACAATGTAATCGTAGTGAATAATTATTCGACTGACGGAACGGCTGAAAAATTACACCGATATGCAGGAAATCCCCAAGTAAAGGTGCTGGTGCCTCCCATGCACGATTTAGGCATTGGCGGATGTTGGGACTATGCCATACGTTCGGCTTATTGCGGACGTTTTGCCGTGCAGCTGGATTCAGATGATCTGTATAGCGGTCCGGATACGTTGTCGCGGATTGTTGCAGCATTTTATGAGCAAAAGGCTGCTATGGTGATAGGGTCTTATCGCATGGTTGATTTTCAGTTGAATACCCTTCCGCCGGGGTTGATTGACCATAAGGAATGGACTGTTGAAAACGGGCGTAATAACGCACTCCGAATCAATGGCTTGGGAGCTCCCCGTGCTTTTCAGACTTCAATTCTTCGACAGATCGGTTTTCCGAATACTTCGTATGGCGAGGATTATGCGGTTGGACTGGCCGTATCACGTCGGTTCCGTATTGCACGGATTTACGAAGAATTGTATTTGTGCCGTCGTTGGGAAGGTAATTCAGATGCTGCACTTTCAGTAGAGAAGATCAATAAGAATAATCAGTACAAGGATAGCATCCGGACAATGGAGATCAGTGCGCGCCAGCATTTGAACCGCATTTGGAAAACTCCGGTTTCGCGTGAGCAGACAGCGGATTTTATTGATCGTCAACTGGCTGAGTGGCCAATGGCACGCAAAAGCTTTTCTGACTTGGCTGAACAGGTGCGTTTGCGCGATGTATCCCGTGAAGGATGCAGGTTGACGTTGCAGTACAACCCGGCACGTATGGGGTCGGCTACGGCCAAGGTCGACGCGGTTAGTATCAAGCAGCGTGCTTGCTTTTTGTGTGATCATAACCGGCCTGCTGAGCAGTTGAGTCTGCCAATTGAAGGTCATTTTCAGATTTTGATTAATCCGTATCCCATTTTGCCTCGTCATTTAACGATTCCTACCCGTCGTCATGGCGCTCAATCTGTGGAAGAATATATAGAAACCTTTTGTCGACTGGCTTGGACACTTAAAGATGACGTCGTGTTTTACAACGGAGCGCGTTGTGGTGCTTCAGCCCCCGATCATGCACATTTTCAGGCTGGCCGATGCTGTGGGGTTCCGTTGATTGCTGATTGGAGATATTACGATTCTCTGTTGTCGACAGTAAAGGTTACGAAAGATGCTTCCGGTGCAGAACAGGGGGGGATTTATGTACTGAAAGGGTATGCTTGTCCTGCTTTTGTTGTGAAGGCTGATAATGTTGAGTGGGGAGCAGAATGGCTTAGGTGGTTGATAAAGTTTCTGCCAAAAGCCGACGGACAGTTGGAACCCGACATGAACTTACTGGCATGGAAACAGCGTTCAGAGTCAGATTTGGCTGATCAATTGATTGTTGTTCTGTTTCCTCGTACAAAGCATCGGCCTGAATGTTATTTCCGGGAGACTGACAGTCAGCGGCTGATAAGTCCGGGCGCTTTGGATATGTCGGGATTGATAATCACCCCCAGAGCGTCCGATTATGAGCAACTGACATGTGACGAAGCTTTCGGTATCTTACAGGAAGTTACTATGTCGGCAAGTAGTGTCGAGCAGTTGGCTTTGCGTATTAAGGCATCGAATCAACCTTTAGGATGTAGCGCACTTGTTGCGACCGAACCGGAAGTAGAGGTGGGAATTATGCACGGAGAGGACATTAAGTTTAGGCTTAATGAAGCGTATTGGGTAGAAAATAATACGGTGAGTGGTCAGCAGCATTTGGCCTATCATGAGGGTAAGATTTTATGGAACGGAAATTTGTATGATGAGCTTTTGTTCCGACCTTGCACTACCGATTCGACGTTTACTCTTGAAAAGGTCACAATTGGTATTCATTTTCATTGGGAAAGACAAGAGGACCAGACCTTTTTGGGCGCTTTAAAGTTTATTGTACACGATGATACCATCTGGGTTGTTAATATAGTTCCGGTTGAGACGTATTTAACGAGTGTGATTAGCAGTGAAATGAAAGCTACATCAGATTTGGAATTGCTGAAAGCTCATGCTGTGGTTTCTCGCAGTTGGCTTTTTGTGCAGATGATGAATCGTCGAAATCCCGATGTAAAGTCAAATTTGGAGCCGGCCGGAAAAATCGTAAATGAAGATGAAATCTGTACATGGTATGACAGGAAGGATCATACGTTGTTTGATGTTTGTGCAGATGATCATTGTCAACGTTATCAGGGAGTTACACGTGAAAGTACAGCGCATGTATCTCAGGCCGTTCGTGCAACGAAAGGACTGGTCTTGGTTTTCCACGACGAAATATGTGATGCTCGCTTTTCAAAATGTTGTGGTGGTATAAGTGAAGAATACGCTGCATGTTGGGATAAACGTGATGTTCCCTATTTGTCGGCAGTACATGACAATATGGAAGAAGATGGTGTTCCTGTTTTAAGTGACGAAAAAACAGTAGAGGCGTGGATTAATCATCCTGAGGATGTTTTTTGTAACACGCATGACCAGCATATTTTACGACAGGTCTTAAACGATTATGATTGCGAAACTCCCGATTTTTATCGTTGGACAATTTGTTATTCGCAAGAGGAATTGTCGGATATGGTACGTAAGAATCTAAATATGGATTTGGGGTATATTGTTGATCTGCAGCCTCTTTCACGTGGAAAGAGCGGGCGGTTGTATCGGCTGAAAATTGTAGGGACGTTGCGCAGCATCATTGTTGGTAAGGAATTGGAGATACGTCGTGTGTTGTCTGATACTCATTTGTATAGTTCTGCTTTTATTATAGAAAAAGGTAAGGAAAATGCATCGGGAGTTCCTCAGTCGTTTGTGCTGAAGGGTGCAGGTTGGGGACATGGCGTAGGAATGTGTCAGATTGGTGCGGCAGTTATGAGTGAACAAGGATATTCTTTTGAGCAGATTTTGCGGCATTATTATAAAAATGCAGAGATCAAAAAGGTTTATCAGTAAAATTATATAATTATGATTCAGAAAAGATGCTCGAAACGTTCGCCTTGGGCTTGGGTACCGTCCTTGTATTTTGCTGAAGGTATACCATACGTGGTGGTAATGTCCATTGCGGCAGTAATGTATAAACGTTTTGGATTGTCAAATACGGATATAGCTTTATATACCAGTTGGCTATATTTGCCGTGGGTCATCAAACCTTTTTGGAGTCCGGTGGTGGATATGTTAAAAACGAAACGGTGGTGGATAGTAGTTATGCAATTGTTGGTCGGGGCATCTTTGGCTGGAGTGGCTTTTACGTTGCATACTTCCTTTGCCATTCAGTTAAGTTTGGCGTTTTTCTGGTTGATGGCTTTTAGTAGTGCAACACATGATATTGCGGCCGATGGATTTTATATGTTGGGGCTTGATGATGAAGAACAGGCTTTATTTGTAGGAATAAGGAGCACTTTTTATCGTATAGCTACAATTGCCGGACAAGGCTTTTTAATAATGATTGCAGGTGTGCTGGAGGTATTTACGCGTCGCATATTGATGGCTTGGAGTTTGACTTTTTATGCTGCGGCAGCGTTGTTCCTTTTACTTTGCGTATATCATAGATTTGTGTTGCCGTGCCCGTCTGAAGACCGGTTGAAAAGGGTTTCAGGAAGAAATCTGTTAAGAGATTTTCTGGATTCATTTGTCACCTTTTTCAAAAAGCCTCATATTATTCCAGCAGTGTTGTTCATGTTGCTCTACCGGTTTCCTGAAGCGATGTTGACACGCATTTGTCCATTGTTTTTTATTGAAAAAAAGTCTGCAATGGGATTGGGATTGACAACGTCAGAATTGGGCTTTGTTCAAGGCACCATAGGAGTGATAGGTCTTACTATAGGAGGAATAGTAGGTGGTATTGCTGCGGCAAAGGGCGGACTTCGCAAATGGTTGTGGCCTATGGTAATAGCCATGTCGTTACCTAATTTGGTGTATGTATATTTGAGTTGGGTATTGCCTGAGAATTTTTTTATGATTAATGCTTGTGTATTTATTGAGCAGTTTGGTTATGGCTTCGGATTTACTGCTTATATGCTGTTTCTTATCTTTTTTTCAAAAGGAAATAATAAAACAGCCCATTATGCTATATGTACGGCATTTATGGCCATGAGCATGATGTTTCCGGGGATGGCGGCAGGATGGTTACAGGAGAAATTGGGATACGCACATTTCTTTGAGATTATAATGCTGTTTTGCCTGATTACAGTGGGAGTGTCTTATTGGATTAAACGTCGTTTTGAAACGTTGAAATAAAAAATAAGTATGAATTTTATGCGCCGATTGTTTCTGCTTGTACTATTGTTCGGATATTATTATGTTGCAATGGCGCAACATAATATGATATTTTCTGACCGTTTGAAGACATTAATGGTACGAGTCGGGGATGATTTGAAGGCTTCACCCGTAATAAATTTGGGAGAAGATGAGTATGTAGAGATTTCTTTTGATGAACTTTCTCATGATTATCGTCGCATGGCTTATAAAGTTGAGCATTGTGAAGCTGATTGGAGCCTTTCCGATCAACTGATTGAGAGTGATTTTTTAGACGGATTTGGTGATGATCTGCTCATTCCGTCAGTTGAACAAAGTATGAATACGACAGTACTTTATACGCATTATATGTTTCGCCTTCCCAATGCGGATGTGTCATTACGTATGTCTGGAAATTATCGGGTGACGATTTATGATGAGGATGATGAAGATGAGGTTCCATTAGCTTATGCTTATTTTTCTGTTTCAGAACAACAGATTATGCCGGCAGTAGATATTTCGACCAATACGGATAGGGATTGGAATAGCAGTCATCAGCAGGTATCCATGTCGGTAAATTTTAGTAAGGTAGGTAATGTCAATAATCCTGCCAAGCAGTTTAAAGCTTGTGTTGTTCAAAACGACAGGTGGAACAGTGCCGTATGGCCGGTTGCCACATCCGTACTCCCATCTTCGCTTTTGTGGGAGCATTGTGCCGATTTGATTTTTCCCGCTGGTAATGAATATAGAAAAGTCGAGTTGCTGGATGTGAACGTACCTACGATGGGAGTTGATTATATTAGGAGAATCAATCCGTACTATCATTTTTTTCTCTATGCCGACAGTCCGCGTAAAAATTATGTGTATGATGAGGATCAGGATGGCGCATTTGTAATACGTTCTACCGGCAGTAATGTAAGTGCTGAAAGTGATTATGTGATGGTTCATTTTCAGCTTAAGATGCCGGAACGTAAAGAGGGAAAAATTGTAGTAGATGGCCGATGGAGGTGTAAGGATTTGCATCCGGAAACTTATGAGATGGTATATGATGAACCTACTCAAAGTTATATGGCCAGTTTGTTGATGAAACAGGGATATTATAATTATATGTATATGTTTGAACCGGCAGGAAGTAGTGCAGGTGAGTTCTTGACAGAGCCGGTTGAGGGAAACTTTTATCAGACGGAGAACAAGTATTCAGTATATATCTATTATCGGGAAATTGGTGCAAGAACAGATCGCCTGATAGGTTATACTGATGTATATTTCCGACCTTAAAATAAAATCTGTAATCATGAAAATTGTATTTCTTGACGGATATACCGTAAACCCGGGAGATATATCGTGGGATGAATTGTCTGAACTTGGTGATTTGACGGTTTATGACCGTACGGAGCCTGAAAATGTATTGGAACGTGCAAAAGATGCTGAAGTCTTAATAGTGAACAAGACCGGACTTCAACGTGAGCATTTTGAGCAGCTTCCGTCATTAAAGCTTGTTTGCGTTGCTGCAGCAGGTTATGACAGGATTGATGTTCAGTCTGCTGCCGAACATGGGGTATGGGTGTGTAATGCGGCCGGATATGGTTCGGAGTCGGTTGCGCAGATGTTCTTTTCTCTTTTGCTGGAATTAACCAACAGGGTTGGGCATTATGCTCGTGCCAACCGTAATGGATTTTGGAGCAAGAGTCCGGATTTTTGTTGCTGGAATCAACCGTTAATAGAACTTTGGGGTAAACGGTTGGCCATTGTCGGATTTGGACGGATTGGTGAAGTTGTGGCTCGAATGGCACATGCTTTTGGTATGCAGATTGTTGCTGTTACGCATCGTAAGGATTTACCCGAATACGTAACACCAGTTACTGTAGACGAGGCTTTCAAAACTTGTGATGTGGTCAGTCTGAACGCACCACTTACGGCTGAAAATCGCCATTTTGTCAATACCGCGTTGTTGGGCAAGGCAAAGCCCGGATTATTGTTGATAAATACGGCGCGAGGAGCTTTGGTTGATGAGCTGGCTGTTGTTGAGGCTTTAAAGAGTGGCATTTTAGGAGGATATGCTGCAGATGTGATGGAGCATGAGCCGCCTTGTGAGAATCATCCGTTTTGGACCCTTGAAAATGTATTTATTACGCCTCATATAGCATGGGTCACTACCGAGGCTCGTATGCGGTTGATGAAAATTATGGCTGATAATATTCGCGGCTATTTGACAGGTCGATTGCAGAATGTGGTAAATAAGTAAATTTGATTTCGTTATTATTATAATTTTTCAGTAAATGACAATACAGCTTCCTACTTTTGTTCAGATGCTTGACTTTATCGGAACTTTTGCTTTTGCCATTTCCGGTATTCGTCTGGCTTCAGCCAAGCGTTTTGATTTGTTTGGCGCTTATGTGGTGGGTGTAACTACTGCTATAGGTGGCGGAACTTTTCGCGATTTGATGTTGGGCGTCCCACCATTTTGGATGACTAATCCGTTTTATCTGATCTGTTCTGCTTTGGCTTTGATTTGGGTAATGGTGTTTGGTAAATATGTAATCAAGCAGCAAAGCACGTGGTTTATATTTGACTCTATTGGCTTGGCACTGTTTACGGTTGTGGGGTTGGAAAAAACCTTGGCACACGGATTTCCTTGGTGGACTGCTATAATTATGGGCACAATGACCGGAGCTGCCGGTGGTGTGTTGCGTGATGTTTTTATTAATGAAGAACCTTTGATATTTCGCAAGGAAATTTATGCATTGGCCTGTGTTGTAGGAGGTCTGGCTTATGTGGCTTGTGATTATGTGGGTTTTGATTATCGTATTTCCAGTATAGTTTGTGGCTCGGTAGTCTTTATAATGCGTATTTTAGCTGTCCGATATAAATTGACATTACCTATTTTGCGAGGAGAGGAATGATAATTGCTTCTTGAAAGCACTGAATTTTGTACCACAAGGTCGGAGCTTAATTTTTATGGCAGCCAGCTAAAAAAATTAAGCTCCGACCTTGTTTTGTGATATAAGTATTTTGTATGTGGCAAAAATTTGCCGACCATTGAATCCTGTATGGTTATTTACGAGCAGGTATGAAATGCAATGATATAAGAAAAATGCTTGAAGTCCGTATATGGAAATACAAAATACGACAAAGTTACGGCTCAGCAAAGAAAACTTCTTTGCTGAGCCGTAACTTTGTATTAAAACTAATAGTGTGTCAGTGTAAGGTTAGAGTGATCGGTTGAGTGCCTGTCGGAATTCTTCACTCCAATGTGCTATTTCTTCTTCAGAAAAATCGGGGTTGATATGCTGCAAGATGAGTTTGAACTGCGTAGTAGCAATAGCTCTGGTCTTGCTCACTCCGCTTCTGTATCCACTTTGGAAAAGAGTGGGAGGAAGAAGATTCCTGTTGAAATTACCGTCACTCATAATTCATCGTTTTAGTATGCAGAGGTAAATTCATCAAGGAAACGAACGTCATTTTCAGAGAACATTCTTAAGTCCTTAACTTGATATTTGAGGTTTGTGATGCGTTCTACTCCCATACCAAAGGCATAGCCCTTATATTGTGTAGAGTCAATACCATTGGCTTCGAGAACAGCCGGGTCAACCATACCGCATCCTAAAATTTCTACCCATCCGGTATTTTTGCAGAAACTGCAGCCTTTTCCGCCACATAGATGACAACTGATATCCATTTCCGCAGAAGGTTCTGTAAAGGGGAAATAGGACGGGCGAAGGCGTATTTGGGTGTCTGGGCCGAACATTTCTTGTGCAAACAGTAACAATACCTGTTTCAGGTCGGTAAATGAAACGTCCTTGTCAATGTATAATCCTTCGACCTGGTGGAAAAAACAGTGTGCGCGTGCACTTATGGCTTCGTTTCGGTAGACTCTGCCGGGGCAAAGCACGCGGATAGGAGGTTCTGTATGTTCCATTACGCGTGACTGTATGGAACTGGTGTGTGTACGCAGCAGAACGTCCGGTTGGCGCTTGATGAAGAATGTATCTTGCATGTCGCGTGCAGGGTGATCAGCAGGAAAGTTCATGGAAGAGAACACATGCCAGTCGTCTTCAATTTCAGGTCCGGAAGCCAGAGTAAATCCCAGACGTGAGAATATATCAATGATTTCTGCTTTTACGATAGAAAGCGGATGTCGTGTTCCCAGTTTAATAGGATAGGGCGAACGGGTTAAGTCCAAAGCCTTTGTTCCGTCGTCTTGTTCTTGCGTCAATTCATTACGCAAATCAGCCAACCGCTGGTTTAAAGCATCTTTCAACTGGTTTAGCAGCATTCCTACTTCACGCTTTTGTTCGGCGGGTACTGAACGGAATTGGGTCATAAGGTCGGCCACAATACCCTTTTTGCTTAAATATTTGATACGTAATGCTTCAAGTTCTTTAGTATCATGAGCTTGAAGCGTATGTACTTGGCTTAACAATGCTTGTATTTGTTCAATCATAAGATTAACTTTTGAAGGAAAGTCTATAATATTTCATTCGTTTCAAGTTGCAAAGGTAAACATTTATGAGAAAAATAGGTGTGCGATAGGAATAAAAACCGTATTTTTGCCTTGAAAATAGACATAAATTGAAAATGAAAAAAGTTTTCTTGTGCGTTTTTGTCGTTTTAGGGGTCTTGACCTCTTGTCAAGGTTCCGTAAAGCAACAAACAAACTCCCGAGACAGCGTGATGTCACAGGCTGATTCAGTTGTTGTGGACAGCAGTGTGGTTGTAGATGAAAAAATGCCTCCCAAAAGTGTTGATGGTCTGTTTGATGACTTTATATATAGTTTTATGACCAACAGGCGGTTTCAGATGCAGCGTATAGATTTTCCTCTTCCGGTTTCAGATGCCCGGACCGGTACCAAATCGTGTTTGCAGCAGAAGCAATGGCATTATGATCGTTTGTATTCTACGAAACAAGCGTATATCGTGATTTACGGTCATCATAATAATACGAATCTGGAAAAGGATACGAAACTGAATAGAGTAGTCGTGGAGTGGATAAATTTGAATAAGAAGACAGTTAAACAATATGACTTCCAGCGCGAAGAGGGAATTTGGAAACTAAAAGCTCTGCGTTATGAGGCTGTCCGCCAAAATGCGAACGCTGATTTCTTGAATTTTTATCAGCGCTTTGCCGTAGATTCAGCCTTTCAGCGTCGGCATGTTTCGCAAACTGTAAGCTTCAAGACCTATGATTCTGATAATTTTGAAACGGTTGAGGGGGTTGTTGACGTTGATCAATGGTTTGCCTTTAAACCGGATTTACCTCATGGTGTGATTGCAAACGTAAATTATGGTCAGCAATATCGTGATAACCGTGAGCGTGTTATGGTCATAAGCGGTTTGTCAAATAGCATGCATAGTGTGTTGACTTTCAAAAAGAAAAATGGCAGTTGGATTCTTACAAAATTTGAGAACTGATGATAGATGAAAAAAATTATTCTTTGAAACATCATAATACGTTTGGTGTAGATGCTCTGTGTGCAAGATATATAGAATATGAAAGCGTAGAGGAGTTACAACAATTTCTTCGCCAACGTCCTGCAGATATTCCCTTTTTTCCGATTGGTCAGGGGAGTAATTTGCTGTTTACAAAGGATTATGAGGGTATTATCCTGCATTCTAATATTAAGGGTATAACTTTAATGGCTTCTAATGATGATTCTGTTTTGATTGAGGCCGGTTCAGGAGAAGTGTGGGATGATTTTGTAAGTTATTGCGTGGATCATGGTTATTATGGTTTGGAGAATCTTTCGCTAATACCTGGTGAGGTTGGAGCTAGTGCAGTTCAGAATATAGGGGCTTACGGTGTTGAGGCAAAAGATTTGATAGAAGCTGTAGCGGCCATTGATGTGGAACACAACCGGATGGTCATACTCGACAAAAAACAGTGTCGCTATGCATATCGTAGCAGCCGTTTTAAAACCGATTGGAAGGGAAAATATATTATAACTCATGTGTTGTATCGCCTGAATAGGACGTTTAAACCTAATTTGGAGTATGGAGCACTAAAGCGTGAGTTGGAAAAGCGAGGTTGTACATCTGTAACAGCAGGGGAGCTTCGTGATTTGATTATAGAAATTAGACGCAGCAAATTACCTGACTCCACAGAGATTGGCAGTGCAGGATCTTTTTTTATGAATCCAATTGTCAATAAAGAAACTTTTGAATCTTTGCAGACTCAATACCCGGAGATGCCTCATTATATAGTAGAAGAAAATAAGTATAAGATTCCCGCAGGGTGGTTGATAGAACAATGTGGCTGGAAGGGAAGGAAAGAGGGCGCTGTTGGCGTTTATGACAAACAGGCATTAGTTATTGTAAATTATGGAGGCGGAACCGGAGCAGACATTGCGCAGTTAAGTGATAGAATCCGCGATGATGTAAAGCTAAAGTTCGGGATAGAAATAAAGCCGGAGGTAATATGGATTTGATGACTGTGACTTTTTTAGGAACAGGAACAAGCACAGGAGTGCCTCAGCTTGGATGCAATTGTGAGGTTTGTCGTTCAGCGGATGAGCGGGATAAACGTTTGAGGTCATCTATTCTGATAGAAAGTCAATTAGCGAATATCTTGATTGATTGTGGCCCGGATTTTCGGACTCAGATGTTAAAGTTGGGAGAATTGCGTCATTTGGATGCAGTATTGCTTACGCATGAACATTATGATCATGTGGGAGGAATAGATGACTTGCGTCCATATAATGTATTTGGAACTACGCAGATTTATGCAGAAGCTCCATGTGCAGCTCATATTAGAGAGCGTCTTCCTTATTGTTTCGTTCAGAATAAATATCCTGGAGTTCCTCAACTTGATTTGAAGGTTTGTCATCTTCATGAATTATTTACAATTGGAGGATTAGATATTTTTCCGATAAGAGTGATGCATGGTAAAGCTCCTATATTGGGATATAGAATTGGTCGGATGGCTTATTTGACAGACATTAAATCATTGCCGGAGTCTGAGATGGTATATTTGCAGAATCTGGATGTGTTGGTATTGGGAGCATTGCGTTTTGAGCCACATGCTACGCATGAGAGCATTGATGAAGCTATACGGCTGTCTGAACGTATTGGCGCAAGCCGGACTTATCTGATACATATGAGCCATCATGCTGGATTACATGCTAGTTTGGAACAATATTTACCCGATGGCGTGTATGCGTCATATGATAATCTGAAAGTGAATTGCTAATTGATTTGTATATAAAAATGAAAAATAACTTTCATTTTGAGTAGTTATGGTGTGAATTTTATTACTTTTGCAAAAAGATGTATGGGTAGGATTTTAGCAATAGATTATGGAAAGAAAAGGACAGGGATTGCTGTTAGTGATCCTTTGAAGTTAATTGCAGGAGGATTGACTACCGTTCCTACAACGGGGCTTATGAGTTTTCTGAAAAACTACGTGCAGAAGGAGGCGGTTGAGTTGTTTGTCGTAGGATTACCTGTTACAATGAATGGTCAACCTTCTGAAAATCAATCACGAGTACGTTCTTTTGTGGAAAAATTGCGTAAAGAGATCCCCCAGATTCCTGTTGCTTTTTATGATGAACGGTTTACTTCAGTTATCGCTCATCAAACAATGCTTGCGGGAGGAATGAGAAAAAAGGATCGGCAAGACAAGGCTAAAGTTGATGAAATTAGCGCAACAATAATCTTGCAGTCGTATATGGAATCAATAAAAACAATATAAAGTCATGATATTACCAATTTATGTATATGGACAACCTGTTTTGCGACAGGAAACAGAAGAACTAGACCAAAATTATCCGAATTTGAAACAACTGATTGCTGACATGTTCGAAACGATGCAACAGGCTGATGGAGTAGGACTAGCAGCTCCACAAATCGGTTTGTCAATTCGTCTGGTCGTTATTGATTTGGATGTTATGGGAGAAGATTTTCCTGAATATAAAGGATTCCGGAAAGCATACATTAATCCGTATATCGAGGAATATGATGAGTCTAAGATGGATTCAATGGAAGAGGGCTGTTTAAGCCTTCCGGGAATTCACGAAGCAGTGAAACGTCCAACACGTATTAAAGTCAGTTATTTGGATGAGGATTTTAATTTGCATGAAGAATGGGTTGATGGTTTCTTGGCCAGGGTAATGCAGCACGAGTTTGATCATCTTGACGGTAAGGTCTTTACTGATCGCATTTCGCCATTGCGTCGTCAAATGGTAAAGGGAAAATTGACGATGTTGCTCAAGGGGCGCGTACATGCTTCATATAAGACGAAGCGTGTTGTAAAAAAATAGTTTTGATAAGGTAACTTGAAAGAAGGGAGTTGTTGGCGTATAGTGAATTCGGATTTTGTCAAAAGTATAAAGTGATGAATAATCTGCGACTTTTTTTTAATCATGATGTCATACGTCAGTCTTGTCCCTTTTTTTATTGGTTATATTCTAATAATATAGAGTGTTTTGTCCGTTTTTGTTTTGTGTTGACTTGTTTTTTTTGTGGTGCATATCATCTGAAATCACAGGTCAATACAGACATGGTTATGGAAATGGGAAAAGGAGCTTTGTATTATGACGATTATGTACTTTCCATAGGTTATTTTAATCAGGTCATTGATGCTAAACCGTATCTGTCTGAACCTTATTATTATCGAGGACTGGCTAAATTCTATTTGGAGGATTTCGAGGGAACAATAGAAGATTGTTCGCAATCGATTGAGAGAAATCCTTTTATAATGCCCGTATATCAGTTGCGGGCCTTGTGCTATATAAAACGTCAGGATTTTGCAAAGGCTGCAGCAGATTATGATTATATTTTGCAGAACGATCCCGTGACGGGTGAACGGGATGTATCTTTATGGTATAATCGGGTGTTATGTCGTATTGAGTTGAAAGATACAGAACGAGCTTGGTTAGAATTGGATACCATTTTGATGAAATGGCCACGATATGCCAAAGCGTTTGATTTAAAGGCTCAAGTTTGTTTGGAAAAAAAAGATACGTTGGAAGCTGTAAACTGGTTGAAGCGTTCGGTCGATGTCCAACCTCAGAATTCGGAGGCGTGGGCTTTTATGGCTTCAACTTATTACAATGCAGAGCAGTATCAGTTTGCCGATTCCTGTTTGACGCAAGCCATTACTTATTCACCTAAAAACGTAGGATATTATCTGAATCGTGCCGTGGCGCGATATCAGTTGGGAAAATTAGGAGCCGTTCTGAGTGATTACGATGAAGTCTTGAATTTGGATCCTGATAATTTCTTGGCACATTATAATCGTGGATTGTTACGTGCGCAGGTTGGTGACAATAATCGTGCAATTGTTGATTTTAATTTTGTCTTGAATTTGGAACCTGATAATATGTTGGCTCGTTTAAATCGTGCACAGCTGCGCCAGAAAACCGGTGATTTTAGGGGAGCAGTAGCTGATTATACGGTCATTATTAAATCATATCCGGATTTTCTTTACGGGTACTATCAACGTTCTGTTTGCTACCGGCGTTTGGGGATGAATAAGGCTGCCGTATCTGATGAGAACAAGATTTATATCAACCAGTTGGATCGTTTCGTTTCTGCTTCCTCCCGTCGCAGACGTACCAAAGCTGTACGTAAACGGAGTAATCATGAGTTAGAAAGCTATCAGCAACTGGTAGTGGCAGATGAAACTGATTCTCTGACACACTCACTATATACCCGAATGTCACGTGGGTTGGTACAGAATAACGTCGTGGAAAAAGAGTCACAGCCGATGCTTGGCCTTATTTTCGTTCAAACAAAAGGCCGGTTAAATACCGAAGAACCGATTCCAACCTATTTCCTAACGGAAATTGAACAGATCAATCAGAAAAAAATTACCCCATTTCGGATAGAAATGTCTACAGCCGTGAAACGCACTGTCGGCGATTTTGGAGGTAGAGAATCTTTGGAAGAACTGCGTAAATCGTTGGTTCAAATGCAAACATTTGAGTCATGGTTGCTTTCTGCAATATGTGATTTATATTTAGCTCATTATACCAATGGTCTTGATGCTGTGAATAAGGCATTGGTGTTAAATTCACATTCCGTTATGGCTATGTTGGTATATAGTGAGCTTTGGGTGAAGTATGCAACTGTACATCCAACTCAAAACGAAAGAGATTCGTGGGCATTGCTATTAAAACAGCTTAATGCCTTTTTGCAGAAAAATGGTAGTTCTGAAAATCAAGTTTGGCCTATAATATACAATCGGGCATGTGTGGAAACACATTTGGGGATGAATAAAGAAGCTCTGAACGATTACAACCGCGTGTTGTCATGTCAGCCACGTTTTGCTGAAGCTTGGTATAATCGGGGCTTGTTACATCTGCGGATGAATGAAAAGAAACAAGGATTGTCTGATTTGCGCAAGGCCGGTGAATTGGGCTTATATGCCGCATATAGCATTTTAAAACAAGAGAGTGCGCAATAATGAAATTAACTGTATCTATATTTTAAAATAGGGCAGGCACGATTCAAGATCTTTCAATATACGGTTTAGATAGGATAAATTCCTATCTAAATTTTTTTAGAAGGCTTCTAATGAAATTAAAGTCCAACCTTGTTTGGATTGGGGTAGCATTGTAAAAAAATCGGATAATTGAGGACGTAGAGAAGTGGGGGCGTGGCCGATTTATTAGCCTTTTGTTTCAACTGTACTTGCGGAGGGCGTATTGTAGTGTTCTATTGTGTGAAATCTTGATTCCTGGTATAGTCTTATGTCTTGAATTTCTTTTTGACGATGGGGCTTATTTATAAGTATTATCTCCTTTTTTTGCAAAGTAATAGTTGGGAATATATGAAATAACTGGATGTAAAGTAATATAGAAATAAGGGCCAAAGTCTTAAAAAGCGTAACCTCTTTAGCAGTGAAGAATAAAAAGAAAATCCCGAACTTTAATATAGTTCGGGATTTTCTTTTTATTATGAATGTATTGCTGATTAGCACAGTTTACGAGCTCCATCACCAATTACAACGTCAATAACAACAGGTTCTTTTCCAAATTTTTCTTTATATTCTTTTTTGGCTGTCGTAATGAAGTTTTCATATAATTCTTCTCTGACAAGGTTGATTGTGCAACCGCCAAATCCACCACCCATTACGCGTGAACCGGTTACTCCGCATGATTTTGCGATATCATTGAGGAAGTCAAGTTCCGCACATGAAACTTCGTAGTCTTTGCTCAGACCTTCGTGTGTTTCATACATTTTTTCTCCAACTGTTTCGTAATCATCTTTTTCCAAAGCATCGCAAACAGCCAGAACGCGGTCTTTTTCACCCAATACATATTTAGCTCTCAGCAAATCTTCTTCAGAAACCGTATCTCTAACTTCAGAGAGCATGGCCCAATTGGCATCTCTTAGGGTTTCTACTTCAGGATGATTTTTTTGGATAGCTGCTACAACGTTTTCGCAACTTTTACGGCGGTCGTTATAAGCTGATCCTGCCAGATTGTGTTTAACACATGAATTGAGAAGCACCAGTTTATAGCCTTTGGGGTGGAACGGATAGTATTTGTACTCACCAGAGCGACAATCCAAACGGATTAACTGATCTGCTTTTCCAAAGATTGAGGCAAATTGATCCATAATGCCACAATTGCATCCGATATATTTATGCTCTGTTGCCTGTCCGACTTTTGCCAATTCAAATTTTTCGATTTTGTTGTCACCGAATAAATCATTAAGGGCAAATGCAAATGTACTTTCCAATGCAGCTGACGAACTCATTCCGGCTCCTATAGGCACGTCTCCTGCAAATGCGGTGTTGAATCCTTCAACTGGTACACCTCTTTTCATCATTTCGCGGCATACACCGAAAACAAATCTGAAGTGGGTTGCAGAGGGACCTTTTTCATCGTCAAGATTAAATTCTACATAATCTTTCATGTCAATGGAATAGGCGCGAACGGTACGTGTTCCGTTTGGCTTGATTTCAGCTATAACACCTTGTTGTACTGCACCGGGAAATACGAAACCGCCGTTGTAGTCGGTATGTTCTCCAATGATATTAATTCTTCCCGGTGAGGTATATACGCTTCCTGTTGTTCCGTCGAAGTGCTCAATAAAGCGGCTTCTTACATCTTCTATTGTTAATTTCATACGATCAAATTTTAGGAGTTACCAAATTTATGCTGTAGGAATATCTTTGTTTACATTTTTGCTTCCGATCAAGGCAAAGAACAGAATATAAGCAGCACAAGCTAGAATTACAATGTAGCTGGTCATATAGTTAGAGCAGATATCAGCAACCCAACCTTGAATGGGAACAATGATACCGCCACCGCAAACCATTACCATGAACATTCCGGATGCGAATTCAGTGTATTTACCTAAGCCTTCAACTGCCATATTGAAGATTCCTCCCCACATTACAGATGAACAAAGTCCTACCAGAATTAGGAACAGTACACCAACCGGAACTTGAGCTGTAGAGAATGTTCCTTCACTACCATTAAAACCAAAAATTGTAACGTTGGTTTCCGGAGCAAACATACCGATCAGTACGAAGATGATGCATAAAGAACTAACAACTGTAATTTGCGCCTTACTTGAAACTTTTGAGCCAATAACTCCGCCAACCAGACGGCCAACAAGCATCAAAAGCCAATAAATTCCAACGATTGAACCAGCTATACCAGCGTCAATACCAACACCTGCTGTAGCTGAGTCGGGGGTAGCTGTAAGATATTGATTGACATAATACGGCACGCCAACTTCAATACCCATGTAGAAGAATATAGCTAAGATTCCTAAATTAAAATGTCTGAAAGAGAATGCACTGTACGGATCTTTCTGTGTGCTGGCTTCTTTTTTCTGATTCGTTGGAGGTTCAGGGATGTTGACAATTGCCAATACGATAAATGCAATGGCAAAGATACCTAAAGCAATGAACAGAGCTGGTGTGGCATCGCTGATCTTGGCTTTTGTGGCGTCACCTACGAGTGCTCCTACAAAAATTGTAACGAATGTAGCTGAAAAAGAGTTTAATACGCCGCCAAATTGGATCAATTGGTTGCCTTTGTTACCACCACCGCCAAGGGTGTTAAGCATAGGATTAACTACGGTGTTAAGCATACACATACAGAATCCGGCAATGAATGCTCCTGTCAGATATATGGCAAATGCGTTACTGTCACTTGCTTTACCTGAGAAATATTGCAGCAATACGCCTATGAATCCTACAACAATGGCAACAAGAGCCGTTTTCTTGTAACCGATTTTCTTTAAAAGAAGTCCTGAAGGAATTCCCATTACTGCATAGGCAATAAAATTGGCTGCATTACCTAATGCGGCTTCAAAGTTGGATGCACCAAATTGATTTTTAACAATGACTCCCATTGGGGAACATAAATTTGTAACGAATGCAATCATTGCAAACAACGCAAACATCATCACAATGGGGAGCGCGTTATTTTTCTTTTGTTCTACCATTTTTTTAGTTTGTTTTTATATTAGTAATTTATTGTTGATTGTCAACTTAATCTGCTATGCCAAATTTGTAAATGGTTTTTTGGGAGTATAGTTCTCCAGGCTTGAGTATAACAGGGGGGAAGTAAGAATGATTCGGACTGTCTGGGAAGTGTTGTGCCTCAAAACAGATTGCGCTTCGTCTTGGGAATGTGGCACCAAATTGTCCCTTGTATCCATCAGCCCAATTGTCTGTGTAAAATTGAACTCCAGGTTCTGTTGTCCAAACCTCCATTGTTCTTTTGCTTTTTGGCTCAACGACTTTTGCAGCAAAAGAGAGTTCACCGGGTTCATTCTTTTTCAATACAAAGCAATGGTCGTAGCCTGCACCATTTTTTATTTGTTCGTTGTCGGCATCAATGTCTTGTCCTATTTTACGCATGGTTCTAAAATCAAATGGTGTGCCTTCCACTTTGAGAATTTCGCCTGTCGGAATTGAGTTCTTGTCAATAGGAATATAGTAATCTGCATTGATTTGGCACTCAATATCTTCAATTGTAGGTGTGGGGTTTGCAATGCCTGCAAGTGAGAAGAAACCGTGGTGAGTCATGTTTACTACAGTCTTCTTATTTGTTGTTCCACGATAATTGATAATCAGTTCATCATCATCGTTAAAAGTGTACATGACAGTCATTTTCAATTCACCGGGGAATCCTTCTTCGTAGTATGCTGATGTGTAACGTAAAATCAAACTTTGTGTGTCAACTTGTTCTGCATCCCATACTCTACTATGAAAACCTGTCGGGCCGCCATGTAGGTGATTTTCTCCATTGTTGATGGCTAGTTTGTATTCTTTGTTGTTCATAGTAAATTTACCCTTGCAGATACGATTTCCATATCGGCCGATTAGGGTACTTAGGAATGGCTCAGGTGATGAAATGCAATCTTCAATGCAATCATGGCCTTGAATAATGTTACTTAAGTTCCCGTTTTTGTCAGGAACCATGATCGCTACAATTGTACCACCGTAATTGGTGATTGCAATTTCATGGCCGGCTGCATTATGTAAAAAGAATAAATCAGTAAGTTTTCCATCGATATTTTTCTGGAACTTTTCTCTTTGAAGCCCACTAATTGATTTTTCTACGTTTTCCATGTTTATTAGATATTTGATTGATTTTTCCTCTTGCAAATTTGCTGAAAAATATCCGAATAAGCAAAGTTTTTTGTGATAAAAAAGAGCTTTTCTTTTCCTTTTGTATAGGAGCAGGAAAGACTGGTGTTTTTTTGTTTTCTTGTTTTTAATTATGCTGATAATATTATAAATGCAGAACGTGAGTGCAATATTTTAGAATTTCAGGTCTGTGCGTAATAAAGATTATGGTTTTTTCAGGGTATAGATTTGTAATGTTTTTTATAACATTCTTTTCTGTATCCTCATCTAAAGAGGATGTGGCTTCATCCATAATGAGAATGCTGCATGGTTTTAATAACGCTCTTGCAATGCTGATTCGTTGGGCCTGTCCTTCAGAAAGTCCGTTACCACCTTCGCCACATGGCATATCCAGCCCTTTTTCTGAGTTGAATACGAAATTGGCACATGCAGCAGTGAGCGCATTGACCATGTCTGTTTCTGTGGCATATTCGTTTCCGAGAATCAGATTGCTTTTTATGGTTCCGTTTAGTAATGTGTTTCCTTGTGGCACGTATGAAAAGTTATTACGTGATAAGTTGGTAAGTGACAAACGTGTAGTCTTGTTATATATTTCTATGCATCCTTTTTGGGGGTGCAGGAGAGAAAGTGCAAGTCTTATTAAAGTCGTTTTTCCTTTACCGGTTTCGCCTACGATTGCAGTTTTGCTATGTGGGGTAAAATTATATGAGAAATTTTCAAAAATATGACGCCCTTTGGGATATTGAAATGTAACGTTTTTTAATTCTATTCCCACATCACCTTTCAGCAACGGCTTGTAGAATAATTTTTCTTGTTTTATTGCTTGTAGTTCAATAATGCGCTCGCTTGCGGTAAAGGCATTTATGAATATGGGAATGTAGCGTGAAAGGTTTCTGATAGGAGCTTGAATTTGCCCGATAAGTTGCATGAAGGCTATGAGTGCGCCATAAGTTATAATTCCATTTTCCAAATTAAGGACTCCCCAAGTGAAAGTGATAATATATCCAGCCGAGAATCCAAAGTTCATAGTTAAAGACGAAATGCTGGAGTATATCGTTTTGTTTTTGATTCCTTTTTTTAGGTTGTTTTGTGTCTCATTCAGAATTTCTGTGGCCCATAAAGTTTTTCCAAATGTTTTGAGTACGGTAATATGCTGTAAACCTTCCTGAATAGTTGTTTGAATTTTGCTTTCAGACGTTCGTATATCATGGGTGATCAGCCTTGTTTTTTTTACGTATAATTTACTGATAATCAAAAATAATGGGCAAATGATAATTATAATAAGTGCAAGTGTCTTGTTCATTATGTACAGAATCAAAAAAGCACCGATTAGTCTGGTAACAGTTGCCAGAAGTGACGGAATGGATTCTGTTAGAAACGTAACAATGGAATCGATGTCTTTTTCCAGCCTGTTTAGAATATCACCGCTATGGTATTGTTTTAAGGCCGACCAGTCACATTGTAGTAAATGCCGATAGTTGTCCTTTTGCATTTGGCATGTGCTTTTTGCCCCTAACGTGGCTTTAACCCATTTGCTGGCGTAGGAAAGTAGCAGTTGGGTAATAAGTAATATGATAAGTAGGGTAATCGCTGATTTTAAGCTGAATCTTGTGTTGTTATGAGTCGCGATATCAATACATAGTTTTGTTCCCCAAACAAATGCTAGATCTGTGAAGACTAGTAATATTCCAATGGTAATATTGATTATTGTTTGTAATTTATATCCTTTCCAGGTATTATATAGCCATATAAATATGTCTTTTGATGATGTCAATTTTTCCATGGCGCATATTGGCTAAATCCTGTTATCAATTCCCCACATCATTTTTTCTTTTAAAGTTTCAAAGAAGTTCTTGTGGAAGACTTTGACGATTTTTACACAATAAGGAGCTTTGCATAATGTGACTTTTGTATCAGCAGAGAAACTTTCACTTCTGCCGTCAATGGAGATCATGAAATTGTGGCTTCTGCTTTGTACTTCTAATGTGATTGTTACATCGTCCCTGAGCACTACAGGTCGAATATACAAGCTATGAGGGGCAACTGCAGAAATGCAGAAATTTTTGGCGTCGGGAACCATAATAGGTCCGCCTGCACTTAAGGAATATCCCGTGGAACCTGTGGGGGTGCAGATGATTATACCATCTGCAAGATAATTTGTTAGGAGCGAACCGTTGATTTCTGTTTTTACTTCAATGAGTGATGAATTGTCGTGCTTTAATATTGCAACTTCATTTAAAGCAAAAGGATAGCAATTGATTACTTGCTTGTTGGTGCTAACTTGAATGACACTTCTATCTTCAACCATAAAATTTTGATTTGCAAGTGACTCAATTGCGTTATCTATGTTTTCGGGAGAAACGTCAGCCATGAATCCCAAATGTCCGGTGTTGATTCCCAGAATAGGGATTTCCAAATTTTTGATTTGGGCTGCTGTATTTAAAAACGTGCCATCGCCTCCAATTGAAATGGCTAGATTATATGTATTATTAATTTGTTGGAAAGAATTTATGCTATGTGTCGAAATTCCTAACTCCGTTTGAATGTATTGGTTGAAACTGTGTTCAAGAGCAATGTCAAAATTGTTGGTCATTAATTTGTCCAATATATTTTTGACATATTGTCCTTTAGATGATTGGTGAATGTTACCAAAGATTGCGATATGTGGTCGTTGTGGTAGTGACATGTTTTTTGCTCACTAGCTAAATGTTGTTTTTTTGAAAGTAATTTATTACTTTTGTAATTAAAATAGATTGAAGAGTGGCTAAAATAATGTTGCCGAGTCTATATAAGTTAATTGCAAATATACAAAATCTCTTTAAGATATATGGCTTATGACTAAGTTAAGTGTAAATATTAATAAGGTCGCAACGTTGAGAAATGCTCGAGGAGAAAATAATCCTAACGTAGAGCAAGTCGCGTTGGATTGTGAAGCTTTTGGCGCAAATGGAATAACCGTTCATCCAAGACCGGATGAGCGTCATATTAAATATGCTGATGTTCTGTCTTTAAAAGAAATTCTTCGAACAGAATTTAATATAGAGGGGTATCCGGATGAGAGGTTTGTAGAGTTGGTGTTAAAAGTCGTGCCAACACAGGTAACTTTGGTCCCTGACAGTCCTACACAATTGACGTCAAATCATGGATGGAACACCGTGGATAATGAAAAGTTCCTTACGGATGTAATCAGTACATTTAAAAAAGCCGGAATTCGAACTTCTATATTTGTTGATGCAGATGAGAAAATGGTTGAGGGGGCTGCTGCATGTGGAGCAGATCGCGTTGAGCTTTATACGGCGCCATACGCATCTGGATATCAGTTGAATAGAGAACAAGCCATAGCTCCTTTTATAAAGGCTGCACAAAAGGCTAGATCTTGTTATTTAGGATTGAATGCCGGGCATGATTTGGATTTGCATAATTTGTCCTATTTGCATCAGTGTATACCTTGGATTGATGAGGTCAGTATTGGGCATGCATTAATTTGTGATGCGTTATATTTGGGATTGCATAATACGATACGTAAATATCTTGAGTGCTTGAGATAGAGTATATGCAGGAATTGCATTTAGTGTGGATTTTTTCTTTAAAGATATAGTATATTATGGTATATGTTTTTTTAGCTGACGGTTTTGAAGAAATGGAAGCTTTGGGAACTGTTGATATTTTACGTCGGGCCCAAATCGATGTACAAACTGTTTCTGTAACAGGTGAAAAAGTGGTAACAAGTTCTCATCACGTGCCTGTTTATGCAGATATTTTATTTGATGAAATTAATGCAGAAACTTGTGAATTGATGATGATGCCAGGAGGGCTTCCTGGTGCCACAAATCTTGCAGAACATAAAGCTTTATGTAAAGTGTTGCAGGATCAAAGTGTAAAACATAAATATGTCGCGGCGATTTGTGCAGCTCCCATGGTTTTGGGAAAAATCGGCATCTTAAATCATAAGAAAGCGACGTGTTATCCAGGGTTTGAAAAATATTTGGATGGTGCTGAATACACGGCAAGTTTGGTTGAAGTTGATGATCATATAATAACTGGAAAAGGGCCTGCAGCTGTAACCGAATTCGCTTTTACTTTAGTTCGATTATTGGCCGGAGAGGCAAAAGAGTCTGAAGTGCGACAGGGCATGCTTTTTTCTTGATATGTTAAGTATGTAATGGTACCAGACATACTTTTGCAAGATGTAAAATATTTGAAAGGGGTTGGTCCGAATAGAGCAAAAATTCTAAATGAAGAACTGCACATTCGGACCATCCTTGACTTATTGGAATATTATCCTTATAAATATATTGACCGATCAAAGATTTATCGAATAGATGAAATCGTTGAGAATATGTCCAATATTCAACTTAAGGGACGTATTGTTGCATATCAAGAAGAGGGGGAAGGATATAAAAGAAGGTTGAAGGCCAGTTTTTATGATGGCACTGGGTATGTTTCTCTTGTTTGGTTTAATGGCTTAAAATATATTCGGAAGAATTATCCGGAAGGTAAAGAGTATATACTGTTAGGTAAGCCGATATTTTTTAATGGTGCAATATCTTTTGCGCATCCAGAGTTAGATGATGTCAGTCTATTGTCGAGCGGTAAGAATTTCATTATGCAGTCTGTTTATCGCGTTTCAGAAAAAATGAAACGGCATAATTTGAATTCTTATTTTATTAGGGGACTAATCGAAAATGTTTTTGCATTGGCCGCGGGGCGGATTGATGAGACTTTGCCAGACAGTATTTTGAATGTTTATCATTTATTGTCTCGAGAGGAGGCTATCAGAAAAATACATTTACCGGAAAATTCTATGCAAGTTTCGGAGGCATTACAGCGTTTGAAATTTGAAGAATTGTTCTTTTTGCAATTGATGATTTTGCGCTATGCGCGAAGCAATAGAGAAGGGATACGTGGATTCTTGTTTTCTCGAATAGGTCAGAGTTTCCTTGATTTTTATAATCTGCAATTACCTTTTGAATTGACAGATGCACAGAAAAGGGTAATTAAAGAAATACGGGCTGATGTCGGAAGCGGTAAACAAATGAATAGATTGCTTCAGGGAGATGTGGGGTCGGGAAAAACCATGGTTGCTTTTATGACATGTTTAATGGCTATTGACAATGGGTTCCAGTCATGTTTGATGGCTCCTACTGAAATATTGGCAGAGCAGCATTACAGTAGTTTCAAGAGTCTTATCGGCAATCTGCCAATAAAAGTAGAGTTGTTGACGGGAAGTATAAAGGGGAAACGGCGCGAAGAAATTCTTAAAGCTTTGTCCAATGGCAATATTGACATCTTAGTGGGAACTCATGCCATAATTGAACCTGATGTGGTCTTTTCTAATTTGGGGCTGGCTGTGATCGATGAGCAACATCGTTTTGGAGTGAAGCAGCGTGCCAAATTATGGAAAAAAAATTATAATCCGCCGCATATTTTGGTTATGACAGCCACACCTATACCTCGTACTCTTGCCATGACTTTGTATGGCGATTTGGATGTTTCGATTATTGATCAGTTGCCTCCAGGTCGCAAGCCTATAAAAACACTACATTATTTTAGAGAAAAATGTGATAAGCTGTACGATGGTATTGATTATGAATTGGAACAGGGGCATCAGATTTATGTGGTTTTTCCTTTAATAGAAGAAAGTGAGAAAACAGATCTTAAAAATTTAGATGAGGGATATGCTTTCTGGTCTGAGCGGTTTCAAAAATATCAAGTCGGGAAGTTGCATGGTAAGATGTCATCTAAGGAAAAAGAGTTGGCCATGAATGATTTTCAATCAGGAAAAACTCAAATTTTAGTGAGTACAACTGTAATAGAGGTTGGAGTGAATGTACCTAATGCATCTGTGATGGTAATTGAGGATGCACAACGTTTTGGCTTGGCTCAATTACATCAATTGCGGGGAAGAGTAGGTAGAGGGGCAGATCAGTCATATTGCGTTCTGGTTACAAACTATAATATGAGCGAAATAACTAGAAAACGAATGCAAATTATGGTTGATACTACAGATGGATTTGTTATTGCTGAGGAAGATTTAAAATTGCGAGGCCCCGGCGATATTGATGGTACGGCACAGAGTGGACTTCCGTTTGATTTAAAGGTATCTAATATTACAAAAGATACAGCATTAATGGAGGTAGTCCGTAAAGCGGCTCAGGAAGTGATTGAGCAGGATCCTTTGTGTGTAAAACCTCAATACAGAATGATGTGGGAGCATTTATCGCATATCTGTAAAAATAACATTAATTTTTCCTCCATAAGTTGAGTCTTTTCCATATCTGTCTTTTTAGAGAGTTTTGCAGTTCGTAGGTGTTTAGGGCTTCTTCTGTCTTTTTTCTTCCTATTTCTTCAAGTTCTTTTTCCTTGTGGAAATCAAAAAGACCGGAAGCATTAAGAGGTATATTTATTAGAATGTCAGGATGATATATTTGAACTGCTTGTTGGGCAATTTTGGCCGTCATCAGTTCAGACATTCGCCTGAATGTGCCGGCATAGTTAAAATCTTTTCCAGAATCTGTAAATATGGAATCAACTAAACTTTTTTTCCAATCCCGAAGTTGAGAAAATTTGTGTTTTATAGAAGAAAATGAGTTGTTTGTGCTTTTTTCTTCTTCCTGAAAATAGGTTGTGGCATCTTTTAATGTTTCAATGGCATATAGGTTTACGCCCAAAATGAGATCACCTTTTCCATATTTTTTTGCATAATTAAGGGGAAATGGATTTGTAACGCCACCGTCTACTAATATCATTCCGTTTTTGTAGATTGGTTTGATTACTGATGGAATAGCAACAGATGCGCGAACTGCTTGGTATAGACTTCCTTTATTAAGTATTATTTCTTGTCCGGAAATCATGTCTGAAGCTATAATTGTTGTTGTGATGCTAAGGTCTTCTATATTTCTGTCTGGTGCTATTTTTTGTAATTCATTAAAGAAACGGTTTCCTCTGATGAGCCCATGTCCGGAAATCGTGAAATCCATAAGATTCATAATGCTTTCCTGGGTTTGTTGTTCAAGAAAAGATGTGAATTCTTGTAGTTTACCTAAAACATACATTGCTCCGATAAGCGCTCCTATGGAAGTTCCTGTTACAGAAGCAATTTCGTAACCTCTTTGTGTTAGTTCTTTGATAACTCCAATATGTGCTAATCCGCGTGCGCCTCCGCCCGATAATACTAAGTCAATTCTTTTTTTCATCTTTGTTGTCGTATTTCAAGTAATGCAAAAATACTAAATTTGTAGCGTATTTAAAGGTTGATATATTTGTTAAAACGAGCGTATTTTTTAATCGTGCTTTTTTGTGATGTTTAATTTCTAAATTTGGAATTATGATAGATGAAATTTTAAAATTTAATGAACAGTTTGTAGCCAAAGAGCTATATAAACCTTATGTAACTACAAAATATCCGGAAAAGAAAATAGCAATCGTTTCATGTATGGATACAAGACTGACGGAGTTATTGTTAGCTGCTTTGGGATTAAAAAATGGTGATGTAAAATTGATCAAGAATGCAGGTGGTGTAGTTATGTCACCGTTTGATAGTACAATTAGGAGTTTATTAGTTGGCATTTATGAATTGGATGTGCGTGAAATCATGATAGTTGGGCATACGGATTGTGGTGCCCAGCATTTGGATAGTGAAGAAATTATCAAGAAGATGTTGGATAGAGGGATTTCACGCGATCGCATTAATATGATGAAATATTGTGGAATAAATTTTGAACAGTGGTTATGTGGCTTTAATAGTTTAGAAAAAGCGGTTTCCGAGAGTGTGCAACTTGTTGCTAATCATCCGTTGATACCTGCAGATGTGAAAGTAAGAGGTTTTGTGATCGATTCTGTTACAGGTAAATTGGCAGAGATTCTATAAAATAAAAGAAGTTCCAAATATTTATTTGGAACTTCTTGTGGGCAAAGATGGATTCGAACCACCGAAGGCGTACGCCAGCAGATTTACAGTCTGCCCCATTTGGCCACTCTGGTATTTGCCCCTCTTTTTTTGATAATGCAAAGGTATAAATTATTTTTGTAATTGCCAAGCAAAATCTATCATTTTTATAGCAGTTAAAGCAAATTCATTTCCCTTGTTTCCTAATTTTCCGCCAGAACGTTCTTCAGCTTGCAGTTCGTTATTGGTAGTAAGCAGACCGAATATTACAGGGATGGTTCCATTTGCATTCAAGCGTGCAATGCCTTGAGTTACACCTTCGCAAATGTAGTCAAAGTGGGGAGTATCACCTCGTATTACGCATCCAATGACTATAATGGCATCAAAGAGCCTGCTTTTACAGAGTGCTGCAGCCCCATAAATTAATTCGTAGCTTCCAGGAACATAACGTACACTAATGTTGTTGCTTTTTACGCCGTTTTCTGTAAGGGTTGTAATGGCACCATCTACAAGTTTTCCTGTAATATGGTTATTCCATTCTGCTGCTACTATTCCTATTCTCATTTCTGAGGCGTCGGGCAATGTGCCTGCTGTATATTGAAATTGGTTTGTTGACATAGTTCTAATTTGTGATTAATAATAAAACGAGGACATCATTGGATTCCTCGTTTTATTATAATTATCTTATGAGATTTTATTTTGAAACTCTCTCAATGTAAGCATCAATGCTTTGACTTTGAATGCTTGTTACATATTTTTCTTTTACTTCTTGATAAAGTTTTAGGGCTTCATCTTTTTTGTTTTGGTTTTCCAGAAGAAGTCCGGCTTGGATAAGGGCTTCAGGACTTATACTGTTATTCTCTGCTTCGCTTGCTGCTTTTTTAAAAGTTTCTATTGCTTTATCGACTTGTCCATCGGTTGCATAACAATTGGCTAATGTCATTAAAGCTGCAGGAGAGATAAATTTATCTCCTTTATCCTTGTAATTTTCTAAACTTTTAATTGCATCTTTTGTTTTGCCGCTTTTTGCATAGCATATACCCAAATAAAAATTGGCCAGATTTCCTCCGGATGTAAAACTGTAGTCATCTACGATTTTTGCGTATCCTACAAAGTCTTTTCCATTGCCGTTAATCGCGGTCTTATAATCTCCGGTCAATATGTATTTGTAGCCCAATGCAATTTGAGCAGAAGCTTTTTCTGCTCTCGGCTTGAGAATGAACGTATTGGTAAGGAAGATACCACCCACAATAATAATAACGGCCGCTATTACTATTAAGATTTTTGTCTTGTACTTAATAACAAAAGCTTCTGATTGGGTAAGTGCATCGTCTACATTGAGTGACTGATTTTTCTTTGTCATAATATTTAATTGCGTATTTGTTGTATAAAAATTTTCAGTTTACAAAAGTACGTCTTTTCATTATACTATGAAAATTTTGGACGCTTTTTTTTATTGTCAAGGTTATTTTAAATTGGGCTTATGTGTTTTTTCGATGTATTGTTTTAATTTTGCGTGATTATTCTTTAAGGAGTTTATATTAAAATGAGATTAGCCGAACTTTCTATATTAAACTATAAGAATATTGCACAAGTGGATCTTTTATTCGCTTCAAAAATTAATTGCTTTTTAGGCCAGAATGGGGCAGGAAAGACCAATATTTTGGATGCAATTTATTATATGTCATTCTGCAAAAGTGGGATTTCTCAACATGATGTCCATATTATACGTCATGGTGAAAGTTCTTTTTTGTTGCAGGGGGATTATATTAAGGATAACGATGAACGGCTAGCCGTTAGTGTGGGTGGTAAGATCGGGGGACGTAAGGTCATAAAATGTGATGGTAAGTTTTGTAAGAAACTTTCTGAGCATATAGGGCGAATTCCTTTGGTTATGGTTGCGCCTTCGGACGCAACTTTGGTTACTGGTGGAAGTGAAGAACGCCGTAGGATGATGGATATTATTATTTCACAATATGATAGTCAATATCTGTCGGCATTGATTAGATATAATAAAGCATTGCAGCAACGAAACTCTTTGCTCAAACAAGAAGATTCTGCTCCTATTGATATGTTGGAACTTTATGAGCAGATGATGGTGCAGGAGTCGCGGGTAATTGTGTCTTCACGTATGGCATTTGTGCAGCAAATGGTTCCGGTCTTTAATGAATTGTACGCACGTATAGGTGGAAATTCAGAGGTTGTAAGTCTTTCGTATAACTCCCGTTGCCTGGACGAGGATTTGGCTCAATTGTATGAACGTGGGCGATATAAGGAAATGGCTGTGGGATATTCGCTTTACGGACCTCACCGTGATGATTTTGATATGTTACTCAATGGCTTTCCGGTTAAAAAAGAGGGCTCACAGGGGCAGTGTAAGACTTTTGTGTTGGCTTTGAAGTTTGCACAATTTGATTTTCTTCGGAAGCAGGAGCATGAGTTGCCCATTTTGCTACTTGATGATGTCTTTGATAAGTTGGACGAGCGTAGGGTAGAGAATATTATGGATCTTGTGTCATCAAATGGTTTTGGACAGATTTTCGTGACGGATACTAATCGTGATCATTTGGATATGATATTGAGTCGTAGTCATAGCGACTATAAAATATTTAAAGTTGAGGAAGGAGATATTTATAATGCGGAGAAATAACTCAGAGAGCATAGCTCATGTTATTCAGCGTTTCCTACGTGAATACGGCTTGGAATCACCGCTCAATCAGTATCGCCTGTTGAGTCAGTGGGAAAACGTAATGGGGCCGGAAGTAGCTAGATTGACTGAGCGAGTCTTTGTGAAAAATCAGACTTTGCATGTTGTGGTCAGTTCGCCTGCTTTAAGAGCTGATCTGATGTTGAAACGTAAACAATTGGTGCAAAAACTGAATCATGCTGTTGGGGCACAGGTTATTGTTGATGTATTGGTGCAATAAGAATTTGTCGGATAATTAATTTTATTGTTCCGATTTATCTCTGTCAATCTTTTGGAAGTCTTTTTTCCGGAGTTTAAAACTGTTTGTCAGATATTTGTCTCTTACAATTTGGTTGGCCGCTAATTCTTCTGGAGTTCCCTGAAACAGAATGCGGCCTTCAAATAGCAAATATGCCCGATCTGTAATGCAGAGTGTTTCCTCTACATTATGGTCAGTAATCAGGATACCGATGTTTTTGTCTTTCAGTTTCCAGACAATATATTGGATGTCTTCTACGGCAATAGGGTCCACCCCGGCAAATGGTTCGTCAAGCATAATGAATTTCGGGTCAATGGCCAGACAACGAGCTATTTCTGTACGTCTCCGTTCGCCACCGGATAGCTGGTCGCCGTTATTCTTTCTAACTTTTTGAAGTCGGAATTCTGCAATAAGACTTTCCAGTTTCTCGCGTTGGTATTCCTTGCTTTTTCCTGTCATTTCTAATACCGATGAGATATTGTCTTCCACACTCATTTTTCGAAATACAGAGGCTTCCTGAGCCAGATAGCCTATGCCGTTTTTGGCTCGTTTGTACACCGGATATTGAGTGATTTCCTTTTCATTGATGAATATACGTCCAGCATTAGGAATGACAAGCCCGGTTGTCATATAAAAAGACGTGGTTTTACCGGCACCGTTAGGGCCAAGTAAACCAACTATTTCGCCTTGCTTAACGTTAAATGAAACGTCATTCACTACCGTGCGCTTACCGTATTTCTTTACTAATCCTTCTGCGCGCAACATCATATGTTGGTCGTCTGATTGTATGTGGTTTGTATCTTCCATGAAAAGTGAAATCTTTATTCCGTTACGCCTACAAAAGTAAGAAAAAATGTACTAATTGACAACAACAGGAAAAAGACTTTATAGATGGGAAAGCTTTCTGACAAAAAATTTTTATTTTTGCATAAAATAATATAGTAAATATATGCTTATACACAAGTATCTTACAACGTTTGGAAAGTATATCATGCTGATGGGGCGAGTCTTTCAGCGTCCTGAGCGTTTCCGGATGTTTTTCAAACAGTATGTGAAGGAACTGGCAGGGTTGGGGGTTGATTCAATCGGCATAGTTTTATTGATATCGTTTTTTATTGGAGCGGTTATTTGTATTCAGATAAAACTGAATATACAGAGTGCGTGGATGCCTCATTGGGTCTCGGGGTACACAACGCGTGAAATTATGTTGCTCGAATTTTCTTCCTCAATAATGTGCTTGATTTTGTCCGGTAAAGTGGGGTCGAATATCGCATCAGAATTGGGTACGATGCGGGTTACTCAGCAAATTGATGCATTGGAGATAATGGGAGTGAATTCTGCAAGTTTCCTGATTCTTCCTAAAATTATCGGCTTGGTTACCATGATTCCGTTGTTGGTCATTTTCAGTATAGTAAGCGGCATTATTGGTGCTTATGCAACAGCATATATTGGGCACATTATTACGCCGGCAGACCTGACGGCAGGTATGCAGCATGACTTTACGCAATGGTTTGTGTGGATGGGAATCATCAAATCCTTGTTCTTTGCTTTCATCATAGCCAGCGTATCGTCATATTACGGGTATACGGTCGAGGGTGGTTCCATTGAAGTGGGAAAGGCCAGTACCAAGGCTGTGGTGTCAAGCAGTATGCTGATACTTTTTTCTGATATGTTCTTAACACAAATGCTTTCGTAGATGATAGAAGTGAAAAATCTGTGCAAGTCCTTCGGTGATAAGGAGGTCTTGAAAAATATATCCAACCGGTTTGATTGCGGAAAAACGAATTTGATTATAGGTCAGAGCGGTTCGGGAAAGACGGTGCTGGTCAAGTGTATTGTAGGCTTGTTCGTGCCAACCTCAGGGCAGGTATTATATGATGGACGAGACTATGTTTCAATGAGTAAGAAACAGCGTACAATGTTGCGCCGTGAGATGGGAATGATTTTTCAGAACGCCGCTTTGTTTGATTCTATGACCGTTCTGGAAAACGTGATGTTTCCGTTAGATATGTTTTCGTCTGATTCATATAAAGAACGTCAGCGACGTGCCTTGTTTTGTCTGGATCGAGTTGATTTGCTTGATGCCAAGGATAAATTTCCCGGTGAACTTTCCGGAGGTATGCAGAAACGTGTGGCTATTGCCAGAGCCATATCTTTAAAACCCAAATATCTGTTTTGTGATGAACCAAATTCCGGGCTTGACCCAAAAACTTCATTGGTGATTGATGATTTGATTTATGGGATAACCAAGGAAACAAATATTACGACAATCATTAATACGCATGATATGAACTCCGTGATGGGAATAGGTGAGCATATCCTGTTTATATATAAGGGAAACAACGAGTGGACCGGAACCAAAGATGAAATTATGACTTCGAACAATGAGCATTTAAGCGATTTTATCTTTGCTTCAGATCTGTTCAAAAAAGTAAAACGGGCGGAATTGGAAGACATCCGTGAACAGAAATACAAATAATGGGGAGATAAATGTTTCGTTTTCATTGGAAATGGGGATTGTATGTAAGTTCAATTTTTTAGAACTTTGCTCCTGAGAAAAGCAAGTTTTAATCGTTTGAATTTCTTTTATACATAACCATTTCGTTTAATTTTAGGGCAGGAAGACGCAGGGATGTGTCTTCCTGTTTGTTTGTGTGGCTTTTATAGGGGGAATTTTTTTGTGTAATGTTCGTAGACGTATTTAGTCGGTGTTTATTTTTGTTTTCCTGCCGGTTTGGAAAAAATAGGTAGGACTTTGTACTCGTAAGTCTTGAAACATAATTGTCGTATGTGCCTGCTTTGTGCATATTTTTTTTTAACTTTACCCTGTTTTTTAATGGGAAATTTATATGTATTATCTGTTATATCCGTTAGTCTGGCTGGTGTCATGCATGCCGTTTAAAGTCTTGTACCTTATATCAGATTTTCTGTATGTTTTAGTGTATAAGGTAATTAAGTATCGGTATGCTGTGATAGATGATAATTTGCGTAAATCATTTCCGGAAAAACCAGAGGTGGAAATTAAAGAAATTATCCGGCAGTATTATGCTTTTTTCTGTGATTATCTTGTGGAAACCATGAAACTCTGCACGATGTCGGACAAACAGATGAAGGAACGGATGGAATTTGTTGGGGTGGAGGAAATGGTGCAGGCGCTGGATCAGGAAAAAAAGCAGTTCGCTTTTATTTATTTGGCGCATTATGGTAATTGGGAATGGATCTCTTCTTTATCAGCCCGTGTGATTGACGTGAATCCCGAGATTACGGGAGGGCATATTTACCATCCGTTGCGAAATGAGGCTTTTAATCGGTTGTTTCTTAAAATGCGCAGTCGTTTTAAGGGAATTAATATCCCAATGAAGGAAACATTGCGTTTTATCATGACGCAAAAACGCTTGCATAAAAAAACTATTATTGGATTCATTGCCGATCAGGGACCGAAGTGGAATTCCATTCATCATTGGCTTGATTTTATGGGAAGGCGCACTGCGGTTTTTACAGGAACGGAGACAATAGCCAAACGGGTAGACGCCTTGATTTTCTATACTCATGTTGAGCGGGTTTCACGGGGGCACTACCGTTGTATTATACGCCGGATGGTTGATGACGTGACACGTTATCCGGATTTTCAGATTACGGACATGTATTTCCGGCATTTGGAACACTCGTTACATGTACAGCCTGCAATATGGTTGTGGTCGCACAAACGGTGGAAACGAGCATATGAGCAGTATGTACAGTTGGTTAAGGATGGTGTCATCAGCAGAGATGGGGCCTGATGTAAATTTTTTATTGATGGGTAAGTTGACTATGGACCTGCCTGGTGTGTGACAGAATAAAAATATGAAGGTGGGGTAATGTCGTACCATGAAGTTGTGATGTTTTTTTGTAAGTTTGCAGTAATTTAATTATTCATTATATATGTTTTCAGGAATTGTTGAAGATATGGCTACCGTTGTAGCTGTTGAAAAGGAACAGGAGAACGTACACATTACTTTTACGTGTTCTTTTGTAGGAGATTTGAAGATTGACCAAAGCATAGCACATAATGGCGTGTGTCTGACAGTGGTTCGCATAAAAGATAATACTTATACCGTAACAGCCATGAGAGAAACTCTGCGGCGGTCTAATCTGGGGTTGTTGAATATTGGGGATAAGGTAAATGTAGAACGCTCAATGAAGTTGGGAGATCGCCTTGACGGACATATCGTGCAGGGGCATGTTGATACGGTGGCACACTGTGTTAGCGTAGAAGATGCTGATGGAAGTAAGGTCTTTCGCTTTAACTATGAGAATCAGGACGGGTTCTTGAAGAAGGGATATTTTACGGTTGACAAGGGCAGTGTTACTGTGAATGGAGTGAGTCTGACAGTTTGTAATTCAGCCATTGACAGCTTTGAGGTTAATATTATTCCATATACGTTGGAACATACCAATTTTGGTTTTATTCATGCCGGTGATGTTGTGAATTTGGAATTTGATATCCTTGGAAAATATATTACCCGACTTCAATCTTTGCAATGACGCTGAAAGAACGATATGCCGTGGCTATGGAATATTTCCAGGCTCATATTCCGTTTACGGAAACGGAATTACATTATCATACATCGTTTGAGCTGTTGGTGGCAGTGGTGCTGTCTGCTCAATGTACAGATAAACGTGTGAATATGGTGACGCCGGCTTTGTTTGCTGATTATCCAACACCACAGGCCATGGCAGAGGCTACACCAGAACAGATTTTTCCGTATATCAGCAGTATAAGCTATCCCAACAACAAAGCTCGCCATCTATGTGGATTGGCACGGATGTTGGTGAAGGATTTTGGGGGAGACGTTCCCTCCTGTATGGAAGATTTGGTTAAATTGCCCGGAGTCGGACGTAAGACGGCCAACGTGATTTTGGCCATTATATTTCATCAGAGTGCATTGGCGGTGGATACCCATGTTTTTCGTGTGAGTCATCGTCTTGGGCTGGTGTCGGCTTCGTGTACAACTCCATATAGTGTGGAAGTTGCACTTCGTCGTTATATTCCAGATTCACAAACCATTGCAGCACATTTTTGGCTACTTCATCACGGACGCTATGTTTGTACGTCTCGGGCGCCTCATTGCGTAGCGTGTGGTTTACAAAAAATCTGTAAATATTATGTACAAGTGAGTAAAACACAGAAAAACGCAGGTTCTCGCTAATTTATTTCTTCAAAATTAGTATATTTGCAGTATCCATTCAACTTCAAAAATATAGAATAATATGACAATTGACAAATGTGATTTTACAGGAAAAAAGGTCATTGTACGTGTGGACTTTAATGTACCTTTAGATGAAAACGGAAATATTACCGATGATACTCGTATCCGTGGTGCCTTGCCTACTTTGAAAAAGGTTTTGAGTGGCGGCGGTGCTTTGATTATTATGTCGCATTTAGGTCGTCCGAAAAAGAATCCGGATCCTAAATTCTCATTGCAGCAGATTGTTGATGCCGTAAGCGAAAAACTGGGCACTCCCGTAAAATTCTGTCCGGACTGTCAGAAAGCTCAGGATATGGTTGCTTCGATGAAAGCTGGTGATGTACTTTTGCTGGAGAACTTGCGTTTCTATGAAGAGGAAACTGGTAAGCCTCGTGGTGAGTTTGCTACTGACGACGAGAAAAAAGCTGCAAAAGAAGCGTTGAAGCCACGTCAGAAAGCTTTTACGGAAACTTTGGCTTCATATGCTGATATTTACATCAATGATGCTTTCGGAACCGCTCACCGTAAACACGCTTCAACAGCCCTGATTGCAGATTATTTTGATGCCGACCACAAGATGTTCGGTTATTTGATGGAGAAAGAAGTTGATGCCGTTAATAAAGTAATGAACGACATTCAGCGTCCGTTTACCGCCATTATGGGTGGATCAAAGGTTTCTTCAAAGATTGAGATTATTGAGAATCTTTTGGGTAAGGTTGACAATTTGATTTTGACTGGTGGTATGACCTATACGTTTATGAAAGCTCGTGGAGGTCAGATTGGTAAATCAATTTGCGAGGAAGACTTTTTACAGTTGGCACGCGACATAGAGAAGAAAGCTGCCGACAAAGGCGTAAATCTCGTTTTGGCAGAAGACGCTAAGTGTGGTGATGATTTCAAAAATGACTGCAATGTGCAGTACTGTCCGTCAGATAATATTCCCGAAGGTTGGGAAGGTATGGATATTGGTCCTAAAGCCATGCAGAAGTTTGCAGATGTTATCAAGGGCAGTAAAACTATTCTTTGGAATGGTCCTGCAGGTGTATTTGAGATGGATAACTTCATGGCTGGATCTAAAGCAGTGGCAGAAGCTATTTGCGACGCAACAGCTAATGGTGCATTCTCATTGATTGGTGGTGGTGACTCTGTTGCTTGTATCAATAAGTTTGGTATGGCAGACAAGGTTTCTTATGTGTCAACCGGTGGTGGCGCATTGCTTGAGGCTATTGAAGGTAAAGTCCTTCCTGGTATCGCAGCCATTCAAGGTGAAAAATAATGAGAGACTACGCATAACGTTTAAATGTAATCAGAGAAAAGGGCTGTGCATGGCTATTGCATGAGCCCTTTTTTCTCTTTCATGAAATCTGATGGGAAAAAGATTTTGTCTATCAATAGGAATTTTTGTTTTATTTGTATTTGTTTGTTCCTGTAGCAACACTGGTAGTAAACAATCTTTCTCGAACAAGGAGGAGGCTGATTCATTTAGCCTTCGGGTTGCACTTACTCCTACAATTGATTGTGTCCCTTTTTTGTATGCTTATGATAGAGGTTTTTATCATGATAAGGACTTGAGTGTAAAGTTTTATGTCTTGAATTCATTATTGGATTGTGAGACTGCTATGCGTAATAAAAATGCGGATATCGTGAGTGGGGATTTGATAAAGGCTGTAAAAAATCAACAAAGCGATAAGCAAAGGATTACAGTAGTAATGGCAACTGAAGCATGTTGGAAATTATTGGCTTCACGGGAGGTCAGAATGAAAAAACTCTCACAATTGAAGGATCGAACAATGGCTGTTGCGCGTTTTACGGTTACAGATTATTTGAGTGATGTTTATGCAAAACGCGGAAATTTAAATCCGAACGAAATATATCGCCCACAAATAAATGATGTTGCTTTGCGAGCACAAATGCTTAACGAGAAGCAAATAGAAACGGCCGTCCTGCCAGAGCCACAGGCAACAATTGCATGTGTGTATGGAAATAAAGTTGTGAGTAGAGAAACTGAGAAAGATGGCTATGGCTTAGGCTGCTTAATGGGATACGACAATGTCCTCTGGTTAGAAAAGAAACGCGGGCATGTTCAAACTTTATTGGCTGGTTATGATTGGGCTGCTGCAGAGTTGAATAGGAAAGATATTTCCTATCGCGATAGCATCTTGTTGAAATATAATATGGTCAAGGATATCAAAGTGCTGAAACGGATTAAGTGGCCCACATATAGGAAATCTATTTTAGCTGATCCTGCTGATTTAAATAAGGCGATAGTTTTTTTGAAAAGCAGAGGAATTAGTGTAAATGTTTTACCGATAATCAATAGGAAATGGTCAAAATAACTGGCGATAAAGTCTGTTTTGACAAGATGTGCCAACAAACAGAGACGTGTTTGGAAAACCGGTCGTTGTCAGCATCAATAAAATTGCTTGATGGTGTGTTGGAATATTCAAATCAGACGCATTATAAGTCGGAACTTACCAGTGTTCAGGAGACATATACATGGATGATTAAGTATATGGCAGAAGGTATTTCTGATCCGGAACGGGAGAAGATTTACAGTTTGCAATTGAAAAGAGTTTATGCGCTGTTTGATGAGGTGCGTAAACAGTTTTATCGACAGTTTTCTTCCAGTACATATTATGAGCAAATGCGTACAGTCGTATTAGATGTTCCAGGCGCTTTGCGGCTTTGCGCATCAAATCATGATGTTTTTGCTTTGACAGAAGATTCTGTAAAGGATTTGACCCGTAACGTCTTTAATACTTTCTTGGTAGCTTCTTTAGATGATGAACTTTGCGATTCTGTTACTCATTATTTGGAATCTGAAGGGAAAAATAATGTATGGGGCGCTTTGATTGTAACAGCACTATCATTAAATTTATTGGAAGTGTTTGATGAAAAGAAGTTTTTGCTTCTTGTTCGGATAGGCAAGGCATCTATATTGTCAGAAACGTTAAAAGTCCGCGCTTTAGTCGGATTGGTTTTTGCACTTGTTCGGTATGAACGTCGTTTATCTTTGTATCCGATGGTCGTAAAGGCTATCAATATGTTGGATAAAGAGGTATATAGTGTCTTACATGTGTTGCAGTTGCAGTTGTTGTTGACGCAAGAAACAAAAAGTATTGCTCATAAAATGAATCAGGAAATTTTTCCGGAGATGATGAGGCACTCTACGTTCTGGCGCTCACGAACTCTGCGGACGGAAGATTCAAATGAGGATTATGATTATAATCCTTTGTGGGAAAAGGATGACACATTCCGTAAAATGGAAAAAAAGTTGCGGGCAATTTCAGAAATGCAGCAAAAGGGTGCAGATGTATATTGGGCGACTTTTTCAACACTGAAACAGCGCTTCCCGTTTTATAGGACCATGTCTAACTGGTTTCTTCCGTTTCGTTTCTCTCATCCGCTTGTAAGTGGATTACACTTGCAAGAAGATCAGATGGAGAAGTTTTTGAAAACACCTTTTCTTTGTGATTCAGATAAATATTCGTTTTGTCTGATGCTGACGGAATTGCCAGAGCAACAACGAAATATCGTGTCTCAGCAATTGTCTGGTCGAGTGGAAGATGTGGCAGAAAAGACTGATTATTCGGTGGAAACAGAGGTGCGTCATTATTTGCAGGATTTATATCGCTTTTATACGTTATCTCCACATGCTCGTCAGTTATATAATCCGTTTGAAAACGATCTGTTGCTGGTAAATAATAAGTGGCTTAATGCTATCTTAATGAAGCGTGATCATTTATTGGAAATTGCGGAGTTTGCTTTTTCGCAGCATAATTTGAAAACGGCAACATATTATTATGACCAGTTATCGAAGAGTGGTATGGATTTATCAATTACGGCATTGCAGAAATGGGGGTATTGTTTGCAAATGATGGGAATGTACCGTGAAGCTGCTGATTGTTATGAAAAATCGCTTAAGCTTGATGCCGGTGATTGGAGTTCTGAGCATTTGGCACAGTGTTATTTACGTCTGGGAGATTTCAGTCGTGCAGTAATAATCTATCATAAATTGAATGCGCAGGAAAATGTGAGATTGCATAATTTATTTATGGAGAGTCATTGTCTTATGCAGGCAGATCGTTTGAAAGAGGCGTTGGATGTGCTTTATCGAGCTCTTTATCTGTCGGTTTCGGATGACGATGTTGACCAGTCGCGGCGTGCTATTGCCTGGTGTCTGTTCTTGACGGGTGATTTGGAGCAGGCCGAGTTATATTATCGGAAAATAAAGGGGCTTTTGCCTAACGATTATTTGAATCTTGCTCATGTGCTTTGGGCACAGGGGAATGAACATGATGCTTTGAATGCATATGTACAAAGTATTCAGTTGGATAATGCAAAAAATATAGACCCTGCTTTTTTTGATGAAGACAAAAAATATTTGCAGCGGTATGGTATTACGGTAGAATCAATGGCAATGATGATTGATGCTATAAATTATGTACTGAACAATAATATAAGATAAAAGGAGTATGTCTGTTAGAATACTTTATGTTTATGCTGTGGATCAGGAGCGTATAGTTTTACCTGAGATGTTTAATGTTGACTATTTGATGACGGGTATCGGAAAATGTAATGCAACCTATGCTTTGACTCGTCGGTTATGTATGCATCCGGAGGCCTATGATATGGTACTGAATATTGGTACGGCAGGGACTTTGCGCTTTCAGGTAGGTGATATTTTGTTTTGTAATCGTTTTGTTGATCGAGATTTGGAAAAACTGAAGGATTATGGATTGACTTATGGCGTTGATAGTTTATATGACGGCGTTTGTCTTTCGCACGTAGGGGAGGATTGGATAGAACGCGGGTTTACAGTAAATACTGGAGATGATTTTGTAACTTCATCGCAGCCTGTTGATGGTGATGTGGTGGATATGGAAGCCTATGCTTTGGCTTTTGTTTGTCAGCAGATGGGCGTTCCGTTCGCTTCTGTAAAATATGTTACGGATGAGATTGGTAAAAATTCTTTGAAGCATTGGGAAGACAAACTTTCAGATGCTCGAAAGGGGTTGTCTTTGTATTTTGAAAAAATGGTTGATTATGGATTTGGGAAATATTGATTGGGAAAAGACTTTGGGGATAGTGTTGCCTTTGGAAGATGCTGGTGATACAATAGAAGATGAAGACTTGGAATCACGGCCTAAATTAGCGCCTAAATCACAAAAACTGCGTGTGCACATGGAGCGAAAAGGACGTGGTGGGAAGGTGGTTACAGTGGTATCCGGATTTGTTGGTGACAAGTCTGATTTCCAGTCTTTGGCTGCAGCCTTAAAAACGGCTTTGGGGCTGGGAGGCAGTGCTAAAGATGAATTGATTCTATTACAGGGGGATTGTCGTGAGCGTGTTATAGACTGGTTGAAAGCGCAGGGGTTTAGTAATGTAAAATAAAAATATTATGAAGGACGACGATTTCTATATTCCTAAAAGAGAGCGGGTGGGCTATATCGCTTTAATCGTTTGTCTTTTGTTGATTGCTGGTGTGGTTTTTATAGTTTACCATATACCTCGGAAGGAGTATCCTATTACGTTAGCAGACAAGGCACTTCTAGACTCTTTTACTGTAGTTGTTGAGTCAACAGGGCATGCTCATTCCAGGTCGGTTGAATTATTTTATTTTGATCCCAATACGGTAGATTCTGTTGATATGTTGCGATTGGGATTTACCGATTGGCAGATCAGGAATAATATGAAGTATCGTCGTTTGGGTGGGCGTTGGCGTTCAGCAGCCCATTTTTCGCATTTGTATGGGTTAAGTACTGACGATTATGAACGTTTGAAACCATACATACATATTCATCGTGAGTCAGCGAGTCGAAATCAATTCTTTTCAAAAGAAAAAACATCGGTTTCACGTATAAAGGTTGAACGGCCAAGGTATGCCAAAAATGAGAAGTTTTCTTCTTTGGTCATATTGAATTTGAATACGGTTGATACAACCACTCTGAAAAAAATACCGGGTATAGGTTCTTATTACGCTCGTAAAATAGTGGACTATCGTGCAGCCTTGGGTGGTTTTGTTTCCGTTAAGCAGATCCTAGAAGTTGAGGGCTTGCCAGCAGATATTATGCAATGGTTTGAATTAGACGGGCATTTGCAGGTGCGCAAGCTAGATTTGAATAAAATGACTTTTCGTGAGTTGGTTCGCCATCCTTATTTGAATTACGATCAGGTAAAAGCTATTTTTGAGGTACGTCGTAAAACCGGATTTGTTAATGGTTGGCAGTCATTGTTGTTATATGACTGTTTCAGTCAGAGTGATGTAGATCGATTATCACCATATGTCGAGTTATAATAGCAATTGGACTGAAGGAATTTGAGCCGGTATCAGAAAATAATCGCGTTATCATTGCATCATGCAATGATAACGCGATTATTATAAAGTGTTCTTTCGATGATATGTGATATCTGATAAAACGTAAATGGAGTTTTGGTAATTTTTGTTTGTTATGGCGTTGTTGGGGGAGTCACGATATCCATAATATTGCGTTAAAACCGCATTTCCTTTTGAAGGCTTATTATTTCAAGACTGAGTTTTGAAGAAAAATAGAATGGGAGATCGTAAAAATAGATTCCCATCTTTTTTTTCTAAGGTGCTGATTGAATCTTATAAATAGGCCTGCAAAAATAAGGTTAGTGAAAATATAGTTGAAAACAGGTATTTGTTGGTCTGGGATTCTTGTGGCGTAAAGTATTCAAACGCTGATGTGTCTCTTTTGCTTTTTAATGTTAAGTGTGTGGGGGATTCTTGAAAGATTGTCCGGCTGGAATGAGGACAAAAAATAAATAGCGAATAAAATCTCTATTCGCTATTATTAGTGTGACGCTGTTGGGATTCAAACCCAAAACCTTCTGATCCGTAGTCAGATGCTCTATTCAGTTGAGCTACAGCGCCAATCAGTGTTGTATGTGACGCTGTTGGGATTCAAACCCAAAACCTTCTGATCCGTAGTCAGATGCTCTATTCAGTTGAGCTACAGCGCCAATCAGTGTTGTATGTGACGCTGTTGGGATTCAAACCCAAAACCTTCTGATCCGTAGTCAGATGCTCTATTCAGTTGAGCTACAGCGCCAATCAATTTCTTATTTCCTGATTTGCGAGTGCAAATTTAATAGTTTATTTTGTAATGACAAATTTTTTGTGGATTTTTTTGCGCCGGATTGAATAGTATAAGGATCTTGAGAGAATAATTGTTAGTAATCAATAGCGCTAAATGCATGGCGTAGTTTTTTCTGATATAAAATATCATTGAAAAATGGGTAATAATTTGTCAAAAAGCATTATTATCCGTATCTTTGTCACTTTAAAACGAAGAATCTATTTTTCAAATAAATATGGAAACCCCAAAAGATATAATGAATTTAGCGGCAGACAATATTCGCATTTTGTCGGCAGCTATGGTTGAAAAGGCACATTCTGGTCACCCCGGAGGGGCTATGGGAGGTGCTGATTTTATCAATGTGTTATTTTCAGAGTTTATGATTTATGATCCGTCAGATCCGCAATGGAAGTGTCGTGACCGTTTCTTCTTGGATCCCGGACATATGTCGCCCATGTTATATTCGCAACTGGCTTTATGTGGTAAATATACGTTGGACGAACTGAAATCATTCCGTCAATGGGGATCAATAACTCCAGGACATCCGGAAAGGGATGTAGAAAGAGGCATAGAAAATACTTCTGGTCCTTTGGGGCAGGGGCATACTTATGCTGTTGGTGCAGCTATTGCGGCAAAAGCCTTGGCTGCTCGTACTGGCAATGAATCTTTCTTAAAGGAAACTATATATTCATATATAAGTGATGGAGGTATTCAGGAAGAAATATCGCAGGGTGCTGGCCGTATAGCCGGACATCTTGGCTTGGATAACCTCGTAATGTTTTTTGACTCAAATGAAATCCAGCTAAGTACGGAAACGGCTGCGGTAATCAGTGAAGATACGGCCATGAAGTACCGGGCTTGGAATTGGCATGTCATTGAAATAGATGGAAATGATTGTGACGCTATTCGGCAGGCTCTGAGAGAGGCTAAGGCTGAGACACAGCGCCCGACTTTGATCATTGGCCATTGTATAATGGGAAAGGGATGTCGTAAGGCTGATAATACCAGTTATGAGCGTAATTGCAAAACGCATGGCGCGCCTTTGGGTGGTGATGCTTATGTAAATACCATAAAGAATTTGGGAGGAGATGTAGAAAATCCTTTTGTTATTCGTCCGGAGGTAGCAGAAATGTATGCCAGACGTGAGCAAGAATTGAAAGAAATTGTAGCAGCCCGTAAGGCAGAAGAAAAGGCGTGGGCTGCGGCCAATCCGGAAAAAGCCCAGAAACTGGAAGACTGGTTCGCTAATAAATTGCCACAGATTCCTTGGGAAACTATACAGCAAAAAAATGATTCTCCAACGCGTAACGGTTCTGCTGCTTGTTTGGCTTTACTTTCAGAGTATGTGGAGAATATGATAGTGTCTTCTGCAGATTTGTGCAATTCAGACAAAACCGATGGATTCTTGGCTCACAGTAAGGAAATAGTGAAAAATGACTTTTCTGGAGGATTCTTGCAAGCGGGCGTGGCCGAATTGACAATGGCATGTGTTTGCATTGGAATGGCCTTACATGGTGGTATTATTACTGCAATGGGCACATTCTTTGTGTTCTCCGATTATATGAAGCCGGCTATTCGAATGGCGGCTTTGATGGAAATTCCTGTGAAATTTGTATGGACACATGATGCGTTCCGGGTTGGTGAAGATGGTCCGACGCATGAGCCGGTTGAACATGAGGCCCAGATTCGACTTATGGAGAAATTAAAAAACCATAGTGGTAAAGATTCCGTGCGTGTTTTCCGTCCGGCAGATGTACATGCAGTTACAGAGTGTTGGAAAATGGCAATGGAAAATTTTGATACTCCCACAGCTTTGATTTTTAGTCGTCAGGTTGTGAAAGACTTGCCTGAAGGAACAGATTACAAGCAGGCTTGTAAGGGAGCATATATTGTAGAAGGTGATGAGAATCCAGAGGTAGTGCTGATTGCTTCTGGTTCAGAAGTTTCTACTTTGGTTGAAGCTCGCAAATTATTGTCAGCTCAGCAGATAAAGTCACGGATTGTAAGTTGTCCTTCAGAGGGATTGTTCCGTACACAAAGTCAGGAATATCAGGAAATGGTGTTGCCTAAGGGGATAAAGCGCTTTGCGTTGACTGCAGGCCTGCCTTGTGTGTTTGAAAGCTTGGCTGGGGCTGACGGGTACGTGTATGGCTTAGAAAGTTTTGGATATTCAGCTCCTTATAAAGTGCTTGATGAAAAGTTGGGCTTTACGCCAGAAAATATTTATAATGAAATTGTAAAATTCATAAACAGATGAATATAATAGGATTAGCGTCTGATCATGCAGGTTTTGAGTTGAAAGAGTATGTGAAAACTTTATTGGAGTCTAAGGGACTATCATATAAAGATTATGGTTGTTTTAGCGAGGAAAGTTGTGATTATCCCGATTTTGCACATGCTTTGGCAAAAGGTATGGAAGCAAACGAATGCACTTCTGGCATCGCCGTTTGTGGTAGCGGAGAAGGCATAAGCATGACTTTGAATAAGCATCAGGGAATTCGTGCTGCTCTTTGCTGGCAACCAGAATTGGCACATATGGCCAGACTGCATAATAATGCCAATGTCTTGACTATGCCAGGACGATATATAGATCATGAAACGGCAAAGGCTATTGTGGATGAATTTTTAAAAACAGAATTTGAAGGCGGACGCCATCAACGTCGAATTGATAAAATTCCACTTAAATAAAGACTTGAAGGTAATGGTGAGCAGTTGCTTTGTTGATGAATTTATATATGTAAGGAGTATTAAGTCAATGAAAAAAGCAGGCAATCATTTCTTTAAGTCAATTGAAAATTATATCTTTGCAAAGTTTTTTGAAGGAAAAAGATTAGTAATAAAAAAAGACGCTGATGACAAAGGCTGAAATTGTCAATAAAATATCTGCAAAAACAGGAATTGATAAAACAACAGTCCTGATGGCAGTAGAAGCTTTTATGGATACGGTGAAGGAGTCATTGTCCAATGAGGAAAATGTCTACTTGCGTGGTTTTGGAAGTTTTATTTTGAAAAAGCGGGCGCAGAAAGTGGCACGCAATATTTCAAAAAATACAACCATCGTAATTCCAGAGCATAACATCCCTGCATTCAAGCCGGCAAAGACCTTTATGCAGGAAATTATAAAAGAATAAAACAGAGTTTATTTACATTAATAACAACTAAAATATTAAGCTATGCCAAGCGGAAAAAAGAAAAAAAGACACAAGATGGCTACCCATAAACGCAAAAAAAGATTGAGAAAGAATCGTCACAAGAGCAAATAAACCTCTTCTCAAGGTAGTCATAAAAAAGTAAGAGCAAACTTGATTAGTGCCGTCTTGTACGCGAACTTTTCAAGTTTGTTTTTTAGTAAAAAGTATTATACATAAAATCATGACAAGCGAAGTTGTAGTAGATGTTCAACTTAAAGAGATATCTATTGCCCTTCTTGAAGATAAAAAGTTAGTAGAATTTCAACAAGAAGGGCGGACTGAATCATTTTCGGTCGGCAACATTTATTTGGCCAAGGTCAGGAAGATTATGACTGGCTTGAATGCTTGTTTTGTGAATGTCGGATATGAACGCGATGCTTTTTTGCATTATTTGGATTTAGGAACTGCATTCCATTCTTTTGAGAAATATCTTAAGCAAGTAGAATCAGACAAAGTACACTTATATCCATTTTCAAAAGCTGCCATACAGCAGGATTTAGCTAAAGAAGGTAGTATTCAGAATACCCTTAAAGTCGGGCAGGAGGTTTTAGTTCAGATTGTGAAGGAACCAATTTCTACAAAAGGCCCCCGTTTGACTTGTGAAATTTCTTTTGCTGGGCGGTATTTAGTGTTGCTACCTTTTTCTGATAAGGTATCAGTTTCAGCTAAAATAAAAAATGAAGCAGAGCGGGCCAGGCTGAAACAGTTAATTCATAGTATCAAGCCAAAGAATGTCGGAGTCATTATCCGTACTGTAGCTGAAAATAAAAAAGTTGCAGAGCTTGATATGGAAATGAAGATTCTGTTTAAGCGATGGGAAGATACGGTTAAAAAAGTACATGAAGCAAAGGATACTCCTAAATTGGTGTATGAAGAGACAAGTCGAACAGTAGCGTTGCTGCGAGATTTGTTTAATCCCTCTTACGAAAATATTTATGTAAATGATCCGGCGGTATATAATGAAATTTTTAATTATGTCTCATTAATTGCACCGGAATGTAAGCATATTGTAAAGTTATATAAAGGGTCAGTTCCAATATTCGATAATTTTTCAGTAACCAAACAAATAAAGTCGTCGTTTGGCCGAACTGTTACTTACAAGCATGGAGCTTACCTGATAATAGAGCATACAGAAGCTCTGCATGTAGTAGACGTAAATAGTGGTAATCGTTCCAAATTTGCTGATGGACAAGAATCAAACGCTATAGATGTGAATTTAGGAGCTGCAGATGAGTTGGCTCGCCAGCTGCGTTTGAGAGATATGGGGGGAATTATTGTGGTAGACTTTATAGATATGAACTTGGCCGAAAATCGTCAAAAATTATATGAACGAATGTGCCAGAATATGCAGAAAGATAGAGCCAAACACAATATTTTGCCATTGAGTAAATTTGGACTAATGCAAATTACGCGACAGCGAGTAAGGCCTGCTATGGATGTAAATGTAGAGGAATCATGTCCTACTTGTGGAGGAACTGGGAGAATTAAATCCAGTATATTGTTTACTGACACATTAGAAAGTAAAATAGATATGCTGGTAAATCATTTAGGAGTAAAGAAGGTAAAATTGCATGTACACCCGTTTGTTGCGGCATACATAAACAAGGGCATATTCTCTTTGAAGCATAAATGGCATCTTAAGTATGGAAGAGGACTTAAGGTAATAGCAAATCAGAAATTGGCGTTTCTGCAATATATGTTTTTTGATGAGAATAATGTTGAAATAGATATGAAAGAGCATAAGGAAATGGCATAGGAGCGGAATTTCAGAAAATATGCTTGAATCATAGAAAGTTTATGTTGTATACAAGACTTTCATATGTGCTATGTGCCAAGTATTCAATATGTTATAATTATTAGTGCGAATATAAAATACGGGGTTCCATTAGAATCCCGTATTTTTATATCTGTCTGTAGTTTTTATTTTGATAATCAAAAAAGTTTATTATAAGTAGAGTCATTGCATGAGAAATAAGGGTATAAAAATTAGGCGGTATTCCTTTTTGTTATAAAGGTTACCGCCTAATTATCTGTAATTTAACTAGTTGCAATGCTTATTCCACTGCTGCCTGCGCCGCTGCTAATCGAGCAATAGGAACTCGGAATGGCGAGCAACTTACGTAGTTTAGTCCTACGTGATGGCAGAATTTTACAGAAGACGGTTCGCCTCCGTGTTCGCCGCAAATTCCGCACTTTAATTCAGGACGGACAGAGCGTCCTTTTTTTACTGCCATATCAATTAATTGCCCAACGCCATTTTGGTCTAAAACTTGGAATGGATCTACAGATAAGATCTTTTTGTCCAAGTAAACGGGAAGGAATGACGCAATATCATCACGTGAGTAGCCAAATGTCATTTGGGTTAAGTCGTTAGTTCCAAATGAAAAATATTCTGCACGTGAGGCAATTTTGTCTGCGGTTAAAGCTGCTCTTGGTATTTCAATCATTGTTCCAACTTTAAATGGAATTTCAATTCCTTCTTCCTCAAAAACCTTAGCGGCTTCAGCGCGTATTACTTCTTCCTGTGCTTCAAATTCGTAAAGAATTCCTGTAAGTGGTACCATGATCTCAGGTTGAGGATTGTATCCCTCTTTCTTTAGCTCAACTGCAGCTGAGATGATAGCACGCGTTTGCATTTGTGTGATTTCTGGATAAGTATTACCTAAGCGACATCCACGGTGCCCTAACATGGGGTTGTGTTCGCATAAACTTTCGACACGCTGGTGAATGTACTCTACAGTTACTCCCATGGCTGCGGCCATTTCTTCTTGTCCCTTTTGATCATGTGGAACAAATTCGTGTAAAGGAGGATCTAATAGGCGCACATTTACGGGGTATCCGTCCATAGCTTTGAATATGCCTTTGAAATCTTCTTTTTGGTATGGTAGAAGTTTTGCCAATGCTTTACGACGTCCTTCAACATCATCTGCCAAAATCATTTCACGCATTGCTATGATCTTTTCGTTATCGAAGAACATGTGTTCTGTGCGGCAAAGTCCAATACCTGCGGCACCAAATTTACGAGCGACTTCTGCATCATGTGGTGTGTCTGCATTGGTACGTACTAATAGCTTGGAATATTTTGCACACAAATCCATCAATATGGCAAAATCGCCAGATAGTTCTGCCGCTTGTGTTTGTATTTCGCCCTGATATACTTGTCCGTTACTACCATTGATGGATATATAGTCTCCTTCTTTTAATATTGTGCCATCAATTTCAACTGTGCGGGTTTTATAATTGATATTAATCGCGCCAGCTCCACTTACACAGCATTTTCCAATTCCACGTGCAACAACTGCTGCATGGGAAGTCATGCCACCTCGTGCGGTCAGAATTCCTTCAGCTGCAGCCATTCCTGCTAAATCTTCAGGTGATGTCTCGATTCGAACTAAAACTACTTTGTGCCCGTCTGCTCTCCATTTGGCTGCATCTTCTGCAAAAAATACGATCTGTCCGGTTGCTGCACCTGGCGAAGCCGGAAGACCTCGTGTGAGTACTTTTGCAGTAGATAATGCAGCTTTATTGAATACAGGGTGAAGCAGTTCATCCAGTTTGTTTGGTTGGCAGCGTAGTAATGCTGTTTTTTCGTCAATTAGTCCTTGGCGCAATAAATCCATGGCAATTTTTACCATTGCAGCTCCTGTTCTTTTTCCATTACGTGTTTGCAAGAACCATAGTTTTCCTTCTTGTACGGTAAATTCCATGTCCTGCATATCTTTGTAATGTTCTTCCAATTTGTGTTGGATAGTATTGAGCTGACGGTATATTTCTGGCATAGCTTCCTCCATAGAAGGATATTTTTCTTTTCTTTCTTTTTCGCTTATGCCTTGTAATTCTGCCCAATGGCGTGAACCTTGTAGCGTGATTTGTTGTGGAGTACGAATGCCGGCTACGACATCTTCTCCTTGTGCATTTACAAGCCACTCTCCGTTGAATATGTTTTCACCTGTTGCAGCATCACGGCTAAAACATACACCTGTAGCTGATGTATTACCCATGTTTCCGAAAACCATAGCCATTACAGATACTGCAGTTCCCCATTCTGATGGAATACCTTCCATCTTTCTGTATAAGATGGCTCGTTCGTTCATCCAACTGTCGAATACTGCACAGATTGCTCCCCAAAGTTGCTCCATTGGGTTAGACGGAAAATCTTTGCCAGTTTGTTGTTTAATGGCTTGTTTAAATTTCGAAACTAATTCTTTTAGTGCCTCAGTAGTTAATTCGTTATCAAGTTTTACACCGTATGATTTTTTTACTTCCTGAATAATGGCCTCAAAAGGATCAATATCATCTTTATTCGTTGGTTTCATACCCAATACGACGTCTCCGTACATTTGAACAAATCGACGATAGGCATCGTATGCAAAACGTGGATTGTTGGTTTTTTTTGCCAATCCCTCTACCACTTCATCGTTGAGTCCTAAGTTTAGAATCGTATCCATCATGCCTGGCATGGAAGCGCGTGCACCCGAACGTACAGATACCAAAAGAGGGTTTTGTACATCACCGAATTTACTGTTCATTAGGGATTCGATATGGGCAATACTCTTTTCAACATCTGTTTTCAGCAGATTTACGACTTTTTCGCGTCCTTTTTCGTAGTATTCGTTACATACATCTGTGGTTATGGTGAAACCGGGAGGAACGGGAATGCCAATTAAGTTCATTTCTGCAAGGTTTGCTCCTTTTCCTCCTAATTCGTTTCTCATGTCAGCTTTACCTTCGGCTTTTCCATTTCCAAAGGTGTACACTCTTTTTTCTTTATTCATAACATTATATTTTAAGTATCTATGGCAAATGTAAATAAAAGTAATCAAAAAACCAAATATTTTGTTCTATTTTGTAAGGTGTACTTTGAATTTTAGTGGTTTATAGCACGTTTTTGTTAAGACATTTTTAGAATTTGCTTACATACTATTTGAAAAATATAGGGAAAGCAATACATAAGTAAGTAAACAGACGTTTTTTGTGTTCAAGAATTTTCTTGGAAAAATATGGAGCATTGATATAGGATTGGGTTATTGTGTTCTTTTTTTCATAATTGAGATCTTGAAGAATGTGTGGTTATCATTGCAAAAATGTATAACTTTGCAAAAGTATAAACTATAATATATATAAGTAAAATGGAGCATAGCAGAGAATACAAAACAGAGAGTTTTGGACGTTTGCTGGATGTGTTGGATCGTTTGCGCGTAGAATGTCCATGGGATAAGAAACAAACTAATGAAAGTTTGCGCCCTAATACAATAGAAGAAGTTTATGAATTGTGTGATGCATTGAGCAAAAACGATGTCCAAAATATCTGTAAGGAGTTAGGAGATGTTTTGCTGCATATTGTTTTTTATGCAAAAATTGCAAGTGAAAAACAGCAGTTTGATATTGCGGATGTGTGCAATCAGTTGTGTGATAAATTAATTTTTAGACATCCGCATGTTTTTGGAAATGTTGAAGCTGATTCTTCAGAGCAAGTTTCGGAGAATTGGGAAAAAATAAAGCAAAAGGAAAAGGGGGGTAATAAAACTGTCCTGTCAGGTGTGCCGCAAGCGTTGCCATCGTTAATCAAGGCCTTTAGAATTCAGGAGAAAGCTCATAATGTAGGTTTTGATTGGGATGAAGCTTCTGATTCTTGGCAAAAAGTAAAAGAAGAAATTTTGGAATTTGAAACGGAAATTGAACATATGGATAAAGAACGTGCTGAAAACGAATTAGGGGATATTCTGTTCAGTTTGGTTAATATGGCACGTCTTTATAAAATTAATCCAGATAATGCCTTAGAAAAAAGCAATCAAAAATTCATCAAACGTTTCAATTATATTGAAGCGGTCGCAAACAAACAAAATCGTAAATTGGAAGATTTGTCATTGGAAGAGATGGATAGTTTGTGGAATCAGGCTAAAAGTATATGATATTGTGCAGGTGAAAACGCGGCTTTTTAATAATAAGATTGCAATATGGCATTTTATTGCCGTATTGACAATGTGTGTGTGGGGTACTACATTTATTTCTACAAAAGTTCTGTTGCAATATGGGTTGTCGCCGGCAGATATTTTTTTGTTGCGGTTCTTGCAGGCATATGTAGGTATATTGTTTGTTTCACATAGTAGACTCTGGTGTGGAAAATTGCAGGATGAGCTGTTGATGTTAACTTTGGGCGTGTGTGGAGGGTCCTTGTATTTTTTTACGGAAAATACGGCTCTACGATATACATTGGCAGGAAATGTTTCATTGGAAGTTTGTACGGCTCCTCTGATAACAGCGCTTTTAGCATCGTTAATAAGAAAGGAACGATTGGGATGGAGATTGTGGGGTGGGTCAGTGATTGCACTGGCAGGAGTCAGTTTGATTGTTGTGCAATCTAATGTGACTTTTCATTTTAATATCGTTGGAGATCTTTTAGCAATAAGTGCAGCTATATTATGGTCTGTTTATCAATTGTTGACGAATCCGATGACAGAGAAGTATGGAATATTGTTTACCACAAGGAAGGTGTTCGGTTATGGCATCCTGACCATCTTGCTTTATATGTTTTTTGCCGGTTCTTCTGTTCCTCAATGGGCTGATTTGTGTAGTTCAATAGTAATAGGTAATTTACTTTATTTGGGAATTATAGCATCACTTGTTTGTTTTATGACTTGGAATAAGGTAATGCGCCGTATAGGTTCGGTGAATTCTGCAAACTATATTTATTTGAATCCTGTTGTAACGGTTTGTTTTTCTAGCATAATTTTACATGAGCCTATTACATTGTCTACTATTATGGGAGGAGCAGCTATAATTGGCGGGGTTTATCTTACGCAGTATTCCCAAAAAAGTTCGTTAAGAATAAAAAAGAACAAATAAATTTTTTTATTTAAATTCGAAATTGTATATTTGCGATATACTAATACAAAAAACGCAATAATCATTTTAAGAGTGAGACTCCGAGCCTATTTCATCTCTATTTGTATAGAGTGATAAAACGGGTCAATTTTATACAAAATCATTATCTCTTTTCATCTAATCCTTGTGTGTCATTCGTTGTTTGAAACGAGTGGCACACTAATTTTTTATTAAGAGCTTAATGAATGAGGAAGGGAAGCCGTCTGGAAATTATTGGAAGCCTTGTAAAAAAAATAAAGTCGGATTTTGTGGTGAGATAAATGTAAGTTTGTGCGAACCAATGAAGAGTATAAATGTTTTTATTATTCCCATATAACAAGAGGCTGCATATAGTTCATGCAGCCTCTTGTTATATGGGAATAAATTTTATTATAAGATTGATATTTTACGTACTATGTTTCCTATTTTTAGGATATAGCAACTTTTTGATAAGTGACCTAACGAAATGGTCTTGTCTGACGAATCTATTTTATAACTTGCAATTTTTACTCCTGTGATGTTATAAATCTCCAGAATCTTTCCAGAGGCATTACTTATCCGAACATTGCTTCCATTTACGTTAATAGTTATTTGCAGGTTTTCAGTTATTGCATTTTCATCCGCAATGGTTGTTGCAAAAGTAGACATCCCTCCGCACGTAAATAATAGTAATGATGTTAATATGATGTGCTTTATTGTAACCATAGGCTGAAGCTTTTTGGCAAATATACACTTTTTCTGTGTTTGTTGGAGTGAATTCAAGTCAAATCTATTTTTTTTGTTGTGCTTTTTAACATTTCTTGTGCAATAATCGTGGGGTCATTCAGTTTCTACTTCTTCTTTTTTGCTTATAGTAAATTTTTTCAGGTCATACATGGATCCATTATAAACATTAAAGTCTACTTTTCCGTTGATTCCAGGAAGTGAACCATAATCCGTATGTTGCCAGAACTTCCATTTCCCCTTGTATTTTAGTTCTTTTACGTAGTAGTGCGCAATCCAATACGGGTAGTCATTGAAATCTTTGTCTGAGAGATATTGTAACTTAAATTTGTAATTTGTATATATAATGGGTTTGACACCATATTTTTTTTCAACTGTGTGCAGCCAAGTTAGGGCAGCTTTTTTTAGTTGTGCTGCAGTGAGATTACCTTTTTCTTCTATATCTAAGACAGGAGGCAAATCTCCCGGTTCCAAATGAACTTGTTTCAAGAAATATTTGGCTTGTAATAGGGCTGGTGTGTTAGGTTTAAAGTAGTGGTATGCCCCTCTAATAAAGCCGTTTTCGCGTGCATTATAAAAATTATCATTGAAATTTTCATCGAGAAAATCGGCTCCTTCTGTTGCTTTGATAATAATGAATCGAATAGGGTTGTCGCCTATTGTAGCAGATTGAAGCTTAGTCCAATTGATTTCACCTTGGTGATGGCTAATGTCAATACCTTGTATGGAATATTCATTTGGATAAGATGCATCACCATAGAAAGCCTGCCATCGTAAGCCAAACTGTCCTACGAAGAAATAATAAAAAATTGCTGCATAAATAGCGGCAATTAGGATTCCGCCTATGCCCAATGCCCATGAGGGAGCTTTGCGTAATAGCTTTTTCAGTCTGTTTTTGGGAGGGCGTTTATTGTTGTTGCTTCTTTTTGCCATAAAGGAGCGAAAGTAAAGTAGAGGATAAGTTTCAAAACAAACCAATGATATTTTCTTTATTTAGAAAATATCATTGGCTCTATATCAATATGGAGACAAAATATTATTTACCTTGTTCCAATTTTAGTGTCATTGTGCATTGGTCGCATACTTCGGCCGGTCCAAAATATTGAATAGGTCCAGGATAAACGAAGCAAGTATGGCGTGCCCATTCATCACGGTTTGCAGCAAAAGTTTTGAAAGGTGCTCCGTCTAATTTTACCAATGCTTTGCGGATTACAGGTTTCATTTTACCGTTACGGCGTTCCATGTTCATCATCATGGTAATAGGTACACCGCCAGCAACCCATTCTTCAGCAGGGGCTGTGGTATTCTTGACGATAGCCATATATCCTGTTTTACCGTTTGCTACCAACTGGGCGGCGCTTGAACCTAATGCATAACAATAATCTGCATCATAGTTTGAGGGAGCTGCGCAGCGTCCTTCGTAACCAAAGAAATGATGTTGAGCTGCAAATTTGCCATTGAATTTACCTTCAGCTTTCCACTCTTGTAATTTTTTCGCAACCATTTCGGAAAGTAATTTTTCTGTTTCGATTAATGAAACTTGTACGTTTCCGTGTGGGTCACGCTCCATGGTAAGTTGTTTGGCAACACCTTCGGGAAGAGACTCGTAAATGGCAGCATTTTCTTTTGAAAGTTTACCCAGAATCCATTGACGTTGTTCATCTGCTGCTATATTGGTTGCTTCAGGAGTTGCTAACAGGTCGTTTAATTCTGCAATAAGACGTTTCATGGCAGGAATAAACTCAATAAGTCCTTCAGGAATCAGAACTGTACCAAAATTATTTCCGTCAGCAGCACGTTGAGCTACAACATTGGCTATATAGGTTACAATGTCGTCCAAAGTTTGGTTTTTGGCTTCAACCTCTTCGCTGACGATACATATGTTGGGCTGACATTGTAGTGCACATTCCAATGCAATGTGAGATGCTGAACGTCCCATCAATTTGATGAAGTGCCAATATTTGCGTGCTGAATTAGCGTCACGTTGTATGTTTCCGATTACTTCTGCGTAGGTTTTGCAAGCCGTGTCAAATCCGAAACTGGTTTCTATTTGTTCATTTTTCAAGTCACCGTCAATGGTCTTGGGGCAACCGATAACCTGTACGCCGCATTTCTTTGCTGCATAATATTCAGCAAGCACGCATGCGTTTGTATTAGAGTCATCGCCTCCGATGATGACGATAGCATTGATGCCTAATTCGTTTATAATTTTCAGACCGCTTTCAAATTGATCAACTTCTTCAAGTTTAGTACGGCCAGAACCAATCATGTCGAAACCACCGGTGTTACGATATTCATTAATCAATTCATCGGTCATTTCGATATATTTATGGTTTACAAGGCCACCAGGTCCCATAAGAAAGCCATAGAGCTTGTTTTGGGGATTTTGTTTTTTGAGTTCATCATACAATCCGCAAATTACGTTGTGGCCGCCAGGTGCTTGACCGCCAGAAAGGATCACACCGATATTAATTGGTGCGTATTCTTTCTTTTCATCTGTCGGAACAAATTCAACAATAGGCATTCCGTATGTATTAGGGAAGAGTTTCTTTATTTCTTCCTGATCTCCTACACTTTGTGTGGGGGCACCTTCTTTAATTGTAACGTTACCGCGCAAGCCTTTGGGTAATTTGGGCTGGTAGGCAGCACGAGCACATTGTAAAGCACTCTTTTTCATGTTTTCTTTGGGTTTTAAGTTTGTATTATATCAATGCAAAGTTACTTATTTCTGGCGTATTATACAAAAAAATGATTTAAAATGAAACTGTAGTTCTTTCTGAATCTTTTTTTTCTGACATTTTATTTGATACGCTGATAATCAGATCCATGTTTATGTCATGTTCGGAAACTGGAATTTCATTTACAAGCTGGTACGGGAAACATATTCCGACTTTGTAGCATTGGGGATATTTTCTGAGAAAACGGTCATAGAAGCCTTTTCCACGTCCTAAACGGTGACCGGCATGATCAAATGCCAATCCCGGAACTATAATTAAGTCTAAATCAGGCCAAACCGATTGAATTTTTCCACGTGGCTCTTTTATTTGATATGGTGTTTTTTCAGAATCGGTGGTGAATCCTTTTTCTGGCGAATATAAGTGTGGTATGATGGTCTCCGCATCTATTATTTTAGGAAACCAAAATTTTTTGGAAATCGCAGATGGGTCAAATATAATGGACGTTATGTTTGCTTCGTCGGGGAGTGCAGCATATAGCATGATATGTTGGGCCTGTTGGTATATTGGCATTTGAAGAATTTTAGCCTTTATTTCAGCAGACCACATATCACGTTCTTTTTCAAGCGTTTTTTTGTATGTTTCTCTTATAATTTTTCGGATTTGTGCTTTCTGTAGCATAGTAGGGGAGTTTGAAAATTCGTGAGCATATTAACGCTATATGTTTATCCGTTTGTTGAAACCCAAATATGAATTTTCCTTCCGTACGTGTCAATTTGGGGAATGCTGAACCTTGATGCAAAATTTTTATGGCTTCAAGCATTGCAGGATCTGATAAGTTGTCGTATTGTATGGCTGATTGCTCGTCCATGATATTATCGATAATGTTTCCGTATATGAAACGGGTGAATAGTTTTTGAGACTTTTTTAGCATTAAATTCCGACGCTTAAGTCCATTGCTTGATCCGAACCATGCAAATTGTTCTAAGATATTCTGTTTATCCAGATAATTTACGAGTTCGTTTAGATTCTGATGCTGCATAAGTTCTTTTCGATTCTTATCACTATAAACATATGCAAATTCTTGTAGCAGATTTAGTGTATATGCTTGTTTAAAGTAGGGAGTCATTCCTATTGTATCACGTGGGATAAATATGTCGGGAATGATTCCACCACCACCAAAAACTTTTCTACCGAGTCTGGTTTTGTATGCTTTTCCGCTTGTCTTTATGCTATCTTTATAAAAGTATTCACCGTGTTCTGCTCTTAAAAACAGGTCGTTTTCATATTGTTCTTCGTCTCCTTGCGAGTATGGTTTCTGTACGCATCTTCCTGAAGGTGTATAGTAGCGTGCAATCGTAAGTCTGAGCATACTACCATCGGCAAATTGTATAGGTTCTTGTACAAGCCCTTTTCCAAAAGTGCGTCGCCCGATGATTGTTCCTCTATCATTGTCTTGAATTGCTCCGGAGAATATTTCGCTTGCTGATGCAGACGCTTCATCTACCAATACTACTAACGGCAAATTCTGGTAAGCTCCTCTTCCATCACTTTTATAATCTTGTCGGGGTGATCTTCTACCTTGAGTATATACTATAAGCCTGTCTTTAGGGAGAAATTCCATAGCCATGCGAATTGCAGGATCAAGATAGCCACCTAAATTACCTCTTAAATCTATAATAAGACCTTTGAATCCTTGTCTGTGCAAATTGGCTAAGGCTGCTAAAAATTCAGAATACGTGGTTTCTGCAAAACTATTGACTTTGATATAACCGGTTGTTTCATCTGCCATATAAGCAGCTGTGACACTGTTGATTGGAACATCATTCCGAGTGATGGAAAATGTTAGTTTTTTCTGTATTGCAGGGCGGTATATTTCTAATTCTATTTTTGAATCCTTGGGACCTTTCAGAAGTTTGTAGGTTGAATCTATGGAAACATTTTTCCCAATATATGCCTTTTTGTTGATACCAATTATTCTGTCCCCAGCTTTAATGCCAACACTTTCAGAAGGCCCACCGTTGATTACACGAACAACTCTCACAGAATCCTGATAGATAAAGAATTGTATGCCAATGCCTGAAAAACTTCCTTTTAGGTCTTGCATGGAGGCTTCTACATCTTTTGCGGAAACATATGTAGAGTGAGGATCTAATTCTTTCAGGATTTGTGGCATGGCCTTTTCTACCAGATCTGACATATTGACAGGATCAACGTATTGATCATCAATGATATGCAATAAGTCATTTAATTTATTGCTGGAAGTATTGATGATGCTTAGTCGATTGCCGGCATAGTGATTTGCATAAAAGTTGCCAATCAGTATGCCTAAGACAATTCCCAGTGAAAGGACTAAAGGTATAAATCGGGGGGACGTAATTCTGTTCATCTTTTGGACAATAATGTACGCTTAAAGGCTATTTTGAAGTTTTTATATCTATATACTCAACATTGATTCCTGCACGTTTCAGCAAATCAATACCATCTGAAAGACGGTAAGGTTCGCTGTAAATAACTCTTTTTATTCCTGCTTGAATGATTAGTTTTGCACATTCTATGCATGGTGCTGCTGTTACATATAACGTCGCACCGTCTGAATTATTTCCAGATCGTGCAATTTTTGTTATAGCGTTTGCTTCCGCGTGTAAAACATATGGTTTGGTGACACCATTTGAATCTTCACATATATTTTCGAATCCCGATGGAGTTCCGTTGTATCCATCACTGATTATCATTTTGTCTTTTACAATAAGAGCTCCGACTTTTCTGCGTGTGCAGTAGGAATTTTCTGCCCAAATTGATGCCATCTTTAAATATCTATAATCAAGTATCTTTTGTTTATCCATGGGATATGCCGTTTCTTTTTAGTAATGCTTGTATATTGGGAGTTCGTTTTTTAAAAGCTACGTATAAGTCCATTGGATCTTTGGTTCCTCCTTGGCTGAGAATTTCATTTCTGAACTTTTGTGCAATTTCAGGATTGAATATTCCATATTCTTTGAAGCTTTCAAAGGCATCTGCGTCAAGAACTTCTGCCCATTTGTAACTATAATATCCTGCAGCATAACCGCCAGACATGATATGGCTGAATTGCAGCCCCATGCAGTATTTGGGTATTTGCGGTAGCAATTTGACCTGTTTGGTTGCTTCCTGCTCTAATTGTTCTAAATCGCAAATGGGGGAAATGCTTGTATAGTAGGCCATGTCTATTAAGGCATAAGAAACTTGTTTGATGCATGCGTACGCCACATTATAATTCCGGCTTTCTGTGATTTTTTCTATTAAATCATCTGGTATACATTCTCCTGTTTGATAATGGTATGCAAATGTTTTCAAAAAATCTTTTTCTGTGGCATAGTTTTCCATAAGTTGTGACGGCAGTTCAACAAAGTCCCACAGAACGTGTGTTCCGCTTAAGGATTTGTAATGTGTATTAGAAAATATGCCATGTAGAGCATGACCGAATTCATGTAAAAGCGTTTCTAATTCATTAAAAGTCAATAGGGAAGGAACGCTCTCTGTCTCTCGCGTAAAGTTTGTTGTAATGGAAACATGAGGTCGATGGTTGTTCCCGTTTTTGTCAATGTATTGTTCCTTAAAGTTGGTCATCCATGCACCTCCTTGTTTTCCTTCGCGTGAAAAGAGATCCATGTACAATATTGCAAGAAATGAACCATCCTTATCATAAATTTCAAATGTTTTTACATCTTCATGATAGGTCGGAATTTCCTTATTCTCTTTAAATGTAATGCCATAAAGCGTGTTTGCCAGTTTAAATACTCCTTTGATTACATTATTCAACTTAAAGTAGGGACGTAAGTCTTCGTCATCAAAGTTAAAACGTTCTTGTTTTAGTTTATTTGCGTAAAAATTGAAATCCCACGCTTGTAATTCAAAATCGTTGCCTTCTTTTTCTTGAGCGTATTTTTTGATTTTATCAACCTCTTCATGTGCCTTATCTATGTAGGCATTAATTAATTCGTTTAGAAGTTTGTACACATGTGAGGTCTTTGCGGCCATCCTTTTTGTTAAAGCATATTCAGCATAATTTTTGTACCCCAGCAGATTGGCCAATTGCCGACGTAGATCTGTAATGCGAGTTACAATACCATAATTGTTAGAATTATTTTCTTTCGAACAACGGAATGCATAGGCTTTATATATTTTTTCGCGTAGGTCTCTGTTTTGGGCGTGTGTGATGAATGGGATATAACTGGGAGCTTTTAGTGTAAATACCCAACCTTTTAGCCCTTTTTTTTGTGCGCATTGTGAGGCTTGTTCAATCTGCGACTGAGGGAGACCTGCCAAATCTTCTTCTTTTTCTATTTGTAAGGTGTAGGCATTGGTTTCTGCCAAAAGATTTTGAGAAAATTCAATAGTTAACTTGGATAGTTCAGATACAATCTGTTTGTATTCCTCTTTTTTTTCAGCCTTTAAATGGGCACCGTTCCGTATGAAGTTTTCGTAAGTTTTTTTCAAAAGTTGAAAATCTTCACCCTTTATATTATTACGATGGTCCCAAACGTACTGAATCTTGTTGAAAAGTTTTTCATTATGTAGAATTTCAGAATTATGTTCAGAAAGAATAGGAGATATTTTTTCTGCAAGTTCATCCATTTCTGGACAACTTTCAGCCTCTAAAATATTGAAAAATATAGTAGAAACTGTGTCCAAGAGGTTACCACTATTTTCGAGCGCCAAAATAGTATTAATAAATGATGGCGTTTCTTCCTGATTTATAATTCTTTCTATTTCTAAATTCTCTTTTTCAATACCTTTTTCAAAAGCCTCTTGATAGTCCTGTATGCCAATATTGTTAAGGGGGAATGTTTCAAATGGAGTATTCAATGGCTGAAAAAAAGGATTTAGATGGCTCATAATTTCGTGTGTGAGTTTGTTACTAAGAAAGTCTATGCAAAGTTACATTTTTTTCTGTATGGTATGTCTTTATCGTCTTTTTTCAGATATAAAAAACATAAAAAGGTCAAGGACTTTTGTCTTTAAAAGCGTATTTCTTTATTTTGTATTCCTGTAAGCAAATCTGCGACAATAAAAGTGCTTCCTCCTACAAAAATAAAATCTGCAGGGGATGCATCTTTAATGCATTGATTGATAGCTGTAGCAACGTTTGGAAATGTACACCCAGATAAATGAAATTTATAGGCTATTTTTGCAAGTTCTTGTTCGTTTAGAGCACGTTTTACAGAGGCTTTTGTAAAATAAAATTCTGCATTTTTGGGCATAAGTGAAAGAACTGCTGATATGTCTTTATCATTTACCATGCCGAATACAATACGTAATTTTCCTGAGTCTATTTTTTTTAATCTTTTAGATAGATATTTCCAGCCGCCTTCGTTATGGCCTGTATCGCAAACTATAGTTGGTTTTTTATGTAGAATTTGCCAACGTCCTTGTAGTCCTGTTAATTTGCATACATTTGCGAATCCACGTTGAATATCTTCTTTCTTGATGTGGTAACCTATTTGTTGCAATTTGAATATGGCTGTCAAAATTGTATTGGTGTTTACAACTTGGTAATCACCAGCAAGTTCGCCGTCAATTTTTCCCCAAATAGTTGTCTGATAGGTGATCCCTCCAGTTTCATTTTTATGATAGGAAGAAATGTTTTCTTGTTCTTGGGCATATATGATAGGTGCACCAACCTCATCTGCTTTATTTTGAAAAACTTTCCGTGTTTCTGATACATATTCTCCTATAATTACAGGGATGTTTTTTTTGATTATTCCTGCTTTTTCAGATGCTATTTTTGTAAGCGTATCACCCAGTAAAGCCATATGGTCAAAACTGATGTTGGTAATGATGCTAAGATCTGGTGATATGATGTTTGTGCAGTCTAGTCGTCCTCCTAATCCTACTTCAATGACCGCTACATCCACTTGCTCTTTTTTGAAGTAAGCAAAGGCCATGGCTGTGGTTAATTCGAAAAAAGATGGATGTAAAGGTTCAAAAAATGGTTTTTCATTTTCAACGAAATCAATTACGTATTTTTCAGAGACTGGAATTCCGTTTACTCTAATACGCTCACGAAAGTCAATAAGGTGAGGAGAAGTATATAAACCTACCTTATATCCGGCTTCTTGTAGAATGGCTGCGAGTGTGTGGGCACATGATCCCTTTCCGTTTGTACCCGCAATATGTATAGTATGGTATGATTTGTGTGGAAAATTAAAATGCTTGTCAAATAAATTTGTATTTGACAAGCCTTCTTTGTACGCACCGGTTCCGACATTTTGAAATAGCGGAGTGGCGTTGATTAAATATTGAATAGTTTCTTCGTATGTCATTTTTCAAAATATGAGCGGAATTTTTCGAAAATAGTCTTTTTTACGGACTCATTTGATTTTACATTCTCGCTATTGCGTATTTCTTCAAAAAGTTTTCTTTCTTTATCGTTTATTTTTTCGGGTATATATACGCTTATGTTTATGACTAAATCACCTTTTCCATATCCATACCCCTGAATAGCAGGAATTCCTTTACCGCGAAGTCGAAGAACCTTTCCTGGTTGTGTTCCTGGGGCAATTTTTATCTTGACTTTTCCATCAACCGTCGGAATTTCTATATCATCACCTAAAACGGCTTGGGGAACAGTTAATAATAAATTATATATTAAGTCGTTTTCGTCGCGTATAAAAATTTTTGATGGCTCTTCTTCAATGAGAATTTGGATATCACCCGGTATGCCATTATGTTTTGCGGCATTTCCTTTTCCCGGAACATTAACCATCATTCCATCTGCTACACCTGCAGGAATTTTTGCTTCAATTATTTCTTCTCCACTTACAACACCTTCTCCATGGCATTTGTGGCATTTATGTTTGATGATGGTTCCTTCTCCATTACATGTCGGACATGGTTGTTGGGTTTGCATCATTCCAAAAATGCTCCGTTGGGTACGGATTACATATCCACGCCCATTACACGTTGAGCACGTTTCAGGAGAGGTCCCTTTTTCACATCCCGATCCTTTACATTCATCGCATATAATATCCTTGCGAACTTTGAATTTTTTTGTAACGCCGTTCATGACGTCATTCAAGTTCACTTTAACTTTTAAGCGTAAATCAGATCCACGATATTGGCGTGTTTGGTTTTCTGCTGAATTGAACCCTCCGAATCCATGACGGCCTCCGAAAATATCTCCGAACATGGAGAATATATCGTCCATGTTCATGCCTTGACCATTGAATCCTCCGAATCCACCAGCACCACCGTTGACTCCAGCCTTACCAAATTGGTCATATCTGCTTCGTTTTTCTGGGTCACGAAGAACGTCATATGCTTCGGCTGCTTGCTTGAATTTTTCTTCAGCTTCTTTGTCTCCGGGGTTACGGTCCGGATGATATTTAATGGCCATTTTTTTATAGGCCCGTTTTATTTCATCTTCGCTGGCAGTGCGTTCAACGCCAAGAATTTGGTAATAATCTAAATCCATGTGTTAGAGGTAATAATTCTGTTGTATATTTATTGTGCCACTACAACTTTTGCATGTCTAATCACCTTGTTGTTTAAGGTGTAGCCGGTTTGTGTGCAATCTATTACCAAACCTTTTTGCGAGTCTTCAGTTGCTGGAATCAAGGCAATGGCTTCATGAAAGTCTGTATCGAATTCTTTTCCGATTGCATCTATTTTTTGTAGTCCTTGACCGGATAGAGTTTTTTCCAGCTTGGAAATGATCAGGTTAACTCCTTCTTTTAGAGTCTCTATATTATCTGTTTTTTCAAAGTTGTCTGCGGCACGTTCTAAATCATCCATAATGGGGAGTAGGGCTGAAATGACTTTTTCTCCTCCATTTAGAATGAGTTCACTTTTTTCTTTTATGGTACGTTTCCTGTAATTGTCAAATTCTGCGGCTTGGCGAAGGAGTTGATCTTTCAGTTGCTCAATTTTTTCTTCGGCCTTTGCAAGCGGATCTTCATGTTCGGTATTTTCCGACTCTGTTGTCGCATTTTCTTCTTGACTTTTGTTGATCTCTTCTGAATTTACCGGTTCGCCATTATTTTGCTTGTCGGCTTCGTTTTCTTGAATATTTATTTTCTGTTCGTCCATCTTTTTTTGATTTATAGTTTATCTATAAATATCTCATGCAAAACTTATGCCATTTTTCTAATTAATTTCTTCATTATATAGTTCTGCTCTGAGCGCTTTGATTTTTTCATCATGCATGTAGTCTTCGTAAGTCATGAGCTTATCTATGATACCGTTGGGAGTTAATTCAATAATACGATTAGCAATGGTATTAATAAATTCATGGTCATGACTAGCAAACAGAATGTTGCCTTTAAATAATTTCAGGTTGTTGTTGAACGCTTGAATACTTTCCATGTCCAAATGATTTGTCGGCGTATCCAAAATCAGACAGTTCGCATTTTTCAGCTGCATACGTGCAATCATGCAACGCATTTTTTCTCCTCCGGAAAGAACATTTACTTTTTTCAGTACATCTTCATCCTTAAAGAGCATTCTTCCTAAAAATGATTTAAAGTATACGGTGTTGCCTTCTCCAAACTGGCTGAGCCAATCTAGCATGTTCAAGTCGCAATCAAAAAAAGAGGTGTTATCCAAGGGCAAATAGGCTGTGGTTATGGTAACTCCCCAATTAAATTCACCCGCAGCAGGTTGTGCATTGCCGTTTAGAATTTCAAAGAGAGCCGTCATGGCACGCGGATTATGGCTGAGGAACACGATTTTTTCGTCTTTTTCTACATTGAAATTCAGATCCTTAAAAAGAACTTGTCCATCAGCTGTAACTGCTTTTAGATCTTTTACTTCTAGGATTTGATTACCCGGCTCTCTGTCCATTTGGAAAATAATGCCCGGATATTTGCGTGTAGAAGGCTTGATTTCGTCAACATTAAGCTTTTCAAGCATCTTCTTACGGCTGGTTGTTTGTTTGCTTTTAGCTGCATTAGCAGAGAACCGGCGAATAAATTCTTCCAGTTCTTTGCGCTTTTCTTCATTCTTTTGTCTTTGATTCTGTGCTTGTCTTAGGGCTAATTGACTTGATTGATACCAGAAACTGTAGTTACCGGCAAACAAGGTAACCTTTCCGTAATCTATATCAACTGTATGCGTGCAAATTTCATCCAAGAAATGGCGGTCGTGGCTGACTACAAGTACAGTGTGTTCAAAGTTAGCCAAATATTCTTCAAGCCATTCTACGGTTTCCAGGTCAAGGTCGTTTGTGGGCTCATCCAGCAACAGGTTGTCGGGTTCGCCAAACAGGGCTTGAGCCAACATGACTCTAACCTTTTCTTTACCGGACAATTCGCTCATTAGGGTTTGATGCTTCGCATCCTTTATTCCTAAACCACTGAGAAGGATTGCGGCATCGTTTTCTGCAGTATATCCTCCCAAAGAGGCAAATTTGTCTTCAAGTTCTGCCACTTTAATGCCATCTTCGTCAGTGAAATCTTCCTTGGCGTATAAAGCATTGCGTTGTTGCATAATATCCCATAAGATAGTATGCCCTTGTAACACAGTATCTAAGACGGTACAGGTGTCAAATTTGAAATGGTCCTGGCTGAGGACAGAAAGCCGCTCTCCAACGCCAAGTTCAACGGTACCCTTACTGGGTTCCAATTCGCCGGATATGGCTTTCAAAAGGGTTGACTTGCCTGCTCCGTTTGCTCCTATTATGCCATAGATATTTCCTTGTGTAAATTTTAAATTTACATCCTGATATAAGATGTGTTTACCAAATTGAATGGCTAAGTTAGATACTGTAATCATGAATCAATTTTACTTATAAGTGCATAAAACCCTGCAAATTTACAAATAAAAGAATAAATAATATCAGGTTTGAATTTTTTTGTTGAAGTTTAAATTAGGGACTGTTACAGAAAAAATCCTTATTAATGATGATTTTTGTGGTCGATTTTTTGTTTTCTTTGTTTGATATTTGGTTGATTCATTATGTTTGTGTAAATTACAAACATGTTTAACCTACAAAAAAGAATTTTGTATGCGAAAGATTTTATTATTCTTCATTTTCTCTTTATTTGCAGTTTTTTCAGTTCAGGCGGATAATAAAGAACCGATAAAATTTAATCAGTTGCCGCAGAGCGCACAGCAGTTGGTGCAAAAATATTTTAGTGGTGAAAAAGTTGTAATGGTCGTAAAAGAAAAAGATTGGCTGGATGTATCTTATGATTTGCAGTTTCAGAGCGGAGGAAAAATTGAATTTGCAAAAAATGGTGTATGGAAAGAAATTCGAATGCGCAATGGCGCCGTTCCTTCCTCGTTGATATCATCTGAAATTAAGGATTTTGTAAAGAAACATTACCCCGATGCCAAAATCGTAAAAATTGAAAAAGACAAATATGAGTATGAAATATTATTGTCCAATAGATATGAGATCAAGTTTGATAAAAATTACAATGTAATTGATATGGATATGGAGTAATATTGTAACTAATAAGCATAAGCGGTCTGTGATAAATATTTACAGACCGCTTATTTTTATGTATGGTTGTGTAGGTTGGAAAAATATTAAAGTCCGAGTTATTTTGTAAAAGGACGGATGTAGAAATAAATGGACGCGACTTTCTTTTTTTATATGATAGAAGAACTGTTGTTTTTGTGCTATTGCGGGAGTCAGATCAATGACTTTTTAGCTAATTCCTTTATTGCAGCTCTTGCCGGTTTTCCCGTACCAGTAGTGGGGAGTGGTTCTTTGGTAGCGACAAAATAGCGTGGAGAGTGATATTGGGGGAGCAAGTCATGTATTTGTTCTCTTGCATGTGGGTTGGTTACCAAGATCTCGCGTGGTCCGCAATAGATCAGCACTATTGCCTGTCCGTATTGTTTGTCGTCAATAGAGGTGATAGCAAAATCATGGATACCGAGTTTGTCCATATAAGAAATGAGCAATTGTTCAACTTTTTCTATCTGAATTTTGATACCGCCAGTGCAGATGATGTTGTCAATACGTCCCAGAATACGGAATTTTCCTTCTGCATTTACTTCGGCAATATCATTTGTGACAAGCAGAGGGTTGATTGCCCACGGGCAGGAGATAACAAGACAGTTTTGAGCATTGCTGGCCACCCGTACGCTGGGAAAAGGAGTGTACCATTCACTTTGATTGGGACCGTTTAATTGACGTAATGCGATATGTGAAAGCGTTTCGGTCATGCCGTATGTACTCCATACGTGACTTGTCGCAGGCCATGATTGTAAAAGTTTGTGCAATTCTGGTTGTATAGCGCCTCCACCGATAATTAAATGCTTTATTTGGCGGAGAAGATGTGCTTGTCTGCCGTTTTCTGTGAGAATTGCATATACTTGTGACGGAACCATGGCTGCAAAGGTTGGGGCTTCAGTTAGTGTTTCCAGAGGACGATTGCTCGGGGGGACAGATATCAGTTGCAACTGGCATACGATGGAGCGTACCACAACCATCTTTCCTGCAATATAATCTAATGGCATACATAGTAAAGCCGTATCACCGGGATGCAAGCCCAGAAAACGACATGTTATTTCTGCGCTGCGGCGCATATTGGCTTTTGATATGTTTATTTCTTTTGGGGTGCCAGTAGAACCAGATGTCTTTACGGAAATATAATCGGTTGGCCTTTCCCATTCGTTCATGAATTCAGATAAAGTCATCTCTTAGGAATCGTTTTAAAACGTATATAACTTTCCATTTGCTAATTTTAGAGGAACTTCGTCAAAGTTTCGAACAAATAGCAATCCTGTTCCCAGTCCCTGTGCCATGGAATATTGGTCGTTTGATTGTAATGCCGTCCATTGAGCAATAGCATTTAATCCAATGTTACTTTCAAGAGCACTGGTTACCCACCATTTTATATTAAGTTTGCGGGCTTCGTTGATCCATTCTTCAGCCCCATAAAAACCACCATGTAATGAAGGCTTTAATACGATATATTGAGGACGTACGTATTGGAGCAGCTCTTTTTTTTCAGATAAAGAATTTACACCAATTAGTTCTTCATCCAAAGCAATAGGAATAGGGGAGTTTTGGCATATTTTTGCCAAATCGTCAAGTTGATTTTGTTTTATTGGTTGCTCAATGCTATGAACATTTAACTGGGCCAATTGTTCAAGTTTCTTCATACATCCATCTCCTGGTTGAAATCCTCCGTTAGCGTCAACTCTGATTTCTACATCAGTTGATGAATATTGTCTTCGGATTTTTTTTACCAATTGCAGTTCATCGTCAAAATCAAGTGCTCCGATTTTTAATTTTATGCATGTGTAGCCTTCTTTCAGCTTTTGTTGCATTCTTTGGTTCATTTCTTCAATGTTTCCCATCCACACCAAGCCGTTGATAGGGATACCACTTTCTGCTTTGCTGAATTTTGTGTGTGGGTAATGATGCCAACTTCCACTATGCAAATGACGCATGGCACTTTCTAATCCCATCAGCATAGAAGGGTATGGGCGAAGTTCTTCATATGGAATTTGTTGTGTCATTTCTATTTCGCATGTAAAGCGTTGAAGCAAGGTTAGGTATTCATCTTGCGATAAAGCATCTTGGCTTAAGTCGGGAAGTGGAGCACATTCGCCCCAGCCAATAGTATTGTTATGGCACGCTTTGATCAGATAAATTTGGCGTGTCGTATATACGCCTCTTGAAGTACCGGCCGGCTTTTTAAACTGGAGGCATTCTGGTATAATTTCTATTTCCATGTCGTCTGATTTTTATGGGCGGAATTTGTGATTAAGGCATTTTCTTGAATGTGTCAAAATTGGGAGCACGCTTTTCCAGAAATGCACGTCCGCCTTCCTGTGCCTCATCCGTCATGTAATATAGCATTGTGGCATCACCAGCTAATTCCTGAATACCGGCTTGGCCGTCTAATTCTGCGTTGAGTCCGGCTTTGATCATACGTAATGCCAGAGGAGAAAGTCGCATCATTTCTTCAGACCAGGCCACAACTTCATCTTCAAGTTGGTTTTGTGGTACGACCTTGTTTACCATACCCATTTTTTCGGCTTCTGAAGCAGTATATTGGCGACACATAAACCATATTTCACGAGCTTTTTTTTGTCCTACAATTCGGGCAAGGTAGGATGCGCCAAACCCTGCGTCGAACGAACCTACACGTGGCCCTGTTTGCCCGAATTTGGCATTCTCGGAAGCGATTGTCAGATCGCACATCAAATGCAGCACGTGTCCTCCTCCAATGGCATATCCGTTAACCATTGCAATGACAGGCTTGGGAAGACTGCGAATCTGTTTTTGTACTTCTAATACATTAAGACGCGGAACGCCATCTTCACCGATATATCCTCCACGTCCTTTTACATGCATGTCTCCTCCCGCACAGAATGCTATATCACCTTGTCCCGTGAGTACCACGATTCTGATTTCTGCATGATTCTTGCAATAAGAAAGTGCATCACTTATTTCAGAAACAGTTAATGGAGTAAATGCATTGCGATATCTGGGGCGGTTTATTGTGATTTTGGCGATGCCGTTGTAAAAATCAAATAATATCTCTTGATACGTTTTTATTTCTTTCCAAGTTCTTTCCATGTTGATGATTAATTTATGTGTTATATTATAAAGAATCAGGGGCTTTGTATTGTCCTTTCTCTCCACCTGACAATTTAAATTTTATGGCTTTATGAGGACATGCATGAAAACAGGCAAAGCATGTCAAACAGTTGTGATTCCATTTTGGGTAAGGGGTAAAAGTTATGTTGTTTTGAGGACAAACTTTGGCGCATTGTTTACATTTGGTGCAAAGTTTAGAATCGACCCTAAAAAAAGCATCGTTAATCATGAACTTGTTAAAAAGCCATCGGATTAGTCCAGACTTTAAAAAAGCAAATGATCCTCTAATAACATTTGTCGTGTTTTTTCTTTGGTTTATGATTGCTGTTATTTCGTTTAACCTGTCATGTGCTTGTAAGAGCTTATCATTCTGTATGTCGGAGGTATCAATATCAAACCCCGGTATACCGATATATGTGTTGGGCATGTTCAATGAAAAGATAGCAGAAATTTCAATGTTATGTTTCCTGAGTAATTTTCGAACATGAATATCGCAATATCCAACATCATCACCACAACATAATATAACAAATATATACGATGCGCGTTTTAAGCTAGGTATGATTTTGGGCAAATATTTTTTTATAACAGATGGCATCCCCCAAGCGTGTACAGGAAATATAAGTCCGACAACATTATCGGAAGTAAAATCTGTTATGTCGTGTTGGTTCATATCTAAAGCAGATAGCTGTAAGCTTTTGCTTAAATATGAGGCAATGAGTTTGCTGTTTCCTGTTGCAGAAAAATAAAAAATCATTTTGATAATGGTGCTTGAAAAGTGAAACAGTCAATAAATTGTTTGTGTAGAAGGGGAATAGCTTGTTTAAAGAGACCAAAAACAGAACTTCCGCTCCCACTCATTGAAACATATTCTGCTCCAAGATCATATAATTTTTGCTTTATTGCTGCGATGTGAGGGAATTGGGAAAAAACGCTTTCTTCAAAATCGTTTTTTATGCAGCGCTTCCATTGTGAAATCGGAAGTTTTGTAGCATCGCGTAAGTCTATGTCTGCAGGATGTGCTTTAACAAAAGCGTATGCTTGTGCAGTTGAAACGTGAATTTGGGGCTTTACTAAGATTAAATAATATCCGTTTAAGTCAATTTCTGCCGTTTGAAAAATATTCCCAATTCCCGTTGCATAAACAGGATTTTTGCGGATAAAAAATGGGCAGTCGGCACCGAATGAGGCAATGCGTGTTTCCATTTCATTATCCGATAGTCCCAGTTGAAACATATGGTTGAGTATGATCATCATGGATGCGGCGTCGCTGCTACCTCCTCCCAGTCCTGCACCTACGGGAATTTTTTTGTGTAGGGTAATGTCCAATGGGGGGAGTGAAAATTCGTGCTGCATCTGTTGAAAGACACTAATAACAAGATTTTTTTCAGATGCTCCAGGAATGCTAATTCCATGCGATGTAAAGCAATATGGACATTGGGGCGAATCTATTATTTTTACTTCAAGCGTATCATATAGTGGAATGGGATAAAAGATAGTTTCTAGATTATGATAACCATCAGGTCGTTTACTTGTTATATGTAAACCGATATTAATTTTAGCAGGAGATAGAATTTGCATGTTTTTGTCCGTTCTTGATGAAAATAAAAAAGAGAAGCTGATGAAGCTTCTCTTTTTTGATGAGCCGAAACCCGGACTCGAACCGGGGACCTATTCATTACGAATGAATTGCTCTACCAACTGAGCCATTTCGGCAACCTTTTTCTTAATTCGGTGCAAAGATATGAAATATTTTCTTTACAGCCAAATTTTAGAAGCTTTTTTATCTATTTGAAATCTCTGTCATTTTTAAGGCGCTAATTTTGAATTGTGGCGTTAACTCTGCCGACACTGTATATGAAGCGAATGTTTTTCCTTCATCTGTACGTACAATGTTTTGATCAACAGAGAATTTTACAGAATAGTTGTAACCGTTTGCAACTTTTGTCTTGTTGATTACGAAGTCACTATTAACTATAAATTGCATGGAGGTTATGCTTTCTGGATGCATTTGATCCATTGCTGCAATAACATCCGCTTTTTTAGCATCTTTTTTCTGTAAAAAGTTTGTCATTATGGGGCTGATATTAGCACAAGCTGCAGTTTTATCATTTGTTCCTAGTGCCGTGAAAAATTGAACCATGGTTGAGTGAATAAAGTCTTCCTCTTGTGGTTCAACTTTCTTGTCGTTAATAGTGGTTTGCATTTTTTGTGCTTCTACAATGTATTTGCCATCTGGATGTTCTTCCAAATAGCGTTGGATAGCGTCTGGAGTATTAAGTCGTTTGGCATCCATCCAATCTAAAGAATCAATTTTTGTTTTACATTGCAGCTCATAAGGACTGGACGGGAATTCATTCATAAATTGAATAAAATCATTCTTAGATCCAGAAAGACATATACTCAACCACTTGTCATTTTGAGCTTTTAGAGTATTCATTCGGTTTTGTACATCTGTCTTGTATTTACTATCTGGATAATTTGTTAGGAAATCCTCATAATCGCTGATGTTGGTGTCGTTTGTAAGATTTTGGTAGGCCATTTCTTCTTCATCTTGTGCCTGCCATGATGACTGCATATAAATTATGGTTCCCCCTATGATTATGATTATTACTGCAGCTACTATGCCGATAATCCATTTCTTCTTAGACTTTATATCTTGTTTGGGCTCTTCCGAATTAGGATTATATGCACTATTGTCATGGATTGCAGTATGCTCTTTTTCGTTGGGCGTGTCTGATGCTTGTTTAAAAGGATAGCCGCAATGAGGACATAAATCGCTGTTTAATAGAGAAATTGTTCCACATTCAGGACATCTTTTTATATTCTGTGCAATTTTAATTCCACAACTCGGACAAAATGGTGCATTTTCTGATATTTCACGTCCACATTCAGGACATTTTATTATTGCCATATTTATATTATAGTTTGATGGTTGATTTATGAACGCAAAATTACAAAAAAAGGAAGACATTTTCTATATGTCTTCCTTTTATATTTAAGTATGAATATATTATCCACCAAAATTGTCGTATAATATACTTTCACTTTCGACTCCTAAATCAGTAAGCATATTGACGACGGCATTGGACATGGGGCCTGGGCCACACATATAGTATTCAATGTCTTCAGGAGCATCATGATCTTTTAAATAGGTATTATACATTACCTGATGAACAAATCCTGGTGTATATTTTACGCCAGCGGCATCAGCTGCAGGATCTGGGCGGTCTAAAGCCAAGTGAAATGTAAAATTCGGAAATTCTTTCTCCAATTCTAAGAAATCTTTTAGATAAAAGACCTCATTTAATGCTCGGGCACCATAGAAATATGACATCTTTCGTTTGGTCTCTTTAAGCGTTTTTGTCATATGCATGATTTGAGCGCGCAAAGGTGCCATGCCGGCACCGCCACCAACCCATATCATTTCTTTTTCACTGTTAAAATGGGGATGGAAATCGCCATAAGGACCACTCATGATTACTTTATCACCAGGCTTTAAGGTAAATATATATGATGATGCAATACCCGGCATTACATCTTGGAATCCTGTTTGAGGTTTGGGCTTGAAGGGTGGAGTAGCTATACGCACTGTTAGCATGATACGGTCACCTTCAGCTGGATAATTCGCCATGGAGTAAGCACGGATAGTCGGTTCATGATTTTCACATTTTAAATTGAATAAACCGAACTTTTCCCATGCGGGTAAATATTCATCGCCAATCAAAGATTTGTCAATATCTTTGTTATAATCCATTGTATAGGTTGGAATCTTAATTTGAGCATATGATCCTGGAATAAAGTCCATATGTTCTCCTTCTGGTAATTTGACGATAAATTCTTTTATAAAGGTTGCTACATTTCTGTTGCTGATTACTTCACATTCCCATTCTTTGACGCCCATTACGCTATCTGGAACATTGATGGATAAGTCACCTTTAACTTTGCATTGGCATCCTAATCGCCAGTGATCCTTTATTTGTTTACGGGTAAAGTGACCTTTTTCGGAATCGAGAATTTCTCCGCCACCAGCAACAACCTGACATTTGCATTGTCCGCAACTTCCTTTTCCACCACAGGCAGAAGGCAGGAATATATTGTTTTCTGACAATGTGGATAACAGACTGTTTCCTTGCTCTACAGAAACTGTGTTTTTACCATTTATGGTAATGTTTACTTTTCCACTTGGCGAAAGATATTTTTTTGCTATGAGCAGGATGATTACTAATAGAAGGATAGTAACCAAAAATACGCCAATACTTGAGATTATAAAATTTATATCCATTGTGATCTATCAATTATATATTTAATCCGGAAAAACACATGAAAGCCATTGCCATTAATCCGACAGTGATAAATGTAATACCTAATCCCTGTAGGGGCTTGGGGACATTGGTATAGGCCATTTTTTCGCGAATTGCCGCTAAACAAACAATTGCCAGCAACCATCCAATGCCGGAACCTAATGCGTAAACGATACAATCACCGATGCCCCCGATATATTGTGAGCTATTAGGATCCATACCAATGCGTTGTTGCATAAAAAGTGAGGCACCCATAATTGCGCAATTTACTGCTATAAGGGGGAGGAATATTCCCAGTGCAGAGTATAGGGATGGTGAAAATCTTTCTACAACCATTTCGACTAATTGAACGATACCGGCAATGACGGCAATAAATAGTATGAACGACAAATATGTCAGGTCTTGTCCTAAAATTCCATCTGCAGAAAGAACTTTCGTTTGTAGAAGATAGTCTACAGGTACAGTTACAACCAATACAAATGTTACTGCAATACCTAAACCAAATGCAGTTTTCACGTTTTTGGAAACTGCCAGATAGGAGCACATGCCTAAAAAGAAGGCAAATATCATATTGTCCACGAAAATAGAGCGGACGAACAAGTTTATATAATGTTCCATATTACTTAATATCTAAGGCTGAGGTTTATTATTTGTTATTTTCCTCTTTGTTTATAACTCGATGAACCCAAATAACACAGCCCAGCATAATAAGGGCCATGGCAGGCATGGTCATCATACCATTGTTCATATAGCCTAAATCATAGAATGATTGAGGAACAATTTGAATTCCTAAAATTGTTCCGGCTCCTAGTAATTCTCTGATAAAACCTACAACAACCAAAATCCATGCGTATCCCAAACCATTTCCAATTCCGTCCAAAAAAGACTCCCAAGGGCCATTTTGCATGGCAAAGGCTTCAAGACGACCCATAAGAATACAGTTGGTGATAATAAGACCTACATATACTGAAAGTTGTACGCTTACATCATATGCAAAAGCTTTTAGTATCATGCTTACAATTGTAACCAAAGCAGCAACAACTACTAATTGTACAATGATTCGGATACGATTGGGGATTGTTTTGCGAATTAGAGAAATGATTACGTTGGAGAATGCTGTAATAACTGTTACAGAAAGTCCCATGACAATTGCAGGCTCAAGTTGGGATGTGACGGCTAATGCAGAACAAATACCTAAGACTTGAGATATGATTGGATTGTTTAGATTCAAAGGTTCTGCAAAAACGGCTTTATTCTCTTTTGAAAATAATTTGCTCATACTATTACCTCTTAATTATTTTGCTTGAAAAATTGTATATATTGAGTTAAGCAATCGTGTAACATATTATTGACGCCATCACTTGTTAATGTGGCACCAGTGATTGCGTCACAACGATTTTCTTCCTTTACTTCAGGGGATTTACCGTCTTTTAGGACTCGGATTCCTATTTTACCCGTCTCATCAAAGATTTGTTTTTTCTCAAATTGCTTTTGAAAACCCTCATATTCTGTAATTCGCGCTCCTAAACCAGCAGTTTCGCTTTCATGGGAGAAATAGGCACCATATATGGTTTTTTTGTCTGCATTCAATGCAATATATCCCCAAAGACCACCCCAGAGACCACGTCCTGTAACAGGTATGACATATTTTGTCTGACCATCCAGATTGCACACATACAGGGGGAGATTTTGATCTGTAATTTCTTTCGTGTTAACTTTGAAACCGTCCTGGTCTTTATTTTCTCCATCTTTAATCACGAGACCTTGTGCATTCACAATTTTGTCTGCCACAATGACTTTTTCATATATGGCTTCAATTTTGTTTTTGTCGACATTGCGTATATTTAGTGATGATAAGATTTGAGATTTCTTGTCAATCATCACATTCTTGTCACTTTGAGGTTGTAACGTCTTGCTTACAAAAGCTAGTAAGAACGCAACAACAATGACTAGAATAACAGAATAGAATATCGTGTAGGTGTTACTACTCGTGTTTAATCCCTTTTTGATTTCTTCAAATTCTGATGATGGAGCTCCACACAATGGACATTTTTCTGGTGCATTTGTGCCTTTGTGGACATAGCCACAAACTTTACATTTATACTCTTTTGTAGCCATATATTTATTTGCTTTTAATGCGTTTTAAACGTTTGGAAATATTGTTTTGAACCACACAATAATCAATGAGTGGAGCAAATGCATTCATTAACAAAATAGCAAGCATCATTCCTTCTGGGTAGCCGGGATTCATTACTCGAACCATAATGGCAACAACTCCAATTAGGAATCCGTAGATATATTTTCCGGTTTCAGTACGTGCGCTGGTAACAGGGTCGGTCGCCATAAATACAGCACCGAAACAGAAGCCTCCTAATATCAAATGCTGATACCATGGCATCATAGCCACTGCATTTTGTGGATCACCTATTTTATTGAATAAAAATGCGGTTAGTGCACCTCCAACAAAAACACTTATCATGGTTTTCCAGCTGGCAATTCCTGTCCATAATAAGATAACAGCTCCGATTGCTATGGCAATAACGCTGGTTTCGCCAATACTTCCAGGAATTAGACCTATGAATTGATCCCATAAGCTAGTGTTTATGTTTACGTTGGTGGCAGCTTGTCCTAAGGGGGTTGCACACGTTATGCCGTCTGCCATGTCTTTACCTAAGCCTAATATGCTGTTTGATGAAACCCAGACGGCGTCGCCGCTCATTTTTGTCGGATATGAAAAAAACAAGAAGGCACGCGCTACAATCGCCACGTTTAGGAAGTTCATACCTGTTCCGCCGAAAATTTCTTTTGCAAAGATTACGGCAAACGCGGTAGCAATGGCCAGCATCCATAATGGGCATCCAGTCGGAATAATCAGAGGGATAATTAGACCGGTAACTAGGAATCCTTCCTGAATCTCTTCTCCTTTCCATTGGGCTACAATAAATTCTATGCCGAGTCCAACCACATAGGATACTATAATTTTCGGAAGAACGGCTAAAAAACCATAACCAAACAACTCTGCAAAATTTGCCTCTTCAAGGATTCCATTTAATTTAAAATGTTGGTATCCAACATTATACATTCCGAATAATAAAGCAGGAATTAAAGCTATTACGACAAAAGACATGATTCGTTTGGAATCAATGGAATCATGTATGTTTACTCCTGTTTTTGACGTGCTATTCGGTACAAATAAAAAGGTTTCCATGCCTTCGTAGAAGGAATGAAAGGCTTGAAATTTTCCTCCTTTTTCGAATTTGGGCTTTATCTTATTTAAATAATTTCTCAGTGAGTTCATATTTAAGATTTTATAAATTGCGAAATATATTATGCCATCTCTTTGCGTAAAATATCTAAACCTTCACGCACTATTCTTTGCAGTTCAAGCTTAGATGAGTCAATGAATTCAGCAACCGCAAAATCTTCTGGAGAAATTTCGTAGATGCCTAACGCTTCCATTTTATCTATGTCTCTAGTAATAATAGCTTTAATAAGGTAGCCGGCATATATGTCCATAGGAAATACACGGTCGTATTCACCGCTCATTATCATATGTCGTTTGCCACCTTTTATGCGGGCATCTAAATCGTATGTTTTGGATTTCGGAAAGAGCCAGCTGAAATAACTTCTGCTGCTTGAAAATTGGTTGAATCTTGGCATGATCCATCCTAAAGTTTCATTAATGTTATCCCCTTCGGGAATCACTGTTATTTCTGTAGAATAGGCTCCGACAAAATCGTTTAGGTTACACTGTTGTCCAACTAATGGATTGCCGTTTATTATTCGGATATGCTCCGTTTGTTTTAATTGTGAGTTTACGATGTCCGATATTGGGGCCCCAACTATCATTGATACGTAGTGCGGATTCTTGATTATGCTTCCAGCAACCGCTATGGTTCGATTGAAATCAATAGTACCTTTACGAATCAGTCGTCCGATAAAGATAACGACGTCAGGAGTTACTGTCCATACAATTTCGCCTTTATTTATTGGGGAGATATGGTTGATATGTACGCTTACGTTTCCTGCAGGATTAGGTCCGTTGAAAATTGTCGTTTCAACATTTTTTAGTTGGCTCAAAGACGAGCTACTTTGTTCTTTTGAGATTCCTAAATAGACTTTACTCAACTTAGATAATACTGTCAGACCAGTTTGGAAGTCTTCCTCTTGTCCTTGAACAACATAAGTAAAATCTGCAGCCAAAGGCATTTTGTTAAATGCTGAAACAAAGATAGCCTTGGGGGTTGTTTGTGGATCTGCTACAATGTCATACGGACGTTGTCTAATGAAACCAAAGATTCCGCTTTCACAGAGTAAATCTAAAATTGAATCTTTGGTCGCTGCAGCAAGATCAAAAGTTTTAAATTGTCGATAATCGTCTTTCTCGTCTGATGCAATTTGTACAGATATGAGTTTTCGACGTTCTCCTCGTTCTATTTTAACAATTGTCCCGCTTACCGGTGAAACATATTTTACAGACGGGCTTAGCTTGTTTATGAACAAGGAATCACCGGCTTTAACCTTGTCTCCTTCTTTTACTGTAAGTTTTGGCTTGAGCCCGATGAAATCCGTTGGCCGAATACCATAAATTGAGGATCTTTTCAGATTTTCTGTTTGTGGTATAGCCTCACCAGCGAGCTTAAGGTCCAGACCTTTACGTAATCTGATCTCTTTTATCATAAAAATATATAAGATGAATTAATATAAAAATATATTGCAAATATAACCAGAACTCATGAGATTTCAGCATAATCTGAAAAAATTAAGTGCTGATATTTGAAATAAGAACTAAATTATTATGTTTGTTACGACTTTAAATAGCTCTATATGATCAGAATCATTATTAGGGGCTTTGAGGATACATGTATTGAAAAAGCCACCCCAGTAAGGATTTTATATCGTTTGGGTGGCTTTTCCTATTTAAAGTTTTTTCTTTTTGAAATTTGGCTCGAAAATTTTAACAAAGGATTTTGGGATAGGGGTCTCAAAACTTAGTGGCTCACCTGTAATAGGGTGATAAAAATTTAATCTAAAAGCATGTAAACATAACCGTTTTATGGGGTCATTTCCATCTCCATATTTAATGTCACCACAAACTGGATGCCCCATATCAAGACAATGTACACGTATTTGGTTCTTACGTCCTGTTTCTAGTTTAAATTCAACTAATGAAAAGTGTTCATTGGTTTGTATGGTATGAAAATGGGTTATGGCATATTTCCCTCCATTGTCTATGGGGGATGAATAGGTGATATAGGCTTTGTTGTCTTTAAGCCAATTGGCTATTGTTCCATGTTCTTCTTCCATTTTTCCGGATAAAACAGCAATATAACGACGGTCTGTTACGATATCAAGCCAATTGCGTTCAAGAATTTGTTCAGCTTCAATATTTTTGGCATATACCATGACTCCAGATGTTTCGCGGTCTAATCTATGAACAACGTGTGCCCGGCTTTTTGAATGGCATTTATGAAAATAATCGTCTAATATCGTTTTTACACAAAAGGCATGTTGGGATGTTCCCATGGAAAGGATTCCTGGTGATTTTTCGATAACAATTATATCTTGGTCTTCATATATGATCTTGACAAACTGGCTTTTTAATTCCTCTTTACGCTTGCCGCGACTAATTTCGACGATTTGCCCTGCCTTAAGTGGAAAATTGTGTTGTGTTATGCATCTTTTATTTACTTTTACTCCGTTTCCACTTAGTATAGCTTTAGCTCGATTTTTGCTGATCCCATCTAATTTTTGCATAATGAAATCAAGTAAACAAGTAGGTGATTTTACTGTAAAAGTAATATAGTGATTTTTTTTTATGCTCATGTGGATAATTATGGTGGTATAAATACTAATTAAAAAAGATTGGTGATTTATTACACCAATCTTTATTCAAGAAGCGGAAAGAGAGGGATTCAAACCCCCGGTACGGATAAACCGTACAGCGGATTTCGAGTCCGCCCCATTCGGTCACTCTGGCATCTTTCCTTTGTATAGTGCAAAGTTACTATTTTTTTCTTTTATAAATAGTTTCTTGTCGATTATTTTTTCTTGTATCGTTTATTTAAACCATTGATGACATCTTTAGTAATGTCTAGAGACGGGTCTGCCATAAGGATATTATCGCCAGCTTTACTAATTATCATTGTGTAGCGTTTGTCTTTATTATATTCTTTCAGAAAGTTTTTTATGCTGTCTCGAAGTTGGTTGTTGTATTGTTGTTGTTCTTTGTCAAATTGCTCAGACAATTTTTCTTGCATTTTTTGTAAGTCTATTTGCATTTTTTGGAGGGAGGCCTGAGCCTGCTCTGCTTGCTGTTGTGAGGTGAATTTTCCTTGTTGAATTTTCTGTTGGAATTCTTCTGCTGCTCGTTGTAATGCTTGTGATTTATTATTTAATTGGCGCTTGTATGACTCGCTTTTTTGAGTAATACGTAGCATGTTGTCTTTACAAAATTGATATTGATTCATGAGTGTATCAATTTCAATGTATGCAATGGTATTTGTAATTTTTTCTTTTGCTTTAGGAAGACCATTGTCTTTTATTTCTGCTGAATTCTTGTCATTTCCGCAACTTGCAATTAATAACAGCGTACTTAATAGTACATAGCTTCCCTTTTTGGAAAAATAGGTCAGTTTCATTTTATTACAATTCTTGATTCCGTTGTTTAATCTTTCAATGGTTGCTTGTCTCTAGCTTCTTGGTCTTGAGCTTGGACACAATGTATGCCGCGCTCGCGCATCGCTTTACTGCCACTTACGTGTGAATTTACGAATGCTTTTTTAAAAAACAATTTAATGCTTAATAGTAATACGCAAAAAGCAATTATTAACACAGAAAAAAGGAGAGTTTGCAACATTTCTTTTTATTTTTGTGCGACAAAGTTACTGCAAATTAGTATAATTGATGAAGTAAACGAGCTTTTTTTCTTAATATATTCGTATTTCTTAAGACTTATTGTAGAAATGAAAACAGCAGAAACAGAAAAATTAATACCAAAAGAGGTTTTTGAGTGTTTTTATAGGATAAATAAAATACCGAGACCATCGAAAAGAGAAGAAAGAATGATTGCATTTCTAATGCAATTTGGTGAATCTTTAGGACTGCAGACCTATAAAGACGATACTGGAAATGTATTAATTAAGAAACCAGCCAGTCCTGGTTATGAGGATTTGGAGACATTGGTCTTGCAAAGTCATATGGATATGGTATGTGAAAAGAATCGAGATGTTGATTTTGATTTTGATAATGATGCCATACAAACATATGTTGAAGGTGATTGGTTGAAAGCCAAAGGTACGACTTTGGGTGCAGATGATGGGATCGGAGTGGCTATTGAGATGGCCATACTTCAATCGACAACCATAGAACATGGTCCTATTGAATGTTTGTTTACGCGTGATGAAGAAACTGGATTAACCGGTGCTTTAGGATTGGAAAAAGGGTTTATAAACGGTAAGTATCTGATTAATTTGGATTCAGAAGACGAGGGGCAAATTTTTGTTAGTTGTGCTGGCGGAGCGAGGACGACTGCGGAATTCTCGTTTAAAGAAGAAGTTTTGTCTTCTGATTTTTATGTGTTTAAAGTGACGGTAAAAGGTTTGACCGGAGGACATTCTGGAGATGATATTAATAAAAAACGTGCAAATGCAAATAAAATATTAGCACGATATTTGTATCGTCTTTTAAATGAAACAGATTTACAGTTGATTGACATTCAAAGTGGTGGACTTCATAATGCAATACCGAGAGAAGGTTACGTGATAGCTGCAGTTCCCGCCGCAGATAAAGAAAAAGTGCGAATTGCGTTAAATATATTGGAAGCTGAGGTTGAGGAAGAATATACTCAAACGGAGAAAAATTTCCAACTTTTACTTGAAAGTGTTCCGAACGATTATCGTTCCTGTATTGAAAAGTCGGTAAGCGAGAAGTTGATTCGTTCTTTAATGGCTGTTTTTAATGGTATTGAGGCAATGAGTCAAGATTTAGATTGGTTGGTCGAAACATCTTCGAATTTAGCAAGTGTACACAAAGAAAACGATAAAATTGTCATAAATACGAGTCAACGTAGCAGTCTTAATAGTAAAAGAGAGTATATGAGTGCTGTTGTGCGTTCAGTATTTGAATTGGCCGGAGCATGTACTGTAACCAATGAGGGTTATCCAGGTTGGAAGATGAATCCTGATAGTGTCCTTTTGCGTTTGACAAAAGAAAGTTATACTCGTCTGTTTAATAAGGAGCCTAAGATTTTAGCTATTCATGCCGGATTAGAGTGCGGGTTGTTCAGTGAAAAATATCCGCAACTTGATATGGTAAGTTTTGGACCTACTTTAAGAGGTGTGCATTCTCCAGATGAGAAATTGCTTATTCCAACGGTAGAAATGGTTTGGCGTCATTTATTGGATATTATGAAGCGCATTCCTAAGAAGCAATGAAAAAAGTAGTCTTAAAGTTATTAATAGGAACAATAATTGTTTTATCACTGAAAGTTTTCATCAGTTGTATGGCTGATGAAAACTTTTCAGTTTCACCACTTGACAAACTGACATTTTCTACGGATACTGTAAAGTTTGATACAGTTATAAGTGGACAAGGAACACATACAGTTGCTTTTGAAATATATAATCAGAACAAAAATGGGCTTCGTATTACCAAAGTATGGAAGGATTTAAACGAAAAATCTCCATTTCGAGTAGCTGTTGATGGTGTTTACATTGCAGATGATATGCCAACAGACTTTAGTATTCCTGCAGGGGATAGTTTAAAAGTTTTTCTTGAAATGACTCCTCCTGTTTCAGGTAAAATACAGCCACAGGAAATTATTGATCATTTGAATTTCCAGTTAGAAAGCAATACGGTTCAGAATGTGGTATTACAAGCTTATGGTCAGGATGTTGAAGTTAAAAAGAATGGATGGATTATTACTGAAGATACGCTCTTGTCGTCACGGATTCCTTATCAAATATATGACAGCATAGTTGTACAAAAAGGGGCTACTGTAACGTTAAGTGCAGGTACACGGTTGTATTTTCATAATAATGCAAAGTTTATTGTTTATGGAACTTTGAAAGCGGCAGGAGAAATAAGAAATCCGATTCTGATGCGTGGAGATCGTTTAGGTAACATCTTTACAGATCAGTCTTATGATCAGTTGCCTGGACAATGGCATGGAATTGAATTTAAAGGAGAAAGCTATGGTAATTATCTTAATTGTTGTGATATACACGGAACTTCTGTTGGAATAATTTGCGATTCTTCGGATGTTAATGTCGAAAAGATAAAGATAGAAAATAGCATTCTTCATAATTCCAATAATAATTGCTTGCAGTTGATAAATTGTAAGTCTTTTATAGGAAATACGCAGGTGTCAAATGGAAAGAATAATTGTGTGTATATTGCAGGTGGAAATCATGAATTTGTTCATTGTACGATAGGCTCTTTTTATGCTTTTGATATACGGTCTGGAGTCGCTCTTTATTTTGCGAATTATATGGATAATACAGATATGCCTCTGTATAACGCAAGTTTTCGCAATTGTATCATAACGGGCCTTTCGGATGACGAACTATTGGGTGAACAGTCACAAAATAATGATGTAGAGTTCAATTATTTTTTTCAGAATTGCTTGTTGAATACACCTAAATTTGAAAATGAAAATGTAGAAAATTGTTTATGGGATACCGAAGATAATTCAGTATGCAGAGAACAAAATTTTCAATTTAATGTAGAACAGCTGGATTATTCTTTTCAACTTGATAGCTTGTCAATTGCTGTAGGAAACGCAAATAAAGATATAACAATTCAGTATTATCCCGAAGATAGACTTGGGGTAAATAGGGTAAATGGAACATTGCCAGATATCGGATGTTATCAATCTATATATTTTAAAGAGTAAAATGATATTATGCCAGTAAAACAGAATACGTTGAGAAAAACAAAAGCTTCTTCTAATTCGAAGAAAATGGATGAGTTTGGTCATTTGCAACCACAAGCCATTAATTTGGAGCAAGCTGTCTTAGGAGCTTTGATGATAGAAAAAGATGCTTATTCTATGGTCAGTGAGATTCTTCGTCCAGAGAGTTTTTATGATCATAGGAATCAGTTGATTTTTAAAGCAATTCAACGGCTGAATATTGAGCAGCGACCTGTCGATTTACTCACTGTTCAAGAGCAATTAAAAAAAGATGGTTGTTTAGATGAGGTAGGAGGGCCTTTTTATATTACTCAATTGAGTGGTATGGTGGCTTCAACTGCTCATTTAGAGTATCATGCACGTATAATTGCTCAAAAACATCTAGCTCGCGAATTAATTTCTTATACCAGCGGTATTCAGTCAAAAGCTTTTGATGAAACACAAGATGTGGATGAGTTAATGCAGGAAGCCGAAGGCAAACTCTTTGAAATTTCACAACAGAATATGAAAAAGGATTATACCCAAATAGATTCGGTTGTGAAAGAGGCTTATCAGATGCTCAAAAATGCTGCTGCAAGCGGTGATGGATTAAGTGGTATTTCAAGTGGCTTTACACAACTGGATAATATTACAAGCGGTTGGCAAAATTCTGATTTGATTATATTGGCCGCACGTCCTGCTATGGGAAAAACGGCTTTCGCTTTAAGTATGGCAAAAAATATAGCGGTCGATCAGAAAATTCCGTTAGCCTTTTTTTCTTTGGAAATGTCCAACGTACAATTGGTTAATCGCTTGATTTCTAATGTATGCGAAATTTCAAGTGAGAAAATTAGAAGTGGTCAGTTGGCCCCTTTTGAGTGGGGACAGTTAGATTACAAATTAAATGAATTAATTGGAGCGCCTTTATATATAGATGATACACCGTCTTTGTCCGTTTTTGAATTGAGAACAAAAGCGCGTCGGTTGGTTCGTGAGCATCATGTGAAAGCGATAATGATAGACTATCTGCAACTGATGAATGCATCTGGTATGAGTTTTGGAAGTCGGCAAGAAGAAGTTTCTACGATAAGTCGGTCATTAAAAGGCTTGGCAAAAGAGCTGAATATTCCGATTTTGGCATTGAGTCAGTTGAATCGTGGTGTGGAAAGTAGAGAAGGAAATGAGGGTAAAAGGCCTCAATTGAGTGATTTGCGTGAGTCTGGAGCGATAGAGCAAGATGCGGATATGGTAGTTTTTATCCATCGTCCGGAGTATTATCGAATTTTACAGTTGGATGGAGTTGATTATAGAGGAAAAGCAGAAATAATTATTGCCAAACATCGTAATGGAGCAGTCGGCGATGTGGTATTAACGTTTAAGAAAGAGTTTACACGTTTCCAAAATCCTGAAGATGATGTATTTGAAGGGAAAGTAACTTCCGGTGCATCAGAAGGTATTGGAGCGTCCCTCGGACAGGAGGAGTCAGTAGACCTTCCTCGGGATTTTATGCCATTTGCTCCTGGTAATGAAAATATTGCATTTTAATATCTTATATTATGGCAATGCCTTTAGCAGAGAGAATGAGACCTAAATCTTTGGATGATTACGTAGGTCAGCAACATTTGGTTGGAAAAGACGGCGTGATTCGTCGGATGTTGGAAACTGGACGGATCAATTCTTTTATTTTGTGGGGGCCGCCTGGGGTCGGAAAAACAACGCTTGCAGGGATAATTGCCAATACAATAAATGTTCCTTTTTATACGATTAGTGCTGTAACTAGTGGAGTCAAGGATGTAAGAGATATTATTGAAAAGGCTCAAAAGAATACGTTTTTCAATAACAATTCTCCTATATTGTTTATTGATGAAATTCATCGTTTCAATAAGTCGCAGCAAGACTCTTTGCTTTCTGCAATAGAGAAGGGGATCACAACACTTATTGGAGCAACGACAGAGAATCCTTCTTTTGAAGTAATAGGTCCTTTGTTGTCCAGATGTCAGGTTTATGTATTAAAACCATTGGGAGAATCAGAGTTGAAAAAACTTGTGGAGCGTGCCATAAGAGAAGATGTGGTTTTGAAACAGTTTGATATTAAGTTGAAAGAGACAAATGCGTTATTCCTTTATAGCTCTGGAGACGCTCGGAAACTATTGAATATTCTTGAACTCCTTGTAAATGCTTTGTCTGTTGATAATGAAGTCGTTATTACGGATGAAGTTGTAGAGAAGCAATTACAGAAACCATCTTTCTCTTATGATAAGAAAGGCGAGATGCATTATGATATAGTTTCTGCTTTTATAAAAAGTATAAGGGGGAGTTCACCTGATGCTGCATTATATTGGCTGGCACGAATGATTGATGGCGGTGAAGATCCGAAATTTATAGCTCGTCGGCTTATTATTTCTGCTGCGGAAGATATAGGCTTGGCTAATCCAAATGCTTTATTGTTGGCAAATGCTGCTTTTGATGCTGTTTCAAAAATAGGTTGGCCTGAAGGGCGAATTCCTTTGGCTGAAGCGACGGTTTATTTGGCTACAAGTCCTAAAAGTAATTCTGCGTATAAAGGAATAGGGGCGGCTCTTGATTTTGTAAAGAATACAGGACAGTTGGCCGTTCCTTTGCATTTGAGAAACGCACCAACTAATCTTATGCAGGATTTGGGATATGGAGGCGATTATAAATATGTGCATGATTATCCAGACCACTTTGTAAGGCAACAGTATATGCCTGATCATTATACGCAAACAATATTCTGGCGATCACAAAACAATCCTTCGGAACAGGCTATGCAGAAAAGAATGAATTCTTTATGGAAAGCAGAAAAGCCCGAAGAGTAAAAAAAATACGATGAAATATTAAATACAAAAAAAAATGTTACCTTTGTAGCGCAGATTAAAATTTTTTCTAATGAATTATCCAGATTTAATATTTGAAGTAAGCTGGGAAGTATGTAATAAAGTTGGAGGAATTTATACTGTCCTTTCTACTCATACTAGCACGCTACAATCTAAAATGGGTCAAAATTTAATCTTCGTCGGCCCTGATACATGGAAAAATAAAAATAATAATGATTTTGTAGAGAACGATTCTCTTTGCAAGGAATGGCAAAAGGCAGCTCATGAGGCTAATATTCCTATACGGGTTGGTACTTGGAATGTTCCTGGTTGTCCAATCGCAATTTTGGTTGACTTCTCTAAAATGTATGATCAAAAGAATGACATTTATGCTTGGGCATGGGAACATTACAGCGTTGATTCATTACATGCTTATGGTGATTATGACGAGGCATCAATGTTCTCTATTGCAGCAGGAAAATTGATTGTGGCTTTTTTCCAAAACAATTTGTTGAATTCATATAAAAAAGTAGTCTATCATGCTCATGAGTGGATGACGGGGTTAGGATTGCTTTGGGTAAAATCTTATGCACCTCAAATCGCTACGGTCTTTACAACTCATGCTACAAGTATAGGGCGTTCTATTGCTGGCAATGATAAGCCTCTTTATGATTATTTCAAAGGATATCATGGCAATCAGATGGCGGAAGAATTAAGTATGCAGTCGAAACATAGCATTGAGAGAGAAACGGCTCATGCTGCAGACTGTTTTACAACTGTAAGTGATTTTACGGCTCGAGAGTGTGAGCAGCTCTTAGAAATCAAACCCGATGAAGTCCTACCTAACGGTTTTGAAGATAGTTTTGTTCCCAAGTCACGAAGTTTTACCGATCAACGCAAGTTAGGCCGTAAGAAAATTCTTGAAGTTGCAAATGCCTTAATGGGGCAGAATTTAGATAATAAGACAATAATCATTTCAACGAGCGGACGGAATGATTTTCGTTGTAAGGGCTTTGATGTCTTTATTGATAGCTTGGTTGCATTGAAAAATAAAGTGCAAGGTAGGAATATTCTGGCATTAATCGAGGTTCCGTGTTGGTGTATAGGAGCTAGAAAAGATTTGGAGCAGCGAATTGAAAATCCTACGATATTTGCGCAGGCCTTGGAAAATCCGTTTGTTACACACCGTATAAACAATTTTGATGATGATCGGTTCATTCGGTTGTTACGTGAGAAAGGATTAACGAATCAGGATGCATCAACTGTTAAAGTTATGTTGATTCCATGCTATTTAGATGGCAATGACGGAATTTTCAACATGTCATATTATCAGTTGTTGATGGCGAATGATCTTTGCATTTATCCTTCTTATTATGAACCTTGGGGATATACACCTCTTGAAAGTATAGCTTTTAAAATTCCAAGTATAACTACCGATCTTTCTGGCTTTGGTCAGTGGATACAAAGTTTAGGAAAAGGAGATGATATTAGCGATGGCGTTCATGTGATACATCGCACGGATAGCAATTATATGGACGTTGTTGATTCCGTATGTTCAGACATTGTAAAATTTGCAGAACTTGCAAGTACGGAAACGACAAAATTACGTCGACGTGCCAGTGACCTATCTAAAAAGGCGTTGTGGAAAAATTTCATAATACACTATTATAAAGCATACGAAAAAGCTTTAGAAAAGTCTTTACAGAGAATTAATAATTAAACGATATAAAACTTTGAATATAACAACAATATGAAGGTTAAAACTTGTAATTCAAATGAGCCGAATTGGCGTACTGTTACTGTAAAATCCCATATCCCGGAAGCGTTAGAAAAACTTGAAGAACTTTCGCATAATTTATGGTGGATTTGGAATGAAGAAGGCTTTGAATTGTTTAGAAGTTTGGATAAGAGCCTTTTTTCGGAAGTAAAGCATAACCCTATTGTATTGTTGCGACGCATTAGTTATGAGCGTTTGACTGAGTTGGCTGCCGATAGTAGTTTCATCGCCCGCATGGACGCTGTATATAAGCTGTTTAAGGATTACATGAAAGAAAAGCCTAATAGCAAGCGTCCTTCCGTTGCATATTTTTGTATGGAATATGGACTTAACCATATATTAAAAATATATTCAGGTGGTTTGGGTATTCTAGCCGGTGATTATTTGAAGGAAGCTTCTGATAGTAATGTGGATATGTGTGGCGTCGGCTTTTTGTATCGCTATGGATATTTTAACCAAACGCTGTCAATGGATGGTCAGCAAATAGCAAATTACGAACCTCAGGATTTTGAAAGTTTGCCGATTGAGCATGTGCTGGACAAGGATGGTAATCATATGATAGTAGATGTACCTTTCCCTAATTATGAAGTTCATGCATATGTATGGCAAGTAAATGTGGGACGTATCAAATTGTATTTGTTGGATACCGATAACAATCTTAATTCGCAGTACGACCGTACAATCACGCATACGCTATATGGTGGTGATTGGGAAAATCGCTTGAAGCAGGAATATTTATTAGGTATCGGTGGTATGCTGATGCTTAAAAAATTAGGGATAAAGAAAGACATCTATCATTGTAATGAGGGACATGCAGCTTTATGTAATGTGCAGCGTCTTGTTGATTATGTAGAAAGCGGATTGAACTTTAATGAAGCATTAGAGTTGGTGAAGGCTTCCTCTTTGTATACAGTGCATACTCCGGTTCCTGCGGGTCATGATTATTTTGATGAAGGACTCTTTGGTAAGTATATGGGAGCTTTCCCTGCCAAACTGGGTATCAGTTGGGAGGATTTCATTGGTCTTGGAAGAACCAACCCAGACGATCATTCTGAAAAATTCTGTATGTCAACATTCTTATGCAAGACGTGTCAGGAAGTTAACGGTGTAAGTAAATTGCACGGTACGGTTTCGCAGCATATGTTCAGTGGCATATGGAAAGGATATTTCCCAGAGGAAAGTCATGTAGGTTATGTAACAAACGGAGTACATTTCCCTACATGGAGTGCAAAGGAATGGAAACGCTTATATCGCAAGTATTTTGACGACCGTTTTGATAAGGACCAGAGTAATCCTGAAATTTGGAAGAAAATTTATGATGTTCCAGATGAGGAAATCTGGGCAACAAGAATGGCGTTGAAGAATAAATTAATTGATTATATCAGAGCGCGTTTCCGTGAGACTTGGCTGAAGAATCAAGGTGATCCTACTCGTGTTGTATCGTTGCTTGATAAGATTAATCCGAATGCCTTATTGATTGGTTTTGCACGTCGTTTTGCCACGTATAAGAGAGCTCATTTGCTCTTTTCTGATCTGGATCGGTTGTCAAAGATTGTAAATAATCCGCATTATCCGGTGCAATTCCTTTTTGCAGGAAAGGCGCACCCAGCAGATGGCGCAGGACAGGGTTTGATCAAAAAGATTTTTGAAATATCACAGCGTCCAGAATTCTTAGGTAAGATTTTGTTCCTGGAGAATTATGACATGCAGTTGGCACGTCGTTTGGTTTCCGGAGTTGATATTTGGATGAATACTCCTACAAGACCTCTTGAAGCATCCGGAACTTCTGGCGAAAAAGCGTTAATGAACGGATTGGTAAATCTTTCTGTATTAGATGGATGGTGGCTTGAAGGTTATAGAGAAGGAGCCGGATGGGCCATCACCGAAAAGCGCACCTATCAGAATCAGGAATACCAGGATAAACTTGATGCTTCTACTATTTATTCTTTGTTGGAGCAGGAGATTATTCCTACTTATTATGCAAGAAATCGTAAGGGTATCAGTGAAAATTGGGTACGTACAATCAAGAACTCAATAGCACAAATTGCGCCTCATTATACCATGAAGCGTCAGTTGGATGACTATTATGAAAAATTCTATAACAAAGAGGCTGCACGTTTCAAGGAACTAAGTGCTGATAATTTCAGAAAAGCCAAGGAAATCGCGCTGTGGAAGGAAAATGTTGCCGAGCGTTGGGATTCTATCAAAGTAGTTTCAAGTTCACGTTCAGCTAATGCTGAAAATTCCAATTTTGTGAGCGGGCAGCCGTTTACTGTTTCTCACGTAATTGACGAGCAGGGGCTTGATGATGCTATTGGAGTAGAATTGGTTGTTTTGAATTCAAATAGAGATGGAGATAAGATTTATACGGTTGTTCCGATGAATGTCGTGAAGAAAGAAGGAAATCTGTATACCTTCTCTGTAACAACCAAAATAGATTTGGCCGGATCTTTCAAAGTGGCTTATCGAATGTTCCCAAAAAATCCCAATTTGCCGCATAGACAAGATTTCTGTTATGTGCGTTGGTTTGAATAATCAAATAGTGGTATCTATTATAGAATGATATATTAGGAGCCGTGTCAAAACTTTGGCATGGCTTCTTGTTTTTTTAGATGAAGAAAGGATGAAATTTCGAATATTGTTATTTGTTGTCTTGTTTGCTGGCATGGTTAAGGATGTTAGTGCCCAGCAGATTTCCGGTTCGTGGACAGGAACTCTCGAAGTAGGCGGAAGCAAGTTGAATATAGTGTTTAATTTTTTGAAGGATACGACGGGGTGTGATGTTTGTACAATGGACAGTCCTGATCAGAGCGTAAAGGGTATTCGGACCTCTTTGTCCTACTTTTCGGAAGATTCACTCAGCCTGAGTGTTCCCGTAGTTGGTATTACTTATAGCGGCCGATTAAGGAACGGTGTGATTCAGGGCGTTTTTGAGCAGAATGGAATGAAATTTCCTTTGAACTTGACAATGGGACATCCTGTATATAAGCGCCCGCAGACTCCTCAGCCACCATTTCCGTATGTGATGGAGGATGTCACTTTTGAGAATATTACAGCTCATGTTACGTTAGCTGGTACGTTGACCTATCCCGTAGGCTATCAGACGGGGGATAGAGTACCTGTTGCGCTGATGGTGACGGGGAGTGGTCCGCAGAATCGCGATAGTGAGCTTTATGAACATAAGACGTTTTTAGTCATAGCCGACTTCTTGGCCCGACATGGCATAGCAACTTTGCGCTATGACGACCGTGCCGTGGGGAAGTCAACGGGGCACCATCAGGCGGCCAATTCTCGTGAGGTTGCTGACGATGCACAGGCAGGAATCAATATTTTGCGTTTAATGGGGTCGTTTTCAAAAGTCGGTATAGTTGGACATAGTGAAGGTGCAAATGTTGCTTTTATGCTTGGCGCGCAGCATCTTATTGACTTTGCTGTTTGTATGGCACCTATTGGTTTGAAGGGGATAGATGGTCTGTATGAGCAGGGGCGGAAAATAGCAGAGGCATCTGGTCAGACTTATCCGATGACTAAGGAACAGTTGCGTGATTATCTGTTGAAGCAGCAGAATTCATGGTTTACCTATTTCCTGGATTACGATCCGGCAGAGGACGTACGACGGACAACATGTCCTGTGTTTCTGCTTAATGGTGATAGAGATATGCAGGTAATAGCGTCAAGTAGCGTACCGGCTATTATACAGAACTTACCGAAAAATGAAAAGTCAAGTGTCAAAATCTATCCAGGCCTGAATCATTTGTTTCAGCCTTGTACAACGGGTCTTCCTACTGAATATTCAACCATTGAACAGACCATTAGTCCAGAGGTTTTGCAGGATATGACCAATTGGATACTTGCGCTGTGATTCTTTCCAATGTCTTCCGGTATTGTCTGGGTGACTCTCATTAATACAGTATATGATGATACAGAAATTTGTAGGATTGATTTTGGGATTGACTATTGTGTGGGGCTGTTTTTCGGCTTATGGGCAGACGGCAATTGAAACAGATTCCCTGTTGCGTGAGGCCAAGGTTCGTGACCAGACGATCAGAGAGCAACTTGCACAATTGACTAGACGGGCCAGTGAGCAAGGTCTTACCTCTTTAAATGCCAGTTTGGCCGATTCGCTGGTGAGCCTTTCGGAACAGATGCAGGCTATTGACCGTGAAAATTTGAAACTGGTGTCCAAACTGTTACGGAACGGGTTGCCGGAGCAGTTGAAGCCAGAGTCTTATCACACCATTTGGTTACTTGTGGATCATGCCGAGTTGGAAGAGCAAAAGCATTTTCTTCCCTTTCTGGCAGAGGCCGTAAAGAAGGGATTGATTTCCGGTAATGAGTGGGCCGTGCTGACCGACCGGATAAAAATGTACGAAGGTCAACCCCAAACGTATGGTACGCAGTCGTATACGTTTAGTCGGGACGGGCAACAAGTTGTTTATATCTGGCCGGTAGCTGATCCGTCAGACTTGAATCGGTTGCGGCGGGAGATAGGTTCTGGCCCCATTGAAGAGTATGTTCGCCAACTTAAGCAGGAAATAGGGATGGAGGTTATTTATGATCCTGCGTTTACGGTGGAAGATATGCAGCGCATGCAATAGGTCAATTAGTGCGGGGCGATGTGAACTGAGTGGAATTGTTTTAAAGGGATTGTGTCGTAGTGAACTTATTGTTAAGATAGCTTACCCAGCCGTGATTTCTTAAAGAAACGCCTATCTTTGTCTCATTCTGTTAGTGATTATTTTATGAATTTGAATTGAATAATGAAAATTCTACGGGGACTTGTCGTGACCTTGGGACTGTTTTTACTGTGCAGTTGCTATACTTCCAAATCGGTCAGTATGTTTAGTTCGGATCAGGTTGTACTGGGGATGGACCGTGCGGATTTCCTCAATATTTACGGTCAGCCCTTTAGCAAGGATCAGCGTTACGTCAACGGCCGTCGGCTTGAGGAGCGTTTGCTTTATAAGGAGGAACTGTATAAGGGTAGTTGGTTCATCGTAACCACAGCCTTCACGTTTGTTGACGGGAAGTTGGTGCGGCAGGCCACAGTGAAGGAGGAACGGAAATTCTTGAACCCGGGAGATAAAGAAAATGAAAAAAAGTAAGTACGGGTACGCAGGGCTGAAGGTCATGCTGCTTTTGATGAGTGTCCCCATGGGCCTATGGGCTCAGCTGCGCGTTACGCTGGTGGATGCGCAGCGTCATCCTGTGGTAGATGCTACGGTGGTCCTGCTGCGGGCAGATTCCACTTGCGCCGGGGCTGCACTTTCGGCGCCCGACGGTTCGTTTGCGTTCAGCGAGGTTCCGACTCATGGCCGGCTGATTATCCAGCATCTGCAGTATCAGACGCTTCAGCTGCCGACCGATGTGGCGGTGCCCGATACGCTTCAGCTGGAGCTCAAGGGCCGGAGTCTGGATGAAGTGGTGGTCAAGGCCGAGCGGCCCCTGGTGCAGGTGGCCGACGGGAAGCTCTGCTACCGTCTTCCGTCACTGGTGGAGCGGCAGGCTGTCAGCAATGCCTACGAAGCCTTGGCCAAGGTGCCGGGGGTGTGGCAGGACGGTTCCGGTCAGCTCTCGCTGGCCGGGGCAGGCAGCCTGACCCTCATGCTCGACGGCCGGCCCACCACCATGAGTGCCGAGCAGTTGCAGACGCTGCTGCGGAGCATGTCCGTGAATCAGGTGGAGCGCGTGGAGGTGATGTACAGCGCACCGCCCGAGCTGCACGTGCGCGGCGCTGTGCTCAATGTGGTGACCAAACGTCCGCCGCGGCAGTCCTTTCAGGGCGAAGTGGGCGCGGACTATAAGAATCAGTATTTTAACAGTGGTGGCGCCCATGCCAATTTCCGGTTTTCGTCACCCCGCACGACGGTGGATGTCATGTACAGTGCCAATTGTGTAAAAAATCTGGAATATACCGAGCTTTCCGCACTTCATACCCTGCCGGAGGGCGTGTACGACATCCGGCAGGACGAGCGCCTGAGTTCCCGCTACTGGGCCCATCAGGTGCGCGGATCCCTGGATTATCAGCTGAGGCCCAAGAGCAGCATCAGTGTGGCCTATACGGGAAGTTTCGTCCCCGACGGCGACAATCTCAGTCTGGCCCACGGCAATTTCCAGCAGTCTGACCTTCACAAACAGATGCTGTCGGCCATGCACAATGTGGCGCTTCGGTATGAGGCACCCTTCGGGCTGAAGGTGGGCGGCGATTTTACGCGTTACACCGCCGACAACGACCAGCTGATGCAGGTGGACTGGACCGACGGGCGCACCTCCTCGTCCTACACGCTGACGGGCGGGCAGCGCATCAGCAGCTACTCGCTGTATGCCGACCAACAGCATCGGCTGGGGCCGAAGCAGTGGACCTTGGGCTACGGCGCCTCCTATCGCTGGGTGAGCGACCACGATTTCCAGACCTATCAGCTGGTGTCTGGTGAGTTCGATACTGAAAACACCGAGAGCCGGCGCCATGAGCACACGGCCGACGTATATGTGTCGCTGGGCCGGCAGTGGGCCACCGGACCGTCGTTCTCTGTTTCGGTGACCGGCGAGTACTACCGTCTGGGCCATTACCGCAAGTGGTCGGTGTTTCCGCAGGCCTCGCTGACCTATATGAAAAATCCGAAACATATTTTCCAACTTTCGCTGTCGACGGACAAGACCTATCCGAGCTATTGGGCCATGCAGTCGTTTGTGACTTACCTGAACGGCTATTCCGAACTGCAGGGCTCACCGGGCCTGCGCCCCATGACCAGCTACAGCCTGAGCGGCATGTACATCTGGAAGCAAAAGTACATTTTCGGCCTGTTCTATACGCACGTGACCGACTATTTTGCGCAGGTGCCCTATCAGGCCACCGACAGGCTGGCGCTGATTTACAAGCAGACCAACTGGAACTACATGCGCACGGCGGGTGCCAATGTCATCGTGCCATACAGCCTGGGCAAATGGTATGAGTCGCGCCTGACGCTGGTGGGCATGCAGGCCCGGCAAAAGTGTGACCACTTTTTCGACTTGCCTTTCAATCGCTCGAAATGGATGTTTGTCGGCGTGTGGGACAATACGTTCAAGGTGGGGCGCCATCTCTCGTTCGAGTTGGTTGGAAATTGGCAGACGCCTTTTATTCAGGGTACTTTTGATTTGGCCACGTCCTTTAATCTCACAGCCGGCATGAAGTGGAACTTTGCCCACGACCGCTGTTCGCTCACGGCGCGCTGCAGCGATATTTTCAATCGTAGCATGCCCAGCATGAAGGTGCGCTTCAACGGGCAGCATCTTGACATGAACCCCGGTTTCTACACCCGTGCCGTCACGCTGAACTTTATCTATCGTTTTGGCGGCTATAAGCAAAAGGAGACGAAGGGGGTTGATACGTCACGTTTCGGTCATTGATACCATTTACGGTTCCTGTCGGATTGTTTTGGGGGTACAGACATTGTCGCCTAACAAGGTGGCAGGGAAATATAATGAGGTCGGACTTTAAGAGATTAATGTCCGACCTTTTTTTCGGAAAGTCGTTCCGAGCTCATACGAAGGTGCGGTTTTATAAGTAATGTTATTCGCGAAAGGCACGTTTTTCATATTGCAGATGTGTCAAGTCGGCATTTAGTTATAACTTTGCAGGGTGACAGACCAATCGGAATGTCGGTTACTCTCATTTTTTTGAGAATAGCAAAATCAAAGGCTGAAATTCTTTAACGCAATGACTGCAGAAGAACGACTTAAAACGAAAAACGTGCGGCCAACGGCTATGCGCTTGCTGGTGTTGCAGGCTTTGATGGAATCCAAAGGTCCCGTTTCGCTGGCAGATCTTGAAGGACGGTTGGGAACGGTGGACCGCTCCACCATCTTTCGGGCTGTGCTGTTGTTTGAGCAGCACCATCTGGTGCATGCTTTTGAAGACGGTAGCGGCTCGCTCAAGTATGAACTTTGCCCCGACGAGCACACTCATCATTTGAGTGATGGTCATGCCCATTTTTATTGTGCAGAATGTGGACGTACGTTTTGCCTGCCCCAAATGTCTGCAGGTCCCTTATGTCTGCCTCCAGGGTTCGAACCCGATAGTGTCAATCTTGTGGTTAAGGGTTTTTGTCCGCGGTGTGCTCGCCGACATGCCCTTCAGCATTCAGACGAGTGAGCCTTGTGTGGTCAAGTCGCGTCTGGCCTCAGTGATAAACGGATTAAAAAATTTTTCTCTCATTACATGAATCAGCAATCCTTAGCCCCGCGCAGGGGCAGTTTTTTGGCGCTCACGCCCCTGCTGGTGTTTGTGGGCCTGTTTTTCGGCAGCAGCGTAGCGCTGGGCGATTTCTATAAAGTGCCGCTGGCACCGTTGTTCATCGTAGCCTCGGTCTATGCGGTGGCCATTGCGCGCGGTCTGCCGCTGGCCGAACGCATCCGCCTGTTCTCGCGCGGTGCGGGCGACTCTGGGATGATGCTGATGATTTGGATTTTTGTGTTGGCCGGTTCGTTTGCCGCCTCGGCCAAGGCCATGGGGGCTATTGACGCCACGGTGCAGCTCACGCAGGCCCTGCTGCCGGGGCAATGGCTGTTGCCAGGTCTGTTTTTTGCAGCCTGTTTTGTGTCGCTCTCCATCGGTACGTCGGTGGGCACGATTGTGGCGCTGGTTCCCGTGGCGGCTGGCATTGCCACGCAAACCGGTCTGGGGCTGCCCCTCATGACGGCGGCCGTAGTGGGCGGTTCGTTTTTTGGCGACAACCTCTCGTTTATTTCCGACACCACGGTGGTCAGCACCCGCAGTCAGGGCTGCAGCTTGAGCGATAAGTTCAAGGTCAACTTCCGCATTGTGCTACCGGCCGCTATCCTCTCGTTTGTCCTCTATTTGGTCATGGGCTCGCAGAGCAGTTTCGTGTCGGCTGCGCCCAACTTCAGCCACAGCTATCTGGTGCTGCCTTATCTGGCCGTACTCGTGCTGGCCATTTTGGGCGTGCACGTGCTGGCCGTGCTGGTGGTGGGCAATCTGCTCACCGGTATTGTGGGCGTGTGGAGCGGCCGTTTCAGCATGGACGGCTGGCTGCAGTCGTCGGCCGATGGCATTGGCGGTATGGGTGAGTTGATGCTCATTTCGATGTTGGCCGGCGGTATGCTTGAAATAATCCGCTATATGGGCGGTATAGACTATATGATGCGTCGCCTGACGCGCCATGTGTCGGGCCCCCGCGCCGCTGAGCTGTCGATAGGTGTGTTGGTGGGCGTGACCAATGTGTTTACTGCCAACAACACGGTGGCCATTCTGTCGGTGGGCGGCATGGCCCGCGAAATCAGTCAGCGCTTTGGTGTCGATCTGCGCAAGAGTGCCAGCTTGCTTGACACGTTTTCGTGTCTTGTGCAGGGCGTACTGCCCTACGGAGCGCAGCTGCTCATGGCTGGTGGTTTGGCCGGTATCAGTCCGGTCGAAATCATTCCGTATCTCTATTATCCGTTGCTGATGGGCGTGTGCGCCCTGCTGGCCATCTGGTGGCGCTATCCGCGCAAGTTCTCGCGGGCACCTCAGCCGGCGTCGGGGGATGGTCCAGCCACTGAGGGCTGACATAAGGGGGGGGGAAGTCTTCGGGCTATATTCCGTAGCTCGGTACACCCGGAAACAGAAAAACATACGGTCCGGTAAAAAAATCCGCTTTAGTGGGCTTTTTTACCGGGCCTTTTTGTATTTTTGGGTAACATTGGTGGCAGCTTTTCTAATCCGTTTGGGAACGGAAGGAGGGCAGGCGCACCTGTACGATACGAAAACTTAATAAATGGTAAGCCATGATGAAGATTAAACTATTTGCCATGCTGGCCACAGCGGTCCTGATGGCATCTTCCACGCAGCAGGCCGGAGCCTGTACGGGTATCACACTGAAAAGTGCCGACGGCACGAGCATTCCGGCCCGAACCATAGAGTGGGGCGGCAGCGACCTCAACAGCAAATATGTCATAGTGCCGCGCGGATATGCGCAGCAGTCATACGTGCCCGGCGGACAGAAAAAGGGCATGCAGTTCACGGCCCGATACGGATATGTAGGACTGGCCGTGGAGCAGGAGGAATTTGTGGCCGAAGGGCTTAACGAGAAGGGACTTTCGGCCGGACTGTTCTATTTTCCGGGTTACGGACGGTATGAGGACTATGCCGAGGCCAACCGGCAGACGAGTGTTGCCGACCTGCAGCTGGTGTCGTGGATACTGGGCAATTTCAGCACCGTGGACGAGGTTGTTAAAGGCTTGAAGGAGGTGCATGTAGTAGCTATTGATCCGCGCGCCTCTACGGTGCATTGGCGTATTACGGAGCCTTCGGGCCGTCAGGTCGTCGTTGAGATTACGGATGGCGGGAAAGTGAATGTGTTTGAAAACAAACTGGGCGTGCTGACCAATTCGCCGGGCTTTGAGTGGCAGCTCACTAACCTTAATAACTACGTCAATCTGTATCCCGGTACGGCCAAGGCCAAAACGCTCGACAGCATGAGTCTGGCTTCGTTTGGTGCCGGCAGCGGTTTCCTGGGTATTCCGGGTGATGTAACTCCTCCGTCACGCTTTGTACGGGCTGCGTTTTATCAGGCCACAGCTCCCAAACAACAGACGGCAGAGGGTACCGTGCGTCAGTGCTTCCAAATTCTGAATAATTTTGACATTCCGGTGGGCATAGAGTTTGCCGAAGGTGAAACACCGGCAGACATTCCGAGCGCTACCCAATGGACATCAGCTACCGACATGAAGAATCTGGCCATATATTATCGGACCATGCGCAACAGTGCTATCCGGAAATTGGATTTGAAGTCCATCCGGTTTGACAAAGTAAAGTATCAGACTGCTCTGCTTGACGTGGGTAAAGAGCAGCCCATCACGATGGTAAAGGTGAAATAGCATATGGAATGAGGTAAATCATGGAAATTCATAATCTGTTGAAAGCAAAATCAAGAGGAGAATTAAGGGAATGGTTAATTCATAATTATGATAAAGAAACAGAGTGTTGGGTGATTGTAAGGAGGGGGCGTCCAGTTGAAAATGGAACTTTTGGGTATATAGATGCTGTGGAAGAAGCTATGTGTTTTGGTTGGATTGATAGTACGACTAAGAAAATTTCAGAAAATGTGACCGCTCAAAAGTTATGTCCACGAAAACCGAAAAGTGTTTGGTCAGAACTGAATAAAGAAAGGTGTCGTAGGATGGAGCGATTAGGCTTAATGACAGATGCAGGAAGACGCGTATTTCCTGATATGTCAGAAGTCGGTTTTAAAATAGATATGGATATTCTTCATGAATTACAATCAGATCCTATTGTATGGAAAAACTTTTGTAATTTCCCAGATTTGTATAAACGGGTTCGGATTGATACAATTCAGATAAAAAGACGAGACAAGGAACTTTTCAGAAAACGTTTGGACAAATTTATAGAAAATACCCGAAATGGAATCTTGTATGGTGAATGGAATGATAATGGCAGGCTGTTACACTAAAAAGTATATGATGATGAATTAGATTATTGATAACTTTTCATTGTAAATAGTTTCATTCTTATAGATAATTTAGGTAGAGAATGTGTAGACGTAAAACTTTGAAAACTTCGTTTTCTGTTTGCTTCTGCACTATGCTTTCTGTATCTTTGTACGGAAATTAAAAAAATGACTCAAAGTATGTTGGAGAAAAGCGAAAGAGAACGCATTATTGCTTTGGTGAAGCATTGGGTGGTGCCTGCTATTGGCTGTACGGAGCCTATGTGTGTGGCGCTGGCAGTGGCTCGTGCTACGGAGGAGTTGGGCGAGTGTCCCCAGCGTATAGACGTGTGGCTCAGTCCTAATATTCTGAAAAATGCCATGGGCGTGGGTATTCCCGGAACGGGGATGGTAGGTTTGCCGATTGCCATAGCCCTTGGTGCCCTGGTGGGGCGTTCGGCCTATGGGCTGGAGGTGCTGCGCGATGTGCAGCCAGAGCATGTGGAGGCAGGTAAACGATACGTCGAAGGCGACCATATCCATATCAGCCTCAAGGATCTCTGTCCCGACAAATTGTATGTAGAGGTGACGTGCAGCACGCTACAGCATAGCGTGACGGCCGTGATTGCCCATGAACATACCCGTTTTGAACGCCTCGAAAAGGATGGTAGTGATTTGCTCGGTGTTTCTACGCAAAACGGCGTGGCTTCGTCAGACGATGACGAACTGGAGACTGAGGTGCAGCTGACCCTGAAAAAAGTTTTTGACTTCGCAACCACTGCGCCACTGGAAGAAATTGCGTTTATTGACGAGGCCCGACAGCTGAACGAGTCGGCCGCGCAGCAGTCGCTGCAAGGCAATTACGGTCACTGCCTGGGCAAGGCCTTGAGCCGTCCGCTGGGACGTGGCATGATGGGCGACAGCATTTTCCTGCATATCCTTTCCAGTACGGCCTGTGCCTGTGATGCGCGTATGGCCGGAGCCAAAATTCCCGTGATGAGCAATTCGGGAAGTGGTAACCAGGGCATTTGTGCCACCAACCCTGTGGTGGTGTTTGCGCAGGAGAATCACAATACGCACGAGGAAATGCTACGGGCACTGATGCTCAGTCACCTGACGGCTATTTATGTCAAGCAGAATTTGGGCGCCCTGTCGGCTTTGTGTGGCTGCGTGGTGGCGTCTACCGGTTCAAGTTGCGGCATTACCTATTTGATGGGCGGTGGTTACCGGGAGGTGTGCTACGCTGTGAAGAATATGATTGCCAACCTGACCGGCATGATTTGCGACGGCGCCAAACCCAGTTGCGCCCTCAAACTGACCACGGGCGTCAGCACGGCTGTGTTGTCAGCCATGCTAGCCATGCAGGGCAACTGCGTGTCGCCTGTGGAGGGCATTATTGACGACGATGTCGACCGCTCCATCCGTAACCTCGTGTCTATCGGGGCTGATGCCATGAATGAAACCGACCGTCGCGTGTTGAATATTATGACTCACAAGGGGCAGGATGTGTAAACCACACAAAGGTTGGCGCGCGTGGTGGGTGGCCTTGGCGACCTGCCTGCTGCAACTGACCGCCGTGGCGCAGTCGCTGACGACGGACGAAGCCTGTCGCATCGGGCGGCAATGGCTTTCGGTCCAATATCCGCAACCCGTGGTACGCCGTGGTGAGGAAGGGGTAAACGCCGTGCGCTGGCGTGCCGTTTATCGGGTGCAGCGCGGTGACGGTGCTTTCGTACTGCTTCATGCACGTACGGCGGCCGTGATGGGGTATGGCCGCTCGGGCCTCCGCCCCATGCCGGAGGCGCTGCATACGGCTTTGATGCAGTATGGTGACCTGAATGGTGTTGTGGCCGGATCTGAGACGCGGGCTTCCTATCCCGTAGTTCCGCCCCTCTTGCAGAGCGTGCGCGGGCAATCGGCTCCCTACAACCTTTCGTGTCCGTATTATACAACGGAAGAGGGCACCAGCACGCAGCGCTGTCTGACCGGCTGCGTAGCTACGGCGTTGGAGCAGATTCTGACCTATTACCGCCAGCCGGCGCAGTTGCAGGACTCGCTGGCGCGCATTGAAACGCCGCACTATGTGGTAGAGGGTGTACCGGCCGGTACACCTGTTGATTGGGCTCATGTACGCGATATTTATGCTGAAGGAGCATATAGCGAGGCTGAGGCCCGTGCCGTGGCAGACCTTTCGCTCTGGTGCGGCATGATGGCAGGTATGAATTGGGGGCTGGAGGCTTCGGGTGCGCAGATTCGCCCGCTGGAAGTTGCTGTCCGTCGCGTATTGGGCTACAAGGATGTGCGCTATGTTGACAGCTATCGGTATACACCGGCCGACTGGGAGCGGATGATGCGCACAGAAATTGAAGCCGGTCGCCCCGTGCTTTATACGGGTTATACGGGGCTGATACAGGGGCATGCCTTTGTGCTGGACGGGCAGGAAGCCTCGGGCCTGTTCCACGTAAACTGGGGCTATGACGGCGCTTACGATGGCTATTTTGCCTGGGAAATATTGTGGCCGTTTGGTCCGGTGGAGGAGCCGAACCCTGAGAATTTGGGCTTCTATTGCAATCAGGAGGCCCTGCTGCTGTGTCCCGACAGTGTACCGGCAGGCACCCGGCCGACCGAAGTGGCTCGCACCGGGCGGGAATTGCGGGTGGATTCGCTCTGCTTTCTGCGTCAGCCGGATTTGAATGATTACGTTACGGCACAGCTGACAGTAACCAACACTTCCCTGCAGGCCTTGACTACTCCGCTGGCGTTGTATTCTGCTGCCGAGGCGGACACTTTGGACTTTGAGCAGGCGGAATGTGTGGCTTTGGGCGGCGTGCGGCTGGCGGCAGGTGTCACGGCCAGGGTAACGCTACGCTGCCGCTTTCAGACACCGGGGCGGCGCGTGCTGAGCCTGACGCCGGACGACAGCATCGTTATTTTCCGGCAAACGACTGACGTGCTGCGTACGCCGGGTGCGCAGCTTGATTTCGGGAATACGGTGGTACAGGCTGCGGCAGACAGTGTGGTCATCATCCAGCCTATCAGCAATGCGGTAGAAGCCGGATGGGCCGGCAACGAGGTGGTGTACAGCCTTTTTGAGGGCACGCAAACCTTGTTTAATACCGACGAGCGCCTGATGCGCTACCTGAACTTGGCTCCCGGCTGTACATTGACGGATACCGTTGTGTTCCGTCACCTTAAGCCCTCCACACAATATACCCTTTGGGTGCGCTGTCCGTGGAATCCCGTGCGGCAGCTTACCTTTACCACGTCATCGGCCGTGGGGCTGTCACATGTGTCGGCTGCGCCTGAAAATGAAACTTTTTATGACGTGCAGGGGCGGCGGGTTCGACCCAGAACTTCCGGCATCGTCATTTCCGATAAGGGACGGAAAATACTTCGGTCCCGCAATTAAAAAATAATTTTGCTATGTCAACCGTAATTTATCCTTCACCCATATTTGGCCCCATTCACAGCCGGCGCCTGGGCATTTCGTTGGGTATCAATCTGATGCCGGCCGACGGAAAAATCTGTACTTTTGATTGCATTTATTGTGAGTGCGGTTTCAATGCCCAACGGCGTCCGTCCAGTCGGCGTCCTACTCGCGAGGAAGTGGCCGAGGCTTTGTCGGCCAAGCTGCAGCAGATGCATGCCGAGGGTGTACATCCTGATGTACTGACCTTTGCCGGAAACGGCGAGCCGACGGCTCACCCTGATTTTGAAGGCATTATTGACGACACCATCCGGTTGCGCGACACTTATTGCCCGCAGGCCAAGGTGAGTGTGCTCAGCAATGCCACGCTCAGTATGCGGCCGGCTGTCCACCGCGCCCTGATGAAGGTGGACAATAATATCCTGAAGCTCGATACCGTTTCGCCCGAATACATTCAGCTGGTCAACCGGCCGATGGGGGCTTACGATGTCAACTCCATTATCGAGTCACTCAAGGCCTATAAGGGGCACGTGATTGTGCAGACCATGTTCATGAAGGGAAGTTTTGAGGGGATTGACGTGGACAATACGTCCGACCAGTACGTGCTGCCGTGGCTGGAGGCCGTCAGGCAGATACAGCCGCAGCAAGTGATGATTTATACTATTGACAGGGAAACACCAGACCATGATTTGCGCAAAGCTACGTACGAGGAACTCGACCGCATTGTGACGCTGCTGGAGCAGGCCGGAATCAAGGCTTCAGCCTCTTATTAAGCTGAAAAGGAAACCGAAGAAGTACAGCGCGAAATGGAAAATTCATTTGTCAGTCGGGTGGCCAAAACCATACGTAAGCATCAGTTGCTCAAGCCGGGTGAACGGCCTTTGGTGGCGCTGAGCGGCGGAGCCGATTCGGTGGCCCTGTTGCGCGTGCTGTTGCAACTGGGCTACCCGTGTGCTGCGGCTCATTGTAATTTCGGCCTGCGCGGTGAGGCTTCCGACCACGACGAAGCGTTTGTGCGGCAGCTGTGTGAGCAGCTTGGTGTCACGCTCCACGTTGCCCGCTTTCAGACCCTGCAAGAGGCCCGGAAGCGTCGGGCCAGCGTGGAGATGGTGGCACGTGATTTGCGCTATGCGTTTTTTGCCCGTCTGATGAAGGCGCATCATTATGCCGCTACGGTTGTGGCACACCATCGCGACGACAATGTGGAAACCATGCTCCTGAACCTGGTGCGCGGCTCGGGCCTGAAAGGGTTGACGGCCATTCGCTATCGGCGCGATGGGAGCATTGTCCGTCCGCTTCTGGATGTCAGTCGGGAGGATATTGAGCAGTATCTGAAGGACTTGCAGCAGCCTTACGTGACGGACGCCACCAACTTCGTGCCCGATGTCAAGCGCAACGTGGTGCGGCTGGAGGTGTTGCCCCTGTTGCGGATGTTGAATCCGGCTGTTGACCAGACTTTGCAGCAGACCATTGCCTATCTTGACGAGGCTTATGCCCTCTCTCAAGAGCGGCTTCAGCAATTGGCCGATGAAGTCATTGTGCATCGGCATGGAGCAGAGATGGATCTTTCGGTCGACGCCTTGCATCAGTTGCCCTATGGCCGCACGCTGCTTCACCATCTGCTGGCGCCGTACGGCTTTCATGCCGCACAGACCGACCGCATGGTGCAGGAGGGCTTTGGGCAACAGGGCGCTGTGTTTGAGGGCAGTGACGGTTGGCAGCTTTGGCGTGACCGCGGGGTTCTGCAGCTGCGTCGGAAGTTGGAGGAAGAGCCACTTTTGGTGGCTTTACCGATACCGGGCGAAGCGCGCTTGACGCGAGGCGGAAAGGTCATGGTGTGGCGCGCTACGTGTGAGCCGGGTGCCGTGATTCTGAAAAATCCTGATGTAGCCTGTCTGGATGCTGATTTGCTGGCCTCTCACTCGTTGTGGTTGCGCCCGGTGGCTCCCGGCGACCGCTTCGTGCCGTTTGGCATGCGGGGCTCGCGCCTGGTGAGCGATTATCTGACAGACCGTAAATACAGTCGTTTACGTAAGGCGCAGACTTACGTGCTTTGCCGGGATAAGGATATTGTGTGGCTCGTAGGGGAGCGGACCGACCAGCGGTTTGCCGTGACGCCGGGGCGTACCCGCCATACGGTGGTGGTGCGCATGACCGCGGAAGAAGAATGAAAATTAAAAAAATCCTGATTCATGATAAAGAACTTACTTTTTGATTTGGGCGGCATTTTCATGACGTTATGCCGGGAGAACAGTGTGCGCCGTTTTCAGGCTTTGGGCGTGGAGCGGGCAGACGAGTTGCTTGATGCGTACACACAGAACGGCATTTTTTTGGAAGTAGAAGAAGGTAAGATTTCTGCACAGACCTTTTGTCAACGTCTGGGAGAACTGGCCCATCGGCCGGTGTCGTACGCTGAGGCGGAGGACGCCTGGCTGGGCTTTATTACTGATGTGCCGCAGTACAAGCTGGACTATTTGCTGACGCTGCGCCGGCGGGGATATCGCATTGATATTCTGAGTAATACCAATCCGTTTATTCTGGGTTGGGCGCGTAGTCCGCGCTTCAGTCCAGACGGACATGGTCTGACACATTATGTAGACCACATTTACGCTTCGTATGAGCTGGGATGTGTGAAGCCCAGTGAAGAAATTTTCCGAAAGGCTTTGCAACAGGGAGAACTGAAGCCCGAGGAAACCCTTTTTATAGACGATTCCAAGAAGAATGTGGAACAGGGCGACCGCATGGGGCTGCATACGCTGTGGGTAGAGAATGGCGGAGATTTCCGTCCGGATTTGGAGGCAGTGCTCAAGGTTAGTGGCTTGGAGGCGGAGGTCAACTCATGACCGGCGAGCCGCGTAAGGAACCGGCCTATCGGCGGCGGTTGCGCGCCACGCGTTCCGACGAGCTGTTCATGCAGATGATGCAGCGGGTGGTGATGGAGAAGAAATATCTTGACCCCGATTACAGTGCGGCCCAGCTGGCGGCTGATTTGTCTACCAATACGCGCTATATCTCAGCTGTCGTGGCGCTGCATACGGGGCAGAATTTCAGTCAGTTTATCAATTCCTACCGCTTGCGTGAGGCCTGCCGTAAACTGCGCTCGCCGCGTTATGCTGATTATACGGCCGAAGAGGTAGGGCTGTCGTGCGGTTTTGCCTCACGCCAGGCTTTTTATTTGGCATTCCGTAAAGTGTATGATGTGACACCGCAGCAGTATCGTCAGCAGGGTACGGCAGATCCTTGAACCGAGGTCCCATTTCCGACAGACGAGGCGGCGGGCTGTGAAACCGGCGAGGCATTTTGTGGCATTGCACCTGCCGTAGTTGTTTTGGTCTGTTGGGCAACTTTCATCTTGACCAGAAAAGCCCGGATGTCATTTTGAATTTTTTTGAACAGCGGGCAGGACTTATAATAAGTGTGTTTGCGCAGCATTTCCTCAATTGGTGCCGCTGCATGCTGATAGGCCGACAGCTCGTTTTGCATCTGAGTGTTGTGTTCTGCAAGTTTGCGGATTTCTCGTTCGCGCTCGCGCCGCAGCATTTCTGCCACTCCACTTACGAGTGGAGCAACGAGACCATCAAACAGGTCATGTCCGCGCATATACATATAGGTAGTTTCTGGGGTCAGACCAAGATCAAGTAGTTCGTGACGCAGGGGAACATATGTTTTTTTTGCCTGTGGAAACATATGCTGTAATTGGTTGATTTTTCGGTTTACGCGATGGCGTAATTTCTCTAATGCTTCTTCAGGATGATAGTAGTTCAGTCTGTCAATGAGGGCTGTCGATGCAAGATCTGCCATGGAGAAATGGCGGTGGAGCCCGTTTCGATAGCACCAGATAGACCATACAAACAGTGGCCAAACCACTTGTGAGTACTGCTTCATAAACTGCTCGAAATCAAAAAGTCGCTTGTCGTTGAGCGTAGCCATGACACAGACATCATGCAAGGTGGGGGCGTAGCATTGGTAGTTCTCGATGGCGTATGCATAGGTATGAAATACATATGGATTGTTCAGCATAAAGCGCGACATATCGTTGCGTCCTTGCATGAGGTAGTCATAATCGGCATCAACGCAAGCTATCATGTAGCCGCCCAATTGCTCGCCAATCACGTTGACCAAAGCAATCTTCTTGCCCTTCGACAGGCTTGTGCGTGAGGGCAGGACTATTTCAAAATAAAAATCTTCCGTTTCCAGTTCATGCAGCAGAGTACTCCAAAAGAAGACGTCATCGTAGCTTTCTACAAAGGCCGTAATCTTTTGCCGTGCCTTTTGTGGGCGCATTCGCTGCGCAGCTTCTAGGTAGCGCGAGCTTAAGTTTTTAGAAAGCCTTTTCGACATTTTTCTTTTCCTCCTCTCCGTTTTTTCTTTTGTTTCGGGCTGTGATTGGGCGGCCTTGTTAATTATTTTTCAGCCGGTAGGGTGATGTCGGCCACATCGGTCACGTCGTCCATCCAGCCGTTCATGATCATGGCTGGCGAGTGGGTGGTCAGCACAATTTGTACTCGTGGGTTCAGTTGCCGGATCAGGGCAATCAGTCGCTGCTGCCACTCTACGTGTAGACTGATTTCGGGCTCGTCCATCAGCAGCACGTAAGGCTCTTTGTTTTCGGTCAGCACGGTGAGTAGGATAATCAGCATTTGCTTTTCGCCGCTGGAGAGAACGTAAGGCGAGAGTCGCTCGCCTTGCTGCAGTAGCACGATTTCATTACTTTTCCGGTCTATTTTTTTACCCGTCTCACCGAACAGCGAATCCACCATATCCTGAAATTCCGTTTTTCCTTGTGCCAGCTGTGCGGCGCGTTGTCCGGCTTCGGGGCCGCCCGCCGTGAGCAGTTCAATCATGTGGTTGCCCAGGTTCACCTGATAGTCCAGATACCGGCGTTGCAGCAGGTAGAGTTGCCAGTCCAGTTCCGTGGCTATGCGGGCGTCGGGCAGATGTTGTGTCAGGTTGGCCTGATGTATGAACGGGCGGTCAAAGTTGCGAATCACATCAAATCGGATGCAGGTGGCGTCTGCCGGTTCGCAGTCTATCTTAACGCCCAAATTGTCAGCCCCCCACATTTCGCCTTGTCGTAGCGGCAGTTTAAGTCGTCCTACCAGTTTGTTGAGGATGGTGCTCTTGCCTACGCCGTTGACGCCGCTCAGGATGTTAACGTCCGGCTTCAGGTCCCACACAATGTGGTTCCGTCCGCCCCAAAGGCTGAGAATCTCGATTCGGGTAATGTATTCTGCAATAATTTCTGTCATGTCTTTTGGGTTTATCTGGGGTGGATAGAAAGTAATTTTTCTCCCCACAGCTTTCTACAAATTTACAATAAAGCGGCGGTGTGTGCAAATGCTGTTATCATGTTTTTGAGCATGATTTTGTTTTCTTTTTGCTAACTTTGCCAGACAGAGCATCATGCTTTTAGTTTGAAACACATTGATTACATGAAACACATTCTCTTTTTCATACTCTTGTGCATTTGGGGCAGTGCTTTGTCAGCGCTGGCCGATGGCTTTACTATTCGTGGCCGGGTGGTTGATAAACTTTTGCGCAGCCCGGTGCCTTACGCCAATGTGTCACTTTACGGCTATTCGGGCCGGGGCGCTACGACCGACAGCGTCGGTGTCTTTCAGATTAATAATGTCGAGCCGGGCATTTACCAGCTGATGGTGACTTGCGTGGGCTATCAGAAACTGCTTTCACCCGAATACATCGTCTCGGCCGAACTGCCGCCGGTGGAGTTGGAATTGGAGGAGGCCACGTCAAAGTTGGGCGAGGTCACCGTACGCAATATGCCCCTGAGTCGCCCCAAGGACAGTCCGGTGAGCTTGCAGGTCATCGGGCTTCGTGAAATTGAGAAAAGTCCGGGTGGTAACCGTGACATCTCCCGCATTGTGCGCTCCTATCCCGGTGTGTCGTTTTCGCCAATCGGTTACCGTAATGACCTGATTGTACGCGGCGGTTCGCCGTCTGAAAACCGCTTCTATATGGACGGCATCGAAATCCCGAATATTAATCACTTTGCCACGCAGGGCGCTTCGGGCGGTCCGGTTAGCATTCTTAATGCAGATCTTATTCGTGAAGTTCATTTCTATACCGGTGCCTTTCCGGCGGATAAGGGTGGGGCACTCAGCTCGGTAATGGAAATCGGGTTGCGCGACGGTAATCTCGATGCTCAGCGATTTAAGGCCACACTTGGAGCTTCGGAGGTATCGCTCAGCGGTTCGGGGCATGTGGGGCGTCGCACCACCTATCTTTTCTCGGCCCGGCAATCCTATCTGCAACTGCTTTTTAAGGTGTTGGGTCTGCCTTTCCTTCCTAATTATGTGGACGGGCAATTCAAGGTAAAGACTCGTTTTGACAATAAGGACGAGTTGGTCGTGCTGGGTCTGACGGGTATTGACAACATGAAGCTCAATACTTCTGAAACGGGGGAGGATGCCGAGTACATGCTCAGCTACCTGCCTCGTATCCGGCAGCAGACATTTACGCTTGGAGTAGCTTACAAGCACTACGCCGGGCGGCATGTGCAGACTTTCTCGGTGGGTTATAATTACCTGCGCAACCAAAATCTTAAATATCGTCAGAATGACGACTCTGATCCGCAGAATCTGACGCTTGACCTCACCTCGCGGGAGCAGAAGGCTACCTTGCGCGCTGAAAATCATACCTATGGCGAGCAGTGGACGTGGCTTGAGGGCGTGGAGGCCTATTATGCCCGTTACACGGACCACACCTTCCAGCGCCTTTATCAGGGCGACGGGCTTCGGCTCCATAATCAGCAGACCATGTTGGGGCTGGCCGGATGGGGCGCCTATGCTTCTGCCCGCTATCGCACGCTTGATCAGCGGCTCACCACTACACTGGGCGTGCGTCTGGATGGGAGCAGTTTTTCCGCGCGCATGGCACGCTTTTGGGAGCACATCTCCCCCACGTGGTCCGTATCGTGGCGCATTCGTCCCGTTTGGGCTCTGAATGCCGCCGTCGGGCTTTATCATCAGTTGCCGGCCTATACCTCGTTGGGCTATAAGGACGAGCAGGGCCGTTATGCCAACAAAACGCTGGACTACATGCGTGTGGCCAATGCCAACCTCGGCACCGAGTGGAACATTACTGAGCATGTCGTGCTCTCCGTGGAGGGCTTCTACAAATACTATTCTCAAATGCCACTATCGGTTGCTGACGGCATTCCGCTTTCCTGCAAGGGCAATGATTATGGTGTAGTGGGTAACGAACTGCTGGTGCCTGACGCCTCAGGCCGTGCTTATGGTGTGGAGGCTGCCATGCGGTGGCAAATTCCGGGGCGCCTTACGTCGGTGGCTTCGTTTACGTATTTCCGCAGCGAGTGCCGTAGCAGCAAGGAGGCGCCTTATATGGTTTCAGCTTGGGACAATCGCTTCGTCGCCAACGTGAGTGCTACCTACGAATTGCCGCGTCATTGGAGCGTTGGCGCCAAACTGAGCGCCATTGGCGGCAGCCCTTATACGCCTTACGATGAGGACAAGTCGTCGCTGGTATAGGCCTGGGATGTGCAGGGCCGCCCGTACTACGACTATTCGCGTTACAATGCCGGTCGGCTGGATGCCTTTGCTCAGCTGGACTTGCGTATCGACAAGAACTATTATTTCCGTCATTGGCGACTGGGCATATATCTCGATTTGCAAAATGTCACCAAGAGTGTGTTGCGGCAGCCCGATGTGCTGATGAGTACCGGCGTTATTGCAAATCCAGACGCTCCGGTGGCTGAGCAGCGCTACATCATGAAGCATATCCGGCAGGAGAGCGGTACGCTGCTGCCGACCCTTGGCTTGACGGCAGAATTTTGACTATTCACTGTTCGGAAAATGGTGAAAAAGAAGGACCTCCCTCTGAGTGCTGACTTGCAGCATTCGGAGGGAGGTCCTTGAGTTCGCAGGGGGGGACTGGCATATCGGGCTTAGTCCTCAATGAGCCCGGCTTCTTTCCAGCGCTTAACCAGTTGGCTGACGTCCGCCTGTGCTGTGGCTTCGTCCACTTCGTAAGCCTCGGTTAGCAGATGGGTCAGCATCGGCTCGGTGAAGTCCTTTTCCTCCACCTGTTGCCAAAGGTAAGCCGCCGTGGGATTGAGCGAAATCAGTTTGGTAAAGTCAATTTGTTCCAGTCCTTCAGCCGATACGATGTGTTCGCCGGCTAGTTCACGCAGGACGAATCCTTTTTTGATTTTCATGGTATGTGGTTTATGATTGGTTTTCATATCGTTTCAGTAGGGTGCGGCGGTACACGGCCAGTATTAGGCGGCGTATGGGGCGTAGCTTTTGCCACCACGCTGAAGCGCGTTGCCAGCGAGGGCTGTCGGGACTGACCGGTTGATGTCCGGGGCGCAGCACGAATTCCACTTCGCCGCATATATCCTCGGGGCGACAGGTTTCCTGTCCGCGCAGATTGCCGTCTCCCATCAGAATGATGCGGTGAGCATCAGCCTGTATGATACGATGCAGCACGTACTGATTTTTTCCGATGAGGGCCAGTACGATGCGCCCCGGTTGCAGGGGCAGGGTGGGGGGACGCAGTACTACGCTGTCGCGGCCGCCTACGATAAAGGGCAACATGCTGTGGCCGCGTGTACGTAAGGTCACACGGCGACCTTCGCGCAGCAAACGCTCTACTTCTGGCAGCAGGACGCTGTTGGGTACGTTGATTGAGGTCATGCCTGTTGCCCCTCCTCCAGGCGGGGAGTGACGGTGCGGCAGCACAGGCGGGCCGCTTCCTCATCGGGCAGGCACTGCAGGTGGTATATAGGGGTGACGGCCAGCAGTTCCTGCAGTGCGTGGTGCAGGCCATCTGCCTGATTGCGCTCCCACTTCATGGAGGAGGCTGCAGGACGCACGGCGGCATAGGCCCGCAGGCTGTTGAGGCGCTCAATGCGGTTAAAGGGAGCCTGTTCCAGCTGAACAATGGCACCGATGGGCGCCTGACGGTTGAGGTAGCAGGGCGTTTTGCCACTCCAAGGTGTACCGTACACTTGGGCTTTTCCGTCCTGAATGCGTATGGCGGGATTGTCGTCGTTGAGCAGGTAGCAGTCGTCTAGGTATTTCAGCCACAGACTGCTATGGGTGCTTTTGCCTGTACCGCTGCGCCCCAGAAACAAGTAGCCGTATTCTTTTCGGTATACTACCGAGGCGTGCATCAGCAAAGTGTCTTGCCCTACCGTACTGAAGGCAAACAGCATCATGGCGGCATTGTTTAGGGCAAAGTGTTGCTGCCCTGGTGTGGCGTCTGCGGGAGTCCAAAGTCGGCCCTTGCTGAAAGTCGGGTCAATTTGCAAGGTGGCTGCATCTTCCTGGTGGTTGGCGTTGGGCGCAATTTGGAATAGTCGCCCGCCGTCGGCCGTGGTATAGAGTTGCAGCCAGGCGGCGTCGCAGTCAAAGGTGCCGATGGTTTCTGCCGGTTGGGGCAGGGGCGTTCCTTCAGAACAAACCGTGAGCTGGAACACGGGTTCCCGTCCTTTCGCATGTGTCAGGAAGAAAGGCTGGTAATTGCTGGCCAGTGCCCACAATATGTGGTCAGCTTCCATTTGCAGGCTGAACATGTGGCCTGCCACGAGATAGTATTGGGTATTCAGCATATTTTTCAAAAAAACAGAAATGCAATCATACCGCATGGGTATGTGTTTTTCGCTGGCCGGAATGGGGCATTATGTAAATGTCCCTACGGCGTCGGCAGGCAAATTTACTAAATTATCGGCATAACGGCCGTATCCGTCCGGCCTTTTTGGTGAGACTGGGGAATACGCTTCTGTCTGGACAAATGCTAAAAACAGTGTTTTTCATTTGTTTCTGCACTCACCTTTCGCTATCTTTGCTTATTGTTGGCGGCAGGAATGGATTTGCTGCCGGACGACAAAACACTCATCATTTTTTTATTGTTTTACATCATGAATAGATTTTACTTGGCGGCTTTGTTTGGCTTTTGCCTCTCCACAGGGCTTTGGGCACAGCGCACGGAGCTGCTGCTCGAAAAGAACTGGAAGTTTACCAAGGGTGACCCCTCAGGGGCGGCCGATCCGCATTTTTCTGATTCCAAATGGACCAAAGTACGAGTGCCACACGATTGGGCTATATATGGTCCTTTTGACCGTCGCAATGATTTACAGCAGGTGGCGGTAACACAGAACCTGGAGACGGAAGCCAGTCTGAAAACGGGACGTACCGGAGGCTTGCCTTATGCCGGAATTGGGTGGTATCGCACCACGTTTTCTGTGGATTCCGGTCGGCAGACCACGCTGATTTTTGATGGCGCCATGAGTGAGGCGCAGGTGTATGTCAACGGAAAGGAAGCCTGTCGCTGGCCGTATGGCTATAACTCTTTTTATTGTGATGTGACGCCGTTGCTGCATGCGGATGGCAAGGATAACGTATTGGCCGTGCGGCTGCAAAACCGACCGCAGTCATCGCGCTGGTATCCCGGAGCCGGTCTCTATCGTAATGTCCATGTGGTAACCACCGAAAAAATCCATGTGCCGGTATGGGGTACGCAGCTGACTACGCCTTACGTAACGGACGAGTTCGCCTCCATCCGTTTGCGCACGGAAATTGTCAATGCCGGAAATGCTGAGCTTACGGTGCAGACCGATATTCTTGGGCCGGATGGTCAGGTTGTGACCAGCCAGACCAACCGGGGCCGCATCTTCCACGATCAGCCCTTTGAACAGCATTTTACGGTGAATCATCCTCAGCTTTGGTCACCCGAGCAGCCGTCTCTTTATCAGGCTATTAGCAAAATTTATGTCGATGGAAAATTGCAGGATACCTATACTACGCGCTTCGGCATCCGCACGCTGGCTTACGTGGCCGACAAGGGTTTCTACCTCAATGGCCGGCATCGTAAGTTCCAGGGCGTGTGCAACCATCACGACCTGGGCCCATTGGGCGCCGCCATCAATGTGTCGGCCCTGCGTCACCAGTTGCAGATGCTCAAGGATATGGGCTGTGATGCCGTCCGTACCTCCCACAATATGCCGGCACCCGAACTGGTGGCCCTGTGCGACGAAATGGGCCTGATGATGATGCTCGAGCCCTTTGACGAGTGGGATGTGGCCAAGTGTGACAGCGGTTATCACCGCTTTTTTAAGGATTGGGCCGAGCGCGACATGGTCAATATGATTCGGCAGTATCGCAACAGTCCGTCTGTGGTGATGTGGAGCATTGGTAATGAAGTGCCCACGCAGTGGAGTCCCGACGGTTACAAGGTGGCCAAATTCCTGCAGGACATTTGCCATCGTGAGGATCCTACACGTCCCGTCACCTGCGGTATGGATCAGGTGCAGGCCGTATTGGGCAACGGCTTTGCCGCCATGCTCGACATCCCGGGCTTTAACTATCGTCCTCATCTGTACGACGAGGCTTACAACCGCTTGCCCCAGCACCTGATTCTGGGCTCTGAAACTTCGTCCACGGTCAGCTCGCGTGGCGTCTACAAATTTCCTGCTGTACGCAAGGCCGGAGCGGTTTACGACGACCATCAGTCGTCCTCGTATGATTTGGAATATTGTCCGTGGTCCAATATTCCCGACATTGATTTTGCCAGAGCTGATGACTACGACTGGACACTTGGTCAATTTGTCTGGACCGGCTTTGACTATTTGGGCGAGCCCAGTCCGTACGATACCAACGCTTGGCCCAACCATAGTTCCATGTTCGGCATCATAGACCTGGCTTCTATACCCAAGGACCGTTATTATCTTTACCGCAGTGTGTGGAACAAAAAGGCTGAAACATTTCATATCTTGCCTCATTGGACGTGGCCCGGTCGTGAGGGGCAGCCTACGCCGGTGTTTGTCTACACAAACTATCCTTCGGCTGAACTGTTTATCAATGGCAAGAGTTATGGTCGGCAGACCAAGCTGCGTGACGGCGAACCTGAAAATCGATATCGCCTCATGTGGCATAATGCCATCTACGAGCCGGGTGAGCTGAAAGTGGTGACTTACGATTCCACCGGTCATGCTGTTGCTGAAAAGTCCGTACGTACGGCGGGGCAGCCACATCATATTGAGTTGGCTACCGACCGCCACCAACTGACTGCAGACGGCAAAGACTTGGCTTACGTTACGCTGCGCATTGTAGACAAGGACGGCAATCTTTGTCCCACCGACGGTCGCCTGGTGAAGTTCAGTGTGAGCGGTGCCGGGCGCTATCGGGCATCGGCCAATGGTGATCCGACCTGTCTTGACCTTTTCCACCTGCCGCAGATGCATGCCTTTGGCGGTATGCTAACGGTGATTGTGGAAGCCGGCGAGAAGCCCGGACGTATTCAACTCAAGGCCACGGCCAAGGGATTGAAAACCGGTCGCCTGTCCTTGACTGCTGAGTAGGGGATAAACGGTCCGACCAAACTCTATGGAAAGAAATCTTTTTATATACTTTTTCTATGAAAAAAACTCAAACCTTATGGGCACTGGCCCTGCTACCCATGGGCGGTCATGCAGCAGATGCCAATCCATTGCAGCCTAATATCGTACTGATTATGTGTGATGACATGGGCTTTTCCGACTTGGGCTGTTATGGTAGCGAAATTCATACGCCCAACATCGACAAGCTGGCGCGCTACGGCGTCCGTTTCAGTCAGTTCAAGAATACCGGGCGCAGCTGTCCAAGTCGGGCTTCGCTGCTGACGGGCCGTTACCAGCACGAAGTGGGTATGGGCTGGATGGCCGAGGTCGACGAACATCGTCCCGGCTATCGCGGACAGATTTCGCGTGACTATCCAACCATAGCCGAGGTGCTCCATGCCGGTGGCTACAATACCTACATGTCCGGCAAATGGCATGTTACCACTTTCGGAGGTTTCGATGCACCCAATGGCAGCTATCCCGTGCAGCGCGGTTTCGAGCGCTACTATGGTTGTCTCTACGGTGGTGGGGGATATTATAAGCCCAGTCCGGTATTCAGTAATCTGAGACGCATTACTGACTTTCCTGATGACTATTATTATACCAATGCTATCACAGATTCGGCAGTTAGTTTCATCATGGGGCATGATCCTTCACGTCCCATGTTCCTCTATTTGGCCCACTATGCGCCCCACCTGCCACTGCAGGCTCCCGAGCGTTACGTACAGCGTTGCCTCGATCGCTATCGTGAGGGGTACGACGTGCTGCGTCAGCGGCGGTTCGAAAAGCAGAAGAAACTGGGACTGGTTCCGGCCGATATGTCCCTTCCGATGTTTGACAGCGAGTTTGGTGGTCACCGCCCGGCCTGGACCGAGCTGACGCCCGAGCAGCAGAAGCAGTGGACGCACGACATGGCTACCTATGCGGCCATGATTGAAATCATGGATGAGGGCATTGGCAAGGTCTTGGAAACCATCCGACGCAAGGGCATGCTGGAGAACACGGTGTTCCTCTTTCTTAGTGACAACGGTGCCACGCTCGAAGGCGGTTTCCTGGGACAGCTTATGGCCGACCTTTCCAATACACCTTATCGCAGTTACAAACAGTGGTGCTTTCAGGGCGGCACCAGTTCACCTCTTATCGTGACCTATGGCGATCCTGACAAGAATCGGATGGCCGGTAAGATCTGCACGCAGCCTTGCCACATTATTGATATTCTGCCCACCTGTCTGGCGTTGGCCAACGTGAACTATCCTGACACCTGCCGCCCGGCAGCCCTGCCCGGTCGTAGCTTGCTGCCGACTGCTTTCGGTCGGCCGGAGGAGCCTCGCACGCTCTATTTTGAGCATCAGGCATCGTGTGCTATCATCGACGGCTACTGGAAACTGGTACGGCGCGACCGTAACTCTCCCTGGCAACTTATCAACCTCTCAACCGACCCGTTCGAAACGCACGACCTGGCTTCCGAAAAGCCCCGAAAGGTGGAGGAGTTAGAGGCCAAGTGGATTGCCTGGGCCGAGACGCACCACGTGTTCCCGCTGGAGGACAAGAGCTGGACACAGCGCATCAATTTCTATAAACAGAAGAATCCCGACCAGAGCGGACGGCAATAGTCAGGACTGTAATTCACATATTGTATTGGTAAACGTATAAGGGGCGTTCTCCGTTTGCAGCCGGAGGGTGCCCCGTTTTGTCTTTCTGTATGAATGTGGGCAAGGGGTATAAGTGTTAAAAACGGCGCGGAAAGTTAAAAAACTGTCGAGGTTTGTCGGTAATTTGCTCCGGAAAGTGTAACTTTGACGGGACAGGGATCAGACTTTCGGCAAATAACCTGAAAGTAGTGTCCGTTTTACCTAATCACCTTTTTAAAAACACATCATGAAAAAAATGTTACCTTTCGGCCTGTTGCTGGCCGGTGCTGCGCCTGCTGTGGCGGCTCCGGCTCAGACAGAATCCGGTCTAGTGCCTTCGGCCGAGCACCCCAACATCATCCTGTTTATGGTAGACGACATGGGATGGCAGGAAACTTCCGTGCCTTTCTATTCTTCGCCTACGGCGCTTAACCGCCGTTACCGTACGCCCAACATGGAGCGCATGGCGGCCCAGGGCGTTAAGTTCATGCAGGCCTATGCCTGTGCTATTTCTTCTCCTTCGCGCTGCAGCCTGATGTCGGGTATGAATGCTGCGCGTCACCGCGTGACCAACTGGACGCTTAACTACAATACCAAGACCGACGCTTCCAGTAGCGTGTTGACTTTACCAGACTGGAACTATAACGGCATTCAGCCGGCTGGTGTGGCCGATGCGCACGACCTCTCTAACGGTACGCCCGTGACGTCGCTGCCGCAAATCCTGCACGACAACGGCTACTATACCATCCATTGCGGCAAGGCGCATTTCGGCTCTGAAACTACATCGGGGGCCGATCCGCTCAAGTTTGGCTTCGATGTCAATATTGCCGGTGCGGCCAATGGTGGGCCGGGCAGTTATCTGGCCGAAAATGAATACGGGTCCGGCAGTTTCCACGTGTCGGGGCTCGAAAAGTATTATGGTACCGGCACTTTCCTCTCTGAAGCGCTGACCATTGAGGCCCTCAAGGCCATTGAGGAACCCATTCAGCGCAACCAGCCGTTCTATCTCTATATGGCGCACTATGCTATTCACACGCCTTACGATGCCGACTCGCGCTTTACGCCCAACTATGCCAATTATCACGATGAGCAACTCAATGCCGTGCTGAATAACCAGGAAATCAATCACGCCGCTTTGGTGGAGGGCATGGACAAGAGTCTGGGCGATATTCTTGATTATCTGGAAGCCAACCCCGATGTGGCTCGCAATACGGTGGTGCTGTTCATGTCCGACAATGGCGGACAAGCCGTCAGTGTGCGGCAAGGACGGGCAAACTATGATCAGAATTATCCAGCCCGCGGTGGTAAAGGTTCGGCCTATGAGGGCGGTGTGCATGAGCCCATGATGCTTTATTGGCCGTCAAATACCAAGGTACAGGGCGGTAGCGAAAATCAGAGCCGCATCATGATTGAAGACTTCTTTCCCACCATTATCGATCTGGCTGGCGTGAAGTCCTATCAGACTGTGCAGCACGTCGACGGAAAGAGCTTTGCCGACATCTTGCGTGATCCCTCCATTGAGCGTTCACGCGTCAACATTTGGCACTTCCCCAACCTGTGGGGGGAGAGTCAGGACAAGAGTGAGGGCTACGGTGCCTACTCCGCCATCATGAAGGGTGACTACCACATGCTGTATTTCTGGGAAACGCAGGAACGCCGCTTGTATAACATTCGTGAGGATATTGGTGAAACGAATAACCTGGCCAAAACCGAGCCCGAGCTGCTGCAGGCTCTGTCGGAGGAACTGACAGATTCACTGAAGGCATATGACGCACAGCGCCCCACCTATACCGAAACCGGTCAGCTCATTCCCTGGCCCGACGAGGCACCGCTTCCCGTGGAGGTGGGTGATGTAGTACCACCTACTGCGGGCATTTTCCAGTATAGTACGGAAGACGAGAAACACTATTATCGCATTGTGGACAATCGAGCAACTAATTTTACGTGGACACTGGGCAACCACAACGGCTATTCAGCTATTCAGGCTACTACGGAGGTCTATGGCAATGCTTATGACGCAACCCAGCAGTATTTCTATTTCATGCCCGGCTCAGACAACAGTCATTTCCGCATTTATACTGTGGATGGTCGTAACGTAGACTATGTGGACGGGTTGACAGGTTCGTCGTGGAATGGTGGCAACGTCGGTTCCGGCACCACACTGCCATATATGCAATACGGCACGTCAACTTCGGGCGAGTTCCAACTGGTATCTACCGGCACCTTCGGGCGTTATGCCATCAAAGCTCCAAACGGCGACATCCTTAACGACCGTGGTACGGCTAATGGAACGGCGGCTAACATGAAGTGGGTTATTAATACCTATTCCGGCATTACACTTGATGATGCCGGTAGTAATTATAAATTTGTGCCGGTACAGGGTACTTCGGTGGGCGAACTGATAGAGGCACTTTACCAAAAATATCAGGAAAAGGCGGATTACGTCGGGGCTCACGACCTGACTACCATCACACCGCTCTATGAAGAAGCCATGAAAGACCCCCAACTCGAGGATCTCAGGACGTTGGAGGAAGCCTATGCCCAGACGCCGGAACTGACCCTGCAGATGGGCAGCCTCTATCGCCTGCGTAACTATATGCGTAAGATTTCTACCGGCAATACGGCCTGCAACGGTCAGGGCGGTTATCTCGAGCAGATGGATCCGCTCAACCCCGACCATCAGCTGTGCAGCAAGGGCAGCTATTCGGCCGTCGATGCCGATAATTCGCATGCCGATGCCCTGTGGCGCGTGGAGGCTGCTTCGGACGAGGGCACGTTCTATCTGCGCAACCTCAATACGGGACAGTATATCTCGGCTTCCGGCGTTTCGAACAATGCCTATGCTCAGACCACGGACAATGTGGCGCAGGCCCTGGCATTGAAACTTGTTCCCTATGGCGATATGCAGTACAAGGTAGCTGTAGCCTCCAACGAGGCTCTGCGATTGCACGTTTCCGGCCTCACCGGTACAGGCAGTTCAGCCCGCCTGATGTTCTACAACGGCGAGGACAAGAACACGGCCTCGGCGTGGTATCTGATTCATGCCCGCACGGTGGACGTTACTACCCAGGAGGCGGCCAATGGCAATTTTGCCTCTACCTATCTGCCCGTAGCCGTCAGTATGCCAGAAGGACTGAAGGCGTATGCCGGCAAGGTGGAGGGCCAGCAGCTCATGCTCAAGGAAGTGGGCGAAACGGTACCCGCTCAAACCGGCGTTGTGCTCAAGGGTGAGCAGGCTGCAACTTACAGTCTTCCCATCGTTGACCGTCAGGTGGATCCCGTGTCTGACAATGCTTTGGGCGGCTCTCTGCGCTATCAGCCTACCGAGGGCCTGTCGTACTTTCTCCTGACCGTGGGTGAGGGAGGAGCTGCTTATCTGCCGGTCACCGCGGACAACCTGCCCGGCAATGTGGCCTGGCTCGATGGTACCGGTATTACGGCTCCGCAGGGTCTTACGTTCGGCGGATTTGTGGGACTGGATGGCGTTACGGTCAGTCCGTCTGCCCCGGCGGTCTATTATGATTTGAGCGGTCGTCGCGTAAAGCGTCCGTCCAAGGGTATTTACATCCAGCAGGGTCGTAAGGTCATGGTAAAGTAAAAAATGAAATCCTGCTCCTGGCTTTTCGAGCTGGAGTATAGATTAAGCAATCCGATCTTGCCGTTTCATTATTGAGCGGCAGGATCGGATCCTTTTTTGCTGGTTATGAATAGTGCAAGTGAAAGAGGAGGGGAGCGTATGAATGCAAAGCAGACCTTCTCCCATTATTCCCTTATGCTGCTTTTGGAGTTTTCATATGTGCCAGAATGCGTGGAAATTGATAGGCAAAAATCAAGGTGCAGCAAATGGCGGCCGTGGCGTCCGATATTGATTCGGCCAGAAACACGCCCTTTATTCCCCAGAAGTGCGGCAACAGCAGGGCCAGCGGCACCAGCAGGAATACTTTGCGCAGCAGGGCAATGAATACAGAGATGCGGGCGGCACCCAGAGCTACAAACGTATTCTGGCAGGCACGCTGTAACCCGAAAATACTCATGCCCGACAGGAAGAGTGGCATTACCCGTTCTACCGTGGCAATCAGGCGCCCATCGTCCGTAAAGGCAGCGGCCACCAGGTGCGGGAAGCACAGCATCAGCATAATCAGTACGAGATTGAACGTGAACATCGTCAGGAGCACGATGCGGAAACACGATTTCAGTCTTTCGCGGTTTCCGTGCCCGTAGTTGTAGCTGGCCACCGGTACGAACCCCTGGGCAAATCCCGTGAGCGGTACGCTGACAAACAGCATGGCGCTCTGCATGATGGCCAGCGCACTGATGTAGATGTCGCCGTACGCTTTCAGACTGCTGTTCAGCACAAAGCCAATCAGGCTCTCTGTGCTGGCCATGATAAAGGGTGACACGCCCAGTGCCAAGATGGAGCGCACGATAGCGCCGTCCCAGCGCATGTGACGTGGCTGAAGGCGCAGGGATGCTCGGTTCGACGTCAGAAAACCGATTATCCACACCGCGCTGCAGGCCTGCGAGATGACAGTGGCCCAGGCCGCTCCTTTTACTCCCATGTGGAACCCGAAAATCAGCAACGGGTCCAGCCCGATGTTGAGCACAGCGCCGATGATAACCGACCACATGGCAATGGCCGGTCTGCCCTGGGTGTTGATAAACGTGTTCAGTCCAACCGACAGCTCCACAAACAGCGTACCTGTCAGATACACGCTCAGGTAGTAGCGGGCATAGCCTATGGTGTGCGCCGAGGCTCCGGCAAAGGTCAGAATGGGTGTCATGAAGAGGTAGGACGTGGCCGATGTTACTACCGTAAAACCCACCAGCAGCACGGCCCCGTTGCCTAGAATCCGGCTGGCCCGTTCGCGCCGTCCCTGTCCCAAGGCAATGGCTGCCAATGGAGCCCCGCCCCCGCCTACAATGGCTGAGAATGCCGAAATCAGGATGATGATGGAACTCGTCACTCCAATGCCTGCCAATGCATCCGTACCGATACCCGGAATATGTCCGATGTAAATGCGGTCCACAATGCTGTAGAGCAGGTTTACCAGTTGTGCTGCCACGGCCGGCATGGCCATGCGGAAAATCAGCGGCAGCATCCGGTCGGTCCCCAATCGCTCTTCGTAAATTCTGCTTGTCATCTTTGTTATATAATTTAAGTGTTTGCAAAGTTACCAAAAAATCTCCGCCACTGTTTCCGTATTTTAGTTCTTTCCGGTATACGGTTTCCCTCTGTTTTTTATGGATTTCAACGTGGTAAATCTCTTATGTTTCGAAGGGTGGTTTGAAAAAAACTTCCACGGATTGGAGAATAAATTAGGTGCCTTCTTGTTTTCACGAGATGGCTTCTATAAAAATAGGGTAGAAAAGAACGAGAAAAGGGGCTGATGATGTCGAAAAAAGAGGAAATGAAGGATGGATTTTGCCAGAAAAAGTGTATGTTTGTAAATATATATCCGATTAATCTTACAGCAGAAGTTTATGAAAAAAAACAATTTTACTTTCTCTCGGACTGTTGACGAGTTGTGGGTCAGTAACGGTATGTGCCCAGCAGAGTTTTCCGAAACTAACCGTGGCGAACGACACTGTGTGGTATGTTCTGTCGACGCCTGAGCGGGATAACCTCCACTTGACCTGCGCGGGGGAGGGGGATTACGTGACGGGTAGTGCCGTTACGTATGCCAACAGTCAGATGTGGTGTTTTGTGGCGAGTCCGAATGGCCAGCTGAATATGCTGAACCGTCAGGCGGGGCTTTATCTTAGTGAGAAGGCGGCTGCCGACAAGTATTTTCGCAGCACGGCTTCAACACCGGAAACGGGTTTCAAGTTGCAGATGGTGGAGAGCAAGAATCTTTACAACTTAATTGATGCCAGTGGACAGATGGTCAATCAGTGCCTGAATACGAAGCAGTTCCGCCTGACCAACTGGGAACAGTCCACCGACCCCGGCAACCTCTTTCAGATAGAGGAGGTAGACGTGAACAACGTGGCACTGAGCGTAGCCCGCAACGAGGCCCGCACGCTGCTCAGCTAGACGGAGGCAGGTACGGCGCCGGGAACATACCCCCAGGCCAGTCGCGACAAGCTGGAGGCAGCCATTGAGCAGTCACAGACCGTGGAGGAGCTGAAGGCTGCCATGACGGAATATCGCCAGAGCATGGCGGGCGTTACGGAGGGACAGTTTTATTTCCTCGTATCCACTGGTCCGTCGTATTGCAATGGCAAGGTGGTCTACAACACCAAACCTACTGAAGGGGCTTGGCTGCGCAGGGGCGATAAGACTATTGACGAGAACGCGATGTGGGAGTTCGTAAAAACGGCAGACGACGATAATACCTACCTGCTGCGCAACAAGGCTACGGGGCTTTATCTGCACGCCACGAGCAACGGCAGCAATTCCGGCGAGGTGCGGGGCGTGGCCACCACGGGTGACTACACCACTTTCCAGATCGAGTCGCTGGGGCAGGACAAATCGTTTCTGATTTACACGTCGGGAGGTAATCCGATTCATGCACAAAATGATTACGGCGTGATGGTCACGTGGAATTCTCGTAACTACGGCAGTGCCTCGTCATGGCAGATTATTCCGGTGACGGATGATGAACTGGCACAGGGGGAAAGTAAAACGTCAAGTGATAGGTCTGACTATCAGGTTGTATGGGAGCAAGAGTTTAACGAGAATGGCTCTTTGGATGAAAAGGATTGGAATTTTGAAACAGGATTCGTGCGTAATCATGAGAATCAGTGGTATCAGTCCGACAATGTATATAAGAAAGATGGTAATCTGGTGTTTGAGGCTCGCAAAGAGCATCGCGACAACCCGTGGTATGAGACCGGCAGCAGCGACTGGAAGAAGTCTCGTCAATATATTGACTACACCTCGGCCTGCGTTACTACCGCAGGCAAGCATGACTGGCTGTATGGTCGTGTAGAGGTGTGTGCCAAGATTCCATTCTATTCCGGTTCGTGGCCGGCCATTTGGATGCTGGGTAACGAGAGCGTGACCGGTGAGTGGCCTTCATCCGGTGAGATTGACATTATGGAGTATTACAAGGACAAGACGCTGGCTAACCTGGTGTGGGGATCCAGTGTGCGCTGGCAGGGCATTTGGGAAGCTCGCAGTACGCCTGTTTCTGGTTATTGGATGAAGCAGGATACCAATTGGGCCGATGCTTACCATACCTGGCGCAAGGATTGGGATGAGGAGTCCATTAAGCTCTATCTGGACGACGAACTCATCACTATTTGCAACCTATCGCGCACCATCAATCAGGGTAGCTGGCATTTGGTGGACAACCCCTTCCACACCCCGCAGTACTTACTGCTGAATATCAGAAGCCGGATCAGATGGTGGGTATTTCGTCCGCTACAATCTCCGCTTCTTCCATGGTGAGCCTCAGCGGCCGTCAGTGCCATATCAGTACCCAAGGTTTTGAGGGGCTCGTGCGGGCCACGGTTTATAGCTTGTCTGGTACTCAAGTAGCTTCTGTGTCAGGTTCTGCTTCAGGTGCAACACTTTTGCTCAACCTCAGCCAATTGAACAAGGGCATCTATTTGGTAAAGGTGTCCGATGGAAACCACACAAAGACTGAGAAAGTCATTCTTCCTTAACTTATTGTTGATCAGAGGTTAAAACAATAAAAATAGCCATCGCGGTGTTAACGTCAAGAAGATTGTAACAGCGTTGGCTATTTTTATTGTTCAGAAGTCTAATAGAGTATTTTCTATAGGATAAAATGTTTTATAGTGCTTGATTCCTCACATTTCTTTTTCCCAATAGTTTAAAGGCTTGCTCGTTTTTTTACAGAAGTGTGAGAAAAAAAACTAATATTTATCTGAATAAGTAGGAAAAAGTGTATATTTAACGCAAATTCATTCTCTTAATTCAAAGATCATCATCTTACTGTATGAAAATGAGAAAATAGCTATAGATCGAATCTATATTCTATGCATTTTTTCTATGGGTCAAAATCTAAAAAAACAATCTATGAGAAAAACACATTTATCGGGATTGCTTGTTATTGCAAGCGTTTGTTTGTGGAGTATTCTTTTTGCTTCGTGTGCAACAAGAGTTACAGAAGGAATGTTAACTCCTAGGACAGAATCATCGATGGTTAGTTTACCACGATTTTATCCAATAATGCCTGAACGACAGGAATTTAAAGATGACTTCAAATTAACAAAAACAACGTCACTTATTTCTTATGCAGATGTATTTTATGATGACATGAAAAAGATGTTTCGTAAAAATCAGGAAAATAATTTTTTAATTTCAGTTCCCGATAATTTTGGCTATATTCGGTGTAATAGCATTGATATTAAATTGAAAAATAATTCGTGGTATCTTTTGCCTAGTATATGTACAATTATGTATGCCAATTTGATGGGGTGTCCGTTTGTTGGAATAAAGGTGATAAATGAGGCTTCATTTTCGATATTGGATTGTGAAGGTAAAGAAATTAAGCAATATACGATTCGTGGTGTGGGTCGGTCGTCTGGGGGGATTTATACTATCGGCAGGGATATCGGGAGGTTTGCTTATATCAATGCAAACAAGGACTTACTTAAAAAACTTAACGAGGCCATTCAGAAGGATAAACATATGCTTGCTATAAAGTTGGTAGAGTCGGGGAGAGAGCAAAGAACAAAAATGCAGCTTGGTGAGAAGGCTGTTTCTGTTGCGGATCGTAATTATGAGAAGGGGGTTGAGGCTTTGCAGAAAGGAAAAAATGAGCAGGCTGTTTTATTGTTTGATAGAACACTTACCCGCTATCCTCAACATTATATGGCTTTGTTTTATAGAGGTGTATCGCTCAGTAATTTAGGACGTTACAGTAAGGCAATAAAAGATTTTAAAGAAGCTTCACAGATCAATCCGCAATTTGCCGATGCTTTGTATTTTCTGGCTTTTTTGCAGCAGAAAATGAAACAGTATGAAGCTGCAACAGTAAATGTGCAAAGAGCTTTGGCTTTACAAGGCAATGAGTATTATTATAGTCTTTATGCGGCGCTTTTGCAGCAGGATGGTTATTTGGAAGAGTCTAAAGAACAATATAAAAAGATACTTGAAATTAATCCAGATCGTATTGATGTATATGAATGGATTGCCAAATTAGATGAGCTTATAGAAGCTAAAAAAACAATGGAAGAACAGCAGTACATGCAACTTCTGAATAAGCAGGCACAGGCATTGCAGGTAATGTCGCAAAGTTTAGCCCCAAATCAGATTCAGAATCCCGTGCAATCTTATGAAACAGGTCAAGCTGGACAGCGTAGTAGGGAAAGTGTATCGCGTGATTTGGATAAGGCACGAAAATTATTATCAGAAATGAAACGAAATAGCGATCGGGATAAAAGCAATGTAGATAAGGTTATTTATCAAAGAATGATACAACGACAGGAAGAGAAAATTCTAGAACTGGAGCAAGAACTTGAAAAGTTGGATCAATAATATATTTCTTGCAATTCGGTAAAACGTCTGGGGGATACAGTATATAGAGATGAAATGTGTTTTACCGAATTGCAACTTGTGGTTATATTAGGTGTATTTGATACAGTTGTTTTATCTACGGTGATTAGGTGGTGATGAATAATAATAGCAGTTATCTTATACCGATTAGTTTATGTGTTTGTAAAGACAGATTCCACTGTGGATTTTCAAGACAATATTCAATGGCTTCTTGTAGGATTCGCTTGTTTTGTATTTTATCGTGAGTGTCGCATGGTTGAAGATACCGTATTTGACAAGTAAGATTGAGATATTGTGAAAAGTCCTGATCTTTATTGGTGAAAACAACTTTTAGTTCGTTGCAATTTCGTATGACTAAAGGGCGTGGGCTCCATGTTGTTTTTGGTGATAGGGTAATCCAGTCAACATTTCCTTGGATTGGAGTTGTACCATTTGTTTCAATTGCAATGAATTTATGAGCATGGTGTAATGCTGTTGTCAGAGGTTCATCAATTTGTAATGCGGGTTCTCCTCCTGTCAATACTACGTGGCGAATCGGTGATTGTGTCGCTATTTGTATGATCTCATCCAATGTCGTTTCATGGAAAGATTGATGGGATGTATCACAAAAGGGACATTGTAGGTTACAACCCGAAAAACGAATGAATAAAGATGGAGTTCCAGTGTAAAAACCTTCACCTTGAAGTGTATAAAATATTTCGTTGATTTTATAGGTTTTCATGTATTATAGACAACAATTTTCGAAACCTTCTTTGACGTAAACTGCTATATTCCCTTCAGATTCTTGAAATTTAACTTTATAGCATTTCGGAATTTCCTGACAGATCCAATAAGCCAGGTTTTCTGCAGTGGGATTAAATTCAAATTCTTCATTAAGATATTTATGGTCAAACTTCTGCATAATCAAGTCTTTTATTTTTTTGAAGTCAATGACCATCCCGTCTTCATTGAGTGTATCAGATTGACAATAAATTGTTACAATAGCATTATGACCATGGAGATGCTGGCAACGCTTATCATATGATGTTTTTAGATGATGAGCTATGGATATTTCGAGGCGTTTTGATACAAAATACATATGATATATATTTTTGTTATGCGTTATATATATAGTTTGCAGGATTTCAAATTAATCCTGCAAACTATAGTGTTGATCTTGAATGATTATTGTGCAGCCTTTAAGGATTCTATAGTCGCTTTCAATGTAGCGATTTTGCTTGTTGCATCATGTTGTTTCTTTCTTTCCATTTCTACAACTGCTTGGGGCGCATGGCTAATAAATTTTTCGTTGGAAAGTTTCTTTTCTATTCCTCGGAGGAATCCTTCCAAGTGTTTTAATTCAGCTTCTGCTTTTTCTATTTCGGCCTCAATATCTATTAGACCTGCAAGGGGTATGGCATATTCATGTGTACCTACCATGAAAGTTTGAGTATTTTCTTCTTTGGTAGAAACAGATGTGATTGATTCAATGTTTGCCATACGTTGAATGAGGCAGTTGTATGATTCAATTGGATTCTTTCCGACAACTTGCAGTTGCAAACGTTCTTTAGGAGAAATATTTTTTTGATTCCTAATAGAACGGATTCCAGAAATGACGTCGCATACGATGCGAACATTGTTCAGTAAAATATCATCTCCTTCGTGTGGATTCTCAATGGTTTGTGCACTGGTCATGATACTTTCACCTTCTTTCCTATCAGCAAGTTGTTGCCATAATTCTTCTGTAATAAAAGGCATAAACGGGTGAAGTAGATGAAGTAGATGATCAAAACATTGCAGCGTTTCTGTATATGTTTGTTCATCGATTGCACTACCATAGTCTGGCTTTATCATTTCAAGATAATTACTGGAAAAGTCATCCCAAAACAACCTGTAAACTTCCATTAAAGCTTCGCTCAGTCTGTACTTTTTATAAAGGTCTGCAATTTCTGCAGCACTTTTTCTTAATGTTGCAGAAAACCATTCTACAGCTAGTCGAGCTGTTTCAGGTTGTGGTTGTTGGGCTGTATTCCATCCTTTTACGAGGCGAAATGCATTCCAAATTTTGTTGCAGAAATTACGTCCTTGTTCACAAAGGGATTCATCAAATAAAATATCATTTCCAGCAGGAGCTGATAACATCATACCCATGCGGACGCCATCTGCGCCAAATTTGTCAATTAGTTCAATCGGGTCTGGGGAATTTCCGAGCGATTTCGACATTTTACGCCCTTTCTTATCACGCACAATTCCAGTAAAATAAACGTTCTTAAATGGCATTTTTCCAGTATACTCATATCCTGCCATAATCATGCGAGCAACCCAAAAGAATATGATATCTGGCCCCGTTACGAGATCATTAGTGGGGTAGTAATAGTTGAACTCTTCGTTGTTAGGATCATTTATTCCATTGAATAGTGATATGGGCCACAACCAAGAAGAGAACCATGTATCTAAGGCGTCTTCGTCTTGTTTGAGCTGATCAATTGTGAGTGTATGATCATTTGTTTTCGCAATGGCTAACTGTAGAGCCTCTTCAGGTGTTTCAGCTACTACATAACCTCCTTTTGGTAGGTAATAGGCAGGAATTCGGTGTCCCCACCATAACTGGCGGCTTATGCACCAATCTTTAATGTTTTCCAGCCAATGTTTGTAAACATTCTTATATTTTGCGGGGTAGAAATGGATTTCGTCATTCATAACCGGTGGTAATGCCAAGTCTGCAAAATGTTTCATTTTGAGAAACCATTGCATTGACAACTTCGGTTCAATGGCTGTGTCAGGGTTACGTTCAGAGAATCCTACTTTATTAGTATAAGCCTCTACTTTTTCTAACAAATTTGCTGCTTGCAGGTCGTGCTCGATTTGTTTACGGACTTCAAAACGATCCATACCTACATACATACCAGCAGCTTCGCTGATTGTACCATTGTCGTTGAAGATATCTATTGACTCAAGGTTGTGCTTTTCTCCTAACATGTAGTCATTAATGTCATGAGCAGGAGTTACTTTTAAGCAACCTGTTCCGAACTCAATATCAACATAATCATCTTCAATTACTGGGATTATGCGATTAACAAGAGGTACAATAACTTTTTTACCTTTTAACCAAGAATTTTTAGGGTCGTTGGGATTAATACACATGGCAGTATCACCCATGATGGTTTCAGGACGTGTTGTGGCAACTATGGCATATTTATCAGTTTCACCTTCAACATAATAGCGTAGATAATACAACTTAGAATTTTCTTCTTTATAGATAACTTCTTCATCAGAAAGAGCTGTTTGCGCTTTGGGGTCCCAATTAACCATACGAACTCCTCGATATATGAGTCCTTTGTTGTATAGGTCTACAAAAACTTTAATCACACTCTTTGAACGCTCTTCATCCATAGTGAAGGCTGTTCTGCTCCAGTCACAAGAAGCTCCTAAACGACGTAATTGCTTGAGGATGATTCCACCATGCTCATGTGTCCAAGCCCAAGCATGTTCTAAAAATTGTTCACGCGTTAAATCTGTTTTCTTGATACCTTGTTTAGAAAGTCGGTCAACAACTTTAGCCTCTGTTGCAATAGAAGCATGGTCTGTGCCAGGTACCCAACATGCATTTTTTCCTTCCATTCGAGCTCTTCTTACAAGAATGTCTTGAATGGTTTCATTAAGCATGTGTCCCATATGCAGAACTCCTGTTACATTGGGAGGTGGAATGACAATTGTATATGGTTCTCTGCCATCTGGCTTAGAACTGAATAAGTTATGGTCTATCCAATATTGATACCATTTGTTTTCAACATTACCTGGTGTATATTTGCTTTCTAATTCCATTTTTTAGAAAATGTAAAGAATTAAATTATTGACTTTATTATTGAAATCACTTTACGACAAAGCGGACATTCCCTTTTTTGGCTTAGCATTTTAGAGAAGTCCGCTTTTTATGCATATATAAATATTATTCTTCTACAACAATTACTTTTTTTACCTTTCGCTTTGCCCCGGTTGCCAATGCTGATTCATTAAAAATTTGATCTTTTCTATCAATTGTAAATTTACGGAATTTACCTCCAATTTTAGTAAGTTCTTTTCCGTTCTTTTTGATGGCTTCCTTATCTGTAATCCATTCTTCTGCAATCATTGGAGGAGTATTTTGGCTACCATACCGATCTTCTTCATATATGTATCTCAGGCGGAGCATTTCAACCGAAAATTTTTCGTCGGAGATGATATAGTTGATTTGGTAGAAGAAGCGTGTATAATCAGTGACCCATGCTTTTTTCTTGAAGTACAAATTTTCCTCAATAGAAGCTGCTAATACCCCTTTTACACTATCTGATTCTATAATTCTTGATTGCTCAAGACTGTTTTCTCCTTTTATAAGTTTTTCTTGAACATAATCCTTTAATTTACTGAAAATTTCAGCTTTGCTTTTTCCTGGGACTTTATATTCTTTTTCAAATACAATTATTCCATTTTTAATTGGTACAGCACCGGCTAAATATTTGTTTACATCATCTTGTGCAGTGCTTTCAATAGCAAGAAATGGAATTAACGCGCATAAGGTTACTAACAATAACTTTTTCATTTGTAGCAGTTCTATGGTGATTTCCGTACAAAGATACAAAAAACTAGGTAAACATTCGAATTCTTGTTCTATGCTTAATTAATTTTAGCATCGTTCAATCAACTCCATCCCTTTTAGGATTGCTTCTTCATTCATTGGTAGTAGATTATGGTGACGTTCTGGAAGAGTCTTGCGTAAGGCTTTCATGATGTTATCAATTGATACAATTGGATGCATTTTAAGATAACCTCCAAGGACAAACATATTAAAACATTTAATCATTTTCATACTTGCAGCTGTATCCATTGCTGTTGTACGGTAGATTTTGATGTCTTTATTTTGTGGAATTTCGAAAATTCCAAAAGTGTCATATAGAAGATCGCCTCCAGGGTGTATCTTTGATATAAATTTTTCTAATGAAGGCTGATTCAATAGGATGGCAGTATCGTACGTACTGAGAATAGGAGAAGAAATTGGTTCATCACTGATTATAACAGTGACATTAGCAGTACCGCCACGTTGCTCTGGTCCATAAGCTGGCATCCACGTCACTTCTTTCCCTTCCATGAGTGCCCCGTATGCCAATATTTTTCCCATTGACAATACGCCTTGACCACCAAAACCGGATATTATTATTTCATTCTTCATTTTTTTGCTTATTTGTCTTTTAAATCACCTATGTTGTAGAATTTGAACATATTTTCTTCCATCCATTTATTGGCCTTTTCTGGTGACATCTTCCATCCACTAGAACACGTAGAAACAATTTCTACCAAATTTGATCCTTTTCCATTCATTGAATTTTCAAAGGCATGTTTAATGGCTTTTTTGGCTTTTTTTATCGCTGCAACATTTTCTACACTTTGGCGAGTCACGTAGGCTGTACCTTGCAAGGTCGCGGCAATATCAGTAATGTTTAGTGGGTATCCGTGTATAGCTGCATCGCGTCCGTAAGGGCATGTGGAAGTTTTCATTCCAATTAATGTGGTGGGTGCCATTTGTCCACCTGTCATACCATAAATGGCGTTGTTGATGAAAATTATGGTGATATGTTCACCACGATTAAGTGCATGGATAGTTTCTGCTGTACCAATGCAGGCTAAGTCTCCGTCACCTTGATAAGTAAAAACAAGACGGTCCGGCCATAACCGCTTGGCTGCGGTGGCTAGAGCAGGAGCTCGCCCGTGTGCGGCTTCCAACCAATCAACATCAAGATAGCGATAGGCAAAAACAGCGCATCCGACAGGACTAACAGCAATGGTTTTTTCTGCGAGTCCCATTTCTTCAATAACTTCTGCGATTAGTTTATGAACAACGCCATGTGAACAACCCGGACAATAGTGCATGTCGGTGTCATTGAGCAAATCGGGTTTTTTATAAACTAAATTTTCTGGGGATATAATTTTATTCGGATCCATCTTTTGTAGAACTCCTTTTTTGTATTTTATTTTGTTGGAGATTTTCAATCACTCTGATAATGGTTTCTCCCATTTTTAAAAGTACGGCAAGAATACCGCTTAAAATATAGTAGAGATTTGACCAAGGGTCTTGAACCAAGAAAAAAATGGTAATAAATGCAATTGAAAAAGCTATGAATAGAATATTCAGCCAATTGCGCGCCATTAAATATTTTGTGGTTTTGGGGGGATTAGAAGACATTTTTATCTTACTTTTGGTTCAGAAGACTTGTTTTTAAAGCATTTACGATTTCATCTGGATTAGGAACAATTCCTCCTAAACGGCCGAATTGAACAACTGGAACTTTTCCATTTACGGCAAGTTTTACATCGTTAACCATCTGGCCTGCGTTTATTTCTACAACTAGAATACCTTTTACGTGATTAGCTAATTCTGCTATTTCTTTTTCCGGAAATGGCCAAAGTGTGATAGGACGGAACAAACCAACTTGTATATTTTCAGTTTTTGCTATCTCTATTGCCTTTTGTGAGATACGTGCTGCAGAACCGAATGCAACAATGGCATAGTCGCATTCTTCTATATTTTTTGTTTCAAATCTAACTTCTTTCTGTTGTATTTCTTTATACTTTTTTTGAAGATGTATATTGCGTTGTTCCATTACGCTGGACGTTAGTTCCAGAGAGGTTAAGATGTTTGGAGCTCTATGGCTTAGTCCGTGCCCATTAGCTGCCCATGGGCATTCTTTGGCAATTTGTTCTTCTGTTCTTCTTGGTTTAATAGGAGGAAGTACAACTTTCTCCATCATTTGTCCAATGACTCCATCAGAAAGAATCATAGTCGGGTTTCGATATTTGAAAGCTAACGTAAATGCTAAATCCACGAAATCTGCCATTTCTTGTACCGATGCTGGAGCTAAGACTATTACATTATAATCGCCATTTCCACCTCCGCGTGTTGCCTGATTATAATCACTTTGACTGGGTTGAATGGTCCCTAATCCGGGGCCTCCTCTTTGTACGTTTACAATTAATCCGGGAATTTCTGCTCCTGCCATATAGCTAATTCCTTCCTGCATAAGTGCAACTCCTGGGCTTGATGAAGATGTCATAGCACGTTTACCAGTTCCTCCCGCACCATAGACCATGTTTATTGATGCGACCTCACTTTCAGCTTGTAATACTACCATACCAGTAGATTCCCAAGGCTTAAGTTCAGCCAAAGTTTCCAATACTTCACTTTGAGGAGTTATCGGATAACCAAAATATCCATCGCATCCACATCGGATGGCAGCATGGGCAATCGCCTCATTGCCTTTCATTAGTAGGATGTCTTCTTGTTCCATTTTTGTTTTAATCTAATTTCTTTTTATAAACAGAAATACAAGCATCGGGACAAACAATTGCGCATGAGGCACACCCAATACACGTTTCTGGATCTTTTATTTCACAGAATTTGTAGCCTTTATGGTTTACTTGTTTTGATGTAAGTTGTAGGCAATTGCAAGGGCATGCAACGACACATAAGTTACATCCTTTGCATCTATCAGTGTTTATAATTACAGCTCCTTTTATTTTCGGCATATGAATAATTACTGGTTGTATAAATCTTTATTTCTAAAATTGTATATTTCATTCAATATAAAAGCGGCTTCAGCAGCAGGTGTATCTACACTTAACTCACTTGCTTTTAAATAGCAGTTATATGCTTCTACATAATTTCCTGATTTTCGGTAAGCATTACCTTGCAAATAGATAAGCCATGCATCATTAGGTTGCTTAATTAACAACTGGCTGATGATTTTTTGTGCTTCTTCCAAATCACCTGTCTGTATTTGTTTGAGTAGATTTTCATATATGGGTGTCATTGTTGCAAATTTATCATATACAAAGTTACATAAAACATTCTTCTTGTCTCTTTCAGTAGATCTTTTTTCTTTGTTTTTCACTATAGAAATATAAATTGAATGATTTAACTGTCAGATATATAGTTGATTATGTAGCTTGCCAAAAAGGTTGTGATTGCAATTAAAAAAAAGTTCATTGGTTTAAAGATTGGTTAAATGGTGCACAGCCAATGAATTATTCGTGCAGATTAATAGATCTTTTTTTGATAAAAATTTTTTCTGAGAAAACGTAATAGAGTAACTCAATTGTGAGATTATAATCTTGGGGATACAGTGAAAATGAGAAGTGTGGCTTTTTATGCTATCGCATTAAGAAATTTAATGCTTAAAGGCGCAGGTGTTTTTTTGAATTTAATAAGTGATAACAATTCGTTTCTTTGTATATTTGCATAAGTATTCAAAAAATAGTTATGAAAGCAGTTATTTTTTCATGGGTTCAGATCTTTTTGGGCTGTTTTATTTTGGCAGCAGGTTTTGTGTACTTTATAAACCCATATAATATTGTACCAGGTGGAGTATATGGGGCAAGTATTGTGCTACATAATATATTTCCTGCTATACAAGTCGGAACTTTTGGCTATATGTTTGACATACCCCTTTTAATTCTTTCTGTTTTATTGTTGGGGGCAAAATTAGGATCACGCACTATTGTTGCAGCTATGACAACACCTTTGATGATGAATATTATGTCGCGTTTGTCTTATCCAACGCAGGAGGCCTTGGAACAGTTGGATCCTAAATTATTGTTAGGTGGGTTATTGGATTTACATGATCATTTAATGTTGTCTTGTTTAATTGGGGCGGCTTTGATTGGTATAGGTTCAGGAATTGTTGTGCGTAACCAGGCTACGACAGGGGGGAGCGATATTGTAGCAATGATCATACAAAAATATTGTCATATTCGTTTTTCGCGGGCGATTTTGTTGGTGGATGCTATGGTAGTATGTTTCGGGTTATTGGTAATAGGATTTGGTATCGGCACACAAGACGAAATAAAAAATCCAGCACTCTATTTATCGTTTTATTCGCTAATTACTATATATGTTAGTTCAAGAGTCTTGGCATATACAATAAATGGGGCGAAGGACGACAAATTAATTTTTGTAATTAGCGATAATAAAATGGAGGATTTGAGAACTTATATATTAGAAGATCTTGATAGAACTGCAACTTTTATAAAAAGCAGGGGACTTTATACGAAAAAGGATAAAGAAATGTTGTTTTTGGTCGTTAGTTATAAGGAAGTTGCTGGATTAAAAACAAAAATACGGGAAGTCGATCCTAAGGCTTTTGTTGTTGTTACGGATGCGTATGATACATTTGGTGAGGGATGGAAACAACTTCCCGAAAAAGGAGATATAGCTCCAGAATAAAAAATCTTCCTATGGAAATATTTTCATAAGAAGTGATTGTATATTTGAGATAAGTTGTAGGGTATAATTCAGTATATAGAGTAATTAGTAAGTTTTTTGTTATTAATAAATTACGTCCTGCGAGATTGTTTCCAGATTTGAGCATCAGAGAACAATAGTGCTTCCATATGGGTTTGTTTTAAAAATCAATGCTGAATCGTGCGTTGAGTTGTCGCCCTGTCAGATAGTTAGGAACTGCATATTGTGTGTTAGTGATATCTGTTACCCAATAATAAGAGTTTACATTATTGATCCCTAGAACATTGAAAACATCAAGACCAATCCATATATTTTTAATAAATTTCCATGGTGTATTACTTAAATGGCGATCTTCGTTGTTAAGCAAACGATAACTCATACCAATATCCACTCTTTTGTATGCAGGCGCTCTGAAGGGGCGTTCAATTTGTGAGGAATGAGGGGCTCCGAAAGGCAGACCATCTGCAAAAATTGCTTTTAAGGTCATGCGCCATCGTGTCGTTCCTGGAAAAAAGTCTGTAAAATGTAAGGATATATTATAGCGTTGGTCCGTGGGGCGTGGAATCCATCTGCCATCAATACATTCTTTTGTTGACATCAGAGAAAATGTAAGCCATGAATCAGCGCCAGGAACGAATTCACCATATAGTTTAAAATCAATGCCTGTCGCATATCCTTTTGCTGCATTTTTTCCATAGTAAACTATTCGAACATTGTCTACTTGGTATGGAATAAGTCTTGATAAGGCTTTGTAATATGCTTCAGCTGTAAATCTGAAAGGCCGATTAGCAAAACGGAAAATATAATCACCTCCTAGCACAATGTGTAAGGAGCGTTGCGCACGTATATTTGTGTTCAGGTTTGCTATGGTTAATCCTTTTATGGTTGTTGTATCCTTAAGTTCTTTGTAAAATGGAGGCTGATAGTATAAACCTGTTGCAAATCTGAAAGTAAGATTTTCATTGAACTTTGGAAGAAAACCGAGCGAAATTCTAGGAGAAACCAAAAATTCTTTATTGAAGTTTCCATAATTCATACGTATGCCATAGTTGAGTGTATATAATCCCATTTTGGCATTAAACCGCCATGTGTCTTGTATAAAGCCTTCAAAACGGTGGGTTTGTAATTTGTTTTGTGACCGCAGACTATAAATTAATTGAAGTACATCTTCAGAGTGCGGAAGAGAATACCCCATGGAATCGCGCATTTCCCATTCTCTTGAATTTTCATGTATAATTTCTTTTTTCCAATCAAATCCGCTTTGAATATGATGTTGAGTGAATCGGCTTTGAAAACGAAGTCCAATTGTTATTACCTTTGCTTTTAGGTAATTACGTGCATGTTCCATATATGTGCCGACACCAATTTGTTCTTGTTGAGTGGCTTCGTTTAGCCAATACTGGCCACTAATATCATAAGTTTCTTGTTCTTTTGTAGAATAGGCAGATCCTTGTAAACTTAGTTTCGTGTTTTTCCCGAAATTACGAGTTAAAGTGAAGGCTCCAAACCATGTGCGGAACATATCAACTTCTTGTCCGTCAAAGTATACTTTAAATTGCTTTGCATCATTTAAGGTTCCAAAATTTGTCTCGCGATCATGTGGCTTAAAGTTGTATTGATTGTCGGAGAAGTTACCAATTATATTTAATTTCCAATGCGAATTTGGGCGCCAAGTAAATACAGATTGGTAGTCTATAAATTGAGGATTATATTCTCCTGATGTTTCTAAAGAGGAAAGAAGGTGTCGTGTGGTTTTATATCGTATGGAGTTCATCCAACTGAAGTGCTTGTTTCCAAAGCCCACGTATGCGCTGGCTCCAAGTAAACTGGCTTGTGCTTTTGCTTCAAAGTTTTTGGGCTCTTTATAAGTAATATCAAGTACAGAAGACATTTTATCGCCGTAACAGGAGGAAAATCCACCGGATGAGAAACCGATGTTTTCAACCATGTCGCTATTAATAATGCTAAGGCCTTCTTGTTGACCTGAGCGAACAAGCATTGGACGAAATATTTCAATTCCATTTAGGTAAACACAATTCTCATCGAATGAACCGCCTCTGACATTGTATTGTGAAGAAAGTTCATTATGTGTTGAAACTCCGGCTTGTGTAGCTATAATTTCTTCTATTCCATTACCGGTAGTTGAAGGCGAAAGGGCATTATTTTGTGCCTTAATTTGTTGTAATGTTCCTGTTTGAAGATGTTGCCCAACTACAGTCGCACCATCAAGTCTTATGCCCAAAAGGGGAAGTCTGATATCCATCCGTATGGTATCTTTAGGCAATGAAAACGTGCGTTTCCGTGTTTCATATCCAACTAATGTATAAGCTATAGTAACAGTGTCTTTTGATTGTATATTTAGTTTGTACTCTCCTTTTAGATTTGTCATCGTACGTGCTGGTTGGCCTATGGCATATATGGTCACCATTTCTAAAGGTGATCCATTATCGTCAAGAACACGTCCATACAAATGACAGGTTTGGGCTATTGTGGTCGTGGCATATATGATTTCACAAAACCCTAATAGTAGGCAATATTTAATTTTTTGTTTAAATGATACCCCCTTCATTATATAATATTGAGCAGTTTTTGTTCCTTTTTCGGGTCTTTTATTAGGAGTTGCTTGTTTTTTTCTTTAGCGTCCGGGTGATGCATTGTTCCCGGTGACATATCGTAATTTCAATTCCAAATTTTTCGTGTAGGTGATGCCCCAGATGTTCTGCACAATATACACTACGATGCTGTCCGCCTGTACAACCAAAGCAAAACATTAAATTGGTGAATCCCCGTTCTATGTATCGTTGGACATGGGTGTCTGCCAGTTTGTATACACTATCTAAAAATGTTTGTATCTCACCATCGTCTTCTAGGAATTTGATAACCGGCGCATCAAGTCCCGTTAGTTTTTTATATGGTTCATATCGTCCAGGATTGTGAGTTGATCTACAGTCAAAAACATAGCCTCCACCGTTTCCGGAATGGTCTTCAGGAATTCCTTTTTTATAACTAAAGCTGAAAACTCTTACCTTTAGTTCGCCCGTATTATCAAATGGAGATTGTGTTGGTGTACCTTTTTTTACAGGCTGGAGATTGAAACACGGTAAAGCACACATTTTGTTAAGTATTTCCCTTAAATAAGGATAGGCAGATGTAACCTCCTTGTTTAGCAGATCGCGTAGATTATCAAGAGCAGGTGGAATACTATCAATAAAATATTTTTTTCTTTCAAAGTAACCTCGGAACCCATATGCTCCTAAAACCTGCATTACACGGAACAGGGCAAATAAGTGCAATTTTTGATGAAAATCTTTTTCATCAAGGTTGGGAACAAGTGTATGCAATTCATCCAAATAGGCCTGAATCATCTGATTGCGTAGTTCTGTTCCATATTTAGCAGAAGCTTGCCATAGAAATGATACAACATCGTAATAAAGCGGACCGCATCTGCCGCTTTGAAAGTCTATGAAATAAGGCTCGTTATGGTAAAGCATTACGTTACGCGCCTGAAAATCCCGATATAAGAAACATGGGGTGTAGTCAGACGATAAGTCGTGAGCTAGCTGTTGGAAATCTCTTTCCAGTTTGAGCTCGTCGTATTCTATGTCTGTTGTTAGCAGAAAGCAGTATTTAAAGTAGTTTAAGTCAAATAGTGCTGCTGTTGCATCAAATGGGGTGGGATGCAAGCATCTATTGAAGTCTAAATCTTGTGCTCCCGTTATTTGCATGTGTGGGAGTAATTGTATGGTCTTTTTGATTAAGGTTATTTCATCTTTTGAATATTGCCCTTTTTGACGGCCTTCTGATAAGGCGTGGTATAGAGAGCATCTTCCCAAATCAGTTTGTAAATATCTTCTTCTATCTTGGCTTACTGCCATAATTTCAGGCACATTCAATCCTTTTCTTTGAAAGTGCTTGCTTAGATATATAAACGATTCATTTTCGGATACAGAAGTCCCGATTACTCCAATTACAGAATTGATTGGATATTGGGGCGGACAAGTAAAACGAATATATTTTCGGTTACTTCCTGCTTGAGGTAAACTTTCAATGTTAGTCGGATTGTCTCCGCACCATTGTTTGAAAAGTTGAACAAGTTCTTGCATTTCAGGTAAAAGGATTTTCTGTTATTTTCGATTTTTCCAAATAGACATCACTTTACGTCGTATTGCTACGATGTTGAATATGGAAACTAAGATGAATAGGCAGATACCTGTTAGCGATGCAGGCATTATGCTATTTATTTCCATTTGAGGGAATACAAGTTGGATCATGTGCATGTAATATTCGCGTATAAAGATAAGGAAAATTATAGCTAATACAAGCACAATAACGTTCATTAATATAGTAAGCATTTGGTAGGGGAGTGCAACATTCATTGGGCTATAACCTATTAATAGTAGATTTTCGAGCTTATTTGTGTTTTTTTGCACTAACAGATAGATGCTTAACATGAGAATATAGAATGACAGAATGCTGATAAATAAACCAACAAACATAACCAAACTAACTACAATCTTTAGAAAATAGGTGGCTTTTCCTGCATCTAATTTATTGTCTTCTACATCATAACCATTTTTTTGCATGAATTTGGCAATGTGATCATCTGTAGGATTATAAACACGCATAATAAGACGTGAAGGATCGTCTATTTTGCCTGGTTCATAGTAATTATTACTCCAGTCGATAAAACTCTGTGGGACGAGTATCGTATTTAATCTATTACTGAATCCTAGTATACGCCCCTTGTATTGATCATGCTTGTCACCAGAATTTATAAAGATGGACATATCAATCATTCCAACAAGACCATCTGAAACTTTAGGTAATCCACGGCTTTGGGCAAATCCAAAATTGTAAAGGGCTATATAGGTACGTGGCATGATTACTGGAATTTCTTTGTCTCCAGGATGATAGGTCCATAGATCTGCTTGTGTATCAACAAATTCGTCAGGCACGGCTTCAAAAAACATTTCTGTTGTAAGAGCAGGGGATCCTTGCATCCCCATGGCAGCAGAAACTTTGTATTGGGATGAAGTGAAGGCCCCTACACTTTTACAGAAACTTTGACTACGTATATTTTCAATTTCATCTGTGCTAAAAGTGTTATTTCTTCCCGAAAGGGTACCAACTGTGGTTATATGTTTAGAAATAACAATATAGTCATCATTAATGAAACTATCTTTTTCAAAAAACGCTGGAGCAACGTCTGCATAGAATTGTACACCGAGTAGTACGACTAACATTCCGAATAAATTGGCAAAAAAGAAACCAGCAAATTGTGATAGGCTTATATGTTGGCGTAATAATTTCCAGACGAGATTCATAACTTGTATATTTTGTCGTAATTTAAATCCATGTGTTTTCCTATGCTGGTGATGATTATGCCTGCACCTTGTGCTTGGGCTTCTTCAGTCATGATTTCTCCCATAATACAAGAGTTATCGGGGTCAAGATGACTGATTGGTTCATCTAATAGGATAAAGTCAAAAGGTTGTACCAAAGCTCTAATCATAGCAACACGTTGTTGTTGTCCAAAACTCATGATACCGAGTTTTGAGTGCAATTTGTCACTAATGCCTAAGCGCGCGAACCAATCTGTTATTTGTTTGGAAGATGCTTTTTTTGTCAATTTATTTTTTATTTCTACATTTTCGAGAGCCGTTAGTTCAGGGAAAAGACGTAGTTCTTGGAATAGGTGGCTAATGGAATTTTTTCTGATCGATACCCAGTCAGAAATTCTCAGTTGACTAATATCCGTTTCGTCAAACATTATTTGTCCATAATAATCATTACGGTATCCTAAGATGTAACTGCACATTGAGGATTTTCCTGTGCCAGAAGCTGCTTCGATTAAATAAGTCTTCCCTTTTTCAAAACAAATGTCCTGTAGCCATATTTCGCTGGACATATTAGTACGTTGCTTAAATACATGGGGCAACGTTTTTTTTAATCTAATTGTGTTCATCGCGTTTTGATGTTTTATCGGAAGTAGATATCTATAGTTGATTTTTTGCAATTTTTCGCTTTGAATTCCAGTGATTTTAATTGCTCGCTTATACTTTGTATAAAGTTCGTAGAATTGTTTTTCTGTATGTTAGTTGAACTTCTCCATAGTTTGTCAAAATTAATGCTCATATATGTGACGCTTTGCATTATGTGAGGGGAGTTCTTGACTTTGGGGCATTGGATTTGAGCATTCGAAGATAATAGTAATTGGTTATTGCCGGCGTTTAAAAAAAAATGTTGGTTCTTGTAGGAAATATGATATCCTTCATGGGTAGGACGTATAAACATATCTTTCTTTTTTTGAGCACTTTTTTGCCAATCTGGAAATTTTTCCATAAAATTCTGATTGGCAAGTTGAGCTTGTAACGTGAATGTTGACACTTCGCTTTCGCTAAAGTTCTGTATTTGCAATAATGCTTCTCCTTTTATTGACCGTAGAATCAAGTCGGCATCAATTACCTGATTCATGCCTGCTAACATGGCTCTGAAATTGGGATCTTCACGTAATATGTGAAGTAGTTTTTCTCCATAAGTGTGCATGTACAGTATAATACCATTATTTGTGTTAATAAAGGATTTGAAATGAGTTAATTGAGGCGTAACCTGTTGTTCCAGTATTTTCTCGGCTTCCTTGTCGTTGCTGTTTAAAGTGTTTTGTATGCACAATTTGTTTTGATATATTTTAATTTCAGAACATAGATAAGTTTGCTGCGCAGAAACGTTTTCTGGAAGTTGCAATTTCATGAAAGTGTTGTAAGGGATGGGCAAAACATTAATATGAGAAATCATATTAAGATCTCCTTTGAGTTGATTGAGTTCGTCGTAAAAAGGGGTTGACATGAAACTTTCATCATAGTCTTCATTTAGTATTTCACGCATGGTTTGCCTGATGGTTCCTGCTTCTTGCTGATTTCCTGGTCCCATTAGGAGTATTGCATGTTTTTTATAAGCAATTTGCCATCCGTTTTTTAGAGAATTCCATGTTGCATCTTCATCTATGTTACTTTTTGTAGGTTTCCAGTTTGTAGGAAGATTTTGCAGGCTACTGGCTAAAAGTTTTTCGTCTGTAACAGAAGCTACGGTACCGATATATTCGTTGGGGGTAACGAATATGTATATAGGTTTTTCCCAATCAATTCCTTGTATGTTTTTTAGCGCTTTTTGTTGAAGGTCTTGGAACTTTTGTTGAATAATGGGATTATTCATACATGTTTTCATGTCAATTTTAATAACCAGTTTGGCTTCGGCTGGAATAATGGTTTCGTATGTATTATGGCGGTTTAACCACCATGCCGCTATACCAATCATTATGATTAGTATACCGAAAATGCTCCAATTGCATTTTTTTATTTTCATGATAGTAATCTGTATCTTTTTATTTTGGAAAAGAATGTGTTAAAGAGAAAATAGGTGTAGTAAATGAGTGGCAACAATGGCTGCCGTTTCTGTGCGGAGTCTGCTCTTTCCCAAACTAATTGGAATAAAGCCCTGGCTTATGGCGAATCTGACTTCATCTATACTGAAATCACCTTCAGGCCCAATGCATACTATTGCATCGGTTTGCTTACGAAGAATATTTTGCAGTGGTACTTTTTTTATGGGGCTATCTGATAAATCTGCATCATCGTAGCAGTGGGCTATAAATTTTTGTCCATTCCATTCAGTCGTCGCAAAGTCCTTGAATTTTGTTATATCGTCAATCTGTGTTTTCCACATTTTATGGCTTTGCTTCATGGCCGCAATAGAAATTTTTTCAAGACGGTCTGTTCTGATTTGATGTCTTTCAGAAAAAATGCAATCTAGAAAAGTAATGCGATCAATTCCGATTTCTGTAGCCTTTTCTACCATCCATTCGTTTCTATCCATGTTTTTAGTTGGTGCTACAGCTAAATGAAAAAATGAAGGCCATGTCTTGTTTATGTGTTGTTTCTTCTGTAGCTTGACGGTGCAGTGTTTGGGGGTAGCTAAAGTAATTGAGGCTTCATATAAATTTCCCTTTCCATCTGTTAGCCAAATGGTGTCGTTTTCTTTTAGGCGAAGTACTTTTACAATGTGTTGAGCTTCCTCTGTGGGAAGCTCATGGTTGCTTTCTATATCTGGTGTGTAAAATAGTCGAGTTTCTTTCATTTTATCCTGACGCCTTCCTGAAATAATAAATATATTTTATTATGCAAAAATAGCAAACAATTTGCGTGTGACGAAGAAAACGAACTGTTCTTTTCATCAAATGCGAGTCATTCAAAATGATTCGCATTTGATATTTGCCTTTTAAGACTGCTAAGATTTGGCGAATTCAATGATTTTTCATATCTTTGCATTAATTTTAGAGAAAAGGATAACTGGTGTGTTAGTTCAGCTGGTTAGAATACATGCCTGTCACGCATGGGGTCACGGG